>Ga0189291_100015_pt1 | contig 417218 bp, 371 predicted proteins | sample UW1redminimetaG_FD_130331 | JGI IMG/M metagenome (GOLD analysis project Ga0189291, IMG submission 130331) | Marine microbial communities from the Costa Rica Dome - UW179B-red mini metaG | ecosystem: Environmental > Aquatic > Marine > Oceanic > Photic zone | place: Costa Rica: the Eastern... | reverse complement strand
TTATCCATTGTGAAGGAGACAGCTATCGACGCAAAACCGCCCTGAAAAAGGAGAAGAACTAAACGGCGTCAACCGGCCAAGATAATTGACGCTGAACCGGACAAGATAGTTGACGCTGGATAGACTGGCTACATTCCAGGCTCATTAAACGGTCTTAATGTCACAAAACTGCCTTTTTTGTCATGAAAATGTCTTATTGTCACGAAACTGTCATGGATTGGTAATATTCTGCGCCCGTCCTCAGCAAAAAGGACTGAAACTTGAGATCAATGCGGGGCGATACCGGCAACCTGGAGACTAATATGACTACGAAACCGACATGGAAAAAGCTTTCCCTTATGACCGCAATCAGCGTCGTGGCGACCGGAACTGCCTGGGCCCAGCCTGAGTTTGATGTTCGCGGCCGGGCTCATTTCGATACCGCCTTCGTTGATGCTGACAAAAACCCGGAACTGGGTAGCGGCACTTTGCTACGTCGCGGCCGTCTCGGCGTCAATGGCGACCTCACCGATGACTGGGATTTCCAGATCGAATACGATTTTGCTGGTGGCAGTGCCACGGCCAATGACGTGCGCTTGCGCCGAACACTGGGGCCAGGCCGGGTGATCATTGGTCAGGTGAAGGTTCCGATGGGACTGAACGAACTTGGCAGTTCCAACAATATCACCTTCATTGAGCGCTCAGCCCCCAGCAACCTGGTGGCGGATTCACGACGCCTGGGGCTCAGTTATCACATGTCACAGGGGCCGGTCACCTTCCAGAGCATGGTCTATACCAATGCCATCAACCAGTCCAATACTGGCAACGACCCGGTAGGTGTGGCCGGGCGCGTGGTCTTCAATCCGGTCAACGATGGCAGCAACGTGATCCACCTGGGTCTGTCGGCTGCGGTCGAAGATCTGGGCACGACGAGCAGCATTCGTTTGCGCGAACGTCCCGAGTCTCGCCCTGCCAATGGCGTACGAGTCATCGACACCGGCTCCATCAGCGATGTCAGTTCCACGGCCAAGATGGGGCTGGAACTGGCCTATCAGGCTGGTCCTTTTTCAGCCGAGGCGGAGTACCTGAATGTGAATCTGGACCGCGACGGTGCTAGCAGCCCAAGCTTCGGTGGTTACCACGTGCAGGCCAGTTATGTGCTGACCGGTGAATCCCGCAGCTATGGAAACGGCGTTTTCGGGGGCATCAGCCCGGCGGGCAGTAACGGCGCATGGGAAGTGGCAGCCCGTTACAGCAGCGCAGACCTGGATGACAGCGGCATCGTCGGCGGGGGGATGGACAACGTCACATTGGCGGTGAACTACTATGTTTCGTCCAACCTGCGCTTCATGGCCAATCTGATCTTCTCCGATGTCACCGATGGCCGGTTTGGCGACGAGAACGTTAATATCTTTCTGATGCGCGCAGCCTACAGCTTCTGACGTCGCTGTTTGTGATCGCCATTGCACGGTGCCATTGCTGAATCATTGCAATGGCATCACCTTACTCAGTTCGGTGCGGACATGCTCATGTGATGCTGCATCCCCATGGCCTCGCGGGAGCGGTTGCGCTCGGAGCCCTGCAGTTCGCCGATGGCCGGCCCGCCCTGGTTGTAGATGCCGCCGCGCAGGGCTGACAGCAGGTAGCTCATGTTGTCCGTGGCGATGTCATCGTCGGTAAACTGCGCCACTTTTGCCAGGATCGCCTGCTCGCGGGTCGGGGTATCCAGTGCGGGGTAGGCGATGATATCGGCAAGGGCCGCCTCCAGCATGTTCAGGTTATCAACGATGATCGACGCCTCAGGCGCCAGGGTGTACAGGGTCGGCGCTATCGTCGGTACCGTGGGCATCTCCACGGGCGCGGGGAACATGCTCATACCGCTGTCTGACCCCAGCTTGTTGTAGTAGCGCTCCAGCGTGTCAGCGACATGACCTTCGAACTGCGGGTCCACCTGCCCACGGATGATGGCCTCCAGGGAAGCCAGTTGCAGCCATTGATTGGACCAGAGCAGGCCACTGAGGCGCGGGTAGACGCTCTTCAGGCTGCCGGCGTAGCCGTCTTCAAGATACAGCGACACCGGCTTGGGTCGCATCGCGATGGCGTGCATCGGGTCGCCGGTTTGATAATCCTCAATGATCGCCCGGGTTGCCTGCACTTTGGCATCGATGCTCCTGTCGTGGTCGGTCCACAGCGCCCACAGCTGCTCTTCAAATTGCCGGCCTGCAGCCAGCACCCTCGCGGCATGGCGGGGTAGCGCCGCAACCTTGTCGTAGGCCTCGGCGGCGGCCATGTCAGCGTGCTCGGCGCGCACCAGTCGGCCCATGTCGACCCGCACCTGCACATCCAGCGCGCGATAAGGGCCGTCCATTTCCATGCTGCCTGACCCGTGCATCATGCCGTGCGACATCATCTGCCCGTGGCCCTGATCCTGCACTTGTGCCAACTGCTCCAGCTGCTCACGCATGTCCGCCCGTGCCTGAGCGTATTGGGGGTCCATGTTTGTTTTAGCGATAGCATCCAGCGCCGCGGCGTGCGTGACCGTGAAGGCGTCATAGAGGCGGGCCAGTTCGGAATGCTCTGTCTCCGGATTGGCCTGGGACTGGGCTTGGGTTTGAGCCAGGGCGCCGGTAGATACCGACAGGCCCAGCAGAAGCGCCAGGGCGGGCCTGCAAAACCTTAGCTGCTTGCTGATCATGGCCGGTTTCTCATGGTCGGTCTCTCATGTCCAAACCCTCGCGTATCATTCAGTGACCAGGACACGCTGATAGGCGTTGCTCCAGCAACACTGGTCCAGGGCATCGCTGTCGGAAGCGTTCCAGTTATCGAGACGGGCGCGAATCAGGTATTCGCCCGGCGCCGAAAACGAGGCTGTCACCCGTGCGGGTCCCGTACTTTCCTTGACCGCCACGGCATGCTGCGGCGGCGCGTTGCGGCTCAGCGGCGAGGCCGGTCGCGTGTCGAGGAAGGGCATTGACTCATGTGCGGTGAAGTTCACCTCACCGGGCCCCTGATGCTTGTACCACGCAACCCGGGTGTCCAGCGGTTTGGCATAACGCGGATCGTTTGAGTCGTAGGTGGACGAGTCATGGGTCCAGACCTCCAGGGTGACAGGCTGATTTGTCGCCGCCTGCAGCACCTGCTCGGCGACGATGCCTTCCGGGCCCACGCCATGCGGTCCGCGCTCGCTGAAACCGATCCGTGGCTGAACACTGCCCTGCGGACGCGGGTTGCGGTCCAGCTCATAGGCCGGGGAGCCACGCTCGCCGGGCACCTTGAGCTCTTCACCCTCGGAGATCAGGTGCCACCAGATCGTGGTCCCGTCCATGGCGGCGGGGATGGTGACGGCAAACACACCATGGTGACGCCCGGGCAGATAGTACTCTGGCTGCATGCCGCCCAGGCTTTCCGGCTCAATGCGATTGTTTTCCCCCAAAGTGATAAGGACCGGGTCCCGGTTGCGATTCTGATAACCGAAGGATACCGTCACCGATCCGTCCTCGTTGCCATACCAGCCTTCCATGAATGGAATGACGGGTGTGCCAGCGCCAGGGGAGGGTCTCAGTAAACGGTCATCCGGTTGCGCGCCAAGGCTGGTGATCATCAACACATTTGCCAGCAACACCAGCGCCGCTCGCGCCGTAAGGGAACTCATTAGTCGCATGTACATTCCCTCCAGTCTCAGTTGTTTGACGTCATGGCCAGGGCCTCATTTTCGTTGGCTTTACGCTCGGCCAACAATTCCTGGTAGGTTTCCTCGTCAAGATGGGAAACCGCTATCCAGGCATGTGTCATTTCATCGGCGGTGCGCTGCCCCCAGGCGACCCACTGGCGAGGGTCAGGATTGTTGGGGTTGTCGGCGGTGTTGTCATACCACTGTTTGATGATCAGCACGGCCCCGGCGGGCACCAGCGGCGCCGCATCAGGCTCGAACAGATGGCTGTGATGCCACACCGCGCTCCAGTCGGAAATTGAGCTGACCACTTCGGTTCGCCCCGTCTCCGGATAAAAAATTTCCAGTGATGCAGCGTTCATGCGCAGGTGACCATGAGGCTGGAAACTGTCGATGCGCACCGGATGGTCAAATGTGTGCAAACCCTGGGTCATGATCTTGCCGTGGGGAGGAATGAGCAGATCTCCCTGGTTCAGCTGATACGATGCCAGGTCCTGCTTGATGTCGGCCTGGTAATCCTCGTCATGCAGCCAGATGCCCAGCTCAACAACGTTATCCTCGATCATGGTACCGGGTGCAACGGCGCCGATGCCGCCGGGATACAGGTGGATGTCCCACTGCACCAGCTTGTCGGCGGAGGCCGTGCGGCAGACGCCTTCGGGGATGATCTCGCCCCATTTGCCCATGGCGTATTCGGTCAGCGGGCTTCGGGACACGTTACCGTTCTCGTCAACTTCTGCGAAATAGGTATTGGCGTGGTGCACCACGGACTTGGCATCGCCGCGCGGCTTGACCTGCACGGCCTTGATGCAGCGATCCGCAGTCAGCCCGCTATCGACAAAATGGATATCCCACAGGTCATTACCGCTGGCCGGCACGTCTATGGAATTTGACGCCAGCACGATATCCGGCTGGCCGAACTGATCAGCAAAATTCCATTCTGCCAGGTCAGGCAGGTCCGGCATGGCAGGGATTTCGTTGAGGTTGCCCGATGGCGCCCCCTGTTCGACCCAGGCGACGATGGTATCAATGTCTTGCTGAGAAAGACGCCAGTCGCCCTGCAGATCCTGGATGCCGATACCATGGTCGTAGGAGTAGGGGGGCATCTTGCGGTTGACGACCCTGTCTTCGATCAGTGGCGCCCAGGGGCGAACCTGTTCGTAGTTGGTCAACTGCATGGGTGCAATCCCGCCTTCGCGGTGACAGACCACGCAGTTTTCATTGATGATGCTCGCCACATCGGCGGCGTAGGTCGGATGCGACGTGGCCGTGCCCGAGCCCTGATTCTGGGCGCTGGTTTCCGGCGACAGTCCTGCCACCACCAACATCATGAGGGCCGCTGATCCTGCGCAAGTCTTGCGTAACATGCCGGGAGTGTGTCTTATTCTCATTTTGATCTCCTCGAGTAATGTAGTGGATGGGCTTATTTACCTGACTTAACAGTACAATAGTGGGCGACAAAATAAAAGACAGTTGCGTGCCACACAAGGCTGAAATTGCTGGCATCCCGGGTACCATTTTTAGTTTTCCATGGCCGGCGCTACAGTCTGTCATATATTTAAACCGGCATTACTGTTCAAAATCAGTTTTCAGGCGCAGAATATTGCTCCTTTTTATTCTGGAGTCTCCCAATCATGAAGTTTGTGCAAGCGCTTTATCTGGTGTTTGTTCTTGGTTTTCTGCCCACGGCCCCGGCGTTCGCCCAGTCCTCCGATATCCGGATTAACTGGATGCTATCGGACCTGACGTTCAATAGTCGGGACTACGGTACCCTGCAGCTGGATCTGGAGCCTACCCATCGGTTCATCCGCGCCAATGGCGTGCTGCTGGAGCGCACGGCCACCGCAGGTCAAGGTATGGTGGCGGCCACTGGTACCTGTTTCGGCAGAGGGACCGATGGTTATCAGTGTGTTGTTCAGGTCAGCCAGTTCGCCCTGGAGCTGACTATCGACAACTCGCTTGCCGGAAGTTACATCCTGCGCGACAGCGCCGGCGCCACGGTCAGAACCGGCATGGTTTTTTATACGGGAATCCTCTGAGCCAGCAAGTTGGCCGCTATAACACCTGAAGCTGGGCAAACGTGGTCACGTCTGCCCAGCCAGGCAGCCACCTCTGCAATCCTGCAACCCAGCCACTGCCAACGAATAATCCATACGCTCTCCCATCCATCGGGTCACGGCGGTGCGTTCATCAATGATCACGCCCATGTGCTGATGCTGGCGTTCAATTGCCAGGTCTTCAATCTCTGCCTCCTGCTCACTGAACTGGGGGAACAGCGCCCTTGGTACGACCTGTTTATCGGGACGGCGAAACTCGATGTTGCCAGCACCGTGGTTGACTAATTGAAAATCCTGTTCATGCACCAGTCGATGGTGTCGCCGGCACAGCAGCACCAGATTATCCAGCCGGGTTTCGCCGCCATCACACCAGTGCTCGATGTGGTGCGCATCAACAAAGCGGGTCTGGGTGCAGCCGGGGAACCGACAGCCACCATCGCGGCGGGTCAGGGCGCGGCGCATGGCCGGAGAGATACTGCGGGTCTTGCGGCCGACATTCAGCACATTGCCGTCACTGTCCTCAAGCACCGTGGTCAGGGCGGTATCACAGGCGAGCCGGCGGGCCGCGGCAGGTGACAGAAAAGGCCCTTGTTCAATGCTGCAGTGATGCGCGCTACCCGGATTGAGCGTGTCCTTTTCAATATGGACAACCAGCTGGTGGCGTTGTGGCGGAGTCAGTGGCGACAACCCCTGTTCACTTTGCACAATGCTCTGCTCAGCCAGCAACACCAGGGCGTCGGCGCGTTTCTGCGCGAAGGTATCCGCTTGCGGCGAATCAGAAAACGTTTCCGCGGAAACGTTTTTGCGCGCATCCTGCTGATTGTTGCCCACGTCCGGGTCCGCATTGGCCTTTGCGCCGGCATCGGCGTCGGCCTGCGAGGCACCCTCCTCATCCGGCTGCTGTAGCTGCGCAAACGCCGCGTCAATAGCCTTGATAAACACCGCACCGTCTTCCGGCGTCAACCGGCCACGAATCACCAGCATGCCACCTTCATCGTAGTACCAGCGCAGTTCCCGGCCGGCAAACTGGGCAGCTGCCGCATCGTCCTTGCGGCCGCCCGCCTGAGCCTGCGCCAGACGTTCTACACGCTGATATTTACGCACCAGGTTCTCCACGTGCTGGGCGGTACCGTGGCGGGCAATGTTCAACAGCTGGGCCTCGTTCTGCGGCGTGGCGCTGCGGGTCATGGCTCGTACCTTGGAATAGCTGATGGCACCACTGGCAAAGGCGCTGTCGATCTGTGGCAGCTTGGCAAGACATTTTGCCACCCGCACTTTCTCGCGGGCGGCGCCCAGATCAATGCCGCAATAATAATTGAGCCAGTGTGCCGGCGACTTGATGGCACCGCCATCGGCCCAGGCTTCGCGTTCAATCAGCGCGGCCAACAGTGTCAGGAAACGATGCTGGGCTGCATTGATATGGCCGGCGAGGGTGGTGATGGCTGCGACCAGCGCGTTGGTATCAGCCGGAATGTCAGTGCTGGCCGGGGAAGTGGCTGAAAAAGTTGACTGCGCAGTAGCCGAAACGGTCGTTTTAGCGTACATTTTCGAAACTCCTGGTGGAAATATAAATACTGGATATATATACAGTATTATAGTATGTTCGCTCCGGATTATCATGCGCCTGCAGCAATTTGGCTAAACGGATCAAAACACTCAAGGACCGTCAGGCATGTCTATTCTTGACTGGCTAGAAGCCATCATCAAACTGGGCATTCCCATGTCCGTGCTGGGCTGGCTGATGTTCAACTGGCTCTACGGTGCCGGGCAGCTGTCGCGCGAGGCCGGCCACAAGGCCATTCGTCAGCGCCTTGATGAACTCAAAAAGCAGCACAAGACCAACAAAAGCAAACACGGCAACTATCTGTACAAGCAGTGGCTGTTCTTCGGTGGCGGCTTTTATGGCCTGGCGGTACTGTGGACGCTGCTGGTGATTGAAATCAGAGAAGTAATCGGCTTCATCTTCAATTTCGATCTGGCGGCATTACTGGCCAACGGGATTGTTGGGCTGTTCGTCAATCTGGTGGTCTCACAACTGGGTAACGTGGTGGCCGCCTTTATGTGGTTCGGGTACTGGCCCGATGGCGGTGGCTCGTCGGTGATTATCTGGGTGGGTATTGCCTATACCGGTTACCTGCTGGGCATTCATCTGGCCCGAGAAGGCGAAAGCATGCACAGCCTGGCGGATCTGAAAAGCCGCATCAGACTGCGCCGGCAGGGCACCAATGACAAGGAAGCCGAGTGATCGCACGCCTGTTCACCATCGCCGCTTCAGACAATCAAGCGTGACCAGTTGCCATAATCTCCGTTGACCGGGCCGCGCGGAATGCTGGCAACCATGATCAGGGCCGCGACCAGCAGTGTGACACCCGTCACCAGGAGACTGCCCTCCAGCACCAGTGCGCAGATCATCAGCCCCAGCGCCAGAAACAGGTTCAGGAAACGCAACGGTCGGGCGACTTCTGCCAGCGCGGTCACGGATACGGTAATCACCAGCGCGCCGATCAGGTGATGCGCGTCGGCCATGCCGCCGGTCACGCCCAGCAGTATGCGAGTGAACATCAACAACGCACCCAGCGCAATGCAGAGCAGCAGCGGATAACACAGTCTGACACCGCCAGTGAATATATCGCGGATGATGGCCAGCGGCGGACGCTGGAAGTCATCGATAGCATCATCCTGGCGATCTTTGCTGCCATCATCGGTGTCACCAAAAATGAAGGCCCGCAGCACAGAATGGCCGGCACGTTTGCGGCGCAGCAGAAACTGCCCGGTCGCCACCAGCTCATCCACCGAAAATGGAATCTGCAGCAACATGGCGGCCGCCGCCATCAGGCACAGCGTACACCAGGTATCCAGCAGAATGGGCTGGATGATGATGAAGGTAATGGACACTGCACCCAGCGGCACAATCAGGATGCCGAACAGGATGGTCAGCCAGGGCATGGTGCGCCAGCGCTGCGAGGAACCGATGACCCCGACCAGTATCTCCAGCAGGTACACCAGCGCGCCGGCGCCGGCATCAGGCACCGGCCAGGCTTCGGAGATGGAGGAGGTGATAATCTCGCCGGTGCCGTTTTTGCCATCATCAGGAATGGCGCCGGCAAAAAAAGGCTCCCAGATAGTATCCACGTGTCCCAGCTGGTAGGCCGCCATGTAGGCGGAGATAAAAAAGCCGATGAAGGCCAGGCCAATAATGGGCAGGCGCTGCGACCAGGAAGACGGCGAATACCGCCAGCCCGGCGGAATGCTGGGGCCGGTCATCACCGCCAGCGGTGAGATGCCCGGCGCCGGGCGCAGCACCACGGACAGGGCCACCACCAGGAAGCCCACCAGTGTGCCGTTCAGGTAGGCGGCGGTAGTGGGCGCCCAGAACACCAGCGGTGCTGACATCACCCACAGACCCACGGCCGCCGTCGCCCAGCGGGCCAGGGGCAGCCGCCAGGACAGCGACATCGAGGCCAGCACAATAATGGCAAGGCCGGCGACCATGTCACTGATCACCATGGCCTGTGATTCATAAGCCAGACGGGGAACAGACGCCAGCAACCAGAAACCCAGGCCGATATTGAACAGCGAGCCCCAGACATTGCGCGCGTGCTCGTCGCGGTACCAGGCCTCGTGGCGTTGGCGCATGACTTCCGGTTTGTCGGTTTTCTCCCCGGCATTGACCAGCCAGTCCGGTGGTCGAATATCATTGTTGCGATACCAGGCGACCGGGTCTTTTTTCAGGTTCTTGACCAGTGTTTCCAGTTTGTCGCCGATAAAGTGTTTGGGTTGCCAGTCCAGCAGGTGCTTGGCATGAGTGATGTCCAGCGCATAATGATCGGACGCCAGATCAATCAGAAACGGGCGGATAAAGGGTTTTTCACCATGATCAATGGCATCCGGCACCACCGGCTCGGCTTTTTCTTCCAGCCAGGCGCCAGCTTTGGCGACCGGCTGCGGCAGTGACAGGGTGCGCCAGACCTCCTCGCCGTGGATCAGCCGGCCCAGTTCGTCCTGCAGTTGCCGATAACTTATGACCTCGGGTTCGCCCGCCAGCACCGTGCAGTCGGCCGGCAGGTCATTGCGGCGTTCGATGCAGCGCTTGAACAACTCAAGCAAGTCATCCAGGTGGATAAAGGACTGGCCGGCGTCCTGATCGCCCGAGTGCAGATGAGCTTTCATGTCGCGTTCGTAGATGCGGGCAATCTGATGCGCCAGCGTGGGCACTGCCGCCTGGTCATCATACAGGCCGGCCAGGTGCAGCAGGGTATAGGGGATGTTGCTGTGATGATCGCGAATGACCTGTTCGGTCTCGGCCTTGGATTCCGGGTAGGCCCATTTGGGGGCGATGGGCGTGCTTTCGCTGACTCGCTCTCCCGGCGACACGGCCTGGTGGACCAGCATCGTTCCCGAGTAGATAAAGCGCTCCACCTCGAAGTCCTTGAACGCCGCCAGCAGATTGCGGGTACCATTGACATTGACTTCGTCATACAAGGGAGACTTGACACCCGTGAAATCAAAATAGGCAGCCAGATGCACAACGGCAGCAATCTTGTTGCCATGGTCGTCGCGCAGTTTGCGGAAAGCCAGTGTCAGCGAATCGGCCGAGGTCAGGTCTGCCACAATGTCCGTGTGTTTGCCGTCGTCACGATCGATGCCGACTACCTGATAGGCGGATTTGAGTTTTCTCCGCAGAGCTGTTCCAATATTGCCATTGGAGCCGGTGATAACCACTACCGGCCTGGATTTTTGCTGGTGACTGAGGGGTTTGCTGATGGCGAATACCTCCTTCGACGATGACTGATCATGCGCACGAACGATAAACTACCTTAATATTGATGGATTCAAGTTGCAAGGCACGGGGCAGGACTGATGGCAATACTGGCGGCAGGTTGGTGAGCGGCAAAGACGGCGCCGAATCCCAGGAGCAGCGTGACACAGTCTCGCTGGAAAAACTGCTTGGGCAGCTTGGTGAGTTGCCGGGTGAGGCGCACGAAGGTGTCACCCGGGTCAGTGTCGGTGAGATTATTCATGTGGTGGGCGACCGGTCATTTGCGCCGTTGTTAATGCTGGTGGGTATGTTGCTGGTGTCACCACTTAGTGGTGTGCCGACATTCCCCAGCATGGTCGCTGCCGTGGTGTTGCTGGTAACCCTGCAGATGCTGTTCGGGCGCAGGCACTTCTGGCTGCCAGCGCGCCTGCTGCAGGTAAGAGTGCCCCGCGACAAAATGCAAACCGCGCTGACCTGGTTGCAGCGCCCTGCGCGATTTGTTGATCGTATCACCCGGCCAAGATTGACGGTGATGGTGCGCGGACCAAGCATCTATGTGATTGCGATGATCTGCCTTAGCATCGCCTGTCTGTTGCCACTGATGGAACTTATCCTGTTTTCGTCGTCCGTGGCCGGTGCGGTGCTGGTGGTGTTTGGCATCGCCCTGGTGTCACGTGATGGACTGCTGGCCCTGCTGGGTTATGTCACCACTACAGTCACCGTCTGGGTAATTGTCAGCGCGTTGTGGTGACATGGTGGCGACGTTCCGGCGATCTAGTCATAAGACTGCAGACGGAATAGCAGCGTCGCCCCATCCACCAGTTCGAACTTGAGATTGCGCATGAAAACAGCCCCGTCAACGTAAAGTTCCTGCATATTCATCATCCCCGTTGCGCTGCTGAACACGGCCGGTTTTTCGCGTGTCTCGACAACATCCCGGATAGACAGCGGGTCCACTTGCACCAGAATCTCCGGGCTCATTGACACCAGGCTGAAATCAATGGCGTAGGTCGGCCCGTTGTCGACGAGGACGGTGAACTTGAGCTTGCCTGAGCAGTTGTGCAGATAGTTATCGAGCACCGGGCGTGGTGTGATGGTAATGGGGACATAGTTGGCCAGCAGGTTCGATTGGCCATTGCTGGTGGTCGTGAAAAACTCTGCGTAACCGAACGCGCCGGCGGATACCAGGGATACTTTTCCCAGGCGCAAACGTGCCTCGGCATTGTCGGTCACATCTGCCATGGTAATTGCCTGGAAGCAGCCATTGCCGGTGCCTTCAAACATGAACAGATGGTCGTCGCCGGTGCCTTTGGAGTCATTCAGCAATATATCCAGATGGCCATCACGATTGACGTCCATGACCTTGGCCAGCGCTGGCACGCCACTGTCCGAGCTGGCATTGATGGCTTTATTGCCCAGCCGCCGAATGGTTTCGTTGACAAACTGACGGGCACCGGTATTGATAAACAGCTGAATACTGGTGCCGGCAAAACCGTCGGCATTATAGGCGTGCACCAGCAGGTCGCGGCGGCCATCACTGTTAAGGTCGACACCCTGGATATCAACGACAGTGAGCAGCTCCAGATTGCCGAAGGCATCAATCTCCTCGAGGTAACTGACGTCATCGTCAGAGAAATTGCCCTGACCATCGTTCCAGTGAATGCGCGTGGGGGTAAGATCGGTATACTGATTGCGGCCTATCACCAGATCCGGGTACCCGTCATTGTCCAGATCCGCCAACTCTGCCGCATAGCTGTTTTTTAACTGACCGGGGTCGACCAGACTGGCCGGCAGGCGAGTACGGTTCAGGGTGAAATTGGCCTGGCCATCATTGATGAGCAGATAGGGCAACTCAGCGGCGATGGTGTCTGCGTTGAGGGCCAGAATATCGAGATCACCATCGCCATCAATATCGGCGGCCGCGCCATTATGAGTGAATCCGGCAATATCAGGCAGACGCGCGCTGACATCGGTGAACCCGGTGCCCGTGCCCAGCAGCAGCTGATCGGGGAAGCCCGGGAACGGCGCAACATCATAACCATGATCCGCGACATACAGATCCAGGATGCCATCCCCGTTAAAGTCGTGTACCAGAATCTCGCGGGCATGCTCTGAGCGGGGTACGTCGCCTTCGGCCTGGACAAAGACATTATTGCCGGTGTTGAACAGAATCTTGCCTGGCTGTCCGCCGCGACTTGCGCCGCCTTCAGACGGGTAGGTGCTGCCGGTCATGATGACATCATCGTCACCGTCACCATCCAGGTCGGCGCTGAGCGTGTAGCCTGCGGTATCGGAACCGATTGGCAGGCTCAGTTTGCTGTATTCAACAGCGCCCGCCTTGTAATCAAAAGCGCTGTCAGCGCGGCATAGCTGCGCACCCATTGCTACCAGAACGCCCAGGCCAAGTGTCGTCAAAGACAAACGATCCATGATGCTGATCCCTTATATTTTATTGGTCAGGTTTCAGTATAAGGCGTACAAAACCATTTGCCACTATAAAATACCAAATACCGGGGGTAGATCAGCCTCTCGGGATAGGGTGCCTCATTCCGTCATATCGGCCAGATGCCAGCGATGAATGTCTATGATCGCGCAGCTCAGACCGCGGTCACGATCAAACGTGATGCGGTCTCCCGGCGTCAGGCAGGAACTGCCGCGTGATTGCACGGCAATCTGCATAAAGGCATTGCGGGTATTGCAACCACCGGCCAGTTCCAGTTTGTAGTATTCATCGTTGCGCGACTCCACCACGATGGCGGTATCGTCAAACTCGTGCCAGCTGCGGATATTGCGGTTGAAGCAGATGGAGTTGGTTTCTTCGCCCTGCATGCCGTTCATGATGGCGGCGCTGGTGCTGGGCCCCGACGAGGTGCAGGCAGAGAGCAGCAGCGGCGCTGCGAACAGCAGGGCGATTCGGGTCAATGGATTTTTGTGATTCAACATGATTCAACCTCCGTAGAGAATTATGGCATCCTGTCAATCAATCTAAATCTGTCAATCAATCAAAATCAGTTCGTAAAACTCGGCTTGCTCTTGCGTGACACCATCGCGGGCGCTGATTTCACCTTTGCGCAGGCGGCTCAGCCCTGCGTTTATTAACACCTTGCCAGAGGCCGGGTTGCGTGACAAGTGATGAGCGTGCACACGCTGTAATTCCAGCGAGGTTATTCCAAAACCAATCACGGCATCCACCGCTTCACTGGCGTACCCCTGATCCCAGTAGGGTTCGCCTATCCAGTAACCCAGTTCCGCATCGCCCTGGTGCACATTCATCAGGCCCGCTGCGCCAATCAGCTCGGCATTGCTGCGCAGGCACACCGCAAAAATGGCGGCGCTGCTGCGTTGCCAGTCACTGGCATGGGCGTTGATCCAGTTCTCCGCTTCCCCCTCGGCATACGGGTGGGGGATATTGCTGGTCATCAGCGCCACCTTCGGGTTGCCGGCCAGTTCCCGTACGCGTGACGCATCGGTGAGCTGGAAAGGTCTCAGCAATAACCGTTCAGTGGCCAGTGTGGGTTGTTCGTCCATGGTCTCGGAATCCGTAAAGTGGGAACAGGGTTATGATTGTACCGCCAGTCATGCAGTTCATGCCAACGGCTCTCCAGGCATGTGATTGGCGTCACACGGATTGCATGTTGAGTCGCAGAGAGCTTGCGTGGGAATTATTCCCACATTATTATGTGTGTGCTAAATCGGGGTTATCAGGCAGTTTTGTGCTTGTTACCCTGCAGGAGATGTCACAGATTTTAAGGAGGAAAACATGACCTATCTGAAATATATTTTTCTCGCCACGTGGACGCTGGGCAGCAGCCACGCATTGTTGGCCGACCAGGCGCCCGTGGTGCTGCAGGATGATGTCCTGACCCTGCCGCAGGCGATTGTGGTGAAGGGCGATGATATCAGCCATTTTCGCAATGTCGAACTGACCCAGAGTGGCAACGGCAGTTTTGCCATTACCGCCTCGGAACCGGGCGAGCTGGCCAATGTCGACGCCGTGGAGATTCTGCGTCAGCAAGATCGTGTCGATGTGCTGGCCAAAGGTTTTCGCTCGGCCTGTGTCAGCATTCAGCCGGAAGCGGTTTCCTACAAAAACGGCGAATTCCTGGTCGCCATCCCGGTGTCGAAACCAAGTTCGGAAGTGTGTATCCAGGTGGCGGTAGATTACTACGTGATCGCGACACTGCCGACCCAGGGCCTGTCCGGCGGCGAGTACACAGTCAACGTCAATGGGGTGAAAACAGACTTCACCCTATAGGCAGGATTTTTGTAACAGTGTCTGATTTTTGTAACAGTGTCTGGAAGGTACTGGACAGGGAGCACATGGACGTGCATTTTTTTCCCGTAACTGGTACCACTCCTTTATCAACGGTACACTCACTGCCTTAATGCCACTTAACGTGTCAATGGGAGTCGAGCATGAAGTACCCTGATACCATCCACCCTGATTTCTCCGCCCGCGATGCCTTGCCCGGTGTCGACCCATTGCAGGTCGGTCGCTGGTCACCACGCGCCTTTGTCAAAACTCCCATCAATGACGCTGATCTGGCACTGCTGTTTGAAGCGGCCCGTTGGGCACCTTCGTGCTTCAATGCCCAGCCCTGGCAGTTTCATGTGTCTACCGACAAGACCTTTAATGACTATCTGCAGTTGCTGGTGGAAGGTAACCAGGCATGGGCCAAAGATGCCTCGGTGCTGGGGTTTGTGGTGGTCAAAAAAACCTTTGCCCACAACGGCAAGCCCAACGCCTATGCCGAGTATGATGCCGGCGCTGCCTGGATGGCGATGACCCTGCAGGCCCGACAGATGGGCCTGTATACCCATGGCATGGGGGGCATCAAACACGATGAGGTGGCCAGCTACCTGAAGCTGGATGATGACCACAAGGTGGTGTGCGGGTTTGTTATCGGGGTGGCAACAACGCCGGATACGCTGCCCGAAGAAATAGCCGCCAAGGAAAAGCCCTCGCCGCGCAAGTCCTTGGATGAAGTCCTACGACGATAAGGTTGTTCACAGGAGGCCGTCATGGCAACGATTTTAAAGGCAGATAACAAGGACCTGGGCGGTTTTACCGTCAGTCGGGTGCTGCCGCATCACGATAAAAAAATGGTGGGGCCGTTCATCTTTTTTGATCATATCGGGCCCGCCGATTTCCCGGCAGGCGAGGGCATCAATGTGCGCCCGCATCCGCACATCGGGCTGGCCACCGTCACCTACCTGTTTCAGGGCAGTATTCTGCACCGCGACAGTCTGGGCTCGGTGCAGGAAATTTTCCCGGGCGATGTGAACTGGATGATCGCCGGCCGGGGCATTGTGCACTCCGAGCGCGAAACCCATGAAGTGCGGGCGCAGCCACACCCGCTGCATGGCCTGCAACTGTGGGTAGCGCTGCCGCCCGAGCATGAGACGGTGGAGCCGGACTTCGAGCACGTCGCCAGGACTCTGTTGCCCACCATCAACCGGCCCGGGCTGATGATGCGGCTGATCGTCGGCGAGGCCTATGATCGCAGCTCCCCGGTGCGCACCTTTTCGCCGATGTTTTATCTGGACGTGCTGGCCCAGCCCGGCGCCATACTTGAGCATCCGAATCCCGAACACGAAGCCGCCATCTTTGTGGAAACTGGCCGCATCCGCATCGGTGACAGTGAATTTGTTGCCGGTGATTTTGTGCTGCTGGACGCAGATGACCTGGAGTTCGAAAGCCTGGAACACAGCCGGCTGATGCTGCTGGGCGGCGAAAAATTCAACCGCGTGCCCCATATTCACTGGAATTTTGTCGCCTATGAGCGCAGCACGCTGGATGCTGCGCGCAAACGCTGGGACAATGGTGAATTTGCCCCCGTGCCGGGGGACGACAAGGAATACATACCTCTGCCATGACTGTCATCAGACTGAGTAAAGGCCGCGACAGTTCGCTGTTGCGCCGCCACCCGTGGATTTTCTCCGGCGCGATTGCGTCAGTTGACGGACAGCCCGCTGTCGGGGCTACCGTTGCCGTTGAGGACAGCCGTGGCAAGACGCTGGGTTTTGCCGCCTGGTCGCCGGCGTCGCAGATTCGCGCACGCATGTGGTCCTTCGACGCCGATGCCGTGATCGATGCCGGTTTTATTCGTGAACGTCTGCGCCGCGCCATCGCCCGCCGCCAGGGTCTGTTGTCGGCCACGCGTACGGCGTGCCGGCTGGTGTATGCCGAGGCCGATGGTTTTCCCGGCCTGATCGTCGATCGTTACGGTGACTACCTGAGTTGCCAGTTTCTCAGCGCCGGCGCCGAATTCTGGCGTGACACCATCATCGAGGCATTGGCCGAATTCTCACCCTGTCTGGGCATCTACGAACGCTCCGATGTCACGGTGCGCAAGCACGAGGGGCTGGAGCAACGCCAGGGCCTGATTCACGGCCAGGAACCCCCCGAGCAGGTGCAGATTCAGGAGCAGGACCGGCTGTTCATGGTCAGCATCCAGCAGGGTCACAAAACCGGCTACTATCTTGATCAGTACGACAACCGCGGCCTGGTGCAGCGGCTGAGCGCCGGCAAGTCTGTGCTCAACTGCTTCTCCTACACCGGTGGTTTTGGCATTGCCGCGCTCAAGGGCGGCGCCACCCATGTCACCAATGTTGACTCATCAGGGCCGGCGCTGGAGCTGGCCGGCGAAAATCTGCTGCTCAATGGCTTTGACACCGGGCAGGCCGACCTGGTGCAGGCCAATGTGTTTGAATACCTGCGCGAGCTGAAAACCAGCAACACGCTGTATGATCTGATTGTGCTGGATCCGCCCAAGTTTGCCGAGACCAAGCATCAGTTTAAAAAGGCCGCCCGTGCCTACAAGGATATAGCCTTGCAGGCGGCGCAGCTGCTCAGTGCCGGCGGCACGCTGGTGAGTTTTTCCTGCTCCGGCGCCATTGATCCGGCGTTGTTTCAGAAGATCACTGCCGATGCCCTGCTGGATGCCGGGCGCGAGGGCCGCATTACCCATTATCTGCACCAGGCTGAGGATCATCCGGTGGCCTTGCCGTTTCCGGAGGCGCTTTATCTCAAGGGGCTGGTGTGTGTGCTTGACTGAGTAAAACCGGCTATAATTGCGCCCCATGAACCCAGCCTCCACAGACAATTCACAGTGCCCAGCGGACCCGGCAACGGTCTACCGGCACGCAGTCTCAGGTCTGATCGCCGCCGGCCAGCGTATCTGGCAGCAGGGCTGGTGTCCGGCGACCAGCAGCAATTTTTCCCAGCGCCTGGATGATGCCCGTTGCGCAATCACGGTATCCGGTCGGGACAAAGGCAATCTGCAGCCGGCCGATATCATGCAGGTGGATATGGCAGGTCAGGCGCTGGACGGCAAAAAGCCTTCTGCGGAAACCCTGTTGCACACCCAGCTGTACCGGCGTGATGCGGATATTGGCGCGGTGTTGCATACACATTCGGTGAAAGCGACGCTGGTATCGATGGATGCCCCCACGGTTGTGGAACTCAGCGGCCTGGAGCTGCTCAAAGCCTTTGCCGGCAATAGCAGTCACCAGGTCACCTTGCGCATACCGGTGTTTGACAATACCCAGGACATTGCCGCGCTGGCGACGGAGGTGGAACGCTGGATGCAGCAACATGGCACCGGACATGCATATCTGATTCGGGGGCATGGCCTGTACACCTGGGGCCGCGATTTGCCGGAAACCCTGCGCCATCTTGAGGCACTGGAGTTTCTGCTTGATTACTATTGGCACGCACGCCTGGCGGTACGCCCGGCGCAGAAAGTGAACGAGGACAGAGCATGAGCGCGTTGAAGATTTTTTCGGACTCGGATCCGTCTACCGTTGAGTGGCAGGCGAGCGACCCGGTGAAAATTGCCGAGCAACTGGCTGCAGTGGGTATCCGCTTTGAGCAGTGGCAGGCCACCGCACCGGTCAAAGCCGGCGACAGCAGCGATCAGGTGATGGCTGCCTATAAAACTGATATCGACCAGCTGGTGGCTCAGGAAGGTTACCAGACCGTTGATGTGATCAGCCTGGATGCTGCCAATCCGGAGGTGGAAGCCAAGGTGCCAGAGTTGCGCCAGAAGTTCCTCAGCGAACACCGTCACAGTGAAGATGAGGTACGCTTTTTTGTCGACGGTCAGGGGCTGTTCAGCCTGCATCTGCAGGACAAGGTGTACGAAGTGCTGTGCCAGAAAGGCGACCTGATCTCGGTGCCGGCCAACACCCCGCACTGGTTCGACATGGGTCCGAAACCGTCCTTTGTGGCGATCCGGTTTTTCAACAATACCGAAGGCTGGGTTGCCAATTACACCGGCAGTCCGATCGCTGAGTCGTTTTCCCGTCTGGAGTCACAATGAAGCCGATTGCCATTGTTACGGATATCGAAGGCACTACCAGTTCCATCCGTTTTGTTAAAGATGTGCTGTTTGTCTACGCCGAACGTTTTCTGCCCGAGTACGTGCGCAGGCACAAGGAAGAGCGCGACGTGGCACGTCAGTTGCGCAGCATGAGCGACAATACCGGCATTCCGCTGAAGAATACCGAAGCCCTGATTGATCAGCTGCGATTGTGGATGCACGAGGACAAGAAAGTCACCGAGCTCAAAGCACTGCAGGGCATGGTGTGGGAGCGCGGTTACCAGCGCGGCGAATACCAGGCGCATGTGTATCCCGATGTGCCGCCCAAGCTGCAGGAGTGGCTGGACGAGGGCATCAACCTGTATGTTTATTCTTCAGGGTCGGAAAAAGCCCAGCGGCTGTTCTTCCGTTATTCAAGTTGTGGCGATCTGCGGCTGATGTTTGCCGGCTATTTTGATACCAGTATCGGTGCCAAGCAGGAAGTGCAGTCTTACCACAACCTGGCCGAGCAGATCGCGCTGCCGCCCAGCGACATCCTGTTCCTGTCTGACATTGAAGGTGAACTTGACGCCGCTGCCGAGGCGGGCTTCAGCACAATCTGGGTGGTGCGCCCCCAGGAAGGCACCGTGGCACCGAAAAAGTCAAAGCACCCGATTGTCAGCTCCTTCGCTGAGATTGATCTTTAAAGGGGACGGAGGGATTTACGATTTAGTTAAAGGGGACGGAGGGATTTACGATTCAGCCTCCGGCTGATACGTAAATCCCTCCGTCCCCTTTAACCCTAAATCCCTCCGTCCCCTTTAACTACCTTAACTAGCGACACCCGGGACTGATTACGCCGGTCCAGTTGCTCACAGATCCAGCGGCTGGTATCAATCAGGCGGGGCAGGTCGACACCGGTGTTCATGCCCAGACCTTGCAGCATGAATATCACGTCTTCGGTGGCGACGTTGCCACTGGCACCCTGGGCGTAGGGGCAACCGCCCAGTCCGGCCACCGAGGCATCAATGGTGCTCAGTCCCAGCTGCAGGCCGGCCAGGAGATTGGCCAGCGCCTGCCCGTAAGTGTCGTGAAAATGCATGGCCAGCTGGTCGGCAGCGGCTTCCTGCAGACAGCGCGACAGCACCTCATGAACATGCTGCGGCGTACCGGTGCCAATGGTGTCGCCAATGGACACTTCATAGCAGCCCAGTGCCATCAGCTCGCGCACCGCCATGGCCACATCGTCCGCGGGCACGTCACCCTGATACGGGCAGCCCATGGCGCAGGAGACATAACCTCGCACCGGTATGCCAGCGGCTTGGGCAGCCTTGCACACCTCGGTAAAACGTTGAATGCTCTCGCGGATACTGCAATTGATATTCTTCTGGCTGAACAGTTCCGAGGCGGCGGCAAAAACCGCTACTTCATCGGCGCCGGCCTGCACCGCCCGCTCAAAGCCCTGCATGTTCGGGGTCAGGGCACTGTAACGCACGCCGGGCAAACGCGTGATGGCGGCAAACACCTCGGCCGAATCGGCCATCTGCGGTATCCATTTGGGGGAGACAAAACTGCCCGTCTCGATACGTTGCAGGCCCGCAGCTGCCAGCCTGTCCACCAGCCCGGCTTTCACCGAAACGCTCAATTGCGCGGATTCATTCTGCAGGCCATCGCGCGGCCCCACTTCTACCAGGCTCACCGCTCGGCCGCTCAGGTCTGCCATCTTCATGTTTGTGCTTCCTCAGCGGCCGCCGCAAATGCCATCAGCAATTGATCGGGCTGCACCATGTCATCGGCGGCACAGTGCAGCTGATCAATCATGGCATCGGCACTGGCTCGCAGCGTATGTTCCATTTTCATGGCCTCCATCACCAGCAGGGGCTGGCCGGCCACAACCGTATCGCCGGCACTGACAAACACCTTGATCACCCGGCCGGGCAGGGGCGCGGTCAATGCCTGTTGTGCCTGGCCCTGGGCGCCGCCGGCGGCCAGACCATTGATGTCAGTGGCGGCGGAGGCGGCAGTGCCTGCATACAGAGGCCGCAGATGATACTGCTGGCAGAACCGGTTGCTCTGGCCCCGATTCTGCCGCCAGCCGGCCAGGGGCCCCCAGCCTGTAGAGGGCCCCCAGCCTGTAGAGGGCCCCCAGCCTGAAGAGGTGTGAGGCAATTCTTTATGTTGACGTCGCCGGGTCAGCGCCACGGCGATGTCCTGCTGATGCTGCGCCAGAAACCCGGTGTGCAGCTCCGCGGCGCGAAACGCCGGCGTATCAAGTACCGCGCCGAGGAAATCGGCGTTGTGACTGATGCCACTCACGCGCAGTTGTGCCAGGCCCTGCGACAACTCCTGCACCGCTTCCGCGCGACTGGGCGCCCGGGCGATCAGCTTGCCCAGCATGCTGTCATAAAACACGCTGATGCGATCGCCGCTGCGAAAGCCGGCATCCACACGCAAGGCGTCGCCCTGCGGCCATACCAGTTCACCAATCTGGCCGGTGGACGGCAGAAAATCCGGGGCGCCGGACTCGGCATTGATACGGGCTTCGATGGCCCAGCCCTTTCGCGGAATGTCGGCCTGGCTCAGGGGCAGGGTTTCACCGCTGGCCACACGCAATTGCCACTCCACCAGGTCCAGCCCGGTAATACACTCGGTGACCGGGTGCTCCACCTGCAGGCGGGTATTCATTTCCAGAAAATAGAACTCACCGCCCTGATACAGGAACTCCACGGTGCCGGCGCCGGTATAACCGATGCTGGTGGCGGCGCGCACCGCGGCAGCGCCCATGGCCGCGCGGACATCTTCATCAAGGCCGGGCGCCGGTGCCTCTTCAATCAGTTTCTGGTGACGGCGCTGCACCGAGCAGTCGCGGTCATGCAGATGCACACAGTTGCCATGATCATCGGCGAAGATCTGGATCTCCACGTGGCGGGCCTGAGTCAGGTATTTCTCCAGCAGCACGCGCTGGTCACCAAAGGCAGCCTTGGCTTCGCGCTGCACCGCTGCCAGCGCCTCTTCCAGTTCAGCGTCGGCATTGACCACGCGCAGGCCGCGGCCACCGCCGCCGGAGACCGCTTTCAGCAGCACCGGATAACCGGCCTGTTGCGCCGCTTCGCGAAGCACACCGATATCCTGGGCACCACCGTGGTAACCGGGCAGCATGGGCACATCGGCTTCCGCCATCAGCTGCTTGGCCCGGGCTTTGGAGCCCATGGCGGCAATGGCCTCGGCACCGGGGCCGACAAAGCGGATGCCGGCGTCGGTCACGGCCTGGGCGAAGTCACTGTTTTCCGACAGGAAGCCGTAACCCGGATGGATGGCGTCAGCATTCCACTCTGTGGCAATGGCCAACAGCTGTTGCTGATCCAGATAACTGTCAGCGGCGCTATTGCCCCGCAAAGCAAAAGCCCGGTCGGCCAGCAGCACATGCAGGGCATTGGCGTCAGCCGGTGAATACACCGCTGCGCACTCAATGCCCAGGCGCTGGGCAGTACGCATGATGCGGCAGGCTATTTCTCCGCGATTGACCACCAACAGGCGGGTGATCATGGTTTGTCCCTGTGTTTAACGTCGCCGCCGTCAGCGGACTGCGCCCAGGGCGCGGGCTGCTTGTCGAGGAAGGCCTGCAGTCCGCTCTGGGCCTCCTGACCGGTACGCACACGGGCGATCAATGCTGCCGTGTAGTCGGTGATCTCGCGTGAGGCCGGTACCGGTACCAGGTAGTTGATCAGGTTCTTGGTGGTGGCCATGGCGCGCGGGGCATTTTTCAGCAATTGCATGGCGGTCTCCATGACCTCATTCATCAGCGTATCGGCCGGCACGCAGCGGTGCACCAGGCCGGCGAGCTGTGCCGCCTCGGCGTTGAATACCTCGGCGGTCAGGAAATAACGCCGGGCCTGGTGGGCGCCGATACGGGCCACCACATAGGGACTGATCACTGCCGGCACCAGCCCCAGCTTCACTTCGCTGACACAAAAACGGGTGTTGTCAGCGGCAATGACAATATCCGAGCAGGCCGTCAGGCCAGTGGCGCCGGCAAACACATTGCCGTGCAGGGCGGCAATCACCGGTTTCGGGAACTGGTGCAGCGCCTGCAGCATGGCGGCAAACCGGCAGGCATCATCGACGTTTTCTTCATGGGTGAAATCCACCATGGACTTCATGTAGTTGAGGTCGGCGCCGGAACAGAAACTCTTGCCGCGTCCGGCCAGGATCAGCACCCGCGTGTTGTCATCGCGCGCCAGGTCGGTCAGGGTTTCGTGCAATGCCGAGATCAGCGCCTGGGTCATGGCATTGTGCTTGTGCGGGCGATTCAGCCAGATGACCGTCACCCCGTCGTGCGGGCGGCTGATCTCCAGAGGCGAGTTGTCGGTTTGAGTATTCATATGCATTCCTTACATTCTGAAGATGCCGAACTGGGTGTCGTGCCGGGGCGCATGCTGCGCGGCAAACAGCGACAGGCCCAACACCAGGCGGGTATCCGTGGGCGCGATCACGCCATCATCCCACAACCGCGCACTGGCATAATAGGGGTGGCCTTCACGTTCGTACTTGTCTTCAATGGGTTTCTTGAATTGCTGTTCCTGTTCGGCGCTCCAGGGCTGGTTTTTGGCGGCCAGGGTTTCGGCCCTGATCTGCGCCAGTACGCCGGCGGCCTGCGCACCGCCCATCACCGAGATGCGGGCATTGGGCCAGGTCCACAGAAAGCGTGGATCGTAAGCACGGCCGCACATGCCATAATTGCCCGCGCCAAAACTGCCGCCGATCAGCACCGTCACTTTGGGCACATTGGCGGTGGCGACGGCGTTGACCAGCTTGGCACCGTTCTTGGCAATGCCTTCATGCTCGTATTTTTTGCCCACCATAAAACCGGTGATGTTCTGCAAAAATACCAAGGGGATGTTGCGCTGGCAACACAACTGGATAAAGTGGCTGCCTTTTAATGCGCTTTCGGAAAACAGGATGCCGTTGTTGGCAATGATGCCGACGCTCTGCCCCAGAATATCGGCAAAGCCGCACACCAGCGTGGTGCCGTACAGGGGTTTGAATTCATCAAAGACCGATCCGTCAACAATCCGGGCAATGACCTCACGCACATCATAGGGCTGGCGCACATCGGCCGGCACGATACCCAACAGTTCGTCGCTGTCAAAGACCGGTGGTGGTGCGTTCAGGTTCAGGCTGCGGGCAGGGCGGTTGAGCCGGGCGATGCTGCGCCGGATCAAGGCCAATGCGTGCATGTCATCATCAGCCAGCTGATCGGCGACCCCGGAGATCTGACTGTGCACCTGGCCACCACCGAGTTCCTCGGCCGTGACCACCTCACCGGTGGCGGCTTTCACCAGCGGTGGGCCGCCCAGGAAGATGGTGCCCTGGTCGCGCACAATAATCGATTCGTCAGCCATGGCCGGCACGTAGGCGCCGCCGGCGGTACATGAACCCATGACCGCCGCTATTTGTGGGATACCTGCTGCCGACATCCGTGCCTGGTTATAAAAGATACGCCCAAAATGTTCGCGGTCGGGAAATACTTCAGCCTGGTGGGGCAGGTTGGCGCCACCGGAATCGACCAGGTAGATGCAGGGCAGATGATTCTCGGCGGCAATCTGCTGCGCGCGTAAATGTTTTTTCACGGTCAGCGGGTAATAGGTGCCGCCCTTGACCGTGGCATCATTGGCGACAATCACACAGCACTGACCTGACACCATACCCAGACCGCTGATCATGCCGGCGCCGGGGATGTCATCGTCATACACCTGATAGGCCGCCAGGGCGGAGAATTCCAGAAACGGCGAGCCGGTATCGAGCAGCGCTTCAATTCGTTCGCGTGGCAGCAACTTGCCACGCTGCTGGTGACGCTGCCGGGAACGCTCATCACCGCCCAGGGCCAGCGTTGCGGTCAGTGCCTGCAGCTCATCACGCAGCGCTGCGTGGTGCTGGTAGTTGCCGGCAAAGGCCGGGTCCTGGGGGTTGATGGTGGACTTTAATCTGCTCACGGCTGCGTTTCCTTGAACAGTTCGCGGCCGATCAGCATGCGGCGGATTTCCTGGGTGCCGGCGCCAATTTCGTAGAGCTTGGCATCGCGCAACAGGCGCCCGGTGGGATAGTCATTGATGTAGCCGTTGCCGCCCAGTATCTGGATGGCTTCCAGCGCCAGTTGGGTGGCCTTGTCAGAGCTGAACAGGATGGCACCGGCGGCATCCTTGCGCGTGGTCTCACCCCGGTCGCAGGCACGCGCCACGGCATAAACATAGGCGCGGGCGGCGTTCAGGTGAGTATACATATCGGCGACCTTGCCCTGGATAAACTGAAAGTTGCCGATGGCTTCGCCGAATTGTTTGCGGTCATGGATGTAGGGCAGTACCGCGTCCACACAGGCCTGCATGATACCCAGCGGTCCGCCGGAGAGCACCACCCGTTCATAGTCCAGGCCACTCATCAGGACACGCACGCCGCCGTTTTCCGCTCCCAGAATATTGTCTGCCGGCACTTCGCAGTCCTGGAATACCAGCTCACAGGTGTTGGAGCCGCGCATGCCGAGTTTGTCGAGTTTGGGGGAGCGGCTGAAGCCGGGGAAGTCGCGTTCCACCAGAAAGGCGGTGATGCCATGGGCGCCGGCGTCCGCATCGGTGCGGGCATAGATCACATAGACATGGGCATCAGGCCCGTTGGTGATCCACATCTTGCTGCCGTTGAGCACAAACACATCACCCTGGCGGCGGGCGCTGAGTTTCATGCTCACCACATCGGAGCCGGCATTGTGTTCGCTCATGGCCAGCGCGCCAATCGCCTCGCCACTGACCAGGCCGGGCAGGTAGCGCTGTTTCTGCGCCTCGCTGCCATTGCGGTAGATCTGATTGACACACAGATTGGAGTGCGCGCCATAACTGAGGCCGACACTGGCTGAGGCACGGCTGATTTCTTCGGCGGCAATGACATGCGCCAGATAGCCCAGGCCCGCGCCGCCGTACTGCTCTGACACGGTGATGCCCAGCAAACCCAGGTCGCCCATTTTACGCCACAGGTCGGCCGGGAACTCATTGTCCCGGTCAATGTCGGCGGCGCGCGGTGCGATTTCCCTGGCCGCAAACTGGCGGATCTGCTCCTGCAGCATCACCAGCGTTTCGTCCAGGCCAAAATTCAGTTGCGGGTAGTGCATGGCATCGGTCTCTTGTTATTCTGTAAAGTAAATCAACAGACCGATTCTAAACCAAAAGTGAACGGATTCACATCATGCCAATATCCGCAGTTATCTGTATCCTAAAGGCTGTCCTCAGACGCTGAACTGCTTGACCATCTCACGCATGGCAGCAATGTCGCCGGCCAGGCGGGTGCTGCTGTCAGCGTTGGCGCGTGACGCTTCACTGGTCTTTTCCGACTGTCCCTGGATGTTGACAATATTGCGATTGACCTCTTCAGCGACAGCGCTCTGTTCTTCCACCGCGGTGGCCACCTGGAAGGTCATGTTACGGATGTCCGATACCGCCTTGCTGATCGAGGTATAGGACTGCCCGGCCTGCTGATTGTAGCTGACACAGGCCTTGGCCTTGCCCTGGGCATCCGTGATGCTGTCGACGCAGCTGTTGGTGCTGTTCTGGATGCGCGAGATGATGTCCTTGATCTCCACCGTGGAATTCTGCGTGCGCTGGGCCAGTGTCCGCACTTCGTCGGCAACCACGGCAAAACCACGACCCTGTTCACCGGCCCGTGCGGCCTCAATGGCGGCGTTCAGCGCCAGCAGGTTGGTCTGTTCGGCAATGGCGTTGATGACTTCGATAACCGAGCCAATGGCCTTGCTGTCAGCGCCCAGGCCATGGATCAGCTGGGTGATATGGTCAATGTTTTCGGCGAGTTTGGTGGTCGCTGACAGACTTTCCTCGATTGAGTGATGCCCCTGTTCAACCGAGTTGTCGGCTTCCTCAGCGGCACTGGAGGTGCGCGAGGTATTGCTCGACACTTCGACAATGGCACTGGACATCTCGGTGACGGCGGACGACACCGAGGCCAGCTCATGTTGCTGCTGGTTGATGGCCTGGTCGGTGACGTTGACCGAATCGGTAGCCTGTTTGGCCAGCGCAGTCAGTCGCGTGGCCGATTCGTCAATGCGCTTGAGAATGGTGTCGGCCTGCGACTTGCGATATTTCAGGGCCAGCTCGATACTGCCCAGCTCGTCCCGGCGGCCAGTATAAACCGCGCGTGCCATCGGGTCAGTGCAGATGCGTTCACAGCTGTCCAGTAGCGGTGTCAGCTGTGCCAGCTTCCAGGCACAACCGCCGACACCGGCAGCGGCGACAACGATGGCCAGCACCCACGCCAGCGGCCCTGACATCAACGTCAGTGCGGCGCCGGCCGCGATCAGGCTGATGCTCTGTATGACCAGCAGGGACTGTCGCCAGGACAGCAGTGATGACATGCGTACCGAGGCACCACTGCGTAATTTTTTGTACAGCGCTTCGGCATTGGCCACATGTTTTTCATCCGGGCACGAGCGCACTGACTGATAGCCTGCTACCTTGCCCTTTTCAATCACCGGCGTGACATAGGCATCGACCCAGTAGTAGTCACCGTTTTTACATCTGTTCTTGACCATGCCCATCCACGGTCTGCCTTGCTGCACCGTGTTCCACAGCGCCTTGAAGGCATCCTTGGGCATGTCCGGATGGCGCACAACGTTGTGCGGTGCCCCCATCAGCTCCGCTTCGGTGAATCCGGAGATGGCAATAAATTCCGGATTCGCGTACTTGATGTAGCTTTTTGGATCAGTGGTGGAAACCAGTTTTTCAGAGGCGGAGAACAGCTTGCGTTGTGCCATGAGGATATCTCGATCAGGTTGGGCATTCTTACAGGATAGCGGCGAGAATCAGCTCAACTTGAGGCTGGCGTGAGGGAATATTCAGGGGTCTGCAGCAGCCGCACCGGGCACTCGGCAGCATGCCCAGTCCTGCTCAGGCGGCGCCTGAGGGCAGATCAGCCTGGCGGTACCAGGTCATAAAATCATCGGCGCAGCAGGGGCGGTGAAAATAGAACCCCTGTACCTGGTCACAACGGTGTTCACGCAGAAATGCCAGTTGCCGGGCGGTTTCCACACCTTCTGCCACGACCGTCAGCCCCAGCGTTTTGCCCATGGAAATAATGGCCTTGCTGATGGCCTGGTCTTCCTTGCTTTGATCCAGGTCGCGAATGAAAGCGCGGTCGATTTTGAGCGTATCAATGGGATAGTGACGCAACTGCCCCAGCGACGAATAACCGGTGCCAAAATCGTCAATGGCAAATCGCACACCCATACGTTTGATGATGGCCATCAGTTCGATGGCGCGCTCCGGGTTCTGCACCACCAGGCTTTCAGTGATTTCCAGCTCCAGCAGGTCGGCGGCAAAGCCGGTGCGCGCCAGCACGCCGCTGATGTGCTTGTGCAGGTCCGGGTGATTGAACTGGCGGGGCGACAGGTTGACGGCCAGCCCCAGCGCTGGCAGACCCTGGGCCTGCCACGCCATCAGTTGCTGGCAGGCGGTTTCCATCACCCATTCGCCGATCGGAATGATCAAACCATTGTCTTCGGCAATGGGGATAAACTGCACCGGCGAAATATCGCCCAGTTCCGGGTGATGCCAGCGCAGCAGCGCCTCGACACCCACCACGTCATCACTGTCCAGGGCCACCTTGGCCTGATAGTGCAGGCTCAGCTCGCCGCGCTCCAGCGCATGCCGCAGCTGCAGAGACAGCCCGGCACGTTCCTGGGTATGCTGATGCAGGTCGGCGGTGTAGGTGCGGTAATTATTGCGACCGTCATCCTTGGCTGCGTACATGGCGGTGTCGGCGTGTTTCATCAGGGTTTCTTCGTCCTGGGCATCCACACCAAACAGACTGATGCCGATACTGCCACTGACAGCAAATTCGCGCTCATCCAGGACGATGGGCTGTTTCAGCATGTTCAATACATTTTCGGCGATCTGCCCGGCGTGCTGCTTGTCATTGACCTTGTGCAATAACACCACAAACTCATCGCCGCCCAGTCGCGCCACAATGTCGCTTTCACGCAGCGGCTTGCGCACCCGCTGTGCCACTTCTGTCAGCAGGGCATCACCGGTATGGTGGCCATAAATGTCATTGACCGCCTTGAAGCGGTCCAGGTCGATAAACATCACGGCAAAGCCATTATCCTGGTAGCGGTTGGCGGTGCGGATGGCCTGCCGCAGCAGCTCGCTGAACATCACCCGGTTGGGCAGGCCGGTCAGCGTGTCATGGGTGGCCAGGTGTTTGATGCGATCAGCGATGCGCTTTTTCTCGGTGACATCACGGGAAATGCCGCGATAACCGGCAAATTTGCCGTCACTGTCGACAATGGGCTCACCGGCCAGCGAGAAGTGATAACTGACATTGTCTTCATTGGTGAACGAAAACTCCAGGTCCCGGAACGGCTGTTCTCTTTTCAACAGGCGGCGCAATTGGCGCCAGTTCATGGAGTCGGGCTTGATGCCGGGCATCTCCCACAAATGTCGTCCCTGTATGGTTTTGACCGCCTTCTGGTTGCTATCGCCTACCACCCGGCCTTCATACTTGGTAAAGCGCAGGTCGGCGTCCTGCTCCCAGTAAAAATCCGAGGTCAGGTTGGTCAGGCTGCGAAAACGCGCCTCACTTTCACGGATCAGCGCGGCCGCGCGCGCCTGTTCTTCAGCGTTGGCAAAACTGTCCAGGGCAAAAGAGATATTGTCTGCCATGTTTTGCATGACCGCCTGGGTTTCACTGTCAAAGGCATTTGCCTGGTGGCTATAGAACATCATCGCGGCAACCACCTGTTTGTGCTGAAACAGGGGGAAGGCCGCCGCGCTGCGTAACCCTCGTGCCACCACGCGCTCGCGCCAGGGCAGGGAGCGCGGATCATTGAGGTAATCATTGCTGATCTGGGGCACGCCCTCGCGCAAGGCACTGCCCGCCAAATCCTGGTTGAGTGGTGAGCCGGGGTCAGTGCTGATAGGCAGTGCGCGCAATTCGATGAATTCGTCGCCGATCATCGCCAGGCCTTGAAAGGTTCCCTGGCCATCGGGGGTGATAATCGCGGACATCGCAAACAGGGATTCAGTGATCGCGGCACTGCAGACATTCTGGTACAGCGTGTCGACACTGTCAGCGCGGATGATGCCTTCATTGATGCGACTGAGCACGGAGAAAATATGCTGCAGGTGCAGCGCGCGATTCTCTGCCTGTTTGCGATCGGAAATGTCACGGCTGACGCCAATGATCATCCAGCGCCCATTAAGGCTGATGGCCCGGCTGTACACCTCGATGGTGGCACGTTTGTTTTCCTTCAGGATGACGTGGCGTTCGATGCGACTGCTGCCGCCCTGGTTGATTAGCCGGTCATAACGCTCGTTCAGCTCTTCCGGCGTCTGCCCCAGCGCTTCCGAGGGTCCCATGGCCAGCAGTTCTTCGCGGGTGAAGCCGAAGGCGCGGGCGGCTGTATCATTCACATCGACAAAGCCCAGGGTGTCCCGGTCCACCAGGTAAATCATGTCCATGGACATGTCCATCGCTGCACGGAAGCGCTGCAGGCTGGCTTCGCTCTGGTGTTCATGGCTCATGTCGATGGCCATGCACTCATACCCGACAAAGGTGTGCTGTTCGTCGAATTGTGGCACGCCGCTGATCTGCAGGTAATAATTCTGCCCGGTGCTGCTGATACGGCATTTGATCTGCCGGAACGGCTGGCGGGCGGCGATGCAGTCCAGATAACGCGGCCAGTCCTCGCTGGCAGCACTGTCGGCCTCTCCCAGTTCACCAGGTTTTTGCCGGTACAGCAATTGCGCCACCGCATGGGTCTTGTCGCTATGGCTGCTGATGCGCGTGCATACCCCGTCGGCATCCTCATGCCAGCTCAGGTCGGCACAAAGGGCCACCATCTGCTGCAATGATGCAGGCGAGCTGTGCCGCAGGTCAGAATCTCCCGGCAGGGTGAGGTGATGTTGCATAGTCTCCCAACTAGTTTGCTGACGCCGTTTTTTGTAACGCCGTTGTAACATTTTTTTGAATTTGCAGCAGAAGGCCGTGAAATATGGCGGCTCGGCGCATTATTATTTTCAGGACGGGCTTGGTTTTGTCATAGCTTATGACAGATCGTTACAATTTGCCAAGATTTGTGCAGCCCCATCATCAATCCCGGCTGCAACTGGGCGCGACGGCCAGGGCGAGATGGGCAAACAGCTGTCCGGTACGCCCGACAACCGATTGTACCGCGTCAACCATCATCAGAATGCCGTGTTCGTCACAAATCTGACGAATGGCCTGCAAATGTTGATGTGGTATTCTAGGCGGCAGTCTGGTTCTTGTACATGTGGTGGAGAAGTTTTATGGGTTTGTTCGACAAAGACAGAATGATTACTGCTGAACGTGCGCTGCGCGGACGCGAGTCACCGATGCAGATCAGCGGGCGGCATTTTGTCAATGACAATACCATGGTGCCGCCGCTACCGGCGGGCCTGCAGGAGGCGGTGTTTGGCCTGGGCTGCTTCTGGGGTGCTGAAAGAGTGTTCTGGAAAATCCCCGGTGTGTACAGCACCGCGGTCGGGTACGCGGGTGGTTTTACGCCCAATCCGACCTATGAAGAGGTGTGCAGTGGCTCCACCGGCCATGCTGAAGTGGTGCGCGTGTTCTTTGATCCGGAGCAGGTGAGCTACGACGAGCTGCTGAAGGCCTTCTGGGCCTCGCATGACCCCACCCAGGGCATGCGCCAGGGCAATGACCGCGGTACCCAGTACCGGTCGGCCATTTACACCGTGTCTGAGCAACAGCAAACGCAGGCCGATGCCAGTCGTGCGGAGGCACAGAAACGGCTGGATGCGGCAGATGTCGGAATTGTGACTACAGAAATTGCGCCGCTGGCCGACTTCTATTACGCCGAGGAGTATCACCAGCAGTATCTGGCGAAGAATCCGGCGGGGTATTGCGGGATACGCGGGCTTGAGTGTTTGATCTGACAGAACACTGAAAAACTACCATCGTTGCCATTGCTTCGTTAAAAATTGGCTTGGCATGCTCATTTACTACTCGTAAACTCCGCTTCCGTGCCGTCTTGTGCCTCACACTGGCGGCCTTGCCTACGTTTTTCAGCGCTCTGTATGCAGCGGCATGTCAGGCGAGAGGCACGACCATAATCACAATGTCACATAATTGACACTTAGCTGTTGTTAAAATGACATGCTGTTGTCTTGGTATTGTCTTTAAACGGACATGTGACAAATACTTAACAGTTCTATAATTTCACGCTAGAAGGGAGAGCTTTTCTTGAATCATAAATTCTGGCTGGGGCTGGCACTGTTGCCAATGCTCAGCACCACTGCGTTCGCGCAGGATATCGATTTTTCCGGAGATTTGCGCTTCGGTTTTGCCAGCTTTGACCGGGACGAGCGCAACGGGACCCAGATCGATGACAGCCAGTTCAACCTGCGGGTCAGGGCGGGCGCTTTGTGGAGCATTTCCGAGATTTACAGCGTCAAGGGCCGCGTCGCGGTAACCGGCAACGACAGTGATTTCAACGGTGATCTGAAGTTTTACACGGAGCTGCCTGCCGGTGCATCGAGCACGGAAGCCGGTGACATGACCTTTGACGAGCTGTATGTGCGCGCCCGTTATGGCAATTGGGATCATAAAGTAGGCCGCTTCCAGTTCAGCAACGGATTGGTCGGTGTGCCATCAAAATCCATGAGCCGCATGAACTCCAACAGCTGGAACGTGAGCTGGACCGATGGCCTGCACAGCCGTTTCAGTGCTGACAATGGCTGGCAGTACAACTTCATAATCGAACATGCCACCGAAGACGGTCCCACCACTGTGCGTCGTTCACCGCTGAACTACCAGTCGTCGCAGAGCCGTGCGACCTATTATGCGTCCATCGACAAGTCTGAAGAAGATGGCCTGTTCTTGCAGCGCTCGGTTGATGTCACCATCATCCCGTCAGCGCTGTACTACAACGGTGTGGCTGCCGGCGACAAGACCGACTACGTGGCCATCAGTGCCCGTCTGGGCCTGCAGTGGCAGTTGCCGGGTGAAAGCCGGTTTGTCGCCGGCGCCGAAGTCGGCCACGCGCCGGACACACCCACACTGGCGGCCATGGGCCTGCCGGGCTGGGTGACAGCGACGGCAATGCCTGGCAGGTGTCCCTGAACGTCATGGACGTGGTGCCCGGGCACAGCATCGGTCTGGTGCACGGTGAAAACGACGCCGGCTGGCTGCTGTCCACCGACTTCACCAACAACCAGTCTCTGACCGAGTTCCGCTACAACTGGCGGCCGATGTCCGGTCACCTGTTCCAGTTCCGTCTGCGCGAGCGCGAGGACCTGATCCAGCGCAGCAGCGCCGTGCGCGAGCGCAACGAAGTGGACTACTACATCCGTTACAGCATCAGCCTGTAACGTAAAGGGGACGGTGGTAAAAAGGGGACGGAGGGATTTAGCGAGCTAAATCCCTCCGTCCCCTTTACGTTTAGTCTAAGCTTAGGGTATGAAAGACTATCCCAGCTTTGAACATCACGGCGCCATCACCGGCGTGACGGGCAGCTGCCATCGTTATCTGGCGGCGCCGGACCTGCATGTTCTGGTCGATTGCGGACTGTTTCAGGGGCGTGACGCGCAAGGCAATTCCCTGGACATCCATCGCATCGATTTTGATATTTCTGCGGTCAGGGCATTGCTGGTCACGCATGTGCATATTGATCACATCGGGCGGTTGCCCTACCTGCTGGCTGCCGGTTTTACCGGCCCCATCTACTGCAGCGAACCCTCAGCACGGCTGCTGCCACTGGTCATTGAAGATGCGCTGAAAGTCGGTTTCACCCGCGATGCCGCGTTAATTCAGCGGTTTCTGGAAACGGTGGGGCAGCAACTGGTGCCGCTGCCTTACCAGCAGTGGCACAATATTGCGCAGACCGATGAGATCAAACTGCGCATCCGCCTGCAGCGCGCCGGCCATATCCTGGGTTCGGCCTATATCGAGATCGATGCCGCCTATGCCAATGGGCGTTCACACCGCACGGTTTTCTCCGGTGACCTGGGCGCACCACATGCACCGCTATTGCCCGCACCCGAATCTCCGGAATGCGCAGATACCCTTGTGATTGAAAGTACCTACGGTAATCGTCTGCACGAAAACCGGGAAACCCGACAGCAGCGCCTGCGAGAGGTGCTCGACCATGCCCTGGAAAATGGCGGTACGGTGATGATCCCGGCGTTCAGTATCGGCCGCACCCAAGAGCTTTTGTATGAACTGGAAGGTTTGATTCAGGCAGGTAAAGACACCGGTGAAGGTGCCTGGGCGGATCTGCAGGTTATTGTCGACTCGCCGCTGGCGGCAAAATTCACCTGCGTCTATCGCGAGCTGCAACCGTTCTGGGACGCCGAGGCGCAGCAGCGCGTGCTGGCCGGCCGCCATCCGCTGGACTTTGACAGCCTGTATACCGTCGACTCTCATGAAGAACACCTGCAGACCGTCGCCTATCTGGCCAAAACCCGCCAGCCAGCGGTGGTCATTGCCGCCAGTGGTATGGCCGCCGGCGGGCGCATCGTCAATTATCTGAAGGCCATGCTGCCCGATCCGGTCCACGATGTGCTGTTTGTGGGTTATCAGGCCCGGGGTACCCTGGGTTATCAGCTGCAACAGCTGACAGCCGGTCCCTATGCGTCAGTTGAGATTGATGGGGAGCAGTTTAAGGTGGCGTGCCCGATTACCAGCATCGGTGGTTACAGCGCTCATGCCGATCAGCGGGATCTGCTGGATTTTGTTCATCACATGCCGGTCTGGCCTGCGCAGATACGGATTGTGCATGGTGAGCCGGGGGCAAAGGAGGCGCTGCAGCAGGCCATACTGACGATGGCGGCAGAGGCGGGCAGGGAAGTTGAGGTGGTGGTGCCGGGGTAAAGGGTTGTAAAGGGGACGGAGGGATTTAGCTCGCTAAATCCCTCCGTCCCCTTTACAACCCTTTACACGTCCCCTTTAACTGATGCCTTACGGGATTCGATTTGCTGTCGGGTCGCTACCAGATAGATGGCAAACAGCGACATGAACAGCAGGAACATGCTGCTTTCCTGCACGCCGGCAAGGTGGGCGCTCAGGCCGATACCGGCAAATACCACGGCCGCTCCATGGATGATCAGTACCGTCTGTTGCGGGGTAAAACCGGCATTCAGCAGGCGGTGGTGCAAATGATCTCGACCGGGGGTAAAGGGTGACTGGCCACGCAGCGGGCGTTTGACCATCAGGCTCACGGTGTCCATCAACGGCACCGCCAGAAACCACAGTGCGTAGACCGGGGCGATAAAGCCGCTGCTGCCCTGCGTGGCGGCAATGATCAGCCAGGCGAGAATGAAACCCAGCAGGGTACTGCCAGCGTCGCCCAGATACATGAGTGCACTTTTTTTCCACATCATGCGGAAATTGAAAGACAGGAAGGCGAGCAGGGCCACGATCAGCAATTGACTGAAACTGAGCACGGCACTTTCACCGGCCATCAGCGCAGCAATCGACAGAAACACCAGCGCGATAGTAACCAGTCCGCCGGACAGGCCATCAAGGCCATCACTCATATTGACCGCGTTGATGACACCCACGGTCGCGAAAATGGTGACCGGCACCGCCAGCAGGCCCAGTTGCACCGGGCCCATGAACAGCAGGTCGCCGAAGCTATCGAGTTTGACGTCTGCCAGCAAGGCCATGGCCAGGGCGGCACCGCCGTGGCAGGCGATGCGCAGATTGGCGCGAATTTCATAGAGGTCATCGAGTACGCCGACGACCAGCACAAACCCGGACAACATCAACAGAATCTGATAATTGACCAGCAGTACCGGCGACAGCATGGATACGGCCAGCAGACCCAGGTAAATACCAAGGCCACCAATCATGGGAGTTGGTGTGCTGTGTGTTTTGCGTCCACCCGGGTAGTCCAGCAGACCGGTGATGCTGGCAACAGGCCTTAATAGCAACAACGCTGCAGTTGTGAGCAGAAAAGCGCTGACTAAGGTAACGAGCGTCATGATGAAGCTTCCGTGACTGGTTCCGTGTCTGAACACTTGCGTATATTGTCAGGCGATTACTTCCGGGAGTCGCCCATCTTCTTGTTCATGATGCTGAAGGCGGTGTCGGCGGCGCAGAAGGCTGCGCCGCCGACACTTTGCGATCAGTTAACGCCGTAGAACAGCTGTGTACCTGTGGCCGAGATCACCTTGTAGTCTATTTTGCCATCGCCGTTGACGTCGGCTGCCTGATAGGCAAGGCCGAAGCTGTCTTTGTTGGCATCATGGTAAGTGACCTCAGATGCTGTGCGCGGGCTGACAAAGAAGCTTGGCTTCAACACGCCCACACCAGAAACGGTGATATAACCCGAATTGCGGTCGGCAGTGGCCGTCAGCCCGGCAGCAGTCACACTCTCGAAGAACGAGGTGCTGTTGGGATAAGGAACAACTCGCTGAGTGACGCCATTGGCGCACTTGATACCGAATGAGTATTCCGCCGTGTTCACTTCTCGCGTCGGCTCCACGAAGCTGATAGCGCCACAGTTGGTTATGCTCGACGCACCGCTCAGATTGTCATAGGCAAAGGTGCCGGAGAAATTGTTACCGGCGCCCAGGTTCAGCCCAAAGGAACCGTTGCTGCGCGTCGAGAACTGATAACCTGAGGCTTCAACTGCCGCGCCAAAGGCCAGCACATCCAGTGCTGTCGGGGCCAGTTCTACCGCGACACCATTGGTGACGATGACCGTACGGCCATCGCGGCGAACGCGGATGCCATTGGGCACAGTTGCCGGAACCGCTCGGACCGCGACAATGGCGCCGGAGTAGGTTTCACCGGGCAGCACAATCTTCACGGCACCGGTGATCTCGTCAACGATGATGTCGGCTTCCGCGGTGGTGGTCGCTCCGATGATGCCACCATAGCGACCGGTTTCGTCGATAATCTGCATGGACAGACCTGCCGTCGAACCGCGGAACAGATTGCGCAGCAGAGTAGTAATATTCTGCCCATTGATCTCAACGTTGTTTGGTACCACGAAGTTGTCGCGTGTGGCATCTGCCAACCGATTGGCGGTGTCAGCCGAAACACCCGGCAGTGCACCTTGCACCTTGCTGCGTTTGTCGTCCTGGCTTTCAGTCACGGTTGGCGGAATCGGCAGCGCCAGGTTCAGAACCTGCTCGGCCAGGCCCTGGTTGTTCTGCAACAGCTCGGTAATCTGTTCATCCGTGACGTTGGCGCCAGCCACCGCGCGGATGGCTGCGGTGGCGATTGCGTTACTGGCGTTGGAAATCGTTGTCACCAGTGCCGCATCAGCTGCCACGTTCAGGCGTCGGTTGGCGTTGATAACCTCGGCAGCAGCGCGAGCTGATTCAGCAATTTCAGCGTTGGTAGCACCAGTCCGTGAGCTGAGTGTTGACGCTGTGCTCAACAGGTTGGTGGTGGCCGACTTAACCTGAGTAACTTCGGTTTGGGTCAATGCGGTGCCACTTGCCTGTGAGCGAGTTGCCAGGGATGTGAACGCGGAGGCACTGGTGCTGAGCACAGTCCGGGCGTTATTGGCAAGGGAGGTTTGAGTGGTAGTGCTGCCACTGCCCGTGTTTGCAGCCGTCGACCCTGTGTTACTCGCTTTGGCCGAGACTTCCAGCGTTCTGAGCAGGTTGTCAGTGCTGACCGTGTCTATTTGATTGACGACGTTATTAAGGTTAGTGACGGCGGTCTCGGTTACTGTATTGGTCTGGTTAATGACCTCCTCAGTAACGTTGCCGCCAGCAATCTGATCGGCCAGGTTATCTACCTGTGTTTCCTGGTTGTTCAACTCTGTTGGCGGAACCACTGTCGTGCCGCCACCGGTATCACCACCACCGGTATTTCCGCCACCGGTAGCCGGCGGCGTGCAGTCTTCAGTAAACGCCGTCAGCGCGCCCGTGGAGGCAGCCTGGCCAACACCAAACTTGCCCTGTACCGCGTAGGCCAGCGAGAACTGGTTTTCAATTTCATAAGAGTTGTTGTTCACAGTACCATTCAGCTGGAATACGCTGTTCAGTTGTGAGGCTGTGTCCTGTGTACACGTCGTCTGAACGCGCGGCAGCGCTGAGAATGTGCCGCTAGATATGCGACCAAAACGCGTAGACGGTGAACCACTGGTTTGCTGGATAACGACACGGAAGGTGTATTGGCCACCGGCGTTAAAGGAATCCAGAATGGTGTTGAACGCCGCATTGGCGCTCTTCAGGCGATTAACCAGGTTTGCACCGCTGAATGTCACGCTGCCGCCGCTGATGGTTATCGCCCCGTTGGCGCTGGCGTTGTTGAGCACGGCAGTGGCATTGACCGAACCGTCGCGCGCGATCACGATCAGGTTCTGATCCGGGATAGTGCCGGTGACTGTACTGCCACTCACATTCAATGTCAGATCGCCCAGATAGGCCTCAAAGCGACGATTGTTGCTGTTGGATTCGTCGACAATAGCCACGCCGACTTCGAACGTGTAGGTGCCATTGGTGGGCGTCGCCGCCGAGTTCACCAGGTCAAAGCTGAAATTGGGTATTGCGAAGTTGCTGGTGGTTGGCACATTGTCGACAGAGCCGAGCACGCCATTTGCGCCAACAGTCACAGTCTGACTGAATCCGCTTCCATTGCTGATCGTCAGCTGGCCATTATCGATAGTGAAGTCGTTTGCCAGAGCCTGCGAGCTCAAGCCGACGATAAGTGAGGCTGCTATGGTTTGCGCGAGACGCTTTTTCACGAAGCGCTGATTGTTGTTCATTAGGTATCCCTCAAAATGCTGTTGCAATCTTGGTTATTCGTGAATTTAGTTTTTGTTCAATGGTTTACGTTGCACGTCTAAACGTCTCGTTAAGAGTGCGTCGAAAGCACCAATTTAGACTGAAAACATTCTGCCATAGAAATGTGTCAAAATGTTAGCCCGAAATTGACAATTCTATTAAAAATTCATCGTTTACACGGCTTTTGCTGGAAAGCTTGCCAGATTTGTGCCGCAAGTGACATTAGACAAATGGCTAAGTGCGATACGACTTCTTGTCAGCTGCGCTTGCCAGATTATTGCAATGCCGCAAATCGCACACCAATACTAAGCTCCAGGTGCCCATAAGTGATGTCGGAAAAGCTGCCGCTCAATGGGTTATTGAAGTGCGGCATAATGCCGGTGTACTGATTGCGGTACAGCTTGCCGGTAATGCCTGTGTAGATATAAGGGCTAAGCCACCAGTTCAGTGAGCCATACAAGGTGTGATTATGGTCAGCGCTGGCGTTCAGATTACTGCCGCGCAAAAAGCTTGGTACCAGCGGGCTGTTGCTGCTTTGGATGACTGCATCACGATTGTTGATGCGAATGTATTCATAACCAATCTGCAAGGGCAGTCGCTGGGTGATCTGCCAGTTCAGGCTGACGCCGGCAGTCAGCAATTCTTCCGAGACATCGAAGGTCTGCAGAAAGGCGTTGCGCAGCGAGGCTTGCTCAATCTCGGTACTGGTGCCCGAGCTTGAGTCCTGTTCACCGTAACCCGCCCAGTAACTGATGGCCAGCGTCTCGCCCAGGCCGTGGCTAAACATCAGTTGTGCCTGCCAGCCGTCGTCCTGCAACCGATCCAGGCTAAAGCGCTGGGGTGGATCCAGGCGGATGTTGATGTTGGCATCAAAGCGCAGGCTCTCCAGGAAACCGCCAAAATCATCGCTTTTGTTCTCGGCGTATTTTACCTGCAGAGCGGCACTGGTCCAGGGGCGCTCGGGCGTCCGACTGGCCGTTTCATAGAATACGAATTTGCCGCCCCAGGCGGTGCTGGTGGTTTGCAGTTGCTGATCCAGATTGATCACGTCAGCCCGGGCACTGGGCGCAACCTTCAAAGTCAGGTCCTGTTGCTGGCGGCTGTAAAACACTTCCAGGCCGCGCCAGATGCCCAGTCGCAGGTGGCCGCGGGACCCGTCCAGGTCGCCGCTATTGCCGGTCAGTCGATTGTTGTTGCGCAGTACGTCCTCGCGCAGATCCAGCACATCAACGCTATCATCAACCCGTAGCAAACTGCCGCTGAGTTCAAATTCACCTGGCGCCAGGGTGTAGGCGCTGGTATGCCCATTGCCGATCCAGCCCAGGGGCTGTTGCGCGTGCGCGCCCGCCGCCAGTATTAGTGTTGATAGACTCAGTAAACCAGCAGACACCTTGCGCATGAATTTCTCCCTGTTAATTGGCGGGCAAAGATTACCATAGATTTTAAAGGGGCGTTAAAGGGGACGGAGGGGTTTAAAGGGGACGGAGGGATTTAGCGCGCTAAATCCCTCCGTCCCCTTTAAACCCCTTTAACCCGCCCTGTACGCTAGCGGCAAAAATCAGCTACACTTCCGTCCTTCGGCAGAACAACAAACAATGGATCGTTGGCAGACCTCTAAATGCGTTTAAAAAGTATCAAACTTGCTGGCTTCAAATCGTTTGTGGATCCCACCACAGTCAACTTCCCCAGCAATCTGGCAGCGGTCGTCGGTCCCAATGGCTGCGGCAAATCCAATATCATCGACGCGGTCCGCTGGGTGATGGGCGAAAGCTCTGCCAAGAACCTGCGCGGCGAGAACATGACCGATGTCATTTTTAATGGCTCGGGCAACCGCAAACCGGTCGGGCAGGCCAGCATCGAGCTGATCTTCGACAACAGCGACAACCGCATCAAGGGCGAATACGCCAGCTTTGCGGAAATCTCCATCAAGCGCAAGGTCTCCCGCGACGGCACCAACATGTACATGTTAAACGGCACCAAGTGTCGCCGTCGTGACATCACCGATATTTTCCTGGGCACCGGTCTGGGCCCGCGCAGTTATTCCATCATCGAGCAGGGTATGGTGTCGCGCCTGATCGAGTCCAAGCCCGAAGAGCTGCGTATCTTCATCGAAGAGGCCGCCGGCATCTCCAAGTACAAGGAGCGCCGCCGCGATACCGAAAACCGCATCAAGCGCACCCGTGAAAACATGGAGCGTCTGACCGACATCCGTGACGAGCTGACCCGGCAGCTGGCGCACCTGCATCGGCAGGCGCAGGCGGCAGAAAAATACAAGGAATACAAAGCGCAGGAGCGTGATCTTAAGGCGCAATATGATGCATTGCGCTGGCGTGCGCTGGACACCGAAGTGCAGTCCAAGCAGGCCATCATCAAGGATCTGGAACTGCAGATCGAGTCGGTGGTGGCCGAACAGCGCGGCCTGGATGCCCGGCACGAAGAATTGCTGCTCAAGCACACGGACCTCAATGATGACCTGAGCGAAGTGCAGGGCCGCTACTATAGCCTGGGCGGCGACATCGCCCGCATCGAGCAGTCTATTGAGCATCACATCGAGCGCATGAAACAGTTGCGCCAGGATCTCGACGAGAACCAGCGCAATTTCCAGCAGTCGCAATCCGAGGCCCAGGCCGACGTGCAAAAGCTGGCCGCGCTGGAGGAAGAGTCGGCGACGCTGGCACCGGAGCTGGAACTGGCCGAGCATGCCCAGGAAGAATCCGCCATCAAGCTGGAAGAAGCCGAAGAGCAGATGCAGACCTGGCAGCAGACCTGGGATGAATTCAGTCAGCGTTCGGAAGAACCCCGGCAGCTGGCCGAGGTCGAGCAGTCCCGCATCCAGCAGTTGGAGAAGATCGTCGAGCGTGGTGTCGAGCGCCGCAGCCGGTTGCGTGAAGAACGCCAGTCGCTGGGGGAGAACCCCGAGCAGGATGCCATTGACGAGCTGTCCGTGCAGATCACCGCCATGGAAGACCAGCTCGACAGCAAGCAGACGCGTAACTCCGAGCTGGCGTCACAGATTGAGCAGGAACGCGGCAAGGGCCAGCAGCTGGGTCATGAGCTGGACCAGGCGCGCAGCGAGCTGCAACGCCATAAAGGCCAGTTCTCCTCACTCGAGGCCCTGCAGAAATCCGCACTGGGTCAGACCGACGACAAACTCAACCGTTGGCTGAAAGACAAATCCCTGGATCAGGGCAGCCGTCTGGGTGAGCGTATAAAAGTCGCCGCTGGCTGGGAACCCGCCGTGGAAGCCGTGCTGGGCGATACCCTGCAGGCCGTGTGCGTGGACGACCTGGATTCGGTGGCGGCTGCCCTGGCGGAGCTGCCGTCAGGGATGTTGTCTTTGCTGGAAACCGTAAAGGGGACGGAGGGATTTACAGGGGACGGAGGCGCTATCCCGCCGTCAGGCGTGGATACCGCCTCCGTCCCCTTAAATCCCTCCGTCCCCTTAAGCGACAAAATCACCGCGGACTTTGACGTCAGCGCCCTGCTGCAGGGCATCTACGTCGCCGACACGCTGAACGAGGCCCTGGCCGCGCGCAAAACGCTGTCCGGCTCGGACTCGGTGGTCACACCGCAGGGTCTGTGGCTGGGTCGCAACTGGATTCGCGTGCGCAAGTCCGTCGATGCCAGCGAAGGTCTGCTGGCGCGCAAGGGCGAGATGAGCCGCCTCAGCGAGCAGATGGAAATTCTGCAGCAGCAGGCCGACGAACTGCTGGAAAGCCAGCAGGCCAGCCGCGAGGCCCTGCGTGACCTGGAAGGCGAGCGTGAGAATGTGCAGCGCGAGATCGCGCAGATCAGCCGCGAATACAGCGAACTGAAATCCCGGCTCAGCGCCAAGATCATGAAGGAAGAGCAGACCACCCAGCGTCGTCAGCGTCTCCAGCACGAGCTGGAAGAGCTGGAGAAGCAGCTTGAGGTCGAGCAGGAGAACATCGCCCGCTCGCGCGAGAATCTGCAGAACGCGCTGGATGCCATGGAGCAGGATATCGAGCGCCGCGAGACCCTGATGCAGCAGCGCGACGCCTTGCGTCAGAGCCTGGATCAGATCCGTCAGCAGGCTCGCCATGACAAGGACCACAGCCACCAGTTGAGCGTGCGCGAACAGTTGTTGCGCTCGCAGATCACCTCCATGCGCGACACCATGGCGCGCATGAACACCCAGGTGCTGCGTGCCAAAGAGCGCATCGAGTCCATCGAAAAGCAGCTCAACGAATCCGACATGCCGCTGGAAGGCAAACGCACCGAGCTGGAAACCCTGTTGCAGAACCGTCTGGAAGTGGAAGACAAAATGAATGCCGCCAAGGCCGCCGCTGATGAGAACGAGCATCAGCTGCGCGCGCTGGAACAAGACCGGGCGGGGTTCGAACGCAAAGCCGGCGGTCTGCGTGAGCAGCTGATGGAGCATCGCCTGAAGACCGAGGGTGACCTGGTCAAACGCGAAGCGCTGTCCGAACAGTTAAAGGACGCCCGCTACGATCTGGACACGGTATTGGCCAATCTGCCCGAGGATCTGACCCAGCAAAGCTGCGAGGATGAACTGGAAGCCATCGGCAATCGCGTACAGCGTCTGGGCGCCATCAACCTGGCGGCGATTGAGGAATACGAGCAGCAGTCCGAGCGCAAGGTCTACCTTGACGCCCAGAACGACGACCTGGAGCGCGCACTGCTGACCCTGGAAAATGCCATCCGCAAGATCGACCGGGAAACCCGCACGCGCTTTAAAGAGACCTTCGACAAGATCAACGCCGGCCTGCAGGAACTGTTCCCCAAGGTGTTTGGTGGCGGTCATGCCTACCTGGACATGACCGGCGACGACCTGCTGGATACCGGGGTGGCGATCATGGCGCGGCCCCCGGGCAAGCGCAACAGCACCATCCACCTGCTGTCCGGTGGTGAGAAGGCGATGACCGCGATCGCGCTGGTATTCTCCATCTTCCGCCTCAACCCATCGCCGTTCTGTATGCTCGACGAGGTTGACGCGCCGCTTGATGATGCCAACGTAGGGCGTTATGGTCGACTGGTGAAAGAAATGTCCGACACCGTGCAGTTTGTGTTCATCACCCACAACAAACTCACCATGGAAATCGCCAACCAGTTGTTGGGTGTTACCATGCATGAACCGGGCGTATCGCGGATCGTGGCGGTCGATATTGAGGAAGCAGCGGAACTGGCTGCTATGTAGGTTGTGAAGGGATGGTGTAAAGGGGACGGAGGGATTTACGCGTAAATCCCTCCGTCCCCTTTACACCAACCCTTTACAGCCACACCAAATTAACTTTCAGGAAACAGTAAACAATGGGTTTACGGGAACTGCTGATTCTTATACTGATTCTGGCTATCGTGGTCGTGGTGCTGCGTGGCCTGTATGTGGCGCTGCGCTCCCGTCGCGGGCAGATCAAGATCGCCCTGGAAAAAAACATTCCCGAATATGACCTGGAAGAACTGGAGATGCGCGAACTGCCCAACGGTGGTGCGCGTCAGGTGGAGCGCTCCTTTGCCGAAGTGCTGCGGCAGAATTCCGCACATGCCGCCAGGGCCAATGCCACCGCGACTGGCAAACCCTCCACGTTGCGCCCGGGTGCCAAGGGCCTGAAAACCAATCTGTCCCGCACCGGCGCGCGCACGGCGACAACAGCGGCGACGGTGGCGGCAAACCAGGCCCGTGCCACAGCCAGCGCCGATGAGGCGGTGAAAACAGCACCTGTGCCTGAATCAGCCGCAGCGCGCGACGCGCAGTCAGCCCCTGAACTGGATTTTGCCCCGACTGATGAACCCATGCTGATCAATGAGGGGCTGGATGCAGAGCAGGGCGTCACCGAACAGCCGCGTCATGAGGACCGCGACGACCCGGCCGAATATGAGCCAGCGCTTTCCGAGCAGCAGCCCGACCCCGTCGATGAAGAGCCGATGTTTGATGACGAGCCGCTGATGAATGTCGGCGACGGAAATTTTGACGATGATGTGTTGTCAGAGCCGGCAGAGAATACAAAACTGGAAGATGAATTTCCCGATGAAACACCGGAGGTTCAGGAGCCGGTGTTCAGTTTTGTCGCCCAGCGGGACGACGATGACATTGACGCGTTTGCCAGCGACTATGCTGATGATGACGCCAATGACAACAAAACCAACGACGGCGACTCATCTGATGAGGCGTGGGCCGACGATGATGACGACACGGATGTGTTTGGTGAAAAGATTCAGCGCAGTGTTGAGGATGACGCCGCCAGCGAAGATGATGCCGATGCCGATGGTGATGTCGATGTGGAAGCCGAAGCCGGCGCCGCAAAAACCCAGGCAGAGCTGGACAACGTGCTCGACGAACTGCTGCAATCGACAACGCCGGTGCAGCCATTGCGCCCGACCGTGGTTCACACCGAAGAATTTTCCGAACCAGCGCTGACCTGGGATGCGATGGCAGAGGTTGATGACGAAGCACAGCCCAAGCCGGAGATTGAACCGGAACCGGCGCCAGAGCCAGAGTATGAGCCTGTGCCTGAGCCTGAGCCTGAGCCGGAAATTGAACCAGAGCCCGAGCCAGAGCCTGAGATCGAGCCGGACTACGAGCCAGAGCCAGAGATTGACCCGGTCTATGAACCGGAACCGGAGATTGAGCCTGAGCCAAAACCGGAGTTTGCGTCAGAACCAGAGCCAGAAGCAGAAGCGGAAGCAGAAGCTGAGCTTGAACCTGAATCTGAATCCGAAGTAGCGTACCAGGCGGATCCGCTGCTGGACTATGCCGCAGATGGCATGGACGATGAAGGCCAGCAGCAGGTAATGCAAGAAACGCAAGAAACGCAAGAAACGCAAGAAATGCACCACGACTCGCAGTCCGACCCCTTACCGGTCGAGGATGATATGCCCGATTTTGACAATGAATACATAGCCGACCCGGAACCGCAGCCCGAAGAAGATGATTCCTTTGCCGCCAGCCGGGACGATGACATGGACGTGCTGTTTGACGACGATGATCGCGAACGCCGCATCGCCGCGCTGGAAGAGCAGACCCAGGATTCCGCCCCCAAACGTTTCATGTCCTGGGTAGGTGGTGCTTTCGGCCGGGGTGCCAGTGCCAGCAAAGCCCAGGCTGCAGAGCAGGCGGAAGTGCGCCAGGAGGCTCAGGACAAAATCGCCAAGGCCGAGAAAAAAGCGCGCAAGAAACTGGCCAAGGCTGAGAAAAAACAGGCTCAGCGCGAGTTGCAGGAAATCGAAGCGGCGCAGCGCCAGAGTGATCCGGGCAGCGAGGATCTTGCTGACGATTACAGCGACGACGATGGCATTCTGTCGGTGCGCGAAACAGAGCGACCCGGCGCTGCCGAACGGGCAAGGGCAGAGCAGTTGCGCCAGAGTCAGCTTGATCTGGGTGATGACACTGTTGATGAAGATGTCGCCTACGCACAGGAAGAGGACCGGCGTCCGCCTGAGCCGCCGGAATACAGTGAAGTGCTGGTGATCAACGTGCTGGCGCGTCCGGGCACTGAACTGGCCGGTGACGATCTGTTGCCGGTGCTGATGAGCAATGGTCTGAAGTTCGGCGAAATGTCGATTTTCCATCGCCATACCGACAAGATTGGCGGCCGTAAAAACGGCCCGGTGATGTTCAGCGTTGCCAATGCCCTCAATCCGGGCACCTTTGATCTCAACCGGATCAGTGAATTCTCCACCCTGGGAGTGTGCTTCTTCATGACGCTGCCCAACGTGGTCAACAATATGATGGCGTTTGAGCAGATGCTGGCGACCGCAAGAAAGGTCCAGGTCGCACTGGACGCGGAGCTCAAGGATGATAATCGCTCGGTGATGACTGCGCAGACGGTTGAACACTATCGCCAGCGCATCCGTGACTTTGAATTGCAGCAACTGAAAAACGCTCACGTACGGTAAGCGTCCACAGCCATGGCCGACCTCACTCTCGAGCACGCGAAGCAGGAAATAGCCAGCCTGCGTCGCCAGATCAATCACCACAATTCCCTGTATCACCAGTTCAGCGCGCCGGAAATTCCGGACGTGGACTACGACAAGCTGTTTGATCGCCTGGTCGAGCTGGAAACCGCGTTTCCGCAACTGCTGACACCTGACTCCCCCACACAACGGGTCGGCGACAAACCGCTGGCCGGTTTTGCCCAGGTAAAACATGACGTGCCGATGATGTCACTGGCCAAAGTGTTCAATGACAGCGACCTGGCTGATTTTGAAGCCCGCATTCTCAAGCGCCTGGAGATTGAAGACGAAGGCGCCGAACCGCCCGTTTACAGCTGCGAACCAAAGATTGACGGGGTGGCGGTCAGTCTGCTCTACGAGCAGGGCCTGCTGGTGCGCGCCGCGACCCGAGGCGATGGCGTCACCGGTGAAGACATCACCCACAATGTACGTACTATCGGCAGCATCCCGTTGAGACTGGACACCGAAGGCAGCCATGAGCGTCTTGATGTGCCGGACCGGCTGGAAGTGCGCGGCGAAATATATATGACCCGCTCCGGGTTTGCCGCCATGAATGAAGAGGCCGAACGCAGCGAAGACGGACGCACCTTCGTCAATCCCCGCAATGCCGCCTCCGGTGCTCTGCGACAGCTTGATCCGCGCATCGCCGCCAAACGTCCTTTGCGTTTTTTCACCTACTCAGCGGTCGTAGGGACGGAGGCGGTTAAGGGGACGGAGGAATTATCCTCGCCGACCGGCGGGATAAAACCTCCGTCCCCTCTAACCGCCTCCGTCCCCTTTAAAGACACCCACAGTGGCATCCTGGCTCAATTGGGAAAATGGGGCCTGCCGCTGAACCCTGAGCGCGCTGTGGTCTCCGGCTACCAGGCTTGCCTGGATTACGCCAACCAGCTGCTCGCCAAGCGCGATCAGCTTGACTATGAAATCGACGGTGCGGTGATCAAGGTCGACAACATCCGTCTGCAAAACGAGCTGGGCAGCAATGCCCGCACGCCGCGCTGGGCCATGGCCTACAAATTCCCTGCCGAAGAAGCGTCCACCACGGTCAATGACGTGGAGTTCCAGGTCGGCCGCACCGGTACCATCACGCCGGTGGCGCGTCTGGAACCGGTGTTTGTCGGCGGTGTCACCGTCAGCAACGCCACGCTGCACAATATGGATGAAATCGAACGCCTGGGGCTGCGTATAGGTGATCGGGTCATTCTGCGCCGCGCTGGTGATGTGATCCCCAAGATCGTGTCGGTGGTAAAGGGGACGTCTGTAAAGGGGACGGAGGGATTTAGCGAGCTAAATCCCTCCGTCCCCTTTACAGACGTCCCCTTTAAAGAAATAACCATGCTCGACACCTGTCCGGCCTGCGATTCACCGGTCGAAAAAGACGGCGATGTACTGTACCGCTGCACCGGCGGCCTGATCTGCCCGGCTCAGCGCAAGGAGTCGTTAAGGCATTTCTGCTCGCGCGCGGCGCTGGATATAGAAGGTTTGGGCGAAAAACTGGTCGAGCAACTGGTGGACGCCGACATGGTCAAAACGGTGGCCGATGTGTTCACGCTGAGCAAGGACGATCTGATCAGCCTGGAGCGCATGGGGGAAAAATCCGCGGACAATCTGCTGGCCGCCATCAACAAGGCCAAATCAACCACCTTGCCGCGATTATTGTATGGGCTGGGCATCCGGGAAGTCGGGGAGGCAACCGCACTGTCGCTGGCCACGCATTTCGGCAGCCTGGAAAATCTGATGCAGGCCGATCAGGAAGCGCTGGAGCAGGTCGCCGATGTCGGGCCCATCATGGCCGAACACATCGCGCACTTTTTTGCCAATGAAGAAAACGACAAAGTCATCGCCCAGTTGCGCGAGCGCGGCGTCACCTGGCCCGAACATCAGGCACAAAGCATCTCCGATGAGCTGGCCGGCCAAACCTGGGTGCTCACCGGTACGCTGGAAACCATGACCCGCGACGAAGCCCGTGCAGCACTGCAGGCGCTGGGTGCCAAAGTGTCAGGCAGTGTCTCCAAAAAAACCAGCTGCGTTGTGGCTGGCCCCGGCGCCGGCTCCAAGCTGGACAAAGCGACTGAGCTGGGCGTTAAAGTCATTGATGAGCAGGGCCTGATTGACCTGCTGAGCTAAAGGGGACGGAGGGATTTAGCCCTCGCTAAATCCCTCCGTCCCCTTTAGCTCGTCCCCTTTAGCTTTTGGTTTGCCCCGGCGCATCTGTCCAATCTTCAGCCCGTAATTGGTTTTCAATTTCTCTTTGAAGTCATCAGTTGCAACCGGCTGGCAATATGCCGTCGCGCGCCGGATGTGTTCCAGGTCCTCGTCAGATATATTATGACCAAACAGCTCCCAATAGGCGCGTCGGCGTGCGGCATCAGTGTCGCCCAAGGCCAGGAAATCCGGATGCGGCGTTAACCACCCTTGGGCGCCCAGTGCGTTTTCAGCGAAACTGGACCATCGATAATCTTCGGGTGTACGAACCATGCCGGCACGCACCGGGTTCAGTTCGATGTAGCGCTGGCAGGTCAGGAAATATCGGGCGGTCTGCACAAGACTGGCGCGGTGCCGTCCCTCCCAGAGCGTGCCGGTGCGCTCATATTTCGTATTGATGAAATGTGCGAAGCGGCTGCCAACGATGCGGGTGGTGTTGGAAATACTATCTTGCCGGATCGGCGTCACTAAAAAATGAATATGGTTGGTCATCAGGCAGTAGGCATGGACGCAGGCGCCGTATGACGCGGATATCTTTCGCCAAAGATTGAGGTAACAGCGGAAATCTTCTGCTTCGCGGAAACACACCTGGCGATTATTTCCGCGCTGAACAATGTGGTACGGCATTCCCGCCAGGTAATGCCGGGCTCGTCGGGGCATCGCAAACTCCTTTTGCTGATGTGTAATGGGGACGCTGTAAAGGGGACGGAGGGATTTACACGTAAATCCCTCCGTCCCCTTTACACCCTTTAACTCTCCTTCACCGTCTTCTGGTAGACAAACTCCGGATCTAGATCTACGCCGTACGGCCATTCGATGGTATCAAACGAAACCTTGGCTTTCTGGAATTCAGCTTTGTTCTTCAGCCGGCTGAACACACCGAAATCCAGGTACGGCGACATGTCCAGTTCGCCGCGTTCGCCATTGTCAAAGCTGATCTGTAATACATAGTCTTCGCTGATTTTTATCTGGGTTACCACCGGGTACATGATTCAATCCTATTGCAGAGGTGGAATTCTGGGGCGAAACCAATGGTGACGATTAGGCTGCCACTGTGTGCACGCGTCCCGGCAGTCGTGACAGTGTCAAATCAGCCATGTCGACCTTGGTGCTGGCGTTATCTATGTCAATGCCAGACAAGTTTCCGTCGGCGTCGTAGTCCAGCACGATCCCTTCAGATACTTCTCGACTTTCCACACTGGTTCTGTCTGACAGGTCGATGTATAGCGAGTCCGTTTCCGGAAAATAATTGAGTTTCATGGTTTAAAACCTCTGTCAGGAAAGGCGTTATGCACCGTGACTTTATCGCTAAGAGTTACAACTCTCAAGTAGCGTCCATTCAGTTCAGGTATTTGTCTCCAGAACCTATAACGATTACCTTCTTGAGGTTCTGAGTGTTCAGGGCGATCAAGGACATATTCACACCATGACTTGCGTAAGTAGGCGCGTTTCCTCAATACATTGCGTTCGAAATAATCCGTGTAGTGGATTGTTGTCGGCATAAACACTCCTTGTTATTGCCGGTTCTGACTGCTGTCTTATGGTTGTAGCACAAACTGAAAGGGGACGGAGGTAAAGGGGACGGAGGGATTTACGTGTAAATCCCTCCGTCCCCTTTAAAACCTTTAAAACCCAATGACCCGCCGGATCCAGCTTCGGCCCAGCTCTTCGCGGCAGCTGGCGTATTGCAGCTGATAGCGGTTGGCGTTTTGCTGCACGCGCTCGGCAACGGGCATCAGCCAGGCTTTGTCGCGGTAGGTGCCGCGATTATAACCTGCGTGACCTTCGTGATAGGCCAGGTACAGGTTGCGCGCATCATCGCGCTGGATGTCCGTGCGGCGGTAACTGTGCTGGTTATACCAGCCGACAAAATCGACCGCGTCAGCAAAATTGCTGCGTCGGGCCAGCATATTGCCGGTCTCGCGCCGGTACTCATCCCAGGTGGTGTTCAGTGCCTGCGCATAACCGCGCGCGGTGGACGGGCGCGTCCAGGGGATAAACCCCAGTAAGCGGGTACGCTGGGGCCGGGCGCGGGCCTGAAAACCCGATTCCTGGTTGATAAACGCCATGGTCACCGGCACCGGCACATCCCAGCGCTGCTCAGTGCGTTCCGCCGCCCGATACCAGGAGCGCCGCTCCTCAAACATGTCACACACGTTACCGGGGTTGGCCGGGCGCGTGCTCACGCAGGCGGTGAGGAAAAGCAGAATCGCAGATGTCAGCAACAGTCTCATGAAGGTAGTATAGCCTGTTAATAGGGATAGTTTTAAAGGGGACGGAGGGATTTAGCCCTCGCTAAATCCCTCCGTCCCCTTTAAGAAAAGAAGGAGCTGCGGTGGACAAGGACTTCAGGCACGATATCAATGCATTGCGCGCCGTCGCTGTGGTGGCGGTGCTGCTGTTTCATTTCGGCGTGCCGGGGTTTGCCGGCGGGTTTGTCGGTGTGGATGTGTTTTTTGTCATCTCCGGCTTCCTGATGGCGTCCATCATCATAACCCGCCTGCAGCATCAGACCTTCAGCCTGGGCCACTTTTATCTGGCCCGGGCGCGGCGCATTGTGCCGGCGTTAGCAGTGCTGGTGGCCAGTCTGCTGCTGATTGGCTGGTGGTTGCTGCCGCCCATGGACTACCGCGACCTGGCCGCCAACAGTGGCTACGCCCTGGTGTTTATCGCCAATATCCGCTTCCAGCGCGATGCCGGCTATTTCGACGCCGCAGCGCACGACAACTGGCTGCTGCACACCTGGTCGCTGGCCGTGGAAGGGCAGTTCTACCTGCTGCTGCCGCTGGTGCTGATACTGCTGTGGCGCCTCAAACTCACCAAATACCTGTTGCCGATGCTGATCGTGTTGCTGCTCGCCTCGCTGGCGCGCTCCACCTGGCTCACGCAAACCAGCCCCGACGCCGGGTTTTTCCTGCTGCAAAGCCGCGCCTGGCAACTGCTCACCGGCGCCGCAGTCTTTGTGCTCAGTCAGCACGCCATCGCCCGCAAACTGCGACAATTCGCGGAAATCGCCACCACAACCGGCCTGTTGCTGATCCTGGCCACCGTCCTCAGCGTCAATGCCAACACCGCCTGGCCCGGCGTCACCGCCATCGCACCGGTAGTGGGAACCGCAATGATTCTGCTCACCGCCCACCAGGCCGCGTGGATGAGGAGCGCCCCCGTGCAGATGCTCGGGCTCAGCTCCTACTCCTTATACCTGTGGCACTGGCCCGTGGTGGTGGCGCTGATCTACCTCGGCATCGCCGACAACGTGCTGGCCATCATGGCCGGCATGGCACTGTCAGTGATCCTGGGTCTACTGTCCTGGCAGCTGATCGAAATCCCCAGCAGGCAAACGCTTAAATCCGCCTCTGTAATTGTAGTGATTGGGGCCGTCACACTCACCCCCGCCGTACTGATCTACTTACAGAACGGCATTGCCGGCCGCTTGCCGCCTGATGCAGAACGCGCCGCCGCCGAGGCACAAAATTATGACCCGCGGCGTGATGAATGCCTGGCGAATAACGGTGTCGAGTTCCCCTGGTGCCAGTACGGAGGGCCGGATACACAAGCTATCGTGGTCGGCGACAGCCATGCCAGCAGCCTGTTCACCGCGTTTGCCGCTGCCGTGCAGGATGATGAACATGGGTACGGCGTGAGTATCGTCGACAATTCCGGCACCGTAAACAACCAGGGCATTCTAGCCAGCAGCTACAACGGCTGCCCGACGCTGCTGCAGGGCACCAGTGTCGACAACAGCGCCGGCTGCCGCGCCTTCAATGACTACCTGGTCGCGCAGATGCAGACCCTGCCCGATGATATTCCGCTGATCATCGTCAACCGCAGCAGCGTCTATCACCTGGGCAGTAACGTGCGCAATAACGACAACTACCGCCGGCCGCTGGTAACCTACGACCGCCGTCACTCCCGACCCAATGCAGCGCTTAGCGAACAGTACACTCACGACCTGATCGCCACGGCCTGCCATTTTGCTGCGCAGCGGCCGGTGTACCTGGTGCGGCCGATTCCGGAGATGACCGTGGATGTGCCGCGCATCATGGCGCGCCGGCATCTGCTGAACCGGGCAGGGGAGGTGCGGTTCAATCGCGACGAGTATGACCGGCGCCACGCCGCCGTGTGGCAGGCACAGGATCAGGCGGTACAGCAATGCGGGGTGCAGATTCTGGATCCGACGCAGGCTCTGTGTGATGAGGCATACTGCTACGGCAGCGACAACGGCCGACCGCTGTACTACGACGATGACCACCTGTCGGAGTTTGGTGCTGTAAAGGGGACGGAGGGATTTACGCGTAAATCCCTCCGTCCCCTTTAACACCCTTTAGCATACCCATCAGTCTAATAGTCAACCTCTTTGATTTAGGCGTAGCATTACCAACTGCGCCATTCCAAATCTCGATAAGAGGACACAGATCATGAGCCAGCATCTGGTTTTTCTGATTCACGGCATGGGCGAACACAAGAAGGACTGGTCTGCTGATGCGCAGGCCACGCTTAAAAAAGCCTATGAGCAATACTCCAATCTGGCGTCAATACCGTTTAACGACGCCTACCTGTTTCATGAGATAACCTACGATCATCTGTTTGAACGCATCCGTGATGCCTGGCAGGGCGAGGCCGATGCGGTAAAGGAACGACTGGTCGCGATGGGGGTTGGCAGCGGTCTGATTCATACCCTGACGCGCCTGGCACAATCGGGTACCGGCGACGGCTTCTTTCGCACGCATGTGCTTGATGTCATCTTCTACCGGTTTTTCCCCACCGTACGCGACCCGGTACGCATCCACGTGGCCAAGGCCATCACCGACAAGCTCAACGAGGTCCGGCAGAGCAGCACCGAAGTCATCAAATGGTCGGTCATTGCCCACTCGCTGGGCACCGCCGTTGCCCATGACACATTACATTTCATGTTTGCCGAACCGTCCACCACAAACAGCACACCCGACATCGAAGCACTGAGTGTGCGCAACTTCTCACCACACGTTTACATGGCCTGCGCCAACGTCTCGCGCATCCTGTCCAAAGGCAACGAGATTCCCGTCTACAGTTCGCGCTGCCGGCCAGCGCTCACACCCGGTCGCGACGCGATCCTGCGCTACTATCTCAACGCCTGGAACATGTTCGACCCCTTTACCCGGCCCTCGCGCTTTGAACCCGCGCATGACTGGCTGGATGCACGCACCCAGGCTGCCCGTCACGCCCGTTTCCAGGACATCAAGATCACCGAAGTGCGGCAGAAAAACGTCCACGCGCTGGAGCACTACCTGGAAAACCCCGCCGTGCATGTGCCGTTCTTCCGGGCGACTAACGACTTCAAGGGCATTGTCAGCCAGAGCGAAGCCAGCCAGGCGCAGCAAGCCTATCGCCAGTCCGTGCTGCAGGCGCATCTGGGCCCGCATACCGAAGAGCTGCGGGCATTGATCGAAACCCATGGTGGTGAACTGGAAGACCTGCTGACCATGGCCAACACCTTCCAGACCATGCAGGAGGCATCGTGATGAATACAATCAACCACGCACTCATGCAAAACAGCCGAATCGTGCTGATGGTGCTGAGCCTGTCCACCAGTGTGCTGTTGCTGATGCCAGCCGCCACGCTGGCACAAGCGCCGGCCTGTACCACACCGACAGGCGACACCGTTGATGACATCGTGTTCAGCCTGCAGTTGCAGATGCAGAGAGACTGTTATGGCGAGAGCAGCGACACCAGCGAACTGAAACTGTGGTTCGACCAGCAACTGACCGCTGCCGAGATCCCCGACCAGGGCGATCTGCAGGAAAGCCATCTGCAGGCAATAGAAGCCATCATGCAGCGCCTGAGCAGCACTGTGCGCAGCCATGCCGCAGACTTTGAAAACGCCAACCGGCCCGGCTCACTGGCATTACGGACCGTGGCAGCTCGCCTTGCCAGCGAAACGCCCTCGCAAACCACGGGCAGCTCCCCGGCCACCGTCATTAATGATAACGACGGCGGTTGGGGCGTGCAGCTTGACGACGACCTTTATGGACCCGACGCCAGCAACCGGCCGATGTTTTCCCCGCGCCTGGATCTGCTGCAACCCAATTGCCAGTCCCAGACTGCCAGCGTTGCCTGCCGGGCCGCTGTTGATGCGGTGGTCGATCTGGTCCGTGTTGCCAACCTGATGCAATCAGTCCACCAGCGCGCCGACCGCAGCCTGGGTGTAAACCTGTTGGCCTACCAGCGGGCGGAGGTGATGTGGGACCTGTACACCAACGAGGCACGCGTACAATACCCCTGGGAGATGCTGCTAAACGGGTATCTGTACCAGCAGGACATTAACGAACGTGGAGCCGAACAGGGGCGCGACGTGGCGCTGGTCAACCGGCTGCCGCCCGATCGCCAGATCATCCTGCTGCACCCGGGGGTGGGGCTGGAGTACGTCGACGATGCCACTGATGGCGGTCGCCTGGAGCCTGCCGTGGTCATGGAATGGGTGGGGTTCAACAGCTGGCGCTACCGGGGCAGTGGCAGCAATGTCACCATGGCCAGGCCGCTGGGTGTGTCGCTGGTCACCACACTGTCCGATCGCAACGGCAGCAAAAACGTCGGCCACGGTCTGGCGTTCCACTGGAACCACACCATGACCACCGGCGTTACCTGGCGCAGCGGTGGCGAAGTCGGCCTGTTTATCAGCATCGGACTGGCCGACCGCTTCAGCAGTGAGCAGGGCAGGTTGTCCAAAATCAAGGATATTTTCGGAGGGTTACGACCATGAGCGTGGAAACCCAGATCATTCTGTCCTCGCTGTTTTACAAACTTTTCAGTCTGGGCGCTGGTGTTCTGCTGGCCTACCTGGGTTACCGGCTGTTCATGGCCGGCGTCTGGGGTAGCGGTGGCGACGTCGAAGCGAAGTTTCGGGAAACCTCTCTGGTGGTAAAAGAGGGCGCTCCGGGCACATTTTTTGCCATCTGCGGGGCGATTGTCATCTGTTTTACCGTCTTTAAAGGCATGGACCTGGAATCCTGGAATAACGGAACCGCCAGCCGCACTGTACTTTCACTTGAATCGGAGGTGGCCGATGAGCTTCCTGAACAACTGCCGTTCTAAGGGTTTGGCTAACACTGCTTTCGCCGTTATCTGTGCTCTGACAGTGTCACAGAACAGCGACGCCGCTGAGCGCGAAGACCTGTACCAGGCCGCGCGGGCGGCTTATGACGAGAAAGACTGCGTCACTGCGTTGAAGAATTTTTATGCCTTCTACGTACTGAACGAAGCATCATTGAGCGAACATGCCGAGCTCAAGCAGCGCATTGAGAGTCGCATGGCAAACTGTGAAAGTGTGCTTACGCTGGCCATAGCCAGCAACCCGGCGCTGACCATTACCGACTCGGGCATCATTGTGCAAAACAGTGAGCTGGGCTCCGGATTCAGTGCCAGCAGCCTGGAAATACAGGACTTCATGCAGCAGAATCAGGCTGAGATTGAGCAGCTGATGCAGAACCGCAAACAGATTGAGCAGTAATAGGAAAAGGGGACTAGGAAAAGGGGACGGAGGGATTTACGCGTAAATCCCTCCGTCCCCTTTTCCTACCGTCCCCTTTACCCCCCATTTAACCCATTTGTACTAGTCACAAGGGGCAGCTTTGCCAAAAAAAATCATATACAATGCAGCCGGTTAATGCCGTCAGCGCCGGCGGGTACCACCACCATTGCCATATGAAGTCAGATGAGCCAACGGATGACAGTTATTATTCGCACCTTTGTTGTAGCCACGTTATTGATCTTTCTGGGTGGCTGCGTCATGGTCCCGGGCAGCAATATTGACCCCGACGCCTACGAGTCACAGGGCAGCAACTGGTTCGAAGCCAATCAGGGCGTGTGGTTCCCCGGCTTTCGCAATCTGGGGCAGGCTGACACCGAAGAAGACATCGAAGCTGTGGAAGACCAGGTGGATGTCGTACAGATCACCTCCGGCCTGGTGGTCGAGCAGCAGCGTCAGGTCATCGACAACAACACCGTGCCCACCGCCATGCCCGCCTCGTTGATGCAAGAGATCGCCGACTACGAATACTATGTGGACAAGGGCGATATCCTGCAGATCACCGTCTATGACCACCCCGAGCTGACCAATCCCAGCGGCGCCAATAACAACAACGTGGAAAACTCCGGGATCACCGTCGAGAACGACGGCACCATCTATTACCCCTATATCGGCAAAGTCCAGGTCGCCGGCCGCACTGTTAACGAAATCCGCCGGGCCATCGCCGAGCCCCTGGCCGAATTTATCGCCGCGCCCCAGGTGGCCGTGCGTGTGCTGCGCTTCAATGCCAAACGCGTCTACCTGACCGGTCAGGTCAACCAGCCCGGCCAGCAGCCCATCACCAATGTACCCCTGACGGTGCTCGATGCCATCGCGGCCGCTGGCGGGCTGGCGGAAAACGCCAACTGGCATGAAGTGCTGCTGTCACGCAATGGCGAAGATACCCGCCTGTCGGTTTACGAGATGCTCAACAACGGCCGTCTGGGCCAAAACATGCTGCTGCAACACGGCGACGTGCTGCACGTGCCGGTAGTAGGCCAACGCCAGGTGTTTGTGCTGGGCGAGCTCAATCGCGTCAATACACTGCCGGTAGGCAACATGGCCATGTCGCTGACCGAAGCACTGACCCTGTCCGGCGGCCTCAACCAGGTCACCTCGGACGCTGAAGGCATTTTTGTCATTCGCCCCAACGCCGCCGAAGCGGAAAAACTGGCCACCGTCTACCAGCTCAACGTGCGCAACGCCATCGCCTTCGCCGTGGGCGCCCAGTTCATGCTGCAGCCATCCGATATTGTGTACGTCACCACCGCGCCAGTGACGCGCTGGAACCGCGTGATCAGCCAGATTATTCCCAGTTTGAACGCCTTAATTACAGCAGACAGGGTGGGCACGCTGTAGGAGTAAAGGGGACGGAGGCGCTTCGCAAAGCGAACCGCCTCCGTCCCCTTTACGAGATGCAGTGCAAGGCTTGGACAGACTAATCTAGGGGACGGAGCTTAAGCTCCGTCCCCGTGCAAGGGTGCGCGATGAGTCCGTATAATAATATATTGGTGATATGCCAAGGCAACATCTGCCGCAGCCCGGTCGCCGAGGCACTGCTCAAGCAGGCCATGCCCGGCAAGCAGGTGCAATCGGCCGGGCTGACAGCCATGGTCGGGCAGGGCTGTGATGTCACCGCGGCAGAGTTTGCCAGCGCTGCCGGGCTGGACACCAGCGCCCATACAGCGCGGCAGCTGACGCCGGAAATGATACAGTGGGCCGATCTGATCCTGGTGATGAGCCAGGGCCAGCGCAGCCAGTTGGGCAAATCCGCGCCCGAAGCGATAGGCAAAACCATGTTGCTGGGGCACTGGATACACGCTGCCGGCACCCGCGCCAATAATGGCCTGGATATTCCCGATCCTTATAAAAAGAGCCGGGATGTATTTGAGCACGTACACAAGTTAATGCACCAGGGCGTCAGCCTGTGGGCAGCAAAAATATAAAGCTGAAGCCTAACAACCGCGCAATCAAGGTAGTCTCCAGGTTATGACAGACGTTAACGGCACCACGCAACAGACACGCATCAAATCAGCTTCAACACAGGGCAATGACGACGAAATCGATCTGGGTTATTTGCTGGCCGTTTGCCTGGACAATAAATGGCTGATTATCATCGTCACTGCCGTTGTCACGCTGCTTGGTATTGCTTACGCTTGGCTAGCCACCCCCGAATACCGCGCCGATTCCCTACTGCAGGTCGAGCAACAGCAGCAGAACCTGGGCAGCCTGGAAATGGCCATGCTGGGCGCGGAGCAGACGGCTTCCTCTACCCAGAGTGAGATCCTGCGCTCACGCATGATCATGGGCCAGGCGGCCCAACAAGCCGGGCTGGATCTGGTGGTGCAGCCGCGTTATTTCCCGCTGGTCGGCGCCGCGCTGGTGCGTCGGGGCACGGAGCGACCCGGATTTGCTCAGGGTGGCCCCAATGTCTGGGCCGGTGACAGTATCGCCGTGGAGACCTTCCGTGTTGGTGAGCAATATCTGAACCGACCTTTTACCCTGACCGTCACCGGCAGTAATAGTTACCAGCTGGCAGATGAGGAAGGCCGCGTCATAGGCAGCGGGCAGGCCGGTGAACTGCTGCAAAGCGAGACCCCTTATTTGGAGTTGATGGTCGTCAATATCGACGCGCCGCCCAATGTCGAATTCGAGGTCACTAAGCGCAGTGATGCCAGCATGATTCGCTATTTGCAACAACGTTTTCAGGTGAGCGAGCGCGGCCGTGATACCGGTATTCTGGAGCTGTCGCTGACGGGTACCAATCCGCGGGAGATTCAGGCATCGCTGAATGCCATTGCCGATGTATATCTGGTGCAGAACATCAATCGCCAGGCGGCGGAAGCAGAAAGCCGCTTGCAGTTCCTGGAAGAACAGACACCGCAGGTGCAGCAAAGCCTGAACGCGGCGGAAAACCAGCTCAACGACTACCGTGCCACCCAGGACAGTGTGGATCTTAGTTTCGAAACCCAGAGTATGCTGGAGCGCATGGTTGAACTGGAAGCCGAACTGAACCAGCTTCAGTTCCAGGAAACTGAGATCGCCCAGCGTTTTACGCCGAGCCACCCAACCTACCGCTCATTGCTGGAAAAACGCGAGCAATTGCAGGCTGAACGGAACCGGTTGGAGCGCCAAGTGGATACCTTGCCCGAGACCCAGCGCCAGGTACTGCGCCTGAACCGCGATGTGGAAGTGTCGCAACAGATTTATATGCAGATGCTCAACGCCACCCAAGAGCTGCGCATTGCTCGCGCCGGCACCGTCGGTAACGTGAGGATCCTGGATCGCGCTCTGGTGGGCAATAACCCCATCGCGCCGCGCACCAATCTGATACTGGTGATCTCACTGATGGCTGGGGTGATGCTGGGGCTTATGGTAGTGCTGGTCCGTCACATGTTGCACCAAGGGGTGACTTCGGTGGATCAGCTGCAGGCATTGGGGTTGCAGGTGTATGCCACTATTCCGCTGTCCGAGCGGCAGCTGAAATTGTTTGATCGCTTCAAGGACAGCAAACGCCATCACCGCCTGAACAAAACCTTGGGCAAGTTATTGGGCGATAAACTGGGCAGCAAAACAGGCAACAAACGCCGCCGCGGGCAACAGGAGAATGGAGTGCTGGCACTGCTGGACCCGTCCGACCTCGCCATCGAGGCGCTGCGCAGCCTGCGCACCAGTCTGCACTTTGCCATGCTGGAAGCGGGCAACAACCGCCTGATGCTCACCGGCCCCAGCCCGGCGGTGGGCAAAAGTTTTATCTCCACCAACCTCGCCGCTATTTGCGCGCAGGGCGGGCAACGTGTATTGCTGATCGATGCCGACCTGCGCAAGGGGCATATCCATAAATCCTTTGATGACAATAACCAAGGCGGTCTGTCCGACTATCTGGTTGGCGATGCCACTCTGGAAACAGTTTTGAGACAAACTGAGCAGGAAGGCCTGGACTATGTACCACGCGGTACAGCACCACCCAACCCATCCGAGTTGTTAATGACCCAGCGCTTCCGCGATTTTCTGGATATCGCCAGCGAGCGCTATGATCTGGTGATCATCGACACACCACCGGCACTGGCGGTGACCGATGCTGCCATCGTGGGCAAACAGGCGGGCACCAGCCTTATGATTACCCGCTTCCGAGAAAATGCCCCGCGTGAGATCGAGCGTGCCATTCAGCAACTGGAAAGTGCCGGGGTGACTGTTAAGGGCAGTATTCTGAACGCGATTGAGCGGAGTGCTTCTGCGTATTACGGGTACACGTACGGGTATTACAATTACGCGTACAAGACAGAGGAATAAACGGGAAGGTTAAAGGGGACGGAGGCAGTTTGCTGCGCAAAGCGCCTCCGTCCCCTTTAACCATCCCGTTTTTACCCTAAACTTATCCATTTGTCCTATTGTAAAGCTTTGTTACATTAGCTAGAGTGTTCATCAACTGAACATTGCCACGGTTTTAAGGGGACGGAGGTTAGATTTGCTTTGCAAATCCCTCCGTCCCCTTAAAACCGATAAGAAGAAGCACTGACAATGCCAACCGAAGATGCCCGTTACAAGATCCTCAAGACGCTGGAGGCCAACCCGGACCTGAGTCAGCGGCAACTGGCCGAGGAGCTGGGTGTCAGCTTGGGCAAGGTTAACTACTGCCTGCAGGCGCTGATCGCCAAAGGCCTGATCAAAGCCAAGAACTTCAGCCAGAGCGAAAACAAGCGCCGTTACCTGTACGTACTCACCCCCGCCGGTATCGAAAAAAAAGCCGCTCTGACCAAACGCTTCCTGAGGCGCAAAATGGCCGAGTACGAAGCGCTGCGCATCGAGATAGAAGAAATACAAAAAGAGATGGGGACCAGCAAATGAGTGAAGGGCCTCTCAAATGGTATTTGCTGCAATGTAAACCCAGCCAGCAAAACCGCGCGCAGGCCCACCTCGACAATCAGGGCTTCACCACCTACGCGCCGCGGCTAAAAACCGAGCGGATCTACCGGCGCAAACGCATGATTCGCGACGAAGCCGTGTTCCCCGGTTACCTGTTTGTTCAACTGGACTCGCATAGCGACTGGCGCGCTCTGCAAGCCACACGCGGCGTCAGCCGGCTGGTCAGCTTTAACGACACACCACACAGGATAGAAGATGGGCTAATTACCGCGCTGAGACAGCAGTATAGCTCGCAACAGATACCCAAGAGCATGTTCAAACCCGGCGACACCGTCAGCATAACCGAAGGCTGTTTCAAAGACATACAGGCGATTGTCAAAGCAGTGACATCGGATGAACGCATTATTGTGCTGATGAAAATCCTGCGGAGCCAGCAGGCGATGGTTTTTTCGGTGATGCAGTTGGCAAGGGCTAGTTAAAGTTAGTATCAAAGAAAGTGCACACAAAGATGCTGCAGAAATGCACGGGCAGGGCGGTAGCGTGTGCGAAAGACCTCGGGGGATTGCAGTTAATTCATCCGCTTTTGCATAGACTAGTTTGTTTGTAGCTGCTAAATCGGTGGAATACCTAATGTTCGTATTTAAGAAAACATTGCTAAATGGCCGTGCACAAGTGATTCTATAGAAAGCAGATGTTTTTATTAAGTTAACAGTAGAAGGATTAGAAGATACATTTGAGTAATGAACTTGCACTTTTATGTTTAGGAAAAAAAGCGTTCGATGCACTCTGCGCACTGTCCGAGAGTCAGTTGAATTGCATTAGTTTTGTAGTTGTCGGTAGAGATAAAGAAATCGCAAACGACTACTCAAGTGAATTAATTGAATTTTGCCGAACTAAGCGTATTCAGGTAGTGGAGCGGAGAGACTCAGATGGCTTAATCTCTAGCTTCAATGGCTTTAAAATTGCCATTGGTTGGCGTTGGCTTATAAAGGATAGTCATAATCTGCTAGTTTTTCATGACTCTTTGTTGCCTAAATACAGAGGATTTTCACCGGTCGTTAATTGCCTTATAAACGGAGAGAGAAAACTCGGTGCATCAGTGCTATTTGCTTGTGATGAATACGATAAAGGTCCTATCATAAACCAAGCGTCTATATCGGTTACCTACCCAATAAAGGTATCCAATGCTATAGATATGGTCGGAAAATTGTATTCTCAATTGCTCGCGGATTTATTAGGTAAGATTAAAAACAATGAGAGTTTATCGGGATATCAGCAAAATGAGTCCGAAGCATCATACAGTCTATGGCGCGACACAAGCGACTATGCTATCGATTGGTATAGAAGCGCAGCAGAAATTGTTAGATTTATAGACGCGGTTGACTATCCTTATAGAGGCGCAGAGTGCAAGGCTGATGGTAGATTAATACGGATTTCTGATGCTATAGAAATAGATGATGTCTTGGTTCATGATCGAAAAAATGCGATCGGTAAAGTAATATTCATGAATGATGGGCGTCCTGTAGTGGTCTGTGGGCAGGGACTTCTAAAAATTAGTTCTGCTTTAGATTCGAATGGGCAGTCTATTTTTCCCCTAAAAAAAATTAGAATTAGGTTCCAGTAAGGATGCAATTTTCAATCCCCTTTAATCGACCTCCCCAAACAGGAAAGGAAGAAAAATACGTTATAGATGCTATAAATAGCGACAAACTGTCGGGAGACGGTAAATATAGCCAGCTTTGTCAATCATGGTTTGAGGACAAGTTAAGCTGCAAAAAAACACTCCTTACTCCGTCGTGTACGCATGCCTTAGAGATGGCAGCGATGCTTATCAATATAGGGCCTGGTGACGAAGTAATCATGCCGAGCTACACATTCGTAAGTACAGCAAATGCATTTGCGCTTCGAGGCGCCAAGGTCGTCTTTGTTGATATTCGTCCCGATACGATGAACATAGATGAATATCTTATTGAGGCCGCAATTACTAATAACACCAAAGCGATAGTGCCGGTCCATTATGCAGGCGTTTCGTGCAACATGTGTGTGATAAATAAAGTCGCTGAACGCTATGGTTTATATGTCATTGAAGACGCAGCTCAAGGCATGATGTCTACCTATCAGAACAAGCCGGTTGGGACGAAGGGACATCTTGCAGCTTACAGTTTTCACGAGACTAAAAATTTTACTAGTGGTGGCGAAGGTGGGCTGTTGATAATCAACGACGATAAATTCATTCAACGAGCAGAAATTATTCGAGAGAAGGGTACCAATAGGAGTCAGTTCTTTAGAGGTTTAGTAGACAAATATACTTGGGTTGATGTAGGCAGTAGTTACTTGCCGTGTGAATTACAAGCTGCCTATCTTTGGGCACAATTAGAAGACGCCGCGGCAATTACGTCTGATCGTAGGAAATCCTGGATGGATTACTATGACTCTTTGGGCAGTCTTGTTGATCGAGGCTTGGTAGAACTGCCTGTCGTACCTGAAAATTGCGAACATAACGGGCACATGTTTTATCTTAAATGTCGTGATATTGAGCAGCGAACGAAATTGCTTGATTACTTGAAAAAAAATGGTGTGCTCGCTGTATTTCATTATGTACCTTTACACTCGGCGCCAGCAGGTTGCAAATATAGCAAGTTTCATGGCGTAGACCGCTTCACTACAAAGGAAAGTGAGCGACTGGTACGTCTTCCGTTGTGGTATGGCATGGGAGAAGACGTTCGCAATAAGGTAATAAGCTATGTCCTCTCATTTTTTGTTCGTGAATAGGAAAACTAGATTTTTAGTGGTGCGTGTTAATATCTTTATCAGATAACAATTATTTTTAGTTAATTGTTGCTGTCTTGTGTGTTTTATACCAAATACTACACTGATATCTGCCGAGAGGGGAAATTACAATCCTATATTTAACGTTGCCGACACTCAACTTCGATGAGTTTTAGGCAATTGCTAAGACTAGGCTGCGAGTCATTAGGAGGTGAGCACTGTCTATTTCCCTAATAGTTCGTTTCGTATTCGAAATTGGAGAGGTGCAAAGATCTAATAGCATACTTTACTAAAAATCGATCTCTAGGGATCTTAACGTTTTAGACTGTCTTTTATCGATACAGCAAGCCCGGGTAAGAAAAGCTATACTTCATAATATATAGAAACATAGGAAACAAAATGTTGAACTTCGGTTTAGTAGGATGTGGCAGAATCGCCAAGCGTCATTCTGAATTGCTTGGCCTATCTAAAATTTCCGATGCAAGGTTAGCGGCAGTATGCGATGTAGTTGAAGATAGGGCTAAGAAAATAGGAGAGCGTTTTTCAGTTCCGTATTACAGCAACATGCATCAAATGCTTCAAAACGAAGATATCGATGTGATTGTTGTACTTACAGAGAGCGGTAACCATGCACGTAATGTAGTCGAGCTAGCTAAGTATGGTAAACATATTGTAGTTGAAAAACCGATGGCACTGACACTTGATGATGCCGATGCCATGATCAAGGCATGTGATGACGTAGGAGTTAAGTTGTTTGTGGTCAAGCAAAACCGCTTTAATGTTCCAGTTGTCAAGGCTCGCGAAGCATTAGAAGAAGGTCGATTGGGGAAAATCGTTTTGGGTACTGTACGTGTTCGATGGTGTCGTCCGCAGTCTTACTATGATCAAGACTCTTGGCGCGGCACCTGGGCGTTAGATGGCGGAGTGTTAACTAATCAGGCCAGTCACCATGTAGACTTGCTTGAATGGATGATGGGTGAAGTCGAAAGTGTTCAAGCTATGAGTTCGACGGCATTGGTAAATATTGAAGCTGAAGACACTGCTGTTGTTAATCTTAGATTTCGTAGTGGCGCGTTGGGCATAATCGAAGCAACTACAGCCGCTCGACCTAAAGATCTCGAAGGATCACTTTCGATCTTAGGTGAAACTGGGACCATCGAAATTGGAGGTTTTGCGGTCAACGAAATGAAAGTTTGGAATTTTTGTGATCAAAAGGAAGGCGATGATGAAGTGATGGAAAAATTCTCCGTAAACCCACCAAACGTTTACGGTTTCGGGCACCAAGCTTACTATCAGCACGTAGTTGATTCCATACTACACAACAAAAAACATCTAGTAGACGGTTTACAGGGTAGAAAGAGCTTAGAGCTTATTAATGCAATATACGAATCTATAGAGTCAAAAAAAGAAGTTTTTTTACGATTTAAGCCGAAAAAATGTCGTTTGGGGCAAAAAAATGGCCAAAGCTAGAACTAAGTGGGTATCAATAAATGACGATGTAATTTTCGGTGATAATGTCACTGTCATGCAGCCTGCGAACTTATATGGATGTGAGATTGGTGAGGGCTCGTTTATCGGCCCCTTTGTCGAGATTCAGAAGACAGCAAAGATCGGCAAACGAGCTCGTATTCAATCGCATACATTTGTTTGTAGTCTAGTATCTATAGGCGATGATTGCTTTATTGGGCATGGAGTTATGTTCATTAACGATTTGTTTTTGGCAGGAAGGCCAGCTCGAGGTGATGAAAGTCAATGGAAGGCGACACGTATCGGAGATAATGTTTCTATTGGTAGTAATGCGACGATTTTGCCTGTGGAAATTTGTGATAATGTGGTAATTGGTGCTGGTGCAGTAGTGACAAAAAGTATTACGCAATCTGGCATATACGCTGGAAATCCGGCCAGTAAATTAGAGGTCAAGAAATAAATGGTTAAATTTTTAGACTTGGCCGCACAATACAGCACCCTTAAGCAAGAAATTGATACGGTTATTCGCGACGTAATAATGAAGTCAGCTTTCGTTGGGGGCGAATATGTTACTAATTTTGAGATCGACTTCGCACGATATATTGGGGTCCAGCATTGTTTAGGGGTCGCTAACGGCACTGATGCGATTGAAATAGCCATCGAAGCTCTCGATTTACCTCCTGGTTCGGAAATCATCGTACCTGCAAACTCATTTATAGCAAGTTCCGAGGCTGTTTCTCGTCAAGGTCATAGAGTGATTTTCGCAGACGTCGATCCTAGGTCCTACACAATTTCAATAGAAGACGTCCAAAAACGCATTACGCCGCGAACTAGGGCTATCATTTGTGTTCACCTTTATGGCCACCCGTGTGATATGGATATGCTTCAAGATTTAGCTAACGCAAATGACATTTATATTATCGAGGATTGTGCACAAGCGCATGGCGCAGAATACAAGGGACAACGTGTGGGGGCAATTGGAGATATTGCGACTTTTAGTTTCTACCCCGGCAAAAACTTAGGTGCGTATGGAGATGGAGGGGCGATTACTACAAATTCTGCTGAATTTGCCAATAAATGTCGAATGATCGCTAATCATGGCCGAATCGAAAAATATAATCATGAGTTTGAAGGGCGTAATTCGCGTTTAGATGGCCTTCAAGCAGCAGTTCTATCGATAAAATTAAAACATCTAGATAATTGGATAGAAAAACGCGTTGAAGTGGCAAATTATTATTTAAGTAAGCTAAGTCATATAGAGCTTATCAGTCTTCCTTCAAAGCAAAATTGGGTAAAACATGCCTACCATTTGTTTGTCATTCGCACTGACAAACGTGATAGCTTGGCGGAATTTCTTGCAAATAAGGGAATACAAACAGGCATCCACTATCCTATATCATTGCCAAAGCTCAAAGCATACGAATACACGGGGCAAGGGAACGAAGATATGTTTGCAAATCAGTCGGATAAATGTCTTCTGAGTCTGCCTATTGGGGAGCACCTCTCACGAGAAAATTTAGAAAAAGTAGTAGCTGCAATAGAAGAGTATTTTGAGTCAGTGTAATCCCTGAATCGTCACCAGTTTAATAGACACCTTTTAGCGTCACAATGGAGTGCCCCAGATTCTTGGACACTTTGAAGCCTCACGCTGAGGCTGCCTCAAAGGCCTCTGGGCTCAAACCGCCCAAGTCGCTGTGGAGCCGGGTTCGATTCTAAAATACTTCAATGTAGTCGAAGATATCTGCTCGTGCTAGTTCTCTTGTCTTGTAGATGCGTTTTTTGATGCGCTCTTTCTTCAAACTGCTAAAAAATGATTCGGCCACGGCATTGTGCCAACAAACTTCGCGTCGACTCATACTAGTTTCCAGATTGTGCTGAAGGCATTATCGTCTCCAGTCGTCGCTACAGTACTGGGAGTCCTGATCGGAGACCATCACTTTGCTCGCAGTAGTAATCCTCCCTAAAAGTCAAGGTGCGACGTCCCCCGTAATTGAGTAGCAGCGCGATTTAGAGTCCAATACCCCTAGCAGAGGAGATTGGACGTGAAGAAACGATATACAGATGAACAGATTATCGGTTTTCTACAAGAAGCCGAAAGCGGCATACCCCTCAAGGAGCTGTGCCGGCGGCACGGGTTCTCGGAGGCCAGTTTTTATTTGTGGCGTAACAAGTTTGGGGGCATGAACGTCTCCGAAGCCAAACCCCTAAAGGAGCTGGAAACCGAGAATGCCAGACTAAAGAAGCTGCTGGCCGAATCCATGCTGGAGATTGAGGTCAGCCGCGAGGTGATCCGAAAAAAGTGGTGACCGCGCCAGCTCGCCGGGAGGCGGTGCGGTTTATGCGAAGCCGGGGTTTGAGTGAGCGGCGGGCATTGGTAGTCTTTCATATGAGCCCCAGTGCGCTGCGTTACAAACCGGCCTCTGATTGCAACCTGGAGCTGCGTGAGCAGATACTGGCACTGGCATACCGGCGCCGCCGCTACGGGGCGAGCATGGTCTACCTGAAGCTGCGTCAACAAGGTGTGTAGGTCAACCATAAACGCGTTGAACGGCTGTACAGCGATGTACAGCTTCAGGTAAGTAAATGTAGGCGCAAGAAGGTTCCGCTGGGCGAGAGACAGCCTCTGGTTCGTCCCGAGCATGCGGATCAGATTTGGTCGATGGATCTTGTATTTGCCCGCAGAGCTGTGGGGCGTGTGATCAAGTGTCTGACGATCGTAGATGATGCCACACACGAGTGTGTCGCCATAGTGCACGAACGCGCCATTGGTGGCAGCTTGTTAACTCGAATACTGGACAGACTGCACATAACTCGGGGCTTACCGGAGATAATTCGCACCGACAACGGCAAGGAATTTTGTGGTCGGGCGATGCTCAGCTGAGCGCATGGTCGAGGTGTTAAATTGCGATTGATCCAGCCTGGCAAACCAAACCAGAACGCCTATGTGGAATCGTTCAACGGCCGGTTCCGGGAGGAGTGCTTGAACGAGAACTGGTTTATCAGCTTGCACCATGCCAAGTCGATTATCGAGATCTGGCGGCGGGAATACAATGAAGAGCGACCGAAGAAATCTCTAGGTGGATTGACAACCACGATGTGTCCAAAACAGATGATGAAAACAACGGTTATAGTAACCCCCGGACTCTAAAGCCGAGTGCTACTGAAGATGGAGTGACGTCTGACCTCTTACAGGCATAGGCGATGTACCGCCGCGACGATTACTGATTGCAGCATAAGTTTCTACGAGTAACTGCTGTGGAAAATGAGGGATTGCACATGACAAAAAAAAGAAGCAACAAAAGATCTGGGTTATTACTTTATGAATCACTGCAACTGGCGCCGACCACATCAGTACAACAATGGTTTGCCACCGGCAAAGGCTGAGAATCCGCCTAACTTTTCGTCCGAGATTAGTTGACCACTACAAATATGGATTTGCATGATGACTGATATTTTACACATTGGTGTCTCTGATAGAATGCTAGACCCATTTGTTAATTTCGTAAATAGTAATTTTGAACCAAGTCAACACGAATTTCTATTGTTAAGCGAGCGCGAGAACAACGATATAGCTGTGAACTCAAATGTCAGATTGAATAAACGTAGTATTTTGGGCAATATACGATACTTCTTTCTATCAATTATAAAAATGAATAAGGCAAAAAAAATTGTCCTGCATGGGTTGTTTGATATTAATCTTGTCGTAATTTTGTTTTTTATGCCATGGCTATCTAAAAAATGTTATTGGTTCGTTTGGGGTTCGGACCTATATGTATACCAAGTAGGCGAACGAAACTGGAAGTGGAATATCAAAGAACTTTTTCGCCGACCCGTCATAAAGAATATTGGAAATATTGTTACATATATTAAAGGTGACTATGAACTCGCAAGAAAATGGTATCGTGTAAAGGGGCGATATCACGAATGTTTTATGTACCCCAGTAATTTGTATAAAGATTTTGATGTTCCGGAGAAACAACATTCTTGCAAGAATGTTCTGGTAGGTAACTCGGCAGATCCTTGTAATAATCATTTAGAAGTTTTTGTCAAGCTGGATATGATTAAGAATAAAGACATAAAAATATATGTCCCACTTTCATACGGTAACCAAGAATATGCACGGAAGGTCATCGAAGAAGGAATGAAGCGTTTCGGTTCGAAGTTTGTTCCCCTCACGGAGGTAATGCCGTACTACGAATATTTAAGATTCTTGGGATCTATCGATATCGCTATATTTAACCATAAACGTCAGCAGGCCATGGGGAACACAATTTCCTTGCTTGGCTTGGGGAAAAAGATCTACATGAGGTCAGATGTCACACAATGGGAATTCCTGAAAGATCAAGGAATCATGATCTATGATATTTTCGACTTAGAAGTAACTTGCGATTTTGTTAAAGAAGTTGAATCTATGGATAAGAATAAAAAAATTGTAAGAGAATACTTCTCCATAGAAAAATATCGAAAAGACCTAGAAAAAATATTTCTGTTTAATACGTCCGTGCCGTAAGAAGTAGCCAAAAAAGAAACTGTAACAACATGCTAAAGTTGCCGTCGTTACACCTAAACTACCAGACTAATTGCCTAATCAATGTTCATTATTTTAGAATCAGGCGGAAATGAAATTTAATAGAATAATGGCATTTACGATTGGTCCGATCGGTGCTGCGTTGCTAGGTCTTATAACTATGCCATTTGTTGCATGGTTATTCTCACCGGATGATATTGGTAGACTGAGTATGTTGCAGGTAGTACTCAGTTTTTCATTATTGTTGTCGAGTTTGGGTTTAGATCAAGCCTATGTTAGAGAATACCATGAAGTAAATGATAAGCCGGGTCTTCTTAAATCGGTAATGGCACCAGGCTTGATAGTTCAATTTGTATTCTTGATCTGCATTGTTTTTATGCCTTGGTCTGCTTCCAAAATTTTGTTTGGTATTGAATCGTCTGCGTTAACACTAATAGTGACGTTATCTATTTTTATTAGCTTTTTTTCGAGATTCTTGAGCCTTATATTACGTATGGAAGAGAGAGGATTGGCTTTTTCGATGAGCCAAGTTTTACCTAAACTGATTTTTCTGATTATTCTATTTTCCTACGCATTTGCGAGCACAGAACTACAATATTTTCACCTTTTGCTAGCCAATTTCATTTCGTTGTTGACGGTGCTTTCGATTTTCATTTGGAGCACAAGATCTAGTTTGCGCTTAGCCTTAACATCGAATATCGATAAAGCGAAGCAAAGAATAATGATCGGTTATGCTATCCCTTTGATCGGGAGCGGTATGGCTTTTTGGGGCTTGACTGCAATGGACAAGTTTTTCTTGAGAGGGATTTCTAATTTCGAGCAGCTGGGAATATATGCCGTTTCGGTAACTTTCGCAGGCGCAGCACTGGTTTTTCAGGCAATTTTTTCCACAGTATGGGCGCCCACGGTGTACAAATGGGCTGCAGAGGGAATCGATCCTGCCAAAATAAAAAATGTTACCGATTACGTGATGCTAGGCGTGATAACTATTTGGTCATTCGCGGGTGTTTTTTCTTGGCTACTAGCTTATGTATTACCGTCGGAATATTATCAAGTTCCTCATATTTTGTTAGCGGCAATGGCGTACCCCCTTCTGTATACTCTCGCGGAAGTAACAGGAATTGGGGTGGGAATAAAGCGTAGAACAATGTACACATTATTAGCCGCCATTGCATCATTGATTGTCAATGCTATCGGGAATACTATTCTTATTCCAATCTACGGTGCTAGAGGTGCTGCAATATCATCAGCAATTGCATTTGCGGTCGTTTTCTTAGTTAAAACAGAGGCTAGCTCAAGACTTTGGTTTAGATTCCAAAGCAATATAATGTATCCTTTCGTTTCGTTAATGGTTGTGTCGAGCTGTATAGTTAATCTATGGGAGTTTCCAAATTGTGTAGTCTCTTTTTGGTATATTCTTATATTGATAGTAGGAATTGCGGCTTATTGGAAACAGGCTAAAGGTGTTTGTTCATTTATCAGTAGTCGAGTTTATAAATGACTTTATTGGAAACTGATGACAATAGAATTCTATTATGAGTAAAGAAAGCGCTGTTTCATTAATTATTGTTTCGTGTGCTGCATACACCGACGTCCTTCAAGTTTTAATTAAGAAATTTGAAGAGTTATCTTTTTTTTCTATAAATTTCGAAAAGATATACCTCGCAACCGATATAGCTTTGGACGATATCGATTACCAAGCATTGCATATTGATGAAGTCGTCTTGGGAAAGATGTGGGGTGAAAGAGTTAGAAATACTTTGAAAAGGGTTGAAACTGAAAAATGTTTAGTCTTGTTGGATGACTATATTCCTACTAAGCCTTTGAATCTGGAGAAGCTAAAAAATATACTTGACTACAAAGGTAATGTCGATTGTTTCTACTTGGCATCCGTATTCAAGGAAATGCCTTCCTCTAAAAACATAGGGCATATTAGAGGCTATAAACAGATTCCAGTGAATGCTTTATACAGAGTTAATTCCACTGTTGGTGTTTGGAAAACGGAGTCGCTGCTTGAAGTGTTAGCTGATGATGATTCGCCATGGGAGTGGGAAGCATTCGCTGGTCTGGGAAAAAGTGCTGAATCGATGGTATTCTGTGCCCCACAAGACGATTCGGCGCAAGTTTATTTTTATAGTTACAAGACTGGTGGTGCTGTTTACAGAGGAAGTTGGGTTTATAGTGCGCTAGTCGGAGCTGGGTTCGATAAACTATTAATTAAGAATCTATGCGAAAGACCGATCATTGATGATATTTCCAGCTCTAAAAGAACTCTAAGGTGGAAAGTCGCTTTTCTCAAACAGGGTTACAGTATGATTGGGGTTAGAGTGATAAAGTTTATTTACCTGTCGTACATTCAGAAAATTAGGCGATATTTTGGAAAATAGTATTTTGGTAATTGCCCCTGGTCACGATGAAATTGATCATCGTGTTAAAAGGTCCTTCGCTGAGATCCTCAAGGTTTTCTCACAATCAGTCTTGTACTTTGAAAGTACCAGAGTTACAAAATCCTTTTCTGAAAAGCCAAATGTTAAGTCATACAAACCGATCCCATTACTTGATTTAGCACTGTTTAGGAAAAGAGTACTTAATGATGATATTTTTATACAGGCAATGAGCCATAAATACATATACATTCATGATTCGGGTCTATACGGTGTTTTTCTGGCACAATATCTAAACAGATATTTTCCGCAGAAAAAATTGATTTTTGATTATCATGATTACATTGATTGGGAAGTATCGCATCACATAGGTAAATACGCTTCATCAAAGAAGATTAGAAAAGTGTTCTTGGAATGTTTTCTTTTTTTGTTGAACAAGTTGATACTCAGTAAATTAAAAATTCATGCTCTAATAGGTATTTCTAGTAAGCAGTTAGAGAGTTTTAATGGAAGGCTGACGCAATATCACTGCTCGAAGCAACTTGTCGTGCCGAATACGAGGGAGCGACAAGAATCCAGTTTCAATGCATTGGGTGTCGAAGATTGTTGTAATTTTCTTTGGGTGGGCAATGTCGGAAAGAATAGGTCTGTTGAAAGGCTAGATGCATATGTCAGACGGTTTTTAGAATACTCTCGAGGCCGTCGGACAAATTTACTTTTTATAGGTAAAATCTGGGGTGACTGCTCAGAACTTTTGCATAACTCGAATTACCTTGGAGGGTATGATTCGGATGGTGATGTTTTAAATTTGCTGCCGCGTGAGAAAAACATCGGCACGTTCCTCGGGTGGGATGATGACTTTTCTTTAGGTATTAACGAGATCAGTTCGCCTAATAAATTTTACACCTACGTCAATATTGGAATACCATTTCTGATACCTACCAACCTAGCAAGCCTTATCGATAGCTGTCATGTCGAAGATTGCTTCTGCTTTGTTGACGAGAATGATTTTATCACCAAAGCAGAAGCAATACTTTCTAACTATTCTCATTATTGCTTTAAAGTCAGCATTCTTAAAGAATCCATAGTTTGGGATAGTGATATTCGTAAAGAATTATTAAATTTTTATACGAATTTGGAGGCTGAAAGTGCTTTATAGGCCACTGTCGGTTAGTTTGATGTTTCTGGTTTTTAGCTTAGTATATTTTTTTATGGGGCCTGTAACGTATAGAGTAGATAATCTTGGTCAATTTCTATCGTATTTCATTTTTTATATCTTGATGGGAACCTTAGGTTACTTAAGTGGCGTTTATTTTTCTTCTAGAGTGAAGGTTAATAGGTCTACGAGGCTATTTAGAATTAACTTCTGGTCTTTTTTCTTTTTTTCACTTATTTCAAGCTTAATTTTTAATTACGTGGTTGCTTCTGGAAATTTAATTCCTCTAAATATATTTAATTATTTTGTATTAGCTTTTTCAGGAGAACTTCTTTCGCTTGGCGACATCTACTATGAAAACAAAATAAACTCTGTAGGTGATAGTTCTAGTTTTATCGCATCTTTGATGTTTGCATTTCTAGGTTGGGCTAGGTTTATTGTTGTTCCATATTTGGTTTGGAACTGGATGAGCTTGACGAAAATTAGAAAGTTTTCAGGAATATTTGTTGCGATCCTGCCTGTCCTCACTGGGCTTTCAATTGGCCTGAACAAGCCGATATTCGATTTTTCCCTTATTTTTCTCTTCTCCACGTTGATATCCTATTACATTAAGAGGAAAGAAAATGAAATAGGGGAGTATCGGAGACTTCGGCGCTTGCTTAAAAATTCGCTTATTGCGATATCGCTTTCCGTCATCATATTCGGATTAGCTATGAACTCAAGAGGCGTAACTTTTCAGTATATTGAATTCTCTAGTCCTCTTAGAGACATAGCTGTTAAAGAAGTTGTTCCGGAAAATTCGGTTTCGATTTCGCTTGTGATGTTAGGCCACTACATGTTCCAAGGGTATTATGCTTTTTCCTTATCTTTGGATCAAGATTTTGATTCAACTTACGGATTTGGCCACTCTCCTTTTTTAGCCCGGCAATTCTCTAGAGTATTTAATAGAGATCTTACTGCGTTAACATATCAACAAAAGATTGATAAATACTGGCCTAATGGTTTGAGGTGGCATTCTGCATTTTCGCAATTTGCGAATGACTTTCACTTTTTCGGTGTAGGGTTTGTTGTCTATTCTATTTTTTTTATGATCGCTCTTTCTTGGGTTTTTTCATACAAATATGGTATGCGTGAGTTTATTTACTTTATGCCAATGCATGGTATTTTGGTGGTTTTCTTGCCAGCAAATAACCAGGTTTTTGGATTTGCAGACTCTCTCGGGCTCGTTTTGATTATTTCACTTGCGCTCTTTTATAGGTTGGTTTGTTCGAGATAGTATCTCTTATAGTGGTTTAGTGGGAACTGGTTTAACTGTGTGACTTACGTCGACGCTGCACAGATATAATAGGAATGGTTTGATACTGTGGCGACTAACGAATCAAGTAATTTGTTCTGTATGCCTGAACTAAATTAGGAGTAATAAAGCTTATGTTTAAAAATGGAATTTTGTTGATTACTGGTGGCACCGGTTCTTTTGGCAATGCAGTTTTGCGCAGATTCATGAATTCCGACTTAAAAGAAATACGTATTCTTAGTAGAGATGAAAAAAAGCAAGATGATATGCGTAAGCGGTACAATAGTGAAAAGCTCAAGTTCTACATTGGAGATACGCGTGATTATCAATCAGTTCTTAATGCTGTGCGTGGGGCTGACTTTATTTTTCACGCTGCCGCGCTTAAGCAAGTTCCATCTTGCGAGTTCCATCCCCTAGAGGCTGTAAAAACAAACGTACTAGGGACTGAAAATGTTCTTGAAGCAGCTGTGTCAAGCGGGGTGCAGAGAGTTGTTTGCCTAAGCACAGATAAAGCGGTCTATCCGATTAACGCTATGGGAATTTCCAAAGCGATGATGGAGAAAGTTGCGGTTGCTAAGTCTAGGAGTGGTAATTCTACCGTGATTTGTTCTACGCGCTATGGCAACGTTATGGCATCCAGAGGGTCCGTGATTCCATTGTTTGTTGATCAGATTCGCAGTGGACGGCCGATTACTATTACCGACCCGACTATGACACGCTTCATGATGACTTTGGATGATGCTGTGGATTTAGTGCTATATGCCTTTAAGCATGGCAATCCCGGTGATATTTTTGTTCAAAAGGCACCGGCTGCCACTATCGAAACTCTGGCGCAGGCTATGACTTCGTTGCTTCAAGTGGCGGGGTATGAGATCCGGACAATCGGTACACGCCATGGAGAAAAGCGATTTGAAGCGTTGTTAACTCGTGAAGAAATGGCTGGGGCCATTGACCTAGGCGAATATTATTGCATTTCACCGGATAAGCGCGACCTTAATTATGGAAAGTATGTAGAACTTGGTGAGACCAGCATATCCAGCGCCGAGGACTACAATTCTGATAATACCACGCGCCTTGATGTTGAGGGTATGAAGCAGCTATTGATGAAACTGGATTTCATCAAGGCTATTGTGTCAGGAGCACATGTGGAGCCTGAGGTTTAGTATGAAAGTATTAGTAACGGGTGCAGATGGTTTTATCGGCAAGAATTTATGTCTGCGCCTGAGTGAAGATGAATCGGTATTGGTTACTCCCTTTACCCGAAGTAATTCTAGAGGTGATCTCGCTAGCCTGGTGGCCGATGCTGACGCTGTGGTGCATTTGGCGGGCGAAAACAGACCAGATAATCTCGCCGCTTTCGAGCAGGTAAACGTTGGCCTGACCCGCGGGGTGTGTGATGCCATAAACGCTGCTGGCAAGGCCATACCCTTGATATTGGCATCGTCTGCGCAGGCTGAGTTGGAAAACCTCTATGGCAAGAGCAAATTTGCCGCTGAGCAGGAAGTGCGGACTTTGGCACGGGATTGCGGCAATCCGGTCGCAGTTTACCGATTGCCCGGTGTATTTGGTAAATGGTGCAAACCCAACTATAACTCGGTGGTTGCCACCTTCTGTCATAACGTGGCAAATGACTTGCCGATTCAGATCAGTGATCCTGCGCGTGAAATAAAACTGGTTTATATTGATGATGTGGTTAATAACTTCATTCATTGGCTGAAGGCGCCTGGCGCTGGTTTCCAGTGGCAGGCAGTTGCCCCGGAGTATGATGTCACGCTTGGCGCGCTTGCTGAGCAGATCAAAGCCTTTGGCAACTGTCGTACGTCATTGGTGTCCGAGCGTGTTGGCGCCGGTTTTGTCCGGGCCCTGTATGCCACTTATGTCAGCTATCTGCCTAGAGACAGGTTCGTGTACGATCTGCCGGTGCATGGTGATGAGCGCGGTGTGTTTGTGGAAATGCTGAAGACGCCTGATGCGGGACAGTTCTCGTTCTTCACGGCGCACCCGGGCATCACGCGCGGGGGGCATTATCATCACAGCAAAACTGAAAAGTTTCTGGTGATAAAAGGTCAGGCCCGCTTTGGGTTCCGGCATATGAATACCGGTGAGATGTTTTATTTGAATACCTGCGGTGACAAGCCGCAGATCGTGGAAACGGTTCCCGGTTGGACTCATGATATTACCAATATCGGTGAAAGCGAAATGATAGTGATGCTCTGGGCCAATGAGATCTTTGATCGTGAACGTCCGGATACCATAGCCTGCAAGGTTAAATCATGAAAAAACTGAAAGTGATGTCTGTTGTAGGTACCCGGCCGGAAATTATCAGGCTATCCCGCGTACTGGCCAGACTCGATGAGTGTTGCGAGCACATACTGGTGCACACCGGGCAGAATTACGACTACGAGCTGAACCAGATATTTTTTGATGATCTGGGTATCCGTAAACCCGACTTTTTTCTGGAAGCGGCTGGTGCCAATGGCGCGGAAACCATAGGCAATGTCATTATCGCGGTGGATGCGGTGTTGGCGAAGGTGTCACCGGACTGCATGTTGGTGCTCGGTGATACCAATAGCTGCATGTCGGTGATTCCGGCCAAGCGACGCAAGATTCCAACATTTCACATGGAGGCGGGCAATCGTTGTTTTGATATGCGGGTGCCCGAAGAGATCAATCGGCGGATTGTCGATCACACGGCCGATATCAATATGCCTTACAGCACCATTGCCCGCGATTATCTGCTGCGCGAAGGCTTGTCACCGGATTTGGTTGTCAAAACCGGCAGTCCGATGTTCGAAGTGCTGCATCACTATTTGCCTAAGATTGAATCGTCGGATGTACTGGACCGCCTGGGTCTTGATGATGGCGAATATTTTGTAGTCAGTGCACACCGGGAAGAGAATATCGACTCAGATCGCAATTTTAGCAATTTGGTTGCTACCCTCAATACCATAGCGGACACCTACCAATTACCAGTTATTGTGACCACGCATCCTCGCACGCAAAAGCGTATTGATACACTCAATGCTAGGTTCAACCCTCTTGTGCAACTTCTGAAACCTTTGGGGTTTACCGACTACAACAAGCTGCAGCTCTGTGCCAAAGCCGTGCTGTCAGATAGCGGTACCATCAATGAGGAGTCGTCCATACTCAACTTCCCTGCACTCAATGTCCGCGAGGCTCACGAGCGACCGGAAGGTATGGAAGAAGCTGCCGTGATGATGGTGGGATTGGGTGCGGAAAGAGTCATGCAGGCGCTTGCCGTGCTGGAGTCGCAGGGCAGGGGTGAGGACAGAACCTTGAAGCTGGTTGCCGATTACAGCATGCCCAATGTGTCTGACAAGGTAATGCGCATCCTGCATAGTTACACCGACTATGTAAACCGGGTTATCTGGAAGCAGTACTGAGGTTTGTCAGTATGCGAATCGCGCTGATCGCCGATACCTTTCCTCCGCTCAGGTCTTCGGGTGCTGTGCAGCTGCGTGATCTGTCCCGCGAGTTTGCCCGTCAGGGACACGAGATCATGGTGATGGTGGCCAGCCCGCAGCAGGCAGGGGCCTGGCTGCTGGAAGAACACGACGGTGTACATGTGCTCAGACTGCACACGCCCCGCACCAAGGATGTCAGCTACGCGCGCAGAACGCTGGCGGAGTTACTGATGCCGTTTTATATGAAACGCAATCTTCAGCGTTCTCCTCTGGCCGCTGCCGCTTGGGATGCGGTGGTCTGGTATTCTCCCTCGATTTTCCTGGCACCGCTGGTCAATTTTCTGAAGAAGCTGCACCAAATCCCCGCCTACCTGATTATTCGCGATATTTTTCCGGAGTGGGCGGTGGACATGGGTCTGATGGGGCGTGGTTTTCCCTATCGGTTCTTCCGGGCGGTGGCCGATTATCAGTATTCTGTTGCAGACATTATTGGTGTTCAGACTCCGGGCAATCGCGTTTATTTTGAACAGTGGCTTGCTGGCAATAACGGCCGGGTAGAAGTGTTGCAAAACTGGCTGTCCGATGCCGGTGTTAGCAACTGTTCCATCCGCATAGCGGAGACCGCTTTGGCTGGCAAAAAAATCTTTGTGTATGCCGGCAATATGGGCGTGGCGCAGGGCATGGACACAATCCTTGCGTTTGTGCAGGCCATGTCGGGCAAACCTGATGTTGGTTTTGTGTTTGTTGGTCGTGGCAGTGACAGCGAGCGCTTGCGAGCCGAAGCGTTCGGGCGCAAACTGAACAATGTGCTGTTCTTCGACGAAATAGATCCCGATGAAATTCCCGGTTTGTATCAGCAATGTCATGTGGGCATCGTGGCGTTGGATGTGCGCCACAAGACACATAATATCCCCGGCAAGTTTATTTCCTACATGCAGGCGAGTTTGCCGGTGCTGGCGATGATCAATCCGGGCAATGATCTGGAGCAGATTATTGTCTCCAATGACGTAGGTGTTGTGTCCATTCAGGCAGATACTGATGTCTTGACAGACAAGGCCAGTCAGTTATTATCGCGACTGGAATCCAACAATGAGCTTCCTGGCCGTTGCCGATCATTGTACGAACAACTTTTTGCACCGGAGATTGCCGTCTCCCAGATCGTGAGAGCATTCCAGTCATGAGCATTGTGCAGTTCACACCCGACTATCTGGATTCCCTGGTAGAAGAAGCATCAAGGTCACCGCGACTGCGCCAACACCGTAATATTCACACCAGCTTCGAAGATCCCTGTCAGCGCTTTATGAATGCCATTGGCATGGACAGTTACATACGCCCCCACCGTCATAAACTGGACCCGAAGGCAGAGACACTGGTGGCTGTGCGCGGATTTTTCGCGCTAATTAGTTTTGACGATAGCGGCAAGGTTGTGGATGTTATTCGTTTTGGTACCGAACGCCATGATCAGTTCGGTGCGCTGGCTGTGGGCGTGGATACTGCACCAGGCGTCTGGCACACCATTATTGCGCTGGAGCCGGGTTCAGTTTTGTTGGAGTTAAAAGCGGGACCGTTCCGGCCTGATGCGGCGAAGGAGCCCGCACCATGGGCGCCAGAGGAGCAGACGCTAGAAGGGCAGCAGTATTTTAGTGAATTACGGACGTTGGCTGGGCTATAGTTGCGGATTTTTTCGTATTGCCAAGGTATTCTCGATTTATGACAACGAATATTCCGAATGACCGCTCTGGGTTTTCGGGAGGATTACACAGGAACTATTAGTAAGCCTATATGGACCAACCGAATATCGCCATCATCGGCCTCGGCTATGTTGGCTTGCCTCTTTGTGTGGAATTTGCCCGCCATTACAATACCATCGGCTTTGATACTTCCCGCCGCCGCATCGATGAATTGAGCCGTGGCCATGACCGTACATGTGAGGTAGCAATAGATGATCTGAGTGCCGCGGCAGCCGGCGGCTTGCGGTTCTCCACAGAAATGCATGATATTGCCGGCTGCAATATCTATATTGTCACCGTGCCCACGCCGGTGGACAGGCACCACCGGCCGGATCTGACGCATTTGCTGGCCGCCTCGGAAACAGTGGGCAGGGTGCTGAAGCCGCGTGACATCGTCATCTACGAATCTACCGTCTACCCCGGCGCCACCGAGGAATATTGTGTGCCTGTGCTGGAGAAGATTTCCGGCCTTAAATTCAATGCGGATTTTTTCTGTGGTTATTCTCCCGAACGGATCAACCCAGGGGACAAGACACACACCATCACCCAGGTCATAAAGGTAACAGCAGGTTCAACGCCTGAGATCGCTCAGCGCGTCGATGCTCTATACAGGAGCATCATCACCGCTGGCACGCATCTGGCGCCTTCCATCAAGGTGGCAGAGGCAGCCAAAGTGATCGAGAACGCGCAGCGTGATGTCAACATTGCCTTTGTGAATGAATTGTCGATGATCTTCAATCGTATGGGCATACGCACGAAAGATGTACTGGAAGCGGCGGCCACCAAATGGAACTTCCTGCCCTTCAAGCCCGGCCTGGTCGGCGGACACTGCATCGGTGTGGACCCCTATTATCTGACCCAAAAAGCACAGGAGCTGGGTTATGATCCCCAGATCATCCTGGCCGGCCGGCGTCTGAACGACAACATGGGCATTTATGTTGCCAATCAGGTCGTCAAGCTGATGATCCGCAAGGGCCAGACCATTGAGGGCGCGCGGGTGCTGATACTGGGCATGACCTTCAAGGAAAACTGTCCGGACATCCGTAACTCCGGTGTGATTGACGTAATCCGCGAGCTCGCCGACTTTGGCTGTTGTGTGGATGTCTTTGACCCCTGGGCCGACCCTGAAGAAGTCTGCCAGGAATACGACATTACCATGCTGCCCGCTGACCGCGCGCCCGCGGTCGGTGACTACCAGGCGGTGGTCCTGGCGGTGGCGCACAAGGACTTTGAGAGCCTGGCGCTATCCCCACAGCCGGCGCAGGTGGTGTATGACATCAAATCGGTGTTGGCGCATAGCGATGGTTCTTTGTAAGATCCGTGTGATGTTTCCAATTTTGAGCTCGGGTATCAAGTATGTGTGGGTTTGCAGGATTCTGGGCCAATAACCAGCCCCGCGCATGCATCGCTGAAAATATGATTCACCAGATCCGGCCCCGGGGCCCGGATGACACGGGAGTCTGGGTTGACCAGCACGCCGGGCTGGCTCTGGCGCATTGTCGGCTTGCTGTTGTTGATCTCACCCCGGCCGGCCATCAGCCCATGCACTCGCCCAGTGGGCGCTATACCCTGGTTTACAACGGTGAAATCTACAACCACCTGGATCTGCGAGAGCTTCTGGCCCGCGAAGGCGGGCATTTTCACTGGCGTGGGCACTCGGATACCGAGACCTTGCTGGCTGCCTTGTGTCATTGGGGGGTCGGTGGCGCGCTGAGGCGGCTTAATGGCATGTTTGCGTTTGCACTGTGGGATGCCGCTGAGCGAACGCTGACCCTGGCTCGTGACCGGATGGGCGAAAAACCACTGTATTATGGCCACACCGGCGAAGGCGGTAGCAGCAAGGCTTTTTTGTTTGCCTCCCAACTTAAGGCCCTGACGGCCTATCCGGATTGGCAGGTCGACATTGACCGCAACTCGCTGGCACTGTTTTTGCGCCACAACCATGTGCCGGCACCACACAGCATCTATCAGGGGATCTTTAAGCTGCCACCGGCGCATTACGTGGTCATTGCTGACGGCAGCAGAGTGGTAGGTGAACCCCAGTGTTATTGGCGGCTGGCTGATGTGGCCATGGCTGGTATCGCCGCTGCTGGCAGCCATCAGACATCGCAGACGCTGGCATCTCAGACAATGACCGATGAACTCGATGCCTTGGTGCGTGACGCGGTGGGCCGCCGTATGGTTGCTGATGTGCCGCTGGGCGCATTTCTGTCTGGCGGTTATGATTCCTCCCTGGTGGTGGCGCAGATGCAGGCGCAGAGCCACCAGCCGGTAAAAACCTTCTCCATCGGCTTTCAAGATGCCGACTATAACGAAGCACCGTACGCCCGTGCGGTCGCTGACCACCTTGGCACCTGCCATACCGAGTTAATTCTGACCCCTCAGCAAGCGATGGCGGTTATCCCGGACCTGCCTGGCATTTATGACGAACCTTTTGCCGATGCGTCGCAAATTCCCACTTTTCTGGTCAGCCGTCTGGCGCGCGAGCATGTCACTGTCAGCCTGTCAGGCGATGGCGGCGATGAGCTGTTTGGTGGTTATAACCGCCACGTGGTGGGTCCGGCTATCTGGCAGCCATTGGGCCGGCTACCGGCACCGTTGCGCGCGGGTTTGAGCCGGGCGGTGACGCTGGCGGCGCAGCTAGGGCAGGTGCCCGGGCTTGGGCGGGTACCACAATTGACAGAGAAACTGGACAAACTGGCCAGTGCCTTGCGGGCGGAGCATGGCCTGGCGTTTTACCGGGATCTGCTGTCGCACTGGAAACAGCCCAATGCGGTGGTGCGCCATGGGCGGGAACCGGCGACCCTGCTCGATTGCCAGGAGGATTTGCCGACGTTGCCCGGTTTACTTGAGCAGATGATGTATCTGGATATGATGACCTATCTGCCGGACGATATCCTGACCAAAGTAGACCGGGCGAGCATGGCGGTGAGCCTGGAAGCGCGTGTGCCGATGCTGGATCACCGTCTGGTCGAGTTCGCATGGCAGGTGCCAAGTGGGTTCAAAGTTCGCGACGGTCAGGGCAAATGGCTGCTCCGGCAGGTGCTGCAGCGCTATGTGCCCGCGCAACTGACCGATCGCCCCAAACAGGGTTTTAGTGTGCCTATCGAACACTGGTTGCGTGGGCCGCTGCGCGGCTGGGCTGAGGCGTTGCTGGATGAGCAGCGTCTGCAGCGCGAAGGGTTTTTTGATCCTGTCCCGATCCGCAGGATGTGGGACCAGTATGTGTCAGGCAGGCGGCGCCACCACCATGCGCTGTGGAACGTGCTGATGTTCCAGGCCTGGTTCGAGGCGACGCAGTGACGGTTTACTGGATGCTGCTGGCCTGGGCGGTGCTGTGGGCATTGCAGGCACGTGCGCCCCGGGTTTCCGGGAGTGGGGAGTTGTTGCGTGTGCCGCTGAATGGACTGTGGTGGCTAACGGCAGCTGTGCTCACGCTGGTGATCGGCTTTCGGTTTCAGGTGGGTGGCGATTGGGCGGCCTATCTCAGATACGTGCAGCGCGCGGCCGACTCGTCACTGCCACAAATCCTGACGCTGTCGGATCCCGGGTATCTGCTGTTGAACTGGTTCAGTGTGCAACTGGGGCTCAATATCTGGGGCGTCAATCTTTTTGCCGGGGGTGTTTTTGCCTATGGCCTGGCGGTGTTCTGCCGTCAATTGCCACGGCCCTGGCTGGCTTTGGTAGCCGCTATACCCTACATGGTCATCGTGGTATCCATGGGTTATACACGCCAGGGCGTCGCACTGGCCTTTGCCATGCTGGCACTGGTGGCATTGGGACAACAGAAAGTTCGTACTTTTGTGTTCTGGGTGTTGCTGGGTGCGACCTTCCACAAGTCAGCGGTTTTGTTGCTGCCGATGGCGGCATTGGCCGTGACTGTGAATCGCTACTGGATAGCGTTCTGGGTGGGTATCGTGGGCATGCTGGCCTACGTGCTGTTGCTGGGGGAGGCCATTGAGGCTGTCATCAACACGTATGTGGACGCCGAGTACCAGTCTGAAGGTGCCTTTGTCCGCCTGGCCATGAATGCCTTGCCGGCACTTATCCTGTTAATCTGGCACCGGCGGTTTCGCTTCCCGGCGGGCCAGCTCAAGTTGTGGATCTGGTTCGCCGTTTTTTCCGTACTCTTGTTTGCTGCTCTATGGGTGACACCCGCGACGGCCTTGCTGGATCGTGTGGCGTTGTATATGTTGCCCTTGCAGCTGGTGGTGTTTTCCTATTTTCCTGACACGTTCGGACGCACCCGGCTGGATCGCACTGTACTGTTGCTGGGCGTCGTGCTGTATTATTCAGCCGTGCAGTTTGTCTGGTTGAACATGGCCGCTCACGCCTCTGCATGGCTGCCGTACAGATTTTATCCGCTGGAGATGTTGTCTTTATGATGTGCGTTGTATGAAACGGGTTGTTCTGGCTTCCAATTCGTCGTGGTACCTTTATAACTTTCGCGCCAGCACCATTGCTGCGTTTCTGGGGCAGGGCTACGAAGTCATCTGCCTGGCGCCAGAAGACGAGTTTTCGCAGGGTCTGAACGTGCTTGGTGCCCGGTATGTGGCATTGCCCATGAAAGCCGATGGCACCAACCCCTGGCAGGAACTGGTGTTGATCTGGCGTATGATCCGGTTCTTGCGCCGTGAACGGCCGGATTTTGTCTTCAACTTCACGGTGAAATTGAATGTCTATCTGGGGCTGGCCGCGCGCTTCCATCACATTCCCTACGCCAACAATGTTTCTGGTCTGGGCACGGTTTTTCTGCACGAAGGTTTTTTGTTCCGTCAGGTTCAGCGCATCTATGGCTGGGCCAATGCCGGTGCCAAGCGGGTTTTTTTCCAGAATATCAACGATCTTGATACCTTTGTTGGCAAGGGCCTGGTGTCACAACAACAGGCTGTGCTGATACCCGGTTCCGGCGTGAATGTTGAGCATTTTGCCTACACCCCATTACCCGGTGGACCTTTCAGGTTTCTGATGGTGTCCCGTCTAATAGCGGACAAGGGAGTGCGCGAGTTTGTGCACGCTGCAGGCCTCGTAAAACAGCAACACCCGGAGGCGCAATTTGTGTTGCTGGGGCCGGGTGAAGTGCAGAACCGCTCAGCGATTCCCCGAAGCGAGATGGAGCAGTGGCGCCAGAGCGGCGTTGTGGAGTTCCCCGGTGCCGTGCTGGATGTGCGACCGTGGTTGAGTGACAGTCACGTGCTGGTGTTGCCATCCTACAGAGAGGGTATGCCAAGATCTGTGCTGGAAGCTGCTGCCATGGGGCGACCGGCCATTGTGACCGATGTCCCCGGGTGCCGGCAGTCCATTGTTGCTGGTGAAACCGGCTGGTTATGTCAGGTGCGTAGTGCTGACAGTCTGGCTGCGCAGATGATCGCCGTGATGCAGCCTGATGTGGATATTGATGCGTTTGGCAAAAGAGCTGTAGAGCGCGCCAGACGGGATTTTTCAGAAACGTCGGTGGTTAACGCCTACCTGGATTGTGCCGGTACATAATGATGACAGGGTCAGACATGACAGGAGAATTACACGCAGGGGGCAGATCTCAGAGTCCTCTGGTGTCCGTCGTCATCCCGGTCAAGGACAGGCCGGCCGAACTGGCGCGCTCGCTGCGCAGCGTGGTGGCCCAGACTTACAGCAATATCGAGATCCTGGTGATCGAGAACAATTCGTCAGATCCCGATGCTGTCAGGCAAGTAGCGGAGCAGTTTGCCGCAGCCGGTGTGAGATATTTTCAATGCCTGCCTTGCCAAAATGCCAATGTTGCCAGAAATTTCGGAATTGCCCAAAGCCGCGGGGAGTTTGTGGCATTTCTGGATTCGGATGATGAATTTGAAGTCGATCATATCGAAGTTTGTGTTGAGTTGATGGAACGGGATTCGTGTGCATTTGTGTACGGTTCCATTCGTGTAGATGATGGGGAGAAGAAAATAGCAAGATTGGCGCGCGCGCTCCTTCCTGGCGAAAAGGGTACCGAATACCTGTTTGGCAGGCAGCAGGCGTGGGCTTCAACCTGCAGTTATCTGTGCAGAGCGAGTGTATTCGATCAGATAACCTGGGATGAAAATCTGGCGCGTCATCAGGACTTTGATTTTTTTATCCGCATGGTCGACAGATTTGAGACTCGCTGCAATACCAAACCAACGGTGTTGGTGCATTGGCCCCAGGGAGCCAAACGGGATCTGGATTTTGCGTCGTTCGAAGCATTCGCCCGACGGTGGGTGCCGGCCATGAGCCGGTACGCGGCATTCTGGTTCTGCGCGCAAAAGGTCAAGTTATGTCTGGTACATTACCAGTTTCGAAGCGCGGCCGTTTTTTTGGCGTTGGCCATCAGATACGGCGGGCGTCTGCCGTGAATATTCTGCATGTCATATCGTCACCGGCGGCGGGCGGCGCCGAAGTGTATGTCAAGGACCTGGCAACAGATCTGGCAAAAAACGGGCACAGGGTATTTGTTGGTTTTCTGGAACGTGCCAGCGATACTGGCAGGAGCCTGGTGTTTGAGGAAAATTTTCTGCAGGAGCTGGACAGGTGCGGAATATCGTATTTTTTTATTGGACATGAGTGCCGACAAAAACCGTGGCTGGGCATGGCGCGAGTGTCGCGGTTTGTGGCCGTCCATGACATCGATCTGTATCACGCGCACCTGCCCTACGGGGTCGTTTTCGGAGCCAGACTTCGGGTCCCCAGGGTCTATACGCATCACCAGAGTGAGCCCAGGTTCAGGCGATTCATCTTCAGGCTATTTAATCAGGTCATCGACAGATATATTGGCATCTCCAGACGATGTGCCGACACGCTGACCCGGCACACCGGGCGCGAAGTGACGGAGATTGCAAACGGTATCGATATCGCCCGGTTCCCAGCCCGGGCCAGACAACTTTCGGCCAGTGGCACTGTGCACGCACTTGCCGTCGGGAGAATCCACCCGGATAAGGATTACCGATTTCTTGTTGATGCGCTGCGGGCGTTGCCCGATGCATATCGCAGCCGCCTGCAGGTGACCATTGTGGGGGAGGGGGACGCGGTTTACGAGTCCACGCTTAAACAGTACGCAGCTGAAGGCAGCGCATTGCCCCGGTTCACCTTTTTGGGTAACCGAAATGATATACCGGCGTTGTTAAACGATGCTGATCTTTTCCTGATGTCCTCAGCGCAGGAGGGGTTGCCGATTTCGTTGATCGAAGCGGCGGTATCAGGTCTGCCCTGCATCGTTACTGATGTGGGTGGCTGCAGGGAAATCATTGATCTGTGTGACAACGGCTACGCAGTGACGCATGGTGATGTGCAAGGCTACGTGACAGCTGTCTGTCATATGTTGTCCGACACCACCCGTTTTGCCAGACTGTCACTGAACGCCGCCGCCAAACGGCAGCTGCTGGATATTGATCGTGTTACCCAGCGCCACCTGGACGTTTATGAATCACTGGTGAATAAATCATGTTGATTCGGAGAATATTAAACAAAGTCAGACGAACACTTCGCGCTGGTTTGGTGCGCCCGGTTTTTATGCCTTTGTTGCGCGACAAATGGGCATCTGACAGCAAGATTCTGCCGTTGACAGATCAACATCGTCAGGTTTATCAGCTCATGCATCTGGATTGCTGGTTACACTTGCAGGAATTCCCCAATCTGGTGTCAGGCGACAGCTTTAACGACAAGATTCAGTGGCTGAAGCTGTTTGGTCAGCAATCGCGCATGGTCGAGCTGACTGACAAGTTGGGATTAAAGAAATTTGTGCAGCAGAAGCTCGGCGCTGGGTATACACCGCAGACTTTTCAGGTTGTGGATACGTTCGACGATTTCCGCTTTGATAGCTTGCCGTCCAGCTTTGTTCTTAAAACCAATCATGATTGTGGGTCGGTCTATTTGGTTCCCAATTCTGACCGGTTTCCGCGCAAGCGCTATAAACAGTATCTGACCCGGGCCTTGCAGCAACCCTTTGGCTGTCAGGGTGGGTCGTGGCAGTACTGGGGCATTAAAAAAAGAATGTACGCCGAGGAGATGCTGCCATTGGTTGATGGCACCCCGCCACCTGACTATAAATTTCATTGTTCACACGGTCGGGTACAATGGCTGCAGTTTATTTTTGATCGCGGCCGGAGAACCCGGGAGGTGATTGTGGATCGGGACGGGCGGGTGATGGGCGTGCACTTTGATCAATTCATGGAGCCGGCTATGGTGTTTGAGGTGCCGGAGACCTGGTCGGAGATGATCCGCATTGCGGAAACCCTGTCAGTTGATTTTCAGTATGTGCGCGTCGACCTGTATGACATTGAAGGTCGCATTGTCGTGGGCGAGTTGACCTTTACTCCGATGAATGGGCGTTATCAGTCTGAAGGCAATTCGGTGTTGGGACGCATGTTGACGCTGGATCGCAGCGACATCCGTGAACCTGTCAGTGTTCGCTACAAAGTGTGCCGATCGTTATGGGTCTGAGGCGGTCACAGGTGAGGCAGTGGCTGAAAGGGTTCAGAATCCTGCGCGTCTGTGTGCGTCACGCCAGAAAAATGCAGGTTCAGGGGATTTACCTGTTGATGCGACTGGGGTTGCCGCCGGGTTTTCCTTTTCGGGCAGCCGAATGCCATGGCCGGCCCCAACCGGTGATTGTGTCTGTGACCAGTTACCCGCCACGCTTTCGCTGGCTGGCGTTGACGCTGCGCTGCCTGCTGAATCAGTCAGTCAAGGCTGACAGAGTGATCCTGTGGGTCGCCCACGCGGACAGAGACCTGCTGCCCAGGGCCGTTGTGAAGCTGCAGGCCCACGGCCTGACCATCAAATCGACTGAGGATCTGAAATCCTACAAAAAACTGATTCCTGCGCTGCAGTGTTACGGTTTTGATGTTAACCATGTGATTGCTGACGACGATATGTATTATCCCAGGCACTGGCTGGCAACCTTGCTTGACGACAAGGCGGAATCGGCCATAGTGTGTCATTTTGCCAGGGTATGGCGCGAAGACAAAGGCGTCATCGATACCTATTTGCAATGGCCCGAATTGCCGCCGGGAGCCGCGTCATCACACGGCTTGTTGATTGGCCTGGGGGGTGTCTGGTTTCCACCAGGCAGCCTGGGCGAGGCCGTATGTGATTACGCGTTGGCCTGCCGATTGTGTCCGTCGCAGGATGATATCTGGTTTACCTGGCACGCATTGATGAACGGCTATAAAATCAAACGCTCGGCCGTGTCTGTGCCCCGTTTCAGCTGGCCTGGTGCCGATGTTGTGGCCTTGTCAAAAACCAATAATGCGCCGGGGCAGGGTAACGATCAGGCGATTGGGCGCATGGTGCGTCATTATGGTCTGCCGGTTCTATCGGCGCATACCAGTTAACTATGCTCTAAGGGGAAATTTGGCATGCAGAAAACTCCTGGCACCATCGATGAATTGCTACCCTCCAACCAAAAGTTCGGCTGGTTCTTCTGCATGGTATTTTCTGCTATCGCAGCGTATATGCTTTGGCAGTCGAGCAGCGCCTGGGCTATCTGTTTTTCAGTTCTGGCAGGATTGTCTGCCAGTTTGACGCTCTTTGTCCCTGCCGCACTGACACCGTTTAATCGACTTTGGTTCAGGCTAGGTATTTTGCTGGGTAAGGTGGTCAGCCCGATCGTGTTGGCGTTATTGTTTTTTGTCTTGATTACCCCGGTTGCAATCCTGACCCGTATTTTCGGACGAGACGAGCTGTTAATGAAGCAACGCAATGTGGCCAGTTACTGGATTGACAGAGAACCAGCAGGGCCTTCGCCGGAATCCTTTAAAAACCAGTTTTAGGGAATACGATGAATTTTCTAACTGAAATGTGGGCGTTTCTTCGCTCCAGAAAAAAATTATGGTTGGCGCCAATCATATTCATAATGATTATACTTGGCGGCCTTTTGTTGGTGGCGCAAGGCTCTATCCTGGCGCCGTTTATCTATACGCTGTTTTAGGGGCTTATGCGTATTCTTGGGATATCAGCCTTTTATCACGATGCAGCGGCATGTCTGGTTGTTGATGGTGAGATATTGGCAGCGGCACAGGAGGAGCGTTTCACGCGGGTAAAACATGATGCTGGCTTTCCCAGCCATGCCATCGGTTATTGCCTTAAGGCGGGTGGGCTAAAACCGTCAGATATCGATTATGTCGCTTTTTACGACAAGCCTTTTCTGAAGTTCGAGCGATTGCTTGAGACCTATCTTGCCTTTGCCCCCAGAGGGTTCCGCAGTTTTGCTGCCTCTTTGCCGATCTGGCTGAAGGATAAGTTATTTCAAAAAAGTGTGATCACAAAGGCGCTGACAGAACTATTGGGGGACACAGTCAATTGGGAGGAAAAGCTCCTGTTTTCTGAACATCACGTCAGTCACGCTGCCAGCGCATTTTTTCCCAGTCCATTCGAGCATGCCGCTGTATTGACCATGGACGGAGTCGGTGAGTGGACAACAACGTCACTTGCCATTGGCGACAATAACAGTTTACGGGTTCATAAAGAGATTCATTTTCCGCATTCGTTAGGCCTGCTGTACTCTGCCATAACCTATTACATTGGATTCAAGGTCAATAGTGGCGAATACAAGGTGATGGGGCTTGCGCCCTATGGCAAGCCAAGGTTTGCCAGTGTGATTAAAGACCATCTTATCGATATCAAGGACGATGGTTCGTTTGCACTGAATATGAAGTACTTTGATTACTGTACCGGTTTGACCATGACCAATGAGCGCTTTAACAGGTTGTTTGATGGACCACCGCGCAAACCAGAGTCAGTGCTGACACAACGCGAAATGGATCTGGCTGCATCCATTCAGGCAGTCACAGAAGAGGTAATACTTAAACTGGCAAGAGGGGTGGCAGCGGAGTCAGGTGCCAGAAATCTCTGTCTTGCGGGTGGGGTCGCATTAAACTGTGTTGCCAACGGTAAGCTGCTGCACGAGAAAATATTTGATCGAATCTGGGTACAGCCGGCCGCGGGTGATGCCGGAGGGGCATTGGGCGCGGCGCTTGGTGTTTACCACATCATGCTCAACCAACCCCGTCAGCTCAGCGCCGGACGGGATGGTATGAAAGGTTCCTACCTGGGCCCGGAGTACAGCATTGAGGAAGTTACGCAGCGACTCACCGCGTGTGGCGCGATATTCCAGGTGTTTTGCGACGATGAGGTGATTGCCTTGACCGCCAACGCACTGGCTGCCGGTCAGGCCGTTGGCTGGATGAGTGGTCGTATGGAATTTGGCCCACGTGCATTGGGCGCCAGGAGCATTCTGGCGGATCCGCGTTCTGCTGCGATGCAGAAAAATCTGAATTTGAAAGTGAAGTACCGCGAATCGTTCAGACCGTTTGCGCCGAGCATCCTGAGGGAAGACCTGTCCGACTGGTTTGAGATGGATGTTGACAGTCCGTACATGTTGGCTGTGGCAGGCATACAGCAGAGCAAACGAAAGCCAATGACGGCTGATGAGGAAATGCTGTTTGGTATAGACAAGTTAAATGTGGCTCGCTCAGATATTCCCTCGGTGACGCATGTGGATTATTCTGCGCGGGTACAAACTGTGCACGAACGTACAAATCCCCGGTACTACAAGCTCATTAAGAAGTTCAAGGATCTGACGGGTTGTCCAGTGCTGGTTAACACCTCTTTTAATGTTAGAGGTGAACCGATTGTATGTTCACCTGAAGATGCGTTTAATTGTTTTATGGGCACAGAGCTTGATGTACTGGTGGTTGACAATGCGGTGCTCCTGAAAACTGAGCAATCAAAGTCACTGCTTGCTGATTACAAGAACAAGTATGCACTGGATTAAAAAAACCGTATTTTTTCTGGTTGGTATCATTATCTCCGCATCACTGTCGGTGCTGCTGCTTGAGTTGATTTTTGGTGAATGGCTTGGCAGTGATGAATGGCGGGATGCGGAAAACCTGAATATCATCCGCAACCAGCAGATCGAATACCCTGTTGGGCATCTTTACGGTAACGACGATGCATTTGTCACCTACACCCGGGATGTTTACGGTCTCAGGGATAGCTGTGAACGTCCTGCTGATATTGATATTCTGACGCTGGGCGGGTCGACGACAGATCAGCGATATATTGGTGATGGCGACACCTTTCAGGACGTGCTTCAGGACAGGTTGACTGGAGCGTTGGGGCGGTCTGTCTGTATTTCGAATGCGGCAGTGGATGGACATAGCACATTTGGACATATCGCGTCATTTGAACAATGGTTTCCATTGATCCCCGGTCTGAAGCCTGACTACGTTCTCTTTTATGTTGGAATTAACGATGCTGGCTTCCGTGATGGGCCAAGATTGGCGTTTGATGTTAACAGAGGGGTGGGGGAGTCCACGCTACGCTATCATTTGCGTGACAAGTCAGCGATCTATTCACTGGCCAGAACAATCTATCATGTGTTGACCGGTTATTCAGAGTCCAGAGAATATGCGGCGCATCAGAGTAGTCCGCCCTCGGCGCCGGAATACGTTGTTACCAGGATGACAGCGGGTGCTGATGTGCTGATTAAGGAGAACACCCAGGGTTTTTCCGAGCGCATCCGGTTACTGATTGCAGAAAGTCGGAAAATGGGTGCTACACCCGTTTGTGTGTCACAGCCGCATCTTTTTGCCAGGCAATTTGCTGACGGTTTCAAAGGTACCGCCAGAGCCTTCGACTATCGTGGCACCACATACAACGGCCTGGACTATCATGCATCCATATCAGCGCTTAATAGTGCCATGAATGTCATATGCACCGAGTCCGGCGGGGCCTATATTGATCTGGCCGGGAAAGCATTTGAGACCACTGATTTTTATGATGCAGTGCATATGACGCCAATAGGAGCTGCCAGGGTTGGCAAGTATCTGTTCGAGGAAATTAAAAGTTTGGAGCTTTTGGAATAGTTACGACTGCTTATGCATAGCAGTGTTTTTTTAGTAGGGAAGGTTGATGGCAAAAAAATATTTACTGGCTGGTATCGCAAAAAATGAAGCAGCGTATTTGCCGGAATGGATTTTTTATCACTTGCGGCTTGGTATCGACAGTATTCTGATCTATGTGAATGATACAGACGACAACACTTGTGAGATCCTTGATAAGATTGGTCGTAATCATCCTGTTGAGTATTGCGTTGTGGATGGTATTGCCGACAGTGATACCGCTGCCTGGCGAAAGATTGTCAGTAACCCTGTTTTTTATGATACACAGCCTCTGCAATCCAAATCGTATGCGCGCATTTTGCACGAGAACAAAGCTGCCTATGACTGTATTTTGTTACTCGATCTGGACGAGTTTCTTCTTGAGCGTACAGTACGATTGAGAGAGTTGATAGATAGCCAGCCAGGCTCGGGTGTTTTTTATTTTAAGTGGTTCAATGTCGCAGGCGAGGAAATGCCATTTCAACCACTGACAACATGCACTCAAGGGTCCTACAGGCCTGTGCAGAAATATCTGATTAACACAGCTTTTCCAGAGCAAACCTTGCAGTCTGCGCATGAGGTTGATACGGGTGAGACATGTTCTGACTGGAATGATCTGCGCCGTATCGGAGCTTCCAGGCAGGAAGACAGTATCGTGATTGTACACCGGTTTCAGCGCTCACTACCGGAGTACCTCGCTTTGCTGTCAAAGGGCGATAGATCTGAGTCCGCAGTGATAGATGGCTTCAAGTACAATCGTGACGGCTGGAGTCAAAGCAGTAAAGACACGATGGTCTATTCGGGAGAGCTCTTCGCTGACTACGAACAAAGCTATGGGTCATTCCTGAGTAGTAATGGCCTGGAAGATGACCTGAAGCAAGCCCAGGCGTTTGTCATGCAGCAGAGCAGTCGAGTCAGAAACAGGATTGAATCAATAAAAACACTAAATAGACTGCTGACCAGAAGCCTGCGCGGGACCAATTTGCGACATCAGGAAAGCATGCTTTTGGAACGCATTAAGCTCGCTTTGCCCAAAGCGATTTTACGAATCCTGAGTTCCGTTAAACAGTTTATGAAGCGATTTGTTTGTGAAAAACCAGGTCGCATTTGAGATTTATTCTACATAAAGTCTGTCCATTTCCAACTAAATAACCTGGCGCTGAAATGTAGTTGTCACACGTACGTTGATGCCCGACCTGTTATGTTTGGGTATTATGGTTTAACAGTGACTGGAAAAGTGGATTAGTCTGGCTTAGCTCGGAATAGGTACCAGCCCCAGACACCTTCCCTTGATCCATCACATAAATGACATCGCAGTGCTGTACTGTACTTAGTCGATGGGCAATGATGATAACGGTCTTTTGTTTATGCAGTGCCTCGATGGATGCCATGATGTGTCGCTCACTGACGGTGTCCAGTGCGCTGGTTGCCTCGTCCAGCACAATAACGTCTGGATCATGATACAAAGCCCGGGCAATGCCAATTCGCTGGCGTTGGCCGCCAGACAGTTGTACACCGCGCTCACCAATGGGTGTGTCAATGCCCTGTGGCAAGTGTTCGATAAGGTCAGTGATATGCGCCATGTCAATCGCGCGTAGAAGTCGCTCGTCATCGATTTTCGCGTCAGCGACGCCAAAGGCAATGTTTTGACGGATGCTGGCATCGGTCAGAAAGATACTCTGTGGCACATAGCCAACAGTGTTTTGCCAGGCGCGGCGGTTGTCGTCAGTTATTATATGGCCGTCGACGGTTAACGTGCCGCTATCGGGTGTCAGCAGACCCAGGATCAGGTCAACACAAGTAGTTTTACCTGCACCTGACGGCCCGACAAAACCGACAGATTCCCGGGCTGGAATGCCAATTGAAATTTGATGCAACGCTGGCTGATATTTGTTTGGGTAGGTGAAGCTAACTTCATTGAGCGTGATTTGATGCTCGGGAGTTAATCGCCCCAATTGTGTTGGTATCGTGTTTTCAAACCGAAGCGACCGTGCCAGATCATCTCTGATGGCGTGCAAGGCAGGCAGATTGCCACGGATCTGGGCAAGGCTGGCATAAATTTGTTGAAAGGCAGGCAGTAATTTAAAACCAGCCAATGCATAAAAGGCTAGCAGCGGCAACACTCCTTCGGCGCCTGTGCTGCTGGTGCGCAACAGGTAGAGCACCAGCGTGATGATGACACCATAAGCAGTCAGTTCCACCAGATAGCGTGGTACCAGCGACAGTGCGTTCATATTTCCCTGGTGCCGTGCCAGTTGCTGTGCGCTGTTGGCAAAATCGTCAACGAAACGAGGTTGCTTGCCGAGCAACAGTAGTTCCTTGATACCACCAAACCCTTCCGTCATCAGGCGGTAGCGTTGATTGCCAGCGGCAACGGCGCGCTCGCCATAGCGTGTCAGACGTTTACGGACCGTAACAAAGAGCAAAGCATAGAACACCAAGAATACCAGAGCGCCAACAATAGCCGCCGCGGGATTAATCAGAAAGATGGTTATTAACAGAAGTGATGCGGTAGCAATTCGGGCGTTCATCTGCAACAGTGGATTGATGATCTGTGCCATGACACGCTGACATTCGCCAGCGATATGGTTGGTTAATGTCGCACTGTGATGGGTGTTGTGGTACAGCCAGTGCTGGTTCAGATAGTGCCGGAACAGCCGGGTGGCCAAATCAGCGCCAAGCTGCTGTCCGATATGAGTAAGACGCCAGGTGGTGATGATGCTGCTGATACTGCTGAGTGTGAGCAGGCTCAGCACTCCCAGGCCCGACCAGAACAGAAAGTCGCTTTCAGAGTCGAGTCCACTGGCTTGATATATACGAGCGAGCCTGCCATCTCCCTGCAGGATAGTACTGTCGTTGACCATGGCCATGAACGGCAGGATGGATGCGACGCCGATCACTTCCATAATCGCCATTAACAAAACCAGCCCTTGCAGTCTAAATACCTGTTGGCGCTGCTGCTGTGTCAAAAGTAACCACAGTTGTTTGATGTCTTTCCACATGACGTGTCAGCCTGCCGAGTTCTTGAGTTTTTGCGCCCATCTGGATTGTTTCAGTCGCTGGTATAGCCCCAGCTTCTTAAACAATGGAATGGGTAGCTGCAGCAGGCGGCTGCGCCAGTTACCCCGGTCCAGCCGGATATGTTCAAACAAGCCTTCGGCCTGTGCAATACGGAAATCCTGCTGTTGCCACCACGGCTGAATGACATGTTCCGGCCAGGTGATCTCGTGCGGGTCATTGGCCACAAAATAGTCTCCCAGTGTATTTAATAGCCACTCGCGTCGATACAGTGAGGGGTTATCTGTATAGTTCATAAAGCGAGCCGTGCTTTGCAGGAAGCGCGGGTTGGCCGGGCAGCGTTGAATCTTGTCGGGATATACCTGCTCTGGCGCGTCCAGCCAGTACAACGCGTTAAACAGATGACTTTGCCAGCGCTCTTCGTTGCCTTGAACATTGTCTGTCGCCCAGTTGGGCTCGCCGGGATGCTGCCGGCTTCGGTAGAGCACGACGTCAATGCCGTGATGCGCTAACAGGTCGATACCCTGTTCAAGTTCTGATGGATCATGCTGGACATTGTGAATCAGTTTAAAGTCATTTTGCAGATACAGGATATACGGATGGCGCGCCCGCTCGGCGAGATAGCGGTAGGCGGCACCAATGCCGATATTGTGCCCCGCGCCGTAGTATTGCAGGCCAAAGCGCCTGGCGATGCGAATGTCTTTACTGGAAATTTGCTGGAAGAAGATAAGTTTGTCGTCGCATATGTCCAGCAGGCCATTTTGGCGGTAACTTTCCAATGTGGCGAGCAGGGTCTTGTGTGACTGCCAGCTGAGGATTAGCAGGGATACCGGGATCATGTGGTGAGCGCGGTCTCTGCCATTATCAGGTAATGCGGATTTATGCTTGGGTCTTTGCATTGGGATAGGCAGCCGCTAAGATGTCGTTAGTACGCCAATGATAGCAGCTCATAAACTACTTATGTATCAAAACGATATGATATGTTCGACAAGCAATCACATTCGAGATGCAGTGCTCCGTTGTTTGCGGTTTATCGGGCGCATGCTAAGGAAACTGGCGCTGCGTCGTCCTCATCCATCTCCACTTGTCGTTTCAGGTACACAGGCAGCCAGGTTCTTCAGGCAGTACGACCGTGAGAACGAGGCGCTTGTCGAAGCCGCGGCCACCCTGTTGGCCAGGGCAGAGGTTGTATTTGACATTGGTGCTAACGCCGGTCATTTCAGTCGCAAGATTCTTGTGTCTGGGTACTCGGGAAAAATCGTTCTCTTCGAGCCAGTTGCCAATTTACTCAGTATCGCAGTTCAAACTGTGGCTTTTTCGAGTAACGAAAAGATATTCATCAATACAGCACTGGGTGAGGCCAACGGCACTATCCCATTGTATCTGCCGCATGATGCCAATATAGGTTGGATTACTGCAGTCGGCGAAAAGGCAAAAAGTGGCAAGATGGTTGATGTCAGGTTATCGGACACCACACGTTACATCCAAATGTTTAAGCCCGATTTTATCAAGATCGATGTTGAAGGCTACGAGATACATATCTTGAGGCCATTTCTCAAGTCGATTAACGATTCATACAGGCCTGGGTTCCTGATAGAGCTCGGCTGGGGTTTGTCGAACCCCAATTGGGATGAGTTTATCAGCGTCGCTTATGGATTCATCGAAAAAGGGTACCAGTTTTTCAGTGCAGATTCGCGGCAAACGCAACTGGATTTAGTTGAGCTGAAATCCCTGGATAAAACTACTGATGTCATATTAAGGCCCGGATAGAAGCCGGTATGTGTTCGGGTTCTTCAAAGACGGTTAGATCTGGGATGGTGTGGTATCTGTGATTTTCTGATTCAGTGCACTATTTGCCAAAAAGTTGTGACGGATGAGGTGCGGGATGCCTTTGCTGGCAAAGTCCAATCGGGCCAGGTGACGGTCATTGACATAGTGATGGCTGCAGGTCTGTTCAGTTAACTGTTGTTTGGTGGAAATCTGGTAAGTATCCGGCAACCGCTGCATGACGTTTCCCAGTGTTGAAAATAGCGCTGTCCAGACTGTTTGCTCTAACCAGAGGGCGCGGGGGCAGGGCTGGCGTTGATAATACGCATCCAAAAACTGTTCCACATAGTTGAGGTCATACATTCCACCGTCAGGCAGATAGAACAGCCCGACATTGACCTCGGGTATACCGTCAGTGCCCAGCACCGCTGGCCAGCGTTCGAGAGGCCAGGTGTAGGCGTCCTGCCAGTCACTCATGAAAAAACCGTTTCTCTGTTTTATGGCCTGAATAATTTCATCCGGCCTTTTAAAGAACAGCACATCGGCATCCAGTACCATAAACGCTCGGCCCCGGGAGTAATGGGCAAAGTCCAGCAGCTTGATGGCAGGCCAGGTATATTCTGTCAGGCGATAGCGGTAGGCACTGGGGTAGTCTGCCAGGGCTTTTGACATATCATCGTGTGCCTGATGGAAGCGGATAATGCGTGCCTGAGGGAAGTGCTGCAACAGTTGTTGCTGATGATCCGTGCTCAGGGTGCCGTCGTCGTGGATGATCAACTGTGGACGTAGTTCGCTATAGTGCAGAAAACTGCGCAGTGTCCAGGTGCCGTTTATCACATCTCTGGCGCAAAGCAGGATGTGCAGATCAAAATCGTCTGTGCCGAGATCGGTTATCGGTGCTTGTAGCAGAATGCTCTTAAGCTGTGCATCGTGGCGCCATTGAACCCACTGGTGCAGAATACGCCGTTTGAGCACTTTAATGATCGGAGCAGGGTTTATCAGATGCCTGGCGTTGAGCCGTGGTAGGCGCGTGCTGAACAGTGCGGCAACCGAGGTATTGTCTACAAGCGTGACGTCGGTTTGTTGCCGATAGCGGTAGGAGAGTATGGTCAGAATGCACTCCTCGGTGCCGAGATAACCTGCTGACAGTGTCTCCTGTTGCAAGGTGTCAAAGCGTCTGGCCATACTCTGTATGATGGTGGCCCCGCCACCAAATACGCCACCCTTGCAGCAGCGGTCAACAAAATCAGTTATACAGTAATTCGCCAGGGCTTGCCGGTCGAAACCGTGGACTTCAGTGTTTTGTTCGTAGGGTTTGGCGAGCAACCGTAACCTGGCGGGTTCGCGTATAAACGTCCTGAAAAACTGCTCGTTGACCAGCGAATGCTCGCCGGGGTACAGGTGCATATGAATGCCGGCATCTATCCAGATGTACTCGTCGTCATCCTGACCGTGATCGGCGGCGTTCGCCAGCCAGCGAATCTTGGCATTGACCAGCGGTATGTAAGATTCCAGCTCAACCATCGGAGAGTGACGAATCCAGTCAGCCTGTGATTGCCAGGCGTCGGACTGACTGATACGTTGAATCTGCTGGAAATGGGGGCTATCCCGCAGCTGTGCCTGACTCAGTGAATAGAGCGTTGTGGGTTTGCCCTGGCGCCAACGTAGAATCTGGGCGTGCATTGACGGGTCGGCGTGGATATGAAAGGTCAGGTCAAGCTGACAGAGACGTTTGAGACTGTTTTTGTAGGCAGTCCAGCGGCGACGAAAATGTGGGTGAGCTTCGCTGCGGCCGATGTCCAGCAATGCGGTAACGAGAGTGGGCTGGCGCATGGCGGGTTTGATGTTTCCGTGTTTATCTTGAGCAGGTCTCGTAGTGTAGCAAGTGGTCGCTAGAGGGTCCACATAACCTGCATCGCACGCATGCGGCATTCACGTCAATCAGCAGTCGGCAGTCAGGTGACAGGAGCTGATAGAATGGGTGACCGGATTGACTGGGCAGCTTGCAGGTTTTGCATTAACAGGAGTTTTAATGAAAGAGAATTACATGCTCAACAACCGCGCCGAGCTCCTCAACATCCTGACCCAACTCGCCCGCGATGCAGGCAGTGTCATCATGGCCATCTACGCCACCGATTTTGACGTGCGTGGAAAGGATGATAACTCGCCGGTGACCGAGGCTGATGAGAAAGCCGAGCAGGTGATTGTCACGGCATTGCGCAAGCTGACACCGCAGGTGCCGATTATTGCCGAGGAGGCGGCGGCCGCCGGTCAAATTGAGGAAACTGGCCGTCTGTTCTGGCTGGTGGATCCGCTGGATGGTACGCGTGAGTTTGTTAATCGTAATGGCGAGTTCACTGTGAATATTGCCCTAATCGAGGATGGCGCGCCGGTGCTGGGTGTGGTGTTTGCACCGGCCATTGACCGGATGTTTGCCGGCGCGGCCGGGCAGGGGGCGTTTGTCGAGGATGACGATGGTAAGCGCGCGATTCAGGTACGTAAGGTGCCGGCCGCCGGATTGACGGTGGTGGCCAGCCGCTCGCATGGCGATGCCGAGGCGCTGGATGCGTTTCTGGCCGGTCGCAAGGTGGCCGAATTGCGCGGTGCCGGCTCATCATTAAAGATCTGTCTGGTGGCAGCCGGTGAGGCGGATCTGTATCCGCGCTTCGGCCGCACCATGGAGTGGGATATTGCCGCCGGTGATGCGGTTTTGCGCGCCGCCGGCGGGTTGCTCACCGATATGGATGGCCAGCTGATGACCTACGGCAAACCTGGCTTTGAGAACCCGCATTTTGTTGTGAAAGGACGCGTTTAAGGGGACGGAGGCGTTTAAGGGGACGGAGGGATTTGCACAGCAAATCTAACCTCCGTCCCCTTAAACTCCTCCGTCCCCTTATTCTCCCAGCTCTTCCAGAATCCTGGCGTTGAAGTCTGGAATATCCTTGGGGCTGCGGCTGGTGATCAGGCCTTTGTCGACCACCACGGATTTGTCCACCCAGTTGGCGCCGGCGTTCTCCAGATCCACCCGCACGGTTTTGTAGGAGGTCATGGTTCTGCCTTTGACCACGCCGGCGGTGATCAGCACCTGGGGGCCGTGGCAGATGGCGAAGGTCGGTTTGCCCTGCTCGACAAACTCGCGGGCAAAGGCGACTGCGGCCTCGTTGCCACGCAGGGCATCGGGGTTGGCGACGCCGCCGGGGATCAATAACGCATCAAAATCGTCACAGCTGACCTGGTCAACGGTTTTGTCCACGTGGAAATGATCACCCAGGATGCCGTTATCCACGCCATGAATGGGACCTTCGGTCAGGGACACGACGGTGGTGTGGGCGCCGGCTGCATGCAATGCCAGGCGGGGTTCTGAGGACTCGCTCTGTTCGAAGCCGTTTGTCACCAATATAGCAACTTTCTTACCTTTTACCTGCTCATTTGCGTTGGTTTTTCCTGCCTGGCTGTTCATAAACGCCTCCTTTTTAACGTCTTGCTGGCATGCGTTTTATTTGATGAGTAGACCGTTTTCCCGGACCTGTTCTTGCAGGTCTGCGTGCTCAGTGAAGCTGCCCTCTACTATTCAGACAACGGCTCAGGTAACGTGTTCACACGGATCGGCATTTACCATGGCTGTGACTTTAAGGAGGACTTCTGATGAACCTGTATGCGCCTGCTGTAGCGCTGGCGGCTGCCGTGCTGCTCAGCACCTGTGGTCAAAACGCCCAATTGCCGATTGCGGCAACCATCGGTCCGGATCCACAGATAACCGAACCGGCCAGTACTTTGTTGCCGACCATCAACATTCCCGAAGCGGTGGGCTGGCCGGAGGGCCGCATGCCGGTGCCGGCCGAAGGCACTGAGGTCTCGCTGTTTGCCGGGGATCTGCTCAATCCGCGCTGGCTGTATGAACTGCCCAATGGCGATATTCTGGTGGCCGAGAGCAAGGCGCCGGCCGGGTCCAGCCCCGGGGGTTTCAGAAGCTGGGTGGCGGGCTTGTTGATGAGCCGGGCGACATCGGAGGTGCCCAATGCCAACCGCATCACGCTGCTGCGCGATGCTGACAATGATGGCGTGGTGGAAGCGCGGCACACGTTTCTGGATGGACTGAATTCGCCCTTTGGCATGGCGCTGGTGGGCGAGTATTTTTATGTGGCCAATGCTGACGCGCTGGTGCGGTTCCCGTATCAGTCTGGCCAGGACACGATCAGCGCCGCACCCGAGCTGGTGCAGGACCTGAGCCTGGGCAGTATCAATCATCACTGGACCAAGAGCCTGTTGGCCAGCCCCGATGGCGAGCATCTGTATATTGGTGTCGGTTCCAACAGTAATGTCGCGGAAAACGGCATGGATGAAGAAACCGGTCGCGCTGCCATCTGGCAGGTGGATGTTGCCACCGGTGAGGCGCGCGTTTACGCCGAGGGGCTGCGCAATCCGGTGGGCATGGCCTGGCAGCCGCAGACCGGCGAGCTGTGGGTGGCGGTCAATGAGCGCGATGAGCTGGGCAGTGATCTGGTACCAGACTATATGACAAGTGTCGCGGAAGGCGGCTTCTACGGCTGGCCATGGCGTTATTATGGCAGTCACGTCGATGAGCGTGTTGAGGGACCCATGCCCTTTGCTGACGATGAGGTGCTGACGCCCGACTATGCGCTGGGCGCCCATACCGCATCGCTGGGGCTTGCGTGGCTAGGGGGCGAGACTGAGCTGCCAGCGCCCTTTGCTCAGGGCATGCTGGTCGGCCAGCATGGTTCCTGGAACCGTGATCCCCTGAGTGGTTACAAGGTCATCTTTGTGCCGTTTGCAGGCGGCGAGCCGGCGGGTAATCCTGTCGATCTGCTCAGCGGTTTTTTGAGCGACGATGAATCACAGGCCTACGGTCGACCGGTGGGTGTGCTGGTTGAGGACGGCGGCAGTGTGCTGGTGGCCGATGATGTCGGCGGGCGTGTGTGGCGTGTTTGGTAAAGGGGACGGTGGTGTAAAGGGGACGGAGGGATTTAGCTCGCTAAATCCCTCCGTCCCCTTTACCTCCGTCCCCTTTACACCACCATCAGCCACAGCGGAATGACGGCAAAGGCGAGCAGGGTCTGGGCGCTGATGATATTGGCCATCATCGGCGCATTGCCGCCCAGCTGCCGGGCCAGGATGTAGGCGGAAGAGGCGGTTGGCAGGCAGCTGAGCAGCAGCAGAACCTGCTGGCTGAGCTCATCCAGTTGCAGCCAGATCGCCAGGCCCAGCATCAGCGCCGGGAACACCAGGAATTTGAGCACGCTGGCCAGCACGATGGTGGGCCAGTCCTGTTTGACCGTGCCCAGGCTGAGCGCGACACCCACGGCGAGCAGGCCCAGCGGCAGGGCCGCAGCGCCCAGGCGTGCCAGAAATTCTTCAAGCCACACGCCTATCCAGCCAACGCCCAGCCCCACACCGCTGATATTGAGCGCCACACCCAGCAGGCAGGCGACAATCAACGGGTTGGTCACTAATCCTCTTAATACATCCCCAGGGTTCTTGCCGTTTCCGGCGATGGCCAGGGAAAAGGTGAGCACGCTTAACACATTAACCAGCGGAATCATGATGGCGACGGCGATGGCGGCGATGACCAGACCCGGGTCACCAAACAGCGCGCTGGCCACGGCCAGGCCGATGTAGGTGTTAAAGCGGATGGCGCCCTGGAACAGGGAGGTGAAATCGGCGGCATTGCGACTCACCCAGGGCTTGAGCAGCCAGACCAGCGCGCTGGTCAGCACCACCGCGGCGCAGATGACCAATGCAAAGCGGCCGAAGTCGGCATTGCTGAAATCGGCCAGTGCCAGCCGGTGCACCAGCAGCGCCGGGAAGGCAATGTAATAGGTCAGCCGCTCAATGCCGGGCCAGAATTCCACGCCGGGGAAGTTGATCCGGCGCAGCAGCGCGCCAAACACGATCAGCAGAAATACCGGCCCCAGGGCATTGACTATCATCAGAGGATCCCGCGGGGTTTAATCCAGCAGCAGTGCAATCAGTATCCAGGTCAGTATGAATATCACAAAATAGCCACGGGCATTCTGTTCGCATTCAGTGTGCTTGTTATTGTGCGGCATCAATTACCCTCCCCGGTAGACAATACTATAACGGCAGCTTGCCCGAATACTGTAGCGGTAAAGGGGGCGCGGAAAAGGGGACGGAGGGATTTAGCGAGCTAAATCCCTCCGTCCCCTTTTCCGCGCCCCCTTTACCGTCCCCTTTTCCGGCGCAGCTTCTGCACATACGTCACCACCCCGGTCACTGCCAGGCCGGCGAGCACCAGCGCGGTGAGCAGGCCCAGCACCCGGTACAGTTCACTGCCTATTTTGCCGGCGTGCAGCGGGTAGATGATGTTGGTGAGGCGCTCGCCGGTGGGCATGGCGCAGGCATCCTTGATATGCACAATCTCGCCGCTGCGGGCATCGGTATACACAAAACTCAGGCCGTTGGGGTGCAGCTCGCACTCGCGCTTCAGGCGGAAGCGGTGGAAACCCTGGGGCAGGGCGTCGGCGTAATAGAAGGTCAGGCGGGCATCGGGCAGCGCCTGTTGCACACGCGCCAGGGTAGCAGCATCGGGTAAAGGCAGCTTGTCAGTGGAAAAACCGTTGGCCGTTTGTGGCAGCAGCGATTCAATATCGACGGCGGTGCCTGCCGGCAGCACAATCTGCGGCACCGGATCGCCAAACAGGGCATTCAGGCCTTTCTGCACGCTGGTATAAAACACCATGGCACTGCCGCTGAGAATGAACAGCAGCAGCAGCGGGCTGAGCACCATGCCGGCATCACGGTGCCAGCTCAGCAGGCTGCGCCGGCTCAGATCCGCCGGCCACAGGCGCTTTATGTTGAAGGTTTTGCGCGTCGGCCACCACAGGACAAGCCCGGTGATGGCCATGATGCCAGCGATCAGGCCGATGATGCCGGCCACTATCTCGCCGCGATCGCCTGCCATCAGGTGGGCGTGGATATCAAACAAAAGCCCCATCAGCCGCTGCCGAGGCTGCCACTCGTCAATGACTTCATGGCTGTCCACATGCAAGAGCGCTTCTTCATGCTCGGGCAGGTAGACATGGTAGGCGCTCATGTCGGGTTCGGGCATTTTCAGGCTGCCCAGCTCTGCGCCGTAATGCTGATAGGCACGTTCAATGGCCGTGGCCAGGCTTGCCGGTGCGGGCCGCACATCCTGACTATCGATCTGCTGGTAGCGCAGCGCCCAGTATTCGTTTTTGTACAGCAGTGCACCGCCGGAGAGCGCAATCAGCAGCAGTGCCAGTGACAGGATCAGGCCGGTGTAAAGATGAAGTTTTCGAAGCAGTAGCATGGTGTCTGGTCAGGTCCGTGTGGGTTCCAAAGCGAATGCGATTATAAATGAGAATAGTTTGCATTACACCAATTTATCATTTTAAAATGCCGACCACTCAAGAATGATTCCTATTTAGCATTCCTATTTGGAGAGGTTGGTTAGCATGAAAAAATTGGCATTGCTCAGCGCAATAGCAGGGTTTACCACCGTCGCCTTGCCAGGCAGCGTAGCGCTGGCGCAGACCGCCGCGGCCGAGAGCGCCGGACAGGCGACAGGCGAGCAGGGCAGACAGATTGAAGAAATGATCGTCACCGGCAGCCGCAGCCCGGAGCGGCTGGATGAGGTCACCGCGTCAGTGAGTGTGATTGACAGCGAGGCGCTGCAGCAGGACCTGAAGCTGACCGCGGAATTGCAGAACATCCTGAGCTTCCGGGTGCCGGGCATGGCGCCGGCCACCAACAGCACCAGCAATTTTGGCCAGACCCTGCGCGGGCGTAATGCCCTGGTGATGATTGACGGTGTGCCGCAGTCCACGCCGCTGCGTAATGGCGCGCTGGATGTGCGCACCATTGATCCGGCAACCCTGCAGCGCATCGAAGTGGTCAAGGGTGCCACTTCCGTCTACGGCAATGGCGCCGCCGGCGGCATCATCAACTACATCACCCGGGAAGCCGGTGATCAGGCGTTCAACGTCCAGCTGACCCAGCAGGCCAGCGTCAGCCAGGTTGAGTCTGACGACACCGCCAGCTACCGCAGCAGCGTCACGGTGGACGGTACTGTGGATCGCTTTAGTTATGTCTTTAATGCCACTGTTGATGACAATGGTCTGCAGCGTGATGCCGAGGGCGACATCATTGGCCAGGCCATTTACGGTCTGTCCGGTGTGCGCGCGCACAGCCTGTTTGGCAAACTCGGTTTGCAGATTGATGAAGACAAGTCGCTGAGCCTGACTGCCAATTATTATGATGCCGAGCAGGTTGAGCGGCTGATTGATGTGACCAGCAGCATCAATGACGGCACCAAGACCTACGCGGTGAAACCGGCCGCCGGGCAAAGCATTCCGGGCGAACCCCAGGGTGTGGATGGCAACACCAATATTGTGCTGCAGTACCGCGATGACCAGCTGCTGGCCAACACCAGCCTGACCGTGGATGCCTACACCCAGGAAATTGAGAACGTATTTTTCTACTCCACGTTTTTTGCCGATGCCACCGCCGGACTCAGCGGCGGTAACTCGGTGATCCTGTCGGAAAAAGACGGCCTGCGCATCAACCTGGAAAGCGTTTTCGATTTTAATGGTGTTGAAGCCACCTTTATTTATGGCGCGGACCTGCTCAGTGATGTGACCTCGCAGCCGCTGGCCGATGGCCGGATCTGGGTGCCGGAAATGGACATGAGCAATGAAGCGCTGTACCTGCAGTCCAAGTGGGTGGCCGGTGACTGGGTGTTCAAGGCGGGCCTGCGTGATGAGCAGGTGGATATTGATGTGCCCGATTACACGACGCTGCGCATGTGTGGCAATAACAATGTCTGTCGTGGCGGTAACCCGGTGGCAGGCGGCAAGCTGTCCTACAGTGACACCACGTATAATGCCGGCCTGCGTTACAACGCCAGCGAGGCGTTCAGCCCGTTCATCAGCTATTCGCAGGGGTTTGATGTGTCAGATCTGGGCCTGTTGCTGCGCGCTGCCTCGGTGCCCAACCTGAGTCAGGTGCAGACGCAGGCCTCGGTGATTGACCATTACGAAATCGGCGTATCGGGCCGTTATGGTGTGTTCAACTATGAGCTGGCGCTCTACGAAAGTGAGTCCGAGCTGGGCACGGCAACGGTGGAAAGCCCGCCGGGCAGTGGTCTGTATGTACCGGTGCGCGCACCGCAAGACATCGAAGGCTGGGAAGTGGCACTGGGCCTGCAGGCCAGCGCCAACCTGGAGCTGGGCACCACCTACAGTTATGTCGAAGGCCAGGACCCGGATACCGGCATTTACCTGGATGCACGCAAGATTGCGCCGCCCAAGTTCACCGCCTGGGCCGATTACCAGATGGGCGATGGCCTGGTGGCCAGCGCACAGTGGATGAAGGTCCTTAACCGTGACCGCTTTGACCCGATTGATCCGGTCTCGCGCCGTTACTCAGGCGCCGAAGCACCGGTGGAAAGCTACGATGTGGTTAATGTCAGCGGCAGCTACGGCCGTGACAACTGGCAGGTGTCGCTGGCCGTGGAAAACCTGTTCAACGAAACCTACTTCCCGGCACGCGCGCAGGCCTTCACCTACGGTGGGTACAACACAATGGGGCTGGGTCGCACAGTCAAGGCCGGTCTGACTGTCGATTTCTGATGGTAAAGGGGACGGCGTTAAAGGGGACGGAGGGATTTAGCGAGCTAAATCCCTCCGTCCCCTTTTCCGCGTCCCCTTTACGCCTTAATAAAAACTCAGAAAAAGGTCTGCCAGCTTCTTCACCCGTCCCCAGAACCAGATTTTCACCCGGTAGGGCATCGGCAACGCCCGCCATTGCTGTTGGGTGAGCTCCCGGCTGTGTTTAAAGTCTGCTTCAAAGCTGTGTTGCACAGCCCGGGCCAGCGCCGGGTCCAGTGCGTTCTGGTTGGCCTCCAGGTTCCAGTGCAGGGTCCAGTGGTCGAAGTTGCAGGAGCCCAGCGACACCCACTCGTCGATCAGCACCGATTTCAGGTGCAGAAAGCGGGGCTGGTATTCGTAGATTCTGATGCCGGCACGCAGCAGCGCCGCGTAGTAAATCTGCCCGGCGTAGCGTACCGGTGGCAGATCGGTGAAATTGCCGCACACCTGCAAACGCACATCGATGCCGTTGCGGGCGGAGGTGATCAGCGCCCGGCGCAGCGAGCGCGGTGGCACGAAGTAGGGGGTGGCCAGCCAGACGCGGGTTTTGGCCTGGCGGATGCGGCTGATCAGTGATGCCAGCAGGTCGCGGTTATTGCGTGAGGCACTGAAGGCCACCCGGCCCAGCCCGGGGTTGAGCTCAGGCAGCTCCACCATGGCGTGCTTTTGTGGCCGGCTGTCGAGCCGGCGACGCTGCGGCCGGTTGGCCTGTTGCCAGGACTGCTCAAACAGGCATTGCCAGTCTGCAACAATCGACCCCTGTACGATCAGCATTTGCTCGTGCCAGCGCGTCTGGCCCGGCTGATCGGGATGGCTGTTGTCATCTGGCTGGCAGAAATCATCGGTGAAACCCAGGCCGCCGGTGCAGGCCAGGCGCTGGTCAAACAGCAGCAGTTTGCGGTGATCACGGTGCAGGTTGCGTACCCCGCCCAATAGGGAGATCGGGTTATAAAAACGCAGATCGACCCCTGATTGGCGTAATTCGTTACATTCCTGCGCAGTCAGGTTGGCACTGCCGTTGGCGTCAAACAGGCAGCGAACGGTGACACCGCGCTCACAAGCCGCTGCCAGCGCGGCGACCACTGATGCGGTGGTTTTGCCGGATTCGACCATATAAAGTTCGATGTCGATGCTGTGCTGTGCCTGTTCGATCAGCTGCAGGATGCGCGGAAAGAACGCCGTGCCATCAATCAGCAGCTCGAAGCGGCAATCCTGATGCCAGTTGAACGGCTTTTGCGGGTTTTGCAGCATGTGCCGTTGACCTCCTGTCAAAGCTTATGCGCATATCATAGCGGTATTATGTCTGCTTTAGCAGTGCCATGACCCGTGCCGCGCTCTGCTCGGGTGATTCGTGTTCGGTTTCGATTCTGAGTGCCGGCGCGACCGGGGCTTCGTAGGGCGAATCTATGCCTGTGAAATGGCGGATTTGCCCGCTGCGGGCTTTGTGATACAGGCCTTTGACATCACGCCGCTCGGCCACCGCCAGTGGGGTATCGATGTGTATCTCCAGGAAGCGGTGCGCGCCGATGGTGGCTCGGGCAGCGTCACGATCGGCCTGAAATGGCGAAATCAGTGCCACGATTACCGTCAGGCCGGCGTCCATCATCAGTATTGCCACGGCGGCCGCGCGGCGATTGTTCTCAGCGCGATCAGCATCGCTGAAGCCAAGATCATGGCACAGGTTCTGGCGCAGTGTGTCGCCATCGAGCACACAGCAGGCCTGTCCGGCGGCCAGCAACTGTTGCTCGACGTGCCTGGCAATGGTGGTTTTGCCGGCGCCAGACAGGCCGGTCAACCAAACCGTAAAGGGGACGGCGATAAAGGGGACGGAGGGATTTACGGGTAAATCCCTCCGTCCCCTTTACCTCCGTCCCCTTTAAGCAGGTGTTCGTAACGCTGGTCGGTGAGCATGCGCAGGAAGGCGCTGAGGGCGGCGAGCTGGCGGTCGCTGAGCGGGAAGCCGCCGCGCAGTTTGTCGGTAGCGACGCCGTCGGGGTTGTTGGCTTCGGCCCAGGGCTGGCCGGTTTCGGGATTGATCTGACCGCTGTGAGCACTTTCATTGAAGTGGTTGTAGAAGCGCATGACCGTGTCCAGTTCACTGAACGTGCCGTTGTGCATATAAGGGGCGGTCACGGCGACATTGCGCAGGCTGGGAACCTTGACGCGACCGCGCACGTCATCCATGTCGAAGGTATCACCCAGGGCAGGGTTCAGGGCCAGACCGGCATCACGGTAATCTTCACCCTTGTCACTGCGCGTGAGCAGCGTGCGGTTGATGGGCGTGCCGATGTTTTCGTAGCGATGATTGGTAAATGGTTCGCGTGGCGCATAGGCCGTGGAGCCAGCCTGGTGGCAGGTGGCACAGTTGGTGAAACCAGGGGAGAAAAACAGCCCCATGCCGGCCATCTCGGTGGCGCTGGCATTGATTTCGCCGCGCACAAAGCGGTCGTAGCGCGAGTCGAAGCTGTTGAAAGTATCGCTTCTCAGATAGGCAGCCAGGCTGTCGGCGATGCTGGCCAGCACGCGGGCTTGCTGCCCTGCGCTAATGGCACCGGCACCCACATAAGGCTGATAGCGTTCGTTGCCGGCAACGCGCTCGGCCAGTTCGCCCAGATCAAACAAACCCATTTCCCGGGCGTTGATAAACGGAGTCAGCACCTGGCGCTCCAGCGTCGGCTCGCGGCCGTCCCAGAAAAAACCACCGCGGATGCTGTCAGCGGGTTTTCTGGTGATCCGGGTTGGCGTGCGATGTTGCGCAGCCACGGAGGTCTGTGTGGTGTCCTGCAGGTTAAAGACGGGGGTGGCGGCAATATAGGTCAGGGAGGGGGCATTACGGTGTCCGATGGAGCTGCCGTCCGAGCCGATCGAGGCACCGGCGCCGGTGCTCAGCGACCGGGGGTCGGCAAATGCTCGCCCCGGGTCGTGGCAACTGGCACAGGCCTGGTTGCCATGGCGCGACAGGGAGGTGTCGAAGAACAGGGCTTCACCGAAGGCCTGTTGCTGTTCGGCTGTCAGCGGTACCGGCGACTTGGCTGAGGTCTCCGGTGCCATACTGACTGATGCGTCTTTCAGCTCAAGCAGATCCTTGCGGGCCTGTACGACATCATCCAGACGGTTGCGTCGGTGCTCGCTGACTTCCGTTTCGGTAAACGGCTGTGGCGCATCAGCGGCGGCGAAGCTGCGCAACATCCAGTTCAGCACTTCGGCCAGATCGCCATCAGTGAGCGGCGAGTGCGCGGCGCCGGGCACCCGCATCAGGTAGGAGCGACCCTCGGGGAAACTGGCGAAGTAGCCCAGGTCCTCGTTGAGATCAGGTACCACATCGCCCATACCCGAGCCGTCCTCGATATGACAGCCACCGCAATGCAGCAGGTAGTTGAACTGCGGCGTTGCCGCACCTGCCGTTGCCGAAGCGAAGGACAGGCACAACAACAGCGCCGCCAGGCGATCACGGCAGATCGTTGCTGTCGCCATGACCGATCACCAGTGCCAGTGTGCAATGATAGGCATGGCTGGTAGAGCCAAAACACCACAACACATTGTTGGATTTTGATGGGAAGTAGACCGGACGATCGCCTTCCGAGCGTGAACAGCCACAGCCACCGCAGCTGCCCTTGCCACAACAGTCGTTGTAGGAGATCAGGTAGTTGCGGCCGTCTGTCGGGTTGTGACAGGAGCCGACCCAGGCCACGGTTGCGGTTTGTGAACCGGGTGGGCAGGTGGTCAGTGACCCACCACAACAGCTGCAGATGGAGCCGCTGAACGCACAGTAGCGCCAGTAGTCACAGCTTTCGGTATCACCCATTTCCTGAATGTCAGCCACGCCATTGACCGGACCGGCATTGCCGGGCGGCGGAAACGGTGTCGCTGAGGTAGACGGTGATGAGGCTGGCTGTGCGGATGCCCGGGACATCGGCAATACCGGCAGCGCGCCCATACCAGCCATGAGCACACCAAAGCGGCCCAGGAAGGAGCGCCGGGAGGTGCGGGCGGCGAGCATACGGATGGCACCGGTGGTGACCGAGTCCAGATCTTTGATCATTTGTGCAATCAGTTCTTGACGGGTACTCATGATGCGCTCCCTTCCAGATGACCTTTCTTGACCAGATAATCCTGAATCGACTCGTAGCCGCTTTGCATGGCGGTGACCAGCGATTCCAGGTGTTCGCGGCTGTTGACCAGGCCCTTGGAGCGTAATGCGCCGGTCTCGTCAATCAGAACCGCATAGGGCAGTTTGCCCACTTCAAAACGCATGCCCAGCTCCAGCGACACGATGTATGGGTAGTCCTGCAGTTTCATCTTCTCGATGTATTGCAGGTGGGTCTCAGCCTGGCCGCCATCGCTGCCGAAGATCAGGTCAACGTTGTCGCTCAGCGCCATGCTCTTGGCCGTTGGCACCAGTTCCTTGCAGATCGGGCAGGTGGGCGACACAAACAGCAGCAGTTGCGCCTTGGCTGCGTTGATGCCGGTGCCGGTGGCGCCAATGGCCACGGGCTTGCCATGAATGTCAGGAATCGACATATTGGTGATTTTTTCGCCCAGCTTGGGGCCGGCGGTGGTCATCAGCGCGCCGGCGGGTGCCAGGCGGGTATGCAGAATGCCAATTTGACGGGCCAGTGCGATAACGGCAAATATCAAAGCCAGTACCACGAGCGTCAGTAGAATCAATGTAGCTGCCAAAGCGTTGCTCATGGCTTACTCCTTATCTGTCAGTAGGGTGTGATTACGGGAAAGCTGTTCAAACAGGCTGTAGCTGAGCGAACAGGCGGCCACAAACAGCGCGGCAAAAACCATATCCAGTATGCCCAGCGGGCGCGTGGCCACCGGCGCCACCAGCAGCATGGCACCGGTGGTCAGTACCATATTGCGCAGCAGCAGCAAGTCGGACAGCGCCTGTGGTGTGTCGCCACAGCCGCAGTCGATCTGCGAGCGACCACGGCTCAGGTTGATGCCCATGGCCATGGCATACATGGCCAGCAGGGTGGCTGCCAGCACCGCACCGAATGGACGGGTCATGGCAAACAGCAGACTGGCGGCGACGGCAATTTCCAGCCACGGCAGTACCCGTGCAACCGGCGTGACCAGTGATTCTGGCAGGATGCTATAGGCTGCCAGTTGCGCTTCGAAACGGCGACTGGCGCTGATCTTGTGCCGCGCGGCCATCAGAAACAGCAGGGCCAGTGAGGTGGCAATAACGATGGTTACCAGGGGATCAATCATCATTGCAGTCCCTCATACAGGGCCTGCATGGTGCCGGAAACGTTTTCGACGGTGCGCAGCAGGCGGCCGGTGCGAGGGTCACGCACCTGCAGACCGTCGCTGGTGGCCAGTACCATTAATGGGTCAGCACCGGGGGTCAGCAGTACACCACGGGCAGTGACATCTTCACCCAGCTCGATGCGAATGCCACGATTGCCGGTCAACATGTTGTAGACCCAGACTTCAGTGCCACGTTTTTCGAACGTTTCCTGGCCACCGCCTTCATGCATCAGCGTAACCAGCAGCGCTTCGCCATCATGGTAGGCGAAGGGCTGATAACTGCCGATGCGCCAGTTGTCATCTGGCTTGGGCATGACCCCATTAACATCGGCAATGCCATCTGACTCAGGATTGATGTCAAAGGGCTCGGACACCTGAAGTGTGTCGCCGACCAGGGAGACTTTGCGCAGCAGACCTTCAAAGGACATAAACATCCAGCCGTCGGCGGCGGGCACTGAATAATCGTAGACCGGATCCGTAAACACATCAAAGAAGGATGAACTCTGGATGCGTCTTGTTTCCTGGCCTGAGGCGTTGAGCTGAATATATTGAGCAGTACCGTCACCGCACACAGAGATCCAGCCCTGGGCTTCCGGGTAGATGCCTGAGCAGCTGGGCAGTGACACTTCGCCAACAAAGGTTTCCGATTCGACATCCACCAGGCTGACGGAGGTAGCAGGTGTAATATTCCAGACACCGGCGAAGCGGTCATTGATGAGCCCCATCATGCCCGGGTGGCCGATGCCGGCGGCGCGTGCGGGGATTTCCACTTCACTGATGGCGGTGGCAGAGGCAACATCGTAGATCTGTACCACATCGGTTCGTTCGCCCAGGCTGCCGCGTGAGTAGTAGCTGCCGTAGGCATACAACAGCCCGGCATTCATGCGGGGTGCCAGCGCGGGCGAGAATGAAGACACCAGCAGGGTGCCGCCAATAACGCCTTCGTCGGCGTCAACCAGGAACACGGTGTCACCGCGACGAACAGTCACCCAGTGTTGATCGAATCCTTCGATAACGCCGACTTCACCGACGACGCTATCCCATTGTGCGTTGACTGCGCCACTGGCGGCCAGGGCCGCAGTCAGTGCAGTAGCCATTGCAAGAGTTCGTGTTTTCATTGGTCACCCCGTTGTCTGCCGAGTTCTGTTGGCTTGTTGGTTTGATTTTCCGAGTCTGGGCCAGCGTCAGTCTGATTCATGTTTTTCTCGCTCTGTTGGGGACTGCGGTTTTTGCACTACATCAAGTCGCTGTTGTGTCATGTGGCACCACATTGAGGCGCCAGATGCGGCTAAACGCGGCGATTACCGGTGCAGTGTCTTTTTCATGAAGGCTATTGCAACATCAATGCCGGTGCCCTGGCTGTGCCGCGCATGACGTAACGGCATGGGGCATTTAACGTAGGGCGGCTAAGGGGGGGGTAAAGGGGACGGAGGGATTTACACGTAAATCCCTCCGTCCCCTTTAGCCCTTAGCTCGACCCCAATGCTTCGTGCAATGGAACAAGTTGTCTTAGGTATTTCTGTGAACGTCCGGCGAAACTGCCGGATATCGGGCGTTGCACCTGAACAGCGCTGAACGTGGCCACTGCCCGCCGGGTTTTGTGGGGCGCCAGACAGGCAGGCTGGAAGTCCAGCCTGGCCGCATCAAGCAGGTCACGAATGCATTGTTGCGGATCACTGACCAGCGCCGCGTGGTCAACCACATGCATGCTGGTGGCATGGCGTGCCTGCCACATCTCGACGATACGCGTGTGATGGCGGTAATAGTGGCCGATGTCGGTCAGCTGATGTGCGCATGGCCAGTCCTTGGCGAACTTGTGACGATAGATAGAGAAACCCACATCCAGCGGATTGCGACGGGTATAAATGATCGGCGAGTCCGGGAACAGCAGACGGATCAGACCGATGCAGCGGAAGTTCAGGGGTTGTTTGTCGACGATGTGTGTTTTGCCTGAAGCACTCGGCAGCGCTGCCAGGTAGCGTGTCCGCCAGGCGCCCGCCTGATCGCGCACCAGCTCCCGGGCCGCCGCAATACCCTGTTGGCGTGCCACGTTCATCACTGTTTCATGAATATCGTACAGTGTCGGCAGTTCACCGGCGCCATGAACATCGGTATGTGATGCCAGGATAGATTCAACCAGGGTGGTGCCGGAGCGGGGCATGCCCAAGACAAACACCGGGCAGGGCTGGGACTGGTGGCAGGGCCGGGTAGCCGATGCAGGCATCAGGTTATCGAATATATCCGGTAACAGCGCCAGTTCACTTTCTATAAGCTCGGGTTGGTAAAACATGCCTTCCTGCGCGGAGATTTTCCGGTTGATCTCGTTACCCTGTTCCCACGCGGCAAATGCTGCTTCGCATTGATTGCGACGGTCCAGTGCATCACCCAGCGTAAAACCCAGCATGACCCGGTGTTCGGGATGCACGGCGGGGTTGTCAAACAGTTGTTGGATGGCGTCGATCTCGGTATCGCTGAGTCTGCCTTCACACAACGCGCCGAGCTCAACATAGGCGGTCGCGAACCCGGGGTGTGCGGCGATGACCTGACGAAAACAGGCCTCAGCCAGTTCAAGCTCACCGGTCAGGTGATACAGACGGCCGAACGTGTAAAGCAGTACGGGGGAGTCTGGCTGCACGGCCTGCGCCTGATCAAGAAAGTCGCGCGCTTGCCGGTAGCGCTGTGCGGCAATGGCAATACGCGCGGCACTGACCAGATGCGCTGGCTCGTCGGGCGCCAGTGTCAGGACATGCTGGTAGGCATGGATGGCTTCGGCAAAACGCGACTGCTCAAAATGGGCGCGGGACAGCGTCTGCCAGGCTTCAATCACGCAGGGCTGTGCCTGCGTCCAGTGTTGCGCGATCACTAGCAGCTGCTGCCAGTTACGGTCCCGCACAGCCTGCCCGGCAGACTTCTGCCATGCCTGGTCGCTGTGCGGGGCCGTCTGATCAGCTGTTGCCATCATACCGACCATTCTACACCTGCTCAGCCCGGCGTCTAGCGAAATGGGTTGAGACTGGTCAGCGATTCAAAGTTCGCTGACACACCCAGGTAGGCGACCCGCCCTCTGGGGCCAACCGGCAGGTTCAGATAGCTGGGGTCAGGCTCCTGTTTGGTCAGGTTGTTGACGCCGCCATAGACCTCGAACCCGTTGCTGAAGCTGTAGCTGCCCTGGATGTCATGAACAGTAACCGGCTCGGTTTTGAGAAAGTCAGAGATATCCGGCTGGCGTTCCAGTTGCTCGTCGTCATAAATATTCAGCGCACTCTGGTACCGGAAGCGGTAGGTCAGGGACAATGGGCCGCGATACCAGCTGGCGTTAAAATTGGCGACCCACTCGGGTGCCTGTTCGCCAAGCAGGGTGTCGACCATACCGGCTTCCTCTACCTGTCTTGGTTCCACTGTGGGCTGGGTTTTTAGCGACTGCAGGTACGTACCATTGACCGACAGCGCAAGGGAGCCCACATTGCCAAGATCGATTGGGTAGTTCATGCTGAAGTCAACGCCAGAGGTATACAGGTTGCTGACGTTAACGGGGCGCTGTTCCAGATCGACGATGACGCCGACCAGGGCGCCGTCGGTCGCACGCGAGAACAGCTCGCAGAACGCGTTGTTGGTGGTGGGCTGGTCGTAGCAGCGTTCGACAATTTCGTCGTCACTGGGGTACAGCACACCCTGTGACATGTCGATTTCCCACCAGTCCACGGCGGCCACCAACCCCGGCATCCACGACGGGGTATAGACCAGCCCCAGGGTTTGCGTGTTACTGGTTTCTTCCGCCAGATTGGGATTGCCACCACGCACACCGGGCCGACCTACCGGTGACGCGGAGACGAAGGTGTCCGGGTCCAGGCCCAGCGCGGCAATCTCGGCGCGGCAATTGGCAACCGTGTTGGGCGTCTGGGCATTCAGATTGGCTGCTTCACAGGGGTCATCGGGTCTGAAAGAGGACTGGTTTTCCGGTTCAAACAGCTCCGCCAGGTTGGGCGCCCGTACCGATTCACCCATGGAGCCACGGATGATGACGCTGTCGTTTAATGCCCAGTTCAATGCAACGCTGTACGCTGTGGTTTCACCGATGGTGGACCAGTCCGAGTAACGGAAGGCGCCATCGACACGCAGGCTCTGCATGAAGGGGCCCAGGTCCTGGAAGACCGGCACTGAGACTTCAGTGAATACCTCGGATACATCATAGGATGAGCTGCTGGGTCGGGTGAAGTCCAGGGGTGTGAGACCATTGGGGTTACTGCGTAAAGCGTCTGGCGTGTTGGATATTTTTTCTTCGCGATATTCGCCGCCCAGCACAAAATCCACGGGGCCGGCAGGCAAAGCCAGACCCAGACCGGATGAGTCACCTGAAACAAAGGCGTTGAGTACGCTCTGCTTTGATTCACCCTTACTGACCACCGGTGTGCCGGCGTTGGTGATGAACGCTTGCGCGGCACCATTGGCGTCATTGGGATTAATCTGGCCGGGTGTGAAGTAGTACTGGGTGCCGTCAAGGAACGGGTTGAAGGGCACGCAACCGCTGTTGGCACCCGGCGTAAATGTCATGTTGGCCGGGTCACCCCAGACGCCTGGGTTCCAGGGTGACACCACCGGGTCGTTGGGTGGCACAGCGCCCGGGTTCAGGTTGGAACGACAGGTGGGCTGTCCGGTGGCCGGGTCAGTCACCGCATCCAGTGAGGCGAAGTAGCGGTCCTCAAGACGCTGATTGCTCAGCCTCGCGGTCACTTCGGTGATGCCGTAGTTGGCTGACGCCTCGTAGCGCAACCAGTCAGTGATTTCGCCCCGAAAGCCCGCGACCAGGCGCGTGGTGTCCCGGGTGTTGTCGTTGAGAGAGCGCATCTCCAGGTCATCACGCGCCAGATTGATGCTGGGATCCTGAATGCTCGCCAGGACATCGTCAAAGGCATCTGGAATGAACGGGTTGTCAAGGCTGAGTTCCAGTACTGTGGTGTAGGATGAGCTGCGCGGGTTAACCGCATCGGTGCGTACAAATTTGAATTCGGTGAAGGCGGTGGTTTTATCGGTCAGATCGTAGCGTCCATTCAGATTAAAGGAGTGTGTCTCCAGCTCGGGAACCAGCGATGACGAAAAATAGGCGGTGGGCGTGCCATCACCACCCAGATGAGCAAAACCGGATGTGGGCTGACCCACTTCGAACGGTGTGCCATCAGCCGACAGGGCAATGCGCGACGGATAGGTGAGCACTTCCCCGGTAACCGGGTCAGTGCCCAGAATGTCGTAACGACCATCGGGCGCGGTGAAGGTGAATTTCCTTGACCCGGGGGGCGTAAGAATTCGGTCCGGCACGTTTGGGTCGTCGGTGCCGCGATACTCTGCCGGGTTGTTGTTGACATACTGCCGGCCGGTAATGCCGTAGTCGCGATCTTTGGTTTCCAGTCGCTCCTGTTTGCGGAATTCGTAGCTTGATGTGATGTTGCCGCGACCACTGTCAAAATTGGTGCCAAACACAAAGGAGGCAAAAAAATCTTCGGCGTCGCCTTCATCGGACATGCCCCCCTGGGTGCGTACGGCAACGCCTTCAAAGTCATCCTTGAGGATGAAGTTGACGGCGCCCGACACGGCATCGGCGCCATACACGGCGGACGCACCGCCGGTCAGGACATCGACCCGTTCGATCAGGGCAATGGGGATGGTGTTGGTGTCGACCAGGGGTTCACCGGTGGCCAGCGCGCTTACATGGCGCCGGCCGTTGACCAGGGTCAGCGTGCGGTTGTTGCCGAGGTTGCGCAGGTTCAGCGCATTGACACCGACCTGGGAGCCGCCATCGGTGCCTTGTGTTTCAAACGAACCCGAGGAGCCGACCAGTGCACCGACTTCACTGATGAAGTCTTCGATGTTGGTGCTGCCGGATTGTTCGAGTTGTTCTGCGCCCAGCGACAGAACCGGGGCTGAGTAGTCGCCCTCAAAACGTGTGATACGTGATCCGGTGACAACAACTTCTTCCAGGGCGGGCTGGTCAGCAGCGTCCTGGGCGTAAAGCATCGAGGTCATCGGAAACAGCGTCAGGGAGATCGCTGCAGAGAGCATATTGGTTTTGTGTGGAATGCGTTTTGTGCTGTTGTGGGCTGACATGTGTTTCCTCACTTTGCTTGTCGGGATGGACCGTTGCCGAACATGTAAAGTGGAATTCGCATGATTCGTGCCAAGGTTTGAGGACTTTCTGGATGTGCAATTTCAGGGCACAAATTTACCAAACGGGAGGTACAAAACAGAGGTTGGTCATTGTTATGTCAAGATAACGTTAGCCAACAAAAATATGGCGAGTTTGTTTTTTGGGCCATCTTGCCTGATTCGTGCACGGCACTGTTATGTTGCGCCTGCACTGTTTTGTCAGAGGCCTGTGCACCTGTTTCGGGCGCCGCTTTTGGGGCCCTGTTTCGCCCACTGCTGGTGCAGCACGCACTGTAACGGTGTAAGACGGTAAAGGCGGTAAAGGGGACGGAGGGATTTAGCTCGCTAAATCCCTCCGTCCCCTTTACCGCGTCCCCTTTACTCCCGTCCCCTTTTCAGGTGGTCTATAACAGGAGTAAAGGGAGCTCTTGTTATGCGCAATATAGTCATGGGTGCCGACGGCACCTGGAACAAACCGGATCAGGTGGACCGGCAGCGGCAGGTGCCGAGCAATGTGGTGAAGGCCGTGCGGGCGGTGATGGACAAGGCACCGCAGATTGAGCAGCTGCGCTACTACGACACCGGGGTGGGGACGGCCGGCCTGGTCGATAAATTGTGGGGTGGCATGGCTGGCAACGGCCTGTTCGGCAATATGCGCAAGGCCTACGCCTGGTTGCTGACCAAATATCAGCCTGATGACCGAGTGTTTCTGTTTGGTTTCAGCCGGGGCGCGTTTACCGTGCGCAGTCTGGCGGGTATGTTGGCTGTGTGCGGCATTCCGCCGTGCCGGGATCTTTGCGCTCCGGCGGAAAATGCTCAGGCGATTGAAAAGGCCGTGGTCGAAGAAAAAGCCATGGCCATTGCCGATGAGGCGGCACAGGTGTACCGCATCCACGACCCGGACAAACGCCATCGGGCGGGGCAGGCGTTCCGGGCCAAATACCAGTCGCTGCCGGGTGATGTGCATTTCCTGGGGGTCTGGGACACGGTCGGGGCCATGGGGCTACCCACTAAAGGGCCGCTGGGCTGGCTGACGCGCTCACGCCATAAGTTTCATGATGTGTGCCTGGGCGAGAACGTGCGCCATGCCTATCATGCGCTGGCCATCAACGAGCAGCGCGCGCCGTTTGAACCCTCTTTGTGGCGCCCGCCATGCCCGCCGCTATGCAAAACCGTCGAGCAGGTGTGGTTTGCCGGCGTGCATTCCAATGTCGGTGGTGGTTATGCCGATGCGGGACTGTCCGATCAGGCCTTGCTGTGGATGCTGGAGGCGGCGGGTCGGCACGGCCTGATACTGGATCCGCATTACCTGAAGCAGCGCATCGACCCGAATGTGTTTGGTGAGCTGCGTGACTCGCTGTCAGCCATGTACAAAACACCGCTCACCGGCATGCCACGTCTACGCAAGATCGGCACTGGGGCGTTGGGGGAGGCCAGTCATCCCAGTGTGTTCCGGCGCTGGCGGGCGCCGAGCCGGCCGGAGGAGCCACCGGGGAATGTGGTGGGTTGATCAGCTCAATGTTTAACGGGTTGTTCGGGTTCAGTCTCAGCGTCCGGTTCGCGGTTGATCCTGATTTCCGGTGCCGACTTGCCGTTATCCTGCTCGCGCTGCTTCTTGATCTCGGCCATCTTTTCTTTGACGATTTCGGCGAATTTATCTGACATGCGGCTCACTCCTGTTCAATCTTCGGGGCCTGTTTTAACGACTTTAGCGCTATTTTAGCGGGGGATGTGGCCAATGCAAGGTGATTTACGTCTATGTAGTCTATATAGGCTACGAATTGCTAATGTAGCCTATAAGGGCTACTAATTTACTTTGTTTATGAAATAGGCTACATTACTGATAAATTCTTGCTGGATGAGATTGTATGCCTTTGCTCGCAGTGATTACCGGAGACCTCGTGAATTCGACAGGCGTGGCGCAGCCGGACGCTTTCCGTCATCAGTTGAATGAGAGTCTGGCATTCATGAAAGAATGCTATGGAGCCAATACCAGCGTTTACCGCGGTGACGGCTTCCAGTTAACGATACCCAATGCAACTGATGCATATGAGGTGGTTCTCCAGATACGCGCAAGGCTTATTGCAGCGAGCCCTGGCAGCACTGAGCGCTGGGATGCACGCATCGCCATTGCATTGGGCATGAGCAGCGGCGTCAAGGTGGGTCAGAACAGCACGGTTCATGTCAATTCGGGACGCTGCCTGGACAATCTCGGCAAGAATCGTTTGGGCGTCATTGTCGGCAAAAACATGGTTGGCTTTCAGACTGCGACCGCCCTGGCTGCTCTTTTCATTGATGATATTGTCAACGGGTGGACAGCACGTGAGGCCGAAATTCTGTCGGATTATCTAAGCCACAGAGACTCCCAACAAAAAATAGCAAACAGGTTGGGGGTCAGCAGACCGACAGTGACACTGACGCTGCAGCGAGCCAAAGCAAACCTCGTGGATGCTTATATTCGGGATATGACCACGTTAACGGAGATGGCGTATGGCAAACATCCTGACTGACACAGGAAGCTGGGTCTGGAGTTGGGCTTTTTCTTCCGATGCGTTAATTATCTTAATTGCTTATTCCCTGTTGTTAAAACCCGCTTCATCGTTCATCAAAATGTTTTTGGCGCAATGGAGCCCCGCGCGACATTTTGACGAGGATGGGTCGCTGGTTCGCGCTGGCGCCATGATAGGTTACATGGAGCGGATATTGATATTCACGTTCATCCTGCTTGATCAGTATGCAGCCGTGGGATTCATTCTCGCGTTGAAGGCGGCCTACAGATTCAAGGATACGGACAATCATGCCAAAGCCGAGTACCTGTTAATGGGAACGTTCTTGAGTTTGATATTGACGCTTGCAGTTGGGGTCTTTGTGGTGCAGCTATTGAGCGTATTGGCGGCCTGAGCCTTAAGGTACAGGCAAAAAAAAGCCCGGCGGATTAGGCCGGGCTCAGAGTCATACTACTATCAAGGGAGAGATAAATGAAACAAAACCCACAATTTTGTCTGCAATCTACCTACACTTAATCAGACTCACTGTTTCGTCCGAAGTTCCCAAATATTTAAAAAAATTTTATCTGTTAAAGGGGACGGAGGGATTTAGCGGCCGGCTGCCAGCCGGCCGCTAAATCCCTCCGTCCCCTTTACAAAGCGTTGACCTTCAGTGACAGCTGGTCGGCAATGGCCTGCTGCTGGGTATTGGAAACCACGCCGATGCTGGCATTTTCCGGCTTCAGGTATTGTGCGCAGACGCGCTTGAGGTCGGCGAGGGTGACTGCCAGTACGCGTTTGCGGAAGGCCATGCGGGCCTCACGGGTGCGGCCGAACAGGGTGCTGTAGTAGTCCTGCTTGGCGGCGCCGGCCGGCGACACTGAACGGTCCATGCTGCTGATTACGCCCAGGATGGCTTCTTCCACCAGCCGTTCGTGATGGTCTTCGTTGATAACCCAGTCGATGGCAGCATCAAAGTCCTGCAGGGTTTCGGCCAGTCGCGGGTCGCGGTAGGAGAAAAAGCGGAAGGAGGCTGAGCCGCCGTCCTGGTCGGCGCCGGCACCATAGGCGCCGCCCTGTTCGCGAATGGTCCGGTGCAGGAAGGCATTCCGCATGAGCCCGCCCAGCACCGACAGCGCTGCGTGGTCGGGATGTCCGCCGGGCACGGTGGGGTAGGCCTTGGCACAGAAATGCACCTGCGTATTGGTGGTCCACAGCTCCCTGACCACTTCTCGCGTCGCTGTCAGCTGTAGAGGCTCAATGGCGTCAGACACGGCCGGTGCCTGCTTCCAGGTCGCTTCCAGCGTCTCCAGCAGCGTGTCGCGATGCTGTTCTTCGGCGACCAGCAGGAAGCGCCGTGGTGCCTTGATGATCTGCGCATGAATCCGCGACATCCTGTCCAGCAGCGCTGCCATGAATTTGTCATCCTTCAGCTGGCGGGTCATGGCTTTCAGGGTCTTGATGCCCTGCAGGCCGGAGAACTGATGGCTGAGTCGGGCCGTGGGGCTCATGCCACTTGAGGCCAGGCTCACGGCCAGGCTGTGCCCGCGACCGGTGACACTGCTCTGCTGCCGGGCGGCGATCTGCTCCAGCAGCTCGCGGATACGTTTGTCTTCGTCAAAACGCACGTTGAAGAAAGTGTCGTACAACAGCTCGGTCATGTCCGCCTGTTTGGCGGTCAGCGCCTTGCTGGACATCACCACGATGGCCTTGCTCTGCTGCTCGTCATTCGGCGTTGCGCGGACGCTGGCGTAACAGTTGATGCCGCCACACACGGCTGCCTGCCAGGCCTGTACCTCAGCATAGCTCTTGTCACCCACGCCCAGCTCGGCCAGACAGCTGGTGTACCAGGGCAATACTGACAGCAGTTCTTCATCCAGGTTGGGCATATCCACAACAATCTGCTGATAACACAGGCCATTGGTGCCCTGAGCGTACCAGCTCAGCGGAGCGCCGGCGCACTGCAATTGCTCGGAATCGATGATCGGCAGTTCGGCCGGCACGTCGTCCAGGCCGATTTTGGGCAGCACATCGGGGTCATCCTCCTGCACCTGGCGCTGCGCCAGACGCTGGTTCTGGTCGATGATACGCGCCTTGTCAGCATCACTGAGACCAGCTTTGATGGCCTGCAGGCGCGCCACTTCGGCCTCGGCCTCGCGGCGGGCAATTTCGGTATCCGGCGTCAGCGTCAGGACCACCTGGTGCGGGTTGTTCAGAATCAGGTCACGGATCAGGTCGGGAATGAAGGCCGGATCCTTGATGTCTTCCCGCAGCTGGACCAGCACCGGCTCGATATCCAGCAGCCGGATCGGGTCGCCACGGTGCACGGCGGTGGACAGACCGGCCATCATCAGCTGCAGCCCGTACGGGTAGCTGTCGCCGGCAATTTCACGCTGATGCAGTTCCAACTGGTGCAGGGCGGCTTCCACCTGCTCGGGGTCGACACCGTCGTCGGCGACGCGTTTGAGGGTATCGAGCACCATCTGCTCAACCTGGTTGGCGGCATCGGGGGCACAGCCCTCCAGGCCACACAGGAAGCTCATCTCGCGGTTGCTGTCTTCCAGACCGCACAGCGGTGACGGCGATTTGCCCAGATCCGTGGTTTCCAGCGCCTCCAGCAGCGGACTGGCGCTGTTGTCGAGCAGCACCGCGCTGAGCAACTGGGCCTTGAACAGGGCCTCCAGGTCGGTGCTTTTGCCCAGCAGCCAGGCCAGCACCACGTGGGTTTTGTCCTCGACGCCGTCGGCTAAATCTACGGAATAACTTTCCTGCACCCTGACCGGTGCCAGATAACGCTTCTCATCCCTGGCGCTGAGATGGATGTCCAGCCGGTCAAAGCGCTTCAGGGCCAGCTCTTCAAACTTGGCCTGATGCTCATGGGCAGGGATATCGCCATAGGTCATGAAGATGGCGTTGCTGGGGTGATAGTGCGTTTGGTAAAAATGTTTCAGATCGTCGTAACTCAGATCCGGGATATGTGAGGGTTCGCCGCCGCTGTTGTAGTGATAGGTGGAGGTCGGGAACAGATAGCTGCTCATGCTCTGCCACAGACGCGCGGTGGCCGAGCTCATGGCGCCTTTCATCTCGTTGTAAACCACGCCCTTGTAGGTCAGATCGCTGTCGGCATTGTCTTCTTCAACAAAGGCCAGCCGGTGACCTTCCTGGGCAAAATCCAGCTCATCAAGATTGGAGAAAAAGACTGCATCCATATAGACTTGCAGCAAGTTATCAAAGTCTTTTCTGTTCTTGCTGGCAAAGGGGTAGGCGGTGCAGTCGCTGCTGGTAAAGGCATTCATGAAGGTGTTGAGTGAGCGGCGGATCATCATGAAAAACGGGTCACGCACCGGGTAACGCTGGCTGCCACACAGGGCGGTGTGCTCCAGGATATGGGCAACACCGCTGGAGTCCATGGGCAGGGTGCGCAAGGCGACCAGAAACACGTTCTCCGGATTGTCGGCGGCCAGATGGTAATGGCGGGCGCCGGTTCGCTCATGTTCGAATTCGTGCATGTCCAGCTGCAGCGAGGGGATGCTCTGGCTGCGCAACCATTTGAACGAGGCGTGACTCCGGGTAGGCGTTGAGCTCATGGTGTGTCCTGTGTTGGGTGGATGATCAGGTGTATGGCGACCAGTTCGGCCTCGGCCTTGCCCAGGCATTGGTGCAGGGCCAGGGTTTGTTCTTTCAGGTAGTCTAGCTCTTCCTGTCTGATATTGGGATTGTTGGCCTTTAATGCAAGCAGGCGCTTGATTTCCCCGGTCTGGCTGGCGAGCATGCGCTGGCTGGCCTTGTCGATGGCGGCCTGGCACTGTTTGGCGGCCTGCAGGTTGGCGTAGCTGAGCAGGCTCTGCAGGGTCTTCTGATGCTCCTGCATATACTCGCGGGTAGCGGCCTTGTTGGGGTGGCGCAGGGCCTCATCAAAGCCCTCCGCCAGCTTGACCTGAGCGGCTTCATCGCGTTGATTCAGGGCCACGGACAGGGTGAGGCTGGTGGCAGGCAGGTACTTGGCCAGCTGCAGATGCGCCGGCGCGCTGACCTTGACCCGGTACAGGCATTGCAGCATCAGCGGCGAGCGTGGTGCCGGCCAGCCGCTCTCGTCAATATAAATGCTGGCGGCGGCCTTGCCCTGGTGGCTGTCGATGACCAGGTCCATGGCACCGGTGATCATCGGGTGCTGCCAGCTCAGGAACACGCGATCTTCGCGGCTCAGTGCCTGCTGGCGCTGGAAGCAGGCCTCAAAGCCTTCATCGGGCAGGCCGGGGAATACCGGCAGCAGCATGTCTTCGCTGGGAATGATGCTGACACTGCCATCGCTGTTCTGGTCGTAGTACACGCTGTAGCTGTCCAGCACCTTGAGCAGCCAGGTTTCGGGAGAGCAGTCTTGCTCGAACTGGCGGATGCTGTCGACCAGGGTCTGGGCGCGCTCGGCATTAAAGGAATTCAGTTCCAGCAGCTGGTCGCGGCCCTGTTCCAGTTCCTGTTGCAGGGCCTGGTTTTGCTGGGCGGCGTCCGTGAGAAATTCATCAAACGCGGCGCTGCCGGGATCGGCGGCATCCAGATGCGCCTGCAATTGCGGCTGCAGGCGCTGATAGAGCCGGTAGGCGCCACGCGATACCTGGTCAAAGGCATTGAGCGCCTCGTGGTACCAGCGGAACAGCACCTGCTGGCGGCTGCCCTGAACGTAGGGCACATGGATTTCAATGTCGTGTTGCTGGCCGATGCGGTCCAGACGGCCGATGCGCTGCTCTAACAAATCGGGGTTGGTGGGCAGATCAAACAGCACCAGGTGGCGGCAGAACTGGAAGTTGCGGCCTTCGCTGCCGATCTCCGAGCACACCAGGATGCGCGCGCCTTGTTGTGCTTCATCGCCGGCGGCCGCGCCGGTTACATCACCGGCAAAATAAGCGGCGGCGCGGTCACGCTCCAGCAGGCTCATGTGGCGATGGAAGACGCTGCTGCGAATGCCCACCCGCAGGCGCAGGTGTTTCTCCAGGGCAATGGCCAGCGCGTCGTGGGCGCAGATCAGCAGGACCTTGCCTTCGTGGTTTTCGTGGAGCCATTGCACCAGCCACTGCACGCGCGGGTCGTCTTCCAGGCCTGCCGGTTCATCATCTGTGACAGGAGGCAGAGGCCAGGCATTGAGCCTGCGCTGCGGAAAGCCGGTCAGGCCGCGACGGGTGTTGCGGAACAGGATGCGACCGGTGCCATGCTGATCCAGAAGTTCGCGTACTTTGGCGCTATTGCTTTCCAGATCACTGATTTCACTGACAACATTCTGGTAGTGCGCCTGTTCACTGACAAACGTATCGTAGTCATTGAAGCGCGCCGGGTCGAGCAGGCGCAGCAGGGCAAAGTGGTTTTTGTGGCCCAGTTGCTCCGGGGTGGCGGTGAGCAATAACAGGCCTTTGCTGGCCGCCGCCAGTCGACTCAGGGCCAGGTAGGCAGGGTCGGCATCCTGCTCGGCGCCCAGTTCAACATGGTGGGCTTCATCAACGATGGTCAAGTCCCAGCCGGCGCTTTCGGCCTGTTCGATGCGCCCGGGGCTGTCGGTGAACAGGGACATCGGGCATAGCGCCAGTTGCGTGCTGCTGAAAGGATCAGCTTCGCCGCTTTCGGTGAGTGCTTCGCAGCGCTCGGCATCCAGCACGGTAAAGTGCAGATTGAAGCGGCGCAGCATTTCCACCAGCCATTGATGCAGCAGGGGGTCGGGCACAATGATCAGCACGCGCTGACACAGGCCGCTGACCAGTTGCTGTTGCAGGATCAGCCCTGCTTCTATGGTTTTGCCCAGGCCGACTTCATCGGCCAGCATCACGCGTGGCGCGTAACGCCGGGCCACCTCGTCGGCGATATAAAGCTGGTGCGGAATCAGCTCGGCGCGGGCGCTGCACAGGCCCATCAGACCGCTGGCTTCGGCCTGGCCGAGCAAGCCGAGGCTTTGCTGTTTCAGCCGGAACCAGTGGGCAGGGTCGAACTGGCCGGACATCAGGCGGTCCAGCGGGCGGTTCATACTCAGGTTGTCGGGCAGCAATGCTTCAGGCAAGGGTTTGATATCGCCTTCGGGCATGCGAATCAGGTAGTTGATGGTGCCGGTGGCCGTCACATCAATGCCAGTGATCTCCACCTTGACCTCACCCAGCTGCAGCGGGTCGCCGACGTTGAGTACCAGGCGGCTCAGCGGCGCGCTGTCGCGCGCATAGCGTCGGGTTTCGTCGACGGCGCTGAAATCAAAGGTGACGGTGCGGTGGTCGGTTGCGGTAACCATGCCCAGGCCCAGATCGGGTTCGGTGTCGCTGATCCAGCGCTGGCCGCGGGCAAATTCTTTGAGTTGGTTCGTTTGACTCATGTATTCTTGGGTGCTTCGCTATCAATGGGCTCAGGGCTGTTTTTGGGCTCAGGGCTGTCACTGGGCTCAGGGCTGTTTATGCGCTCAGGGCTGTCAATGGGCTCTTTTGCTGCATGGACAATGGGCGGCGGGGCCTGTTCCAGGGTCAGGCGGCCGAGTTTGCCCTCACGGTAATCGTGCAGCAGGATTTCCGACACCTTGTGCCAGTCGACGCCACCATAACGGCCGCGACAGCCGCGTTTGCCGGCCAGTTCGGTCATGAACTGTTCGGCATCAGCGGGCAGGGTGTCCATGCCGTAACGGTTTTTTAAGGCATCGGGGAAGTCGCGCAGCAGGAATTCTGCGGCGTAAAACGCGACATCCTCGAACACGATGGCGGTATTGCGGATGGCACCGGCGCAGGCCAGGCGATGCGCGGCATCCTGATCTTCCAGTTTGGGCCAGAGCACACCCGGGGTATCAAACAGGTACCAGAGGTCGTTGAGTTTGATGCGCTGCTGAGCCTTGGTCACCGCCGGTTCGTTGCCGGTCTTGGCGAGTTTGCGGCCGGCGATCTGATTCATCAGCGTGGATTTGCCGACGTTGGGGATGCCGCAGATGACCGCGTTGTACTTGCGCTGCTCCTGACCGACCAGCCGCTGGCATTGCCAGAGCAGGTTTTCCACGCTCAGCAGCTGGTCTTTGCCGTTGATCAGTGCGGCGCTGCCGGGCTTGCTGTTGAAATAGTTGATCCAGGCCGCGGTGGCCTTGGGGTCAGCCAGATCGGCCTTGTTCAGCACATGCACACAGGGCTTGTGGTGCTTGCTGCGCATGCCTTCCAGCATGGGGTTGGCGCTGGCGGCAGGCATGCGTGCGTCCAGCACCTCGATGACGACATCGATCTGCTGCATGAGTTTGGCCAACTCTTTGTTGGCCTTGAACATGTGTCCGGGATACCAGTTTATCTTCATGGGCTTGCGTCCTTCATGGGCGCGCATCATAGCACGTCTGGTGAATGGACGGTGGTAAAGGGGACGGAGGCGTTTAGCTAGCTAAATGCCTCCGTCCCCTTTACCATTTGCTTTATGAACAGGAGACACCCGCAATGACCACCATGCACGAACGAATCAATGACAAGTTGCTGGCGCAGATTCAGCCGGTACACCACGAGATCATCAATGAGAGCCACATGCACAGCGGTCCGGCGACCGAATCGCATTTCAAGTTGATCGTGGTGGCGGAATGTTTTGACGGACTCAATGCCGTCAAGCGTCATCAGAAGCTCTATGGGCTGTTGGCCGAGGAGCTGCGCGACGGTGTCCACGCACTGGCTCTGCATCCTTATACGCCGGCCGAATGGGCAATGAATCAGCAGAGTGCGCCGGCGTCGCCGAACTGTCGTGGCGGCAGTCAGGCCGATTGAGCGAAAACGATATATAGTGTCACCGATCTTTTGCGGCCCCCATATATTGGGGGTGACTGGCAAAAATAGGGTCTTAATGACGTGAATTTCTTGCTTGTGTGTTCATTTTCCGTTAAGGTGCCGCCCATTAACATCCGGTTGCCTGTCAGCAAACAGGGTCTTCCGAACTTAATACGCTAGTGAAACGTCTGGATAAGAGTAAAACAATAATCATCAACCCTTAGCTTTATTTGACGTCAACACCAGAGGCCAGGAACGATGCTTGATTTACTCCGACACCCGAGACTACCGGTGCTTTTGCGCACCGGAACCATCGCTGCCGTCGCAGTGTTCACCTTGACTGCCTACGCGCAGTATCGTCAGACCTCCGTCATTACCCATGAACTGGTACTCCAGCCGCAACCACAGCCGGTGGCGACGGAAGAGGTTGTGCTGTTACCCGATTTTGAAGCGGTGACGGATACCGGTACCCGCAAAGAGGCGTTTTTTGCCTTTCTGCACGCCTATATTGAAGAAGAAAATGAGCAGGTGCGTGAAACCCGGTCGCGCTTGCTGCCGCTGGCCGAAATTGTGCGCGCCGGTGAGCCGTTGAGTCAGGTTGAGAGAGCCGAGCTCGATGAGATTATCGCTGAGTACCGTCTGGATACCGCCGACATGTCGGATCGGGCGGTGGTACGCGAGCTGCTGCGCCGTGTTGATATCGTACCGATGTCGCTGGTGATGGCGCAGGCGGCGAATGAGTCAGCCTGGGGCACATCGCGGTTTGCCCGGGAAGGCAACAATATCTTTGGTCAGTGGTGCTTCAATGAAGGCTGTGGCCTGGTACCGGAACGACGACGCAGTGACGCCAGTCATGAAGTGCGCAGCTTTGGTTCGGTGCAGGGCTCCGTGCGCGCCTATCTGCGCAACCTGAACACCCACCAGAGTTATGCCGAAATGCGTGAAATGCGCGCCGATATGCGCGCCCAGGGCCGGCCGCTGGATTCGATGATCCTGGCGCGCGGGCTGACGCGCTATTCCCAGCGTGGCATGGCCTATGTCCATGAGCTGCAGGACATCATCCGCGTCAACCGTCTGCACGCCTTCGACCGATCGTAAAGGCGTAAAGGGGACGGAGGGATTTAGCCGGTTGCCCGAAGCAACCGGCTAAATCCCTCCGTCCCCTTTACGCTTTAAACATCCTTCTGATAACGCGGCGGATCAGCCCCGGCTTTGTGGCCTGGGCCGGCCGGGTGTCCGGCGGCAGCGGGATCCACTCCGGTTCACGGAAGTGCAGGGTGTCCGCGGTGCTGCGCATGGGAATGTAGTACTGGCAGTCGGCAAAATAATAATGCGTGACCTGTGAATGCCGACTCAGCGTCGGATCGGTCTGTGGCGCGCCGCCGTGAATCAGATTGGCATGCCAGATCAGCACCTCACCTTTGTTGATGGTCCCCAGCTCCGACTGCAGCCCGTGATTTTCTATATAGTCACGCATGGCATCCTCGTATTCCCGATAATGCTCGTAGCCGGGCTCCAGTCCAAAATCCTGCATGGTCATTTCCGGCAGCGTGTGACTGCCGGGATAATAGATCAGCGGTCCATTGTGTTCATTGATGTCTTCCAGGGCCACCCAGGCGCCCGCCATGTAACCATGCGGCAAAGCGTTGAAATGTATGGTGTCGGAGTGCGCTGCCTGTCGAGTGCCGGTGGGGAAGTTCAGGGTCTGGAAAGGCCTGGCGGCGCGTCCCAGCAGTTGCTCAAGCGCCTGCAGAATGGCCGGATGCGTGGCCAGCTGATGCACTTCCTCAACCTGCTTCCAGGCATCCGGCAACCGGGTAGGAAAAGTCGGGTTGGCCTGGAATTCGGGGTCGTAGCGGGTCTGGACTCTGGCAAGCAGGGTATTGATGAATTCGGGATCCAACTTCGGGTCAAACACCAAAAATCCTTTTTCGTGGAACTGTCCTATCTGCTCCTGGGTTAACACGATGTTCCTCCTTTGGTTGGGTGTAAAGGGGGTGTTGTAAAGGGGACGGAGGGATTTAGCCGGTTGCCCGCAGCAACCGGCTAAATCCCTCCGTCCCCTTTACATACACCCTCAGTCGGCATTGGTGGGTGTAGGCCTCGTCCAGAATTTGTTGAACCAGTAATAGCGGTTGGTGCCACGCCTGGGCGCGGTGCAGATGTACCCGAAGCGGCGGGCGTCAAAGCTGCGACCTTCGGCCGGCTGAATGGTGAAATGGCCCGCCTCGCGGTCAATCCAGTCGAGCTGCAGCGGTTCGCCGCCAGCGTAGCAGCCCAGTTGCGACACATTGAAGTCACCCGCCAGTTGCAGGGTGACCGCAGGCCGGCGGCTGCCGGTGATCGGCGAGCGGGGTTCGTGGACCTTGACCTCAAACGCCAGGCTTTGCAGCTTGGTGGCAGCGGTGTCGATGTCGGCATAAAAACCGGCCAGTGGAAAGCGCGGCAGCGCGCTGAAGTCAGAGTGGTAACCGACTGCGCCGGAATTCTGGGCCAGCGCCACATACCCCAGCTCGTCAATCATATCCAGGATGGCCTGGTCATATTCCCCGTAGGGATAGGCCATGATCTTGTGGTCCTGTCCGGTTTCCTCACGGATGCGCGCCTGCGCGTGCAGCAGCTCCTCACGCATCCGGGTCAGTCGTTCGCTGTCACTTTCTCCCGGCAGGGCATCAATCATGTGCGGGTGGGTGACCATGTGATTGGCAATGATCACGCCGGCATCGGCCATCTCGCGGATCTGATCCCAGTTCAGGTAACCGTTCTGATTGTCGTCGACGGGTTGGGTGCTGACAAACAGCGTCATTGGGTAGCCGAATTCCTGCAGCAACGGCAGACCGGTGGTGTAAATGGATTCATAGGCATCATCAAAGGTCAGCACGGCCACGCGCTCGGGCATGTCTTCCCGGTTTTGCAGGGCATCGAGCAGGCGGTCCAGGTGCCAGACCGCAAATTCGTTGTCGCGCAGGTATTCCAGTTGGGTGCGCAGTTCTGCCGGTGTCAGGCTGGTGGAGCGGGGCGTGGAGTCGGAGACATGGTGATAGATGGCGATGACCGCATGCTGCGCCTGCGCATCACTGCTGCCGCCAGAGCAGGCGACTGCCGCCAGGGTCAGTAGCAGACCGAGAAACGTGGGCCGTATCCCGGTGTTGTTCAGCAGGTTGAGACAGCCCGGTGACAACGGGCGAATCCGGCCAATCAGCTTGCGCATAACTTCTCCTTTGCCGCCTGGCAACAAACAGTGCTCTGTGCCCGGATGTTAACCGAGATCGCTGTCCGGAAACAGATCTCGACGCATTCCCTGATAAACCCCGTAAATCTCTCATTTGCGCGCAGTTTTGCTTTATGTAGACTGAGGGTTGTGGTATAAATGCGCCCGCTGCAAAACCGGGTGTCCGCCATCGGCAAAATCCGGCCCGCAGCAAAACTCTAAACTTAACGTCACACATGCACCGACACATGTTCTTGGGTGCCCGCCGTCGCTTTAACGCAAGCGGGTTAGATCATGGGGTGTATGGAGGCCTAACCCGAAATAAGGTAATTATCATGACTGTATCAATGAAAGACATGCTCAAGGCTGGCGTCCACTTTGGCCACCAGACCCGTTACTGGAACCCCAAGATGAAACCTTTCATCTTCGGCGCCCGCAACAAGATTCACATCGTTAACCTGGAGCACACCGTGCCCGCGTTCAACGAAGCCCTGGCAGCGATTCAGAACCTGGCCGGCGGCAACAAGAAAATTCTGTTTGTTGGCACCAAGCGCGCCGCAGGCAAGATCATCAAAGAGCAGGCCGAACGTGCTGGCATGCCTTATGTGGATCACCGCTGGTTGGGCGGCATGCTGACCAACTACAAAACCATTCGTGGCTCCATCAAGCGTCTGCGTGACCTGGAAGCCCAGGAAACTGACGGTACGCTCGAGCGTCTGACCAAGAAAGAAGCGCTGATGCGTCGTCGTGCCAAAGACAAGCTGGATCGCAGCATCGGCGGTATCAAGGATATGGCTGGCCTGCCGGACGCACTGTTTGTGATCGACGTCGATCACGAGCGTATTGCTGTGACTGAAGCCAACAGCCTGCGTATCCCGGTTATCGGCGTGGTCGATACCAACAGCAACCCGGACGGTATCGATTACCCGATCCCCGGCAACGATGACGCCCAGCGCGCCATCCTGCTGTACGCCACGGCTGTTGCAGATGCCTGCCTGGCCGGCCGCACCAAGGGTAACCTGGTCAGCGACAGCGACTTTGTTGAAGTAGACGAGTCCGCTGAAGCAGCCGCAGCCGAAAAAGCCGCAGCGAAAAAAGCGCCTACAGCTGATAAAGCGCCTGCGGCGGATAAAGCGCCCGCAGCGGATAAAGAGCCGGCAACAGAAGCAGCAGCGCCTGCCGCTGATGCCGACGCGGAGAAGTCGGCCTGATATGGCTGCTGGTGCCGGCCCCCGGCGCCACCAGCCCTAACCGACACAGTCCGATTCAAAAAAAGGGGCTTTGCCCCTTTTTTTTAACAAATTTTCAGCATTATCAATTCAAGATTCAAAGTGAGGCTATCGCAAATGGCGAACATTACAGCAGGCATGGTTAAAGAGTTACGTGAGCGCACCGGACTGGGCATGATGGATTGCAAAAAAGCCCTGGTTGAGGCCGACGGAGACATGGACAAGGCAATTGAAGACCTGCGCAAAGCCAGTGGCCTGAAAGCCGCCAAGAAAGCCGGCCGTACCGCCGCTGAAGGCGTGGTCAAAACCCGTGTTGCCGACGACAACAGCTACGGCGTGATTGTTGAAGTGAACAGTGAAACTGACTTTGTCGCGCGTGACGACAGCTTCCTGGCCTATGCCAACGACTGTCTGACCCAGGCATTTGACAAGAAAGAAGCCGACGTGGCTGCACTGGCCGCTGCCGGTCTGGAAGACACCCGATCTGCCCTGGTGCAGAAAATCGGTGAGAACATCAACCTGCGCCGCGTCGCGGTTGTCGAAGCCGACGTGGTAGACACCTATGTACACAGCAACGACCGTATTGCCGTGCTGGTGGCCCTGAAAGGCGGCGACGCAACGCTGGCCCGTGATGTGGCCATGCATGTGGCTGCTGCCAACCCGATGGTGGTGCGTGCCAGCGACGTACCGGCTGAGGTACTGGACAAGGAGCGTGAAATCTACGCTGCCCAGGCTGCTGAAAGCGGCAAACCAGCCGAGATCGTGGAAAAAATGATCGAAGGTCGAATTCGCAAGTATGTGGCGGAAATCACCCTGCTCGAGCAGCAGTTCGTGAAAGACCCCGACCTGACCGTGGGCGCACTGCTGAAAAAGGCTGGCGCTGACGTGGTGAGCTTTGTACGCTACGAAGTGGGCGAAGGCATCGAGAAAGAAGTTGTCGACTTCGCCGAAGAAGTGGCCGCACAAGCCGCAGCGTCCAAAAAACAGTAAACGAAGCGATCGGGGACTGAGCTTCAGCTCCGTCCCCTCCCTGCCACTGACCGGGGACGGAGGCACGCCTCCGTCCCCTCGAAGCCAGGGGCAGGCCAAACATCCACCCAGGGGGCGGAGCTGAAGCTCCGTCCCCGGGCAAACTGAATCGGACCATTGACCTATGGCAAAAACTGAGAAAAAGTATAAACGCATACTGTTAAAGCTCAGTGGCGAAGCCCTGACCGGCGAAGCCGATTTTGGCATCGACCCCAAGGTGCTTGACCGCATGGCGGTAGAAATAGGCCAGCTGGTCGGTCTGGGTGTTGAAATTGGTGTGGTCATCGGCGGTGGTAACCTGTTCCGCGGAGCGGCGCTGCATGCCGCTGGCATGGAGCGGGTCACCGGCGATCACATGGGCATGCTGGCCACGGTGATGAATGCGCTGGCGATGCGCGATGCGTTGGAGCGGGCCGGGATATCCACCCGGGTGATGTCGGCCATTCCCATGAGCGGTGTGGTTGAACATTATGACCGTCGCGCCGCCATTCGGCACCTGCGCTCCGGTGATGTGGTGATCTTCGCCGCCGGTACCGGCAACCCGTTTTTCACCACCGATTCGGCCGCCTGTCTGCGCGGTATCGAAATCGATGCCGGGCTGATTCTGAAAGCGACCAAGGTAGACGGTGTCTATTCCGCCGACCCCATGCGCGTGCCCGATGCCATCAAATACGATTACCTGACTTATGATGAAGTGCTGGACAAGAAGCTGGGGGTTATGGACCTGACAGCCATCTGTCTGGTGCGTGACCATGACATTCCGGTGTGTGTATTCAATATGCAGAAACCGGGATCACTATTGAACAATGTGATGGGCCAGACCGATGGTACCTTGATAGGTGTGGTTCGCCCGAACGAGTCGAGTGGCGAAGACGCCAACTGAAGGGGATCAGCATGATTGAAGAGATAATCAGTGATGCCAGTGAGCGTATGGAAAAATCCCTGCATTCACTGGAAATAGCTTTTAACAAAATCCGCACCGGCCGCGCCCACCCCGGTATCCTGGACACGGTCATGGTGCCTTATTACGGCGCTGATACGCCATTGAACCAGTTGGCCAATATCACTGTCGAAGAAGGGCGCTTGCTGGTTATTGTGCCCTGGGAACGGGCGCTGATTTCGGACGTGGAAAAAGCCATCATGAAGTCGGACCTGGGCCTGAACCCGTCCAACAATGGCGAGTCCATTCGCTTGCCGATGCCGGCGCTGACTGAAGAAACCCGGCGCGAATATACCAAACAGGCCAAAAGTGAAGCGGAAAATGCCCGCGTGGCGATTCGCAATATCCGCCGCGATGCCAACGGCACGATTAAGGATCTTCTCAAAGAAAAGGAAATCAGCGAGGATGATCAGCACCGTGCGGAAGATCGCATTCAGAAACTGACTGACAAATACATTGCGGCAGTCGAGTCGACGTTCAGCGCCAAAGAAAAAGACCTGCTGTCCATCTGACGGCTGGCCGGCATGACAGCTCAAGCCATGGATGCGAGAGGAGACGTCTCAGTGGAACAGGCCCCAACAACAGGACTGCCCCGGCACATCGCGGTGATCATGGATGGTAACAATCGATGGGCCAAGGCACGTGGACTGCGCGGCGGTGCCGGTCACCGCGCCGGCGCTGAGGCCGCCCGCGAAATTGTCTACGCCTGCGCAGACCGCAATATCGAGCACCTGACCCTGTTTGCCTTCAGCAGTGAAAACTGGCTGCGCCCCAACAAGGAAGTGCGCGGCCTGATGGCACTGTTCCTGAGCGTACTGCAACGTCACGAAATCAGGCAGATGCATGAGCGCAACGTGCGCTTGCGTTTTATTGGTAACCGGGGCGGCTTTTCACCGCGCCTGCAGAAAAACATGAACGATGTGGAAAAGCTGACGCAGCACAATACCGGCATGGTGGTGACGGTGGCGGCCGACTATGGCGGCCAGTGGGATATCAGCCAGGCCTGTCAGCGCATCGCCGAGCAAGTGCAGCAGGGTACCCTGCAGGCTGCCGACATCACCCCCGAGACAGTCCAGCAGCACGTCTGCCTGGCCGATGCGCCGCCCCCGGATCTGTGTATTCGTACTGGCGGCGAACAGCGCATCAGCAACTTTCTGCTATGGCAATTTGCCTATACCGAACTGTATTTCTGCGACACCTACTGGCCTGAGTTCAACGCCGACTCGCTGCAACTGGCACTGGATGATTTCCGTGGCCGCAAGCGTCGATACGGCAGACAATCGGACAGTGACGAAATTACCACGGCCGAGGGGGCGGAGATTGCTTAAGCAGCGTGTTCTGACAGCTATTGTCATGTTGCTGGTGCTGTATGCCGGCACGGCCTGGCTGTCGCCGGTGATGTTCGCCGGGTTTCTGAGCCTGATCCTGTTGCCGGCCCTGCTGGAATGGGGCCGCCTGATGGGCCTGGTACGCGATCGTGAACGCCTGGTGTTTGTGCTTTGTTTTACTGCGATTCTGTCGCTGGTGATCTGGTTTCTGCTGGCACCTGACACCGGCGCTGTTGAGCAGACCGGTCTGTTCCTGACCTCCAGTCTGACCCTGAGCGTCACCGGCGTCACCCTTATCAGTATGCTGGCCGTGCTGTTCTGGATCGGCATCTTCTATTTTCTGCGCCGTTTTCCCAGGCGCCAGGAATACTGGCAGGCGCGCTGGCGCATTGGTCTGATGGGGCTGGCCTGCCTGTTGCCGACCTGGGTGGGTTTCCTGTATCTGAAAGTGCTGGCGCCGTCCGGCTTGCTGGTGCTGATTCTGGTGGCACTGGTCAGTGTTGTTGACATTGGTGCGTATTTTTCAGGCCGGGCCTGGGGCAACGCCAAACTGGCCCCGGCGCTGAGTCCGAAAAAATCCTGGGCTGGCTTCTGGGGCGGCCTGGCCAGTTGCGCGGTGTTGACCCTGTGCCTGCTGACCTGGGTGCATACCGAATTCCAGGCGCTGTCTCCACTGACCTGGCTGGTATTGTTGCTGGCGGCGCTGCTGCTGGCGGTGTTTTCGGTGGTCGGCGACCTGTTTGAAAGCATGCTCAAGCGCCATCGTGGCATCAAGGACAGCGGCCGCAGCCTGCCCGGGCATGGCGGCGTACTGGACCGCATAGACAGTCTGGTGGCGGCCACCCCGGTGTTTGTGCTGGCCATGGTGCTGCTCAGTGCCCGGCTTGAGGTGTTATGAACCACGCAACGTCAACTCCCGCCACGCAGTCCATTACTGTTCTGGGTGCCACCGGTTCGGTCGGCACCAGCACGCTGGATGTGATTTCGCGCCATGAGCAGTTTCGTGTTTATGCGCTGAGTGCACACAGCAACACGGCGCTGCTGCTCAGTCAGTGTCTGCAGTTTGCGCCAGTGTACGCGGTGCTCAGTGATGAAAACGCGGCCGAGGCGCTGCGCCTGCAGCTGGAAAAGGCCGGCTCGCCGACCGAAGTCCTGTGGGGCGCCGAGGCGCTGAGCAGGATTGCCTCCGATGATGCGGTGGATGTGGTGATGGCGGCCATTGTCGGTGCTGCCGGGCTGTTGCCGGCACTGGCGGCGGCCAACAGCGGCAAGAAGGTGTTGCTGGCCAATAAAGAGTCGCTGGTGATGGCCGGTGAGCTGTTCATGCAGGCGGCGGTGGCCAGTGGCGCGGTGATTCTGCCCATCGACAGCGAACACAATGCCATTTTCCAGTGCCTGCCAGCGCCGGCGCAGTCCCGTCGCGGCGATCTGGCCGGGCAGGGCGTGCGCAAGGTGCTGCTGACGGCCTCCGGCGGGCCGTTTCTGCATACGCCGGTTGAACAGTTGCTCAGCGTGACGCCGGCGCAGGCCTGCAAACACCCGAACTGGGACATGGGGCGCAAGATTTCTGTCGATTCAGCCACCATGATGAACAAGGGGCTGGAATTTATCGAAGCGTGTTATCTTTTTGATCTGGCACCCGCGGCCGTGGAGGTGGTGATCCACCCGCAGAGCATCGTGCATTCCATGGTCGAATACAGTGACGGCTCGGTGCTGGCGCAACTGGGCAGTCCGGACATGCGCGTGCCGATCGCTCATGCCCTGGCCTGGCCGCAGCGCATTGAATCGGGCGCGGATTTTCTGAGTCTGGTGAAAAGCCCGGATCTGCAGTTTCTGGCGCCGGATCTGACGCGATTTCCCTGTCTGGAACTGGGCATGGAGGCGGCCAGACAGGGCGGATTCGCGCCAACCTGCCTGAATGCGGCCAATGAAATTGCGGTGGCCGCGTTTCTGGACGGACAGATCCGCTTTACCGACATTCCCCGCATTATTTCCGGTACCCTGGCGCAAATAACTTGTCGCCAGCCGGTCTCTATCGCTATGATTCAACAGCTGGATGCCGAGGCGCGGGCTGTTGCCTGTGACATCGCAGCGGGGTTGTAATTATGTTTGAGACACTGTTTACCAATATTCTTGCCCTTATTGTTACGCTGGGCATTCTGGTCACTATCCACGAATTCGGTCACTTCTGGGTCGCGCGCCGCTGCGGTGTGAAGGTCCTGCGTTTTTCCATTGGTTTTGGCCGTGCGGTGAAAACCTGGCATGGCAAGGATGGCACCGAATATGTCATCGCCCCGATTCCGCTGGGTGGTTATGTGAAAATGCTGGGCCAGGACGATACCCAGGCCGGTGGCGGTACTATCCCCGAATCCGAGCGCCACATGGCGTTCAACTACAAACCCCTGTGGCAGCGTTTTGCCATTGTCGCGGCCGGGCCGATCGCCAACTTTCTGCTGGCCATTGTGGTGTTCTGGCTGATCAACGTGGCGTATGGCCTGAAGGGTGTGGCGCCGGTGATGTCCAATGTGGTGGCTGACTCGCCGGCATACACGGCCGGCCTGCGCGCGGGTGACGAGATTGTCGCCGTAGACGGGGTCGACACCAATATCTGGCAGCAGGTCACCATGCAGCTGCTCAATCGTCTGGGAGAGACCGGCGAGCTGGTGATCAGCGCGATTCCTGCCACGGCCGCCGATGCCCGTGACTATGTGATTCCGGTACAGGACTGGGAGTCTCGTACCGCTGAGCCCAATCCGCTGGCCTCGCTGGGCATTGTGCAGTACGAAATACCGCCGGTGATTGATGGCGTGGTCGCGGGTGGCCGCGCCGAGCAGGCCGGTCTGCAGTCCGGTGACCGGGTGCTGAGTGCCGGCGGTGAGCCGGTCAGAAGCTGGACCCAGTGGGTGGAAATGGTTCGCGCGCACCCGGAACTGCCGCTGGATGTTGTTGTCCAACGCGGAGCAGTTGAGCAGGCATTGACGGTAACGCCCCAGGGCAGTGATGTTGATGGCGTGGCAATTGGCACCATCGGGGCGTATGTGGAACCGTATGATCTGTACGGCAGCTTGCCGCCGGAGATGCGCCGGGAGATTTCCTACAATCCGCTGACCGCGATCGGGCCAGCCCTGCAGGAAACCTGGGACAAGTCGGTATTTGTGCTGGATTCGATCAAGAAGATGGTGATTGGCCTGATTTCTGTCAAGAATATCAATGGCCCCATCACCATTGCCCAGGTGGCCGGCGAGACTGCCAGCTATGGCCTTGAGGTCTATCTGGGGTTCCTGGCGATACTCAGTATCAGCCTGGGTGTGCTGAACCTGTTGCCGATTCCGGTGCTGGATGGTGGGCATTTGTTGTATTACACCATAGAGGCTATCATACGCCGTCCTGTGCCAGAGCGGATCCAGGCCATGGGGCTGCAAATGGGGTTGCTGATGATTGGCGGTATCATGATGCTGGCGATCTACAATGACGTGGCGAGGCTGCTGTAGTACCTAAAAAGCACCAAAAATAACGAGATCATTCATCCAGACATCCAGGCATCAAAGAATTTCATGATTAGATACAGTCTCAGCGCTTTCCTGACTATCGGTATATGCACCGCAGCCCAGGCGCAGCCCCTTCTTCCAGCGCTTCAGGGCCAGGCCGACCAGCAATCGGCCCAACAACCCCTGTCACAGCAGCAGAGTTTTGTCATCAGCGATATCCGTATTGATGGTCTGCAGCGTATTTCCCCCGGCGTCATGTTCAGTCTGTTGCCGGTGAGCATCGGCGACACCATGCAGCCTGGCATGACTGGGCCCATCATCCGTTCCATCACCGAATCGGGTTACTTTGAAGAAGTGGAAGTGGCGCGTGAAGGCGATGTGCTGCTGGTGACGGTGCTGGAACGTCCCTCGGTCAGCGAGATCAATATCGAAGGCAACCGGGTCCTGCAGACCGAGGATATCCTGGAAAACATGGCGACCGCGGAAATTGTCGAAGGCGGCATCTTCACCCGCTCCACACTGGAGGCGATTCGCCAGGGCATCCAGGAAGTGTATTCCTCGCGCGGCCGTTACGGCACCACCGTTGATATCGAAGTGACTGAGCAGCCGCGTAACCGGGTCTCCATTGACATGACCGTTAATGAAGGCGAGGAAAGCCGCATCCGTGACGTCAACCTGGTGGGTAACACCACCTACAGCAACGAGGAACTGACCGATCTGATGGACCTGGGCACGCGGCCCTGGTACCTGCCCTTCAGCCGACGTGACCGCTACTCGCGAGAACAGCTGTCCGGCGACCTGGAGCGGGTTACCTCCTACTATCTGGATAACGGCTTTGCCCGTTTTAATATCGATTCCACGCCGGTGACCATCACCCCGGACAACGAACAGATTTATATCACCATCAATGTCAGCGAAGGCCAGCAGTACCAGATCAGCCGCGTTGACCTGGTGGGTGATCTGGTTAACGCTGAAGCTCTGCTGCGTGCCTACACGCTGGTGGGCCCGGGCCAGACCTATTCACAGGCACTGATTACCGCCAGTGAAGAATACATGACGCAGATCCTGGGTAACCTGGGTTATGCCTTTGCCACGGTTGAGGGTGTGCCCACGGTCAATGACGACGAGCAAACCGTGGAAGTGATTTTTTATGTCGAGCCCGGTGCCCGTACCTATGTCAATCGCATCAACTACCGCGGCAACGTATCGACCGCTGATGAAGTGCTGCGCCGGGAAATGCGACAGCTGGAAAGTGCGCCGGCGTCCAGCCAGCAGATCGAGCTGTCCAAGATTCGTCTGGAGCGACTGGGTTATTTCTCCACGGTAGAAGTGGATACCGTGGAAGTACCGGGCACCTCGGACCAGATTGATGTGGAGTTTGATGTCGAGGAGCAAAGCTTCGGCAGTATCTCCTTCAGTGTCGGTTCCGGCGGCGGCGGGGACTGGTTCGTGTCCACCGACCTGCAGGCAGAAAACTTCCTGGGTACCGGCCGTACCGTGGCGGTGGGCCTGAACCGCAGTTATTTCCAGAGCAGCGCGCGCTTTGCCTATGTGGATCCGTACTTTACGCCTGATGGCGTAAGCCGGGGCTTCAACGTGTTTGTGCAGAAGCAGGATTCGCCGTTTAACATTGCCAGCTTCTCGACAACATCTTACGGCGCATCGGTCAATTTCAGCTATCCGATCAGCGAAATCCAGCAGATCGGTTATAACGTGGGTTATACCCATACCGAGCTGTCGTCAGGCGGGCTGTCGGTGCAGGAGATCGAGGCCACACCACGGCTGAGCCTGAATGATCGCTACCTGATCCGGCCGGCCAATAACAACCCCTGGGAAGGTCCGGTGGTGGACGCCATTACCGCGCCGATCTCCAGTCTGCCTGAGCAATACCGGGGCCTGCCCACGGATCCGGGGTTTATCGACAAATACGGCACCACGTTTGATAATTTCACCTTTACCACCAACTATGTGTACAGCACCCTGAACCGAGGCCAGCTGGCGACACGCGGCACCCAGCACCAGGCCGCGTTTGAAGTCACCATACCGGGCAGTGATCTGCAGTATTACCGCGCCACCTATACCGGCCAGTATTACAAGCCGATTTACGGTGACGACTGGGTGTTCCACCTGCGGACCAACCTGGGCTACGGCAATGGCTACGGCAATACCGACGACATGCCGTTTTTCCAGAACTTCTTTGCCGGTGGTCTGGCCTATAACGGCGTTGTGCGCGGTTATGATGAAAACAGCCTGGGGCCGCGCAGCACCGATCCGCGCACCATTTCGCCACAGCAGGGCGGACTGGTCACCGATGACAATGGCAATATTGTACTGACCCCGGGTGGTGCGGCATCCTTCGATGGTTCCGTGGCTTACCCGACGCGGCCAGTGTTTGACAGCAACGGTCAACCGGTGCTGGATGCCAATGGCAATCAGCAGGTTGAACTGGCGGTGGAGACCTTTCAGGTCAACCGCCGTGACCGTAACTCGTTTGGCGGTAACGTGCTGACCACGCTGACCGCAGAAGTCCTGTTCCCGTTGCCGTTTGTGGAAAACCGGGGCGGTGTGCGCTCCAGTCTGTTTGTCGATGTCGGCAACGTATTTTCCACCAACTGCAGCGCATCGCAGGAGCGCCTGGGCTGTGGTACCTTTGACTTCACCGAACTGCGCTACTCGGCAGGGGTGGGGGTGACCTATCTGTCGCCGTTTGGCCCGCTGACCTTCTACCTGGCAGCACCGCTGAAGAAAGGCGAAAATGACCGGACCAAGACCTTCGATTTCACCATTGGTGCCGGGTTCTGAGGTCACAATTTATTTAGTAAGTAGTGGTCTGTACAGGGCCACAATACGGAACCACAATGATATACTGCGCGGCTATTGCGGTAGTCGGCTTTTTTATAACGCGGAGAATACAGAGTGAAGACAATGAACAAGTTAGTGATTATCGCCACAATGCTGCTGACCAGCAGCATGGCATTTGCCCAGGGTCCGACCATTGGCATCATCGATCTGGAGCAGGCCCTGTTCGGCTCCGAGGCCGCGCAGACACTGGAGGCCAATACCCGTGCCGAGTTTGGTGCTGATGAGCAGCGCCTGGAGCGCCTGAATACCGAACTGCGCGAAATCATCGAACGCGCCCAGCGCGACGAGTCCATCCTCAGTGAGGCGGAAATGCGCGAGATGAACTCTGATGCTGAAGAAAAGCAGGCGCAGATGCAGGTCATTGCCGAGCGTCTGCAGAATGCCTGGCAGCAGCGTCAGCAGGCGTTTGTTGAGCGTATGCGTCAGAGCCTGGGTCAGGCCATTGAAGCCGTTGTTGAAGAAGGCGGCTACGATGTGGTGCTGAATGCAGAATCGGTGGCCTATTTTGACAATGCCTACAACATCACTACGCTGGTGACGGCCAAACTCAACGAAATGGCACAATAAACCCGGCGTGCCGGTATGACAGGATCCTGTGCGGTGAAGCCTTCTTTTACCTTGAAAGAACTGTCCCGGCTACTGGATGTGCCTGTCCAAGGTGATGAGACGACCCGGATCGAAGGCCTGGCCACATTAAAGCAGGCCGGTCCGGGTCACTTGAGTTTTCTGACCAATCCCCGTTATGCGCGGCAGCTTGCCGCCTGCCAGGCCAGCGCCCTGATTCTGCACCCGGACCTGGCGTCAACGGTGCCGGTTCCCTGCCTGTTGTCCCGCTCGCCCTACGTGACCTACGCCCGCGCTTCGCAGCTATTTGCTCCCGCCACCGACAGCGTCACAGCACAAGACGGCAACCCATCCGTGCATGCCAGTGCAGTGATCAGTGCTGAGGCGACACTGGGCAGCCGGGTCAGTATCGGCCCACAGGCAGTGGTTGAAGCCGGCGCCGTGATCGGTGACGGCAGCCGTATCGGCGCCGGTTGTGTGGTCGGCCGCGATTGCCGCATTGGCACTGATGTGACCCTGTATGCCAATGTCACGCTGTATCACGGCATCCGTATCGGCGATCGCTGTATCATTCATGCCGGTGCGGTCATTGGCGCTGACGGGTTCGGGTTTGCCTTTGACGGTGAGCGATCGGTCAAGATCGCGCAACTGGGCGCAGTGGTGCTCGGTGCCGACGTCGAGGTGGGTGCCGGTAGTTGTATTGATCGCGGCGCCCTGGATGATACGGTGATTGAAGAGGGCGTGAAGATCGACAATCAGGTGCAGATTGGTCATAACTGCGTGGTTGGCGCGCATACCGTCATTTGTGGCTGCAGCGCACTGGCCGGCAGTACCCGCATCGGCCGTTACTGCGTAATTGGCGGTGGTGTGGGTATCACCGGGCATCTGAGTATCTGCGACCGGGTCACGGTCAGCGCCATGTCGATGGTGACACAGACAATAGACCAGCCGGGCCTGTATTCGTCCGGCACACTGCTGCAGGAAAGTAGCCTGTGGAAGCGCAACGTGGTAACGCTGGGCAAACTGTCCGGGCTGTCCAAACGCGTGAAAAAATTGGAACAGGTTCTGCCCCAGGAACCTGCAAAACCAGGAAAATGAAATGATGATGAACGTCGAAGAAATCAAGGAATACCTGCCACAGCGCTATCCGTTCTTGCTGGTTGATCGTGTGGTCAGCATGGAGATGGGCAAATCCATCGTGGCGTACAAGAATGTCAGCGTTAACGAGCCGTTTTTTAATGGCCACTTTCCCGACTATCCGATCATGCCGGGGGTGCTGATCATTGAAGCACTGGCGCAGGCGGCCGGTGTACTGGGATTCAAAAGCCAGGAGAAAAAACCCAAGGACGGTTATCTGTACTACTTTGTCGGCGCTGACGATGTCCGTCTCAAGCGTCCGGTGGTGCCAGGTGACTGTTTAACGCTGGAAGCCACTATCATCACCAGCAAGCGCGGTATCTACAAGTTTGCCTGCCGTGCATCGGTGGGTGATGAACTGGTTGGTGAAGCCACCATCATGTGTGCGGAGAGGAAGCGAGAACAGTGATCGATTCGCATGCAATTATCCATCCTTCGGCCAGGCTGGCCGACAATGTGACGGTAGGGCCGTGGAGCATCATTGGTGCCAATGTCGAGATTGGTGAAGGCACCGAGATCAGCTCTCATGTGATCATCAAGGCCAATACCCGCATGGGTAAAAACAACAAGGTGTACCAGTTTGCATCGGTCGGTGAAGACCCCGCCGACAAGAAATTTGCCGGCGAAGATACCTGGCTGGAAATTGGTGACGGCAATATCATTCGGGAAGGTTGCACGCTGCATCGGGGCACCGCCTCGGGTGGTGGCATTACCCGCATTGGTGACAATAACCTGATGATGGCCTATGTTCATGTTGCCCACGACTGCATGGTTGGCAGCAACACAGTGTTTGCCAACAACGCCGGCCTGTCCGGTCATGCCATTGTCGAGGACTGGGTGATTCTGGGCGGATATGCCGGTGTCAACCAGTTCCTGCGTATTGGCGCACATGCCATGGTAGGGGGCATGACGCACATTTCCCATGATGTGCCGGCCTATGTCATCGTCAGCGGCAGTCCGGCCGCCGTGCGTAGCGTCAATACCGTGGGCCTGGAGCGCCGCGGATTTGATGCAGCCACCGTGAAAGAGATTCGTCGCGCCTTCAAGATCATCTACAAGAAAGGCCTGAGTCTGCAGGAAGCACAGGCGCAGTTGACGGAGATGGCGGCAGCCACGCCGGCTATTGACGTCATGCTGCAATCCATCAAGGGCTCGGCCAAGGGCATACATCGCTGATGCTGATAGGCATGGTGGCTGGAGAAACGTCGGGTGACATGCTGGGCGCCGGCCTGATGCAGGCGATTCGTCAGCGCTATCCGCAGGCCCGCTTTGCCGGTGTCGGCGGCCCACTGATGCTGGCGCAGGGGTTTGAGTCGATCACGCCCATGGAGCGCCTGTCGGTGATGGGTTTTGTCGAACCACTGGGCCGGTTGCCGGAGTTGCTGCGGCTTAAAGGCGACCTGGTGAAGCTGATGGTGGACGAGCAGGCCGCGGTGTTTATTGGCATTGACTCGCCCGGCTTCAATCTGCGCCTGGAGCAGACGTTACATGATGCCGGCATCAGGACTGTGCATTATGTCAGCCCCAGCGTCTGGGCCTGGGGCAAGGGGCGCATCAACAAGATCGCGCGCGCCGTGGACCTGGTGCTGGCACTGTTTCCCTTTGAAGTCGGGATCTATCACCAGCACGGCATTGCCGTGCATTGTGTTGGCCATTCGCTGGCTGACCGTATTGCCCCGGGGCAGGATCAGACGCTGATCCGCCAGCAGGCACGTGACTCCTTGCAGTTGCCCCAAACCGTCCCGGTGTTGTGTCTGATGCCTGGCAGTCGCAAGGATGAAGTGCAGCGTCTGGCGCCGGTGTTTATCGCGGCGGCGCTGTTGTGCCTGGCGCAAAAACCGGACCTGCAGTTTGTCATTCCCTGTGCCAATGAACGCCGCCGTGAACAGATTGATGGCATGCTGACGCAGGCTTTGTTGCAGGCACCTGCGGCCCGGCAGGCTTTTTCCGTGATCGACGGACGTTCGCATGAGGCCATGCAGGCCTCTGACCTGGTGCTGCTGGCCTCGGGTACGGCCACCCTGGAAGCGCTGCTGCTGAAGCGGCCGATGGTGGTGTGTTATCGCCTGTCGGCACTGACCTGGGCGCTGGCCCGGCGTCTGGTGAAAATACCGTTTATCTCCCTGCCCAATCTGCTCGCCGGGCGCGAGCTGGTACCTGAGCTGTTGCAGGATCAGGTGACAGCGCCGACCGTCAGCGCCGAGGTACTGGCGTGGCTGGATGACCCGGTACGGCAGGACAGCCTGTACGATGCCTTTGAACAGATCCACCAGTCCATTCGCCTGGATGCCGATCAGCAGGCCGCCGCTGCGGTGAGTCAGCTGTTGGAGGCATCGCCGGGAGAAACAGGCTGATGCAGCGGGTGGTGGACTTTGTGGCTGACCCGGCCCTGGCCGGTGGTGGCCGGCCCGGGCAGATCATTGCCGGCGTGGATGAAGCCGGTCGCGGCCCGCTGGCCGGTGAGGTGTATGCCGCGGCGGTGATACTGCCGCCGACTTATGATCTGCCGGGTCTCAATGACTCGAAAAAACTCAGTGAAGCTCGCCGGGAGCAGCTGTTTGAACTGATTCAGGCACAAGCGGTGAGTTATGCCATTGTCGGCCTGGCAGCGGCGGACATTGATCGACTTAATATTTTCCAGGCCACGCTGCTGGCCATGAAAAAAGCGGTAACAGGGCTGGCAACCCAGCCTGAGTTTGTTTATGTTGATGGCAATCACTGCCCGGTCTGGTCGTACTCATCGCAGGCGCTGGTCAAGGGTGATAGCCGGCTGGACTGTATCGCTGCCGCGTCAGTGCTGGCGAAGGTGGCACGTGATCGGGTGATGGTAGACCTTGACCGGCAATATCCCGGATACGGGTTTGCCAAACACAAAGGTTATCCGACCAAAGCGCACATGGCGGCGCTGGAAAGGCTGGGTCCGTGTCCGCAACATCGCCGCTCCTACGCACCGGTAGCGCGCTGTCTGGCAGCCCTGAGCGCTGAAGAATAAACAGCCCTGAGCAAATAAAAAGCCCTGAGCAAATAATAAGCATCAACCCTGGAGTACCTATGACCCGGCTGGTCCCGTCGAATTTTGTGCATTTACGCGTTCACACCGAATACTCGGTGGTTGATGGCCTGGTGCGTGTCAAACCCCTGATCGAAGCGACCGCCAAAATGGGCATGCCCGCGGTGGCGGTCACCGATCACGCCAACCTGTTTGCCATGATCAAGTTTTATACCGCCGCCATGGCGCAGGGTGTCAAACCGGTCTGTGGCTGCGATGTGTTGCTGGAAAATCCCGAGCGTCCCGACAAACCTTTCCCGCTGGTGCTGCTGGTGCAGAACCTGGCCGGATACCGAAACCTGACCCGACTGATTTCCCTGTCCTACACGGAAAAGCAGGGCCACGGTGAACCACAGCTGCGCCGCGAGTGGTTGCAGGCCAATGCCGACGGGCTGATTGCCTTGTCCGGTGGTATGACCGGTGAAGTGGGCCGCGCACTGCAGGAAAGTGATGCGGCCACCGCGCGGACTGTGCTCGCCGGGTATATGAATCTGTTTCCCGGCCGTTTCTATCTGGAGCTGCAGCGCTGCGGCCGCCAGGGTGAGGAATCCTATCTGCAGGCTGCTGTGCAACTGGCGTCGGAGACCGGTTGTCCGGTGGTCGCCACCAACGATGTGCGGTTTATCAACAGCGAGGATTTTGAGGCCCATGAGGTGCGCGTCTGCATCCATGAACGCCGCACCCTGGACGATCCGCGCCGGCCCCGACATTATTCCGAGCAGCAGTACCTGCGCAGCCCGGAAGAAATGCTGGAGTTGTTTGACGACCTGCCCGAAGCCATAGAGAACACCGTGCAGATCGCCCGGCGCTGTACCCTGGAGCTGGAACTGGGCAAACCCTATCTGCCCAATTACCCGGTCCCGGACGGGCTGACCATGGATGAGTTTTTCCGCCAGGTCAGCCGCCAGGGTCTGGATCAGCACCTGCCCAGACTGTTTCGCGAGATACGCGGTCAACACGCCCCTGATGAAGACTTCGCGGCGTTCTGCCAGCCCTATTATGAGCGTCTGGATTTTGAACTGAATGTGATCATCCAGATGGGCTTTCCGGGTTACTTCCTGATCGTCATGGAGTTCATCCAGTGGGCCAAGAACAACGATATACCGGTCGGGCCGGGCCGGGGGTCGGGCGCCGGCTCCATTGTCGCCTATGCGCTGGGCATTACCGACCTCGACCCACTGCGCTATGACCTGCTGTTCGAACGCTTCCTGAACCCGGAGCGGGTATCCATGCCTGACTTTGATGTCGACTTCTGCATGGAAGGGCGGGACCGGGTTATTGCCCATGTGGCAGAACTGTATGGCAAAGAAGCGGTCTCGCAGATCATCACCTTCGGTACCATGGCGGCCAAGGCTGTTGTGCGCGACGTGGCACGGGTGCAGGGCAAGTCCTATGGCCTGGCCGACAAGCTGTCCAAGCTGATTCCCTTTGAACCGGGCATGACACTGACCAAGGCCATGGAGATGGAGCCACAGCTGCCGGAATTTATCGACAGCGATGAGGACGCGCAGGAAATCATGGAGATGGCGTTCAAACTGGAAGGCATCACCCGTAACGTTGGCAAACACGCCGGCGGTGTGGTCATCGCGCCGACCCGGCTGACGGATTTTTCGCCGCTGTACTGTGATGAGAACGGTGACAGCCTGGTCACCCAGTTTGACAAGAATGATGTGGAAACCGCCGGTCTGGTGAAGTTCGACTTCCTGGGCTTGCGCACGCTGACCATTATTGACTGGGCCGTCAAGATGATCAATGCGCAGGAAGCTGCGCACCAGCAGGACAAACTCGATATTCGCAATATTCCACTGGATGACGTGCGGGTGTACGAATTGCTGCAGCGCGCTGAAACCACCGCCGTGTTCCAGCTGGAATCGCGCGGCATGAAAGAGTTGATCCGCAAGCTGTTGCCCAGCTGTTTTGAAGACATCGTGGCACTGGTGGCGCTGTTTCGTCCCGGCCCGTTGCAGTCGGGCATGGTGGACGACTTTATCAACCGCAAACACGGCCGTGCCGACAGCAGTTATCCGCACCCGGATCTGGAGCCGGTGCTGAAGAATACCTACGGCGTTATCCTGTATCAGGAGCAGGTGATGCAGATTGCCCAGGTGCTGGCCAATTTCAGCCTGGGCAACGCTGACATGCTGCGCCGCGCCATGGGTAAAAAGAAGCAGGAAGAAATGGACAAGCAGCGCAGTTTCTTCCTGGCCGGTGCTGCCGAGCGTGGCATCAGTGCGGAGCTGGCGGGCTCGATTTTTGACCTGATGGAAAAATTTGCCGGTTACGGTTTTAACAAGTCGCACTCGGCAGCCTATGCACTGGTGTCCTATCAGACCGCGTGGCTGAAGAAGCATTATCCGGCCTACTTCATGGCAGCCGTGCTGTCGGCGGACATGCAGAACACCGACAAGGTGGTGACCCTGATTGAAGAATGCCGGGAGATGCAACTGCCGCTGGTGGTGCCCGATGTGAACGTCGGTGCCTATAACTTTACCGTCAACCAGCACGGCGAGATTGTCTACGGCCTGGGCGCCATCAAGGGACTGGGTGAAGGCCCGATCAATGCCATCATTGCTGCGCGCAATGAAGGCGGTCCGTTCAAGTCCCTGCTCGATTTCTGCTCACGGGTGGATCTGCGTACTGTCAACAAACGCGCACTGGAGGCCATGATCCGGGCCGGGGCGCTGGACCATCTGGTTGATGCCGACACCGACCACACCCGCGCGCAGCTGATGGCGGCGCTGCCCGATACCGTGCAGGCGGCGGAGCAGAGCAGCCGCAACCAGGCCGCCGGCGTGCTCGACATGTTTGGCGATATTGCCCCGGTGCCCGAACCCGAGGTCAGCGCCGGTGTCATCAATGTGCGACCGTGGACCCAGCAGAAACGTCTGCAGGCCGAGCGCGATACCCTGGGCCTGTATCTGAGCGGCCACCCGATTGATGAATACCTGCCGGAACTGAAACAACTGACCCGGGACCGGCTGGCCAATCTGCGCCCCGAGCGCGAGAGTCAGTGGGTGGCGGGGCTGCTGGTGAGCACGCGCACCATGCGCAGCAAGCGCGGCGACAATATTGCCTTTATTACCCTGGATGATCGTAGCGGTCGTCTGGAGATTTCGCTGTTTGCCAAAGAATACGAGCAGTTCCGCGAGTTATTGCAGAAGGACGCCATCCTGGTGGTCGACTGCCAGGTGTCCATGGATGACTTCAAGGGCGCCATGCGTGGCAGGGCACGTGAAGTGCTGAACCTGACCCAGGCGCGGCAGCGTTTTGCCCGGGCCATCGAGCTGGAACTGCACGCCGGGGTGCTGACCCCCGATTTTACCCGGCGACTGGCAGATGTCCTGCAACCGTATCGCCAGGCACCGCCACCGGCCCCTGAAGCTGCGGGCGAGAGTCCTGGTCAGGACTACGCCGATGAGTACCCGGTACCGCCCAATGCCGAGCTGATCCCGCCGGAGACACCGTTGAGCTGCCCGGTGCGGATTCGCTACCGGCGCCCGGAAATTGCCGGCAATCTGCAGCTGGGCGAAAACTGGCAGGTACTGCCCGATCAGACCCTGATCCAGGAGCTACATCTGCTGTGTGGTGCAAACGCTGTCAGCATTGCTTACCGCTGAGGCTTAACTTTGCTATCATTACAGCCCTAATTGACCGACTCAGGCCGGAACAGAAGCGATTATGAACCCGAATTATCTGGATTTTGAACAACCCATTGCTGATCTTGAAGTCAAGATCAACGAGCTGCGCCTTGTCAGTGATGACAATGACCTCAATATTGGTGATGAAATTCAAAAGCTTAAGGAAAAGAACACCAAGCTGACCGAGAAGATCTACGGCAACCTCAGCCCGTGGCAGATCTCCCAGGTCGCGCGCCATCCGCTGCGACCCTATACCCTTGATTACATTCAGCATATCTTTGACGATTTTGACGAATTGCACGGTGACCGGCTGTTTGCTGATGACATGGCGCTGATTGGTGGTATTGCCCGTCTTGACGGCAAACCGGTGATGGTGATTGGCCATCAAAAGGGGCGGGGCACCAAGGAAAAGGTACGTCACAATTTTGGCATGCCGCGCCCGGAAGGCTACCGCAAGGCGCGCCGGCTGATTCTGCTGGCCGAGCGCTTCAAGCTGCCGGTACTGTCATTTATTGATACACCCGGTGCCTACCCGGGAATCGACGCTGAAGAGCGCGGTATCAATGAAGCCATTGCCGAGAATATGGCCATGATGTCACGGGTAAAAACCCCGCTGATCGCCACGGTGACCGGTGAAGCGAACTCCGGGGGCGCCATCGCCATCGGGATCGCCGATCACCTGAACATGCTGCAGTATTCCACCTACACGGTGATTACGCCGGAAGGCTGTGCCACCATTTTGTGGAAGTCGTCTGAACATGCGCCTGATGCAGCCGAAGCCATGGGGGTAACCTCAACCCGCCTGGAAGAGCTGGGTATTGTTGATACCACCATCCCGGAGCCGCTGGGGGGTGCCCATCGCGATGTCAAAGCCATGGCGCGCAACATGAAATCAGCACTGATTGATCAGGTTGAACGCTTGCAGAACATGGATATTGACGACCTGGTGGAGCGTCGCTACAAACGTCTGATGAGTTATGGCATCAGTAGCTGACCGTCAGCATGGGCAGCCAACCGACTGAACCCGACTATTCCCGCACGCAACTGAATTTGCTGGCAACTGATCGCCAGGACCTCGAACAGGTCCTGGCGAGTTCGCTATTGCGTTTGCGCCAGCAGTATCCAGCCTGCCAGCGGCTGGTTCTGGGTGTCAGCGGGGGCCTGGATTCCATGGTGCTGCTGCATGCCTGCCACCGGTTACTGGCGCAGGCGGACCAGGCCCAGGGTCAAAAGCAGGGTCAGGAACAGGACCAGCCGGCCTGGCCTTTTGCCGGACTGCGGGTGGTGCATGTGAATCACGGCATCAGTGCCCATGCCGCGGACTGGCAGGCGCATTGCCAGGCTGCGTGTCGCGAGCTGAATATCGCCTTTGTGGCACATCAGGTCAGGATCGCAAGGGGGACGGGCCAGGGCCTGGAGGCAGACGCCAGGGCCGCGCGTTATGAGGTGTTCGAGCAGGAGCTGGCGGCTGACGAAGCGCTGCTGCTGGCTCATCATCAGGATGATCAGCTGGAAACCGTGATGCTGCGCCTGTTGCGCGCAGCCGGTCCGCGTGGCCTGGCGGGTATGCCGGACAGCCGTGCGCTGGGGGCTGGCATGCTGTGGCGGCCACTGCTGGCATTGCCACGCGAGCAACTGGAAAGCTGGGCGGCCCGCCATGCGGTGCGCTGGGTGGAGGATGACAGCAACAACGATGACCGTCTGAGCCGGAATTATTTGCGACAGCACATCATGCCGGCGCTGGCATCACACTGGCCAGGCTGGCGGCAAAGCGTGGCGCGTACCGCGGCGCTGGGTGCCGATGCCGACCAGATACTGACAGAGGTGGCAGACAGATGGCTGGCGATCCTGTCGCCGGACAGTGACCGGCTGAATTGTGTCAGCCTGCTGAATCTGTCGGCGGCCCTGCAACGACTGGTGATTCGTCACTGGCTTTTGCGCGAGACCGGGCAGACCCCGGGCTGGCGTCTGGTGCAGCGCGTTCAGCAGGAATTGCTGGGGGCCGGTGACGATGCGCAGCCACAGGTCAACTGGCAGCACTGGCAACTGCGGCGCTTTGCCGGCCAGCTGTATGTGCTGGAGGCGCTGGAGCCGGTGCCGGCCACGCCGGCACAAGGGTATGCCTGGCAGCCCCAGGGTGATGGCCGCTTTGTTGCCCGGGTGTTGCCCGGCAACGGCATCTTGCGTCTGTATCAGGCGCCTGCCGGCAGTGCCCGGAATCAGGTCATGCGCTTCCCCGACGGCGAGTGTGTGATCCGTTATCGTCAGGGTGGTGAACAGTGCGCCTTGCCGGGTCGCCCCAGGCGGCCGTTGAAAAAGATTTTGCAGGAGTCTGCGATACCGCCGTGGGTGCGGGAGCGGACGCCATTGGTGTATATCGATAATAAGCTGGCCTGGATAGTCGGGGTCGGTGTGTGTGAAGGTTTTCAGGCTGTTGATGAAGGTGCGGGCTGGGCAGTACGCTGGCAAATGCCTTCACGACAGGATCATATTTAGTTTGTCGATGCTGGGCGCTTCTGGTAACCTGTAGCCCCATCAGTGACATAGGATGGGGCGTTAATGACGCGATATATTTTCATTACCGGTGGGGTGGTTTCCTCACTCGGCAAAGGCATCACTTCAGCATCTCTCGCGGCGATTCTTGAAGCCCGCGGACTCAAAGTAACCATGCTCAAACTGGACCCGTATATCAACGTGGATCCCGGTACCATGAGCCCGTTCCAGCACGGCGAAGTGTTTGTCACGGAAGATGGCGCAGAAACCGATCTGGACCTGGGTCACTATGAGCGCTTTATCCGTACCACCATGAGTGCGCGTAACAATTTCACCACCGGTCGTGTGTACGAGGAAGTCATTCGTCGTGAGCGCCGTGGTGATTACCTGGGTGCCACCATTCAGGTGATTCCGCATATTACCGATGAAATCAAACGCCGTGTGGTTGATGGCGCGGCCGGCGCCGATGTGGCGCTGGTAGAAATCGGCGGCACTGTAGGTGACATCGAATCCCAGCCTTTCCTGGAAGCGGTGCGCCAGATGCGCGTGGAGCTGGGCTCCTCACACGCGCTGTTCATGCACCTGACGCTGGTGCCCTATATTGCTACCGCCGGCGAAACCAAAACCAAACCAACCCAGCACTCGGTCAAGGAGCTGCGCTCCATCGGTATTCAGCCCGATGTGCTGATCTGCCGCTCCGAGCAAGAGATTGCCGAGTCGGCACGCCGCAAGATTGCCCTGTTTACCAACGTTGACCTGCCGGCGGTGGTATCACTGCCCGATACCAACACCATTTACCGGGTGCCGTCGATGCTGCGCGCCGCGCATCTGGACGAAATCATTGTCAGCAAGTTTGGTCTGCAGTGCCCACCGGCAGACCTGACCGAGTGGGACCGCGTGGTCGATGCCAAACTCAATCCTGACCGGGAAGTCAATATTGCCATTGTCGGCAAATACATGGAGCTGCTGGAAGCCTACAAGTCGCTGATCGAAGCCATCAGCCATGCCGGCATCCAGACCCGCACCCGCGTCAATATCAAATACATCGACTCCAGCGACATCAAGGTGCACGGCACCTCGCTGCTGGAAGGCGTGCATGCCATTCTGGTGCCCGGCGGCTTTGGCCTGCGCGGCGTGGAAGGCAAGATCAGCACCGTGCAGTATGCTCGCGAAAACAAGATTCCGTACCTGGGTATCTGCCTGGGCATGCAGGTGGCGGTCATTGAATATGCCCGCAACAAAGCCGCGCTGGCGGATGCACACAGCACCGAGTTCAAGGCCGATTGCAAGGACCCGGTGGTGGCGCTGATCAGTGAATGGGTGACGGCAGAAGGGGGTGTTGAAACACGCGATGAAAACTCTGACCTGGGCGGCACCATGCGTCTGGGCGGCCAGCAGTGTCGTCTGGAACCCGGTTCGCTGACCCATCAGTGTTACGGCAAAGATGTTATTGTGGAGCGTCATCGCCACCGTTATGAAGTCAACAACAATTATGTGGAAGCCCTGCAGGCCGCCGGTCTGATCATCGCCGGTCGGTCCATGGATGGCGAGCTGGTGGAAGTCATCGAGGCGCCGGACCATCCCTGGTTTGTCGCCTGCCAGTTCCACCCGGAATTCACCTCCACGCCGCGTGACGGCCATCCGTTGTTTACCGGATTTGTGAACGCGGCGCTGGCCCACCAGGCGGCCAGCGACAACAAAGGTAACGGATAGACAATGACAGCTTCCGACATCAACAGCAGCGGCAATATTCACCTGCAGCTCAATGAAAAGATTCGTTTTGGCAACGATCTGCCATTTGTGCTGGTTGGTGGCATGAATGTGCTGGAGTCAGCCGATCTGGCCATGGAAGTGGCGGCGCACTATGTTGAGGTCTGCGGCCGGCTGGGTATTCCCTATGTGTTCAAGGCATCCTTTGACAAGGCCAATCGTTCATCCATCAGTTCCTATCGAGGCCCGGGACTGATCAATGGCCTGAAAATTCTGCAGGCCATCAAGGATCGCTTCAAGGTGCCGGTGCTCACCGACATCCATGAGCCGGCACAGGCCGAGCCGGTGGCGCAGGTGGCCGATATTCTGCAATTGCCGGCGTTTCTGTCACGGCAGACCGACCTGGTGACGGCGATGGCCCGTACCGGCGCCTGTATCAATATCAAGAAGGCGCAGTTTCTGGCACCGGAGGAGATGCGCCATATTCTGCGCAAATTCGAGGAGGCCGGTAACAACAAACTGATGCTGTGCGAGCGTGGCTCAAGTTTTGGTTACAATAATCTGGTGGTGGACATGCTGGGTTTTTCGGTGATGAAAAAATTCCGCTACCCGGTGATGTTTGATGTGACCCACTCGCTGCAAAAGCCCGGTGGTCTGGCCGCCAGTGCGGACGGTCGGCGCGCCGATGTCACCACACTGGCGCGGGCCGGCATGAGCCAGGGGCTGGCGGCACTGTTCCTGGAGGCGCACCCGGACCCGGATAAGGCCCTGTGTGATGGCCCCTGTGCCTTGCCGCTGGACAAACTTGAGCCGTTCCTGGCGCAGATGAAACAGGTTGATGAGCTGGTCAAGCAGTTCCCGGTGATCGATACTGACTAAGTGGTAATGCCGTGCAGGCAGGCTAGTTGCAAGTTCCCAATTAAAGACTATTAATCAGACGCTCAGGCAGGACAGGAAAAATTTATGGCAATAATCAAAGATATCCGTGCACGTGAAGTGCTGGACTCGCGTGGCAACCCGACCGTTGAAGCCGACGTGACGCTGGATAACGGTATCATGGGCAGTGCCTGTGCACCGTCGGGCGCATCCACCGGCTCCCGCGAAGCACTGGAATTGCGCGACAAGGACGCTTCACGATATCTGGGTAAAGGGGTACTGAAAGCAGTCTCCCATATCAACAAGGACATCCGTGATCTGCTGATCGGCCACGATGCCGCTGATCAGGCCGCCATCGACAAAATGATGATCGACCTGGACGGCACACCCAACAAGGCCAAGCTCGGTGCCAATGCCATCCTGGCGGTATCGCTGGCGGCTGCCAAGGCCGCGGCCCAGGCCAATGATCAGCCACTGTATGCCTGGATTGCCGGCCTGAACGGGACCAGGGACAGCATGACCCTGCCAGTGCCGATGATGAACATCATCAACGGTGGCGAGCATGCCGACAACAATGTTGATATCCAGGAGTTCATGGTGCAGCCGGTGGGTGCGCCCACGTTTGCCGAGGCATTGCGTTACGGCGCGGAGATATTCCACAGCCTGAAGGCGGTACTGAAAAAGCAGGGCCTGAATACCGCGGTCGGTGATGAGGGTGGTTTTGCCCCCAACCTGCCGTCCAATGCCGCGGCGCTGGATGCCATCATGCAGGCGGTGGACAGCACCGGTCTGAAAATGGGCAGTGATATCCGCCTGGCGCTGGACTGTGCCTCGTCGGAGTTCTACCGTGACGGAAAATACAACCTGAAGGGCGAGAATGCCGTTTATGACGCCGCGCAGTTTACTGACTATCTGGCCAAGCTCTCGGTTGATTACAATATCCTGTCCATCGAAGACGGCATGGATGAGAGCGACTGGGATGGCTGGGCGCGGCTGACCCGCAAGATCGGCAACAAGGTACAGCTGGTGGGAGATGATCTGTTTGTCACCAACACCGAGATTCTGGCCCGGGGTATTGACGAGAATATCGCCAATTCCATTTTGATCAAATTTAATCAGATCGGTACACTGAGTGAAACGCTGGCGGCCATTCGCATGGCGCGCAAGGCCGGTTACACGGCGGTGATTTCGCACCGCTCGGGTGAAACCGAAGACACCACGATTGCCGACCTGGCGGTGGCCACGGGTGCCGGTCAGATCAAGACCGGTTCCCTGTGCCGGTCGGACAGAGTTGCCAAGTACAATCGTCTGTTGCGTATTGAGCAGGAACTGGGCAGCAAGGCGATTTACCGGGGTATTGAGGAGTTCCGTCACGTTAATTGACGTCAGGGTCCCTGCGGACCATAGAGTCGCTTTATGAAAGCACTGGTGGCAGCGCTGGTTTTGATTTTGCTGGTTTTGCAGTGGCGACTGTGGATCGGCGACGGTGGTGTTGCCGAGTTGCGCCAGCTGGAAACCCAGCTGGCGGTGCAGCAGCAGGAGAACGCAGCCTTGCGTCTGCGCAATGAGATGCTGGAGAGTGAGGTGCTGGACCTGAAAAATGGTCTGGAAGCGGTTGAAGAGCGCGCGCGTGCCGACCTGGGCATGACGCGCAAAGACGAAACCTTTTACATGATTATCGAATAGGCCTATGAGCATCTGGGCTGTTGTTCCCGCCGCCGGTATCGGCAGCCGCATGCAGGCTGCCATTCCCAAACAGTATCTGCGCATCAACGGACAGACCGTGTTGTCGCTGACACTGGCGCGCCTGTCTGCGGTGGCGGATATCAAACGTATCATGCTGGTGCTCAGTGCCGATGACCGGCACTGGACACGGCACAATTCTGTGCATGATCCGGACCGTGACAAAGTGCTGACCTGCGCGGGTGGCGATGACCGCTGGCAGTCGGTGTTGAATGGCCTGGATGCACTGGCCGATATTGCTGCCCCGGATGACTGGGTGCTGGTCCATGACGCAGTGCGACCCTGTGTGCGCATTGACGATATCCTGCGTTTGCTCGCCCTTACCAGAACTGACAGTGCGACGGACAGTTCAACGGACAGTTCAACGGACAGTGCCGGGGGGTTACTGGCGTTGCCGGTCAGCGACACACTCAAGCGTGCCGACGGTACCGGCACTGTGCTCAGCACGGTCGATCGTACTGACCTGTGGGCCGCCTGTACGCCGCAACTGTTCCCGTTTGCACGCCTGCGAGAGGCTTTGCGTGAAGCGTCAGCGGCAGGTGTCACTCTCACCGACGAAGCCTCGGCCATGGAATGGGCAGGCGCAAAACCGCAGCTGGTGCCCTGTCACAAGGACAATATCAAGATCACTTACGCTGAAGACCTGGCGCTCGCGGAACTCATTCTGCAGGCTCAGGTGCGCCAGGCCGGATCGGCCACCGATCAGGAAATTTTTGCTTACACAGGCATACTGGAATGAAAGATATCAGAACCGGGCATGGTTATGACGCCCATCGATTTGCCGAGCCTGATGATCAGCGGGCGTTAATTCTGGGCGGCGTCACCATACCCTATGAGCGCGGACTGTTGGCGCACTCTGATGGTGATGCACTGATTCATGCCTTGTGTGATGCCATTCTGGGCGCGCTGGGGCGCGGCGATATCGGCCGGCATTTCCCCGACAATGACGCGGCCTACAAAAATGTGGATAGTGGCCTGCTGCTGCAGCAGGTGGTGGCGATGATGACGGAGGGCGGCTGGAAGCTGGCCAATGCCGACATGACCATTCTGGCGCAGGCACCGAAGATGGCGCCGCATATCCCGTCCATGTGTGCACGACTGGCCAGTCTGCTCAATGTTGATCTCGAGCGGGTCAATGTCAAGGCATCGACCACCGAGGGCATGGGGTTTGTCGGGCGTCGCGAAGGCATTGAAACCTACGCTGTTGTTGTGTTGTACCGTTAGGTGGACAGACCGTTGTTGCCACGCAGTCTGGGTGCGCCCCTGCTGACGGGTCGCTTCAAGCAGACAGCAGATGACTTTGTTGTTGATGAAGTGCTGGGCTTTGAATGCAGCGGTGCAGGCGAGCACCTGTGGTTGCAGATTCGAAAGACCGGGCTGTCGACCCCTGATGTTGCTGACCAGCTGGCACGCGCTACCGGGCTGCGAGCCGCCGATATCAGCTGGTCCGGGCTCAAGGATAAACACGGCGTGTGCACGCAATGGTTCAGCCTGCACAGTCCGGGCAAGGAGGTCAGCGGGCTGGCGGGCCTGGCATCCGACAAGTTGTGTATCCTGCAGCAGTTGCGCAATCACAAAAAACTGCGGCGCGGCAGTCACCGCAGCAACCGGTTCCGTATTCGCCTGCGCGAGGTGGCAGCGGTAGCTGATGTCACTGCTGATGCAGCCTGGCAGGATCTGCAGCAGCGACTGGCGACGGTGGCGCAGGCAGGGGTACCGAATTATTTTGGCGAACAGCGTTTTGGTCATGACAACCTCAGCCACGCCGAGGCCTGGTTTCTCGGTCAGCGTAAACCCCGTGGTCGACTGGAGCGGGGCATGTGGCTGTCGGCAGCGCGCTCGGCGCTGTTTAATGCGGTGCTGGCCAGGCGCGTTGAGCAGGATAACTGGCATCGTTACCTGCCCGGTGATGTGATGAATCTTGATGGCAGTGCCAGTGTGTTCCTGGCGTCGGCCGATGATGATTCATTACCACAGCGTCTGCTGTTGCAGGATATCCACCCCACCGGACCATTGTGGGGACAGGGCGAGCTGCCCAGCCGGGATGTCACCGCGGCGCTGGAACAGGCGGTGGCGGCGGAGATGGCAGTATTCAGTGAAGCATTGCCACGCTTCGGGCTGAAACAGGAACGTCGCAGTTTGCGTTTGCCGGTGAAGGCTATAGACTATCGGCGGCCCGACACCGGCACGCTGGACCTTGAATTCACACTGCCGACTGGTACCTATGCCACGGCAGTATTACACGAACTTTGCAACTATCATGAGGTGCGACCATGAACGGTATATCCGCTCCGGCGCGCTTCAATACATTACGCACGGGAAGGACTGTTTGAACACTCCAAATCTGGCCGGCATTGGCATGACCTCACAGCGCACCCGCGAACGCATGATCGCCTCGTTGCTTGATAAAGGTATCAAGAACTGGGCGGTACTGGATGTGATGCGCACCACGCCGCGGCATATCTTCCTTGACGAGGCGCTGTCGCATCGGGCCTATGAAGACACGGCGCTGCCCATTGGCTACAGCCAGACCATTTCCCAGCCTTTTGTGGTGGCCCGCATGACTGAAGCAGTGCTGGGCAACCGCGCGCCGGAGCAGGGCAAGTTGCCCAGAGTGCTGGAAATCGGCACCGGTTGTGGTTACCAGACGGCGGTGATTGCGCAACTGGCCGAGCGCGTGTGGACGGTGGAACGTATTCAGCCCCTGCTGGACAAGGCGCGGCGCAATCTGGGCCTGTTGAAGGTACGCAATGTGCGCTCCAAACATGACGATGGCAGTCTGGGCTGGCCCGAGCACGGACCCTTTGACGCCATCATTGCCGCAGCGGCGCCGCAGCAGGTGCCCTCGGACTTGCTGGCACAGCTGGCTGATGGCGGCCGTCTGGTGATACCGGTCGGCTCCGAGCGCGGTGGTCAGGAATTGCTGCTGATCGAACGTGACGGTGATGAATTCCATCGGCGGGTACTGGAAGCGGTGAACTTTGTGCCGTTGTACATAGGTCAGGTGCAGTACTGATGTTCGCGACCCCGACTGCCCTGCGCGAGCGGGTGCTGCTGTTTCTGAAAGGCATGGCGATGGGCGTGGCAGACTCCGTGCCCGGTGTCTCAGGTGGCACCATCGCGGTTATCAGCGGCATTTACGAGGCGCTGATCAATGCGCTCAAGCAGTGTCATCCGCTGGCCCTGAAAACCCTGTGGCAGCAAGGCCCGCGTGCATTCTGGCAACAGATCCACGGCAGCTTTCTGCTGACCCTGCTGTCGGGTATTCTGCTGAGCCTGGTGCTGATGGCGAACACCGTGCTGTATCTGCTGGACCAGCATTTTGTGCTGGTAATGGCGTTTTTTATGGGCCTGGTGCTGGCCTCATGCTGGCTGTTACGCGCCGAGGCCGGCCGCTGGAGTGTGTTCAAGGTGCTGCTGTTTGCCATCGGGTTTGTCCTGACTGCGCTGACGGCAGTATTGAATCCGATGGCCGGCAGCACCGCGCTGCCGTACATCTTTATCAGTGGCATGATTGCCATCTGTGCGATGATTCTGCCGGGTATTTCCGGTGCTTTTCTGTTGCTGCTGCTGGGCGTGTACGAATACGTGCTGGGCGCATTACGCAATGCCGAGGTGGATGTGATTCTGGTCTTTGGCCTGGGCTGCGCCATCGGTCTGCTGTCGTTTGCACACCTGCTGTCGTGGACATTCCGTCATTACCGGGAGCAGAGTTATGCCTTTATCATTGGCATGCTGGCCGCGTCGCTGATTGTACTGTGGCCATGGCGGGAGGCCACCGTGCCGGCCGCCGACACCGGCACGGTGCTGGCGGCTGTGCTGTGTGCGTTCCTGGGCTGCGCGGTGATCCTGGGGTTTTCGCGCCTGGCGCGCGGTTGACATGGCATAACACGGCGCTGCAGTTTATGATGAGCCGTCTCGCTGTTGTTTGAGGTGTTGTCTTGATGAATCTGTTACGTCGCGTGATCCCCAATACTGTCTACCGGAATCCCTGCTCCCTGGCGGGCGCCTGCATCTTGCTGCTGGCCGGCTGTGGTGGTGGCTATCAGGCACCGATGGATGATCGTAGCAGTGCCCTGGAGCGAACGCCGCCCATGATCGTCAGCAATGGGCAGGAAGTGCCGGCAACGCCGCGTCGCCGGCCGGAAATCGTCAACGGCAACAATCAGCCCGGCAGCAGCCAGGCCAGCAATACCAGCGCCGGCAATGGCTCAGTTGGAGCCGCCACTACAGTGGTACGCCCGGTCAATGTGGGTGGCGGCATCGCGCGCACCACCATCAGTCGCGACCCTTTGCCGGCCAGTGAACAGACCGCCAATCAACCAGGCATATCGACACAACAGCCGGCAACCACAACGGGCAATCGAACTCATACCGTCGCCCGGGGCGATACCCTGTATTCGATTGCCTGGACTCACAATATTGATTACCGGCGTCTGGCGCTGGTCAACAATCTGTCGGCACCCTACACCATTTATCCGGGCCAGCAATTAAACCTGAGTGACTCCGGGGTCTCCGAGCAGGCCATCAGTGCCTTGCCTGACATTCCGGCATCGCCCGCCGGCGAACTGGCCAGCAGCACCGGCCAGCGGCCTCAGGCGGCCATTGATGCGCGCCGAACCGGCAGTGTCAACACCCGACAGGTGGAAGGTGTCAGCTGGCAATGGCCGGCAGACGGCCGCATGCTGAGCATGTTTTCCGAGACCGGCAGCAGTCGGGGTGTGGATATCGCCGGCGTACAGGGCCAGGCTGTGTACGCGGCGGCCGATGGCGACGTGGTGTATGCCGGCAGTGGCATTCAGGGTGCCGGCAATCTGGTGATACTGCGCCACAGTGCCCGTCACCTGAGCGCCTACATGTACAACCGTGGCATGGTCGTGGGTGAGGGTGACCGGGTGCGCGCCGGGGACAAAATCGCCGAGATGGGCACCGGTCCCAGTGGCCGGGACATGCTGCACTTTGAAGTGCGCGTGGATGGCAAACCCACCGACCCGGTCAGGTTTTTGCCCAGTCGGTAATATTGCCGATGGTCCCTGTTTCTGAATTGTGACATCGCGCACAAAATTTTCCATCCATAGTGATTTTCTGTTTTCACGCCTGTTTTTCCGTGTTTTTCCTGTGATATTGTCTGATCGTTCCGCTAAGGAGCTTAAGGTACAGGACATATAACAAGGAAAACAATGGTTATGGAAAGACAGGGATTACATGCCACGGATAGCATAGCTGCAAAAACATTTCCGGCAGACGCCGAACAACAATACCTCAAAGACATCAGCCCCATTGACGTGCTGGATTACGCACAGGAACTCGAGCTGGCACGCGCCGCGCGCGACGGTGATCAGGCCAGTCGGGAGCGGATGATTCGTCACAATCTGCGGCTGGTCATCAGCATTGCCCGACGTTATCGAAACCGCGGCCTGACGCTGCTGGACATGATAGAGGAGGGTAACATTGGCTTGATGCGGGCGGTGGACAAATATGACCCCGAACGCGGCTTCCGCTTTTCCACCTATGCTACCTGGTGGGTGCGGCAGAGCATCGAGCGCGCCATCATGAATCATGCCCGCAATGTGCGTTTGCCCGTGCATATCATCAAGGAGGTCAGTCAATGCCTGCGCTACGAGACTGAATTGTCGCACCGGCTGGGCAGGCGTCCGCGTCGCCGCGAACTGGCTGATTATCTGTCGCGGCCGCTGCCGGAACTGGAGGAACTGCTGGACTGTCATGAGTCCAGCTATGATACCGGCGAATCCCTGCCTGACATTGAGGGTCTCGATGCCGACCAGTTTGTTGATGAGTTGCGGGTCAACGACCCGGCCCAGCGCCAACATAACCGCAGCAGCTGCAGCACGCTACGGCGCTGGCTGGCTGAATTGAGCCTGCGTCAGCAGGATGTGCTGGTCCGGCGCTTTGGTCTGGATGGTTATGGGGCGGGTACGCTGGAGCAGGTGGGCGCCGATGTGGGCCTGACGCGGGAGCGGGTCAGACAGATACAGATCGAAGCCATGCGGCGACTGCGCCGGCTGGCGGCGCGCGATGGCTACGATCTGGATGCGTTTTTCTGAGCGCTGCGGCGGAGAAGCGCTGCAGCGGAGAAGAGTCAGCCGGCGTCTTTGACCAGATGTTCGATCTTGCCGGCAACACCGTTCCACTTCTCGGCATCGTCCAGCGGTGGTTTCATCTGCGTGATGTTAGGCCACTTTTCCGCCAGTTCGGCGTTAAGCTCGAGGAAGTCTTTCTGGTCATCGGGCAGTTCGTCTTCAGCGAAGATGGCATCAACCGGGCATTCAGGCTCGCACAGCGCGCAGTCGATGCACTCATCCGGATGGATCACCAGGAAATTGGGGCCTTCGTAGAAACAGTCCACGGGGCAGACTTCCACACAGTCCGTATGTTTACAGTTAATGCAATTTTCACCCACTACGAATGTCATGATGCCTTCCAGTCAAGAATAAAACGATGCGGCATTATACGGCACCTTGACCGCCGGGGCCAAGGTGCTGTTGTGATTGCTGCCGTCGCAATAACCGCGCGGGTGGCTGTCAGCGCCGGTTACAGCAGTTTTTTCAGGTCGTACAGCCATTCCAGCGCCTGCCGCGGATTCAGTTCATCCGGGTCCAATTGAGCCAGACGCTCCAGCGCCGGATGCGGGGCACTGGCAAACAGGTCATTCTGCGCCGGTCTGGCGGTTGCCACGGTTGGCGCTGTCGTCGGAGCCGGGCCGGTGGCAGCCGGGATGACCTGCTGCTCCAGTTCCTGCAGCTTGGCGCGGGCACTGCTGATCACTGCGGCCGGAATACCGGCCAGCTGCGCTACCTGCAGGCCGTAGCTCTGGTTGGCCGGCCCGGGCTTGACTGTATGCATGAACACAATGCCCTGCTGATGCTCGGTGGCATCCAGGTGCACATTGCCGATATTGTCCAGCTGCTCGGGCAGGGTGGTGAGTTCGAAGTAATGCGTGGCAAACAGGGTTAGCGCGTTCAGTTGCCGGGCGATATACACGGCACTGGCCCAGGCCAGTGACAGGCCGTCAAAGGTGCTGGTGCCGCGGCCAACCTCATCCATCAGTACCAGGCTTTGTGCGGTGGCATTGTGCAGGATGTTGGCGGTTTCGGTCATCTCCACCATGAAGGTGGAGCGGCCGCCGGCCAGGTCATCGGAAGAGCCGATACGGGTAAAGATCCGGTCAATCGGCCCGATGCGGGCGGCACTGGCCGGTACATGACTGCCACAAAAGGCCAACAGCACAATCAGCGCAGTCTGCCGCATATAGGTGGATTTACCTCCCATATTGGGGCCGGTGATGATCAGCATCTGTTGCTGGTCATCGAGTCGGGTGTCATTGGCAACAAACTGTTTCTCCAGCACCTGCTCGACCACCGGGTGGCGGCCCTGTTCTATCCACACGCCGGGGGCGTCGCTGAGCTCGGGCTGGGCCCAGTTGAGATTGAGGGCACGTTCGGCGAAGTTGCACAGCACATCCAGCTCCGCGAGCGCGGCGGCGCTGACCTGCAATGCGGCGAGCTGTTCAGCGGTGGTCTCAATCAGCGCATCGTAGAGGGCTTTTTCCCGCGCCAGCGCCTTGCTGTTGGCGCTGAGCACCTTGTCTTCAAAGGTTTTTAATTCCGGGGTGATATAACGCTCGGCGTTTTTCAGCGTCTGCCGGCGCTGATAGTCGGCCGGCATCTCACCGGCCTGCGCCTTGCTGACTTCGATATAGTAACCATGCACGCGATTGTAACCGACCTTGAGCGTGCTCAGGCCGGTACGCTGTTTTTCCCGCAGTTCCAGATCAATCAGGTACTGGCCGGCGTTGGTGCTCAGGCCACGCAGTTCATCCAGCTCGCTGTCGTAGCCATCGGCCAGCACGCCACCTTCACGGATCACCACCGGCGGGTTGTCAATCAGTGCCCGGCTCAGCAATTCGGCCAGCGCCGGGTAATCGGCAATGGTCTGTTGCAGGGTTTGCAGGCGCGGCGAGGCGGTGCTGGTCACCACCGGTGCCAGTGTGGCCTGCAATGTTGGCAGCACGCACAGGGCGTCACGCAGTCGCGCCAGGTCGCGGGGGCGAGCTGAGCGCAGGGCTACACGAGACAGAATACGTTCGATATCACCGACGTTTTTCAGCAGCGGCTGCAGCTGTTCAAAGGCATAATCAACGCCCAGGGCGGTGACCGCCTGTTGGCGCAATTGCAGGGTTTCACGTGTGCGCAGCGGCCGATGCAGCCAGCGATTGAGCAGGCGACTGGCCATGGCGGTACAGGTGGCATCAATGACCGACATCACGGTATTGGTGCTGCCGCCGGCCAGGTTACGGTCCAGTTCCAGGTTGCGGCGGCTGGCGGCGTCCAGGATCAGCGCGTCGCCAGGCAACTCCACTTCCAGGCGCTGGATATGAGGCAGGCCCGAGCGCTGGGTATCACGGGCATATGCCAGCAGGCAGCCGGCGGCCTGAATGCCCAGCGCCAGGTCTTCACAGCCAAAGCTGCGCAGATCGCGGGTGCCAAAATGCGAGGTCAGCGCGCGATAGCTGCTGTCGGTATCAAATTCCCACACCGGGCGATGGCGCAGACCCGCGCGGTTGGCCAGTTCGGCGGGCAGCTCCAGGGCATCGTTGACCAGCAGCTCGGCGGGCCGTATGCGTTCGATTTCCGCCAGCGCCGCCTGTTCGTTGTTCACCTCACAGAGCTGGAAGCGTCCCGCGCTGATATCCATCCAGGCCAGGCCAAACGTGTTCTGATAGCTGGTCAGAGCCAACAGAATGCAGTCGCTGCGTTCCTTCAGCAGCGCCTCGTCGCTGACCGTGCCCGGCGTGACAATGCGCACCACCGCGCGCTCGACCGGACCTTTGCTGGTGGCCGGATCACCGATCTGTTCGCAGATGGCCACCGAGCGGCCCAGCTCCACCAGGCGTGCCAGATAACGCTCGGCTGAATGATAGGGCACACCGCACATGGGTATGGGCTTGCCGTTGGAATTACCGCGTGCGGTCAGGGTGATGTCGAGCAGGCCGGCAGCGTCCACCGCGTCCTGGTAAAACAGCTCGTAGAAGTCGCCCATGCGGTAGAACAGCAGGTTGTCCGGCTGCTCTGCTTTTAAACGCAGGTACTGCTGCATCATGGGTGTGTGTTGTTCGGTGTCGGTCTTGTTTTTCACGTACTGTCTGATCCTGCCCGGGCGATGGTGATAACAACGCGACAGCGTATCAAACCTCTGTCATGCAGAACAGTTGAAACGATGCATCAGGGCCAGGGAGCCTGAAGATCTGGCTCAAACCTCAGAGTATGGAGCCTCCCTACGACAAGCTGGACGGCGTGCTCGACACCACATCCCGCTATATCGGCGGTTCGGTCGCGGATCCTTCCTATGAGCAGGTGACTCGCGGCACAACCGGACATGCAGAGGCCGTGCAGGTCACTTACGATCCGGCACAGGTCGACTACCAGACTTTGCTGGACGTATTCTGGCGTAACATTGACCCGCTGGATGAAGGTGGGCAGTTCTGTGATCGTGGCGGCACAACCCCGTTGCCAGTCCTGGCGATTTATTGCGCCGGGAAGGTTCTGGCACTGGGAGCGTTGCCAGGGCGGTGATACACTCGCGCCATGGATAAAGAGATCTATGAATTGGCGCAACAGACCGGCCAGCGGTTGTTGGCGCTGGGGCTGCGTATGGCCACGGCGGAATCCTGCACCGGTGGCTGGATTGCCCAGGCGGCGACCGCGGTGCCGGGCAGTTCGCACTGGTTCGACACCGGGCTGGTGACCTATTCCAATCACGCCAAGCAGCACTTCCTGGAGGTGCCGGGCAGTTATTTTGCCGGGCCCGAAGCGCCAGGGGCGGTCAGTCGCGAAACGGTCGAGGCCATGTCGCGCGGCATCCTGGCCGCCAGCGGTGTGGAGTGCGCGGTGGCCACCAGTGGTATTGCCGGCCCCGATGGTGGCTCGGCAGACAAACCGGTGGGCACCGTATGGATTGGCTGGGCACTGAAGCTGCCGGGGCAGTCGGCATTGCGGCACACGGCGCAAGGTCATGTCTTTGCCGGCGACCGTGAAGCTGTGCGCCGGCAAACTGTGATTGAGGCCTTTCGCGGCCTGCTGCGGCTGCTGAACGCAGCGGCTGAGGAGGGTGCGTCGCATTTTTCCGGCACTGGGAATAATACTGGTTGAATATACAGTAAAGCTCTGCTTTAATACCTTTACAGGTTGATGGCAGCGCAGCCGCCGAATTCGTCTTTATTGATATATTTTTAAACCTTTTAACTCTTTAGCAACAGGATTTTACTCATGGCAGACTCACAAACCCGCGATCCCAACAAGGAAAAAGCACTGACAGCGGCACTTTCGCAGATCGAAAGGCAGTTTGGCAAAGGCTCCATGATGCGTCTGGGCGACAAAGGCCGCGAGGCGATTCCGGCGATATCCACCGGCTCGCTGGGTCTGGATATTGCGTTGGGCATTGGCGGGCTGCCGCGCGGTCGGGTGGTAGAAATTTACGGACCTGAATCTTCCGGTAAAACCACACTGACGTTGCAGGTGATTGCCGAGTGCCAGAAAATGGGCGGCACCTGCGCTTTCATCGATGCCGAGCATGCGCTGGATCCGATTTACGCCGGCAACCTGGGTGTGGATGTGGAAAACCTGCTGGTCAGTCAGCCCGATACCGGTGAACAGGCGCTGGAAATCTGTGACATGGTGGTGCGCTCGGGCGCGGTTGATGTGGTCGTCATCGACTCGGTGGCGGCGTTGACGCCGAAAGCTGAAATCGAAGGTGAAATGGGCGACAGCCATATGGGCCTGCAGGCGCGTCTGATGTCGCAGGCGCTGCGCAAAATGACCGGCAACATCAAGAACTCCAATACCCTGGTGATTTTCATCAACCAGATTCGTATGAAAATCGGTGTCATGTTCGGTTCACCAGAGACGACCACGGGTGGTAATGCGCTGAAATTTTATGCGTCAGTGCGTCTCGACATTCGCCGTATCGGTTCCATCAAGGAAGGCGATGAAGTGGTGGGTAATGAGACTCGCGTCAAGGTGGTTAAGAACAAGGTGGCGCCGCCGTTTCGGCAGACCGAATTCCAGATTTTTTACGGCAAGGGCATCTACCGCATGGGCGAGATCATCGACCTGGGCGTAAAGCTGGGACTGATCGACAAATCCGGTGCCTGGTATGCCTACAAAGGTGACAAAATTGGTCAAGGCAAAAAGAACGTGGCCACTTACCTGGAAGAAAATCCCGCCATTGCCAAGGAGCTTGAAGAGCAGATTCGTGCACAACTGCTCGGTGGTGTGGGCATGGCCTCGGATGAGGATACTACCAGTGTGGCCGAGCTGGATTAACAGCTGGCCAGTGTCTTCATCATGAAAAATGAAGAGCAGCTCAGTGAGAAGGAAATGACAACGGCTTTGCGCCGGCGCGCCATGGATTACCTGGCGCGTCGTGAGCACAGTCGTTACGAGCTGCAGTGCAAGTTAAGAGAAAAATTTGAGATCCCCAGTGATACCCTGATCGCCTCGGTGCTCGACCGGCTTGAGGCAGACAATCTGCTCAGTAACAGCCGTTTTGCCGAATCCTATGTGCGCTCGCGCATCGGTCGGGGTTACGGTCCCTTGTATATTCGTCATCAACTTCGGCAGCGGCAGATCGATTCTGTGCTGATCGATCAGGTATTGGCGTTTGATGAGCAGGACTGGACGGAGGTGCTGGCTGATGCACTGGCGAAAAAGGTGGCTGAAGTGCCGGAGCGGGGCAGCAAACAGTGGCTAAAGCTGCAACGCTTCAGTCAGTCGCGTGGTTTTAGCCCGGCGCATTTTCATGCCGCGTTGCAGAACAAATTGCCGGCGCTGCTAAGGTTTTAGCTGACGGCTCTTTTTTGGCTGAGGGCTCTTATTTCGCTGAAGGCTCTTGTTGGGCTGACGGCTCTTATTTCGCTGAAGGCTCTTTTTTCGCTGAGGGCTCTTATTTCGCTGAAGGCTCAGATCTCAATAATCTGCGGGCGCAGTCCGGCAAGTCTTTCCAGTAGCCGGTTCTGGGCACTGAGGGGTGTGCCGGCCTTGTCCATGGCGTCGATCAGGTCTTCAACCACGGCATTAAATTCGGCAGAGTTGATGTCCATGCCACGGTGCACCAGCACCATGCTGTCGCCGGTATACTCACAGGGGCCATCGGCGATATGGCAGAAGTGTTCAATGATTTTTTCGCGGAAGCGCTCAACGTTGGAATCGGCGAAGCGATCAAACACGCGTGGGTCGTAGGCAATTTCCATGATGAAATTGTCGGCGATCTGTTCGATGCCGGGTGCCGCGCCCAGTGCCTGGTATAGATTGTCTTCACTGTTTGCCGCCTGCTGTGTCGCGCAGGCGTTCAGTATCACCGCGCCGCTCAACACCAGAGCTGTCAGAATATTTTTTTGCATCATCACGCTAAACTCGCTTCTTACAGATTCGCTTGCAGGGAAAAATAAACGCCGCGTTGATCAGCTGCACCGGCGATGTCGCCCAGATCGACCCAGGCCGCTGTGAACGACACGCGTTTGTTGGGGAAGTAGGCGAGGAACAGGTCGCGGGCGCTGTTTTCGGTCAGCGCCGACAGATTGTCCGGCTTTTGCCGCCACTCAAAACCAACGGCAACGCTGCGATTGAGGAACACTGCGCCAGCCACTTCCACATTGACACGCGAGTCTTCGTCGTCGCCGCCATAACCCAGAATGCCGAACTGGTTGGAATTGCCGTAGCGCAGATTGACGTTGAGCAGCGTCGTGCGGTGGGCAATGCCGTTAAGCCAGGCGCGTGCCACACTGACAGTGTAGTCAGTGCCCGAGGTGTCCTTCGCACCAACCGACAGTGCCACCGCCTCATCACGCAACTCGCCGTGCTCAACGCCAACGGTGATCTGTGGCATTTGTTCGTAGATAATATCGCCGGCCACTTTGTAGCGCAGGCCGACCTTGTCCTGGCGAATGTGCAGATCCGCCGCCTTGATCAGAAAATCCTGGCGTGCGACCGACACTTCCAGTCGGTCGTGGACATTGAATGCGCCACCGTAGATATCCAGCTGATAGTCATCCACCCGGGCCTGGCTGGCAAACACGGTACCGCCCAACTGGCCATCCTCGGCATACGAGCTTAGTGTGGCCCAGGGTATCAGACCACCACCACCGGCTCCGCTGATGCTGGACACGGCGCCGGTGCCCTTGATTTTGCCAAAGCGCTGGGTTTGCGCGTTATCGGCACTTACGGCGACAGGCAGGGCAGTGGCCAGAGCCAGTGTCAGTGTCGGCAACAATCGCATTATCGTGTCCCTCCGGGTAACAAGGCACGAAAGCCAAATTGTTGCTCGGGGTTGACCACGGGCAGGGTCACTGCGATGCGTGCATTGGCGGAGGCACCGCTGACGTCGAGTTCGTAGGTGTTGTCCGGTGTCTGTAACCAGGGGTGCCAGATATGCAGCGTCTGGGGCTGCTCGGCCATGCCGCTCAGGGTAACCTGGCCGGCGTCATCGCTGATGCTGGTATCCTGCCAGGCGGTGACATACACATAAGCCACCATGCTGTCGTGGATATTGCAGCCCAGTACAGCAATGCCCGGTGTTTCGAATCTGACCGGCTCGACGTTTTCATCGGCGTAAAGCGGTGTGGAAAATTGTTTGATGTCGGAAAATGAATACACATGGTGGCGGACATTGTCGCTGTTGGGAAAATTCACCAACTGGTCGGGCCAGATCAGCCGGACCATGGGTTCAAAGCGGCGGTTTATCTGGTCTATTTCTGTCACCGGGGCGTCCGGTCTGGGTTCTGCCTGCACCAGCCGGGCCTCGACAACGGCCATGGCTACCGGATTGCCTTCTTCATCCTGCAGGCTCAGGCTCAGATCAACAGCATGTGCGGGTGTGATGACGAGCAGGGCTGATATTGCGGCAGTGTATGCAAGTGTTCGATAATTCATAAAAACGTCGCCGATTGTTGTCATTGTCGAAGATTGTGCCTATCTTAGCGGCAGCATACAAGCCACTGTCGGCCCGTCTGTCAGGCCATTGAACCCTATGACTGCAAGTGTTCGCTCAAAACTGAAATTCTCCAGCATTCGTACGCGCCTGATCGTGTTTCTGTTGCTCATGCTGCTGCCGGTGCTAAGTGCGATCTACTGGTTTGTCGACAATGAGAATACGCGTTATACCGACGAAACGATCAACTCCTACCTTAATATCGGTGCCGATGTCTTTGACTTTAGCCGTGAAGAACACAAGAACACCCTGCTGACCATCAGTAATGCCCTGACCCGCGACTGGGGCTTTCGCAACGCCTTTGGTGCGTCAGACGCGCAAACCATCACGGATGCGGCGCAGACCCTGCTGATGCGCTCATTTGGCGCTGCCGACATCATGATCATCACCGATATGTCCGGGCAGATCATCGTCGATACCAGTGAACCGGGTCTGCAATCTCTGCCGTCGTCCTGGATCGACATGATCAACACCGCCGCCAGCACCGGTGACGGAATCGCTGACGCCATCCTCACGCTGAACGACGTACCCTACCAGATGACTGTCATACCGCTGTTTCTGCCAACACCGGTGGCGTGGATCATCGCCGGGTTTCCGCTGGATAACCGCTTTGCCAACTCGATTAAATCCAGCACCGCCTCGGAGGTCTCCATTGTGCGTTATCTGCGCCCCGGCGACGGCGCGCCGGCACAAAAACAGGTGATTGCATCGACCTTGCCGGACGCCGACCATGAGCGACTGGCCCGGGGGCTGAATGCTGATATCTATCGCGAGACCCAGCGTATCGCCATGAGTGATGCTGACTACGGTACCCTGGTACGTTCGCTGAGCGGACAGAGAGAGCAGGGGGAAGAAATTGTCGCCGTTATCCAGCGTTCCTATCGGGAGAATCAGGCCAATCTGGCGGTACTGCGCGATCGCCTGTTTGATTTTTCCCTGGCGGTAATTTGCCTGAGTCTGCTCGCCGTCATTGTGCTGGCCCGTGGTTTTACCCGTCCGGTGTTACAGCTTGCCAGCCGGGTGCAGCGTATTGAACGGGGCGATTATGGCGCGGCTCTGCCCGCTGAGCGGGTCAGGGGACGTGATGAAGTGGCCGGTCTGGCAGAGTCCATTGACAACATGGCTAGCGGGCTGGCAGAAAAGGAAAAGGTGCGGGACCTGCTGGGCAAGGTGGTGTCCCGGGAGATCGCCGATGAGCTGCTGAACAACCGTATTGAGCTGGGTGGTGAAGAGAAAGTGGTTTCGGTGCTGTTTGCCGATATCCGTGGGTTCACCCGACTCAGTGAACAGCAGACCCCGTCGCAGACGCTGGCCATGCTCAATACCTGTCTGGAGCGAATCTGTTCGGCCATTGAAACGCACGGCGGCGTCGTCGACAAGTTTACCGGTGATGCAGTGATGGCGCTGTTCGGCGCCCCGGTCGGCCATGACGATGATGCCCTGCGTGCGGCCCGGGCGTTGTTGGCAGTGCAGGATGCAATGGCCGAGGTGAACAGAGAATTGCAAGCCGATGCCGGCAATCAGCGGCCGGCATTGCAGCTGCAACTGGGCGCCGGCCTGCATACCGGCATGGTGGTGGCGGGCAATATGGGTTCGCGCAACCGGATGAACTACACGGTGATCGGTGATGCCGTCAATCTGGCATCACGACTGGAGGGGCTGACCCGTCAGTACGATGTGCACAATGTGATCAGTGAGGCCAGCCGGCAGGCTCTGGGCGAACAGGCGCAGGCATTTGCCTGGCGTGAGCTGGACCTGGTGCGCGTCAAAGGTAAACAGCAACCGGTACGCATTTATGAGTTGCTGGGGCCGCGCGCAATGCTTGATGCCCGCACGGAAGCAGAACTGGCGCAGTTTGCGCAGATGCTCGACCATTATCGGAACAGGCAATGGGACGCGGCGCTTGATATACTGCGCGCCTTGACTAAAACCAATCCGCTGACCCTGTACCAGTTGTACAGTCAGCGCATTGCAGAACTACGCGGCACCGTGACCGCAGACTGGGATGGCGTGTATGCCTTCAGTAGCAAGTGAGACAGGGCAGCCATTACCGGGACGTATTGCACTGATCAACCCGACTAAATTCCTGGGCAACCTGTTGCTTGCCGGTGGCCTGATGCAACAACTCAATGACGCCTGTCAGCGGCAGGGCAGTGAACTGCTGGTGGTGCTGGATGAATCGTTTCGCGGGCTGTTTGCCGATGCATTGCCCGGTGCACAGCTGGTGTACTATCCGCGGCATGCGTTAAAACAAGGCATATCGCTGAACAGTGTGCGGCTCTGGCTGGAATGCGTACGCAGCATACGCCGCTTTGCCGCCGACCTGGCATTCACCATTGAAGAGGATTCGGTGTGCCATCGTCTGACACACCTGTCGGGGGCAAAACACCGGGTCAGCAGTACTGTGCACCGTTATCATTGGGGTTTTGACCAGGTGCTGGATATTCCGCGTGCCAATCGGGCGGCCGGTGAAGAGGCGATCTGGTTCAGCTTTCGTGAGATTCTGGCGTCGTTGAACCTGCCGCTTACAGCGCTGCCGGACCAGAACCGGGAGCCAGCCTATGTCAGGCTGATGCCACCGGCACCGGGTCCGGCGCTGACCGCACGTCTGGCCAGCGCCGGTGTGGATCTGACACAACCGATTGCCGTACTGCACGCTGGCGCCAGTAAACGCTACAAACAGTGGCCGCTGGAACAGTTTGTGGTGCTGGCCCGGCTGCTGGCCACGCGCGGTTACCAGCCCTTGCTGATCGGCGCCGGGGCGCATGACGTGGCGGTCAATCGCGCCATCAGTGAGGCGCTGGCGCTGGACGGCACGGCGTGTCCGGATCTGTGCAATCAATTGACGCTCGCGGAGTTGGCATCACTGATGAGCCGCGTTGAGCTGATGGTGGGCAATGACAGTGGACCTTCGCATCTGGCGTCGGCACTGGGTGTCCGTGGTGTGGTGATTTTCGGGCCTACGGAGCTGGCCATCTGGCGACCGCTGGGCGCCCAGACCACAGCACTGCAGTACCGACAGGCCTGTGCACCCAGCTGTACGCGCCACCAATGTCTGCGGCAATATGCCTGTCTGCAGTCGATTACGCCAGAGCAGGTCATGACGGCGCTGGGTTTTGACACACTTATTGAAGAACAGGACTGAACAGGATAGCAACATGAATGGAGATAGTGCAGTACCCACAGATCACTCGGGCCAGTCAGATCCTGGCATCTGTATTCTGGTGACCGGCGGTGCCGGTTTTATCGGCTCGGCTGTTGTGCGGCATATCATTCAGCATACCGCAGACAGTGTGGTGAATGTTGACAAGCTGACCTATGCCGGCAATCTGGAGTCGCTGGCCGATGTCAGCGATGATCCGCGCTACCACTTTGCCCAGGTCGATATCTGTGATCGTGCCGCGCTGGATGCAGTGCTGGCCCGGTATCAGCCGGCAGCAGTGATGCACCTGGCGGCCGAGAGTCATGTCGACCGTTCCATTGACGGCCCGGCCGCATTTATCGAAACCAATATTGTTGGCACCTATACCTTGCTGGAAGCAGTGCGCGCCTACTGGCGCGACCTGCCGGAGGCGGCGCGCTCGGCGTTTCGTTTTCATCACATCTCAACCGATGAGGTGTACGGAGACCTGGAAGGTCCCGAAGATCTGTTTACCGAGACCACCGCCTACGCGCCCAGTTCGCCCTATTCGGCCAGCAAGGCCAGCTCCGACCATCTGGTCCGAGCCTGGCGGCGCACCTACGGCCTGCCGGTGCTGGTGACCAATTGCTCAAACAATTACGGGCCTTATCATTTTCCGGAAAAGCTGATTCCGCATATCATTCTCAAGGCCATGCAGGGCGAGCCGCTGCCAGTCTATGGTGACGGTCTGCAGGTGCGTGACTGGCTGCATGTTGAGGATCATGCCCGGGCGCTGCATACCGTACTGCGCCGCGGAGAGGTCGGGGAGACCTACAATATCGGCGGGCATAATGAAAAACGCAATATTGACGTGGTCAGGGCGATCTGTGCGCTGTTGGACGAGTTGCACCCGCAATCGCCGGTGACACCACACGAGCAGTTGATCAAATTTGTCAAAGACCGGCCGGGTCATGATCTGCGTTATGCCATTGATGCCGGCAAGATTGCCCGTGAGCTGGGCTGGACGCCGAGTGAGACCTTTGACACCGGGTTGCGCAAAACCGTGCAGTGGTATCTGGACAACCCGCGCTGGTGGCAACGGGTACTGAGCGGGGATTATCAATTACAGCGGCTGGGTTCCTGAGCCGCATCGACACACGCAAGCGGCAAGCATCCGACCCTGAACTGACGTATAATTCGGGTCTTTACTTCAGCCGGCAGCAACGGGAGATACAATGAGCATGATTTACCAGGGCAAGGCGATTTCTGTAGAACAATTGGCATCCGGCATAGCCCGTCTGTGCTTTGATCTGCCGCAGTCGCCGGTCAATGTGTTTAATCGCCTGATGCTGGACGAGTTGCGTGAAGCGATCTCCGCCGTGGCCGCCAGCGAAGCGCGGGGGCTGCTGTGCTGCAGTGCCAAGCAGACGTTTCTGGTCGGTGCTGACATCAAGGAATTTACCGGGTACTTCAAGCAGAGTGAGGCAGAGTTGCTGGAGTGGTGTGAACGCACCAATGCCGTGTTTAACGCTGTCGAGGATCTGTCAGTGCCCAGCGTCACCGCCATCAATGGCATGGCATTGGGCGGTGGCCTGGAAATGTGTCTGGCAACGGACTTCCGGGTGGCTGGTGAATCGGCGGTGCTGGGTTTCCCGGAGGTCAACCTGGGGATCTGCCCGGGCTTTGGTGGCACCGTGCGTGCCCCGCGACTGATGGACGCCGATACCGCCATTGACTGGGTGCGCACCGGCAAACCGGTGAAAGCCCACCAGGCCCTGAGTGATGGCGCCGTGGATGCCGTGGTCAGCGATGACATGCTGGAAGAGGCGGCGCTGGAGATGCTGGAGCAGGCCATCAATGGCGAGCTGGATGTGGCGGATCGTCGTGCCCAGAAAACCGGCGCCTTGCCGTTGACGGCCGGTGAGATCAAAAAAACCTTTACCGAAGGGCTGGCGCGCGCGAAAAAGGATGCCGGTGACAATTATCCGGCGGCAGCGACCGCCGTTGAAGCCATGTGGAAGTCCGCCGACAATATCCGTGCAGTGGCGCTGATGTATGAACACCAGGCCTTTGTCACGCTGGCGCGTGGGACGGTTGCCGGTAACCTGGTGCAACTGTTCCTCAATGAACAGTTTTTAAAGGGCCGTGCGAAAAAGCAGGCAGCCAGTGCGCAGCCGGTAAAGCAGGCGGCAGTGATGGGCGCGGGCATCATGGGCGGGGGCATTGCTTACCAGTCGGCGCTGCGCGGTACACCGATCATCATGAAAGACATTGCCCAGGCCGGTCTGGATCTGGGGCTGGGTGAGGCGCAAAAGCTGCTGGCCAAGCAGGTTGAACGCGGCCGTATGCAGCAAAGCAAAGCGGACAAGGTACTGGCAGACATTACCCCCGCGCTCGATTACAGCGGCTTTGACCAGGTGGATATCATCGTCGAGGCGGTTGTGGAGAACCCCAAGGTCAAGAAACTGGTGCTGGCTGAAGTGGAGCAACTGGTACCGGCCACTACCGTACTGACATCCAATACCTCCACTATTTCTATCAGCCTGCTGGCGCAGGCGCTGACGCGGCCGGAAAATTTCTGCGGCATGCATTTCTTCAATCCGGTGCCGCTGATGCCGCTGGTGGAAGTGATTTGTGGTGAAAAAACCGGGGATCAGGCGGTTGCTCAGACCGTGGCCTATGCCCTGTCACTGGGCAAGTCGCCGATTGTTGTTAATGACTGCCCGGGCTTTCTGGTCAACCGTATTCTGTTTCCATACTTTGGCGCATTCTGCCAGCTGCTGCGCGACGGTGCTGATTTTCGGGTCATCGACAAGGTCATGGAAACATTTGGCTGGCCCATGGGACCGGCCTACCTGCTGGATGTGGTGGGCATTGATACCGCATCACACTGCATGGCGGTGATGGCTGAAGGATTCCCGGATCGCATGCAGTATGACTTCACCACGGCCATTGATCACCTGTATGAAGCGGGCAGTTACGGCCAGAAAAATGGCAAGGGTTTTTATCGCTATGAGCAAAATGCCGGTGGCCGCCCGGTCAAGGTTTTTGACGAGTCCATTCTGGAAACACTGAAACCTCTGCAACTGGATCAGCAGGAGATCAGCGAGCAGGCCATCTGCGAACGCATGATGGTGGCGTTGTGTCTGGAGGCCGTGCGTTGTCTGGAAGATGGCATCGTCAGCTCGGCGGCAGAAGTGGATATGGGCCTGTTGCTGGGTCTGGGCTATCCACGCTTCCGTGGTGGCGCGCTGCGCTATATCGACAACCTGGGTGTGGCAGCATTCTGTGAGATGGCCGATCAGTATGCTGAGCTGGGGGCGCTGTACAGGCCGACCGCGGCGCTGCGCGAGATGGCGGCACAGGGTAAAACATTTTACTGAATATTGACCGGACGATGACTGACTGGAGTTGAAGCTTTGTTAACGCTGGATGATCAGGAACAAGTAATACAGAATCGTACCCACGAGCAGCGCCTGAATCGCAGCCGTAAAAGTCTGCGCCGCGATGTGGGTCGCGCCATTGCCGATTTCAACATGATTGAAGACGGCGATCTGGTCATGGTGTGCCTGTCCGGCGGCAAGGACTCTTACACGATGCTGGATATTCTGCTGCATCTGAAAAAACATGCACCGATTCATTTTGATATCAAGGCGGTGAATCTCGATCAGAAACAACCGGATTTTCCGGAACACATTCTGCCTGAGTACCTGAGTAAACTGGGTGTTGATTACCACATTATCGAGCAGGACACCTTCTCCATCGTCAAGGAGAAAACCCCCGAAGGCAAAACCTTCTGCGGCTTGTGTTCACGACTGCGGCGCGGCAGTCTGTATACTTATGCGCGGCAGATTGGCGCCAACAAGATCGCCCTGGGTCACCATCGCGACGACATTGTCGAAACGCTGTTTCTGAATATGTTCTTCGGCGGCAAAATGAAAGCCATGCCGCCCAAGTTGCTCAGTGATGACAAACAGAATGTGGTGATTCGTCCACTGGCCTATTGCAGCGAAAAAGACGTGGCACGTTATGCACGGCTGCGTGGTTTTCCGATCATTCCCTGCAATCTGTGCGGCACCCAGGACAATATGCAGCGTCAGGAAATGAAAGCCATGCTGCAGACCTGGGAGAAACAGTATCCCGGGCGCATCGACAATATCTTCCGCAGCATTGCCCATATTGAGCCGTCGCAAATGGCGGACACGCGGCTGTTTCCGTTCCGTGACCTGCGACGTGATGATGATGGCCCGCAACGCATCAATGCCGTCAACGTGGCCTGAGCAGTTTGCGAGGTTGACATGGAAATACCCTGGCAACGCCTGTCGGATGATGTACTGGACTCGGTGATCGAAGAATTTGTCAGCCGCGAAGGCACCGAGTACGGCGCGCAAGACTACACGCTGGCCGAAAAAGTTGCCCAGGTACGCCTGCAATTGCAGCGTGGCGAAGCGGTCATCGATTTTGATCCGGATACGGAAACCTGTCACCTGATGGCGCGTCGCTGAGTACAAGCCAGGAGTCATATGAACGACAACAATACCGACATCATTGCTGTTGACGCGATCGCGGCGGATATCAATGTTGATGCCACCGGGCTGTTTTGTCCGGAACCCGTGATGCTGCTGCACAACCGGTTCCGCGACATGCAGTCCGGAGACACGCTGTTGATGACAGCAACCGATCCTTCAACGACGCGGGATGTGCCCAAATTCTGTCTGTTTCTGGGTCATGAACTGCTGGCCCGGGACGAGCAGGACGGTACCTTCCGTTACCTGTTGCGCAAGAACTGACGATGTCCAGCCCGGTCTATCTGGTGGATGCGTCGATCTATATTTTCCAGGCGCATTTTTCCCCGCTGCAGATCTGGTCGCGGCGCTCGGAGGATCGCAGCGCGTTTGTCGGTTTCGCCCGCTTTCTGCTGCGTTTTTTGCAGGTAACCCGCGCCGGCAAGCTGGCCGTTGCCTTTGATGAGAGTCTGTTCAGCGGTTTTCGCCACCAGCTGTATGCGGACTACAAAGCCAACCGGGTATTGCCCGACGACAACCTCGCTCTGCAGCTCGCCGCCTGTGCCAGCCTGTGTCGGGTGCTGGGTGTCGCAGCCTGGGGCAGCCGCCAGTACGAAGCAGATGACATCATCGGTACCCTGAGCGCCTGTGTGCGGCGCGAGCAGGCTTCCGACCTTGCCGAGCCGGTGGTGATTGTGACTCGCGACAAGGATCTGTCTCAGCTGCTGTGTCGTGACATTGACCAGCTTTGGGATTTTAACGGCGGTGTGCGTCGCAATCGCCAGGATATTTTCCGGCAATACGGTATCTGGCCGGAGCAGTTTCCCTGCTTTCTGGGTCTGACCGGCGACAGCATTGATTGCATACCCGGGGTACCGGGCATCGGGCCCGTCGCTGCCCGGCATCTGCTGCAGCACTTCATCGACCTGAAGACGCTGTTCCCGCAACTCGCATCAATACCCGGGCTCGGATTTCGCGGCGCAAAACGTTGCCAGGCATTGCTGGCCGAGCACCAGCAACAGGCACTACTGAGCCGCCAGCTGGCGACAATTGTTTGCAGCGAGGATGCTGCTGAGGGTTTTGTTGTGGACCACAGCGATGCCTTGCGGGTTGGCCCTATCGACGCCGCCGGATTCTTTTCCCTGCTAGAGGAAATGGCGCTGGCTGATGCTGATGTGCAACGCCTGCAGACCATGCTGCACGCATTACTGGACCGGGAGGCAGCATGAAAATTGTTGCCGACGAAAATATTCTGGCGCTGGATGGCTGGTTTGGCAAAAAAGTAAAGCTGCAACTGGTGCCAGGCCGTGACATCAGTGCACAACATGTCAGCGATGCGGACGCATTGCTGGTGCGCTCCATTACGCGGGTTGATGAGGCGCTGTTAAAGGGCTCATCGGTGCAGTTTGTGGGCACGGCGACCAGTGGTACCGATCACCTGGATCTGGACTGGCTGGCGCAACAGGGAATTGCAGTCACCGATGCCGCCGGCGCCAATGCCAACGCGGTGGTCGAATATGTCCTGGCGTCGCTGGCAGCGCTGATCAAACAGGACGACTTTGCCCTGTGGCAATCACGTGTGGCGGTCGTTGGTGTCGGACACGTTGGCGGGGCGCTGATCCGGCGCCTGCAAAGCCTGGGCATCGAATGCGTGGCATGTGACCCGTTGCAGCAAACGGTGAGCAATGTCGACTATGTGTCGCTGGACGAGGCGCTGGCGGCCGATGTGGTGTGTCTGCATACTCCGCTGACGCGGCACGGTGAACATGCCACCTGGCACATGCTCAATCAGCAGCGGCTGGCTCGCCTGCAGCCGGAGACGGTGCTGATCAATGCCGGGCGGGGTGAGGTCATAGACAGCGATGCGCTAAGCGCGTTGTTGCGTCGGGTGCCCGAGCAACGGGTGATTCTGGATGTCTGGGAGAATGAGCCGTCGCCAGCATTGTCCTTGTTGCGCCAGGTGACCATGGGGACGCCGCATATTGCCGGTTACAGTGTCGAGGCCAAACTGGCCGCCAGTCGCTGTGTGCTGACCAGTCTGTGTCAGCATTTTGATAAAAAGCTGCCGGCGATGCTGCCGCCCGCCAACCTGCCACTGACCGTACACGATGAACGTTTCACTGCCGCACCGCGTTTTACCGGTGACGGTCCCAAAAGTGATGAACAGCTGTTTGCCGACATTGTGCTGGAGGCATTTTCACCGGCGCGGGTATCACAGCGTTTTGCCGAGCTCTATCAACCGGCCGCTGCGCAGCAGGGCGGGGCGCAGGTGTTTGATAAATTGCGCCGTGAACTGGCTATGCGGCGCGAATTTTCCGCCAGCCATTTGCATGCTGCAGCGTACAGCCCGCAGTTGGCGGGCTGGTTGCATGGTGCCGGTTTTGTCCTGCAGGCCTGACAGCCGTTGAAAAGCTACCGTCGTTGCCATTGCTTCGTTTAAAGCGCGGATTGCGCCCACTTGCCCAGGAAGCGTTCCACTTTGCTGATGGCCTGCTGCAGCACATCCGTGGTAGGCAGGAACACAATACGCAGGTGCTGGGTGTCGCTGATATTGAAGGCGCTGCCCTGAACCAGCAGAATCTTCTCGCGCTCAAGCAGGTCCTGAATAAAGCGCTGGTCGTCGGCAATCGGATACATGTCCGGATCCAGGCGCGGGAACATGTAGATGGCACCCTTGGGTTTGACACAGGTCACACCCGGGATGCGGGTCAGCATGTCATAGGCAATGTCGCGCTGCTCGCGCAAACGGCCGCCTGGCAGTATCAGCTCGTTGATGCTCTGGTAGCCCCCCAGCGCGGTCTGTACCGCAAACTGCGCCGGTACATTGGCGCACAGGCGCATATTGGACAGAATCTCCAACCCTTCGATGTAGTTGCTGGCTTTTTCCCTGGCGCCACTCAATATCATCCAGCCGGAGCGGAAACCCGCCAGCCGGTATGATTTTGACAGGCCATTGAAGGTGACAATAAACAGGTCGTCACACAATGAGGCAATGGGTGTGTGCACCGCGCCGTCATACAGAATCTTGCTGTAGATTTCGTCAGCAAAAATGATGAGCTTGTGCTTGCGGGCGACTCGGATGATATCCAGCAGCAGTTCCGGGCTGTACACGGAACCGGTGGGGTTGTTAGGGTTGATGATGATCAGGGCCCGGGTTTTGGCAGTGATCTTCTGCTCGATGTCGTTGATATCGGGAAACCAGTCCGACTGTTCATCACACACGTAATGGATGGGATTGCCGCCACCCAGACTGACGGCGGCCGTCCACAACGGGTAGTCGGGTGCCGGTACCAGCACTTCGTCACCATTGTTGAGCAGGGCCTGCATGGCCATGACAATCAGTTCGCTGACGCCGTTGCCCAGATAAATGTCATCAATATCGACGCCATCTATGCCAATTTGCTGGCACTCCTGCATAATGGCCTTGCGGGCGGAAAACAGGCCTTTGGAATCGCTGTAGCCCTGGGCATTGGGCAGGTTGCGGATCACATCCTGGATGATCTCTTCAGGCGCTTCAAAGCCGAACGCGGCCGGGTTGCCGATATTGAGCTTGAGGATGCGATTGCCTTCTTCTTCAAGGCGCTTGGCTTCTTCGAGCACCGGGCCACGAATGTCGTAACAGACTTTCGCCAGTTTATCCGACTGCCTGATTTTTTTCATAATGCAAGTTCCGGGATGTACGCGTTGGGGCGATATTGTAAACTGACGGCAGAAAAATGATAGAGGAGAGAATTGTGGCAGACGACAGCAAAAACCAGTGCAGTGTGCCTTCGGGCAATACGCACAAGATCAGTGATGCCGACCGGGACCGCCTGCGCGCGGAACTGGATCCGGAGACCTACCATATTGTTTGTGAGGCGGGCACAGAGCGCGCTTTCAGTGGCAAGTACTGGGACTGCAAAACCCCGGGTTTGTACCACTGCGTAGTATGCAGGGAGCCGCTGTTTGACTCGGAAACCAAGTACGACTCCGGCTCGGGCTGGCCCAGTTATTATGAGCCGGTCGCTGACGCCGCTGTGACTGAGGTGACCGACACCAGTCACGGCATGGTGCGTACGGAAGTCGTATGCGGCAAGTGCGAGGCTCACCTGGGGCATGTGTTTGAAGATGGTCCGCCACCTACAGGTCTGCGCTACTGCATCAATTCTGCCTCTGTTGTGCTGCACGAGAGGTGATGACGCGGTTCCACACCGTGTGCCGACCCAGAGTTGCCCGGCGGGCCGTTGTGGCCTGTCTGTTGGCGTGCGCCAGCCAGACTGGCCAGGCACAGGGCAGCGCGGAACCGGCGGCACCGGCCATCGGGCACACCACGGCAATGGGGTTCTACTATAGCCGTGGCGGTTATGGCGAAAGCCGTGACACCCGCATTCGCTACCTGCCCGTGTCACATGAGGTGGCAAAAGGCAGTTGGCGCTTCAAGGCAACCGTGCCGGTGCTGGAAATCAGCGGTCCTGCCAATGTGCTGGTGAATGTGGGCAGCGTTGGCGGCTTTTCCGGAAGCAGGGCGGCGCAGGTGTCGGCCGCCGGCCTGGGCGATGTCAGTTTCAATCTGACTTACGAGGTGCCGGCGTGGTCGGCAAACGCGCCGTTTATCGATATCAGCGCCGAATTCAAGGCGCCGACCGCGGATCCACAGCGCGGCCTGGGTACCGGCCGCATGGATGCCGGTGTGCAGATCGATCTGTATCAACTGGTCGGGCCGTTGACGGTGTTTGCCTCGGCCGGTTATCGCTACCGGCGGGTCTCGCCATTTTACGCGGGCCTGGAAAATTCCTTTTTGGCTTCACTCGGCGCCAGTGCCAACTGGGGTGATGCGCTGCAATACGGATTGATATACGATTTTCGTCAGGCCGCCTCGGCCTTCACCGGCGAAACCCACGAGTTGTTGCCCTATCTGTCGTGGTCGCTGTCACCGGCCTGGAGCGTGATGCTTTATACGGTGACCGGTTTTACCGAAGACAGCGCCGACTTTGCGGCCGGCATGCAACTGAGCCGGCGCTGGTAGCCCGGGTCCAGATAGCGGGGCTCAGATTGGCATTGGGCGCGGGCGCGGGGGGGCGATTGACGCACGGTCAACGGCCGGGCGCATACGCTGAAATGGCGGCAGTTCCGGGCGCTGAATGCGCTCGGGTATCAGCGGGCGAGTGCTGTCTTGTGTGTTTTCTTCCGGCAGGGACTCATTCATCTCCGCATCACGACCGGCCAGACCGTCTGTTGACAGTTGTTCCGGCGCAAAAGGCAACTCTGCGTCATGGGTTTCGCTGTCAGTCGCGGTATCGTTAGAGGTATCAGTCTCCGGAGTGGATTGGCCTGTGTCAGCAGGCTGTTCCGCGATTTCCATGCGGAACCGCTCAATATCGTCAGTGCCGGTGGCTTCGGGAATCTGTATCTGGATTTCCAGCGCTGGCTCCACGATGTGCGTATTGTCTGCTTCCGCCATATCCAGCAGGCGCCTGGCCCGGGGTGGCAGGTCTTGTTCGCGGTTGTCATCAAGAATATCGAGAGCCGGCGTACTGTCCCGGAACTCAGGGCGCTGTGGCGCATTGCGCTGCAGCTCAATAAGGGGCCGCATGTCGTCGGGGATGCGCGCGGTTTCGGTATCCAACTGCTGCAGGAAGGGCTCGATCAGGCTGTCAGGCGTGCTGCTGTCGTCAGCCGTGCTGCCTGCATCTGTTGCGTCGGTCTCGTCAGTGCTGCCCAGGAACGGGCTTGGGCCACCGGTGCCGCCAAAGCCGCTGTCGCCATTATAACCACCGGTACGCCCGGTACCGCCCATGCCACTGCCCTGGTCGTCGCCGCCACCACCGATCGTGCCGATGCTGCTGGTGGCAATGACAAAGCTGCACACGAACAACACCAGCGCCATCACAATGGCCAGCGGGTAGCTGCGAAGTGCAAGTATGGCTTTAGGCATTATCCTGATCCTGCTGCGACTTTTTGCCGTCCTGGGTGCTTGCCTGATTCTCGAATCGACTATTGTAATGGAATATACCGAAATTCATACGGAAACGGTTGGGCTTTTTCGACGTTTTTGTTGATTTTGTGACGGCAGCCGCAGCCGCCAGCTCATCGGCGCGCTGCAGGGCCAGTGCTTCATTGTTGAGTGCGCGCAGGGCCTGCATGCCCAACTCTTCCGCCAGCTGATTAAGCGTCTGAATGGATTCTTCACTCAATTGATCGTAGTACACGCTGCGATCAAAAAATGCCGGTTTGTTGCCCAGCAGGTTGTGGGTGCCGGCGCTGATATGATCCTGCAGGTTTTTGCCAAAAAAGAACACTTTTTCATCAAAGCCCTGGTCTGGCGTAAACGCGCCGGTATTAAGTACCACCCGGCCTTGCTCGTCCTGATGGGCTACGCCCAGGTGTATCCAGTCGTCGAGGATGACGCGTGGACGAATATCCTGCCGGCAGACCATTTCCACCAGATCGTCAAAGCTGGCCGCCTGGCCGGTCTGTGCCGAGCGCAGAGGCAGGGGCAGGGGTTCGCCATTGGCGTCCTTGAAACGGTCGGAGCCAAGCCAGCTGGCGATCAGTTGGGCGCCCACGGAAATATTGGCCGGCAGCACACCTTCGTCAGCCTGTTCGGCACGCAGGCGTTTGACATCCTTGCGGTGCACGCCGGTCAGCAGGGTGATACGGCTGTCCGACTGGCGTTTGCCGTCAACGGAAAATTCCCGGTCGGCGACGTCGACATAGATGGATTTTAGCAACGTGGTCAGATAGGGGTAACTGACCTGGAACGACAGCAACAGCCGCACCAGCGGGCGCAGGAGTTTGCGCAGCGCTGTGACCAGGGCGGCGGGGGGCTGTCCCGGAGATTGGCTGACGGTTTTGTCACTCATGGGGACCAGTATAGACAGTGGTGGGAAATAATCCCACAAATATTTTGTGACATGTGTTGACGTGGGAATAATTCCCACTTACTATTCACACTAACAAATCAATGGCATAGCGCGCGCCTGGTTGATCAGGCTGATCAGGCTGATCAGGGCCAGGTGGCGGATGCGACAAGGCGAACCATGTTTGCACGTTTTAGGGATGACAGTTTTTATTTGCCCGGATCGGCGGCAACGCCCGGTGCCGACCTGTCTCTGGATCAGTCGCCGGCCCGGACCCTGCAATTGCCTGACAGCCGCCGCCTGAGCTGGTGCGAAACCGGCCATCGTCATGGTTTTCCCGTTGTCTATTTCCACAGTCAGGCCGGTTCCCGTCTGGAGTCAGAATTGCTGCATGATGCCGCGCTGGCAGCCGGATTCCGGCTGATCGCGATTGACCGGCCCGGCATCGGGGCTTCGGATTTTGTCAAACTGCGCGGTCACAGCGATTTTGCGGTGGATGTGGCGGCGCTGTTGGCGCATCTGGGTATCACCCGCGCAGGTGTCATGGGCTGGGATGGGGGCGCAACCTTTGCACTGGCGTTCAGTCACCGTTATCCGCACATGGTGGCGTTTGCCACGTTGTTGGCCCCGGTCGCCGGTCGCCCGGTGGCGCAGCGTCGGCTGGGCCTGCGGGTACTGTCGGCGATGGTCAGCGGTTTTGTGTATGCGCGTCAGCGACTGCGCGGATCGCGTATTGAACAGTGTCTGGCACGCTTGCGCGAGGGGCTGTGTTACGCCGATCGCAAGCAGTTTGATAATCCACTGGTATACCGTTTGCTGGTCAGGGATGCTGCCGAAGCGGTGCGTCAGGGCGGGCGGGGAGTTGCCCAGGACAGTGTGCTGAGTCTGGCCGACTGGGATTTTGCGCCGGCGGCCATCACCGCGCCGGTGGATGTCTGGCGCGGCGGTGCCGATACATTAAGTGCGCCCTGTCATGTGCGCGTGTTGCAGGAATCCCTGCCCAATGTCACCTTGCATTCAATTCCCGGGCAGGGACACTTCTTTTTTGCAGGATCGTCGGCTGACATATTTCGTCATGCCCGGCAATTGCTGAAAGCCTGAGCGCTCAGTTCGCCTGACGTCGCCCGATCACCCCGCAGGTCCGAAAGTGCAGCTTGTGCGGCATCATGCTGCTGTGCTGCAGGCGGCTGGTTTCGTCAATAAAACGGCTCAGCATGGATTCGGCTTCACAGCGATAACGGAAGGGGCCAACATCCTTGCCTTCGCGGGTTCGGAAATACCACAACCCGGATTGGCTGAACAGGCGATCAGTGCGTTCGTGACTTTGGGCGCTAACATCGGTCAGACGGGTACTGGTGCTGGCGTTTTGCATGGCAGGAGTCTCGGCTTGAGTGTTGTTATTATCGGTCGCGGACTGCTTACTGACCGTTCACATTTCTACAGCTGGTTTTATACTAGACCACTCTTCAGGTGAATAGTATCCCTGTTCTGCAGAAAAATGTGATCTGTCGCAAATACGGTAATAAAAGTCGCTGAGCGATTATTTATTGAATAAAACCGGTGCCTGTGGGACAATCGCGCACTTCAAAATACCCTGATTTTCATATAACTTGTTGAAATGGTTGATGGAAATTATTTTTGCTGACTTATAACAACTGTTTACACTGACCGTGCGTGATGGGCGCGCCGGTTCGCGAGGAATTTTCATGCAAGTTTCGATTGAAACCACCACTGGATTAGAGCGCCGTATGACTATTGGCGTGCCTGCTGCTGAAGTAGAGAATGCTGTTGCCGCTCGTCTGAACGAAGCCGCCAGAACCGTCAAGATCAACGGTTTCCGCAAAGGCAAAATTCCTCTGAAAGTCATCAAGAACCGTTTTGGTAAAGGTGTCCGGCAGGAAGTTCTGGGCGAGATCATGAGCCGCAGCTACTACGCAGCGATCACTGAGCAGAAACTCAAGCCGGCCGGCCAGCCCAAAATTGAGCCAAAGACCCTGGATGAAGGCAAGGATGTTGAGTTTGTTGCCACGTTTGAAGTTTATCCGGAAGTCAGCCTGTCCGATTTCTCCAAGGTCAAGGCCGAAAAACTGGTGGCCGAGGTGACTGACAAGGACATCGACACCATGATCGACAACCTGCGCCAGCAGCGTCAGGAGTGGGACGAGGTCAAGCGCCAGGCCAAGAATGACGATATGGTCAATATCGACTTTGAAGGCACCATCGACGGTGAAACATTCTCCGGCGGCACCGGCAGCAACACTAATCTGGTGCTGGGTTCCGGGCGTATGATTGAAGGTTTCGAAAAAGGTCTGCTCAAAGCCAAGGCCGGTGATGAGGTGACGCTGGAGCTGACCTTCCCGGAGCAGTACCGCAACCAGGATCTGGCGGGCAAGCCAGTGGTATTCCAGGTCAAGGTCAACAAGGTGTCAGCACCGAAGTTGCCAGAACTGAATGATGAGTTTTTTGCTGCCTTTGGTGTGACCGAAGGCGGGGAAGCGGGTTTCCGCAAGGAAGTTGCTGCCAATATGGAGCGTGAGTTGAAGAAGGCGAGCAAGAATCGCCTGAAGACCAACGTCATGGATGTGCTGCTGGAGCAGAATGAAGTGGATGTGCCGACGGCACTGGTTGGCGCGGAAATCGACGTGTTGCGTCAGCAGGCCTTGCAGCAGTTCGGCGCCGGCGCACAGAACCTGGATCCCAGCCTGTTGCCTGATGAGCTGTTTCGTGAACAGGCCGAGAAGCGCGTCAAGCTGGGCCTGATCCTGGGTGAAGTGATCAAGCAGAAGGGCCTGCGCGCTGATGCGGCCAAGGTCCGCGAAGCGATTGAAGACATCGCCGCGACCTATGAATCACCGGAAGAGGTGATCAACTACTACTACAGCAATAAAGAGCAGCTTGATACGGTCGAGTCTGCGGTGCTGGAAGATCAGGTGTTTGACCTGATTGCCGAGCAGGCACAGATCAAGGAGCGCAAGGTCAGCTACCAGGAACTGACCAACCCGAAGCAGGCGGCTGAGGAAGAGGGCAAGCAGGACGCTGACAAAGACAAGGCCGACAAGCCCAAGAAAGCCGCTGCCAAAAAACCGGCAGCGAAAAAAGCCGCCAGCGACGATGACGCACCGGCTGCCAAAAAGCCAGCCAAAAAGGCGGCCAAAAAGACAGACAAAGACTGATAAAGCGACAGACAAAAAGGCCTGATCATATGTCGAGTGAATCGATGCTTTCGATGATAGAAGCCAACCTGGTTCCCATGGTTGTTGAACAGAATGCCCGTGGGGAACGCGCCTATGATATTTATTCGCGCCTGCTGAAAGAGCGTGTCATCTTCCTGATCGGTCCGGTGGAAGATCACATGGCCAATCTGGTGGTGGCACAGTTGCTGTTTCTGGAGTCGGAAAATCCTGACAAGGACATCCATCTGTACATCAATTCGCCAGGTGGTGCTGTGACTGCAGGGTTGTCGATTTACGACACCATGCAGTTCATCAAGCCCGACGTCAGCACCATGTGTATAGGTCAGGCGGCCAGCATGGGTGCATTTCTGCTGACCGGTGGAGCGGCCGGCAAGCGCCACGCCCTGCCGAATTCGCGGATGATGATTCATCAGCCCAGCGGCGGCGCGCATGGCCAGGCCTCGGATATCGAAATCCAGGCCACCGAGATCCTGAAAATGCGTCGCCAGCTCAACGAGATCATGGCGCACCACACCGGGCGGTCGATCGCTGAGATCGAGCGGGAGACCGAACGCGACCATTTCATGAATGCCGAAGAGGCAGTATCATATGGTCTGATTGATAAGGTTATTTCACGCAGAGCCGTGTAATGCCGGGATATCAGAGCGCTGCTCACAGTGCTGCTGGCAGTCCGGCTGCGGTTACACGTTAGAGGAAATTGAATGTCTGATGATCGCTACAACAAGGGTGATGACAACGGCAAACTGCTGTATTGCTCATTTTGCGGCAAAAGCCAGCACGAAGTTCGCAAGCTGATTGCCGGCCCTTCTGTATTTGTTTGCGATGAATGTGTGGATCTTTGCAACGACATAATTCGCGAAGAGATTCAGGAGAAGGAAGCGGAGTCCGGCCGCAAGAAGCTGCCTACGCCTGCGGAAATCAAACAGACACTTGATGAATACGTGATCGGTCAGGAAAACGCCAAGAAGGTGCTGGCAGTGGCCGTCTACAACCACTACAAGCGCCTGGGTTATGACCGCCGCAGCGGTGATGTCGAGCTGGGCAAAAGCAATATCCTGATGATCGGGCCCACCGGTACCGGCAAGACCCTGCTGGCGGAAACGCTGGCCAGACTGCTGGACGTGCCATTTACCATCGCCGATGCCACGACCCTGACCGAAGCCGGTTATGTCGGTGAGGATGTGGAGAACATCATTCAGAAACTGTTGCAGAAATGCGACTATGATGTTGAAAAGGCCCAGATTGGCATTGTCTACATTGATGAAATTGACAAGATTTCACGCAAGTCCGACAACCCGTCCATCACCCGTGATGTCTCCGGCGAAGGTGTGCAGCAGGCGCTGCTGAAACTGATTGAGGGCACTGTTGCCTCGGTTCCCCCGCAAGGTGGTCGCAAGCATCCGCAGCAGGAATTTTTGCAGGTGGATACTGCCAATATCCTGTTTATCTGTGGCGGCGCATTTGCAGGGCTGGACAAGATCATCCGTGACCGGTCCGAGAAAAGCGGCATTGGCTTCAGTGCCGAGGTCCGCAGCAAAGATGTAGACAAGATGATCGGTGAGTCGCTACGCAATGTGGAGCCGGAAGATCTGGTCAAGTTCGGCCTGATCCCCGAGTTTGTTGGCCGTCTGCCCATGATCGCCACCCTGGAAGAGCTGGATCTGGAAGCGCTGGTGCGCATTCTCAAAGAGCCCAAGAACTCTCTGGTCAAGCAGTATCAGAAGCTGTTTGAGATGGAAGAAGTGGAAATCCAGTTCCGTGACGATGCTCTGCAGGCTGTCGCGAAAAAGGCCAAGGAACGCAAGACCGGTGCCCGTGGTTTGCGCTCCATCATGGAAAATGTACTGCTGGAAAGCATGTACAAGATCCCGTCCATGAAAGATGTGTCGAAAGTTGTCATCGATGCGGCCGTTATCAATGGTGAATCGGAACCATTGCTGATGTACGAAACTGAGCAACAGACCTCCAAAACTGCCGAGTAATACCCCCGCAGTGCCACCTCGTTGCTGGCCGGCGGGTGGCAGCAGGGCAGGCCGGGCCTGCCTGTTGGCATGGCCCGCTGATCAACCACCGGCCATTCGCATTGCCGGTGTTTTTGCGCGAATCGGCGTGTACACCCCAGGTTCCCCTTGAAATCCCTCGCGGCAGGCCTCACATTAACAGACAATAGCTTGCTACTACAGCCACTACGACTACGATGAGTATTATTATGGGCGACGCTTCTGATACCCCGACCGATGTCCGGTCCAGTCTACCTCTGTTACCGCTGCGTGATGTGGTGGTGTACCCGCAAATTGTTCAGCCACTGTTCGTCGGCCGTCCGCGGTCCATCCGGTCGCTGGAAATTGCCATGCACAGCCACAAGCAGGTGCTGCTGGTGGCGCAGAAAAATGCATCGGAAGACGATCCCGGTCTGAAGGATATTTTCACGGTTGGTACCATCGCGACCATTCTGCAGCTGATCCGTTTGCCCGATGGCACGGTCAAGGTGCTGGTTGAAGGCGTGACCCGTGCCCGCATTCGCTCGGTAGAGCTGGAGGACGATTACTTCCAGAGCCAGGTCATGCCGCTACACTCCGATCCACTGCCGGAGAAACAGTCACAACTGCTGCTGCGCTCGCTGCTGTCGCAGTTCGATCAGTATGTGCAGCTTAGCCGCAAGATTCCACCCGAAGTGATGAGTTCGATTTCCGGCATTGATGAGCCGGGTCGTATGGTCGATACCATTGCATCGCACATGTCCTTGCAGCTGCAGGAGAAACAGAACCTGCTGGAGCTGGTGGGTCTGCAGCCACGTATCGAGCATCTGATGGGTCTGATTGAAGCGGAGATCGACCTGTTCCAGGTGGAGAAGCGCATTCGTGGCCGCGTCAAGAAGCAGATGGAAAAAAGCCAGCGCGAGTATTATCTGAACGAACAGATGAAAGCCATCCAGAAGGAAATGGGTGAGATGGAGGAAGGCCCCAATGAGGCCGAGGAATTAAAGAACAAGATCGAAAAAGCCGGTATGACCAAGGAAGCCAAGGACAAATCCCTGGCCGAGTGGAACAAGCTGAAGATGATGTCGCCGATGTCGTCGGAAGCATCGGTGGTGCGGACCTATCTCGACTGGATGGTGAACATTCCCTGGAAAAAGCGTAACAAAGTCAGCCTGGAGCTGGACAAGGCTGAGGACATCCTCAATGCCGACCATTATGGTCTGGAGGAGGTCAAGGAGCGCATCCTGGAATACCTGGCCGTGCAGAAGCGGGTCAAAAAACTCAAGGGCCCGATCCTGTGCCTGGTGGGGCCACCCGGGGTCGGCAAGACGTCACTGGGTGAGTCGATTGCCCGCGCCACCAATCGCAAGTTTATTCGCATGGCGCTTGGCGGTGTGCGTGACGAGGCCGAGATTCGTGGTCACCGCCGCACCTATATTGGGTCGCTGCCAGGCAAGCTGATGCAGAAGCTGTCCAAGGCAGGGGTGAAAAACCCGCTGTTCCTGCTCGACGAAATCGACAAAATGGGCATGGATCATCGTGGCGATCCGGCCTCCGCCCTGCTGGAGGTGCTGGACCCGGAGCAGAACAAGGCCTTCAACGACCATTACCTGGAGGTCGACTATGACCTGTCCGAGGTGATGTTTGTCTGTACGTCCAACACCATGAACATTCCGGGTCCATTGCTGGACCGGATGGAAGTGATTCGTCTGCCGGGTTATACCGAGGCGGAAAAAACCAATATCGCTGCCAAATATCTGTTGCCCAAGCAGCTTGAGGCCAATGGCCTGGCCAAGGGTGAATTGAGTGTACCGGAAGACACAATCCGGGATCTGATCCGCTATTACAGTCGCGAAGCCGGTGTGCGTGGACTGGAGCGGGAGATTGCCAAACTGTGCCGCAAAGTGGTCAAGGAAGCTGCCCTGCGCGATGACAAGATCAAAGGCAAGGGCAAGGCTGACGCACAGCAACTGGTGCTGACCCCCGATCTGCTGGAAAACTACTCGGGCGTGCGCAAGTATGATTATGGCGTTGCCGAAGAGAGCAACCGGGTAGGGCAGGTCAATGGCCTGGCCTGGACTCAGGTTGGTGGCGAGTTGCTGACGATTGAATCGGTAGCCGTGGAAGGCAAGGGCAAGACCGTCAAGACCGGTTCGCTGGGTGATGTCATGCAGGAGTCAATTCAGGCCGCCCTGACCGTGGTCCGCAGTCGCTCTGCCATGCTCGGACTGAAGTCCAACTTCCATGAAAATATTGACCTGCATATTCACGTGCCCGAAGGTGCCACGCCCAAGGACGGACCCAGTGCCGGTGTAGGCATGTGCACGGCCATCGTGTCGGTGCTGACCAATATTCCGGTCAAGGCAGATGTGGCAATGACCGGTGAGATCACCCTGCGTGGTCAGGTGCTGCGCATCGGTGGTCTGAAAGAGAAACTGTTGGCAGCGCACCGGGGCAATATTAAAACGGTGATCATTCCGGCTGACAATGAACGCGATCTCAAAGAAATTCCGGACAATATCAAAGCTGACCTGGACATCCATCCGGTCAAGTGGATTGATCAGGTGTTGGAGCTGGCACTGGAACGGATGCCACAACCCTTACCCCAGGGTGATGGGCCGATAGGCAAAAAAGAGCCGGCAAAAGATGAAAATGCCGTCAGCACCCACTGATTACGGCGGTTTGTGTTGACATCGCTTTCAGGCGCTTGGTATAAAGTCACGGTTGTTTTTGGCTTTATGCCGCGCGCCGTCTGGATGCTGGCGTTATGACATAAGGCTCCTTCTGGTGGGAAGTAAACCAGATTGAAACCTACACTCCGACACACCATTAACAGGTACAGAAAAACAAGGGGATACTGTGAATAAATCAGAATTGATCGAAGCCGTTGCCGCCAGTGCAGATTTACCGAAAGCGGCTGCTGCCCGCGTAATCGATGCCATGATTGACACGATTACGGATTCGCTGCAAAAAAGCGAGCCGGTGGTACTTGTAGGCTTTGGTACGTTTGGCACAAAAGACCGTGCTGCGCGAACTGGCCGTAACCCGCAAACTGGTGCAACCATTGAAATCAAGGCGGCCAAGGTGCCCAATTTCAAACCAGGTAAAGCACTGAAAGATGCGGTTAACAGCTAAATCTGTCTGACGCCACCGGGACCTGGTTTCCGGCATGATGTCAGCATCGGAACCTGAACCTGTCGCATTTTGAATACTGATCATGTGGTCAGATCTGCACAGTAATCAGGGCCGGTAAAAGGGCGCATCATTGATGCGCCCTTTTAGTTTGAACACCCACCCGGTGTCAGGGCCGGGCGTCTTTCAGGACACGTTTTCATTTCAGGATTTTCAGAATTTTCAGGAATAAGTATGCTGCAGACCATAAGAGACAACTCTCAGGGTGTCATCGCCAAAATCATCATCGGTTTCATCATCGGCGTGTTTGCGCTGTTTGGTGCTGAATCGATTATTGGTGGTTTTCTTGGGGGTAATAACGTTGCCAGTGTAAACGGGGAAGAAATAACCGAACCGGAACTGGCGCAGAGTCTGCAGAATGTGATGGCGCAGATGGGCGCCAACGTGCAGGATTTTGATGAAGAACTGTTGCGCGAGATTGCGCTTGGGCAATTGATCGAAGATCGACTGCTGATGCAGGCGGCAGAAAATGCGGGCATGACCATCTCCGAAGATTCACTGGATCGTCAGATTGTGCGTACACCCCAGTTTCAGGTAGGGGGAGTGTTTAATGCTGACCTGGCGCGTCGTACCATGGGCGCACAGGGATTTACCCCGCAAACCTATCGCGCATCACTGGCACAGCAGATGATGATGAGCCAGTTGGCCAATGCCTATGCCAGCAGTGGTTTTGTGACTGATCAGGAAATAGCCCGGCTGGCGGCACTGGAGTTGCAGACCCGTGATTTCCGGTATCTGTCGGTACCGCTGGGCAATCGTACGCTGGGTGAGGCGATTGATGAGGAAGACATGCGCGCTTACTACGACGACAACCCGGCCCAGTTCACCCAACCTGAGCAGGTGTCGGTCAATTATGTGGTACTGGACAAGAATCGTATATTCGATGAAGTAGAGGTCGATGAAGCGCGAGTGCGTGCCCAGTACGAAGAGGAGCGCGATGCGGCTGTTGCCAATATCGAGCGCCGGGCCTCGCATATTCTGTGGGAGCTGGGCGGTGATGCGTCGGAAGATGAGCTGGTGGCCACGGCAGCTGAGGTCAAGGCGCGACTTGACGCAGGTGAGGACTTTGGTGAGCTGGCCCGTGAATTCTCTGATGATCCGGTCTCTGCCGAGGATGATGGTGATATTGGTTACACCGATGGCAGTGTGTTTCCGGCGGCACTGGAGCAAGCCCTGCTGAACCTGGAAGTGGATCAGGTATCTGATCCAGTGGTATCGGAGTTTGGTGTGCACCTGGTCAAACTGACCGAATATGATGCGCAGGAATACCCTGAGTTTGAGGAAGTTGCCGAGCGTATTGAACGTGATCTGAATTCCACGGAAGTTGATCAGATGTACTTCAGCCGTCTGGAAACGCTGGCCAATCTTGCATTTGAAACCTTCGATCTGCAGGCGATCAATGACGAACTGGGTCTGGAAATCCGGCAGAGTGATTTTTTTGGGCGCAGCGGTGGCAACAGTGACATCACCTCCGACCCGCGTGTGGTTGATGCGGCGTTCTCCGAAGATGTGCTGCAGGAAGACCTGAACAGTGAACTGATCGAATTGAGTGACACCCGCGCTGTTGTGCTGCACTTGCAGGAATACCAGCCCGAGGCACTGCTTCCTTTTGAGGACGTCAGGGCAGAAATCGCGGTGACTTTACGCAGCGAAAGAGAACGACAGTTGGCCCGCGAACTGGGTGAGAATCTGCTGGCGGCGCTGGAATCCGGTGAAGATATCAGTGAACAGATGGCCAGCGAATCACTGAGCTGGATTGAGCGCGAGGATGTGCGTCGTAACCAGAGCGATATCAATATCGAAATCGTGCGAAACGTATTCGGCATGCCATCGCCAGACGGAGAGCCGCCTGTGCGTCGTGGTTTCAGCCTGAACAACGGTGCCTACGTGCTGGTTGAATTGCAGGCCGTGGAGGACGGCGAAGCGGCTGACATGCCGGCGCAGCAACGCCAGCAACTGACTGCTGCGCTGGTAGAAAACAAGGGCCGCATGAGCTTTGACGCGCTGCTGCGTAACCTGCAGGCCGAGGCTGACATTACCGGCCTGGAGTTCAACCCCTAAAGTCTGTCATTGCAGGGGAACCTGTCGGGGTTGTCCCCGAGGGTTCATACAAGAGCCGGAGAGAACCTGGGTTGTCTCCGGCTTTTTTGTGTGCGAGGCCAGCAAAATTGCCTTCGAGGTGCTCGATTGTGACCGGTTTTCGCACGTCCCGGGTACGGATTTTCTTGCCAATAATGCCTCGTTTTGCTAGTTTTCACCTTCGATATTTCTGGCTGTCACGCAGGAAATCCTGAACATTGACAGCATGCTGACATATTTGTCACAAACGTGGTCTGACGTCACAAGTTGATGTAATTTGACACAAAAACCGGCGTTAACGCCCCGGAATCTTCCGGAATAACAATTGTTCGAGGCTGGCAGGGTCGATGATCCGTGGTCAGCACTGAGGCAAAATAAAAAATGAAACACATGACAGGTCTGTTGTTTTTGCTCGCCCTTTTGTGGTGGGTACTGTCGGGTTACACCAAGCCACTGTTAGTCTCCCTGGGTATCGTCTCGGTTCTGTTTGTTGCCTTTGTTGCGCATCGAATGGCCGTGGTGGATGAGGAAAGTCACCCATTGCACCTGAGCCTGAAGCTGATCCGCTACTGGTTCTACCTGCTGTGGCAGATTGTGGTCTCCAATGTGAAGATGGTGTTGATCATTCTCAGCCCCAACCCTGACATCAATCCCCGTATCATCAGCGTCAGAATCAACCAGCGCAGCGAACTGGGCAAGGTCGTTCTGGGCAACTCGGTGACCCTGACGCCTGGCACGGTAACGCTGCAGGTTGAGGGTGACATGATTGAAGTTCATGCTCTGAATGAAGACAGCGCAGAAGGTGTGGAACAAGGCACCTTTGATGAGCGCGTGCCTGCCAGCATCGAGGAAAAACCATGATTTTGACATCTGCCGCTCTGGCCATTCTGGTGACCATGACGCTTGCCATTACGCGTGCATTGCTGGGACCGACCATTTACGACCGGATTCTTGCGGTGAATATGTTTGGCACCAAGACCGTGCTGTTGATTGCCGTTATCGCCGCCATCGCCGGCCGCGGCGACTATCTGGACATCGCCCTGGTGTATGCCATGATCAATTTTATTGCCATTGTTGCGGTGATGAAGTATTTCGAGTACGGCAGCCTGGGCAGCGCCGGCGATGAGTCGCCCGCTGTTGTCCGTAAACCACAGGAGGGTGAGTAACCGTGGATATTCTGCAAGTACTCTCTGCCATCCTGCTGGGGCTGGGTGCGCTTCTGGGGGTTGTGGGTGCCATCGGCATACTGCGCTTCCCGGATTTTTATACACGCATGCATGCCGCCGGTATCACCGATACCTTGTGCACCGGTTTTTTTATTGGTGGCCTGATGCTGCAATTTGGCATGACGCTGGCCAGTGTCAAACTGCTGCTGATCTTTATGTTCATGCTGTTTACCTGTCCGACCGCGACGCATGCGCTGGCCAAGGCGGCCCGGCATGGCGGCCTGCCACCCTGGGTTAAAACTGATGCTGGCAGGGCAGTGGACAAAGAAGGACGGGCGACCTGATGTTTGAACAACTCATTGATATATTCCTGCTGGTGTTCCTGGCGGTCATCTCGATCGCGATTGTGCGCATGCGCAATGTATTCACGGCTGTCATGCTGTTTGGTATCTACAGCCTGGTGTCAGCCTCCCTGTTCATGGTGCTCGATGCGGCTGACGTGGCGTTCACCGAAGCGGCTGTCGGGGCGGGCATTTCCACGATTCTGATGCTGGCGACGCTGAGCCTGGTAGGCCGTGACAGGGAAAAACCCCTAGTGAAAAAGAAAATCAGCTTCCTGCCGCTGGCCATCGTGTTGGTCACCGGCGCAACCCTGGTCTATGGCATTGTCGATCTGCCGCCGTTTGGCGCTGCCGATAACCCCGTCCATACCCATGTAGCACCGCGTTATGTTTTCCAGTCGATGTCGGAAATTGATGTTCCCAACCTGGTCACTGCCGTGCTGGCCAGCTACCGGGGTTTTGATACCCTGGGTGAGGTGGTGGTGATCTTCACGGCGGGTATTGGCGTGCTGCTGTTGATTGGCGGGCGTCGTCGCAAGGAGGAGAGCGCCGATGAATGATCATATGATTCTGCGTGTGGTTGGCAAATTTCTGATTCCCTACATCATGCTGTTCGGTCTTTATGTGCAGTTCCATGGTGACTTTGGTCCCGGGGGCGGATTTCAGGCTGGCGTGATTTTCGCGTCCGCCTTTGTCATACACACACTGTTGTTTGGTGTGCGCGCCTCCCAGAAAATTGCGCCTGAATGGATTCTGCGCGTGGTGGCGTCATCCGGGGTGCTGCTGTACGCGGGCGTGGGTGTCGCCAGTCTGCTGCTGGGTGCCAATTTCCTCGACTACGATGTACTGGGCGCTTACCCCGTGGCGGGACAGCATCTGGGTATCATTCTGGTTGAGGCCGGTGTGGGGCTGACGGTTGCTTCGGTCATCATGCTGATGTTTTTCACCTTTGCCGCCCGCGGCGAGCCGGAAGGAGACGCACGATGAGCGGTTTGGGAATCTGGAATTACCTGATCATCATTTTTCTGATGATGACCGGGCTGTATATGGTCATTTCCAGTAGTAATCTGGTCAAGAAACTGATTGGCCTGAACGTGTTTCAGACCTCGGTATTCTTCATGTATATCAGCTTCGGTTACATTACCGGGGGCGCCGGGCCGCTGTTTAACGAGGCGGTAGAGCTGTACTCAAACCCGTTGCCGCACGTGCTGATTCTGACCGCGATTGTGGTCGGCGTTGCTACCACAGCTGTTGGCCTGGCGCTGTCTATCCGTATCAAAGAGTCGTTCGGCACCATTGAAGAAGACGACCTGCACAAAATGGACTCCTCACTCTAATGTTAATGCATCTTCCTGTACTTGTAGTGCTCGCGCCGCTGCTGGCGGCGCCGATTGTTGCGCTGATGCGAGGTGCCACGTGGCCCTGGCTGCTGTCGACATTGATCTCCTGGTTTTCCCTGCTGTGCGCAGTGCTGCTGCTGGTGCAGGTTCAGGCGCAGGGCGAAATCATCTACACCATGGGGGGCTGGGAAGCGCCCTGGGGTATTGAATACCGGATAGATTTTGCCAATGCCCTGTTGCTGGTACTGATTACCGGCCTGGCCAGTGTGGTCATGCCCTATGCGCGATTGAGCGTAGAGCAGGAGGTCGGCGCCGAGCGCGCCCCGATGTTCTATGCCGCTTTGCTGTTGCTGAGTCTGGGCCTGTGTGGCATGACCGCGACCGGCGACGCGTTTAATGTGTTTGTGTTCCTGGAAATTTCCTCACTGGCAACCTACACCCTGATTGCCATGGGGCGCGATCGCCGGGCGCTGACGGCATCGTTCTCCTATCTGGTGATGGGGACCATCGGTGGTACTTTCTATCTGATCGGTATCGGGCTGTTATATGTGATGACCGGTACCCTGAATATGGCCGACCTCGCCGAACGGCTGCCGTCGATCAGTGACAGCAGCACGGTACGCACCGGCTTTGCCTTTATTGTCACCGGTATCTGCCTGAAGCTGGCCCTGTTCCCACTGCACCTGTGGCTGCCCAACGCCTATACCTATTCCCCTTCGGCTGTCACCGCATTGCTGGGGGCAACCGCAACCAAGGTCGCGGTCTATATCCTGATCCGTTTTGTGTTCACCATTTTCGGTCCGGAATTCAGTTTTGGCGCCGAACCCCTGGCTGAAGTTCTGATTCCGCTGGCGGTGATCGGCCTGCTCAGTGCGTCCACGGTCAGTATCGGACAACCCAACATCAAACGCATGCTGGCCTATTCCAGCGTCGCGCAGATTGGCTACATTGTGCTCGGTATTGCCATGGGCACCGCCATGGGGCTGACGGCCGCGCTGTTGCATGTGTTCAATCACGGCCTGATGAAAGGCGCGCTGTTCATGACACTGGGTGCGGTCATGTACCGCATGGGCGGCACCAGTCTGTCGGATATGCAGGGCCTGGCGAAAACCATGCCGCTGACATTCTGGGCGTTTGTCATCGGTGGCCTGAGCCTGATCGGGGTGCCATTGACAGTGGGTTTTGTCAGCAAGTGGCACCTGATACTGGCGGCCATTGAGCTGGGCTGGTGGCCCATCGTCATCGTGATTCTGGTGGGCTCAATGCTGGCCGTGGTTTATGTCGGACGTGTGGTAGAGGCCGGTTTCTTTGGCGAGGCCAAGGATCCGACACGGCGTGAAGCACCAATGAGCTTGCTGATTCCGGTCTGGATTCTGATTTTTGCCAATATCTATTTCGGTATTGATACCCGTTTGACTGTTGATATCGCCGAAGCGGCTGCTGCGCAGTTGATGGCAGGAGGTGTTGTCCAGTGACTGCGAATACCGCATTGATTTTGACCTTGCTGACCCCGTTGCTGGGGGCAGTGCTCATTGCCCTGACCGGACGTTGGCCCAATCTGCGCGAGACCGTCACCATGGTCACCGCACTGAGCCTGTTCGCGCTGGTCATCCGAGTGCTGATTGGTCTTAATGCCGGCGAAGAAATCGGCGTGGAGCTGTTCGAAGTGATGTCCGGCGTGGGTATCGCGTTCAACACCGAACCGCTGTCCATTCTGTTTGCCATGATCGCCAGCGGCCTGTGGGTGGTGACCTCGGTGTATGCGTTTGGTTATATGCGCGGCACCAACGAGATAAACCAGACACGCTTTTATGTGTGTTTTGCCATCGCGCTGTTCGGCGCCATGGGCGTGGCGTTCTCGGCAAACCTGCTGACGCTGTTCATATTCTATGAGGTGCTGACGATTTCCACCTACCCATTGGTGACCCATAAAGGCGACGCCAAAGCGAAGGCGGGCGGACGTACCTATCTCGGCATTCTGATGACCACCTCGATCGTGTTCCTGCTACCGGCAGTCATTTGGGTGTACGCGGTGGCCGGCACGCTGGATTTTGTGCCAGGTGGCATTCTTGAGGGTAATCTGCCTGCCGGCTCGGCGACGCTGCTGCTGTTGCTGTTCCTGTTTGGTGTCGCCAAGGCGGCGGTGATGCCCGTACATAAGTGGCTGCCGGCGGCGATGGTGGCACCCACACCGGTATCGGCACTGCTGCACGCGGTGGCCGTGGTGAAGGCGGGGGTGTTCACCCTGACCAAGGTGGTCATCTATATTTTTGGTACCGACTATCTGGCCAATGTGCCCTACGAAAGCATTGCCGTATACATGGCCGGCTTTACCGTGGTGGCCGCTTCCTGCATTGCCCTGCGGCAGACCAATATCAAGCGGCTGCTGGCGTACTCCACCATTGGTCAGCTCAGTTACATTGTCATGGCGACCATGGCACTGGCACCGTTCTCGGAAATCGGCGCCGCTATTCATATCGCTGCCCACGCCTTTGGCAAGATCACACTGTTTTTCACGGCTGGTGCGATTTATGTGGCCTCCAAGAAAACCGAGGTCACCCAACTGAACGGCATTGGTTGGCGCATGCCCTATACCATGGCTGCGTTTGCCGTTGGTGCGCTGTCGATGATCGGCGTGCCGCCGACTGCCGGTTTTGTGTCCAAGTGGTTCATCATTGCCGGTGCCTTCCAGTTGGACAATTATTTTGTGCTGGTGGTGTTGATCCTGTCGACCGCACTGAATGCAGCCTACTTCCTGCCTATCATTTTTAACGCGTTCTTCAAGCCGGAAGATGTGAAACTCAAGGAGCACGGGGAAGCACCTGTCAGCATGGTCCTGGCGCTGTGCGTGACTGCATCACTGACGCTGTTGTTCTTCTTCTTTAATGGTCCGGTGCTGGATCTGGAAACCCAGTTAGTAGGAGGTATGCCGTAATGAGCGAGCAACCTTATGACAAAACACTTGCCGACAATCCCCTGTACGCCGGGCTGAAACCAGCCTCTTACGGAGAGGACTGTCCTCGCGTGCAGGTGCCCGATCTGAAGGATGGGCAGCCGCACTGGCTGGTCCGGCCCAGAACCATTCGTTGGTTGTGGCTGGGGTTTGCGGTGATTCTGGCGCTGACCGTGGCGGCGCAGATTGTTATCGATGTGCATGATTATTTTACCGTGGATGGCTGGTTTGCTTTTTACGCCATTTTTGGATTTGTGAGTTGCCTGGGCATGGTGGTCTTCGCCAAAGCACTGGGCTGGTTTCTGAAGCGTCCGGATACGTACTATGACGATCTCTGAGTTAATGTTCCCACCCGCGTTCATCATGATTCTGGGCGCGATGCTGATTCCGGTCGTACGCCCCAGTTTCCGGCCCGTGCTGCTGGTGCTGGTGCCGTTACTGACCTTGTTGATGATCTGGAATCTGGATGACGGGGTGCTGCTGACCGCACGTTTCCTGGGTTATGAAGTGGAGCTGGTAGAAGCCAGCAATGTACGCCGGCTGTTTGCCACCATTTTTGCCCTGATGGCGATGGTTGGTGGTTTTTTTGCGTTTCAGCATGCCCGCGTGGTGGAGATGTCAGCATCGCTGGCGTACGCAGCGGGCGCTGTGGGTGTGTCATTTGCCGGCGACCTGATCACGCTGTTCCTGTTCTGGGAGTTCATGGCGCTGTTTTCCACGGTGGTGGTCTGGTGTGGCGGTACGGAAGAGTCACGTCGCGCCGGCATCCGCTACGGTATCATGCACCTGATTGGCGGTATTGTGCTGAAAATAGGCATTGAAGGTGTCGCTGTGCAGACCGGTTCGATCGCCATTCAGCCACTGATGCTGGACAGTTTTGCCACCTGGATGATGCTGATCGGGGTGTTGATCAACGCCGCAGCGCCGCCGGTCAGTGCCTGGTTGTCTGATGCCTACCCGGAAGCCAGCCCCACGGGTTCGGTGATTCTGTCAGCGTTCACTACCAAGACTGCTGTGCTCGCTTTGTTATTGCTGTTCCCGGGCCAGCAGGTGTTGATCTGGGTTGGCCTGTACATGATTTTCTACGGCATCATTTATGCACTGATGGAAAATGACATGCGCCGCATCCTGGCGTACTCGATTGTCAACCAGGTGGGGTTCATGGTGGTCGGTGTGGGTATCGGCACCGAGCTCGCGCTGAATGGTGTCGCTGCACACGCGTTCTCACACATCATCTACAAGGCGTTGCTGCTGATGAGCGCGGGTGCGGTGATCGTGCAGACTGGCAAGCGTAAATGCACCGACCTGGGCGGGCTGTACCGCACCATGCCGGTGACCGCCATTTGCGGTACCATCGGAGCACTGGCGATTTCGTCATTCCCCTATACGTCGGGCTTCATTTCCAAGTCGATGATCAGTCAGAGTGCCGCTTACGGTGAGCTGGCCTTTGTCTGGTATGGCCTGGTGGCAGCCTCTGCCGGTGTGTTCCTGCACGCCGGTATCAAATTCCCGTGGTTTGTATTTTTCCAGAAAGACTCTGGCCTGCGACCCAAAGACCCATCCTGGAACATGCAGGCAGCGATGATCATTTTTGCCGTCGCCTGTGTGCTGCTGGGTGTATTTCCGTCGCTGCTGTATCGCTTCCTGCCCTACGAAGTCACCTATGTGCCATATACTGCGGACCACCTGGTGACACAGTTGCAGTTGCTGCTGTTTGCCGGTCTGGCGTTCTTTGTCACCTTGCCTCTGATGAAACGCACGCTGACCATCAGTCTGGACACCGACTTCTTTTATCGTCGGGTGGGGCCAGCGATCTGGCGCAGTTTTGTACATGCGCTGGTAGTACTCAACGGCCTGTTCCAGTCGCTGGTGGTTGATCAGGGCAGGCGCCTGCCACAATTGTGGATTCGCTACCACGGGCCGGATGGTCCGCTGGCACGAACCTGGCCGACCGGCAGTATGCTGCTTTGGGTGGCGGTGATGCTGGTGGTGATTCTGATCGGGGCCCGGTTACTGTAACAACCGGGCCGGTTCTCACTCCAGGTACAGCACCAACTCCTGTCCCGGGTGAATCAGGCTGCTGCGGGCGATCTGGTTCCAGCGGGTAATTTCCTCAATGCTGACACCGTGTTCTCTGGCAATCCGTGCCAGGGAGTCGCCCGGTCTGACCTCATACTGCCGCACCTGCGGTCCGGTGCTTGCCCCGGTGGTGTCGGTGCTGGCAATGGTGACCGGCTCCAGTACCAGCAGCTGGCCGGGGCGCAATACCGAATCAACTGCAATGCCATTCCATTCCGCCAGTTCGTCAACGGTCATGCGGTAGCGGTTGGCGATACGCCACAGGCTGTCGCCGTTGCGCACGGTATACTGGCCGGCGGGCACCGGTTGACTGTTGGCCGCAGCCAGCGCTGTTGAAGGCATGGGCAGAGATTCACCGACGCGGTAGGCGCGCGGGATCAGTAATGACTCGCCGGCAACGATGCGGGTGCCGTCCAGGCTGTTGGTCTGTTGCAGTGCTGCCACCTGGGTACCAAAGCGGCTGGCGATACCACTGAGTGTATCGCCAGGCTGGATGACATAACGATCCCAGGTGACACGCGTGTCGCCCAGCTCCGCCAGGTTGCTCTCAAACACTGCCAGACTGTCGACCGGCAGCCAGATTGTATGTGGACCGTCCGGATGCGTGCCCCACTGCAGGTAGCCGGGGTTGTAATGGTAGATGCGTTCGGGATCCAGCTCGGCCAGCGTTGCTGCCAGAGTCAGGTCAATCTGGGAGCCGACGTCATAGCCGATCAGGTAGGGCTGGTCGGGCACCGGGCTGAGGCTCAGTTCAAAATGGTCCGGGTCGGCCATGACATGGGCCAGCCCCAACAAGCGCGGCACATGCCGTTGGGTTTCCTGGGGCAGCGGCAGCGACCAGAAATCAGTGGCCTCACCATTTTCTTCATTCTGCCGTATCGCGCGCTGCACGTTGCCCTGGCCGGCATTGTAGGCGGCCAGCGCCAGCAGCCAGTCTTCATTGAATTGGGTGTATAGCGCCTGCAGGTAGTCCAGGGCGGCTGATGTTGATGCCATGGGATCATGGCGGCCGTCGTACCACCAGTCCCGCTTCAGCCCCAGGCTGGCGGCGGTGGGGGCCATGAACTGCCACAGCCCTGCTGCACGCTGGCTGGAGCGCGCCATCGGATTGAAGGCACTCTCGATGACCGGCAGCAGCGCCAGTTCCAGCGGCAGGCCCCGACGCTCAACTTCCTGCACAATTTCGTAGATAAAAGGCATGGCCCGTTCGGTCACTTCGGCAACGTAGCGCGGGTTGGCGCGGAACCAGTCGATTTCTTCCTCAATCTGCTCATTATGGTGATCCAGTGCAAACTGCAGACCATTGCTGACCCGGTACCACACGGTGTCGGCGTGACTGGGCAGGGGCAGGGTTTCGGAATCGAATTCGACGGTGCCAGCGTTTACCACTGGCCGCTGCCGATTGTTGCGGGTGCCGCGGGTGCCGGTAGCGCGTTCCAGCCCGCTGGCGTCCTGCACACCGCTGTCCTCGGTGTCAGCCGGTGAGGGCAGGTTGCTGCATGCCTGCAGCAGCATGCCAGTGGCGATGACGAGGGTCAGTTGCTTGAGTTTGAATCTGCGGCTGACTGGCGTGGTCCTGGACCTGGCATCAGGGGGCCGCGATGCCCTGGTAAATCTTGAATCTGCTGTCATGTTGTTGAAAATTCCATTAACGAACATTCTGCTATCAGTTTATCGCTGACCAAAAAAAGGGCCTTGTCAGACATGAGTCAGGCCTGATCCTTGAGACGTCGCAACGCGGTAAATAGTTCCAGCCCGGTGTCCACTTTCTGTGACACACGCTGCTGTACGGTTTTCTGAAGACTGGCACTGTGACAACGCAAAAACGGATTGGTTCGCTGCTCCAGCGATATTGTTGAAGGCAGTGTCGGGCGCTGTTGCTCCCGTTTGCGGCGTTCGCTGACCTGGCGCTGGGCGAGGTCATGGTTGTCAGGGTCGGTACCGGCTGCAAAGGCCAGGTTGGCCAGGGTATATTCGTGCGCACAGTATACCCGTGTTGGCGCGGGCAGGGCGGCCAGTCGCTGCAGGGAGTTGTACATCATGGGTGGATCGCCTTCAAAAATGCGCCCGCAGCCGCCGGCAAACAGCGTATCGCCACAAAACAGCAGCGGCGGCTGGCCGGCATCATCGTTGTCACCCCGGTGGAAATAGACAATGTGATCCAGCGTATGCCCAGGCGTTTCCATGATATCGAAATCAAGGCCGAGCACGGTAATCCGGTCGCCCTCCCCGAGCGTGTGGTCCAGTTGGCGGATATGGCCGCCGGCCGGTCCGTAGACTGGCACACTGGCCGCGGCCAGCAGTTCATCCAGACCACCGGTGTGATCGGCATGATGATGGGTGATCAGAATGCCAGCCAGATGCAACTGCTGAGCCTGCAACCAGGCCTTGACGGGCGCGGCGTCACCGGGGTCGACGACATAAACCTGCCGGTTGCTGTCCTGCAGGGCCCAAATGTAGTTGTCATTGAATGCAGGGATCGGTGTTATGGTTAAACCCATTGGCAAACTCCGGGACGGTCTCGGTGTATGTTCTGATGTCAGCAGTGCGATGATAGCAGATCCTGTTTGTTGCGTTTGCGTGCCAGGTGCTAGAATCCGCTCAGGGGTGTACTTCTATGGTTAAGTGGTTTGCTCGACGCCGTGCCATACCGGATCCGGTAACACTGGCGCCGATGCTCGACAGCTGGATGCACAGCCCACTGGGCAGTGCTTTGATTGAGGCAGAAAAAGCGCAACTGGCCCCGGTGATCAGCCGTGTGTTTGGTTATCACATGTTGCAGTTATCCTGCTCACCCGGTATTTCCATGCTTGATGAGTGTCCGGTCGGACATAAAATCTGTTTTGCGCCGGCCTGGGATGCCGGGCAACAGGCCCCGGTGGCCGACAATGAGGCGTTGCCGCTGGGCACCGACAGTATTGATGCGGTGCTGCTTCACCATGCGCTGGATTTTACCCCGGACAGCCATCGCCTGTTGCGGGAAGCGACCCGGGTGTTGATGCCCGGTGGTCGGCTGCTGATTCTGGGTTTCAACCCGGTCAGCATGTGGGGGCTCAGCGGCATGGTGCGCTGGCATCGTCCCACGCCCTGGAATGCGCGCTTTATCTCCCGCAGACGTTTGACCGACTGGCTCAGCCTGCTGGACTTTCATGTCGAAAAGGTGAGTTATGGTGGCTTCATGCCACCAATCAGGCACCCGAAAATATTGTCGCATGCACACAAATTTGAACGCTGGTTTGACCAGTTGGGTAATCCGACTGGCGCCTTTTATCTGATCGTTGCCAGCAAACAGCGCATGCCGCTGACACCGGTAACGTCACGCTGGCCCAGGCTGCGGGCACCGGCCCTGGGGGCACCGCTGGCTGAGACCGGACGCGTGGCATCGGGCCGCGGCACGGTCATTCCGATGCCACCACGCAAGAATCTGCGTCGCGAAGAGACTGACAAGTGATGCCAAAAACCTATAATCAAGGATTAATAGTTTGCAGGATGTAGTTGAAATATATACGGATGGTGCCTGCAAAGGTAATCCGGGCAAAGGCGGGTGGGGCGCCGTACTCAGCTTCCGGGGAACGGAAAAGACATTGCACGGTGGCGAAACCATGACCACCAATAATCGCATGGAACTGACCGCCGTCATCAGGGCACTGGAGGCTTTGAAAAAACCGGGCTGCAAGGTGGTGCTGCACAGTGATTCAAAATATGTGCTCAATGGTATCGAGCAATGGCTGCCAGGGTGGAAACAGCGGGGCTGGAAAACGGCTGCGAAAAAACCGGTACTGAATCAGGATCTGTGGCAGCGACTGGATGCACTTAGCCAAGCCCATGATATCGACTGGCGCTGGGTCAAGGGGCACAGCGGTGATGTCGGCAATGAACGGGCCGATGAGCTGGCCAATCTGGGCATTGCCGAGCTGTGATGACAATAATACGTGGAGAGTTATGCGTCAGATAGTACTGGATACTGAAACCACCGGCCTGGATCCGGTCAATCACCGGATTATTGAAATCGGCTGTGTTGAGCTGGAGCGGCGACGCCTGACTGGACGTCACTATCACCAGTACACCAACCCAATGCGGGAAGTGGATGAGGCCGCCCAGGAAGTTCACGGCATCAGCAATGAGTTTCTTGATGACAAACCCGAATTCGCTGCCGTCGCTGATGAATTTCTGGCGTTTGTCAAAGGCGCAGAGTTGCTGATACACAACGCGCCGTTTGATATCGGCTTTCTGGATGCCGAATTGGCGCGCCTGGGTCCCGGCTATGGCTGCATGGCGGACTATTGCACGGTGACTGATACCCTGGGCATGGCGCGGCGTAAACACCCGGGCCAGCGCAACAGCCTGGATGCTTTGTGCAAGCGTTATGGCGTCGACAATTCACAACGTGATCTGCACGGGGCGTTGCTGGATGCGGAGATTCTGGCGGATGTCTATCTGATGCTCAGTGGCGGACAGACCGCCCTGTCGCTGGCCGCAGACGAATCAGCGGAGCATCGAGAGCAAAACCATCATCAGGGTCTGAGCCGCGACGGGCTGGTGCTGAGCGTCATCGAGCCCAGCGCCGAAGAGCTGGCTGCCCATGAATCGCTACTGAGTCATATCAACAAGGTCAGTGGCGAGCGCTGCCTGTGGTTGCAAGGCAATACGCCGGACCGTGTCGCGGTCAGCACCGTGCTGCCCACCGATGACCAGGACGATGACGACGATGAAGAAGAACTGGCCGGGGAGCTCGTTTGACCCACCTTATTCTGTTTTTTGAAGGCCGCCTGCTGCTGAACGGCGACAGTCCGATGTGGCCGCCCAACCAGCTTGCTGACCTGGACGCTGTGACCCACTGCCGGGTGCATGTCCCGTCTCTGATTGCCGGGCATCCGCCCTGTGATGCCCTGGAGCTTTCCAGCCTGCCAGCGCATCTGGCCGGCATTGAGCCCATGCCGGTACGTCAGTTTCTGATGCATCAGGGGTTTGATGCGTTCATTCTGGCCGGGCGCGCCAGTCAATTGCTGAACTGGTATCGCAGCCACCGGTTCTGCGGCTGTTGCGGGGCGCAGAACGTGCTGCGCCAGCCGCAGCAGGTGCTGGGCTGTCCGCACTGCGAAGTTGATTATTACCCCAGGATCAACCCCTGCATTATTGTGCTGGTGACCCGTGGCGAGCAGATTCTGCTGGCCAGAAGTGTGCGGCGCGGTGCCACATTTTTCAGTTGCCTGGCCGGTTTTATTGAGCCCGGTGAAAGTGCAGAGCAGGCAGTGGCACGTGAAGTGTTTGAAGAAGTGGGTATCGAGATTAACAATATCCGCTATGTCAAAAGTCAGCCCTGGCCATTCCCTTCGCAGCTGATGCTGGGTTTCTATGCGGACTATGTCAGTGGCGAAATCGTGCCGGAAGCGGCCGAAATAGCCGAAGCACATTGGTATGATGTAAACAGATTACCCGAAACACCTGCCCCGGCGATCAGCGTTGCGGGGCAGTTGATCCAGGAATATTGTGATGCCGTGATGGCATCTGCCGAACCGTAAAAAGGAGTTGGACTTTGGAATACGTTATTGAGTATGTGGTTTTTCTGGCCAAGACCGCGACCATTGTGATCGCCGTGTTTGCCATTCTCAGCATGTTGGTTGCCGCCGGTCAGCGCAATCGCCGGCACCTGCAGCGGGGCAGTCTGCATGTCACGCATGTCAACAAGGACCTGGAGTCCATGCAGCAGGGGCTGCAGCGCTCCATCCTGGACAAGTTTTCACTCAAGCGCTTTGCCAAGGCGGAGAAAAAACGCCTCAAAGACGAAGAGAAAAAACTAAAAACCGACAGCGGTGAAAGTCGCCGTCGGCGCGTCTACGTGCTGTCATTTGAGGGAGACATGGAGGCCTCGGGCCTGGAATCACTGCGCCAGGAGGTCACTGCCGTACTGACCATGGCAGAACCCCAGGATGAAGTCATGCTGCGCCTGGAAAGCCCGGGGGGTATGGTGCATGCTTATGGCCTGGCGTCCTCACAGCTGCTGCGCGTTCGCCAGCGGGAAATCCCATTGACCATCTGTGTGGACAAGGTGGCCGCCAGTGGCGGTTACATGATGGCCTGCGTCGCCGACCGGATCATTGCCGCGCCGTTTGCCATCCTCGGCTCTATCGGTGTGCTGGTGCAGTTGCCCAACATCCATCGGTTGCTGAAAAAAAATGATGTCGACTTCGAGATGATTACCGCGGGCGAATACAAGCGCACGCTGACGCCTTTCAGCGAGATCACCGAGAAAGGTCGGGACAAGGTCAAGGAAGAAGTCGAGGAGATGCACGGGCTGTTCAAGCAGTGGGTGAAGCAGTATCGTCCGGTCGTGGATATTGACGTGATCTCCACCGGCGAAACCTGGACCGGCATGCAGGCCCAGGAGCGCAGCATGGTGGATGTCATCAGCACCAGTGATGACTACATTGTCGATGCCTGCAAGGAGTCGGATGTGTATGAAGTCAACTACGAAATCCGTGTGCCGCTGGGCGAGAAGCTTGGCGGCGCGCTGCACAAAGCCATGGACAAGACGCTGCTGAACTGGTGGCAGCGATTGCGCGAGCAGCGCCAGTTCTGAGCCCTGACCTCTGACCTCTGGCCCCCTGACCCGGGGCATCATTCATCAAATCACAGGAAACATTATGAATCTGGACCAGGAAACCTTTGACGCCTATGTCGTACAGGAGATTGCTGCAGACAGCACATCCGGGGGAAAACCCACGTATCAGGGGGCGATCACCCAGCGCCAGGTTGCCGACCTGCCGGCAGGGGACGTATTGATTCGGGTTGGCTTTTCGTCGCTGAACTTCAAGGATGCCCTGTCCTCGGTGGGCAACAAGGGGGTGACCCGGCAATACCCGCATACGCCCGGTATTGATGCTGCTGGCGTGGTGGCAGAATCCAATGATGCCGGTTTTGCCGCCGGTGATGAGGTCATTGTCATTGGTTACGATCTGGGCATGAACACCGCCGGTGGTTTTGGTCAGTATATTCGCGTACCGGCGGGCTGGGTCGTTAAAAAGCCAGCCGGCCTGACACTGGCAGAGAGCATGATTATTGGTACCGCGGGTTTCACGGCAGCGCTGTGTGTCGACAAGCTGCTGCAGAATGGACTGCGTCCCGAGCAGGGCCCGGTACTGGTGACCGGCGCCAGCGGCGGGGTGGGCAGTTTTGCGGTGGCGCTGCTGGCGCAGCTGGGTTACGAGGTAACGGCCATGAGTGGTTCTGCTGCCTCGCACGCGTTTCTGCGTGGCCTTGGCGCCCGCGACATCATTGGCCGGGAAGATTATACCGAAGTGTCCCCCAAACCCATGACCAAAGAACTGTGGGCCGGTGCGGTGGATGTGGTGGGCGGCGACATTCTGTTTAACGTGATCAAGTCACTTAAGTACGGCGGCAGTGTTGCCTGTTGTGGCCTGGTCGCCGCGCCGCAGTTTCAGGCCAGTGTATTTCCATTCATCCTGCGTGGCGTGAATCTGCTGGGGGTGGATTCGGTGAATCTGCCTCTGACACACAAGCGCCAGGTGTGGGAGAAACTGGCCACACAGTGGAAGCTGTCGCATCTGACGGAACTGGAGACGCGTCTGGGCATGAGTGAGCTGGGTGATGCGCTGGCCAGCGTACTGCGTGGCGAGAGTACCGGGCGTCTGGTGCTGGATCTGTCAGCCTGACCTGTCTTGACCTGTCTTTATCAAGGGGGGAGGGGCGCCAGGCTGACAGCCTGGCGCTGGCTCAGGCGCGCCGGCGAAACAGCGGCACCGGCCGGTCGACGCTGGCCTGGTAACCATCCCGGAAGTCGGTCAGGGCCGTCAGCGCCGTCTCCGGATCCTGGTCCTCGCGCAGGACAAACGCGTTGAAGCCACAACGGGCCATGTAGAACAGCTGGTCGCGCAGTACATCGCCCACGGCTCGCAGCTCTCCTTCATAATCCATGTTCTGGCGCAGCTCGCGGGCACTGGAATAGGCCCGGCCGTCACTGAAGACCGGGAAGTTCAGCGCAATCACCGGCAACGTGGGCAGATCAGCTGCCAGGGCTGCCGGCGTTTCATTGCTTTGCAGCCAGACGCCGGTTTTGCCCGAGCGTGCCAGCAGTTGCTCACGAATTTCCAGCCAGCAGCTTAATGGTACGATGATGTTATCGTCTTCATGTTCGGCGATTTTGTCCGCCTGAGTGTCGCCCAGGGTGTCTGCCGCCAGCAGAAACCAGTGGTCGGTGCAGACTTTGCCATCCCTGATCAGCGTCGTACTCATGTGCGTGCTCCTGTGGCGTTGTTATTGCTGTCTTTGCTGTCGACGTGTTTGGGCGCGTACAGTGCATCCTTGAAGGGTTCCATGCCGATACGCTGGTAGGTATGCAGGAATGCTTCGTCAGCTTCGCGACGGTCTTTGTAGACGGCAACGATTTTCTCGATAACCACCGGAATTTCGTCCTGGGAAAACGCCGGCCCCACGATTTTGCCCAGTGAGGTGTTGTTGTCGGCGGAACCGCCCAGCGACACCTGGTAATACTCCTCGCCTTTTTTGTCGACACCCAGAATACCGATGTTGCCCACGTGGTGATGACCGCAGGCATTCATGCAGCCGGAGATGTTCAGGGAGACGGCGCCGATATCGCGCAGTTCGTCATGGCTGAAGCGACGCTGTATGGATTCGGCAATGGGGATCGACTTGGCATTGGCCAGCGCACAGAAGTCGCCGCCGGGGCAGCAGATCATGTCACTGAGCAGTCCCAGATTGTCAGCTTCCAGGTCATGGCTTTTCAGATCCTGCCAGAGCCGGTACAGCGCATCTTTTTCGACGTCAGCAAAGACGATATTCTGGGTATGGGCAATACGCATTTCCCCAAAGCTGTAGTTGTCAGCCAGGTCAGCGACAAAGCGCATCTGCTCAGCGTCCAGATCACCGGGCGCAAAACCGGTCTTTTTCACGCAGATGGTGACAATGGCATAACCGGTTTTTTTGTGTGCCGCCACGTTTTGCTGATACCACGCGGCAAACAGCACGTCGGTATTGAGAGCCTGTTCCAGCGTGTCGCTGTGCGCAGGCAGGTCCTTGTAGGCCGGATCATGGAAAAATGCGCGGCAACGCTCCACTTCATCCTGAGTCAGCGTCATCGGACCGTCCTTGATCGCCTGCCACTCGGCTTCCACCTTGGCACGGAAGTCGTCAACGCCGGTTTCCCGGACCAGGATCTTGATCCGCGCCTTGTACTTGTTGTCGCGGCGGCCTTCACGGTTGTAGACGCGCAAGATGGCATCCAGATAGGACAACAGGTGTTGCTGGGGCAGAAATTCGCGGATTTCACTACCGATCACCGGTGTGCGGCCCAGACCGCCACCGACCAGTACACGGAAGCCGATCTCTCCGGCTGCATTGCGGACAATGTACAGGCCAATGTCGTGAACCTGGGTGGCCGCCTGATCGCGCCGCGTGCCACACACCGCGATTTTGAATTTGCGCGGCAGGTAGGCGAATTCGGGATGGAAGGTCGACCACTGGCGGATGATTTCGCAATAGGCGCGAGCGTCTTCCACTTCATCGGCGGAGACACCGGCAAACTGGTCGGTGGTGGTGTTGCGGATGCAGTTGCCACTGGTCTGGATGGCGTGCATTTCGACCTCAGCCAGATGCTCGAGAATATCAGGCACCTCGGCCAGTGCCGGCCAGTTGAACTGAATATTCTGGCGGGTGGTCAGGTGCGCGTAACCCTTGTCATAATAGTCAGCAATGTAGGCCAGTTTGCGCAGCTGGGTGGAGGAGAGCATGCCATAGGGTATGGCTATGCGCAGCATGGGTGCCAGGCGCTGGACATACAGGCCGTTCTGCAAACGCAGAGGCAGAAACTCGGCGTCGCTGAGTTTGCCGGCCAGATAGCGATGCGTCTGGTCGCGGAATTGCGCTACCCGGTCAGCCAGCATCTGATGATCATAGTTATCGTATCGGTACATAGTGTTGTCTTGTCGCCTGCTGAGTATGTCTGGTGTATTTAGCTGAATTTCTTGATTCTGTGCCGGAAGTCATTAAAATGCGCCTCCGAAAGTCTTGCTAGTGCGATTGCGTTGTCCGACTTCAACTGAACGCCAACTGAACTGTGTTGAGAGAGAAACTATGACTAATCACGAACCCGAGATCATCCTCACTGAAGAAGAAATCCAGGCCAACAGCCGTGCCGATGCGCTGGCCATTTTCTCTCTGGTTGTTATCGCTGTCGGCCTGCTGGTTTTCTACGTCGCCAGCTGAGTACCTGTGCCTGGCTGGCGTTAAGTCAGCCCAGCACCACGTTGACAATAACAATCAGCGTCACCACAAACAGAACCGTGAAGATCAGCGCGGCAGCGACAAAGCCCGTGATCGAGCCTTTCTCGAAGTCGCGCTCCTTATTCTTCTGGTTCTGCACCCCGAAACTGGCCTGACCGACGCTGACCAGGGTCTGCCAGAACGACAAAGTCCCGCGCTTGCGGCTGTCCTGCTGCAGGTTCTTTTTTTCCTGACTATCACCAGTGTCAGTCTGGCTTGATTCATTCAGGTGTTTGTGTGACTGGGTCATAGTTACCCTCCAAAGCGGCAGCGCACGCCGGTAAGCCGACGCCGCTGATCGTTCGCTGGTTATCTATTGTATCAATAAGTTCTGCGCGCAATAACTCAATTTATCGATAAGCTAATCCAGCAGATTGGGTCGTAACAGGCGACGTGCATCCTCATCATTGAGCTGGCGTCGCTCGGCAAAATCGGCGACCTGATCGTCGTTGATCTTGCCCACGGAAAAGTACCGTGACTCGGGGTGCGCGAAGTAGAAACCACTGACCGCAGCGGCCGGCAGCATGGCAAAACTTTCCGTGAGCTGCATGTCGATGGCTTTCTCCACGCCCAGCAAATCAAAGATCGCCACCTTGTCAGAGTGTTCGGGGCAGGCCGGGTAGCCGGGGGCAGGGCGTATGCCACGGTACTTTTCCTTGATCAGCGCGTCGCCATCAAGCTTTTCATCGGGGGCATAACCCCAGTACTCGGTGCGCACGCGTTCGTGCAGGTGTTCGGCAAAAGCTTCCGCCAGACGGTCCGCCAGTGCCTTGACCATCAATGAGTTGTAATCATTGTTTTCGGCCGCATAACGTTCGGCCAGTTCTTGCGCGCCAATGCCAGCGGTGACGGCAAAGGCACCGATGTAGTCACTGGTGTGATGGTCCGCCGGTGCAACAAAATCTGCCAGCGACAGATTGGGAATATTGTCGGCCTTGGCGGCCTGCTGGCGCAGGAAGCTGAAGGTATGCAGTTTGTTCTGGTGCGCGGTATCGGCGTACAGCGTGACATCATTGCGTCCGGTGCGCGCCGCTGGCCAGAAGCCGAACACACCCTGGGCGCGCAGCAGCTTTTCGTCGATCAGTTTTTTCAGCATGGCCTGGGCATCGGCGAACAGGTCGCGGGCCGCTTCACCCACCACTTCGTCCTGCAGAATCGCCGGGTACTTGCCAGCCAGGCTCCAGGTGATGAAGAAGGGTGTCCAGTCGATATAGGGCACCAGTTTCTCCAGCGGGTAATCGTCCAGCACTTTGGCTCCGGTGAAGGCGGGTGCGGTGATGGTGTTGTCTCCCCAGCTGAAGTCGCCGGCGTTGGCATTGGCCTCGACAAAGGGCAGCAGACTCTTGCGCTGGTCGCGCCCGGAGGTTCGTGCACGCACGGTGTCGTACTCGGCCTTGACGCCGGCAACAAAGCTGTCGCGGGTCTCGTCACTGAGCAGATTGCTGACCACAGTGACACTGCGCGAGGCATCGGGCACGTAAACGGTGGCATTGTTGGTGTAGTTCTGTTCGATCTTCACCGCCGTGTGCGCTTTTGATGTGGTGGCCCCGCCAATCAGCAAAGGTATTTTAAAATCAAGACGTTGCATCTCTTTTGCAACGTGAACCATCTCGTCCAGCGACGGGGTAATCAGGCCGCTGAGACCAATGATATCGACCTTGTGCTCTTTGGCGGCCTGCAGGATCTTGTCGCAGGGCACCATCACACCCAGGTCGATGATGTCGTAGTTGTTGCAGCCCAGCACTACGCCAACAATATTCTTGCCGATGTCGTGCACGTCGCCTTTGACCGTGGCCAGCAGCACTTTGCCTTTGGCTTTGGATTCGCCACCGGCGGCTTCGAACTTGAGCTTTTCCGCTTCGATATAGGGCAGCAGGTAGGCAACCGCCTGTTTCATCACGCGGGCGCTTTTCACGACCTGGGGCAGGAACATCTTGCCGCTGCCAAACAGGTCGCCAACCACATTCATGCCGTCCATCAGCGGCCCTTCGATGACCTGGATCGGGCGATCGAATTGCTGCCGGGCCTCCTCGGTATCGTCGTCGATGTACCGGGTGATGCCTTTAACCAGCGCGTGGGTAATACGCTCGCCCACCGGCGCGTCGCGCCAGGCCACGTCTTCGGTGGATTCATTGCTGCTCTTGCCGCTGTATTTGGCAGCGATCTCCATCAGCCGGTCGGTGCCATCAGCGCGACGATTGAGCACGATGTCCTCAACGCGTTCTTTCAGGTCGGCCGGAATATCATCATAGACCGTGAGCTGGCCGGCGTTGACAATACCCATGTTGAGGCCGGCCTTGATGGCGTGGAACAGGAACACCGAGTGGATGGCCTCGCGCACCGGATCGTTGCCGCGGAACGAGAACGACACGTTGCTGACGCCGCCCGAGATCAGCGCATGCGGAAGGTTGTTGCGGATATATTTGCAGCTTTCGATAAAGTCGACGGCATAGTTGTTGTGTTCGTCGATACCGGTGGCGATGGCAAAGATATTCGGGTCGAAAATGATGTCCTGCGGCGGAAACCCCACAGCACTGACCAGCAGGTCGTAGCTGCGTTTACAGATATCGCGTTTTTTCTCCAGCGTGTCAGCCTGGCCGTTTTCGTCAAAGGCCATGACCACCACGGCAGCGCCATAGCGCCGGCACAGGCGGGCCTTGGCAATAAAGTCGGCTTCGCCCTCCTTGAGACTGATGGAATTGACGATACCCTTGCCCTGAATGTTTTTCAGGCCGGTCTCGATGACTTCCCATTTGGATGAGTCGATCATCACCGGCACCCGGCTGATATCAGGTTCAGCGGCGATCAGCCGCAGGAATTTCTCCATCGCTGCGCGCGAATCGAGCATGCCTTCATCCATGTTGATGTCGATGACCTGGGCGCCGGATTCGACCTGTTGCAGGGCCACGTCCAGGGCTTCGTCGTACAGACCCTCGAGGATCAGCCGGGCAAACTTGCGCGAGCCGGTAATATTGGTGCGTTCACCCACGTTGACAAACAGGCTGTCAGCGCCGATGTTGAAGGCTTCCAGACCGCTGAGCCGGCACTTGACCTCGACCTCGGGTAGTTTGCGCGGCGGGTATTTGCTGACGGCATCGGCAATGGCGCGGATATGCTGGGGCGACGAACCACAGCAGCCGCCGATGATATTCAGAAAACCGCTGGCAGCAAATTCTTCTACAATTTCAGCCATTTCCCGGGCACTTTGATCGTACTCCCCGAACTCGTTGGGCAGGCCGGCATTGGGGTGCGCGGACACAAAAGTGTTGGCCAGGTTCGATATTTCCTCGATGTGGGGGCGCAGCTGTGCGGCACCCAGCGCGCAGTTGAAACCGATGGACAGCGGTCGCGCATGCGACAGTGCATTCCAGAAGGCTTCCACCGTCTGGCCAGAAAGGGTGCGGCCGCTGGCATCGGTAATGGTGCCGGAAATCATGATGGGCAGTTCGATGCCCAGCCGTTCCATGGTGCTGTGCGCCGCGAAGGCGGCTGCCTTGGCGTTGAGCGTGTCGAAAATGGTTTCGATCAGCAGCAGGTCAGCGCCGCCTTCAATCAGGCCTTCAACAGCCACTTCGTAGTCGGCCACCAGCGCGTCAAAATCGGTAGCGCGGTAACCGGGGTCGTTGACGTCCGGAGATAGCGATGCGGTACGGCTGGTGGGCCCGACCACGCCGGCGACAAACCGGGGTTTGGCCGGATCGCGCCGGGTCACCTCGTCACAGCATTCCCGGGCCAGACGGGCAGCCTCGACGTTGAGTTCACGGACGATGGCCTGCAGACCGTAGTCGGACTGCGATACGGCGGTCGAGTTGAAGGTGTTGGTTTCCACGATATCGGCACCCGCGTCCAGATAAGCGTGGTGGATCTTTCTGATCACATCCGGTCGCGTCAGGGTCAGCAGGTCGTTGTTGCCGGCCAGGTCACTGGGGTGATCCTGAAAACGCTGGCTGCGAAAATCAGCTTCTTTGAGTTTTTCTGCCTGAATCATGGTGCCCATCGCGCCATCGAGTACCAGAATGCGCTGGCTTAGGGCTTGGCGAAGGGTGGCAAAGGCAGGGTGCTGTTTCATGATCAGTTCCATAGTTCATATGACCGGCCGTGGTGCATAGTCGGTGGCCGCTATCACGGTTGTGGCGAATTTCAAGGAGGCGCAATTCTATCAGAAGCAGAGCCTTACCGGATAAATTTGTGTCTTTTCCCTTGGGGGAGCTGCAAATCCTGAAATAACCGAGTAAAATAGTCGGCTATTAACTCAGTCAGACAAGAGGCACGCCCCAGTTATGGTCACGATCACCGAACCCGCACAGGAATACCTGGCAGAACTGTTGAAAAAACAGGATTGTGAAGGCATCGGTATACGGGTATTTATCCTGGATCCGGGTACGCCCAAAGCAGAAACCTGCATCTCCTTTTGCCGCCCTGGTGAAGAGAAAGCAGAAGACGAGCGCAAATCCTATGAGCATTTTGATGCCTGGGTGGAAAAGCGCAGCATTCCCTTTCTGGAGGATGCGGTCGTGGATTATGCCAAGGACAGCATGGGCGGGCAGCTCACCATCAAGGCGCCCAATTCGCGTTTGCCCAAGATTCGTGACGACAGCCCGCTGGAAGATCGCATCAATTACGTGCTGTATAACGAGATCAATCCGTCGCTGGCGTCACACGGTGGCGTGGTCAGTCTGGAAGAGATTGTCGACGATTCCATCGCGGTGCTGAAGTTCGGTGGCGGCTGCCAGGGGTGCGGCATGGTGGATGTGACGCTCAAGGAAGGGGTGGAAAAAACCCTGATCGAGCAGGTGCCCGGATTGACCGGTGTGCGTGATGTCACGGACCACAGTAATCGCGAGAATGCCTACTTCCAGTAAACTGTATTGCCCGGTTCAGGCCGGGTAGCGCAGCTTCAGAGCCTGGTACAGGTCTGTGGCGTAGCTGGCAGACGTTGCTGACAGCGTGGCCATGACTTCCACCAGATGCTCATTGTCTTCCTTGCCGTGCCAGATTTTCTGGTAACTGCCATCCTTGTAGCCATGATCCTGGCGGAAAAAATTCAGCACGTTCTTGCTGACATACTGGGCAAACAGATCGTCCCAGTTCATCCCGCAGTCACGCATGATGCTGGCAAATACGGCAATCTCCACGCGGCGGGCGGCGGCCAGTGCGGTGAGCAGCTCGAGTTTGTCCAGCAGCGTCATTGAGGCCAGGCCGTAGCGCTGATGGTCAAACTCGATAACAGCGTCTGCGTCTGCGTTTCCGTCTGCCAGCAGACTGGCGCTGGCCCGGGTTTCATCACCCTGATGACGCAGCAATACCTCGGACAGAACAAAGTGCCAGATATCGATGACTTCCATTTGCAGCTGGGCCATATCCAGTGACTGCTTCTTCCACCATTTCCAGCCGTGATGTTCAATGGCCTCGGCGGCTTCCACAACAACCGCACGCAAGTAAGGGTAGGCGGCCTTGACCCAATCGGGATCAACCTTGCGGTTCATGGCGGCCTGCAGCGACAGCATGGTATTGAGCTGCTGCGACGAGGGCATCAGTGGTGTGGCATTGGGCATGGGGAGAGTTCCTGAGTCATTCCGGGGCAATCAGCAGAGCAATCGTTGCTCAGTGGGCAGGGGGCGTTGGCGAGCGTGCCGGCTGGGCAGCATCGAGCTCGGCTTTTTGCTGTTTCAGCGAGCGCAGCATTTCCTTGCGACTTTGCAACATGTCCTTATAGGAAATGAGCTGTTCGCTGTCGTTGCTGTCAAGATTTTCCAACCAGTCGCTGAGAATCTGGATTTCCATGTTTAGCTGAACGATACCCTGTTCGAGCAAATCCGGTTCGACTGTTGGTAGTCTCGACCGTTTGCGCTTGTCAGTAAAGTTCATTCCGATAATCCTTGGTCGTGTCGCCAGCCATTATGTCCTATCTCGATCTATCGGCCACTGACCCGATAGCATAAGTGAATAGAGTCGAAAAATGGCCAATCTACGCTAGCATTCAGGACACAGTTCAGATTAATCCGGGTGCAATCGGTTATAGGTTCTCACATCGACAATAAACAGGTCAAGGAATTGCTGTGAGCCATTGTTTGCCATGGAAAAGCCGGGCACTTTGGTGAATTTCCGGCTCACCAAGCCAGTGCGCCAACTGTTTGCGGTCTGACTTGGTGAGCAGGCGCAATTCCCGATAACCCAGCTGGTCCCAGGGCATCTCCAGTGCGCTGACCTGTTCCCGGGTAAACCGTTGCTGTATCAGTTGCCGTGACGGATCGGGCAGGCCGTCGATTTTGTCATGCAGAAAGCTGGCCTGGGCCGCCAGTTGGTGGAGGCGCCCAAGCCAATGTTGAAGGGTTGCCGGGTCATCACCGTGCGAGCGCACGGCTGCGCGCATCACCCGTGCGGCATGCTCAAAACTTTGCCACTGGGGCCAGGCTTGCTGGCAGACCGCCAGGGCTTCCTCAAAGCGACCCTGGTCGCGCAGTATCTGGCAGGCCGGGCGCCAGTCCTTGCTGGTCGTCGTTGCCTGCTGTGCCAATGGCGGTTCAGGTACCGCGGGTGCCATTTCAGCTACAGTGGGCGCCGGAGCGTCGTCAGGCGGGGGCGTTTCATCAGCGGCTTGACGGACGGGTACGCTCTGCCGTTGTGTTAATGGTGGCAGGGGTTGTTCGCGTGCCACCAGTTCCTGCCGGGTACGTTCCTGATGATGACGCAGGGCATAGATGATGCCTGCCAGTAACGCCAGGGCCAGAATAAAGCTGAAGATGACCGTCATGGGTAATGTCTCCGTGAACAAAACAGTCCGGTAATTCCTACTATACCAGCTCAGCTGCTGGAGACGGTGAAAAGAAGATGCACAAAAAGCTATCACCGGCATGACAGATTTGTTATTATGCGCGCGCTGTCTGAGTAGCGGAACCGCCTGAACGGGCGATGATGCAAATAGACAAAAAAGATCTTGACTGCGATGACGAAGCTAACTAAAATTCGCGCCGCTTTCTGCAATAAGGCAGGAAATTTTTTTCTGTCCCCTTCGTCTAGAGGCCTAGGACACCGGGTTTTCATCCCGGCAACAGGGGTTCGAAACCCCTAGGGGACGCCATTTTTTAAGCCTGGCTTTTGCCAGGCTTTTTTTTTGGAATTTGAGAAGCGACCATGTCACATGCCGATTCACAAAACGCCATCTCCATTCGCAATCTGCGCAAGACCTACGCCAACGGCCATGTTGCCCTGAAGGGCATCGACCTTGATGTCAAAGAAAATGATTTTTTTGCCTTGCTGGGTCCCAACGGGGCTGGCAAGTCCACCATCATTGGCATCATTTCGACACTGGTCAACGCCAGCGATGGCACGATAAAAATTTTTGGCAAGGACGTTGCCAGTCACGTGTATGAAGCCAAGCAGTCACTGGGCGTGGTGCCGCAGGAAATCAATTTCAGTCAGTTTGAAAAAGTCGGCGATATTGTCATGACCCAGGCCGGTTATTATGGCCTGAAAGGTTCGCTGGCACGTGAGCGTACCGAGAAGTATCTGAAAAAGCTCGATCTGTGGGACAAGCGCGACAATCGCTCGCGCATGCTGTCCGGCGGCATGAAGCGTCGGCTGATGATTGCCCGGGCGCTGGTGCATGAGCCGCGGCTGCTGATCCTGGATGAACCTACTGCCGGTGTGGATATCGAGCTGCGGCGTTCGATGTGGGCGTTTTTGCAGGAGATCAACCGCAATGGCACCACCATCATTCTGACTACGCACTATCTGGAAGAAGCTGAAAGTCTGTGTCGCAATATTGCCATTATTGACCACGGCCAGATTGTGGAAAATACCAGTATGCGCACACTGCTCGGCAAACTGGCGATGCAGACGCTGGTATTTGATACAGTGAATGAAATCTCTTCTGCCCCTCGATTCGAGGACCCGGAAGTGACGTGCCAGTGGCTGGATTCACACAGTTTTGAAGTCACCATGAGCACGGATCGGGATATCAATACCCTGTTTACTGCGTTGAATCAGCAGAATGTGCTGATCAAGAGCATGCGCAACAAGACCAACCGGCTGGAAGAGTTGTTCCTGTCCCGTTTGAAGAGCCAGTAGTTAGCCAACGCATACCATCACAATGCAAGGGTACAACGATGTTTGCCAATCACAAATACATTGCCTTTGAAACCATCCTTGTCAAAGAGGTGCGGCGCTTCACCCGCATCTGGCTGCAGACGCTGGTGCCGCCAGCCATTACCATCGGTCTGTACTATCTGATCTTTGGCAATCTGATCGGGCGTCGCATTGGCGAAATGGGTGGATACAATTACATCGACTTTATCGTGCCCGGATTGATCATGATGGCAGTCATTCAGAATGCCTATGCCAACGTATCGTCGTCATTCTTCAGCAACAAGTTCCAGCGTTGTGTTGAGGAAATTCTGGTGTCACCTGTCCCCAATTACATCATTCTGTTGGGTTTTGTTGCCGGTGGCATGGTGCGCGGCCTGCTCGTGGGGGTGATTGTGACGCTGATGTCGTTTGTGTTTACCTCGTTAAGTATAGAACATGTATGGTTGACCATACTGGTGGTTTTACTGACCGCAATGGTGTTTTCGCTGGCCGGATTCATCAACGCGCTGTTTGCTAATACCTTTGATGATATCTCCATCATACCGACATTCGTGCTGACGCCGCTGATCTACCTGGGCGGCGTATTCTATTCGATTGAATTACTGCCCACTGCGGGGCAATGGGTATCGGCCATGAATCCGGTGCTGTATATGGTCAATACCTTCCGGTTTGGCATTCTGGGCAGCAGTGATGTGAATATCTATTGGGCACTGTTCATGCTGGTGGTGTTCAGCGCGGTGCTGTTTGCTGTGGCATTGGTGTTGCTGCGTCGCGGTACCGGGTTGCGGCACTGATTCGACGCTTGTGCGCCTGACTGCCTGAGCAGGTCGACTTTCCGGCGCAATCTGAGATGCAGAGGTTAATGTGACGAAGTCTGACATTCCATTGGGTAAACCTACCGCCTATCCCGCTGCTTATGCCCCGGCACTGCTGTTTGCGGTGCCGCGTTTGGCCAATCGCAGCGAACTGGGAATCACCGCAGGCAATTTGCCGTTCGCGGGTTTTGATCACTGGCGAGCCTATGAGTTGTCCTGGCTGTTGCCGTCGGGCCGACCGGTGGTGGCGCTGGCCGATATTCTGGTGCCCTGTGACTCGCCGTATCTGATCGAGTCCAAGTCAATGAAGCTGTACTTTAATTCGTTGAACCAGCATGTGTTCACGGATGCCGAGTCGGCAGGCAGACAGATGCAACAGGATCTGACCGCGGTCGCGGGTGCTCCGGTCAGCGTCATTATGCATGCCAGCGAAGCATCAGCCGTGCATACCATGACGATGACCAATGCCGTGCTGCTGGACGATCTGGACGTCAGCATGTCGAGCTATCAACCCGATCCTGGGTTGTTGCGCTGTCAGACGGGCACAGCTGTCGAGGAAACCGTGTACAGTCATCTGTTTCGCTCCAATTGTCCGATAACCGCGCAACCGGATTGGGGCACTATTGTCATTCGTTATCAGGGGGAACAGATAGATCACGCAGGTTTGCTGGCCTACCTGGTTTCCTATCGTTTGCACGAGGGCTTTCACGAGCATTGTGTGGAACAGGTATTCAAGGATCTGTCGGATGTCTGCAAACCACAAGCATTGCAGGTCAGTATCAACTTTTTGCGTCGTGGCGGGCTGGAGATCAATCCGCTGCGCAGTAGCGATCGGTCGGTTGTTGCGCACCCGCTGGGCAGGTTGTTGCGGCAGTGAGGGAGGGATAAATCAAAACAGCTCTGTGCTGTTTTGGCCCTTCGCGCTGTCGCGCTCGTTGCAAGTTGCTGCGCAACTTGTCGACCCTGTGTCGGGTTCGTCTCCCTCCCCGGGTAGGCTTGAGTGGATTCTGGGGGGAAGAAGAGGCCGCTCTGGTTTCAGCGGTACTTTTTAGTGGCGGTGAGGGAGGGATTCGAACCCTCGATACGTTTCCGTATACACACTTTCCAGGCGTGCTCCTTCAGCCACTCGGACACCTCACCGTTTCAAGGCGCGTAACTGTATATCAGGGCAGGGTTAAATACAAGCAATTAGCGCTGTCGCCGTAAACGAAGGCGAAATCGCCTGATCGCTGACGTCTGAGTGGTACCGCGGCTGGCCAATCCTTTTGCCGGCAATTCCTATCCCAATAATCTTGTTGTAGTATCGAGTAGTCCGTCAATTAAAACTATAAAGAGAACTGACCATGTACCTACCCAAGACCCTGGTCCTGTCTGTGTCCGCGCTGGCCCTTGGCTTCAGCGTCGCGATCAGCGCTGATGACTGGACCCATTACGGCTCCGACCTTGCCTCCAGCAAATATGCTCCCTTTGATCAGATCAACCATGACAATGTGGCTGAGCTGCAAATAGCCTGGCAATGGCAGTCACCAGATAACGCCACCGTCGCTGCCAATCACGCAGCCGAGAATTACCGCGCAACACCCGGGGCCTTTAAAGCCACGCCCATCGAAGTCAATGGTGTGCTGTATATCAACACCTCATTCGGCCGGGTGTCAGCCATTGATGGTGTGACCGGGGAAGAGCGGTGGGTATTTGATACCCGTGGCTGGGAGATGGGCCGGCCCGCCAATCTGGGTTACAACAGCCGCGGTGTGGGTTACTGGACCGATGGTGAACAGGAGCGCATTCTGGTTTATTCCAATGATGCCTATATGTGGTCACTGGACGCCAACACCGGCGAGCTCGATACCAGTTTTGGTGAGCAGGGCAAGGTTGACCTGGCGCTGGGACTGGGTCGTGACATCGATCGTGCCGCCTATACCATGATGGGTGTGCCCTTGATATTCCACGATCTGGTGGTGGTGGGTTCATCCATCCATGATGGTCCGGCGTTTCAATCGGCGCCACCCGGTCATGTACGTGCCTACAATATCAGAACCGGTGAACAGGCGTGGATTTTCCACACCATTCCGCAGGCCGGTGAGTTCGGCAACGACACCTGGGAGAATCAGTCCTGGGAGGTGGTTGGTAACACCAACGTGTGGACACAGATGAGCGCCGACCTGGAGCTGGGCCTGGTCTATCTGCCGGTAGGTACACCTACCAATGACTGGTACGGTGGCCACCGCCTGGGGGATAACCTGTTCTCGGAGTCGCTGGTCGCTGTCAATGGCATGACCGGCGAACGGGTCTGGCATTTCCAGGCGGTAGAGCACGGCCTGTGGGACTATGACCTGCCGGCCGCGCCGACTCTGGTTGATATAACCGTTGACGGCCGTGACATCAAGGCACTGGCGCAAATATCCAAGCAGGGCTTTGTTTACGTCCTGGATCGGGAAACCGGCGAGCCGGTATGGCCGATTGAGCAGCGTCCGGTGCCAGCCTCGACGGTTCCTGGCGAGCGGGCAGCGCCTACCCAGCCGCATCCGACACGGCCGGCACCGTTTGATCTGCAGGGTATCTCAGATGACACACTGGTCGACTTTACCCCGGAGCTGCGGGCAGAGGCGCTGGCCAATATTGAAAAGTTTGACTACGGTCCGCTGTTTACGCCGCCGTCCCAGCGCGGCACCATCAACCTGCCGGGCTGGGCCGGTGGTGGTGGCTGGCAGGGGTCGGCGGTTGATCCGGAAACCGGCATGCTGTACATCCCATCAGCGACTGCCCCTATTGTGGTGCAGCTGGTTGAACCTGAGGCCAGCCAGTCGGATTTTGACTTTGTCCGCGGTGGCGTGACGTCTGTTAATGGCCCGCAGGGTCTGCCGCTGACCAAGCCCCCGTATGGCCGCATTACCGCCATCGATCTGAATACCGGTGACCATGTCTGGATGGTGCCGCACGGGGAAGGCCCGCGCCAGCGCATCATCGATCTGGGCATTGTTGATCCGGGTCCGGTGGGCTCGACTTCGCGCACCGGTCCGGTGCTGACCAAAACCCTGCTGTTTATTGCCCAGCAGGACGGCGGTCGTTCGGTGATGCGTGCCTTCGACAAGGCCACCGGTGCGGTGGTTGCAGAAATCGATCTGCCATCAGTGCCCAGCGCAACGCCGATGACCTACATGGTGGATGGCAAGCAGTATATTGCCATTGCGCTGGGTGGCGGCACCGAAGCCTCGGTGGTGAGTTATGCCCTGCCGTAAAACAGGACTGTCGTTGGTCTGCGCAGTCGTATCCGGGCTGCTCACGGCCGCCGGTGCGTTTGCGCAGAATGACCCGGCGCAGCAGGAATGGCGTTTTTACGGCAGCGACGCGGCCTCCAGCAAATATGTGCCGCTGTCCCAGATCAATGCCGACAATGTTAACAATCTGGAAGTGGCGTGGGTCTGGGATACCCCGGACAACGCCATCTTTGCCCAGGATGACCGGGCCAGTGCCGGGGAGTACAAGTCCACACCAATCATGATTGACGGCGTGCTGTATGTCAGCACCTCCCTGGGTCAGGTCGCCGCCATTGATGCAGCCACCGGTGAGCAGCGCTGGGTATTTGATACCGGTTCCTGGCAACGGGGCCGGCATCCCAATTTTAATAACAATCATCGCGGTGTGTCCTGGTGGGACGATGGCGGCGATGGTCGCATTTTGATGGCGGCAAACGATGGCCTGCTGTGGTCGCTGAATGCGCGCACAGGTCAGCCGGATACTTCGTTTGGGGATAATGGTGTTGTCGATCTGAAGCAGGGACTGGGCCGCGAAACACGGATCGGCCTGTATGGTGCAATTTCGCCACCGATGATCATCAACGATGTGATCGTTGTAGGTTCTTCGATCAGTGACGGGCCACTGTTTCAGGATCAGTTGCCACCGGGCCATGTACGCGGCTTTGATGCCCGCACTGGCGAGCAGCGCTGGATATTCCACACCATTCCGCAGGCCGGCGAGTTGGGTGCTGACACCTGGGAAAACCAGGCCTGGCGCACGGCCGGTGCCACCAATGTGTGGACCACCATGAGCGCCGACCCGGATACCGGTTATGTCTACCTGCCTACCAGTACGCCAAACAATGACTGGTACGGCGGTCACCGGCTGGGTGACAACCTGCATGCAGAAAGTCTGGTGGCGCTGGATTCGGCCAACGGCGAGCTGGTGTGGCAATTCCAGGTGGTCAGGCACGGGCTGTGGGACTATGACCTGCCGGCGGCGCCCAATCTGGTGGACATCACCGTGGATGGCCGCGACATCAAGGCGGTTGCCCAGGTGACCAAGCAGGGTTTTGTGTTTGTGCTGGACCGGCTGACCGGTGAGCCGGTATGGCCCATTGAAGACAGACCGGTACCACAGACCACGGTGCCCGGTGAACGCACCTCACCGACTCAGCCATTTCCGACCTGGCCGGCACCGTTCGAACCCCAGGGTATATCGGATGCCACGTTGATTGATTTTACGCCGGAGCTGCGCTCGCAGGCGGTGGATCTGATCGCCGATGTTGACTACGGCCCCCTGTATACGCCGCCCAGTGAGCGTGGCGTGATCATTTTCCCGGGCTACAGTGGGGGTGCCACCTGGACCGGTGCCGCCGTTGATCCGCAAACCGGTATGATGTACATCCCGTCGTTCTCGGTGCCGCGCTTTGTACGCCTGCGCCAGCCGGAGCCGGGTGAGTCGGATTTTGGCTATATTCGCGATCGCAATTTCAGTATCGACGGCCCGCAGGGGCTGCCATTGATCAAACCCCCGTATTCACGTATCACTGCCATTGACCTGAACACCGGTGAGCATCGCTGGATGGTGCCGCATGGTGAAGGCATCCGCCAGCGTATCATTGATCTGGGTATTGAAGACCCCGGGCCGGTAGGCAGTTTTGGTCGTAACGGCCCATTGTTGACCCGATCGTTGCTGTTTGTTGCACAACTGGATGGCAGCAGGCCGGTGTTGCGCAGTTATGACAAGCGCACCGGCGATGTGCTCAGTGAGCTCGATCTGCCGCTGCCACCCATGGGCACACCCATGAGCTATATGGTTGATGGCAAACAGTATATTGTCATGGCGGTGGGGGCAGGGCCGGTCACTCGTCTGATGGCGGTGAGTCTGCCCTGAGTGCGCTGTTGATGCCGGAAGCCCGGGCGGCACCAGCGAGTGTCACTGACGGCGGCTCTGGCACTTGATTAAGCGCCACAATTTATTGATAATGCCGCCCCTGATTTGATGTTTGCGCATCAGCTCAGGCTTTATGGTATCTCTTGTCGGTCCCCGCGCAATGATACGCTGTAAACCCCGCCAGGCCCGGAAGGGAGCAACGGTAGCAGCAGACTCATGTGCCGTGGTGTGGCTGGCAGGAGATGCCACCTCAAAACACCGCCACAAACACGCTCGTTGCCTGTCACTCCCGCCTCGTTTGCAATACAATAGCTCACCATCAGTTACCAGACATTAACAGCGACACATGAGCTATCAGGTACTTGCCAGGAAATGGCGCCCCCAGAATTTCAGTGAAATGGCCGGACAGGCACATGTCCTGCAGACACTGACCCATGCTCTGGAACAGCAGCGTTTGCACCATGCCTATCTGTTCACTGGCACCCGGGGTGTGGGCAAAACCACCGTGGCACGTATCCTGGCTCGCTGCCTGAACTGTGAGCAGGGCATAGCGGCCACCCCCTGCGGGGAATGCAATGCCTGCCGGGAAATCAGTGAAGGCCGATTTATTGATCTGATCGAAGTCGATGCGGCGTCGCGTACCCGCGTTGAAGATACCCGTGACCTGCTGGACAATGTGCAGTATGCGCCGGCCCGCGGGCGTTTCAAGGTCTATCTGATTGACGAAGTGCACATGCTGTCGACGCACAGCTTCAATGCCTTGCTGAAAACCCTGGAAGAACCCCCTGCCCATGTGAAATTCCTGCTGGCGACCACGGACCCGCAGAAGTTGCCGGTGACCGTATTATCGCGTTGCCTGCAGTTTCACCTTAAGAACCTGGCTCCGGCGCAGATTGTGACCTACCTGCAGTCGGTGCTGGCCGCCGAACAGATCGAGTATCAGGAAGATGCGCTGTGGCAACTGGGGCGTGCGGCAGCGGGCAGCATGCGCGATGCCCTGACCCTGCTGGATCAGAGTATTTCCTTTGGCGGTGGCAGTGTGCAGATGGCTGCGGTGACTTCGTTGCTGGGGACACCGGATCATGCGGCCGTGTTTGCTTTTCTGGATGCGCTGGCGCAGCGCGATGGCGGCAGCCTGATCGCAGCAGTGTCGGCCTGTGCCGAAAACAATCCGGATTACAGCCGTTTGCTGGAACAGTTGCTCAGCGTCTGTCACCGCCTGGCGCTGGCGCAGGTGATGCCGGATACGATCGATAACAGCGAAGGCGATCGCGAGCAGATCAGGGCGCTGGCTGGCGCCTTCGCTGCTGAAGATGTGCAGCTGTATTACCAGATTTGCATGCAGACCCTGCAGGATATGCCGCATTCGCCGGATGCCCGCAGCTGTTTTGAAATGGGGCTGCTGCGCATGCTGGCATTCAGCCCGGATGTGTATGCGGGCGCAACTGCCCCGGCAGGCAACGAAAAAAAAAAGCCTGACGCCGACGCCGCGCTGACCGCCAGGCCGGCGTCAGACGTTGAGCAGCAACCGCAATCGGCGTCGCAGCCTGAGCCAGAACCAATGGCGGGACCAGAGCCGGCACAAGAGCAGGGTACCGAACCAGCGCCGGCACCAGTACCCATGCTGCGGCCCGAGCCTGATCCAGAGCCAGAGCCAGAGCCAGAGCCAGAGCCAGAGCCAGAGCCAGAGCCAGAGACCAAACCGGAAGCGGAACCCGAGCTGGCCCTGGAGCCCGTGCAAACGCCTGAGCCAGGCGATGACAATGACTGGTATGCATTGGTGCAACGATGCCAGTTGTCGGGTATCACCGGCAATATCCTGGCTAACTGTGTGCCGGTATCTGCGACTGATGGCAGATACATGCTGATACTGGATCAGGACCAGAGCGCCCTGTACTCCGATGACCAACAACCCCGGATTGCCCAGGCGCTCAGTGAAACGCTGCAGCGATCGATAGCGGTGGAAATACGCATCGGGGCACTGCCATCGGAATCACCGGCACAGCGACGGCGCCGGGAGAAGCAACAGGCCATCGACGAGTTGCATCATCGTTTTAACACTGACCCGGGAGTGCTGGCATTGATCGCGGAATTTGATGCCCGGGTTGATCAGGCATCGCTGCAGATTGTAAAAGGCTCAGCCTGACCATTCGATACGAATCCAAATTGAAGAGGACTAGACATGACTGATTTGAACCAATTACTCCAGCAGGCCAAACAGATGCAGGAGCAAATGCAGAAAGCCCAGGAAGAAGCCGCCAAAAAAATCGTGATCGGTGAATCCGGCGCGGGCCTGGTCAAAGTCCATTTGAGTGGCCGCTACGATGCCAGCAAAGTGGAGCTTAGCGCCGACCTTATGCAGGAAGACAAAGAAATTATTGAAGACCTTATTGCGGCAGCTATCAACGACGCTGTTAAAAAGCTGGAACAGGACAATCGCGACACCATGGGCGCCATGACCTCCGGCATGAAGCTGCCTGACGGATTCAAGTTCCCATTTTAAACGTCCGACCTGACAGGTGCGGTTGAACCATGCATAGTCCGTTACTAGAACAATTGATCCAGTCCTTGCGCTGCCTGCCTGGTGTCGGTCCCAAGTCTGCTCAGCGCATGGCGATTTATCTGCTTGAGCGTAATCGCACGGGCGCTGCCAGGCTCAGTGAAACCCTGGCAACCGCGCTGGACAACATCGGTCGCTGTGAGCAGTGCCGGGCTCTGACCGAAGAGGTGCGGTGCCGTATTTGCAGCAACCCCGCACGAAACAGTTCGATCCTGTGTGTGGTCGGCTCACCAGCCGATCTGTATGCCATCGAACAGGCTGGCAGTTATCAGGGGCTGTACTTTGTTTTGTCGGGACACCTGTCGCCTATCGATGGCATCGGCCCGGATGAAATCGGTATCAATGAACTGATGGCGCTGCTTCGTGACAAACCCGTGGAGGAGCTGATTCTCGCCAATAATCCGACTGTTGAAGGTGACGCTACCGCTTACTATATCGCCGGTCTGCTGAAAGGTCAGGGGCTGGTCATCAGTCGGATTGCCCATGGTGTGCCGGTAGGCGGGGAACTGGAATATGTTGATGGTGGCACCCTGAGCCATGCCTTTAATGGCCGCCAGTTGCTACGTTGATGCCATGCGACCACGAGTAGCCCATGAAGAGAGCCCATTATGACTGATTTCCCCGCTCCCGAGCTGGTCGTTGACAATGCGCGACTGGCGCAGCTGTGTGAGCGTTGGCAGCATGTGTCCAGCCTGGCGCTGGATACCGAATTTATTCGGGTCAGTACCTTCTACCCGCGTGCCGGTCTGATTCAGGTCGGTGACGGGCAGGGCTGCTACCTGCTGGACCCGCTCAGCATCAACGCCTGGCAACCCTTTATCGACATATTGATGGCGCCGGACATCGTCAAGATCATGCATTCGTGTTCGGAAGATCTGGTGGTCTTCAAGTATTTTTATGACTGCATGCCCGGGCCCATATTCGACACCCAGAAAGCAGCCGGATTTCTGGGTCACGGTTACAGCATCAGTTATCTCAATCTGGTATTGCATATCGCCGGCGTTGAGCTGAGCAAGGGTGAAACCCGGTCAGACTGGCTGAAGCGCCCGTTGTCGGCGAACCAGATCAAGTATGCCGCACTGGATGTTGCCTATCTGCCGCGTTTGTATGAAGAACTGTCAGCGGCACTGGCGCGCGAAGGCAAGCTCGAGTATTTGCGTGAAGAGTGCGAACGCATGCGGCAGATTTCTCTGGCAGCAGAGAACCCGGACAATTGGCCGCAACTCTACCTGTCGATGGGTGCCGCCTGGCGGCTGAATGCCCGACAATTGGGAGCGCTCAGGGATATGAGCATCTGGCGCGAGCAGGTGTCGCGCCAGCGTGACAAACCACGCTCGTGGATAGCCCGGGATGCGGACCTGATCACGCTGGCGCAAAAAATGCCAGGTGACCGGCAGGCGTTGACGCAGATCGCAGACCTGAACCGTAATATTTACCAGCAGGACGCCGAGGCGCTGCTGTCGCTGATTAACAATAGTGATCCCGTCGCCGATGCCATCGCCAGCAATCTGGAAGGGGCACCCATGTCGCAGGGCCAGCGCGCCATGCTGAAGCGCTGTCAGCAGGCGGTGCGGGCGGTGGCGACGCAGACCGGCATTGCCGAGGAGCTGCTGGCGCGCAAGAAACAGCTGGTGACGCTGATGCATCTCAATCAGCAAATTGACCGTGACAGTCAGCAACTGCAATGGCCGGAAGATCTCGCCGGCTGGCAGCGCTCGCTGCTGGCCGTGCCGCTGTCGCGCATTTTATCGGGTGCAGACGCCGGTGTGGAGGCATCATGACGGGCCGGGACGTGCGCGAACGCTTCTGGGAGCTGCCACTGGCCGAGCTCACCCCACGCGAATGGGAGTTGCTGTGTGATGGTTGTGCGCGCTGCTGCCTGAAGAAGCTGCACGACGAGGACGCCGACAGACTGGTCTATACCCGTGTTGTCTGTCGTTATCTGGATCAGGAGCAGTGCAGCTGCACGGCCTATAAACGACGCAATGAACTGGTACCGGATTGCCTGGTACTCGATATGTCGGTGTTGCAGGCGTCAGTCGACTGGATTCCGGACACCTGCGCCTATAAACTCCGGTATCAGAACAAACCATTGCCGGACTGGCATCCATTGCTGGCTGGCTCCCGGGCGCGCATGCAGGAGCAGGGCATTGCGGTGACCGGACGTGTTATCTCTGAGGAATATGTCCATGATGACGGGCTGGAAGAGCACGTCATCCGCTGGGTACGTGCCTGACCAGCGGTCGGGCTGATGCTGACACTGAGGGTGGGGCGCTGAATGCTGGACATTTACGGTTATATTACAAGCTGGGCGGTTTACCTGAGCGCCGGCACCTTGTGCTACATCCTGTTTTACAAGGCCACCGGCAGCATCGGCTTCAAGCCGCTCGCCAATACGCTGCGCGGCATCATGATTGCGTTGATCTATACGCCCTGGTATGTCGCGGCTGATGAGGATCTGATGGCGCCAGCTGTCATCGTTATTTTGCTGGATATGATCACGATCGGTGGTGATGCGTTTATCAGGGGCCTGGTGCCACTGACGCTGGCATTGATAGCCGCCATCGTCATTGCCTTGATGGCCGGGTTTTTACGTTCGCTGTTCAGACGCTCAGCCCGGCGCTGAGGTTGTAAGCCAATTCTAATGTGTGCAAGAGGAAATTATGCGATTCACAGGAACCAAGGCGTACGTTGCAACGGATGAGTTGCAGATGGCAGTCAATGCAGCCATCAGCCTGCAGAAGCCGCTGCTGATCAAGGGAGAACCAGGCACTGGCAAAACCATGCTTGCTGAACAGATTGCCGAGTCACTTGGCCTGGAGTTGATCCAGTGGCATATCAAATCCACCACTCGCGCGCAGCAGGGGCTGTACGAGTACGATGCGGTGTCGCGTCTGCGCGATTCGCAGTTGGGCGACCCCAAGGTTCATGATATCGCCAATTACATCGTCAAGGGCAAACTGTGGCAGGCCTTTGATTCGGACAAGCAGGTGGTTCTGTTGATCGATGAAATCGACAAGGCGGACATTGAGTTCCCCAATGACCTGTTGCTGGAACTGGACAAGATGGAGTTCCATGTCTACGAAACCCAGCAGCGTGTACAGGCACGGCACCGGCCAATTGTCATCATCACCAGTAACAATGAGAAGGAACTGCCTGATGCATTTCTGCGCCGCTGTTTTTTCCATTTCATCAAGTTCCCTGATGCCGTGACCATGGAGAAAATTGTGGCGGTGCATTACCCGACCATCAAGAAGGATCTGTTGTCGCAGGCCATGGACATTTTCTTTGATGTCAGAAAAGTCCCCGGACTGAAGAAAAAACCGTCCACCTCCGAGCTGATTGACTGGTTGAAATTGTTGCTGGCAGATGATATCCCTGACGAGATTCTGAAAAACCAGGATATGAAAAGCGCCATTCCACCTCTGTATGGCGCCCTGTTGAAGAACGAGCAGGATGTTCATCTGCTGGAAAAAATTGCCTTCATGCACCGAGCGAAACGATAACGGCGGCAAGCTATGTTGATCCGGTTTTTTAATGCATTGCGTCGGGAGAAAATTCCGGTCAGCCTGGACGAACTGTTCACGCTGCTTGAGTGCCTGAAGCAGAATTTTGCATTTGCCGACATGGAGCAGTTTTACCTGCTTGCGCGCCTGTGCATGATCAAGGACGAAAAATACTATGATCGCTTTGATCGTGCGTTTTCTCGTTACTTCAAGGAGCTTGAAGTGCTTGATGACCTGCTGCGCGATGCCATTCCCGATGAATGGTTGCGACGTCAGTTCGAAGCCAGCCTGAGTGAAGAAGAGCGGGCCATGATCGAGTCCATGGGTGGCCTGGAAAAGCTCATGGAGGAGTTTCGCAAACGCCTGGAAGAGCAGAAGGAACGCCATGAGGGCGGCAACAAGTGGATAGGTACCGGCGGTACATCGCCGTATGGCGCCTACGGGTTCAACCCGGAAGGCATTCGCATTGGCCAGGACGGCGGGCGTGAAGGGCGTGCCGCCAAGGTGTGGGACCGTCGCGATTACCGTGACCTGGATGATACTCTGGAGATTGGTACCCGCAACATCAAACTGGCCCTGCGGCGTTTACGAAAATTTGCCCGGGTTGGCGCGCAGGATGAACTGGATATTGATGACACCATTTCGTCAACGGCCCGCAAAGGCGGGTTACTGGATATCAAGATGGTTCCCGAGCGCCACAATTCTGTCAAGGTGCTGATCTTTTTTGATGTCGGCGGTTCCATGGATCCCTACGTGCAATTGTGTGAAGAATTGTTCTCGGCCGCTCGGACTGAATTCAAGCACCTGGAATACTTCTATTTTCACAATTTTATTTACGAATCGGTGTGGAAGCAGAGCCGGCGTCGCCAGGCTGAAACCACACCGCTGTTTGATATCCTGCACAAATATGGCAAGGACTATAAGGTCATTTTTGTTGGCGATGCGACCATGGCACCCTATGAGATCACTCACGTAGGGGGCAGCATAGAGCATTACAATGAGGAAGCAGGTGCCACCTGGATGCAAAGACTGACAGACAATTTTGATCATATTGCCTGGATAAATCCGGTTCCCAAACAGCACTGGGAACACGGATATTCCATTGCAGTGGTCAGACAGTTGCTGGAGGACAGAATGTATCCGCTGTCAGTCAAGGGCCTGGAGGAGGCAATGAGCTACCTCAGTAAATAAACAGTCACCATCGATCGCCAGGCAGTCAGCCGTTACCATAACAATCAAAGCAGTGTCCCAGGAGACCCGCAATATGTTTGCAGCAAAGCCGATGTCAACTGAACCCGATCTGAACCCGGATCAGTTTAAGCAGATTGTCGATATTTTTGAGTATGCATTCAAACACTATGCTGACAAGCCCGCCTTCAGCTGTCTGGGCCACACCATCAGCTATGCGGAACTTGACGAATACAGCGCGCGGCTGGCCACCTGGTTGCGCGACAAAAGTGGCCTGCAGGCGGGTGACCGCATAGCCATCCAGATGCCCAATCTGCTGCAGTTCCCGGTCACCGTGGTGGCGGCGGCGCGCGCAGGTCTGGTCATTGTTAACACCAACCCGTTGTACACTGCCCGTGAAATGAAACACCAGTTCAGTGATTCCGGGGTCAAGGGTATCGTCATCCTGGAAAATTTCTGCGACAAACTCGAGTCCATCATCAAGGATACCGGCATTGAGTGTGTGTTGGTGACGCAGCTTGCCGACATGCTGCCGCAGCCCAAACGACTGTTGATGAACCTGGCAGTCAAATACCTCAAACGCATGGTGCCATCCTGGTCAATCGACGGTGCCGTCAACTGGTCCGATGCGCTGAGCTGTGCACCGGAAAAACGCGCGCGGCCCGACAGTGGTACCGATGTTGCCATTGTGCTGTACACCGGTGGCACTACCGGGCTGGCCAAGGGCGCCATGCTTACTCACAGCAATCTGGTGCACAACATGATGCAGTTGCGCGAGGTCAGCAAACCACTGATCAATGACGGCAAGGATGTGATCGTGGCACCGCTGCCGCTGTATCACACCTATGCCTTTATGTTCCATTGCCTGGCCGGTGTTTATGCCGGCAACCTCAGTGTGCTGATTCCCAATCCCCGCGATCTTGACGGCTTGATCAAGACTCTGAAGTCGCTGCCGCAGATAAACGGCTTTGTAGGTATCAATACGCTGTTTCTGGCTATGAGTCGGCACAAGGATATTGGCCAGGTTGATTTCAGTCAGATGCGCTTTACCGGTGCCGGCGGCATGGCCCTGACCATCAGTGTGGCGGAGGAGTGGCAGCGGGTGACGGGTTGCCAGGTATATGAAGGTTACGGACTGACCGAGTGCTCGCCGGTGGTCAGTGTCAATCCGCACGACAATGTCAAAATTGGCACCGTCGGGCCACCCGTGCCGGGTACCGAGATCAAGACCGTGGATGACGAGGGCAAGGATCTTGGCACCGGCGAGAAAGGCGAGTTGTGGGTGCGCGGTCCTCAGGTGATGAAAGGCTATTGGCGCAATGAAACTGCCACCCGCGAGTCGATTACCGAAGATGGCTGGTTCAAAACCGGTGATTTTGCCAAGATTGATGATGAAGGATTCATCAAGATTGTTGATCGCAAAAAGGATCTGATTATCGTCTCCGGGTTTAACGTTTTCCCCAGCGAAGTTGAAGAAGTGGTTAATTCGCATCCGGGCGTGGCAGAAAGTGCGGCCATTGGCGTGCCCAATGAAAAGAGTGGCGAGGGCATCAAACTGTTTGTGGTTCGTCGCGACAACGTGCTGACCATCGAGGACGTTACCGCGCATTGTCGGGAAAACCTGACGGCCTACAAGGTGCCCAAGGAAATCGTGTTTGTCGATGATCTGCCCAAATCCAATGTTGGCAAAATTCTGCGTCGCGAGATTCGTGAGCAGGAGCTGAAGAAGCATCAATAAGCGGCAACCATGAGTAACGATTTGCGACAACGGATCAAGCAGTGCCTGAGTGCAGATCAATTCGCATTACAACAGGCTCTGTCACGCCTGAATCGGCAGATTGCCGAAGGTCCGGCGGATGCCAGTCATCAGCAGGCCGTGTCGGCATTGCAGGCACGGATTGAAAAATCCATGGCCCGGGTGCAGGCGCGGCAGGCCAGAATGCCGGTGGTTACCTATCCGGCAGAACTGCCGGTGTCGGAAAAGCGGCAAGACATCGCAAATGCGCTCAGCGAGCACCAGATTGTCGTGGTTGCCGGAGAAACCGGCTCCGGCAAAACCACGCAGATACCCAAAATCTGCCTGGAGCTGGGTTATGGCGTCAAAGGCCTGATCGGTCATACCCAGCCGCGACGCCTGGCAGCCCGTGCCGTTGCTTCCCGTATAGCCGATGAACTGGGTGAAACGCTGGGGCAGGGTGTGGGATACCAGGTCCGCTTCAGTGACAATACCAACGAACATACGTTTATCAAGCTGATGACTGACGGCATTCTGCTGGCAGAAATCCAGCAGGATCGTTACCTCAACAAATACGAGGTGCTGATCATTGATGAGGCACATGAGCGCAGTCTCAACATTGATTTTCTGCTGGGTTATCTCAAGCGCCTGAGCCGTCAGCGACCTGATCTAAAAATCATCATTACCTCGGCAACCATCGATGTCGAGAAGTTTTCCAGTCACTTCTCCGGCGCGCCCATTATCAGTGTGTCGGGTCGCACCTATCCGGTAGAAATCCTCTATCAGGATCCGGCCGAGTCCAGCCGCGATGCACAGGACGAGAACGACGACAAAGACGAAGACACGCTGTTTGCCGGGGTCATGCAGGCCCTGCGCCGACTGGAAGGTATTGAACGGGAACGGCGTCAGCCGCCCGGTGATGTGCTGGTGTTTCTGAGCGGCGAGCGGGAGATCCGTGACCTGGCCATGGCGCTGCGCAAACAGGAGCTGCGGCAGACGGAGATACTGCCGTTGTATGCACGGCTGACGCAGAATGAGCAGCAGCGCATTTTTGCGCCGCACAAGGGCCGCCGCATCATTCTGTCCACCAATGTCGCGGAAACCTCACTGACCGTGCCGGGTATTCGTTATGTCATTGACAGCGGACTGGTGCGTATCAGTCGCTATAGTGTTCAAAGCAAGGTACAACGCTTGCCGATCGAGCCCGTGTCCCAGGCCAGTGCCAATCAGCGTGCCGGTCGCTGCGGTCGGGTGGCCAGCGGTATCTGTATTCGGCTGTACAGCGAAAGCGATTTCATCAGCCGGCCCGAGTATACCGATCCGGAAATTCAACGCACCAATCTCAGTGCCGTCATATTGCAGATGCTGCTGCTCAGGCTGGGTGATATCAGTCAGTTTCCCTTTGTCGAGGCTCCTGATCGTCGTGCCATCAACGATGGTTTTAAGCTGCTTGACGAACTGGGAGCGATCAATCGCGAGCGTCGTCTGACCGACACCGGTCGGGCCATGGCGCGCCTGCCAGTGGATCCCCGCCTGGGGCGCATGCTGCTGGAAGCCGCCAGGCGGCACACATTGTATGAGCTGCTGATCATTGTCAGCGCCCTGAGTGTGCAGGATCCGCGCGAGACACCAGCCGACAAGCGACAGATGGCGCGCGAACGGCATCAGCAGTTCGCCAGCAAAGAGTCCGATTTCCTGTCCTGGGTGATACTTTGGGATACCGTGGAAAACCAGCGTCAGGCATTAACACAGGGTCAGTTCAGGAAATTCTGCAAGGATAATTTCCTGTCCTGGATGCGCTTGCGCGAGTGGCGCGAAACGCATCGCCAACTCAGCCTGTCATGCCAGTCACTGGGTTTCAAGGTGCCACAACGCACAGAAGAACAGGAACCCGACTACGAAGCCATACACCGCGCCATGTTGCCTGGGTCACTGAATCAGCTGGGGCAGAAAACCCAGGATGGTTTTTACCTTGGCAGTCGGGGACGGAAATTCTCGCTGTTTCCCAGCTCGGTATTGTACAAAAAAATGCCGCGCTGGATTGTCAGTGCGGAATTGATAGAAACCAGCCGGCTGTTTGCCACCATGGCGGCGCGAATCGAGCCGGAATGGGCGGTTGACGCAGCGCCGCATTTGCTGCGCCGGGACTATTTCGAGGCGCACTGGGAGAAAAAACGTGGCGAGGTGATTGCCTTTGAAAAAATCAGTCTGTTTGGTCTGACGCTGATCGAGAAGCGGGCGGTGTCCTATGGCCGTATCGATGCACAATTGAGCCGCGACATTTTCATTCGTGAAGGTCTGGTGGCGGAACAATTGGACACGAACCTGGGCTTTTATCAGGCCAATGTCGATTTACTGGCCGATATCCGGCGCCAGGAAGAGAAGGAGCGCCGCCCTGATATTCTGGTCGGAGATGATCAGTTGGCGGCGTTTTACGATGAACGTCTGCCGCCATCAGTGAACACCGTCGCAGCTTTGCAGCACTGGTATACAGAAGCCCGGCAGCAGCGCGAAGATCCGTTGCGCATGCAACGCCAGCATGTGATTGCCCGGGACATTGACCAGCACAGTGACTATGCCTTTCCGGACAGTACGGCCGTGCATCACAATGAACTGGCCATCAATTACCGGTTTGAGCCGGGCAGCGACGATGATGGTATCAGTATTGATGTGCCAGCGCCGCTGATCGCCAGCCTGACGCAACGTGACCTTGACTGGGCGGTACCCGGGCTGGTTCAGGAGCGCGCCATTGCGCTGATGAAAAGCCTGCCCAAGGCCTTGCGCAAGCAGTTTGTGCCGGTGCCCGACTTTGTGGCACAGGCCCTGGGCAGCGCCCAGGATCGCCCCGACGAACGCTCTGCGCAGGCGCTGACCGAGCTGCTGGCCGATCAGGCCTGGGCGCTTAAACGTATCCGGATTACACCTGAACAGTGGGATCCGGCCGCCATCCCCTTGCACCTGCAACCCCGTATCCGGGTCACGGGCAAGCAGGGCAAGACCCTGGCCGTTAGTCAGGATCTGGCAGGCCTGCAGCAACAGTTCAGTGACAGCCCGGCAGCGGCAACCCGGACCCGTACTCACGCCCTGGAACGCTCGGGCCTGACTGACTGGGACTTCGGTGATCTGCCGGCAAGCGTGGAAACCAATGACGGTATTCGCCTGCTGCGCTACCCGGCGCTGCAGGATACCGGCGACAGCGTCGCCATTGTATTGCTTGCCTCTGAACACAAGGCGCAGCAAACCAGCCAGCACGGACTGGCGCGGCTGCTGATGCTGAGAACGCCACAACAAAAAAACATGATCCTCAAGCAACTGGGCCGCGTACAAAGCACACTGGGACTGAAGCTCATTACCCAGGACAAAAGCTGGCTGGAACATGCAATATCGACTGCCTATCGGCTTGGCTTTCGCCTGAACGAGCAGCAGATCCGGAACCAGGCAGCATTCGAAGCATTGCTTGCCGCCGGCAAGGCGGACCTGGTTGATCAGGCCGGACGCCTGTGTCGGCTGCTGACTGACACCTATGATCTGCTGTTTGACATCCGGCGTCGCCTGTCAGCGTTACCGGCGAGTTATGGTCCGGCTGCGGCCGATATCGACGCGCAACTGGCGCTGCTGTTTGCTGATGACTTTCCGTTATCAGTGCCCGATGCATGGCTGTGGGAGTATCCCCGGTACCTGAAGGCAATACAGCAGCGGTTGGAGAAAATGCCCGGCCAGTGGACCAGGGATCAGGCCATGCAGGCTGTGCTGACTGAACTGGCAAATGCCTTTAGCCAGGACAGGGTGCAGGCCCAGCTTGGGGAAAACGCCGCGCTGGCGGAGTTTCCATGGTGGTTACAGGAGCTTCGGGTGTCGCTGTTCGCCCAGACCCTGGGTACGCGCGGGCCGGTATCGGAAAAACGTTTGCGCAGATTGCTTGCACCCCCCCGATAGGGCTATATCAAGCAACCGGCGAATCTGGGATAATACGCGCCCCTAAAGTTGTGGAGTAGCAAGTCGCATGCATTTTCGCTCTGGCAGGATATTGGCGCTGGGTTTGGTTCTGGGCATGGCCGCAGGCGGTGTCTGCGCGCAGCAGCCGTCAGAATATGATCCGTGGGAGCCGGTGAACGTCAAGGTACATGCGTTCAACGACTATGTAGATCGCAAGGTCCTGCGTCCTGTGGCGACTGGCTATACCCGTTATGTGCCGCGCCTGGCACGTGTTGGGGTGAGCAATTTTTTCAGCAATATCAACAATATTTCGGTACTTGCCAACAACCTGCTGCAGTTCAAGCTGGAAGCGGCGGCAAATGATACCGGACGACTGATGATGAATACCTCGTTTGGCCTGCTCGGCCTGGTGGATGTGGCCACCTGGGCCGGGTTTGACAAAAATGAGGAAGACTTTGGTCAGACGCTGGGCTACTGGGGTGTGCCGACAGGTCCCTACCTGGTGATTCCGCTGTTCGGGCCCAGTACTGTGCGCGACGGGTTTGGGTTTGCGACAGATACTTACACCAATCCACTCAATCACCGTGATGATGATCTGATGCGCAATGCAGCGTTTGTTCTGCAGCAGATCGATCGTCGCGTAGAAGCGATGTCAGTGGAATCGCTGATAACAGGTGATCCCTATATTTTCACCCGCGAAGCCTATCTTCAGCAGCGTGAATATCTGGTCAAGGACGGCGAGGTCGCTGATCAACAGAGCGACTGGGGCAACTGGGACTGAGGGTTGCGTGGGTCAGCTGCCATCCCTGACCCGCAACTTGGTACGAATGAAATCGCTGTGCGAGACGTATAGCAGATCAGCGGTTTTGCGGATCATCTGCTCTTCATATTTATCCAGATGCTCATCTGCCAGCGCCAGACGCCACAGATTTTCGATCAGCAGTACCTTGTCCGCATAATCGTATGCTTCATTCACCAGACTGGTAAATTCGTACAGAGACACGGCCTGGGCGGCTTCTTCCTCGGCCAGGGCGATGATGTCGTCCAGCTGCTGCTTGCCGAGCTGGAAGGTATTTTCCAGCACCTGGCGCAGCATGTCAGTCTCGCGTGCATCAATATGTCGATCGGTCTTGAGCAATTCAAACATCAATGCAGCACTGGCCAGTCGCAGGCGGCTGGCTTTGTGCTCGGCACTTTCCTGATCCGGACTGGCCAGCTGGTTATCAAAAAACCGTTTGATTGCGACGATCATACTGTCTCCTTCTCATTGTCGGTTTGATGCGAATCGACTGACATGCCGGTGCCGCCTTCGGCCAGCGCCAGTGCGTCTTCAAGCACGGTGATTCCCGCGTTTTTGCGAAATGCGTTTTCACTGAGGTGGCGACGGAACAGGCGCCCCCCGTTCTGGCCCTTGAACAGTCCGAGGATGTGTCGGGTCATGTGCTGCAGCGGCGTGCCCTGAGCCAGCTGTGCTTCGACGTAGGGCAGGTAAGCGGCCATGATCGCCGCCCGGGTCGGCACCGGCCGGTGATCACCAAACAGCTGCTGGTCGATCCCGGCCAGCACATAGGGGTTGTGATACGCCTCACGGCCCATCATCACGCCATCCAGCGCGGTGCCATCGGCGCTGTCGCTGCCGTCAAGCAGGGCACAAGCCTGCGGCACGGTGGTGATGCCGCCGTTAATAATGATATCCAGCTCCGGATGCTGCTGTTTGATGCCCTGCACGCGCGGGTAGTTCAGTGGCGGGATATCCCGGTTCTGTTTTGGGCTGAGGCCCTGCAACACGGCGATTCGTGCATGAATGATAAAAGTGCGGCAGCCCGCATTGGCAACAGTGTCGACAAATGTCTGCAGGAACGCATCAGAATCCAGATCGTCAATGCCAATACGTGATTTCACGGTGACCGGCAATGACGTGGCAGCCTGCATGGCACGTACACAGTCTGCCACCAGTTGTGGCTCTGCCATCAGGCAGGCACCAAATTTGCCTGACTGCACGCGATCACTGGGGCAGCCAATATTGAGATTCACCTCGTCATAACCCCATTGCTCTGCCAGCGCTGCGCACTGTGCCAGGGCGGCCGGTTCACTGCCACCCAGTTGCAGCGCCAGTGGATGTTCTGCCTGATCAAACTGCAGGTGACGTTTAACATCGCCGTGCAGCAGCGCCCCGGTGGTCACCATTTCCGTATAAAGCCGCGCATGACGGCTTAGCAGACGCAGAAAATAGCGCTCGTGGCGATCGGTCCAGTCCAGCATCGGGGCGACACAAAAGCGGTGGGGGCTGGGCGTTGCGTTAATCTGATTCAAATCGACAGCTCGCTGATAGATCGGATGACTGGAATGGCTGCAAGTATAACAAAGACCGTCGCCGGGGGCGTCCTGTCTCATCGCATGCGTGGTGGACAGCATCACCATCACGTATAATCTGGCATCGTTCAGGGCAAATGCCCGAACCGCTGACCATTTTTGCGATGACTGCAGGAGTCTCATGTCTACTACATCTACACCGCCGGTAAGAACCCGGATTGCCCCATCGCCGACCGGCGACCCGCATGTCGGCACCGCGTATATTGCCTTGTTTAACCGCTGTTTTGCCCACCAGCACGGCGGCGAATTCATCCTGCGCATTGAGGATACCGATCAGACCCGCAGCACCGCCCGATCCGAACAGGACATTCTGCAGGCCCTGCGCTGGCTGGGACTGGACTGGGCGGAAGGTCCTGACAACGGCGGTCCGCACGGGCCCTATCGGCAGAGCCAGCGCAGCGACATCTACCGCCAGCATATCGAGCTGCTGCTGGACCGGGGGCATGCATTCCGCTGTTTCTGTACCGCCGAGCGTCTGGATGCCGTGCGCGCCGAACAAATGGCCAACAAGCAGACTGCGGGCTACGACGGTCATTGCCTGTCGTTGAGTGATGCGGAAATAGCCGCCAAACTGGAAGCCAGAGAAGCACATGTCATTCGTATGAAAGTGCCACGCGAGGGCGAATGTGTGTTTCAAGATCGCCTGCGCGGCGAAATTCGCATCAACTGGCAGCAGATTGATATGCAGGTGCTGATGAAATCAGACCATCTGCCAACCTATCATTTTGCCAATGTGGTGGACGATCATCTGATGGAAATCACGCATGTGATTCGTGGCGAAGAGTGGATCAATTCAACCCCCAAACACATTCTGCTGTATCAGCATTTTGGCTGGCAGGTGCCGCAGTTCTGCCATATGCCGCTGTTGCGTAATCCGGACAAGAGCAAGTTGAGCAAGCGCAAGAATCCGACCAGCATTTCCTACTATCAGGACATGGGCTATTTGCCAGAGGCGATGGTTAATTACCTGGGCATGATGGGTTGGACCATGCCCGATGGCCGGGAGAAGTTCACGCTGGCAGAGATGGAATCCGCGTTTGATATTGATCGTGTGTCGCTGGGCGGCCCGGTGTTTGATGTGGAAAAACTGAACTGGCTGAACGGCAAATATATCCGGGAGAATCTGGACACTGAAACTTTTGCCGAAGCCTACACGCAATGGGCCCTGGCCGATGGCAAAATGGCGCAGATCATTCCGCTGATAAAAGACCGGGTGGAGCGCTTCAGTGATGTTGTACCATTGGCCGGCTTTTTCCTCAGCGGTCTGCTGCCGGTACAGGAACAGGATTTTGCCCACAAACAGTTGAGCGCGGAACAGTGCAAGCACATCCTGCAGCTTTATGTGTGGCAGCTGGAACAACTGGCTGACTGGACGCGTGAGAATGTTGAGCAAAGCGCACAGCAGCTGTCGGCATTCATGGACATCAAGATTCGCGAGACCCTGTTTCCGCTGTTTGTCGCCATCACCGGCAAGGCGGTGTCGGTCTCGGTGATTGATGCCATCACCATTCTGGGTCTGGATGTCAGCCGGGCGCGCATACGGCAGGCCATCGATATATTGGGTGGTGTTTCCAAGAAGGAAGCAAAGGTGTTGGAGAAAACTTTCCGCGACCTGCAATCAGGAGAGGAAAAAGCCGTTTAAGGCATTGACAGCAAGAGGGTCGATGCCTAAAATGCGCGATCTCTGCAGTAAGCAGGGAAATGAAGGGGCTATAGCTCAGCTGGGAGAGCGCAACGCTGGCAGCGTTGAGGTCATCGGTTCGATCCCGATTAGCTCCACCAAACAAAAAAAGGGTCACGCGAAAGCGTGACCCTTTTTTATTGGCCGGGGACTGAGCTTTAGCTCCGTCCCCTGGGCTTCGATCAGGTTAATTGGTGACTCCGATCTACATCGAGGTTGGGAGGGGACGGAGCTAAAGCTCAGTCCCCGACCCGTTGTTCGACGGCAAACTAGATCGAAGCTGATTAGGCAGGATAGTCGCGCTTGGGTGCGCCTTTGTACAACTGTCTGGGGCGGCCGATCTTGTAGGGACCGCTCAACATCTCGTTCCAGTGTGCGATCCAGCCAGGCGTGCGACCCAGGGCAAAGATCACGGTGAACATGCTGGTGGGGATGCCAATGGCCTTGAGGATGATGCCGGAATAGAAGTCGACGTTCGGATACAGTTTACGCTCGATGAAATAGCTGTCTTCCAGCGCGATCTTCTCCAGGCGACGGGCGATCTTGAACAGTGGATCGTTTTCAACGCCCAGGTCTGCCAGTACTTCATCGCAGATCTTGCGCATAACCTTGGAGCGCGGATCGAAATTCTTGTATACGCGGTGACCAAAACCCATCAGGCGGAAGGGGTCATCCTTGTCCTTGGCCCTGGCGATAAACTCTTCGATGCGCGATTCGTCACCGATTTCGTTGAGCATATTGAGTACTGCTTCGTTGGCACCACCGTGTGCAGGGCCCCACAGGGCCGCAATGCCGGACGCGATACACGCATAGGGGTTGGCGCCGGTTGAGCCTGCCAGTCGTACAGTCGACGTGGAGGCGTTCTGTTCGTGGTCAGCATGCAGCAGGAAAATCACATCCATGGCCTTGGCCAGCACCGGGCTGACGTTGGGCGTGGCGGCCGGAACGCCGAACATCATGTGAAGAAAGTTTTCCGAATAGCTGAGGGAGTTGAGCGGGGACATTGCAGGCTGACCAATCGAGTGTTTGTAGGTCATCGCTGCCAGTGTGGGTATCTTGGCAATCAGGCGGATGGCGGCCAGCTTGCGCTGCTCGGCATCATCAATATCCAGGCCGTCATGATACTTGGCGGCCAGGGAGCCACACAGCGCGATCATCACTGCCATCGGGTGCGCGTCGCGCTGGAAGCCGTTCAGCAGCTGCGATGTCTGCGAGTCCACCATGGTGTGCAGGGTCACTTCTTCGATAAACGCCGCTTTGGCTTTGGCATCGGGCAATTCACCGTTGAGCAGCAGGTAACAGGTTTCCAGGTAGTCGGAATGATCAGCCAGCTGGTCAATCGGGTAGCCGCGGTGCAGCAGGACACCCGCATCGCCATCGATATAGGTGATGGCGGATTCGGTGGAGGCGGTCGACATGAAACCGGGGTCGTAGGTGAATACACCTTTGGAGACCAGGCTGCGAACGTCAATGACGTCCGGGCCGATGCTGCCTTCCAGTACAGGAAGTTCAATCACTTCCTGGCTGCCGGCCAGGCTCAAGCGGGCTTTTTTTTGTTCACTCATAGTGTACTCCTGACTGATAATCTTCCAGCTGCCAGCAATTGCATTCCCTGCGGGAAGCGACAAGCAGTCTGCTTACGGTATGTTATCCCTCGATATATTGTAATGCTGGGGGAGGCAGGGCCAGCGGCAAAACCGGTACTTTACCATAATCCGGCGCCGGGTCACTCCCCGAATGCGCATAAATTATCAGGGTTGACAAAACATTGTCATATTATGGTGCAATCCCGTGCCTTTGCCTGCTGTTTTATTGTATTCCCATCCCTATAAGTCTATACTCAGCGGCCGAACTACCGGTCCCGCAATACACCGGTGACGTTAACGAAGCGCCTGAATGAACACAGGAAATTGTCCTGTCTGATTATACTGATCAGGACACTGGTTCGGTTCAGACTCTCCGGAGGTTGATCAGCGCGTTGTGGCTGGTCTTTTCGCTAACCGCGTCATTATCGACGCTTCACTAAGTGGCTACCAGTGAAAGACAACAGACCTAAAAATCTCGAACTCCAAACCATCCATTTTCCGCTTCCGGCAATTACGTCGATCCTGCACCGGATCTCCGGCGTAATCATCTTCGTCGGGATCGCCATTCTGCTGTTCCTGCTGGCCGAGTCGCTGCGCTCCGAACAGGGTTTCGCCAATGTTCAGCAATGGCTGACCGCACCGCTGGTCAAATTTGTGGTGTGGGGCATACTGGCCGGTTTGCTGTACCACCTGATTGCCGGCATTAAACATCTGATCATGGATACCGGCGTTGGTGAGACGCTGCAGGGCGGCATGAATGCAGCCCGGCTCGTTGTTATCGTATCCGTTATCACAATCATCGCCGCGGGAGTCTGGATATGGTGAGGAATGTCATGAGTTTTGGCCGTAACGGCCTGTCGGACTGGGTTATTCAGCGTGTCAGTGCTGTCATCCTGGGTGTCTATTTTGTTGGCCTGCTTGGTTTCATGCTGCTGACGCCGGATCTGGGTTATGCCGAATGGCAGGCGCTGTTCGCCAGCACCTGGATGCGGATTGCCAGCCTCGCCGCGCTGCTGGCGTTGTGCGCACATGCCTGGATTGGCATGTGGACCATTGCTACCGATTACCTGAACAACTACATGATCGGCAGCAAGGGCACGGTGATCCGGTTTGTGTTTCAGGCAGCGTGTGTGCTGTTGATATTCATCTACCTCGTCTGGGGTGTTCAGATTCTGTGGGGACTATAAATGAGCGGTATTCGCAAGATCTCTTTTGATGCGCTGATTGTTGGCGGCGGCGGTGCAGGCATGCGCGCGTCTCTGCAATTGTCGCAGTCAGGTTACAAGACAGCTGTCATCAGCAAGGTTTTTCCGACTCGTTCTCATACCGTTTCCGCCCAGGGCGGCATTACCTGCGCCATTGCCAGCGACGATCCCAATGATGACTGGCGTTGGCACATGTACGATACCGTCAAAGGCTCCGATTACATCGGTGACCAGGACGCGATCGAATACATGTGTAGCGAAGGCCCGCAAACCGTTTTTGAACTCGAGCACATGGGCCTGCCATTTTCGCGTACCGAGAATGGCCGTATCTATCAGCGCCCCTTCGGTGGTCAGTCCAAGGACTACGGCAAGGGCGGCCAGGCCGCACGCACCTGCGCGGCGGCTGACCGTACCGGCCATGCGTTGCTGCATACCTTGTACCAGGGCAATGTGAAAAACGAGACTGTGTTCTTTAATGAGTGGTATGCCGTTGACCTCGTGCGCAATGAGGACGGTGTGGTGGTGGGTGTGATCGCCATCTGCATCGAAACCGGTGAAACCGTATTTGTTGAATCCAAGGCAACCGTACTGGCGACCGGCGGTGCCGGCCGGATTTACGCGTCCACCACCAATGCCCTGATCAATACCGGCGACGGCATCGGCATGGCGCTGCGTGCTGGCTACCCGATGCAGGACATGGAAATGTGGCAGTTCCACCCGACCGGTATTCATGGCGCGGGCACACTGGTTACCGAAGGCTGCCGTGGTGAAGGCGGTTATCTGATCAACAAGGATGGTGAGCGCTTTATGGAGCGTTATGCTCCCAATGCCAAAGACCTGGCCGGCCGTGATGTGGTGGCCCGCTCCATGGTTCAGGAAATACTGGCTGGCAAGGGCTGTGGTCCCAAAGGCGATCACGTGCTGCTGAAACTGGATCACCTGGGTGAAAAAGTACTCAATGAGAAATTGCCGGGTATCCTGGAACTGTCACGAACCTTTGCGCATGTGGATCCGGTTAAAGAGCCGATCCCGGTGATTCCGACCTGTCACTACATGATGGGCGGTATTCCGACCAACGTGAACGGCCAGGCTATCACGCAGAATGACAAGGGCGAAGACGAGCTCATTCATGGTCTGTTTGCGGTGGGTGAGGCGGCCTGTGTGTCGGTTCACGGCGCCAACCGCCTGGGCGGCAACTCGTTGCTGGATCTGGTGGTATTCGGTCGCGCGGCCGGTAAGCATATCGAAAGCATGCTGGGGCAGGGCGTTGAGCACCGCGCAGCATCCGAAGCGGATATCGAAAAAGCCATGGCGCGCCTGAACCGTCTCAACAACTCCACTGAAGGCGAGAATGTCGCTGATCTGCGCGAAGAGCTGCAGGAAATCATGCAGAATCATTTTGGTGTGTTCCGCACCGGTGACTTTATGCGCGAAGGCATCAAGAAACTGGAGGCCTTGCGTCCGCGTATCGCCAACGTCAAGCTGGGCGACAAGAGCAACGCCTTCAACACGGCGCGTATTGAAGCGCTGGAGCTGGAAAACCTGTTTGAAGTTGCCGAGGCAACAGCGCTGTCTGCCGAAGGGCGCAATGAAAGCCGTGGCGCGCATGCGCGTGAAGACTTCCAGGAACGTGATGATGAAAACTGGTTGTGTCACTCGGTCTATCACCCGACGTCACGCAAGCTGACCAAGCGCGCAGTGAACTTTGCGCCAAAAACGGTCGACAAATTCGAGCCCAAGATTCGTACCTATTAATGTATAAAGGTGAACTAACGTGTTAGTCAGTGTTTATCGTTACAACCCGGAAACAGATAGCAAACCGTCCATGCAGGACTATCAGATAGACCTGCCCGAAGGCCGTGACCTGATGGTGCTGGACGTGCTCAATCTGATCAAGAAAGAAGATCAGTCTGTGGCCTATCGCCGCTCCTGTCGTGAAGGTGTTTGTGGCTCCGATGGCATGAACATGAATGGTGTCAATGGACTGGCGTGCATTACGCCAGTCTCGGTTGCTACCAAGGGTGGCAACAAACTGGTGTTGCGCCCGTTGCCGGGTCTGCCCGTGGTGCGCGACCTGGTTGTGGACATGAGTATTTTCTACGATCAGTTCGAGAAGGTTAAGCCGTTCCTGATCAACGACACGCCGGCTCCGGCCATCGAGCGCCTGCAGTCACCCGAAGACCGGGCCAAGCTCGACGGTCTGTATGAGTGCATTCTGTGTGCATGCTGCAGTACCAACTGCCCGTCTTTCTGGTGGAACCCCGACAAGTTCATCGGGCCTGCCGGCCTGCTGCAGGCGTACCGCTTCCTGGCTGATAGCCGGGATGCCGCCACCGAAGAGCGACTTGAAGGTCTGGAAGATCCGTTCAGTGTATTCCGTTGTCGGGGCATCATGAACTGTGTTGCAGTGTGCCCCAAAGGTCTGAATCCGACCAAAGCCATTGGCCATATCCGCCACATGCTGTTGCAGCGCGGCGCTTGAGGAACCAGTATTTATTATAGAGACGTTTCCAGTGTCGCTCACAAGGCGGCACTCGCGAATCCGGCTCTGTTGACCGGGAATGAATATAATGCATAACAGCATCATGGAGTTAATGTGGAGCACCGGGCACCTGTCTGGTGGAAACGCAGAGTATGTCGAGCAGCTGTATGATCAGTACCTGACCGATCCCGGGCAGGTGTCGGAGGAGTGGCGCCGCTACTTTGATGAGTTGCCCAAAATCGCCGAGCAGAATCAGGGCGATGTCTCTCACAAGGAGATTCAGGAGTACTTCCGTCGCATTGGCAAGACCAGCCGGTTTATGCCGGTGCTCAGTAACGACGTTGTAGTCAATTCCGAACATGAAAACAAGCAGGTGCAGGTATTGCACCTGATCAGTTCCTATCGCGTCCGTGGTCATCAGAAAGCCACGCTCGATCCGCTGTCACTGATGCATCGACAGCGCGTACCGGATCTGGAGCTGGATTTCCACAATCTGTCGCCTGCTGACAACTCCACGGTATTTCAGACCGGTTCTCTGCATATCAATCGTGATACCGCCACGTTACGTGAAATCGTGGATGTGCTGGAAAAAATCTATTGCGGATCGATTGGTTATGAATTCATGCATATTGTGGATCTGGCCGAGAAGCAGTGGATTCAGAAACGCATTGAGCCCAAGCATGGTAACCCCGGTTTTGAACCTGAGGTCAAGCGCCACCTGCTGGAACGTCTGTGTGCCGCAGAAGGTCTGGAGAAACACCTGGATTCGAAATACCCGGGCACCAAACGCTTTGGCCTTGAGGGCGGTGAGAGCCTGATCCCGCTGGTTGACGAGCTGATTCAGCGTTCTGGAAGCTACGGCGTCAAAGAAATTGTCATAGGCATGGCGCACCGCGGCCGTCTTAATATGCTGGTCAATATTCTGGGCAAAAATCCATCTGAATTGTTCAGTGAGTTTGAAGGCCGGGCGCAATACAAGAGCTCTGGTGACGTCAAATATCATCAGGGTTTCTCATCCAATATCATGACACCCGGCGGTGAAGTTCACCTGGCCATGGCGTTCAATCCGTCGCACCTGGAAATTGTGTCACCGGTGGTTGAAGGCTCCGTGCGCGCACGCCAGGATCGCCGCAAGGACAACCTTGGACACGCAGTGGTGCCAATCAGCATACACGGTGATGCGGCGTTTGCCGGTCAGGGTGTGGTCATGGAAACTTTCCAGATGTCCAAGACGCGTGCCTACGGCACTGGCGGTACCGTGCATCTGATTATCAACAACCAGGTCGGTTTCACCACCAGCCGCCAGGACGATGCGCGCTCAACCGAGTACTGCACGGACGTGGCGAAGATGGTACAGGCGCCAATTTTCCACGTTAACGCCGATGATCCCGAAGCCGTGCTGTTTGTCACACAACTGGCGCTGGATTTCCGCTACGAATTCAAGAAGGACGTGGTAATCGACCTGGTGTGCTACCGCCGTCGCGGTCACAACGAGACCGATGAGCCGTCTTCCACGCAGCCGACCATGTATCAGAAGATCCGTCAGCATCCGACCACGCGCGCGCTGTACGCCGATCGCATGATCAGTGAAGGCATTGTCACCAGCGAGGAAGTGGATGAGATGAACACCTCCTACCGCAACGCGCTGGATACCGGCTCGCATGTGGTAAAGAGTCTGGTGAAGGAGCCCAACGTCGAGATGTTTGTCGACTGGAATCCTTACCTGGGACACACCTGGAGCGCGCACTACAACACATCCATCAAGTTTGAATCGCTGCAGGCACTGGCGCGCAAGATTACGACCTTGCCAAAGGATCTCAATCTGCACAGGCAGGTTCAGAAAATAGCTGACGATCGGCAAAAAATGGCCGAAGGTGAAGCGCCGATTGATTGGGGCTTTGCGGAAACGCTGGCCTACGCATCGGTGTTAACCAGTGGCAGTCGCATTCGCATTACCGGACAGGATGTAGGCCGCGGCACCTTCTCGCACCGTCACGCGGTATTGCGTGATCAGGAAACCGAGGAGGAGTACATTCCGCTGCGTAATGTGGTGGCGGACCCGAAAATGTTCTGCATCTACGACTCCCTGTTATCCGAGGAGGCGGTGCTGGCGTTTGAATATGGCTATGCCACGACCATGCCCAATGCGCTGGTTATCTGGGAAGCCCAGTTTGGTGATTTTGCCAACTCGGCGCAGGTGGTGATTGACCAGTTCATCACCAGTGGCGAACACAAGTGGCAGCGTCTGTGTGGGCTGACCATGCTGCTGCCGCACGGTTACGAAGGGCAGGGCCCGGAGCATTCCTCCGCACGTCTGGAGCGCTTCCTGCAACTCAGTGCCGAACACAATATCCAGGTCTGCCTGCCGACAACCTCAGCGCAGGTCTTCCATATGCTGCGCAAGCAGGTGCTGTGCCCGCTGCGCAAACCACTGATCGTCATGTCGCCCAAGAGCCTGTTGCGTCACAAGGAAACCACGGCAACACTTGAGGAGTTGTCTGAAGGCTCTTTCCAGGTTGTTATTGGCGAGACAGATGACAACATCGTGGCCGAGAAAGTCGAGCGTGTGATTCTGTGTTCGGGCAAGGTCTACTACGATCTGCGTGCTGAGCGACGCAAGCGTGAGATCAGCAATATTGCCATCATTCGTCTTGAACAGCTGTACCCCTTCCCGGAAGATGATCTGTACAAGGTGATGGAGTTGTACCCCAACTTCAAGGATGTGGTCTGGTGTCAGGAAGAACCGATGAACCAGGGCGCCTGGTATTCCAGTCAGCATCATATGCGCAATGTCATTCAGAAAGTCGGCTCGTCAGTGAATCTGCGTTATGCCGGGCGTGAAGCGTCTGCGGCAGCCGCTGCCGGTTATCCGGCGCTGCATCTGCAGCAGCTGAACGCATTCCTGGAGCAGGCGCTGGGTGGAAATGACCAGATGTAAGGTTTGCAGGAAACAGCGCCTGGCGCTGACGCGGGATACATACTGAACGTTGTTTTTAAAAATTAGGGTTTGATGAATAACAATCAGACACACATGAGTGTAAGGAACAGACATGTCTATTGAGATCAAAGCACCAACACTGCCGGAATCGGTGCCGGACGGCACTATCGCAAGCTGGCACAAAAAGGCAGGCGATGCAGTCAAGCGCGATGAACTCCTTGTTGATATCGAAACCGACAAGGTTGTCATTGAAGTGGTATCACCTGCCGACGGTGTTCTGGAAAAAATCGTCAAGGAATCGGGCGACACCATTGTCAGTAACGAGCTGATTGCTCTGGTCAAGGAAGGCGCAGCCGGATCTGATGACAGTAAATCTGCCGCATCGGACAAGGCTGACAAGGCCGAGAGCAAATCCGACAGCAAGTCTGAAGACCAGTCGGAGAAAAAAGCCAGCGCCGCGTCTGACGACGCACCGCTGTTGAGCCCGGCCGCCAAAAAACTGGCCGAAGAGCACGGTATCAAGGCAGAACAGGTTTCCGGCACGGGCAAAGACGGCCGTGTGACCAAGGAAGACGTGATGAATGCCATCGAGGGTGGTGCCAAACCCGCAGCTGGCGGATCTGCCAAACGTGAGCATCCGGTGGCTGACATGTCATCCGGTCGCGTTGAAGAACGTGTGCCCATGAGCCGCTTGCGTGCCAAGGTGGCCGAGCGCCTGCTGCAGGCCTCGCAGACCACAGCCATGCTGACGACCTTCAATGAGGTCAACATGGAGCCGGTGATGTCGCTGCGCTCGCGTTACAAGGATCAGTTCGAGAAGACCCATGACGGCGTGCGACTGGGCTTTATGTCATTCTTTGTGCGTGCCTGTGTTGAAGCGCTGAAACGTTACCCTGCGGTCAACGCTTCCATAGACGGCAGCGACATTGTCTATCACGGCTATCAGGATATCGGTGTTGCGGTATCGTCGCCCCGTGGCCTGGTGGTACCGGTGTTGCGTAACGCCGACCATATGAGTCTGGCGCAGGTGGAAGCCAAGATTCGTGAATACGGACTGAAGGCCCAGGACGGCAAACTGTCCATGGACGAGATGACCGGCGGCACGTTCACCATTTCCAATGGTGGTGTATTCGGCTCACTGCTGTCGACACCCATCCTCAACCCGCCACAAACTGCAATCCTGGGTATGCACAAAATCCAGGAGCGCCCGATGGCGGTAAACGGCAAGGTGGAAATATTGCCAATGATGTACCTTGCACTGTCATACGATCATCGCATGATTGATGGTAAAGAGGCTGTACAGTTCCTGGTGACCATCAAAGATCTGTTGGAAGATCCTGCGAGAATCCTGCTGGAGATCTGATCACGGTTGCCCTGGGCACTGAGACGGATCCCGCATGTTTCTCGTTTCGCATGAGCCACAGCCAGACCAGCGCTGTGGCTCATGTGTTTCACGGGTCAGTAACTGAAAGACAAACGGACAGGAAAAAATTATGACTAAAAAATACGATGTGGTTGTTATTGGTGCCGGACCAGCAGGTTATGTCGCGGCAATTCGCTGCGCGCAACTGGGCCTGAAAACCATCTGTGTGGAAAAATGGCATGACGACAAGAAAGAGGCGGTTTTTGGTGGTACGTGTCTGAATGTGGGCTGTATACCGTCCAAGGCGCTGCTGGATTCCTCGCACAAATATGCAGAGGCCCAGAAGGGTTTCGAAATACACGGTATTTCGCTTGAGAAGCTGGCCATTGATGTGCCGGCGATGATCGATCGCAAGGCGAAAATCGTCAAGCAGCTGACCCAGGGCGTAAAAGGCCTGTTTACTCACAACAAAGTGGATAGCATTCAGGGTGCCGGTAAACTGCTGAAGGATAAAAAGGTCGAAGTGACCGATGCCGATGGCAAAACACAGACCATTGAAGGCGAACACATCATACTGGCTGCAGGCTCCGAGCCCATCACGATTCCACCGGCACCGGTTGATCAGGAAACCATTGTTGATTCCACTGGCGCGCTTGAATTCAATTCAGTGCCCAAGCGTCTTGGCGTCATCGGCGCCGGCGTGATTGGCCTGGAGCTGGGCAGTGTCTGGGCGCGACTGGGCTCTGAAGTCACTGTGATTGAGGCGTTGGAAGATTTCCTGCCCGCCGTTGATCAACAGGTCGCAAAAGAGGCCAAAAAGGTTTTTGAGAAACAGGGCCTGGATATCAAGCTGGGCAGCAAGGTGTCTGGCACCAAGGTTGGTGGCAAAGGCAAGAACAAGACGGTTACTGTCAGCTACACCGACAAGGATGGCGAACAGGAAATCGTGTTTGACAAACTGATTGTATGTGTCGGGCGTCGTCCGGTTTCCAAGGGTCTGCTGTCTGATGATTGCGGCGTGGAAGTGGATCAGCGTGGTTTTGTGGTGGTAGACGATCAGTGTGCCACCAAGGTGCCGGGTGTCTATGCAGCCGGAGACCTGGTGCGTGGTCCCATGCTGGCCCATAAGGGTATGGAAGAGGGCGTGATGGTTGCCGAGCGTATCGCCGGCAAGAAAACCCAGGTCAATTACGACCTGGTACCGTTTGTCATCTATACACATCCTGAAATTGCCTGGGTTGGTAAAACCGAGCAGCAGTTGAAGGAAGAGGGCGTCGAATACAATGTTGGCACCTTCCCGTTCAGCATCAATGGCCGTGCCATGGCGGCCAATGACACCGCCGGGCTGGTCAAATTGATTGCCCATGCCAAAACCGATCGTGTACTGGGTGCCCATATTATTGGCCCAAGCGCGGCGGATCTGGTACAGCAGGTAGCAATAGCCATGGAGTTCAGTGCCAGTGCCGAAGATCTGGGTCTGACCATGTTCTCACACCCGACCCTGTCGGAAGCAGTGCACGAAGCAGCATTGGCTGTTGGCGGTCACGCCATCCATGCTGCCAACAAACGTAAGCGCAATTGATTCATGCGCTTTTATAACAGAGGAATTACAGGATGAATCTACACGAATATCAGGGCAAGCAACTGTTCGCCGAATACGGATTGCCCGTCTCCAAAGGTTTTGCTGTCGACACGCCAGAGGCCGCAGCAGAAGCCTGTGACAAGATTGGCGGCGACATGTGGGTGGTCAAGGCCCAGGTGCACGCAGGCGGTCGCGGCAAGGCTGGCGGCGTCAAGCTGATCAAGAGCCGTGACGATGCCAAGGCATTTGCAGCACAGTGGCTGGGCAAGCGTCTGGTGACTTACCAGACGGATGCCAATGGTCAGCCGGTCAGCAAGATTCTGGTTGAGTCCTGCACCGATATCGCCCAGGAACTGTATCTGGGCGCCGTTGTGGATCGCTCTTCACGTCGCATTGTGTTCATGGCTTCCACCGAAGGTGGTGTTGAAATCGAAAAAGTGGCACATGACACACCAGAAAAAATTCTGAAAGCAATCGTGGATCCGCTGGTAGGTGCACAACCTTACCAGGGCCGTGACCTGGCATTCCAGCTGGGCCTGCAAGGTGACCAGATCAAGCAGTTCACCAAGATTTTTATGGGTCTGGCGAAACTGTTTGTCGACTACGACCTGGCACTGCTGGAAATCAATCCGCTGGTGATCAAGGAAGACGGCAACCTGCACTGTCTGGATGCCAAACTCGGCATTGATGGTAATGCCATGTACCGTCAGCCCAAGCTGCGCGAAATGCATGATCCTTCGCAGGATGATCCACGCGAAGCACACGCTGCCAGTTTTGAACTGAACTACGTGGCGCTTGATGGCAACATCGGCTGCATGGTCAATGGCGCGGGCCTGGCCATGGGCACCATGGATATTGTCAACCACCACGGCGGCAAGCCAGCCAACTTCCTGGATGTGGGCGGCGGTGCGACCAAAGAGCGCGTCACCGAGGCGTTCAAGATTATTCTCTCCGACAGTAATGTAAAGGCCGTTCTGGTCAATATCTTCGGCGGCATCGTGCGTTGCGACATGATCGCGGAAGGTATCATCGGTGCGGTGAAAGAAGTAGGCGTGAAGGTACCTGTGGTAGTGCGCCTGGAAGGCAATAATGCTGACCTGGGTGCCAAGGTATTGAAGGAAAGTGGTCTGAACATCATCGCAGCAACCAGTCTGACCGACGCTGCCCAGCAAGTCGTCAAGGCCGCGGAGGGTAAATAATGAGCATTCTGATTAACAAAGATACCAAAGTCATCTGCCAGGGGTTTACTGGCTCACAGGGCACTTTCCATTCCGAACAGGCGATTGCCTACGGCACAAAAATGGTCGGTGGCGTAACGCCGGGCAAGGGCGGCACAACCCATCTGGGCCTGCCGGTCTTTAATACTGTCCGCGAAGCAGTTGATGCCACGGGCGCCGATGCCAGCGTTATCTACGTGCCGGCACCGTTCTGCAAGGACTCGATTCTGGAAGCGGCCAATGGTGGCATTAAACTGATCGTGTGTATCACAGAAGGCATTCCGACACTGGACATGCTGGACGCCAAGGTCAAATGCGACGAGTTGGGCGTGCGCCTGATCGGACCGAACTGCCCCGGCGTGATTACTCCGGGTGAATGCAAGATCGGTATCATGCCTGGCCATATTCACAAGCCTGGCAAAGTGGGCATCGTGTCACGTTCCGGCACACTGACCTATGAAGCAGTCAAGCAGACCACTGATCACGGATTTGGTCAGTCTTCCTGTGTCGGTATTGGTGGTGACCCGATTCCCGGATCAAACTTTATCGATATTCTGGCGATGTTTGAAAAAGACCCGGCGACCGAGGCCATTGTCATGATCGGTGAGATTGGTGGCAGTGCCGAAGAAGAGGCCGCTGCTTACATCAAAGCGAATGTCACAAAGCCTGTGGTATCGTACATCGCTGGTGTGACCGCACCGGCTGGCAAGCGCATGGGTCATGCCGGCGCGATCATCTCCGGTGGCAAGGGTACCGCGGATGAGAAATTTGCCGCACTGCAGGATGCCGGCGTCAAGACGGTGCGCAGTCTGGCCGATATCGGTGACGCGCTGAAGGAAGTCACCGGCTGGTAACAGCACCAACCCGCACCGCTTCCGGGCAGGCTGAAAGCCTTTGACCCGGAACGGGGCGCCGGTTTGGCTGTTTACCTGAGGTAGCGAAAATTTCTGCTTGCGGAGGTTCAAAAAATCAAACGGGTTGTGTTAGTCTTGACGACATAATTCGGCAGGGAGTACTGAATTTACGCCAAATAGCATGATGTTGGCGACATTTGTTACCAGTTTTCTCATGATTCGATTGAGTCGTGTAGAAAGGTAACTAATGGCCTGATTTATGCAGCGTTAGAGCAGAGATTGCAAACCGAAGGATCGTAGTAGTTTGGTATTTGCAGCCCGGTTTCGTTTCCGGGGGTAGCTTTACCGGGACAAGGCTTAATCGCTGCAGGCCGGTAATGAAGAAAAGATGTCACGTCTGATGTTCGCATCGGAGTGTTTAATACAATAACAGGATGGCACATGAATAACCGTCGATTATATTCCAAGGTTCTGGTACCACTCGCATCCCTGCTAGTGATCGGAACAGCCAAGGCGCAAGACGTAGATACAAGCACGATTGACAGAGCCTTGAATGTTGTAGACGAGACTAACGCGGCAGCAGCCCAGTCTCAGGAGACCATCAACCGTCTCTCCAACGCTTCAAGCGCTCTGTTCGAAGATTTCAAACTGGAAAGTGATAACCTCGAAGCGCTGATGGTGCTGAATGCCAACTGGCGTCGACAGATCGCAATCCAGGAACAGGATCTGGAAACGATCGCGGAGTCGATTGCTGAAGTCCGCAACGTTACGCAGGAGCTGCCGCTGCTGATGAATCGCATGATCTCCAGTATGGAGCAGTTCGTTGAGCTGGACATGCCTTTCCACGTTGAAGCGCGTCGCGCCCGTATCGAGTTTGCCAAGGCCGCAATCGATAACCCCAATGTTTCTACTGCAGAACGCTTCCGTCAGATTCTGGTCCTTTATCAGACCGAAAACGCCTACGGACGTACCCGCGAAACCTACCCGGCAACACTGACCATTGATGGTGTTCAGCGGGACGTGGACATGCTGCGTGTTGGTCGAGTGGCCCTGACATTCCAGACCAAGGACCGTTCAATGACGGGAGCCTGGGATCCAGAAGCTCGCCAGTGGGTAACCCTTGACGACGGCATGTACCGTGACGCCATTCGTACCGGTATTAGCGTTGCCAGCGGTACCGTTGCACCAGAAATCATTGACCTACCAATCGTTGCGCCGGAGTTAGCACAGTGAAGAATAATATAATCAAAGTAGCAGGTATTACCGTCACCGGGCTTATGCTCGCCGTATCCTCGCAGGTGTTTGCGCAACAGCCGGCCGCCAGCCTGGAACAGCTCCTCCGCGATGTTGAAGAAAATCGTGTAGCAGAATCATCGGAAGCACGTGAGCGCGAGCAGCGCTTTCAGCAGAACGTGAACCAGCAGGAGCAGATTCTGGAGCAGACGCAGGCACGTGTTGCAGAAGAAGAGGCTGAAAACGCGCGCCTGGAAGGTGTGTTCGATCAAAACCGCGAAGAACTCGCCACTGCACGTGCCCAGTTGCGTGAAGTGCGTGCCAACCTGAACGAACTGCTGGGTACCATCCAGGGTGTTGCCGGTGACTTCCGCAGCATTTTTGATGACTCCCTGATCAGTGCCCAGTACCCGGGTCGCACCGAGTTCCTGGACTCGTTCATTGACCGTGTGGCGTCCGATACCGAACAGGTTCGTGTCGACGAAATCGAGCGTTTCTGGTTCTACATGCAACAGGAAATGACCGAAGCCGGTCGTGTAGTACAGTACGAAGACACTGTAGGCCTGGCATCAGGCGAGCAGGAAAATCGCATGATTACCCGAATCGGCTCTTTCAACGCGATTGGCGACGGTGAATATCTGTCCTACACGGGCGAGATCGGTCACCTGCAGGTGCTGCCACGACAGCCAAATTCTGACATTCTGGCACGCGCCCGAGCGCTGGAGACAGCTGAAAGTGGTTTCACCAAAGTAGGTATTGACCCGACAGGTGCCGTGGGTGGCAGTCTGATGGCCAACCTGATCAACTTCCCGACGCCTGCCGAGCAGGTTGAACAGAACGCCGGCCCGATCGGCTTCATGATCATTGGTCTGGGTCTGATCGGTGTGCTGATTGGTATCATCCGCTCCTTCATGCTGACCCTGGTAGCCGCCAAGGTGAATGCCCAGGTCAAATCTGACAAGGCCAGCAGCAACAACCCGCTGGGTCGTGTATTGCTGGTTGCCGAGTCCAACCCGAATGTAGACACCGAAACCCTGGAACTGAAACTGGGCGAGGCCATTCTGCAGGAAACACCTGCTCTGGAGCGCTTCCTGACGATGATCAAGATCATTGCCACCATCGCTCCGCTGATGGGTCTGCTGGGTACGGTAACCGGTATGATTCAGGTGTTCCAGCAGATCACGGTGTACGGTGCCGGCGACCCGACCATTATGGCGGGCGGTATCTCCATGGCTCTGATGACAACGGTACTCGGTATTGTTGCTGCGATTCCCTGCATCCTTATGCACACATGGGTTAAGAGCAAGAGTGACCGCATCATCCATATCCTGGAAGAGCAGGCCACAGGTCTTATCGCCCGGAAAGCAGAAGCCGCCGGTAACAAGGCTCAGGCTTAAGGGGGCACCATGTATTTCGCGCTGCTCGATTTTACTGATGCGATCATGGACTTCATGAACAGGGGCGGACCGGTACTGTGGATTATCGGTGCTCTGTTGCTGGTGATGTGGTCGCTGATTTTCGAGCGGGTCTGGTATCTGCACTCCACCCATGCCAAGAGGGTCAAACAGACCCTCGCGACATGGGCGGGTCGCAGTGACACCCGTTCCTGGCGCGCTCAGCAGATCCGTAACCTGATGATCTCTGAAGTGTCGCTGGATCTGAAGTCGTCGTTGCCCATGATCGAGTCACTGGTGGTGGTTTGTCCGCTGCTGGGCTTGATGGGTACGGTGACCGGCATGATCGAAGTATTCTACGTTATGGCATTTACTGGCGGCGGTGACGCCCAGTCCATGGCAGGTGGCGTCTCCAAAGCCACCATCCCGACAATGGCGGGCATGGTGGGTGCACTCTCCGGTATCTTTGCCAGCAACTGGTTAAAGCACCGAGTTGATCGTGACCTGGAACTTCTTGAAGATCATATGTCCTAATAATTTATAAGATACGATAAAGGCATAATAATGAAATCAGGTTTAATGAAGAAACGCGATGATGACGAAAACACCGGGGAGATCGATCTGACCCCGATGCTTGATGTCGTTTTCATCTTGCTGATCTTCTTTATCGTGACCTCGGTGTTTGTCACCGAAGCCGGTATTGATGTCAACAAACCGGACGCATCAACGGCTGAATCGCGCTCTCAGGATCTGATCCTGATCGCGGTCAGCGGTGATGGCCAGATCTGGATAGATGGTGAGCAGATTGACGCGAGATTTATCAGGGCGAGATTCGAGCGCCGATTGGCGGAAACGCCGAATGCATCAGTGGTGATTCAGGGTGACGAGGCGGCTGAGAACCAGCACGTGCTCAGAATCCTGGAAGCAGCACGCGATGCCAATATCGCCTCAGTGTCCATTTCAACGGAGAATTAAACAATGATTGCAATTCGATGGTTGATCTCTCTGGTAATGGCAGCGCTTATTACCCTGGGCCTGTTCTATTTTATGCAGGCACTTATTGCGACCGGCAGTCAGCTTGAACAGCGTGCGAATGTGGTACGTATTGTTGACGCGACCATGCCTGAAATCGCGATGGAAGTGATTCGTGAGGTAGAACGCCCCGAGGAAATTGAACAGATCGAGGACGTACCGCCACCACCGGAGAACCGAAACGTGGATATGGACAATACTGCCGGTCTGAACATCGACCGGGGTGCTGCCGACATCGACATCGGACTCGATATCGGTGCCGCAGGTCTGGGGGTATCGGACGGTGAAATGTTGCCTCTGGTCAACATTCAGCCAACTTACCCGACCCGGGCAGCTCAGCGCGGTATCGAAGGCTGGTGTCAGGTAGCGTTCACCGTAACAGCTTCTGGTGGTGTGCGAGATGTTGTAGTTATTGATGCGGAACCTCGGGGCATGTTCGACTCGGCGTCGATCCGTGCAGCCGAACGTTTCCGCTTTCAGCCGCGCGTCGTGAATGGTGAGGCGGTTGATGTGCCAAACGTTCAGTACGTGTTCCGCTATCAGCTGGAGGAGTAATTTATGTTGAAATCGAAGTTCAAATATAAATCGCTTCTGTTGGCGATGACGTTTGCTGCGTCGACCCTGGTTGGCCAGGCGGCTTTTATGGCCACTGCATCGGCTCAGGAAGAAGATGATGGTCCCCGTCAGCCACCACCCACACGTTCATCGGAAGTGCTGAGTGATCGTGTATTCCGGGTGATTTCTGAAATCAATGAGTTGATGAACCCACCGGAAGAAGGTGTTGAGCCCGATCTCGTGCGTGCCAAACGCGAGCTGGACAGTCTGAATGAGCGTTACGACTCACTCAACAATTTTGAGAAGTCAACACTGCTCAACTTCTACACCAACTATTACCTGGCAACCGACGATATCGACAATGCTCTGGCGACCTTCGAGCGTATTCTGACCATTCCGGAATTGCGGGAAGAGGCTCGGCTGCGTGCATTGCGCTCTCTGGGCCAGCTGTATGCCAGTGAAGAACGTTTTCAGGAAGCCATCGACACGTTGAACCGATGGCGTGATCTGTCGGTTGAGGAAGATGCCAACATCTTCCTGATTCTGGCAACCTCGTATTACAATCTGGAAAACTACCAGGAAGCGATTCCGTTGCTGATCAGCCATATGGATATGGTGATTGCTGAGGGTGGTGAGCTGCGCAAGAACATTTACGGCCTGCTAAACCTGATGTATATCGAGTTGGAAGACTATCGCAGCGCACTGGATGTCACCCGTACCATGATTGCCCTGTTTGACGAGGCACCTGAGTATCGTAACCTCGCGGCCATTTATGGCTACCTGGAAGATGATGCCAAACGCCTGCAAACACTGGAACTGACCTACGTGAAAGGCTACATGGACAGCGAGGCCCAGTTCTTGAACCTGGCGCAGTCCCTGGCGGGTATTGATGCGCCTTACCGTGGCATCCAGGTCATGGAAGACGGCATTGAACAGGGTATCGTGGAAGAAAACGAGTCCAATCTGCGCCGCCTGACCCAGATGTATATTATGGCGTCGGAATTCAGCAGTGCCGTAGAGCCGGCAGAGCGACTGACTGAACTGGCTGATGACGGTGAATCCTGGGATTACCTGGGCTATATCCACCTGATGAACCGTGATTACGAGAGCGCCGTGGAAGCCATGCAAACAGCATTGCAGCGTGGCGGTCTGGAAAATCAGGGTGATGTGCAGCTGTCTCTGGCGCGAGCATTGGTGGAACTGGACCGGTTTGATGAAGCAGAAGCGGCGGCTCGTGCTGCCCAGAACCTGGGTGTAGATAACGCGCAGCAGTTCCTGTCTTACATTGAAAGTTCCAAGAACCGCTACGAAACACTGCAGCAGCGCAAGCAAGAGTCTATCGAGTACTATCGAGAGGCTTGAGCCCAGAGCTGCTGTCGGCAGACTTGAAATAGCGGTTTGACGACCCAATAAAAGAACCCGGTATCCGAAAAGGCTACCGGGTTTTTTTATTTAACCAGGTTTGATGCAGCAGGGGATTTACATGGCTACGGAAATTAACAAGGAAACACGCGGATTTGAGACTGAGGCAAAGCAGCTTCTGAAGCTGATGATTCACTCCCTTTACAGCAATAAAGAGGTGTTTCTGCGTGAACTGATTTCGAACGCATCTGATGCCGCAGACAAGCTGCGCTTTGAAGCGTTGTCGCGGCCAGATATATTTGAAGATGATCCTGATCCGAAGGTGGTCATCGATTTTGACCAGGAAGCTGGCACCGTCAGCATATCCGACAATGGCATTGGTATGACACGTGACGATGTCATCAGCAATCTGGGTACCATTGCACGATCGGGTACTGCCCAGTTTCTGGAGTCGCTCAGTGGAGACCAGAAAAAGGATTCACAGCTGATCGGTCAGTTCGGCGTCGGTTTTTATTCTGCGTTTATTGTTGCCGATAAGGTTGAAGTGCTGACCCGCAAAGCCGGGGCCGCTGCCTCCGAAGGTGTGCACTGGGCTTCATCGGGCGAATCCGATTACACCATTGAGGGCACCGAAAAAGCATCGCGCGGCACCACCGTGATCCTGCATTTGCGTGACGATGCTCGTGAATTTGCTGACAGCTACCGTCTGAAGCAGATCGTCAAAAAATATGCTGACCATATCGCCATTCCGGTACTGATGCCCAAACTCAGCGAAAAGGATGACGAAAAAGGGGAGGCCAGCGACAAAAAGACCGAGTATGAGGCGGTCAACGATGCCAAGGCCCTGTGGACCCGGCCCCGTACCGAGGTCAAGGCAGAGGAATATGAAGAGTTTTACAAACACATCTCACATGACTATGAAAAGCCATTGGGCTGGAGTCATAACAAGGTAGAGGGCAAGCTCGAATACACCAGCCTGCTGTATGTGCCGACCCGTGCGCCTTTTGATCTGTGGAATCGTGACGGTGTGCGCGGCCTGAAACTGTATGTTCAGCGCGTGTTTATCATGGATCAGGCGGAGCAGTTCCTGCCGCTGTATTTGCGTTTCATCAAAGGCGTGGTGGATTCCAATGACATTTCCCTGAACGTGTCGCGGGAAATCCTGCAGAAAGATCCGGCCGTGGATTCCATGCGCAGTGCACTGACCAAACGCGCACTGGACATGCTGAGCAAGCTCAAAAAGGACGACAAGGACAAGTATGCAACGTTCTGGCGTGAATTTGGCCAGGTACTCAAGGAAGGGCCGGGCGAAGATTTCGCCAATCGCGAAAATATCTCCAAACTGCTGATGTTCAACAGCACACATCCGGAATCCAAGGGTCAGGATCAGAGCCTGGAAGACTATGTGGCACGCATGAAGCCTGAACAGGAAAAGATCTACTACCTGATTGCCGACTCGGAGAAAGCGGCCAAAAACAGCCCGCATCTGGAAATCTTCCGCAAAAAAGGCATCGAAGTGCTGTTGCTGGCAGATCGTATTGATGAGTGGCTGATGAGTCACCTGACAGAATGTGACGGTAAGAGCCTGCAGGATGTCACGCGCGGTGAGCTGGACCTGGGCAAGCTGGATGATGAAACCGAGAAGGCTGAGCAGGAAAAACGTGAAGAAACCTTCAAGCCTTTGCTGGAGCGGGTTAAAACCTCGCTTGGCGATCGCATCAAGGAATCACGGGTCAGTCATCGTTTGACGGACTCGCCAGCATGTCTGGCGCTGGATGATGATGACATGGGTGCGCAGATGCGCAAGATCATGCAGGCCTCGGGTCAGCCGGTGCCGGAAACCAAGCCCATCTTTGAACTGAACCCGGATCATCCGCTGATCAACAAGCTGGAGCAGGAGCAGGATGAGGAGCGGTTTACGGATCTGATCTCGTTGCTGTTTGATCAGGCGAGCCTGGCCGATGGCAATGAGCTTGAGGATCCGGCGCGCTTCAGCCGGCAGTTGAACAAGCTGCTGCTTGAACTTTGCGATTGATTCAATAGTCGGATCTACGTGCATCACTGCGGGCGTTTTCATTATGAGAACGCCTGTCGTGACTGGATAGCACCTTCAGGGGACGCCGTGGATCCATCCATGGAGGCTCTTGTGCGGCTTCCCTGCCGCACAAGCCCCTTCAGTTGCTATCCAGCCCCGACAGGCTTGTGCCCAACGGCATCGCTGCTGGCTTCGATCCACTAGCCGTGTGTTGCTGTCAGTAGTTCATCATTGGTGCATACTGATATTCAGATGTTCGTGTTCGCCACGGAAATCGTGAATGCCCGCATTGCAGGTGTGAGTCCCCCGCGTACCCATCCACTGCCAGATTGATTCCGCCGCACTGCCTGGATCTGCGTCTGGAACGGAGCATGTGTGCCTGACATTTGCACAAGCCGCGTGGGGCTGGATGGCACCTGAAGGGGCTTATGCGGCAGGGAGGCCGCATAAGAGCCCCCAGGGACGGGTTCACGGCGTCCCCTGAAGGTGCCACCCAGTCTCGCGCGGCGGTCTCTAATGAGGCAGCGGTCCGCCGTTTTTTGCTCCTGCAAAAACGGCATTTCCGCCATCCATGGCGGTCACATCCGGTTCAAAGGTTCTATGCCCAGCAGGTTGAGGCCGCGCTTCAGCGTCTGCGCTGTCAACGCCGCCAGGGCCAGGCGGGACTGCCTCAGCTCAGCGTCCGCTTTCAGGATCGGGCAGCTTTCATAGAACTTCATGAAGGTACCCGACAGCTCATACAGGTACAGGCACAGCTGATTCGGATAACAATCCACACCCAGCTGTCGCACGACCTCAGTGAATTGCAGCACCTTGAGGGCCAGCGCCCGCTCTTCAGCGGCATCCAGCACAATGCGGCTGCCCGGTGTGGCGCCTTCTTCTTCAAGACGACGCAAGACACTCTGAATTCGCGCAAAGGCGTACAGCAGATACGGCGCCGTGTTGCCTTCAAAGGACAGCATGCTGGACCAGTCAAATATGTAGTCGCTGGTACGGTTTTTGGACAGTTCTGAATACTTGACCGCAGCAATACCGACTGTGTCGGCAATCTGCTGGCGATCTGCCTCAGGCAGGTCAGGATTCTTTTCGCTGACCAGGGTAAAAGCACGACGGACAGCCTCAACCAGCAGATCGCGCAGTTTCACTGTGTCACCACTGCGGGTCTTGAAGGGTTTGCCGTCCTCGCCCATCATGGTGCCATAGGCGATGTGTTCCAGATGGCTGTCGCTGCGTGCGAACCCGGCGCGCTGGGCAACGGCAAAGACCTGTTGGAAATGCAGGCTCTGTCGTGCATCCACCACATACAGCACACGGTCGGCGCCCAGTTGGTGGCAGCGGTAGCGAACAGCCGCCAGGTCGGTGCTGGCGTACAGGTAACCACCATCGCTTTTCTGCACAATAACCGGCAGCGGACTGCCATCCTTGCCGGTGAACTCTTCGAGGAAAACGCAGTTGGCGCCTTCGGAGCGCGTCAGCAGCGCTTTGTTGTCCAGCTCCTGCACAATCTCGGCGAGTGCATTATTGTAAAAACTTTCCGGGCACAGGTCGCTGCGCTTGAGGCTCACGCCAAGCAACTCGTACACCTCTTCGCAGTGCCGCAGGGATTCGTCAATAAAGCGCTGCCAGGCCTCCAGGCACTCAGGGTCGCCACGCTGCAGACGCACCACATAACTGCGCGCCAGTTCTGCGAACTCCGGATCCGCGTCAAAGCGTTGTTTGGCTTCGCGATAGAACACTTCCAGGTCGGACAGGTTGCGCGCCACGACCTGGTTGTCATCACTGAGCGTCTTCAGATGAGCAATCAGCATGCCAAATTGAGTGCCCCAGTCACCCACATGGTTCTGACGGATCACGCAATGTCCCAGTGCTTCCAGAATGCGCACGATGGCATCGCCAATGATGGTGCCGCGCAAGTGACCGACGTGCATTTCCTTGGCCAGGTTGGGGCTGGAATAATCGACGACAATAGTCTGCGGCTTGTTGACCGGCAGAATCAGTTTGTCGGTGTCATTGAGGCACTCGCTGGCACGGCGCGCCAGTGCCTCGGTGCTCAGGAACAGATTGATGAAACCGGGCCCGGCGACTTCGGCTTTGGCCAGCAGGTCGCCGCAGTTGATTTCCGCGACAACCTTGAGCGCCAATTCGCGCGGATTGGTGCGTACCTGGCGCGCTACCGACATGACACCGTTGGCCTGATAGTCGCCAAATTCGGCTCTGGTTGCGTAAATAACCTGCGCTTTGGCATCACCTTGCCCGGTCACTTTGACCAGCGCTTCGGTGATGGCGGCTTCCAGAGATTCTCTGATGGTAAGCATGACTTGTTCCTGTCCTGTACTGATGATCCGGGCCGATCAGGCGGGGCAAAGCGCCAGCGTCGATTAACTGCCATGATCCGTTAAAAACAGGCGCGATTTTACACCATTCGTTGCCTGCGTGTCGGGTAAACACCGCTGCCAGCTGTTATAATTGCCGACTTTGCGCGGATTGCACCGCAGCAGGGCCATCGGGGCGTCGTTATGACCCAAGCTCAGTCTGAAGGGATCAGGACCGGCGTGCAGCTGATAGATGTATCAGAGCATGCCGACGGCCAGCGTCTGGACAATTTTCTGCTCAGTCGTCTGAAAGGGCTGCCTAAATCACATCTGTATCGTCTGATCCGCAAGGGCGAAGTTCGCCTCAATAAAAAACGTTGCAAACCGGATTCCCGGCTGGCAACGGGGGATATCGTGCGGGTGGCACCACTGCGCTTGAGTGAGCAGACGCCGGCGGCAATACCCGGCGCCAGTCTGGTGCAATTACTGGAAAGCAGTGTGTTGTATGAAGACGAACATCTGCTGGCGGTCAATAAACCTGCGGGTCTGGCAGTGCACGCCGGTTCGGGGTTGCGCATCGGTCTTATTGAGGCGCTCCGGTCCATGGCCGGAGAAGGGCAGTTCCGCGAACTGGTCCATCGCCTGGACAAGGACACCTCTGGCTGCATTTTGATTGCCAAAAATGGCAAAAATTTGAAGGTTTTACAGGCTGATCTTAAACAAAAACAGATGGAAAAAACCTATCAGGCCCTGGTGCACGGTGTGTGGCCCAGAGACCTTCATCAGGTTGATGTCTCCCTGCAGAAGCATCAACCTCATGTCGGGGAGCGCATTGTCACTGTGCAGGTGGACGGCAAGGTATCGCTGACCCGCTTTCGTGTGCTGCAGGTGTTCAGCAGTGCCAGTCTGGTGGAGGCGATGCCGGTCACTGGGCGCACGCACCAGATCAGGGTGCATTGTCAGTATGCCGGCCATCCGATTATCGGGGACAGCAAATATACCTTTGATCGCCCACATGACTTTGCGTCGGTCAGACATCTGAACCTGCATGCCGCCAGTCTGTGCTTCCGACACCCGGTGTCAGGACAGGCACTGACGGTGGCCGCGCCGCTGCGAGACGAGATGAAATCGCTCATTGAGCGGCTGGGTGAAGAAAAACGCCGGTAACAGACGGTAAAATATGCGAAAATAAGCAGAATTTTTTGACAGAATCCTTTTGTGCCCCTATCATTGCGCGCCTATGGCTGAGACCCTCGATTTTGCATCCCCGCTACTGCCGTTTGTAGATGCCCGAAAGGCATTCCGGCACGAGCAGAAAATGGCAGGTTATCTGCCTCTGGCGTCGCTGAAGAATCTGTCGGCCATGCTGACAGATACTGAGGGAACGGTGCAGGCGGTGTTGTCTTTCCGGTTTGACCAGGACCGGCGACGCCGGATAGATGGCGAGCTTTGGGCAACGGTCAATGTGCAGTGTCAGCGCTGCCTGGAACCGGTGCAGATCAGTCTGGGCGAGCAGTTCGGGCTGGCGGTGGTCAGCACTGAAGCCATGGCCAAGGACCTGCCGGCCTCGCTGGACCCCTGGCTGAGCGACGAAGAGACGCTGAGCCCGGCCGATATAGTAGAAGAACAATTGATACTGTGCATGCCGATCGTCAGCACGCACAAACAATGCAACGCCGCCATTGTCCAGGATGTACTGGAAAAGGGCGTTGGCATTGAGCACAGCGACCAGGCTGAGGAGAAACAGGCCAGTAACCCGTTTTCAGTCCTGGCGACATTAAAGAACAAGCCCGACACCCATTAGGATGTCGGGATTTCAGGTTAATTAGTAGTAGTTAGCAGTTTCAGACATCAGGAGCATTCAGCATGGCCGTTCAGCAAAACAAAAAATCCCGCGCACGTCGCGATCAACGTCGCAGTCACGATGCATTGACAGGCCCGACTCTGTCAGTGGACAAGACCACCGGTGAAGTTCACCGTCGCCACCACATGACCGCCGATGGTTTCTACAAAGGCAAAAAAGTACTGAATCTCGGCGACGAATAAGTTTGACTGAAGTCAGGCGCATCGCGATTGATGTCATGGGGGGCGATGTTGGCCCCCCGGTGACCGTGCCGGCGGCGCTGGCGGTCCTGGCTACACATCAGCCACTGCACTTGACGCTGGTTGGTGACGAACAACAGATCACGCCATTGTTGGCCTCGGTATCTGCAAGTCATGCTGAACGCATCGAAATAGTCCACACCAGTGTCGCCATCAGTTCCCATGCCCGTCCGGACAGTGTCCTGCGCGGCAATCGTGATTCCTCAATGTTTATTGCCGTTGACCGGCTGCGTCAGGGCCTGGCCGATGCCTGCGTCAGCGCGGGCAATACCGGTGCGCTGCTGATGGCAGGCCGGCACTTGCTGGAAGCCATTCCCGGTATCGACAAACCCGCCATCATGGCAACGTTGCCGGCGACGCGGGCAGGTGGCTACAGTTATCTGCTCGATGTCGGGGCCAATGTCAGCAACACTGCCGCCGAGCTGTATCAGTTTGCGCTGATGGGCGCGGTGCTTGCGGCCAGCCTGTCGGATCGCCCGCATGCGCGTGTGGCCTTGCTCAACATCGGCGCCGAGGCCAACAAGGGCACACCTGAAATTCGCGAAGCGGCGGCGCTGCTGGCAGACAATCCGGATGTAAACTATATAGGCTTCATTGAGGGTAACCAGCTGTTTGATGGCGTTGCTGATGTTATTGTCTGCGACGGGTTCACTGGCAATATCACCATCAAGACCAGTGCCGGGGCCGTAAAGGTGCTGCAGCGACAGCTGTCGGCGAGTATCCGGTCAAGCTGGTATCACCGGCTGTTGGGATTGCTGGCGGGACCACTGCTGCGAGATATCCGCAAGAATCTGAATCCTTCACGCTACAATGGTGCGACGCTGGTAGGTTTGCGCGGTATTATCGTGAAAAGCCATGGACATGCCCTGCAGGATGGCTTCGAACGTGCGATCAATCACGCGATCAAACAGATAGAAGACGATGTGCCGGCGCTGATTGCAGGTAAAATGCAGCGTTGACGGTAAACTGAAACACGCTATTGACGAGAGAACGAGTGCAGAACATGCAGAAATTTGGATTTGTTTTCCCTGGCCAGGGCTCACAAAAGGCCGGCATGCTCAGTGAACTGGCAGCCGTTTACCCTTCGATTACTGATACCTTTGCCCAGGCTTCTGAAGTACTGGGTACGGATCTGTGGCACATTGCCCAGGACAATACCGACGGCATGCTGGATCAGACGCATTTTACCCAGCCGGCCCTGCTGGCGGCGTCGGTGGCCATCTGGCAGGTCTGGATGGCACAAAAGGCGCCACTGCCGGACATGCTGGCCGGACACAGCCTGGGCGAGTATTCGGCGCTGGTCTGTGCCGGTGTGCTGAGCTTTACCGATGCCATTGCACTGGTGCACAAGCGCGGACAATACATGCAGGCTGCGGTGCCTGCGGGCACGGGAGGCATGGCTGCCATCATTGGCATGGATGACAGCCGGATTGATGATATCTGTCGCAGCGCTGCTGCTGGCGGTATCGTTTCCGCGGCCAATTTTAATTCTCCCGGGCAAACCGTGATCGCTGGTGACAAGGCTGCGGTGGAGCGGGCCATGGCGGCCTGCAAAGAGGCGGGTGCCAAACGGGCGTTGCCATTGAATGTCAGCGTGCCGTCGCATTGTGCGCTGATGAAACCGGCGGCAGAGCAGCTGGCTGATGATCTGGCCGGCATAGAATTCAGAAAACCCGAGCTGCCGGTCGTACAGAACATCAATGGCCGGGCCAGCAAAGAATTAAGCGAAATCCGCGACAATCTGCTTAAACAGTTGTACATGCCCGTACAATGGGTTGATACGATTTACTGTATGCGCGACTTTGGCATAGGCAAAGTAGTAGAATGCGGCCCAGGTAAAGTGCTGGGTGGTCTGATCAAACGTATCCAGCCAGAAATCACCTGTTTCAGCACCGACACGCCAGACTCACTGGCCGAGGCCGTAAGCGGTCAGGCTCACTGAGTAAAATCGTTTGGCTGCTTAAACCGATTTAACAATGGAGTGACGCATTACATGAGCATGTCAGGAAAAGTAGCGCTGGTCACCGGGGCCAGCCGTGGTATCGGACGGGCGATTGCCGCCGAACTGGGCAGCCAGGGCGCCATTGTCGCTGGCACAGCGACCACGGAAGAAGGTGCGCAGGCGATCACGGAATTTTTCGCCAGTCAGGGTGTCAAAGGCGCTGGGTTCTGTCTGGATGTTTCCTCTACCGAGGCGGTAGAGGCGGTACTGGAAAAGATTGCTGAGGAGCTTGGCAGCGCGCCACTGATCCTCGTCAACAATGCCGGAATCACCCGTGACAATCTGTTGATGCGGATGAAAGAGGATGAATGGGGCAGTGTCATCAACACCAACCTGAATTCCCTGTACCGGGTTTGCCGGGTGGCATTAAAAGCCATGACCAAGGCACGTTGGGGGCGCATCATCAATATCAGTTCGGTGGTGGCCTCCAGTGGTAACCCGGGGCAGACCAACTACGCGGCATCGAAGGCGGCGGTTGAGGGTTTTTCCCGCTCGCTGGCCCGTGAAATCGGCTCACGCGGCATTACCGTCAATTCGATAGCGCCAGGTTTTATTGATACCGACATGACGCGTGCACTGACGGAAAAACAGATCGAAACATTGCTGGTACAGATTCCACTGGCGCGTTTCGGCAAGCCGGAAGAAATCGCATCGGTGGCCGGGTTTCTGGCATCTGATGCCGGAGCCTATATTACCGGTGAAACCATTCAGGTTAACGGTGGCATGTACATGGCGTAAACGGCATCAAGGGGGCGTGATTATTGATTAAGTGATGGTTTAATTTATAAGAATAACTGTTTGATAAGTAATTAAATTAATCTGGTCAAGTGAATTATTTTCCAGTTTAAGATTACAAGCACTGCAAAATACATGTAAACTTGCGTTTTAGATTATTTCAGTTGGTCAATTTTTAACCAATTTAATCGGAATGCATGACAAACCTTAGTACTAGGAGCTAATAAGAGTTATGAGCAGCATTGAAGAACGCGTAAAAAAAATTGTCTGCGAGCAGCTTGGCGTTAAGGAAGAAGACGTAAAAGCTTCCTCTTCATTCGTAGAAGATCTCGGCGCTGATTCTTTGGATACCGTGGAATTGGTTATGGCTCTCGAAGAAGAGTTTGAAACTGAGATTCCGGACGAAGAAGCCGAAAAGATCACCACTGTTCAGCTGGCCATTGATTACATCAATCAGCACCTGTAACAGCATTCCGCTTATCGGATAGGTACAAACAAAAGCTACTCTGGGTTCCGACTTGGAGTAGCTTTTGTTTATCTGGATGCCTGGATGGTTGGACGACCGGATGATTAGCCCGGCAAATGCCGTAAAAAAAGAATCTGCGACCGGGGTTAACAGACGGTCAGATACGTGGAGAAAAGCGTGTTTAATGGCAGACGAGTAGTGGTGACAGGTCTGGGCATGGTTACCCCGATGGGCAACGATGTGGCATCGACCTGGCAGGCCCTGAAAGACGGTAAGAGCGGTATCAATGTCATCGAACATTTTGATACATCAGCGTTCACGACCCGTTTCGGCGGCTCCATCAAGAACTTCGACAGTGATCCTTACATGCCGGCCAAAGACGCCAAGCGCATGGATGTGTTCATTCTCTATGGCGTGGCCGCCGGCGTGCAGGCCATGCAGGATGCAGGCCTGGAAGAGGGTGGGTTTGATCCGGATCGCTTTGGCGCTGCCATAGGCTCCGGCATCGGTGGCATCACCGCGATCGAAAACAATGCAGAATTGATCCGCAATTCCGGTCCGCGCAAGGTATCGCCGTTTTTTGTGCCCGGCTCGATCATCAATATGCTCGGCGGCACACTGTCGATTCGCTACAACCTGCAGGGCCCCAATATCGCAGTGACCACCGCCTGTACCACGGGTACCCATAATATCGGCCTGGCGGCGCAAATGATTGCCGCCGGTCAGGCGGACCTGATGATTGCCGGCGGTGCTGAAATGGCGACTTCCCCGGTGGGCCTGGGTGGTTTTTGTGCTGCCCGGGCGCTGTCAACACGCAATGATGACCCGCAAGGGGCAAGCCGGCCCTGGGACAAGGACCGTGACGGTTTTGTGCTGAGCGACGGCGCGGGCATCATGATCCTGGAAGAGTATGAGCATGCCCGCAAGCGCGGGGCAAAGATATACGCCGAGCTGTCCGGCTTTGGCATGAGCGCTGACGCCTTTCACATGACGTCACCATCGGAGAATGGCCGCGGTGCTGCCGCCTGCATGCAGAATGCCCTGAACAGTGCCGGTCTGAACCCGGCTGACATCGGTTACATCAACGCTCATGGCACCTCAACCGTGGCCGGCGATATTGCTGAAACGCAGGCGATCAAAACCGTGTTTGGTGAAGGTGCCTATCAACTGCCGGTAAGCTCCAGCAAATCCATGCTGGGACATCTGCTGGGTGCGGCAGGCGCCGTTGAGTCGATTATCTGTGTTCTGTCCCTGCACGAACAGGTGGTGACACCCACCATCAATCTGCATGATGCCGATCCGGCCTGTGACCTGGACTATGTCCCGGGCAGTAGCCGCGACATCAGCCTGACGGCGGTGTTGAACAATTCATTCGGTTTCGGGGGTACCAACGGCTCGCTGATCTTTGCGCGTAAGCCCTGATGGCCGCGATGACGCTGATCGATGGTGTGCTGGCTGACACTGTGCCGGTCAGCGACCGGGGTCTGCTTTACGGCGATGGCGTATTCGAAACCCTGGTGTACCGTCAGCAACAGTTGCCGTTTTTATCCGCACATTTGCAGCGCTTGCAGCGCAGTTGTGAGCAGCTTGGCATTGCCGTGCAGATTGATGACATCAGACATCACCTCGATACACTGCTGGCCGGTCTGCCCGAAATTCCGCAAACGTCTCACGACGGTGTCGTCAAAATCATCGTCACCCGCGGTGATGGCGGGCGTGGCTACGCCCCAGCGGCCTCCGCCCGCTCACGCAACCTGGTCCAGTTCCACCCCATGCCGGCAGACTACGCAGGCTTTGCCCGTGACGGCATTGCCTGCATGCTGTGCCGACATCCGGTTTCAGTGAACCGTGCGCTGGCTGGCATCAAACATTTGAACCGGCTGGATCAGGTGATGGCCAGCCGCGAACTGGCCGAAGCACAAAGCGGCGTTGCCATTGATGATCCGAGCTTGCGGGAAGGGCTGATGTTTGACGGTCAGGGCAATCTTGTGGAAGGCACACGCAGTAACGTATTCGTGGTAATTGACGGTCAACTTTGTACACCTGATTTGAGTGAGGCAGGGGTGTCCGGCATCATGCGTGGTGCATTGCTTGACTGGTTTGCGGGGCAGGGTGTGGCGGTCAGCGTGCGGGCAATTGCGGCGTCCGAGTTGGCACTTGCCAGTGAATTGTTTGTCTGCAACAGTGTCATGGGGGTTTGGCCGGTCAATTGTGTTCATGACTTCAGCACGGACACCTGCCTGGTACTCTCTGAGCAGGCCATGGCACGACGTGCACAACAGGGACTGCTCAGCGATTGAGCAGTCTGCCCAAAGTCTATCAACGGTTGCTCAACTGACATGGCGCTGATTTCCGTTCGCAAATTTCTGACCATGACACTGGTACTTGGCCTGCTGGGTTTGCTGCTGGCCGCCGGCTCGCTGCTGGCGTTGCGGCACTATCTGGATACCCCCATGGCACTTCCCAAGGAGGGGGTGATTGTGGATATCGAACCGGGGCGATCACTGCAGCAACTGACCCGTGAACTTGCTGCTGAAGACGTTCTGGCATGGCCACGCGCGATGGTGTTGTGGGCACGCTGGCACGGTTACGATCGTCGCGTACGCAGTGGCGAATATGCACTGACAGCCGATCTGACGCCCCGCACACTGATGGATCTGTTGATGTCCGGCCGCGTTGTGCAATATCCCGTCACCCTGGTCGAAGGCTGGACCGTGCGACAGGCGCTGGAGAGTCTGTGGCAACGTGACAATATCCGCGCAACGCTTGCGAATCAGTCCGACGAGGCGATCCATGCGGCATTGCAAAGTTCGTTGCCGGCCCTGGAAGGCAGCCTGTTTCCCGATACCTATTTTTACACCAAAGGCACCACGGATCTGGCCATCCTGCGCCGCGCCAGCCAGCGTCTGGAGCAGGTGCTGGCGGAGGAATGGCAGCAGCGGGCGGCGGGACTGCCCTATGAGTCACCCTGGCAGGCGCTGATCATGGCGTCCATCATTGAGCGCGAATCCGGCTATCAGGCGGAGAAACAGGACATCGCCGGGGTGTTTGTCAGACGCCTGCAGGCCGGCATGAGATTGCAGTCCGACCCGACGGTTATCTACGGTATGGGCGAGCGTTATGAGGGGGTGATCTATCGTAGTGATCTGAACACCACCACCGCGTACAATACCTATCGCATTAACGGTCTGCCACCGACCCCGATTGCCCTGGCCGGACGCGATTCCATCCATGCCAGCCTGCAACCGCGTGCTGGGACGGCGCTGTATTTTGTCTCGCGTGGCGATGGCAGTCACCAGTTTTCCGATACACTGAAAGAACACAATGCGGCGGTGCAGCGTTACCTGCGCAATGATACCGGCAACGGGAACAATTGATGCCATCACGGCATTTTGACGGGCTTACTGCTGAACAAGAGGATTAACGTGTCTGGTTGCTTGATTACGGTTGAAGGCATTGAGGGGGTGGGAAAAACCACCAATATCAACTGGATATGTGAGTGTCTTGCCGCGTCGGGTATTCGCTATTGCCAAAGCCGTGAACCCGGCGGAACCGCGCTGGCGGAAGAAATCAGACAGATGCTGCTGACGCCCCGCGACGAGCAGATGTCGGACATGACTGAATTATTGCTGGTCTTTGCCGCGCGTGCGCAACATCTGCACCAGTTGATCCGGCCGGCCCTGGCGCGCGGTGAGTGGGTGGTATGCGACCGCTTTACCGATGCCACCTATGCTTATCAGGGCGGCGGGAGAGGCCTGGATATATCGCTGATCGCCACGCTGGAAGCGCTGGTGCAGAAGGATCTGCGTCCGGACCTGACCCTGATCCTGGATATTGATCCGGAGCAGGGTCTGGCCCGGGCCCGTCAGCGCGGAGCACCTGACCGGTTCGAGCAGGAGGCCGTCAGCTTTTTCACCCGCGTCCGGCAGGCGTATCTGGCGCGCGCGCAGGCGGCGCCCGAGCGCTACCTGATTGTTGATGCCGGCAAGTCGTTGCGCGAGGTTCAGGCGCAGATCAGCAGCGGACTCGCGCAGTTCTGTGAGCGCCGCGCGGCGCTGCCGCAATCACCCGGGGAAGTTTCGCATGGCGCTTGATCGGCTTCTACCGTGGCATACCGAGGCGTGGGGGCAGGTCATGTCCCAGCAGCGTCACCGGCGACTGGCGCATGCCTACCTGCTCAGTGGTCTGCCTGGCAGTGGCCGTTATCAGTTTGCCCTGACGCTGGCAGCCAGGCTGTTGTGTACTGACCCGTTGCCTGCCGGAGATGCGCCGCAGGCGATAGCCTGTGGCCGTTGTCGCCAGTGCCTGTTGTTTGACACGGGCAACCATCCCGATGTGCTGGATATTGCGCCTGAAGAGGGTAAAAGCGCGATCAAGATTGATCAGATTCGTATGATATCCCGTGTCGTCAATCAGACCAGTAACCAGACCGGTGCCATCAAGGTAATCATCATCCGCCCGGCAGAGGCACTGGGCATTGCAGCTGCCAACTCGCTGCTGAAAAACCTGGAAGAGCCGCCTGGCCGCACACTGTTTCTTTTGATCAGTGAACCCGGTGCCCAGATGCTGCCCACCATTCGCAGTCGCTGCCAGCCTTTGCCCCTGCCTCCGGCTACGACAGATCAGGGCCTGGCATGGCTGAGCGAGCACTCAGCGGCACCCCGGGAAGAGCTGGCGGCGGCACTGGCACTGGCTGCGGGCGCGCCACTGCAGGCTCTGGCACTGCTGGAAGCGGGGATTCCAGCCTGGCGCGGCATTGTGCAGGAGCAGCTGGAAGAAATGGCAGCGGGCCGGCTGACACCGCTGGCGGTTGCCAAATACTGTCAGGCCCAGCCGCTCAATTATGCTATACAACTGATGCAGGAGCTGACACTGCAACAGGCACGTCAGCATTTGCTGGCGCAGCGGGCAGCGGCTGGACAGGCATTTCTGCAGCTTGGCCGTGAACTTGTGCAGATCAACAGGCAATTGGAGAGTGGCGCCAATCCCAACCCACTGATGGCACTGGAACATATATTCAGCGCCTGGCAAGCCACCACAGCAGACAGGGAAGTCGCCCATGGACGCAGCAACGCAGGTGCACCTGGCAGGGCCGCCAACTGACGGCATTCGCACCGACATGCCGGACGTCAGTCAGCCGGCAGGCGCGCCGCCGCTGTTGTCGGTCAGGGTGTCCAGTTTGCAGGACCTGCAACGCTGCTACCTGCCATTTTTGCGCAACGGCGGTTTATTTATTCCGTGTGAACATGCCTATCAATTGCGGCAGCGAGTCTTCCTGATTCTAAAGCTGCCCGCACCAGTCGGAAGCGCTGACAGTGGCACCACTCATGCCCTGACCACAACCGTGGCGTGGCTGACACCACCAGAAGCACAGGATGGCAAAGGCATGGGGGTCGGATTGCACTTTGACCTGGGTGAGCCGCGTGATGATCCGTCAGGGCAGGATGTCAAAACGTGTATAGAATCTCTGTTGCGTGCTCTGGTATGATCCAGGCAGCTTATATCGGGAGGCTGGATTCATGCTGAACTTAATAAACATATCTCAAAACCTTGATGGAAAAGAGTTTATTTTTCCGAAACTCTGGCTTCGGGCATCAGCGCTGCTAACCCTGTGCCTGGCTCTGGCGGCTTGTGGCCCCCAATCCGGTCAATCGGTATCGGCAGCATCAGTCGCTGATGCTGTTACCCTGGATGTTTACAAAAGCCCGACCTGCGGTTGTTGCGGTGCCTGGATTGAGCATGCCGAGGCCCGCGGTTTTCAGGCCATTGTTCACGATCTGGACAACAATGCGCTGACCCGGGAAAAGCTTCAGCGTGGTGTCACCCTGCGCAACCAGTCCTGTCACACCTCTGTTGCCGAAGACGGCAGTGTTTTCGAAGGACATATACCGGCGCATATCATCCACCAGTATCTGGCTGACAAACCGGCTGACGCCATCGGTCTGGCAGTGCCAGGCATGCCCATTGGCAGTCCTGGCATGGAGGTCGGTGATCGCATGGATCCGTATGATGTCCTGTTGCTGAAAGCCGATGGCAGCACCGAAGTCTACGCCCGGGTCAGTGATCAGCAGTCCCAGTATCAATAACCCGGCACTGCAGTGAAAGCTGGCACTACAGCGGGGCCTGGTCCTGCAGCTTCAGTGTGACCAGCTCGGCCAGTGCCAGACTGGCCGTCAGCCCCGGTGATTCAATGCCAAACAGTTGAATCAGCCCGGGGCAGCCATGCACGTACTCATCCTGCACCATAAAGTCCGCGTATGCCGAGCCCAGGCGCGGCCTGATACCGGCATAGGCGGCGTGCAGGCGAGTTTCGTCAAGCTCGGGGAAGTAGGTCCTGATAGCATCTGCGAACGCACATCTGCGGGTTTCATCAACGCGGTAATCGACTGCCGTGATTGCTTCTATGTCCGGACCAAAGCGGCACTGACCGGCCAGATCCAGCGTGGCATGAATGCCCAGGCCGCGCTGACTGGGGTCAGGCACCGGGTAGATCAGATGCCGGAACGGCGAACGGCCAGATAGGGCAAAGTAATGCCCTTTGACCAGATGCAGCGCCGGAATCAGTGTCTGATCAATGCCGCCGATGTTGCCAGCGACCTGCTGCGCGCAGAGGCCGGCGCAATTGATCAGTATCCGGCTGCGCAGGCGGAACGGCTCGTTGTCTCCCCCGGACTGACCCCCGGCATCCACATCGATATCAAATACCCCCGGCCCCTGGCAATTGGCCCGCAAAAACCGGCTGTGTGGCACGATCAGCGCGCCGTCACTTTCGGCCTCCTGCCGCAGTCGCTGCATCAGTGCATGACTGTCAACAATACCGGTGTTGGGAGACCACAAAGCGGCGGCGGCCCGCAGCCTGGGTTCCAGTCTGCTGAGCTGCGGTCCTGACAGATAACTCAGCGAATCAATGCCGCAGCCCTGCGCTGAGGTCTGCAACCTCTCCAGGGCTGACTCTTCGCCGGCCTGGGCGACAATCAGTTTGCCCAGGCGCTGATGGGGGATGCGATGTTGCTCACAATAGTCATACAAAAGCTGGTTGCCGCGGATGCACAATCTCGCTTTCAGGCTCTGCGAGGGATAGTAGAGGCCAGCGTGAATCACCTCACTGTTGCGGCTGCTGGTTTCCTGTCCGACATCGGCGTTCTGCTCGAGCACCAGAATCGATGCCCTGGGCCAGCGCGCTGACAGGGCCCTGGCCAGCGACAGACCAACAACACCGGCACCGATGATACAGACGTCAAAGGCTTGTCTGGATACAGCGTTAATAGGCGCTTGCACCTCCGTCATTACGCGGGTCGGAGGTGCCGTGCATAACGCCGTCGCGGACCAGGATCGAGTTGGCATCGCCGATGCCGTAACCGCCGGGTCGCAGTTCGGTATGGCCCATGTTTTCCAGCTCCTGCTGGGCGCCATCGATAAAGGCGCCTGGTTCGTAGCGCACGATATCAGGCTGCCATTGATGGTGAATGCGTGGGCTGGCCACCGCCTGCTCGACACTCATGCCGTGGTCAAGTGTGTTAAGGATTACCTGGAACACAGTATTGATGATGGTAGAGCCGCCCGGTGAGCCGGTCACGAGAACGGTTTCGCCATTGCGTGTAACAATGGTGGGTGTCATGGAGCTGAGCATACGCTTGCCCGGCTCAATCTTGTTGGCTTCGTCACCCAGCAGGCCATAGGCGTTGGGAGCGCCGGGTTTGGCGGAGAAATCATCCATTTCGTTGTTGAGCAGGAAGCCGGCACCGGGCACCACAATCCGATTGCCATATCCCAGATTGAGTGTGGTGGTGACCGATACCGCAATGCCGTCCTGATCCATGACGGAATAGTGTGTGGTTTCCGTACTCTCGGCAGGCCAGCTGCCAGCACCGATGTCTTCACTGTCGGAGGCCTGTTGCGGATCGAAGTCACTGAAACGGTGGCGCGCATAGTCCTTGTCGGTCAGCATGGCCAGCGGGACCGGGTAGAAATCCGGATCACCCATGTGTTCGGCGCGGTCGGCGTAGGCCCGGCGCTGTGCTTCCACCATCAGGTGAATGGTGTCGGCGCTACCCCAGCCCAGGCTGCCCAGGTCGTAGGGTTCCAGCATATTGAGCATCTGAACCACAAGGGCGCCGCCTGAGGAGGGCGGGGGCATGGACCAGATGTCGTAGCCACGGTAATTGCCGCTGATCGGTTCGCGCCATTGTACGTCGTAGGCCTGCAGGTCCTCATGGGTGATCATACCGCCCAGACGGCGCATTTCGGCCACCAGCAGATCGGCTGTCCGGCCACGATAGAAGCCATCACGGCCCTGCTCGGAGATTCGTTTCAGGGATTCTGCCAGATCGCTTTGCACCCAGATATCGCCAGCCTGCCAGGGCTCACCGTTGTTGGTGAAAATGGCGGTTGATGCCGGGTATCCACTCATGCTGTCGGAGACGCGGGCAAAATCATCGGCCATATCCGGCGTCAGCGGAAAACCCTGTTCAGCCAATGTGATCGCCGGTGCCAGGACCTCCTGGCGAGTCATGCTGCCATAACGCTCGAGCGCGTCGAGCATGCCCGCAACACTGCCGGGAACGCCTGCTGCCTGGGCACTGTACAGTGACTTGCGGCGATCGACATTGCCGGCCGTATCCAGAAACATGTCAGGAAAAGCCGCCGCCGGTGCTTTCTCGCGGTGATCCTGGGTGACCACGGTGCCGTCGTCGAGTTTGATGACCATGAAACCACCGCCGCCAATATTGCCCGCTGACGGATGGGTGACAGCCAGCGCGAAGCCGACTGCCACCGCCGCATCTATAGCGTTGCCACCCTGGCGCAGGATTTCCACACCCACATCGGAAGCGATCTGTGAGCGCGAAGTGACCACACCGTTGGTGCCAGATACAGTATTGGCAAAACCAACCGGGGAAAAGGCGAGAGTCAGCGCGAGTAAACAGGTAATATAGGAGCGATTCAGCATGAAGGATGCCTCAGGTTCAGGTCAGGGTTCAGTTCTTTGTCTCTGACATCTATCCTAACATAAAGCATTTGTCAGCGGTCGTTGCCAACTCCATGATCATTGGCTTTTTTTTCGCACTGCAAGCAGGAAACACAAGATTATTATGACTGATTTTGATTACGACTTTTTTGTCATTGGCGCAGGTTCCGGCGGCGTTCGTGCGGCGCGCACCGCAGCAGCACTGGGCGCCCGAACGGGCATTGCCGAGGCGCGGTTTTTTGGCGGCACCTGTGTCAATGTTGGCTGTATTCCCAAAAAACTCTACACCTACGCGGCGCATGTCAGCCATGATCTCGCCGACAGCGCTGCCTATGGCTGGCAGATTGATACCCCACCGGCCTTCAATTGGTCGCTGTTGAAGCAGAATAAAGACCGTGAAATCAGTCGCTTGAATGGGATATATAAAAATCTTCTGAATTCAGCGGGCGTGACCATTCATGAAGGGCGGGCGAAGATCGCCGGGCCGAACCGGATTGCCATGGGCGAACGGGAATTTACCGCTCAGCATATTCTGCTGGCAGTCGGCGGACAGTCATTTATGCCGCCGGTACCCGGCATTGAACATGCCATGGATTCGGATGATTTTTTTGAGCTGACCAGTCAGCCACAAAAAGTGCTTATTGTCGGTGGTGGTTACATTGCCACTGAACTGGCCGGAGTGTTCGCGGGGCTGGGGTCCAGTGTGACACTGGCCTACCGGGGACCAGAACTGCTCAATGGATTCGATCAGGATATTCGTGCTTTTTTTACTGACGCAATAAAAACCTATACCGATTTGAAACTGAATGCCACTATTGAGCGTATCGAGTCGACAGGAACACAAAAAGAAGTCTGCTTTGCCGATGGCAGCCGCCAGGTATTTGATGCCATTCTGTACGCAACGGGAAGGGTGCCCGCCACTGCCAACCTGGGGCTGGTGGACAACGGAGTAACATTGTCGGATGTGGGTGCGATTATTGTCGATGACAACTTTGAGACCAGCGCGCCAGGCGTCTATGCGGTAGGTGATGTGATAGATCGGGTGACGCTGACACCGGTTGCCCTGGCAGAAGGTCAGGCGCTGGCAAGACGTCTGTTTGGCGGGCCGGATCAGAATATGTCTTATGATCTGATTCCGGCGGCGGTATTCAGTGACCCACAGATAGCAACAGTCGGTATGACAGAAGCTGAGGCGCGGAGCAATTACAGGCAGATTGATGTTTACCGCAGCCGGTTCCGGCCATTAAAGCATACGCTGACCGGCCGGGATTCATTCAGTCTGATGAAGATGGTGGTGGACCGGGAAAGTGACCGCGTTGTCGGCATACATATGGCAGGCGCCGATGCTGCGGAAATAATGCAGGGTATGGCTGTGGCAATGCAGGTGGGAGCCACCAAGGCCCAGTTTGACCAGACAATTGGCATACATCCGACCGCCGCCGAAGAATTTGTCACCATGCGAACGCCAGTTGATGTATAAATAAAACCAACGGGATGCTCTGGAGCTCCCCATAATTATAAAAGACCGATACCTATGCCCGAAACCACAACTGCGCCCCCCAAAAAAAATACGATATTCAACGCCCAGGCCAGAGACCTGGAGTTTTATACCCGGGTCATGATCGCGGTAGCAGCCTGTGGCATCAGTTTTGGGCTGCCTTTTGCGATTTACCACCTGTTCTGGGGCAGCCTGGTGATCTCTGCCATCCTGCTGCCGGTTGTGGTGCTGCAGCTTGCGGCGCTGGTTTCATTAATGAGGCGCGGTTTTAACGGTTTTGCCGCATGGTCTATCGCCATTGTACAGACAGGCGCAAACATATTTTTCATCATGGAAGTTGGCATGATGGCCAGCTATTGGCTGTACGCCAGCGGCGTTGCCAATTACTACATTCTCGACCGTCGACCAGCCTTGCTGGTAAATGTAATTGCTTGTTTATTGGCAGTTTTACTCGCCTTTGATGATCCGACCTATATTGTTCGTTACTGTGCCGCGTTTGCGATGATCAATATTTTTCTATTCGCGTTTGCGGTGCAGCTGGAAAAGAAAAATGACGAACTGGACAGGATGCTGACCATTGATCCGCTGACCCGGGTTGGCAATCGCACGGCCATGAGTGAGACGCTCTGGCGCGTCAAGAATCTGTTTGATCGCTACGGGACACCGGCCACCGTGATCATGATCGATCTTGATCATTTTAAATTGATCAACGATACCCTGGGGCATTCCGAAGGTGACAAGGTATTGTGTCGGGTTGCCGAGCAGGTTCAGGCAAGGCTGCGGCCCACTGACACGCTGTATCGATATGGCGGTGAAGAATTTATTGTGGTGGCGGAAAACACATCACTGAGCCAGGCATCATTTCTGGCAGAAAGCATCCGGCAGCTGATTGCCAGCTATCAGGGCAACCAGCAACAGGCCGAAGCCGATCTGACGGTATCGATAGGGGTCGCGCAACTGCGGGCCGATGAAACTACCAACAGCATGGTCGACCGGGCTGATAAGGCGCTTTACAAGGCCAAGTCCATGGGCCGCAACTGGGTGTGTTTTGACGGTGAGCAGGAACTTGATGATGCTGACCACAGCGCCGGCGGCATAAGGCAACATGCCACCGGCGTCGCCTGATTACACCGGCACATCCTCCGGAACCGAATCAACCTTGTAGGCCTGTGTCCCTGGCGGGGGCTCGAACCAGCCTGGGTCACCGTTACCATCAAGCTGGTCACGTACCTTGATCAGCGTGAACATGCCTCCCATCTCCATCGGACCGAATGGGCCCCGGCCCCCCATCATGGGCAAGGTATTTGCGGGGCCACGCATGTGTCCGGCATCGATATGCTGCTGATGTTCGGACATGCCGTGCTCACCCATGGCCATGTAGCCGGGTATCATTTGTCTGATCTGTCGCGCCAGTTCTCCCTGATCCACCCCGGTAGTGACCGGCAATTCGTGACCCATGGCATTCATGGTGTGGTGTGACATATGGCAATGCAACGGCCAGTCGCCGGCCACGGCGGTGAATTCCAGATCCCGGGTCTGACCAACGCCGACTATTTCAGTGACCTCCTTACGCCACTGGGCCTCTGGCCAGCGACCGCCGTCGGAGCCGGTGACGTCAAACTGCACACCATGCATGTGCATGGGATGGTTCATCATCGACAGATTGCCGACTCTGACCCTGACTCTTTCGCCGGTTTGTGCCAGCAGCGGCGCAATGGCAGGAAATACTTTGCTATTGATGGTCCACAGATCGAAATCGGTCATCACGCTGGGGTCGGGTCGATAAGTGCCTGGATGAATCGCCCAGTTGTGCAGCAGCAGCGCGAAATCCCGATCAATGCGACGGCCTTCGTCCTGCTGCCTGGGATGAATGATGAACATGCCCATCATGCCCATGGCCATCTGCAACATTTCGTCCGAATGCGGATGATACATATGGGTGCCATGCTGGTTCAGGGTGAATTCGTAAACCCAGGACTCGCCAGGTGGAATGGCACGCTGCGTCAGACCGGCGACACCATCCATGCCAAAAGGCAGCACCAGTCCGTGCCAATGCACGGTGGTGGGCTCTCCCAGACGATTGGTGACATATATTCTGACCCGGTCGCCTTCGACGGCTTCAATCGTAGGTCCCGGGGTGCTGCCATTGTAGCCCCAGGCTTTGATGCGGGTGCCTTCGGCAAACTCGTGATCAACTTCTTCGGCGATCAGGTGAAATTCCTTGACGCCATCGCGCATCCTGTAGGGCAGGGTGCGGCCGTTTGGTGTCACCACCGGCGTATAGGGCAGCTCGCTTGGTGAGGCAGAGCGGTTGCCTGCATCTGCGTTCGATGATGACTGGGATTGTGACGCCTGCACTGACGAGGACTGGCTGCCCAGACGCGCACCGACAAATCCGGCCGCGCTGCCCAGCAATAATTGACGACGATTAATCATGATGATGCTCCTGATGGTGATCGGGTTGGGCGGGGGGCTGCGCTTGTGCAGGTGAATCAGATGCGGTGACCAGGGACTCTGCGACATTAGCGGTGTGCTGCATCAGGTCCGCGTGCTCCAGCCAGTATTGCTCCAGAATGCCGATATAGCGGACGACGGTTGCCAGTTCCTGCTGCTTGGCGTCGATCAACTCAAACGGGCCAGTCAGCATGAAGTTGTACTCTTGCAGGGTGAGCTCCAGCATCCGTTGGCGGCGGGGTATGTCCGCATCGCGCAGCTGTGTTGCCTGATGTGTCAGACTGAGCAGATTGTTGAGGCTGGTTTTCAGCTGATGCGCCATCTCCAACTGCAGGGCTGCCTCCTGGGCTGACAGTTGTTCCAGCTGTGCCTTTGATATTGCCTGTTGATGCTGGCCCCGATCAAAAACCGGCAGGCTCAGGTCCAGTTCAAACCCGGACGCTCTGCTGCCGTCCGGCTCGCGTTCGGTAATCAGTCCAACGCCGATTTCTGACATGCCCAGCTGTTGTCGCTGCAGTCCCAGCTGTTGTTGCAGCGCCAGGCGGCTAGCGCGCAGCAACCGGACTTCCGGTCGCCGGGCTGATGCCTGGTTCAGTAAGGTCATAAAATCCTCATCGCGCTGCAGCAACGCTTGCAAGGTGTCTGCCATCAGGCCGCTTTCGGCGATATCCGGTAATTCATCGGGAATCACCAGTTGCTCGGTGACCCCCAGACCCAGGAGGCGTTTTAGCGCAGCCAGTTTGTCGTCTGCGTTGGCCAGGGCCTGCTGCAGAGCCTGTTGCTGTGTGGCGTTGGCATCTTCATATCGCAGTCGCTCCAGTTCGGCAAGATTGCCTGCCTGGTATAACTGACCCGCCAGTTCGGCATTCAGGCGTGCCGCTTCAGCGGTTTGTTGCAGCTGGCGACTGACATGCCTGGCTGCCACAGCCGCGAAATAGGCGCTGCGAACACCGCCCAGTTCGTCAGTTAACGACTGCAGCGCCTGGTTGCGTGCCAGCGTCAGTTCCGCACCGGCCAGCTGCCTGCGCATGGGCAGCGTCAGCCAGTCCAGAATACCCAGACTGATGCCGAATTCGGTTTTCCAGCTGTCACTGTTTTCGGCACGCAGCGCGGAGGCACTGAAACCGGGGTTGTTGATCAGGGTCGCCTGGCGATAGGCCGCATCGGCCACGCCTTGCGACGCCAGAATGGCACGTATTGCCGGGCTCTGCTTTAGTGCCTGTGCCTGAGCCTGTGCCGGGTTTTCCAGTTTGACCAAGTAGGCATCCGGGTGACTGTCAGCTGGCACAGTGTCGTTTGTGGCCAGCGCCGGTGACCACTGGTTCAGCGCCTGCAACAGATCGTCAGGGTGGCCGTTGTGATGGGTTGAGGGAGTGCCCACTGTGCCACAGGCGACCAGTGCTGGCAGCACCAATAACAAAGCTAACGCTTTGAATAGCATATAAATATCCTTTCAATTGTGAACTTGCCAGCCCCGTATTCGGGACTGATATTGGAGTCAGTTCAAGCTGAAAGGCTGTTTATCGGAGGGCGTATTGGGAAGTCCGGATAGCCGGTGGCCAGAACCGTGGTGCGGGTGGCCCGATCACTGGAATCTGATGACAAGCGTTCACCGCTGCGTTCCGGTGCGAGCATGGTTTGAAGTTTGTGACAGCCACCGCTGCAATGCACACAGTCGACGCTGTCAGCGTGATGGCCGGCAGTATGGGACGCCGCTTCGGGTGTGGATCCGACAACGCCCGTCGTGGTCTGGCCATGGCCGTGACAATCTTCAACTGCGTCATCCAGGACTGATGAATGCATTACATCGGAGGTCGTCGGACCGGATTGTGAATCCATAAACATACAATGCACAAGCACCGTCGCCAGTGCCTGCGCCGGAAGCCAGAGTGCCAGAAAGGCAGCGGTCAGAAGTATTGTACGGTTTGTCATGGTGCGCGCAGTTTTACATAAAAGTAGCAATAGAGTAAATGTCGAAAAGACAGATTAGGCTGCATGCAGATTCTTTCATTCAAGGTATTATAGTATTTCCGGTAATAAAGATTACCGGAAATAGTGTAAGTCTATGGGTCTAGGTGAGTTTTGCCGTGTAGATTTCGAAATTGGCTGATAACAGCCTCCTCTATGGCGCCCAATCTCCTAAATCCGGCTCAGGGATGGATAACACCGGCTTTGGCGAGGATGCTGGCCAGGAGGTTTTTGTCATAGTTTGACCCAGCGATGGGCGCGGTGATAGAGTCATCAGGGATTTTCCTGACGAGCCTGAAACGTGTACCGAAAAGTCATCCTTGCATTTTTGTTGGTCATAAACTACTCGTTGGCATTCGGAGCCATTGAAGCAGCCGCCATGCCAGACGAGCAGCATCCGTTAGGTAAAGCCATTCAACACCACCATCATCACCACTTACATGCTGATCAGCACAGTCATGATCACAATAACCTCGCGGGCCAGGATGGTAAAGCGCAGCAACAAACCGCTGACGACGTCCACGATCATCAGCACAAACACGGTATAAACATTCAATTGAACATGGATATACCCGGTTTATTGGCTCTGGACTTTTACAGGGCAGACTCTCCTCCCGTCACCCGGTACCGGCTCGATCTCAACTCATTAAGTTACGCCCCCGCTGTTCCTCCGCCCAATCGCCTGTAGTCTCGGGCTATACGCCTCTTCATATCGTATTTTATTGAGTTTGCCACCCCCGCCATTTCATGAGTCAGCCCTTGCTGGCAATTATGGCTGGTTCTGGCTAAACAGTACCGATACCCGATTGTGATAACCATAAAGACGCGCGGTGAATACACCGACATGTTTCTTGTTGACTAAGGAGCCGTTTATGCGCGCTCGAAAGATAGTAATGACCATTGCAGTCCTTACACCACTATTATTGATGCCTGCCCTGTCAGTCGCTGCAAAGGAAATCACGCTCGAGCAGGCAATCATCAACACCATCACTCAAAATCCGGAGTTGCAGGCGTTTGGCTACGAATTGCGGGCACAGGACGGTGTGATTTTACAAGCCGGACTGTCACCAAAACCTGAACTCACGGTTACCGTCGAAGATGTACTGGGCACAGGCGTGGCGCAAGGACTGTCGGGTGCACAAACCACCGCCAGCATCAGTTGGGTACTTGAAGGTCAACTGCGTCAACGGCGGATAGACGCTGCACGCACGGGATCACTGGTGCTGGCCAGTGAGGCGGAAGTCATGCGCCTGGATGCTGCCGCCCAGACCGCCCGTTATTTCACACAGGCACTCGCGCATCAAGCCAGGCTGCAACTGGCCACACAGTCAATTACGTTGGCAGAAGGCGCCGTCAGCACAATCAGCCAACGGGTTGCGGCCGGCACCTCGCCTCGGTCGGATCTGGCCAGAGCTCGCGCAGAGCTGTCGATGCGAGCACTGATGCGGGAAGACCTGCAGCACGAGCTGGTCGGATTTTATCACCGTATCGCTGCACAATGGGGAATTCTGGAACCAAAATTCAGTCAGGTTGAGGGCAACCTTATGAATCTTCCTGCCCTTGAGCCCTATCCCGCCCTGGAGGCACGAATTGAACAGAACCCGGATTTGACGCGCTTCCTGTCAGAACAACGCCTGCACGAAAGCACGCTGTTACTGGAGCAGGCCAGGCGCAACTCGCTATGGCGTTTTAATGCCGGCGTGCGCCGGATGGAGAGTAGCTCCGATGTGGGTTTTGTTGCCGGGGTGACCATCCCCCTGAATCGCGGCAATCAGAACCAGGGCCGCATCGAAGAGGCGCGTGTCAGGTTGGCGCAATCTTCTGCCAGTCAGGAGGCAGAGCGCATTCGAATGAAACTGTCACTGTTTCTGTTTTATCAGGAGCTGGAACACAGCCTGCATATTGTTGAATCCTTGCGCAGCGACGTCATTCCTGAATACGAACTGGCTTTGTCCGAGGTAAGGCGAGCATATGAACTAGGCAGTTCCAGCTACATGGAGTGGCTGCAGGTCCAGAATGATTTGCTGACAGCGCGAGAGCAATTGCTTGAAGCCAGTGTGCTTGCCCATCAAAACATGATTGAAATTGAACGATTGACCGGTGTGCGCATAGCGCAGAGCGCATCTGAACAGTGAGGCTGACCATGTATCCAATAAATTATTTTTTCGCTAACCTGAGGCAAGTTCGGGCAATCTCCTGCATTGCTCCTTTGCTTTTATTCACGATGCTGTCTTCCTGTGGGGAGTCCGCAAATACCGAGGCTAAAACGCCTGATGCGGAGAACGCAGTCACCGATGAGCGCGGGCCAAACAACGGCATTCTGCTGCGCGACGGTGAGTTTGTGCTGGAGCTGGCCATTTTTGAAACTGGCGTACCGCCTGAATATCGGGCGTGGGCAACGGTCGACAATCAAGCTGTGGACCCCGATGAGCTGGATCTGAATGTCCAACTTACCCGCCTGGGTGGTGTTGTGGATGACATTGACTTTGTGCCAACCGGTGATGCCCTGCGCGGTGATATGGTGATTTACGAGCCTCACTCGTTCAGTGTCTCGGTGACGGCCTCGTACAATGGCAACACGCATCGCTGGTCCTATGACAGTTTTGAGGGGCGTACGAGGATAGAGCCTGAAGTCGCTGAAGCCCTGGGCATTGAAACTGACATTGCGGGGCCTGCTGTTATCGAGGAGACGATCCCGGTCTACGGTCGTATTGTGGCAAATTCAGATGGTGTCAGTAACGTCACGGCAAGATTTGACGGAAAAATTGAAACGGTGGCTGTTGCGCTGGGAGATTACGTCAATGTGGGTGACACACTCGCCACCATCGAAAGCAATCAGAGCCTCACATCTTCCGAGCTGCTCGCCCCGATAAGCGGCCTCATTACCACAAGAAACGCGTCGGGAGGGGAATCAACGGCCGGGAGAGTGCTGTTCACCATCACCGATACATCAACCGTCTGGGCCGACCTTGCGGTTTTTCCTGCTGACCTGCCACGCATTAGTGTAGGGGAACGTGTAACCATCAACACACCGCTTACTGACACGCCGATTATCGGCTCAATTGCCAGAATTCTGCCAGAGACAGCATCCAACCAGGCAGTGACAGCACGTGTTGTGCTGGATAATCCGGACGGTAGTCTACGGGCCGGAACTTGGGTTCAGGCTGAGATCAATATCGCGGAGCACGAGGTTCCGTTGGCCGTCAGACGCGAAGGGCTGCAGGCATTTCGCGATTTTACCGTCGTTTACGCACAGATTGGTGATCAATATGAGGTCCGCATGCTGGACCTGGGACGCCAGTCAGCGGAATGGGTAGAAGTGCTGGGAGGACTGAATCCGGGGACGCGTTACGTCACTGAGAACAGCTACATCCTGAAAGCTGATGTCGAAAAAGACGGCGCATCGCACGACCACTAGGGAGCCATCATGCTTGAATCAATTGTTAATTTTTCTTTGGCCCGACGTGGTTTGATACTGGTTCTGACCATGATGTTGATAGGCCTGGGAATATGGACTTTTAATCGGCTGCCAATCGACGCTGTGCCGGATATCACTAACGTACAGGTCGCGGTGAACACCGCGGCCCCCGGCTACACGCCACTGGAAGTTGAGCAGCGTATTACCTTTGCGCTGGAAAACGCCATGAGTGGTATGCCGGGCCTGTCCTATACAAGATCGGTCTCCCGTTACGGCTTGTCTCAGGTGACTGCAGTCTTTGAAGACGGCACTGATATCTATTTTGCGCGACAACAGGTCAGTGAACGAATCTCGGCGGCGCGTAGTGATTTACCGGAAGGACTTGAGCCGGAGATGGGTCCTATCGCAACCGGGCTCGGTGAAATCTTCATGTTCACAGTGGATGCCGAGCCTGGCGCAACCAACGCCGATGGTACGCCGGTCTCCCCCACCGACCTGCGCAGTGTGCACGACTGGATTATCAGGCCACAGCTGCTCCGCGTGCCGGGTGTGGTAGAGGTCAACCCCATCGGTGGTTTCAGAAAAGAGATACTCGTGGCACCCGACCCCGCGAAGCTGCTTGTTTACGGTGTTAGCAGCGCTGACCTGTTTGACGCCCTGCAGCGTGACAATCGCAACCAGGGCGTGGGTTTTATCGAAAATAATGGCTCACAGCTGCTGATGCGGGTTCCCGGCCAGGCGGAAAGCCTGGATGACTTGCGTAATGTAGTCGTTACCCAGCGAAACAGTGTCCCCATTCGGGTGGGCGATGTTGCCACCGTATCCATCGGACAAGAGCTGCGCTCAGGGGCGGCGACCCAGGACGGGCGTGAAGTGGTCATGAGCACGGTGTTTATGCTTATAGGCGAAAACAGCCGGGAAGTAGCCAATAACACGGCGTTGCGTTTGCAGGAGATTCAACCAAGCCTGCCCCCCGGCATAACTGCCACTGCCGTTTATGACCGGACCACTCTGGTCGACAAAACGCTGCAGACCGTGCAGAAAAATCTACTGGAAGGCGCGCTGCTGGTAATCGCGGTGCTATTCCTGTTGCTTGGCAATATACGCGCCGCCATTTTGACCGCAGCCGTCATTCCCATCGCCATGTTGATGACCATTACCGGCATGGTACAGACCCGTGTCAGCGCCAATCTGATGAGTCTGGGTGCACTGGACTTTGGACTGATCATCGATGGCAGCGTCATCATTGTCGAGAACTGTCTGCGCCGACTTGGTGAAGCCAGCACGCAGGGCAAACTGGAGCTGAAGCGTCGGCTTGAGGTGGTCTCGGCGGCAACAAGGGAAGTTATACGCCCTGCTCTGTTTGGCGTATTTATTATTACTGCTGTCTATATCCCCATATTTGCGCTGGAAGGGGTGGAAGGGAAAATGTTCCACCCCATGGCAATCACCGTTGTGATAGCACTGCTCAGTGGCATGTTGCTCAGCATTACCTTTGTGCCGGCATGTGTGGCCATGCTGTTCAGCAAGCCTGTGACAGAAAAGAAAAACCCGATTATGTCCGTTGCACATTACCTTTATCAGCCTGCGCTGAAGGCAGCCCTGCATTTGCGATGGGGAGTGATGGTACTGGCCGTTGCACTGGTTGGTATCTGTGCGGCACTGACCATGCGCATGGGAGCAGAGTTTATCCCGAGCCTGGACGAGGGCGATATTGCCATGCACGCATTACGCATACCTGGCACCTCTCTCGAACAGGCGATCGATTTGCAGTTCAAACTGGAAGAAGAAATTCAGAGAATGCCGGAAGTACGTCGCGTGTTCTCTAAGATTGGTACCGGTGAGGTGGCAACCGACCCGATGCCCCCAAGCGTGGCGGACACTTTTATTATCCTCAAAGAACGCGACCAATGGCCTGATCCATCGAAGCCCAAAACGCAGGTAGTGTCAGAACTTGAAGCGATAGTTACGCCTATTCCAGGCAATCGTTACGAGTTTCTGCAACCCATTCAGATGCGCTTTAACGAACTCCTGGCTGGCGTTAGAAGCGAGCTTGCCATCCAGGTCTTTGGTGATGATTTTGATCAACTGATTGCGCTGGGCACTGAAATCGAAGCGCTTATGGCTGACGTACCCGGTGTTGCCGATCTTGCACTGGAGCAAACTACCGGACTGCCAGTGATGACCCTGATGCCACGACGGGAGACCATGGCACGCCTTGGTCTGAGCATCACGGAATTACAGGACACACTGGCCATGGCGTTTGGCGGCGCAGTAGCAGGTCAGTTTTATGAGGGAGATCAACGCTCCGATATCGTGGTGCGTCTGGCTGAAGATCGACGCAGTAATCCCGACAGCTATCAACACCTACCCCTCGTGCTGCCCGACGGCAGCTATGTGCCGTTAGCGGAAGTGGCCGACATCAGCGTGAGCACTGGCTACAATCAGGTCTACCGGGAAAACGGCAAGCGTCGTATCGTGGTCACGGCCAATGTCAGAGGTCGTGATCTGGGCTCATTTGTGACTGATGTACAGCAGGCTGTTGAACGCAATATAGACATCCCGCCAGGATACTGGATTGAGTACGGAGGCACGTTTGAGCAATTGCAATCAGCCTCCCAAAGGTTGCTGATCGTAGTGCCCGCCACACTGTTACTGATTGCCTTGCTGCTGGTGATGGCGCTGGGCTCCATCCGTGACTCAGCCATAATATTTTCCGGAGTGCCGCTGGCGCTGACCGGGGGCATAATGGCACTTCTCATTCGTGATATCCCCTTGTCTATCTCCGCCGGCGTCGGGTTTATCGCCTTGTCCGGGATCGCTGTATTGAACGGGCTGGTTATGCTGTCATTTATTCGTGATTTGCGGGCACAGGGACAAGGGCTTGATCATGCCATCATCGAGGGTGCCATCGGGCGGCTCAGACCGGTATTGATGACAGCGCTGGTGGCTTCTCTGGGTTTTGTGCCGATGGCCCTGAATACCGGCATTGGTTCGGAGGTTCAGCGTCCGCTGGCGACGGTGGTGATTGGCGGGATTATCTCTTCAACCCTGTTGACGTTATTTGTATTACCCGCGTTGTATCGGTTGGTGCATGGCGGGCGTCAAAGCTCTTTGGCATAGCAAGGCTTTAGCTGTTAACTAGTAAGCTCAATGACGCCGGTGAAAAGTCCCGGCGAGCTGGTTAAGTCTCGCTCGCCGGGATCGATAGGTTTACTGGCGCATGCCAATTATCAGGGCGGTAAACGCGTCAGTGCAATCCTCTTCTGCCCATTGCGCGCTGGCCAGTATGGAGAAGCTGCTGCCATCATCTGCCATCTGGCCACCAAAGCTCAGGTCAGGCTCGCTAGCAAAATCAAAGCTGCCATCGGCATTAATGCCAATTGTTATCGCATCATCTGCGATTGGGTCGCTGCCATATGTTCCGCTCAGGCGCAGCTCTTGTCTGGATGTGATATGGGCAGGTATTTCCAGGGTATAACCATCAGAAAGCACCTGCGTTACCGATGAAAGTGTGCTTGTTGATGAAATACCCTGGTTCTGTAAATAGGCCACTACACCACCAGGCGTGCCAAAGTAATCCGCTGGATCGTTAGTATCATTGCAAGCGTAACGCGCACTTTCCAATATCATCACGGTGTAAGTGCCGGCATAGACATCAGGATAAGCTGGCGTTGCAACGCCAGCTTCCAATGCCGCCACTTGCGCCTTTAAAGCAGCGAGCTCTGCAGCTAATGCAGGTAAGCCCCCTGCTTGGCTGTTACTGCCGCCTTGCGCCGAAACTCCTGCGCTTGAAAGTAAAAGGAGTGTTGCAATTGCCGTAGTTCGAATAGTCATTTGGATGTCCTCTTTGTTTTTATTGATCGATCAGAATCAAAATTATTAGATGACAGCGCTGAAAATAAATATTGACATCGCAATTACGGCATTTTCAGCTATTTTGAGTCTACACGCTCGGTACATCGGGGACAAATTGACTGCCTAGAATGACAAATAAAAAGGAACAACAAGAATCGGCAATCAATGGACTGCAGATTGCAGGCCGATCATTGCGTTAACTTCCAACACAATGATCGGTGATCAGGCGAGGCTACTTGACGTGGGCATGCATGATTGCCTGACAAAGCCTGTGATCAAAAACACGCTTGATAGAAAAATGCTTTATGAATGGTCGATCGGATTAATGTCATGATACCTATATAAAATCGATCACATAAACCCGAGCCGTCTGTTTAGTTGCCGGCGTTAGACGGCGTCCAGTCGCAACCTTCACACTCTGCTGACTTGCCGTTTTCTTCCAGCACGGCAAAGATCAGATCGCGCCAGGTTTCATTAGGCTGCCAGACCGTGTTCATGTCGGCCTTGGCGTCAGCAACCGGCACATCTTCGTAGATCACCCGATACAGGAAACTGAATGCCGTTGCGCGCGCATTGACCTGGCAATGCAGCAGCGTTTTCATGTCCGGGGCACGCTGCATGGCGTCAGCAAAGGCATAAAAGTCGCGCCTGGTGGGGTTGTTCCAGTCGACGGGAATATGAATGTAATCCATGCCCAGGCCCTTGACCACCTGGTCGGCGTTGGCAATGGCATTCTGGTTATTGGTGAACGCAATATAGACCACACGCTCATAACCGGCATCACGCACCGCAGAAAACTGCTCGACCGTAGGCTGACCTGAACTGGCAAAGGTATCGCTGTATTCGCGGAAGTTGGTGATCTCAGCCAGTGTGGCATTGTCAGGTGTCAGGTCTGCAGCCACCCCCCATCCACTTAACAGAGAAGTGCCCACTAACATGGATACTGCGAACAGTATATTCTTTTTAATCATTGTCTTGATCTCTGTATTTAATGTTGATTCCTGCAATGGCTCAGGCGCCAGCCCGACGCGTATCGGGTGTGGTTACGCCTGAATCATCGGACCGGATTCGGAAAAATACCGCATAAAACACCGGTACTGCAATCAATGTCAGCACCGATGCAAACGCCAACCCGCCCATGATGGTCACTGACATACTGGCAAAAAAGGCATCGGCCAGCAGCGGAATCATGCCCAGGATGGTGGTCGCGGCAGCCAGGAACACCGGTCGCAAACGACTGACACTGGCATCGAGAATGGCGGTATGCGGCACTTTGCCTTCGTCGATCTGCAGATCGATTTCATCGACCAGCACAATGGCATTTTTCATCAGCATGCCGGAAAGGCTGAGGAAACCGAGCAGGGCCGTGAAACTGAATGGCAGACCGCTGGCCAGCAAACCGATTACTACGCCGCACAATGACATGGGCACCACCAGCCAGATGATCAGGGGCTGGCGGACCTTGCCGAAGATCAGTACCGAAATCACCAGCATCACCAGGAAGCTTAGCGGTAACTGCGCGCCCAGCGAGGCCTGTGCTTCGCCGGAGGCTTCCAGCTCCCCTCCCCAGCTCAACTGATACCCGGGCGGCAGGCGCATGGCTTCGATGTCACTGCGCACCCGGCGCAGCGCCTCGTCAGCGGTCAGATCAATGGCGGGTTCCGCCTGCACGGACAGCGTGCGGGTGCGGTCACGACGCATGATCAGGGTTTCTTCGGCACGGGTGTCGAAGCCATCAAGCACCTGGGTGATCGGCACATAGCGCTGCTCGCCCGAACTCCACACCAGACGCTCCTGCAATCTCTCCACACGCAGACGCTCTGCCGCCGGTGGACGGATGATGATGGGAATGCGCTCATCGGCCTCGCGATAGGTGCCGGCGCGCACACCGGTGGTGGCAAATTCCAGCGTCTGCGCCACGTCCGAGCGCGCAATGCCGGCCACCCTCGCCCGCTCTTCATTAAACTCGGGTGCGATCACCAATTCACGTTGCCGCCAGTTTTGCCGGATATCGGTCAGGCCCGCTTCGGCATTGAAGATTTCCATGGCCTCGCTGGCCAGGGCGCGCAGCACTTGCGGGTCGGCGCCGCTAAAACGGGCTTCGATCTTGGCGCCGGCACCGGGGCCAAAGACCAGACGCCGGGTCTGAATCTCAGCGGCGGGGTAAGCGGCGCCCAGCTCTTCACGCAGTTCCTGCGCCAAGGCATCAATCAGGAAACGGTCTGAGGTGCGAATAATAAGCTGACCGTAGGCTGGATTGGGCTGCTGGGGCTCGTAGGTAAGCATGAAACGGCTCGCCCCCTGCCCCACAAATGTTGATACGGCTTCAACGCCGGGTTTGGCCATGATCAACTCGTCAATCTCGGCGAGATCTCGGGCGGTGGCCCGTATGTCGCTGCCTTGCGGCAGACGGTAATCAACAAAAAAGATGGGCGTATTGGAATCGGGGAAAAACGCCTGCTTGACGAAACCGAAGGCCCAGAAGCTGCTGGCGGTAATCAGGATCAATAAGCCGATGGTCAGCCGCCGCCAGGCCAGGCTGGTCTGCAGCGCCTTGCGATACAGCGTGTAGAACACGCCGCGATACGGATCAGTGTCCGCCGATGCCTGTTTGACTTTGAGCAGGTAGTCGCCGAACAGTGGTGTAATGGTGATGGCGAGGATCCAGCTTAGCAGCAGCGAGATACCTATTACTGCAAATAACGAGAACAGGAATTCTCCTGAGGTGTCAGGTGACAGCCCGATGCCGGAGAAAGCCATGATGCCGATCAACGTGGCACCGAGCAGAGGCCATTGCGTGCGCACAGCTGCATCGCTGGCGGCTTTGCGCGCTGGCATGCCGCGCTGCATATTGATCAGCATGCCTTCGGCGATGACGATGGCATTGTCGACCAGCATACCCATGGCGATGATCAGCGCGCCCAGCGAGATCCGTTCCATTTCAATGGTGAACACGCGCATCATGAATACCGTGCCCATGACCGTCAGCAACAGGGTCAGGCCCACGACCAGCCCGACCCGCCAGCCCATGAAAATGCACAATACGCCCACCACAATGGCCACTGACAGCGCCAGATTGATGATGAAGTCGCCGATGGCTGCGTCAACCACCACATGCTGCGCGTAAATAGGCTCGAGCTCGACACCCAACGGAATGCGGGGGGCCAGCGCAGCCAGTTCAGCATCGACGGCCTGTCCGACTTCCACGATATTTTCGGTGGCCACGCCGGCAATGGCCAGGGTAAAGGCGCGCTGACCGTTGTGACGGATAAGGTGATCAGGAATCTCTTCGCTCTGCCGCGATACCGTGGCGACATCGATCAGGGCGATCTGGTCGGTACTGCCGGGTCTGCCGATGCGCAGGGATTCAATATTGCTGACGCTGTCCAGCCCGGGCTGGGAGCTGATGCGCACATTGAGGTCGTCAACGCGCGCGGCACCGGCGCTCTGCACGGTATTTTCTGCCTGGATGCTGTTGATGATCTGCGCCAGCGGCAGGCCGGTGGCAATCAATCGGTCATTGGGCAACTCGACGTAGATCGCCTCTTCGGGCAGGCCGCGGGTTTCCACCTTGGCCACCCCGGCCACCGTTAGCAATTCGCGGCGCAGGAACGAGGCGATATCGCGTATTTCACGGTCATCAAACGCGGGCGCCGTGACCGCATAGAAAATACCAAAGACGTCAGCAAAATCATCATTAACGTTAGAAGGACCAGCGCCTTCCGGCAGGTTGCGCTGGAAGTCCCCCACCTTGCGCCGCAGCTCATCCCAGACCTGGGGAATCTCGCTGCCATCGTAGGTATCCTGGATTTCCACGGTGATTTCCGAGCGCCCGGGCACCGATTTGGAGGTGATGCGTTTGAGCTGCGGTAATTGCTGTATGGCCGATTCCAGATGTTCGGTGACCTCCAGTTCGACCTCTCGTGCTGTGGCACCGGGGTATGGCGTCACCACCACCGCCTGCTTGAGGGTGAAGGCCGGATCTTCCAGACGGCCCAGGGTCAGCGTGCCCCAGATACCACCCAGCACCAGAATCAGTATGAACAGCCAGGTATTGACCGGGCGGTCGATGGCGTAACGGGCAAAATCCATCAGTAGGCTTCCTTACCGTGCGTGTCGGAACGGTGTGACGGCCATGCCCTCATGCAGCATGTGAGCGCCGGCGGTAACCACCTGTTCGCCCGGCTGCAGGCCGGCGTCGATGACCACCCGGCTGCTGCCCAGGGCACCCACGGTGACCGCCCGCGGACTCACGGTGCCCTCTTCCGGGTTAAACACCCACACCTGGAAACTGCCATCATCGGCGGTATCCAGGGCGGCTGCCGGCACATCGATACGCGGCGCGAGAAAGGCATCACTTGACTGCACAGAGACTGTTGTGGTCATGCCGGGCAGAATATTGATGCCGTCCTGGCGCGCCAGGCCAAAGCTGACCTGATAGGTCTGGGTGACGGGATCGGCCTCAGTGGCATGTTCGCGATAACTCAGCGGGAACTGGCGGCCCGGATAAGCCGAGATTTCTGCTGTGACAGTAAAACGCTCCGGTGTCTGCAGCATCGCCATCAGGCTTTCCGGTACCGATATATGCACGCGCAGCTCGGTGACATCCTGTACGCGCACAACCGCAGTGCCAGCCTGCACCTGGGTGAAGGAATCCACGATACGACGTGTCACCAGGGCATCAAATGGCGCTTGTATGCGGGTATAGGCCAGATTGCGCTCGGCAGCATTGAGCGCCAGGCGCCGCATTTCCAGATCCGACGCAGCGCGATCATAGGTGGCACGCGGAATCGCGCCGCTGTCGAGCATCTTGCGGTTGCGTTCATAGTCCAGTGTACTCAGGTCGAGCGCGACCCTGGCTTCACGGACGGCAAGCGCGTAATCGGCATCGTCCAGTTCAGCGATCAGCTCCCCGCGGGGTACAATGGCGCCCTGCTGCACGGGCATGGCGGTGATACGGCCACCGACCTGAAATGCCAGGTCGACAGTACTGAGTGCATCGACAACCCCGACAAACCGGCGTACGCCTTCGGCACGCTCCTGACCAATGGTTTCCAGACGCACAGTACGCGATTCACGCCCTGTGTCCTGCTCGGCGGTACTTTCCTGGCAGGCATTCAGTATGGCCAACAGACTCAACAGCAACGTGACGCGGAACAGCGGCGACCGTAGGGAGCGGTTCATGACATTTCCTCAGATAATTGCAGAAGTTTTTGAAAAAGTTTACTTTTTTCGGCTGACGGATACGGTGCGATACCCAGAATATGATGGAACAGAATGCCATCGGCGGCTGACCACAGGATCATGCCCAGCTCAGGGTCAGTGCACTCGTTGCTGATGCGCTGGTAGCTGTCGCGGAACACGGCCCGCATTGGCTCCAGCAGTTCAGGGTTTTCTGCCGAGGCGGTCAGAATGCACATATAGGTGCCCGGATCGACCATCTGGTGCCCAGCCACGGCTCGCAGCATGGCGCGCAGGTGGGCGTTGGGCTCACCTGCCATGGCCCGCTCTTCGGTCTCGGCGATACTCAGAAACTGCTCCAGCAAACGATCCAGCATGCTTTTCAGCAAGGCTTCCTTGTTTGGGTAGTTGTAGAGCAGACCACCTTTGCTCAGGCCACACTCGCACGCCACCTTGTCCAGCGTCAGTTTGCCCGCACCTTCGCGCGACGCAACACGTTGTGCGGCATCAAGAATGTTGTCACGTGAATTGGATTTGAGTTGCGCCATGACTTTACCGTCCGGATGGTATAGTGAATGGCGCCAGTCTAACAAATAAGTGTTACCTAATGCAACATATCAGCTGTTCTGGGTGGGCGGCTCGGAATTGCCTGAGCTGTCTGCTGACGCGTCCGTCTCGTCGTGACGTGGCACTGCTGCGGCCGATGCGGCCTTGGGGCGATCCGGCATGGATTTAATGTAAACATCCTGCTGCGGGTAGGGAATGGTAATGCCGGCTTTCTTGAATGCGCGCCAGATCGCCACATTAATGTCAGAGCGCACCGGCATAAAGCCGTTTGCCGGGTCGGCAATCCACACTCTGACCTCCAGCGCAATGCCACTGTCGGCAAACTCGGTCAGGCGCACGCTCGGTGGCGGATCCTTGAGCACTCTGGGCGAGGCAAACGCACAGTCCATCATCAGTGCCATGGCTTCTTCCGGGTCATTGTCGTAGCTGATCTGCACCGGCACGGTGACGCGCACATTGGGGTCGGCATAGCTCCAGTTAATGACTTCGGAGGTGATCAGGTTTTCATTGGGAATCAGGGTGTCCACCCCTTCCCGGTTACGGACCACGATATAGCGAGCATTAAGCTCCTGCACCCAGCCAAACTTGGTGCCGACGGTGATGATATCGCCTGGTTTGATGGAACGATCCAGCACCAGGATAAAACCACTGATAAAATTTGAGGCGATGCTTTGCAGGCCAAAACCCAGCCCCACACCCAGCGCGCCGCCAAAAATGGCCAGCGAACTGAGGTTGATACCGACGGCGTTCAGAGCCAGCAGAAAAGCCAGGGTCAGCAGTAGGAAACGACTCAGTTTGCTGACGCCGACCTGCATGCTCGGCGAGATACCTGGTACGCGCGCAACCTGGCGATTGATCAGGTCGGCTATCCACACTGCCAGGATAAAGGCAAACGCCACAATAAATAGCAGCTGGAGTGTGGACAATACCGTGATCCGGGTTTCGCCGACGGTCAGCGCCAGATTGTCCAGCATGGCCAGCACGGGCGGCAGCCAGCCCAGCAGGTGCATGATGACGATGGACCACACCAGCAGTACCAGTATATTTTCTGATGAGCGCATGATCGGATTGGAGGCAAACGACTTGCGTAATATGTAGACGCACAACCGGATCAGTGCCAGCGCCGCCAGGATAGGCGAAACGACCTCAAGGATGGCGGTGGGCAGGCCGTAGTTTTCCAGAATACCAACACCGATGAGAATGAACACCAGCGCGGTGAGCGGCCAGATGATACGCTGGGCACCGCGCACGGCCAGATGCCGGAAGCCGGTACTCTGGGTGTTGCTCTGCTCCAGCACTGACTGCAGGCGGGCATTGATCATCGCGGACAGGGAAACAGCAATCAGCAGTATCAGCATCTGCCACCAGTATGCCGGGTTCTGCAGCGTGGTGAGCAGTTGCTGGAATCGTTCCTGTAGCATCGCTTGCATGGTCAGGGTCTTGTGCTGGTGAATTTTTTCGGAAGAACGGTAAGCATAACTATCATCGCTGAGCAATAACAGCGAAAATATCAGCCCATGAAATCACCACATCCGCTTTTTGATACGCTGGACAGCATGCCCAACCCCTGGCGCGAGCCGCCGGTGATCAGTGCCACCATCCGCGCCTCGAGCCGGAAGCCATTGCCGGAAAATGCTGAAGAAGACTACCGGCACGCCAGCGAGTTCCTGTACAGCTACCGGGGCAGCCCCGACACCTTCACCGCCTACCGCCGCGAGCTGGAACATTTTCTGCAATGGGCCTGGCTGATTGCCGGCCTGTCCTTGCGGGATATTCAGCGTGAACACCTGGAATCCTATGTCGAATTCTCCCGGCAGCCACCGGAGACCTGGGTCGGTCATAAGCAGGCGCCACGTTTTATAGAACGTCAGGGGCAACGGGTCGCCAATCCGGACTGGCGTCCCTACCAGACACCTGTCGATCAGCCCTTTGCCCTGTCCCAGTCGGCCCTGCAGGCCATGTTTGCGGTATTGAGCAGCTTCTTCAACTACCTGGTGCAGGAAAACCAGCTGCAGGCCAATCCGGTGGCGCGCATTCGCCAGAAAGGCAAGTTTCTGCGCAAGCGACAGGGGCAGGACAAGATTCGCCGGCTGTCACAGATTCAGTGGGATGTGGTGATCGAGACGGCCGAAGAAATGGCCGACCAGGATCCCGATACCCATGAGCGCACTCTGTTCATCATGACGACCCTGTTTGCCATGTACCTGCGTATCTCGGAGCTGGTGGAAACCGAACGCTGGATTCCTCAGATGGGGCATTTTCAGCGGGATCTTGAAGGCAACTGGTGGTTTCTCACGGTCGGCAAGGGTAACAAGGAGCGTGAGGTCTCGGTCAGTGATGCCATGCTGCGGGCCTTACGGCGTTATCGCGAAGCGCGCGGGCTGTCGGCCCTGCCGGCGCCCGGCGAGGCAACACCGCTGATCCACAAGACCCGCGGCAAGGGGGGCATCACCAGTACCCGGCAGATTCGCAGCATTGTGCAAAAATGTTTCAACCACGCTGAAGCAAAGCTGCGTTCGGAAGGGTCTATTGAGGAGGCTGAGCGGCTGGCAACGGCCACCGTGCACTGGTTGCGGCACACGGGAATCTCCGAAGACGTCAAACATCGGCCCCGGGAGCATGTGCGTGATGATGCCGGACATGGCTCCAGCGCCATCACCGATCGCTACATCGATGTGGAGCGTGCGGAGCGTCATGCCAGTGCCCGCAACAAGCCTGTCACGAAATAACACACACTCAGGCTGCGTTAACTGATAAATTCTGTGGTGACCTTGACAGACTGCGTCAAATCGTAATATCAAGGATCTGAAATTCAGGCATTAAATCGTGCGAGGTATGACGTTGAATACTGCGACTCATGTAAGCAAACCGGCAACTGTGCATTCCCTGTTGGCGAGCGTTTCACCGGACACCCTGCGCCGACTGGCGGCAGTTTTCGGGCTGTGTCTGGCGCTGGCGTGGCTGGCCGGAAATCAGGCTGTCGCCCAGGAAGCCATTGCTCTGGAAGAAGGTGCGCAGGCTGACGCCGGCAGCGCCGCCCAGCAGGCTGATGAGGAATTGCCTGAAAGCCTCGACGTAGACAGCCTGTACGCGTCCATGTCGCCGCAGCCCGTGTACGGACGCACCGCCATCGAATTGCTGCGTGAGCTGGAAACCAAACACTATTCGCCCGTCACCTTCGACAACGACTTCTCTACGGAAGTGTTTGATAATTATGTCGATATGCTGGACGGTGCGCGGCTGTACATGACCCAGTCCGATATCGAAACGATTGACGACATGCGCATCTCGCTGGACGACAGCCTGAAAAACGGCGACCTGCAGCCCGCCTATGAGATCTACAACCTGTATCACCGCCGGGTGCTGGAGCGGCTGGTATGGACAGTCGAGTTTGTCGAGAACGAACTGGATTCGCTGGATTTCACTGCTGATGAAGAGCTGATCATCGACCGTGAGGACGTGCCCTGGGCCGCGTCCGTGGCCGAGCTGGATGAGCTGTGGCGCAAACGTATCAAAAACAGCGCGCTGAGCCTGTCGCTGACTGGCATGGACATGGCCAAGGTCGAGGAGCGGCTGAGCAAACGTTATCGCAACCAGCTGACCCAGGTGGCCAAGACCAACGAGCGTGACGTCTTCCAGGCCTACATGGCGACTGTTGCGCGCACCGTTGACCCGCACACCAGCTATTTTTCGCCGCGCGATTCCGAGAACTTCAACATGGGGCTGCGGGGTTCACTGCAGGGTATTGGCGCCCAGCTGACCTCGGAGGACGAATACACCAAGGTGGCCGAGCTGATCAAGGGCGGCCCGGCTGAACAGGCCGGGGAACTCAAGGCTGGTGACCGCATCATCGGTATCGCCCAGGGCGAAGACGGTGAAATGCAGGATGTCATTGGGCTGCGCCTGGATGATGTCGTGGATCAGATTCGCGGTGAGAAAGGCACGCTGGTGCGACTCAATATTCTACCGGCGGAAGCCACCAGTGAAGTCGGTGCCCGGGTGATTGCCATTACCCGCGACACCGTTGAACTGTCTGAGCAGTTTGCACGCAGCGAAGTACTGGAAGTTGACATAGACAACGACAGTTACCGGATTGGTGTGATCACCCTGCCCTCGTTTTATTTCGATTTTGAAGCGGCCTCTGCCGGCCTGACCGATTACCGCAGTTCGGCCCGTGACGTGCGCGCGCTGCTGGAAGAGCTGAAGCAGGATGATGTTGAAGCGGTGGTGGTTGACCTGCGCTACAACGGTGGCGGTTCCCTGAACGAAGCCAACGAGCTGGTGGGTCTGTTCATTGAGTCGGGCCCGACTGTGCAGATACGCTACTCCGGGCAACGCAACGGGTTTGTCCGTTCCTACGGTGATGCTGACCCGGAAGTGGTCTACGACGGTCCGCTTGCCGTACTGGTGAATCGTGCCAGTGCGTCGGCGTCCGAGATTTTTGCCGGTGCCATTCAGGATTACCAGCGTGGTGTTGTGCTCGGCGGCCAGACCTTCGGTAAAGGCACGGTGCAGGAAATCATTCCCATGGATTATGGCCAGGTGAAACTGACCCGTTCCAAGTTCTATCGCATTTCCGGGGCCAGCACGCAGCATCGTGGTGTCCTGCCCGATATCAACTTCCCGGATCGCTACCAGGCCATTGAGACCATGGGTGAGAGCAATCTGGATGGCGCACTGCCCTGGGATACCGTGCGTCCGGTTGAATACCGCAGCTATCATCCGCTGCGCCAGATCATTCCGGAGCTGCAGGCACGTCACCAGGCCCGCGCCGAAAACGATCCGGATTTCATCTATCTGGAAGGCACTGTGCAACGGATGCTGGAAGCGCGCGAGCGTGAAACCATCCCGCTGAACCGCGACAAGCTGAAAGCCCAGCGTGACGCCGACCGACGTGAAGCATTTGAGGCGAACAATGCCCGTTTGCAGGCCAAAGGCCTGCCGCTGGAAGTGTGGCGCGACGAAACCTATGAAGAAGGTGGCGAGAGCGAGGAGATCGCTGCGGCAGATGAAGAAGCTGACAGCGAAGAAGCGCTCGAAGAAGATGATCCGTTATTGCAGGAAAGCGGACGCATTCTGGTAGACATGGCCGAACTGTTGGGCAACCCGATGGCTGCAGTCCATGATTCCGCCAATGTTCATGCCGCGCTGAATACCCTGGAGCTGTCCGAACAATGATGACCGGCTGAAACCGGTAACCAATGTCCAAAAAAAACGGGAGCCAGTGCTCCCGTTTTTTTATGCGTGGTTGCTTTACCTTTACCGGTGGTCAGGTCAGGCCCAGGCTGCCCCGGCCGTTGTCATGGTGTCAACGCCACTGATAGGCCTGCGCCTGTTTTGATACCAGCTCCACCAGATCACCCATTGCCGCATTGACATCAATCAGGTGCAGCCCCCAGCCTTCGTTGATACTGCCGTCCGGGTTCATGACATCGCCGCTGATTTCGTCGGTTCGCGGATCTTCAGGATCAGCATTCACGGTAATCTCCAGATAAGCGAACTGGCCATTGTTGACACACTCGGCGCTGAGCAGTCCCGGCACGCTGACAAACGGTGTGGTGATATTGGCACCGCTCGAGGTCCAGCGTGACGGTTCGCTAGCGGAAAATCCTTCAGGCGCCACATTGCTCAGATAGGCATCGAGTTCGCCAGTACCGTTGGCCAGTTGTGCCGGGTTGGTGCAGGCACTGACGGTGCCGGAGCCATTGCGCCCGAACAGCGCTCTGGCCGACGGCGGGTTGGTGTCGCGATAGGAGGCATAGGTGACAATGCAGCCGGTCTGATCGCTGCTTTCGCACAATGGCATATGCTGGAAAGTGCCACCGACAACATCGCCTTCGGGTACCTGAATGGTGGTGCCCAGCAGCATCGCGGAAATGATCTGCTGCTGAATGTCCTGGCCTTCGATTTCATTGACGATCAGCCGGGTCAATACGCCGGCGCCCTGGGAATGACCGACCAGCACCACACCACGACCGTCATTGTCATTCTCCAGGTAGTAGTTCCAGGCATCGACGACGTCCTGGTAACCCAGTTCGCGATCAGGGGTCAGATCGGTGTTGCCCGACATGCCGGCACGCAACGCGGTCAGTGTCACCTGCCGGTATAACGGCGCGAATGTCCGGCATTGAGACCCCATTCGGGCAAACTGACTGCGCACCACGTTATATTCTTCCGGACCGGCAATCATGTCGCTGTTGGCGGTAGTGTCCTGCGACACGGTCGGGTAGACATAAAAGCAGTCGACCGGGGCGAAAGGGTCATCTGACCAGGGCTCCAGACGCACGGATCCATCGGCCCGGACCACCGTCGTGCTCATGTCGACCTCACAGGCGCGCGGATTGCCGGGTCGGCACAGCCAGTTGCTGCTATCGGCGTAGTCCACGGCTGCAGCCGTCTGCGCTGATACCGCAGATGTCATGGCGCCACTCATCCCGAGTACCAGTACCGCCAGGCTGGCGCCGGGCAATAAACGTTTGTGTTTGTTCATGTCAGTTACATCTCCCTGATTGTGCGTGATTGGCTCGCGGTGTTGATGGGGTCAGCATAAGTCAGGGGTGGTACGCAAACAAGTTGCCGGCCTGCCCAGGGGCAACAGTTTTCGTCCAGCATGGCGCTTTTTGCGCCCAAACACCTGAGCCTCCGGGATATTTCCAGTCATGACTGGGATTCTGCTGCATAACCGGTTAAAGTTGGCAAAACCACTAAAAAAAGGATCGAATGACGGATGACAGCGTCCCGCCCCAACCCTTCTTTGTTTCTGTCCGTCATCCCTTTGCTCGTGCTGTTTGCCCTGCTGGGATACAACGTTGCCGTGTATGGCGATGATTCTCTCAGTGGAGCCAATCAGACGGCCCTGATCATTGCTGCCGCGCTGGCCGCGGCGCTGGGGCTGAGCCGGGGTGAAGCCTGGACGGATATCCAGGACAAGATTATCGATAACATCAAGGCTGCCACGCCTGCGGTACTGATTCTACTGATGGTCGGCGCCCTGACCGGCAGCTGGCTGATCAGCGGCATTGTGCCGGCCATGATCTACTATGGCCTGCAGATTTTCAGCCCGACCTTTTTTATTGCCAGTGCCTGCCTGATTACCGCAATTGCGGCGGTGGTGATTGGCAGTTCGTGGTCGACGTCGGCAACGCTGGGTGTGGCATTGATGAGCATCGGCTATGCGATGGGCCTGAATCCCGGGCTGGTCGCCGGTGCCATCATCTCCGGCGCCTATTTTGGCGACAAGATGTCACCTTTGTCCGACACCACCAATCTGGCATCGGGGGTCAGCGGTGTGGATCTGTTTACCCATATCCGCTATCTCAGCCTGACCGCCCTGCCCTCCATCATCATTACCCTGGCTGTGTATTTCCTGCTGGGACTGTTCATGGGCGCGGATTCGGTTGATGTCAATGATACCGAGCGCTACCGGACACTGATTGACGAGCGCTTCAGCGTGTCGCCGCTGCTGTTGCTGGTGCCTGCGGGCGTCATTTTCCTGATCGTGAAAAAAGTGGCAGCCTTACCATCGCTGTTTATGGGAGCCCTGGCCGGTATTGTGTGCGCGGTGCTGTTTCAGCAACCGGTCCTGGCAGAGTTGGCGCAAATCACTGGAGGGTTGTATCAAAGTGTGATGCAGGCTCTGTACGGCAGTACGGCGATTGTGTCGGGCGACCCGGTTCTGGACGAGCTGCTCAGTACCGGTGGTATGGCCGGTATGCTCAACACCATCTGGCTGATTCTGTCAGCCATGGTATTTGGTGGCGCCATGGAGGCCGGTGGATTCCTGGCGCGGATTACCCAGGCTCTGATCAGTCGCGTCAGATCAGATGCCGGGCTGGTGACCGCCACCGGCGCTACCTGTATGGTGACCAACGTTTCTGCCTCAGATCAGTACCTGTCGATTGTGGTGCCAGGTCGTATGTTCACTGAGGCCTACCGCAAGCGTGGACTGGCGCGGCAGAACCTGAGCCGCACCCTGGAAGACACAGGTACGGTCACCTCAGTGCTGGTGCCCTGGAATACCTGCGGCGCCTACCACGCCAGTGTGCTGGGTGTGGCAACGCTGGCATATGCCCCCTGGGCGTTCTTTTGCCTGTTGAGTCCGGCCATGACCCTGCTGTTTGCCTGGGCCCGTATTCGAATTGCGCGCGTTGAGGATGAACCGGTTATTCAGGCTGTCATGAAACCGTCGTCTTGACGTCGCAGACTCGGCAGATAAACATCTGAACGAGGATCTGCCATGAACATCACCCTGCCCGCCCTGCTCGTTGGGGCGTTATTGCTGCCTTTGCCAACAGTCGCCGTGGGTGGCGATGCCGACGCGTGTGCAGGAATCACTGCCAACAACGCTGATCAGTGCCTGCGTCTTAATCATGTTCAGGTGTTGGGCACTCATAACAGCTACAAACGCCTGCCCGCGCCGGCGTTGATCTCCCTGCTGAACAACTATCGGGATGGCTGGGCCGATGACATCAGCTATCAGCATCGTCCGCTGCCCGAACAGCTGGAGATGCTGGGCATCCGGCAGTTCGAACTGGATGTGTTTGCCGACCCTGACGGTGGCCTGTTTTCCGAGCCGGCCGGTGGTGTGCTGGTTGACGATCCGGAGCTGGGCCGGAACCGGGCAGAGATGGACGCACCGGGCCTGAAAGTGCTGCACTCGCAGGACCTTGATTACCGTACCACCTGCTTGACGCTGATCGCCTGTCTGACCCAGATCCGCGACTGGTCGGCACACAACCCCACCCATCTGCCCATCATGATCATGCTGGAACTCAAGGATGGCGCGCGCCAGGACTGGGGCCCACTGAGGTACACAACACCACACACTATCGATGCCAACAACATTTTCACCGTGGATGAGGAAATATGGCAGGTGTTTGAGCGTGACCACGTCATGACCCCGGATGATGTTCGCGGCGACTACGCCACACTCCACGGCGCACTAATGGCAGAGGGCTGGCCAACGCTGGCGCAGAGTCGCGGCAAGGTTCTGTTTGCGCTGGATAACACCGGTCGGCATCTGACCGATTACCTGTCACGGTCGCCGATTCTGGCCGGGCGAGCACTGTTTGTCAGCGCCGAGCCCGGACATCCGGCGTCCGGGTTTCTCAAGATGAACAATGTGATTGCTGATGCCGACGCCATCAGCAGCTTTGCTGAGCAGGGCTATCTGATTCGCACACGCTCTGATGTGCCCAGCCACGAAGCCCGTACCGGCGATACCACCCGGCGCGACCTGGCGCTGGCCAGTGGCGCCCAGTATATCAGTACCGACTATGCCGAGCCCTCGCCGCTCGGATCGGATTATCAGGTGATCTTACCCGGCACTGAGGGGGTTGCCCGCTGTAACCCGGTCAGTGCGCCAGCCGGTTGTGACAGTGAGTGGTTGAGCGAGTAACGCTCAGGTGTGCTGAAATCGGGAAAGATACGCAAGACTGTCGCGGGTGCAATTGCGGATAGAGACCCAGTCACCAGCGGCGATGCTGTCAGCCGGCAACATCCACGAGCCACCGACACACAGGACATTGGGCAGCGCCAGGTAGTCGCTGGCATTGCTGGCATTGATGCCGCCAGTGGGGCAAAAACCGATGTCTGCCAGGGGGCCTGACAGGGCTTTGAGCAGCGCGGGGCCGCCGCAGGCCGATGCCGGGAACAACTTGAAACAGTCATAACCCAGTTCCATACCGCCCATTACTTCCGAAGCGGTGCTGACACCCGGCAAAAATGGCAGATCCAGTGCGTCTGCACATTCTGCCAGACTGCGGGTCAGGCCCGGACTGACGGCAAAATCAACACCGGCATCGGCCACGGCTTCCAGATCGGCAACGCTGGTGATGGTGCCGGCGGCAACTTTGAGCGCTGGTATGGCCTGTTTCACGGCCCTGATGGCGGCCAGTGCCGCGGGCGTTCGCAGGGTAATTTCTACCGCGGTAATGCCGGCATCGAACAGCGCCTGACTGATGCCAATGGCCTCCTCTTCGGTATTGACCACCAGAACCGGTAATAGGGTCAATTGACTGAGCTGCTTACGCATGTCTGACATCTGGCATTGGCTCCTGCATGTGACGGGTTATTTGAATACCGAGGCGCCGTCATGGGCGACGCCGGCGGCCTGTCTGAAGGTAGCGAACAGTCCTCGGCCCAGGCTGTCCGGCAACAGATCCTGGTCAGGACTGAATTCGGCATTTTTGCGGGATTGCCAGGTGTCGTCATCGAGCAGCACCTGCAGCTGACCGGTGCCGGCATCCAGTGACAGCAGGTCGCCATCGCGAAGCCTGGCAAGCGGACCACCGTCCAGTGCTTCGGGGCTCATATGAATGGCCGCAGCAACCTTGCCCGATGCGCCGGACATACGGCCATCGGTGACCAGTGCGACCCGGAACCCCTGATCCTGCAGTGCACCCAGGCAAGGCGTCAGCTGGTGCAGTTCGGGCATACCATTGGCCTTGGGGCCCTGGAAGCGCACCACGGCAATAACGTCCTGTTGCAGCTCTCCCGCCCGGAATGCGGCAACCATGGCATCCTGACTGTCAAAGACCCGGCAAGGTGCGCTGATGTGTTGGTGTTCGGGTTTGACCGCTGAGGTTTTCACCACCCCTTCACCCAGGTTGCCGTGAATCAGCTTGAGCCCGCCGTGTACGGAGAAGGCGTTGTCGGCGGGCCGCAAGACATCAAGGCGATGTGATGGGGCGCTGTATTCCGCCCACTGCACGCCCCCGGTTGCCGTCAGCTCCGGTTTCCTGACATACATGTCCAGGCCCTCACCCACCAGGCTGCGCACCTGTTCGTTGAGCAGTCCGGCAGAGCGCAGTTCGCGCACCAGGTAGGCCATGCCACCGGCCTGCTGAAACGCGTTGACATCGGCCTCCCCGTTTGGATATACCCGGGCCAGCAGCGGCGTGACATGGGACAGTTCGTCGAGGTCCTGCCAGGTCAGGATGATGCCCGCAGCACGGGCGATGGCCACCAGATGCAATGTGTGATTGGTGGATCCGCCGCTGGCCAGCAGCGCCACAGCGGCATTGACCAGCGAGGCTTCGCAAATCAGCTCTGTCAGTGGCATGGGGCTGTCGCCCTGGGCTGTGGCTGTCAGCACGCGCCGCACGGTCTCTCTGGTCAGAGCCTCGCGCAACGGGTCATCAGGATTGACGAATGAGGCACCGGGCAACTGCACGCCCAGCATTTCCACCATGACCTGGTTGCTATTGGCGGTACCGTAAAAATTGCAGGTGCCGGGGCTATGATAGGATGCCGATTCTACCGCCAGCAGCTCTTCGCGATCGGCGCTGCCCTGTGCGTAACGTTGCCGAATCTCAGCTTTGGTTTTATTGGGGACACCCGGACCCATGGGGCCGGCCGGAATAAAGCCAGCGGGCAGATGCCCAAACTGTAATGCGCCAATCAACAGCCCAGGCACGATTTTGTCACAGACCCCCAAACACAGAATGCCATCAAAGACATTGTGGCTGAGACTGACCGCCGTGGCCATGGCGATGACCTCGCGGCTGAACAGGCTGAGCTCCATACCCGGTTGACCCTGGGTCACGCCATCACACATGGCGGGGACGCCGCCGGCCACCTGTGCGCTGCAGTCTGCCGCTGCCGCCGTGGCCTTGATGATGTCGGGATAGGTCTGCAACGGCTGATGCGCGGACAACATGTCATTGTAGGCGGTGACGATGCCCAGATTGGCGGACTGCATGCCAGCGATGCGTGATTTGTCCGCAGGCGCACAGGCCGCGAATGCGTGGGCAATGTTGCCGCACGACAGGGTTTTGCGCGGCGGGAAGGTTTCCATGGTGCGCTGCGCGTTGCGCAGATATCTTTGCCGTAATTGCTGACTGCGTGTTCTGATTCGCTCGGTGACGGCTTCAACGGTGATATTAATCGTCTGGGGCATAGTAGACCTCGGTCAGGCTCGCTTTGTTGTGCAATACCGCACGCACGGGCATGTCCGCAAAGGCGCCTGGCACCATGGCCTGTTCCAGCACCTGGCGTTTGGCCTTGCCACTGATAAACAGTATGCGCCGATGAGCGGCGAGAATAGTGTTGAGACTTAGCGTCATGCGCGCCAGCGGCGCCGGCTGTTGAGCGTCGGGTTGCGGCTGAATCGCGCAACAGGCCTGACGGCATTGATCGGACAGGGCCATTTCCAGTCCCTTTGCGTGCGGGAAAAAGGACGCAGTATGGCCGTCCACACCCATGCCCAGTAACACCAGGTCCAGCGGTAATGTCTGGCGGGCAATAATACCGCTCAGGCTGTCGGCAGCGGCAAACGCATCGGTATGCGAGGTTTTCATGCCGATAAAATGGGCGCGCCGTGCGTCATTCTGAATCAGGCTGTTCTTGACCAGCCTGGCGTTGGATTGCGGGTGCATTTCGTCAACCCAGCGCTCATCAACCAGGCTGACCGTCACCGCCTGCCAGGGCAAGCTCTGGCGTGACAGTTGCTGGTACAGGGCTTTGGGCGTACGGCCACCAGACAGAGCGATGGACGCTTTGCCATGTTCACTCACGCCGTGTCTGATGCACTGGCCGAGTTTTTCGGTCAATGCCTCCAGCAGCGCGGTCTGGTTCCTGTACTCATGCATCTCCCACATCTGCCTGCTCCTGTCTGACAGTTCAATCCTGCCAGCGTCTGCCGTCTCTGGCAATAAGTGCAATGCTGTCAGCCGGTCCGGTAGAACCAGCCATGTAAGGCAACGACTTCTGTTTGGTCTGCTGCCAGCCGTCGGCAATGTCATCGACCCATTGCCAGGCGGCTTCGACCTGGTCGGCGCGCATGAACAATGTTGAATTGGACCTCATCACATCATACAGAAGACGTTCATAGGCTTCCGGTACCCGGCGCTCGGTAAACGCCTCGGACAGGGACAGATCCAGAGATACGTTTTCCATGGGGAAACTTTCATCCAGCCCAGGCACCTTGTTGAGCAGATAGAGGCGGATGCCCTCTTCCGGCTGCAACTGGATGACCAGACGGTTGGCACTGTCCTGATGGGCCTGATCCGGGAAAATGGCATGGGGTAATTTCTTGAACTGTATAACGATCTCGCAGAATCGTCGCTGCATACGTTTTCCGGTACGCATATAAAATGGGACACCGGCCCATCTCCAGTTATTGATGGATGCCTTGATGGCAACAAAGGTTTCCGTCCCCGAAGGACCGGTTGCGTCACTTTCTTTCAGATAGGACGGTACTGAATGGTTGTCGACCGTGCCTGCGGTGTATTGGCCGCGAACGGTATGCTCATTGACATCGCGTCCTGTCAGCGGTGCCAGGCTGCGCAGTACCTTGAGCTTTTCGTCGTGGACGGCACGCGCATCCAGTGATGCAGGTGGTTCCATGGCGAGCAGACACAGCAATTGCATGAGGTGGTTCTGCACCATGTCACGCAGGGCGCCGGCTTCATTATAGAATGGCCAGCGGCCACCGGTACCGATGGTTTCCGCCGCAGTTATCTGGACATGATCAATGTAGTTGTTGCTCCACAACGGTTCAAACAGCGAGTTGGCAAAGCGCAGGGTAAGCAGGTTCTGGACAGTCTCCTTGCCCAGGTAGTGGTCGATACGGTAGATCTGATGTTCGTTGAAAATATCGGTCAGGCTGTTGTTGATGGCCAGGAACGTTTCACGACTGCTGCCCAGCGGCTTTTCGATGACCAGGCGCATATTGTCGCGCACCAGGCCCACGGCCCACAGCGATTGGCACACCGGCGCAAAAATGCCCGGCGGGGTCGCCAGATAGGTAACCAGGTCGCGACTGGTGTCGGTAAAGACCTTGCGCGCCAGCGCAGACAGTTCCGCTTCGTTGCTGGCATCCAGCGCGTAGTGGGTCAATCGGGCATTGAAGCGTTTCCAGGTGGCGGCATCGGGTTTTCTGTCCCCGAGCTGCTCTGCCAGCATCTGTCGGGTTTTTTGCGAGAACGCCCGGGCGGTGTGTCTGGTTCGCGACACGCTGATGATTTTCAGGCAGTCAGGCAGGCACTGATCCAGGTCCAGGTGATAGAGCGCCGGGTACAGTTTGCGGAACGCAAGGTCGCCATCACCACCGATTATCAGAAAATCACAGATCATGCTCAACCCCGTCAGTCACTCCAGTCATCGTCCTGCTTTTTGTATAAACAAGCAAGCTTCTTGCCAGAAAGTGAACTGACGGTTTTAGTCAGGCGTGGTTCAGGTCGACCTGTGGCTGCTCAGAAGCGTCCGCGAATACCCACAATCACGTTGCGGCCCGGCAACGGCGCATAGTCGCGCAGGTAGGATGTGGCAACTCTGGCGTCTTCATTGCCGAGATTGCGTCCCTGAACGAATGCCTCCAGCGTGCTGCTACCGACGTCAAACTCATAGGCGACGCGCAGATTCACCATGGTGTAGCCAGGGGTCGCTGTTTCCAGCGTGGGTACCTTGTCCTGCTTCATCATGCGGTAGACGTCCAGCCCACCTCGCCAACCGCCAAGGTGCCAGTCGACGCCACTGCTGACGCGCTCCGGAGAGATGCGCGGCAGGTAGCTGTTATCGGCCAGCCGGGCATTGACCCGGTCGTAGCCGACATGCAGATCAAAGTGACCCCAGTCATTGGTGAACAATTGCCACACGCCCTGCACTTCCATGCCGGTGAACTCGGCGTCCTGCTGTTCGGTCTCACGTACGGGGAAACCCAGTTTCACCTCGTCGGTGGTTGCCAGATAGATAAAGTCGGCCACATCCTTGCGGAACACGCTGATTTCAAAGTCAAAGAAGTCCGAGTGGCGATGAAGTGTCAGATCCCAGGCTTTGGCTGTTTCGGTACGCAGTCCGGCATTGCCCTCTTCGTAGCTGAAGGTGGCCAGGTGGGGGCCGTCAGCAAACAGTTCGGTCTGAGAGGGGGCCCGCTCGACTCGGGAGAAATTCACAGATGTTTGCCAGGTATCATTGAATTCGTAGATGCCACCAATGCTCGCCGAGACATTGCGGAATGTTCTGCTGTCCACCTCAGCAAATGCATTGTGTCCGTCGTCGTGTGCGTCTTCGTGGTCGTGATCTTCGTGATCATCTTCATGCCCATGATCACGCAGACTGACCCTTGTGTTTTCAGCGCGTGCACCAAGACTGAGCGTAAAGGCGTCCCACTGGCGTTCCTGAAGCACAAACACACCGGTAGAGCGGGTTTCATTGTTCGGTACGAATGCTTCGGCACCCTCGGCCTCGAACTGTTCACGTTCCAGTTGCAGGCCAAACGCACCTTCCCAGCCCCAGAAGGATGCTGTTTCAAAAGAAAGACGGCTTTGCCAGGTCTGCACGTCAAACAGGGTGCCTTCCTCATGAGCATGCGCTTCCTCATCGGCATGCTCATCATCAGCATGGTCGTCCTCATGAAGACCCGCCAGTTCAATCTCGCGATGGGTATAGTCATTGAAACCCAGACGGAATGTTGCGCGGCTGATGCCGCGCATGGGCGCATCTAGTCCGCCTTTCACATCCCAGCTGCGTTGTTCCATGTCGATATAGGCGAACTCTTCTTCTTCGCTATGCTCCTCCTCTGCGTGTTCCTCTTCTTCATGCTCTTCGTCATGTTCTTCCTCGACATGGAAATGTGGTGCCGGGATACCGTACTCGGAATTGTAGGCGCGGAAGGAGCCACCAATAAACCCGCGCTCACCGATCCAGCTCAGGCCAGCGGTGCCGGATTGTGATTCAACAAAACTGTTGAACAACCGGTTGCTGTCATTGTGTTCGTCATCGTGATGCTCTTCGTCCCCGTGATCTTCATCATGGTCATCATCGTGATTGTCTGCGAAGCGCGCCTCACCGGGGATTCGGTAATCATCGGCCTCGCGCCATGAACCATCGAGATGCCAGGCGATATTGCCGGCTCCGCCATCCAGTCGCAGGACGCCGCTACGCTCATCGGCGACGTTGTCACCCCGTATTTCGAAGCGGCCTGACAGTGGCTCTTCAGCGAGTTGTTCAGGGATTCGGCCATCAATGATATTGACCACACCAGCCGAGGCCGATGAACCATACAGCAGCGTGGCCGGGCCGCGCAGAATTTCAATCTGGTCAATCAGCATGGGGTCGACAGTGACGGCATGGTCGTCACTTTGGGTTGACGTATCGGCGGTTGCCAGGCCGTCTTCCAGAATACGCACGCGGGGCCCGCCCAGGCCACGAATAATCGGCCTGCCTGACCCCGCACCATAAAAGCTGGATTGCACACCGGGCTGCTGTTGCAGGGTTTCGCCAAGCGTCATGCCGCGGCGGTCTGCCAATGTCTCACCGACCATGACATCGACCGGTTGCGCGGATTGCAATCGGGTGCGACTCAGGGGCAGCGCCCGTACCACAATTTCCTCGACATCGGAGTAATGCAGGCTGCTGTTCTCAGCGGCTTCGTCGGTCTGGGCGTTAATGCTGGCCGAGGCCAGGGTGAACAGGGCGGAACTCATCAAAGCAGGGACAATGATGGACAACTTCTTGCGACTGGCGAACATGGGATTGGCTCCGAAGGCTGACTAATATGATATAGCATAGCATATTAGCATTGCTCGACAACCCCGAATGTTCAGGTTTTACTAAAAATGGGTCGATTGACGTAGCTGCCTGAGAGTTCACCTACCACATCAGATCGTCAGGCACCGGATAATCCTTGTAGGGGTCGTCCTCTGCCAGTGTGTCATTTTTGTAATCGGCCAGGAATATCACCGCCTCCTGAAAGCGTTGAGCGATCTTGTCGGCAATATTCCTGGGCACCAGCACATACTGATCGCCCTCCGAGCACACTGCCAACTGCCCCTGCGCCAGTTGATTCTGCTGCCTGACACTGACATACAGAGACTTGATCTTGTTACTGCGCGGATCGTTGAAGTTGAAGCGGATATCACCATCGGATTTGATGCCACTATGCTCCAGCATCTGGCGAACCTGGGCGCGCATCGCTTTCAGGTTTTCAGCATCGCGGCGCTGCTGATTGAGTACACGATCCTTTTCCGCCTTGGCGGCGCGCTCCTGAGCCAGCCGGGCCTGGGTTTCATCGGCAGCTGGTTGTTTGAGTCTGTGCTGGGCACGGGTCTGCTTGCGCTTTTGCTGTTGCGCCTGCTTTGCTTTTTTCTGGTCTACCAGGCCTGCGCCCAGTAGTTGTTCCGATAGTGATTTTGCCATGGCTGTATCCAAACTGTTGCAGCGATCTGTAAGAATGTCGCTAGACTACCGCAAACTGTCAAAAATCGACAACTGCGAACGCCCCCAATAATGCTAGGATGTTGGTTTTGACTGGCCTGAAGCGAGTTTTTGGTTTGCTGAATCCTGAAACTGATGATCCTGCTGCTGACAAGGGTCTGCCCCGCAGTACGTGGCTGCGACGCACGCTGAATCTTTCGCAGAAAGAAGCTGTGGCGTCATCGACCATGACGGCAACCGGCGACAATTTTTTTAACGCCTTTGCCATATATCTGCAGGCGTCAGCGGTGCAAATGGGCTGGCTGATGGCCGTTCCGCAGTTGTTTGGCGCATTACTGCAACTGCTGTCGGCCTGGCTGGGCAACTACCTGCCACGCAAACCGATGGTGGTGGTGACGGCGATGATTCAGGCCGCCGTGGTGGTGTTGCTGGCCGCACTGGCAGCCACCAGGCCGGATAATGCAGTCCGCTGGCTTATTGTGTTGGCGGTCCTGTACTTTTCCTGCATCAATTTCATTCAGCCGCAGTGGCGTGCATGGATGGGCAGCATCGTGCCCCAACGACGTCGCGGTACTTTTTTTGCCGCTCGCACACGCTTGACCATGGTTGCGTCGTTATTGGTGTTTATCGGTGGTGGCATACTGCTGACCATGAGTGCGCGCGCAGAGATGGCGTGGCTTGGCTTTACCCTGCTGTTCAGTATTGCTGCCCTCGGTCGTGCCATGTCGGCGAGATTGCTGGCATTGATGCATGATCCGGATCCCAGGCCTCATCCCGAGCGGCGCAAAGGCTTTCGCCAGAGCATGCAGCAACTTTATTACTCTTTGCACGACAAGACCTTTCGTGACTACAGCTTTTTTGTCGCCGGCATGCAGGGTGTCGTGGCAATTTCTGCGCCTTTCTTTGCCTTATACATGCTGCGCGATCTGGGTTTTAGCTATCTTGAGTACAGCCTCAACGCGATCGCATCCATTGTCACGCAGTTCCTTACCTTGAGTTTCTGGGGGCGGTTTACCGACCGTTTTGGCAACCGCCTGGTCATGCGCTTTTGTTGCCTGACCATACCGGTAATCCCGCTGCTGTGGCTGGTGTCGGCCGACTTTTACTACCTGCTGCTGGTGCAAATGGTATCGGGTCTGGTCTGGAGCGGGTTTACACTGAGTACCGCCAACTACCTGTATGATATCCGGCCCGGCAAAAGCGACTTTGCTGTGTATGCCGCTACCCAGTCCGCGCTGGGTGCCAGCATGGTGTTTGTGGGCGCATTGGCGGGCGGTTATATTGCCGCCGGTTCATCACAACTGGTGCTCGCCTGGCAGTGGCTGAGCGGGATTGGCAGTTCACTGTTTATCGTGTTCTGTGTCAGCTCGGCTCTGCGGGCAGTCATCGCGTTCTGGTTCTGGGCACGCGCTGTCGAGCCCAGACTTCGTCGACGGCCAAGATTTCTGCAGGTTATTTATCGGGTATCCCGATTTAATGCCATTTCAGGTGTGACGCTGGACTGGCTGAGTGTGACACGCCGCAACCGTTCCGATGCGGTTCCCGGCAATCCAAGTGACAATGAGGAGTATCATGAAAACGATTCTGACCGCCCATCCTGAGAGTTGCAGCCGAACCCTGATGCCAAAGCTGAGCGCCGTCTGTATCAGCATTGCCCTGTTCTGCAGTTCACTGTTGCCAGCAAACACCATGGCCCAGACGCGGACAGAAGCCAGCATCGAAGCGTTACCCTACGCCCAGGCCGCCATTGAGGCCGCTGGTTATCAGGGCAATATACTGATCTATGACCTGAACCGGGATACATACTACGCGGCCAATGTTGACAGCGTGACACAAGCGCACATTCCCGCTTCCACGTTCAAGATCATGAGCTCTCTGGTTGCCATTGAAGCCGGGTTGGTGGCCCATGCAGACACGGTTCTGCCCTGGGATGGTGTTAGCCGTGGGCGCACGGAAACCAATGCGGATCTGACATTGCGCGATGCTTTCCGGCTGTCATCGGTACCTCACTACCAGGCGCTGGTGCGTGCAGTCGGCGCACCCGCCATGCAACGGGCACTGTCGGATGCCGGATACGGCAATCAGATTATCAGTGGCGGTATCGATCAATTCTGGCTGAGCGGAGGGCTTCGTATATCACCCATGCAGCAGATCGATCTATTACGTCGACTCTATCATCAGGACCTGCCCTTCTCTGCCACGGCCATGAACACAGTGAAAGATATCATGGTGACTGAACGTACCGACGCCTATGTTCTGCGTGCAAAAACCGGCCTGGCGATACTGAACGAAGACGAGAACACGGGTTGGTGGGTCGGCTGGGTTGAACACGGCAGCAATGTGACGATGTTTGCTACGGTGCTCACGGCCACCGCACCGGATGCTGATTTTATTCCGGCGCGGTTGTCAGTGACCAGAGACGTTCTGCAGGAGCTGGGTGTGTTGCCTGTCACCGCGCAGCAATAAAACGGGGCACCTGGCAACAGCGGCTCAGTCCGCCGGTGCGAGCGGGGGCTTTGGGGCCAGTGGCTTCTGCGGGTTCAGGGAATCCTTGCTGCCCAAAGGGTCTGCTGGTTCAACCGGATCTGCAGGATCTGCTTTCAGCTTGTAACGAAACACATACTGGACGTTCTCGACTGCCACCGCTTCACCGTCAACAGTCCGCGGCCGGAACTGGAATTTTTCTGCCGCGTTGACGGCGCTGTTATTAAACACATCAGCCGGTTCTGCGTCGACCACGCTGATTGAGCTTGCAGGGATCAGGCCGTCCGCACCCACGGTAAATCGAACATGCACCCAGCCTTCAATACCACCCTCAGCGGCGACTCGGGGGTAAACGGGTATTTCAGAATGAATAGGCAACATTTCCTCGTTTTGGCTGCGGGTTGCCGGTGCCGGCCTTTGAGGCTGGGCTGCGCTCTCCTGGGCTGACAGCAGCTGTGTTGTGCCCAGTGCGGTAAGCATGGCGGTTGATACCAGGCCCAGCGCCAGGGCTGATTGTCTGATCTGCTTTTTCAAAACGGTTGATTGCATTTTATTGTCCTCAAGCACATGGTTTATTCTTGTTGTCAGAGTGTTGTGGTCAAGCATGGGTTGCATCAGCGGGTGGTGATTGTTGCGACCGCGCCGGGCATGCAGACACCGGGTGGCTACGTCGAGCAGATTCTCCGCATAGTCGGTGTCACGACGTCCAGCGGCAAGTACAGCACTGTCACAACTGTGTTCAGACTGATCACGCATCTGCTTCAGGGCAATCCATACCAGTGGATTCATCCAGTACAGACTGGCGACCACATAGGCCAGCAAGGTCGTCAGCCAATCCAGGCGTTTGATATGCGACAGTTCATGCAGCAGTACATCGGTCATCAGCGATTCAGTCCAGTCACGGGCCTGCACGGGCAACAGGATGACGGGTTTCAATAGACCGAAGGAAAGCGGTGAATCGATCGATGCACTCAGTCCAATCCGGACTGGCCGTGACACCTGCAGTGCCAGTTTGAGTTTTGCCAGCAGCTCCATGGTGGCCGCCTGTGTTTCCGGCTCCGCAGTCAGGTTCAGTCGCCGTGATTTATACAGGGCCACCACCAGCCTGAACAGCAACAGAGTCAGCGGCAGCAGGTAGATCAACAACAGGGCCGTGCCAACGTCGAATCGGGCGTCAGGTGATACTCCCGGTGTCACCGTCAGTTCGATCAGTGCGCCAGTATTAACGCTGTGCCCGACTTCCGGGCTGACTGGCCACAGTGCCGCCAAGGCAGGCAGCCATGGCAGTATCGCCAGGCAGAGCAGCGCATTCAGCCAGACCAGGTGTCGACTGGCACTGCTGAGCCGGCGACAAAAGAGTCGATCGAGCAGTATAAATGCTGCTATCAATAGCAGCGATTTAAGCAGGCCATCCACAATCAGCTGCAGCAAGGGCACCTGCAGCAAAGGTGTAATCAGCATTTGGCCCGCGTCAACCATCCACATCGGATTTTCCATGGACATCACCTGTCAGCTATTGTTGTTTTGAGTGTTCTTGCGCTTCTGTATCATGGCTTTTAGCTTATCCAGTTCCTGATCCGTCAGATCATTGATGGACATGTCCAGTAGTGAGTTGACGGCCAGATACGGAGAGTCGTCAAAAAAAGTTTTGACAACATTGCCCAGTGCCGAGCGTGAGGCTTTTTCATGTGCCACCAGCGGAAAATAAACATATTTGAGGCCGCTTTCGCGATGATCAGCGTGACCCTTCTCTACCAGCTTGCCCAGTAAGGTGCGCACCGATGAATAGCTGGGCGCATCGTCCATGTTGTGCATGACATCCTTGGCACTGGCTTTGCCCAGTCGGTACAGAATGTCCATGATCTGTCGTTCACGACGGCTGAGTTGGTCTGCTTGTGTCATTGTGCTGGTCCCGATTGTTCAATATCTAGGCCTAGGTGCTAAATATTTAGCATATGGCGAATAAAATAACACAAGTGCCGGCATATGCAAGCCATTGTGTTAATTTATTAGCAGAAAACTGGTTTTAGCAGAACGCTGATATTGGTAGCAAGATGATGTCAGTCATACACGACGTTACGAATCACGGCGTCATAGTCACTGACACCGCGACGAAACGCCGCTTCCGGGACCCGCTCATCATTGCCATGCACACCGGTGTGTTCGCCATCATCGGTGATCAACGGATTAAAACCGTAGCTGATGATACCCAGGTCGCGGGTAAAATGACTGTCGGTAAAACCGGTACTGACTGAGGGCAGAACCCGTGAGCCGGGATGCAACTCGGCAGTGACGTTCTGGATGGCCTGGTACAGACGCGAATTGGTGCTGGAGATGGCCGGCGTAAAAGCCATGATGACATCCACGGTGACACCGGTATGTTCCACCAGCGCCGTCAACTCTTCGACAAACTGTTCCGCCGGTTTGTCAGGCAGAATCCGGCAGTCCAGCTCGGCCCAGGCTTCCGGCGCCACCACATTGATCTTGTTGGAGCTTTCCATACGGGTCATTGAACAGGTGTCCCGTATCAGCGAGTGATGCCCGGGCCGGCGTTCATGCAGGCGCTGGACAAAGGCCGGGTCCTGAATCGACTGACGGATATCGGCATAATTGTCCGCCCATTCGGGGCCCTGAGCCAGCGACATGCCGGCAAAGTAGTCTTCCACCGGGGGGATGATGCGCGGCGGGAACGGGTTTTCCAGCAACGTGTTTAACGCGCGGACAATCCGGGTCATGGAGCTGGTGGTACGTGGTGAGGAGCCATGGCCGGGTTCGTCAACCGCTGTCAGGCGCAACCAGACCGGCACTTTTTGTGTGACTTCGACACCAAACACGATTTCGCCATCGCTGCGGCTGCCACCGCCACCTTCATTCAGCAGGATGCCGGCCCCGGCAAAAATTTCCGGATGATTGTCAATCAACCAGCCCACACCAAAGGCACCACCCGCCTCTTCGTCGGCGGTGGCCAGGAAGACCACGTCGCGATTCAGGGGTTCGCCGGAGGCATGCAGCTGCAGAAAGGCCACCAGTTGGGCAATGCCCAGGCCCTTCATGTCACGCGTGCCACGGCCGTAGATGTAACCATCGTCAAGGTTGCCGGCCAATGGATCAAATGACCAGTATTGCCGGTCGGCCGGCACCACATCGGTATGTTGTAGCAGGATCAGCCCGGGTTCATTGCCGCCGGGCAGGCGTGCCCAAATATTGCCCCGGCCCGGTGCGCTCTCGGCGGTCTCGTAGGCAATACCGGCAGCGTCAAAAATACCTGCGTAAAACTCCACGGCGCGGTACTCGTTGCCGGGCGGGTTGATGGTGTCTATCTGGATGAATTCCTGAAGCCAGGCCACAGCCTGATCACTGGTTTCACTGTCGATCTGCGCGCTGAGTGGGGCTGACGGAATCACTAATGCTGCCGCTAAAAACCATGATCTGAGAATCACATTGAGCTCCTGGCTATCCATATTGGGGTGGGACGGACACGTTTTGAGTCTAGCACTCACTCAGACTGATGGGAATATTCACCGCCAGGCCGCCATCGGAGGTTTCCTTGTAGCGGCTGCTCATATCCTGGGCAGTGTCCCACATGGTCTTGACCACTCCGTCCAGCGACACTTTGGCCTGTGACGGATCACTGTGCAGTGCCAATTGCGAGGCAGTAATTGCCTTGATCGCGCCCATGGTATTACGTTCAATGCAGGGCACCTGAACCAGCCCGCCAATGGGGTCGCAGGTCATGCCCAGATGGTGTTCCATGGCGATCTCCGCTGCCATCAGGCACTGTTCCGGGCTGCCGCCCAGCGTTTCAGTCAAACCGGCGGCGGCCATGGCTGATGACACACCGATCTCTGCCTGGCAGCCACCCATGGCAGCGGATATGGTCGCGCGCTTTTTGAAGATGCAGCCGATCTCGGAAGCGGTAAACAGAAAGCGGGTGATCAGTTCCGGGTCAGGTGCCCTGTCATTAAATTGTTCGTTAAAGGTCAGCAGATATTGCAGCACCGCGGGAATCACCCCGGCCGCACCGTTGGTCGGCGCGGTCACCACACGCGCGAAGGCGGCGTTCTGTTCATTGATTGCCAATGCAAAACAACTGACCCAGTCCAGCGTGTAGGCAAAGCCGCTGCCGCTGTCCCGGATAGCCTGTCGCCAGCCTTCATAGTCATGGTAGATCACGCTCTTCAGCAGGCGCTCATTGAACAGTGATGCCCGTCTCTTGACCTGTAAACCGCCTGGCAGAATGCCGCTGGTGTGGCAGCCTTTGAACATGCAGTCACTCATCACCTGCCAGATAGCCATCACCGCCTGACGGGTTTCATCAGCGGAGCGCCAGGCTAGTTCATTTTCAGCGACCACGCCTGAAATTGGCAAACCAGTCTGGCGGCACCATTGCGACAGTTCAGTAGCGGACTCGATCGGGTAAGGCAGTGACACTTGGGAACCGGTGTCACAGGTCTTGTCTTTTTCTTGCATGACAAAACCGCCGCCCACCGAAAACCAGACCTCCGAAACCTTGCTGCCGTCGGACAGCTGAGCAATAAACTCCAGGCCGTTGGGATGGAATGGCAGTATCTGGTCTTTCAGGAAAATGATGTCGTGTGCCGGATCAAAAGGCACATCGTGCTGGCTCTTCAGGCAAAGCGTTGTCTGCTGGCGAATCTGTTTGATGGTTGGCGCAATCTGCTCGACATCGAAGCGGACCGGATCAGCGCCGGTCAGGCCCATCATCACGGCGATGTCAGTGCCATGGCCTTTGCCGGTCTTGGCCAGCGAACCATAAAGTTTGACCTGCAGCGCGGTCAACTGAGGCAAGGTGCTGCCCAGGCTGTCAATAAAGCGCAGTGCTGCACGCCATGGCCCCAGCGTATGCGAGCTGCTGGGACCCACGCCGATCTTGAAGATGTCGACAACGGACAATGATTCCATGTCCATCAGTGTAGGGGCTGGCTGGGGTAAATGCTACAACCGGCGTATTACTGATCCCCATCACTGCGCCCGGATGGGCGGGTAAACCGGTCATTAAATTTCTGTACCAGGGTGTCGGCACTGGCAATCAGTGAATCCAGCTTGCGCTGTGTACGACCTGTCCAGCCGTCCGGGCGGCCGGTAGCAAAATTGGGTCGCCAGGACTCGAGGTTTTTCTCAAAGGCCATGGCCAGACGTTTACTATCATCGCCCGGGCGTTGTTCGCGCTTAAGCTTTTTGAGAACCGAACGCCCGGCCAGCAGACGCAGACGTGCATACAGAATGCCCAGCGCGCCGATCAACGCCGCACCAACCAGCAATTGCACCAGTGGCGGCAACACGGTCAGCGGTGTGAAAGTGAAACCTTGCCAACTATCCGACGTCAGACTCCAATAGGCCAATGCGGCAATAATGGCACCAAATACCACACCATTAAACCAGCGCGCCCGGCGGAACCATGAATGGCGGGCCTTGATCAATTCCGGGATCAACACATCGCGCAAATGGGTGCCGCTCTGCTCCAGTAAACCGGTGATGCGATAGGCGCGGTCAACGTCCATTTGCTGAAAGCGGCTTTTGATATCCGCCAGGTCTTCATCGCGCTTGGCGCGCAGTCGTTCATGAACCTGGCTGTCGGCAATGGGCGCTGCCGCCTGTTCGGAATAAATGCGGTAAAACCGTCCAGCGGTCAGGCCGGACTGGGCCATTGCGCGCTGCCAGGCGGCCACAACCTCTTCCGGGTTGTCCTCGCGTGCGGTGTTGTCGATCTGGTTGAGAATGTACAGGAACTTGTCGGAATCCTGGCGATTGATGGTGTTGGCCACCAGGTGTTCCAGCGTGTCGGTCATGGCGCCGGGTTCCGGATGCCGGGCATCAAAAAACACCAGTACCAGGTCAGACAGGCCAATTATGTGGTCGGTGATCAGTAGCGTGGCATCGCGTTGCTTGTCGGCATCAAAACCGGGGGAATCGATCAGGATCTTGCCGCGCAGTACATCAGCATTGCAGGTCTTCAATTGCAGATAGGAATCAACGCGTTTGCCTTCGCCAGTGGCATCTGACTCTATTGCTTCGCTGATCCGGTAGAACGGCAGACGTGGGTCGCTGTCCAGCGCCATGCCAGGCAGCTGTTTGGGCTCTTCATCGCTGCCGTAACAAATCACCGTGAATTTGTCGTCGACCGCCTGGTTGCCGGTGCGTTGCAGGGTCTGACCGAGATACTCATTCAGGAAGGTGGACTTGCCGGCAGAGAATGTTCCCAGCACGGCCACCACCGGCCACCATGAAATGTGGGTGGCATAGGAGTCATCTGCGTTCATGAAACCCAGCTTGCGCGCGACGGCGTCGAGTTCCTGGAAATGTTCCACGACTTCTGCCAGTGGTGGGTTTTCCCGCTCAAGGTGCGATTTCAGTCGTTTGACACGTTCCTCGGTTGCTGTCCTGGCCACAATACTTCCTCACTGGATTTGACATGCTGTGCTGGGAGTATCCCATATTTGCGGGGTGTCTGCATGGGGGGCGGATATTTGCGTAACTTGTCGAACCCTGTCACGGGTTCTCATCCCTGCCCGCTGATTGGGCTGGGGGATTCTATTGTGCTGGGAGATGGTAATTCTGCCGGAGACTTCAATAAGTGGCGGAGGGGCAGGATTGATTTAACAGCCTTTGGGGCTGTTAAACCCTGCGGGCTTCGCGCTGTCGCGCTCGTCTCAAGTTGCGTTGCAACTGGTCGAACCCTGTCACGGGTTCTCATCCCTGCCCGCTGATTGGGCTGGGGGATTCTAGTGTGTTGGGAGATAGCAATTCTGCCGGAGACTTCGATAAGTGGCGGAGGGGCAGGGATTCGAACCCTGGGTAGGCTCTCACCTACGCCGGTTTTCAAGACCGGTGCATTCAACCGCTCTGCCACCCCTCCGCAGCGCGAAGCGGCATGTTACTATAATTTTGTCATCAGTCAACTGTTGATTGATGGCGGGAGGGCAACTGCTGCGTCTGGCTCCGATATTCATTGATTTCGCTGGGCTGACCGGTATGATTATGGCTTGAAAGATTACGGTGAGGTTACCGATCTTTATCAGAGTCGATGTAGCACCCATCCGGGTGTTATTGGATATTTAGCCGGAGGTTTACCTGTATGAGTCAGTACCAAGTCAATGCCACGCGGACCGGCGAGTCTGCGGTTGTAGTTAACAAGGTTCTCAAGAACACCTATCTGTTACTGGCATTAACGCTGGCATTCAGCGCCCTGACTGCAAGCTTTGCCATGGCCAGCAACGCAGCGCCCGTCAATATCTGGGTGATGCTGATCGGTTTTTATGGTTTGCTGTTTGTGACCCACAAGCTGTCCAATAGTGCCTGGGGGCTGGCGGCAGTGTTCGCACTGACCGGTTTTATGGGCTACACCCTGGGACCGATTCTGGGTTATTACATGGCCACCTCAAATGGTAGCCAACTGGTAATGACCGCGCTGGGCGGTACGGCGTTCATCTTTTTTGGCCTGTCAGGTTATGCACTGGTTAGCCGCAAGGATTTTTCTTTCCTCAGCGGTTTCATGATGGCCGGCTTTCTGGTGATTGTAGCTGCCTTTATCGCTAACCTGTTCCTGCAGATCCCTGCCCTGCAGCTGGCACTGTCGGCAGCGTTCATGTTGTTCTCCAGTGCTGCGATCCTGATGCAGACCGGTGCCATCATCAACGGCGGCGAACGCAACTACATTCTGGCAACGGTGACTTTGTACGTGTCCCTGTATAACATCTTCATCAGTTTGCTGAATCTGCTGACCGCGTTTGGCGGCGAAGAGTAAGCACTGCGACAAACCGCTGGTACCCACAAGAGCCCCGGCCTGGTCCGGGGCTTTTTTGTTCCCGGCAGGCAGTTTGCGGCATAATGACGGGATGCACGTTAACAGAGGCAATATCAGGTGATTATCAGTCTGGTCATTCATGGCGCGCCCGGCACCAGTCAGGGCGCTCAGTCGGCGCTGAGTTTCTGTCGGGCGGCACTGGCGGCCGGGCACCGGATCTACCGGGTGTTTTTCTATGAGGATGGTGTGCACAACGCCAATGCCTTGGCGGTCTGGCCGCAGGACGAGCAGAATCTGCCTGTGGCCTGGGCAGCACTGGTGCGCGAACACGAGCTGGACGCGGTGGTCTGTGTGGCATCGGCGCTAAAACGCGGTGTGCTCAATGCCGAAGAGGCGTCGCGCTATGAAAAGACCGCGGCCAGTGTTGACCCTGCGTTTGACATATCCGGGCTGGGGCAATGGGTAGATGCCTGCCTTAACTCTGACCGGGTGGTGAGCTTTGGAGTCTGACGCATGAAAACCCTGACCTTTCTGGCACGCAGCGCGCCCTATGGCAGCAGCAAGGCCAAAGCCCTGCTCGACATGGTGTTGTCCGCTGCGGTGTTTGAGCAAAAAATTCAATATATTTTTCTCGATGATGGTGTTTATCAGTTGCTGTCCGGGCAGGAGCCCGCCGCGCTGGCGGCGAAAAACGTCAGCGCCGCCCTGCCCGCGCTGGAGCTTTATGGTGTTGATCAGGTGTATCTTGATCTGGCGTCCCTGCAGCAACGGGGGCTGTCTGCAGATCAGTTGCTGATACCGGCCAGGAGCTGCAGTGCCGCGGATATCAGCAAAATGATCGCCGAATCTGACATGGTGTTCAGCCTGTGAGCACGCTGCATATTGTTACTAAAAGCCCGTTCCGCACCGATGCCTTGCAACGTTGCCTCTCGCTGGTTGCACCAGGGGACAGCATATTGCTGATTGAGGACGGGGTGTTGGCAGCCAACCTGCCAACGCTGGCGGACAGTCTGGCTGGCCAGAATGTCGACTGTTATGCCTTGTCCGACGATCTTGCTGCACGCGGTGTGAGTATCGCCGAAACCGGTATCCGGCTGGTGGATGCTGCCGGGTTTGTGAAGCTGGTGTGTGAACACAGGAACAGTCTGTCTCATGGGTAGCTCTGCCCTGGAACTGCCAGACGGACGGCGCATCAGGCTGGACAAGGACGGCTATCTGACCCGGTTGAGTGACTGGGATATCGAGGTGGCTGAAGCACTGGCCAGTCACGAAAGTATCAGCCTGACACCCGAGCACTGGGCCGTGATAAATCTGGTGCGTCAGTTCCATCAGGAATTCGGGTTGTCGCCCGCGACGCGGCCACTGGTCAAATATGTCGGTCGGCACCTGGGTGAAGACAAGGGTAAAAGCCTGTACCTGATGACTCTGTTTGGCGGCAAACCGGCATTGACCATCAGTCGTCTGGGTGGTCTGCCACGCCCGGCAAATTGCTTCTGAGGCAGGTCCCGGCTCATGTTTCGTGGTAATGAATCTGTTATGCTTCGCCTCTTGTAGATTCAATGTGCAGATTCAACGTGCGGGCTCAATACCCCAATATTTAGGATTTCCGTTTTTATGCGTCCTGCTGACACTGTATTAGCGGTCAACAATGACCTCCCCATCCGGACCCGGCAAGCGGTTCACAGCGGCAAGGTCCGCTCGGTCTATTGGCTGACTGATGAAGACAGCGCGCGACTGATTCGGGAACACAACTATCCGGTACTGCCCGATGCCCCCTTGGCCATCATGGTTATCAGTGACCGCCTGTCAGCGTTCGACTGCGTCTGGCATGCCGAAGGTGGCATGGCAGGCGTGCCGGGCAAAGGCGCGGCGCTGAATGCCATTGCCAGCCACTGGTTTAATCTGTTCCGCGAACAAGGTCTGGCTGACAGTCATATACTGGATATTCCGCATCCGTTTGTGTGGATTGTGCAGAAAGCCCGGCCGGTCATGATTGAGGCCATTTGCCGACAGTACATCACCGGTTCCATGTGGCGAGCCTACCAGAACGGTGAGCGCGAGTTTTGCGGCATCACCCTGCCCGACGGGCTGAGCAAGGATCAGCGCTTGCCTGAGCTGCTGATGACACCCTCTACCAAGGGTATCTTAAAAGGCATACCGGGGGTGCCGGAGGCGGATGATGTCAATATCAGCCGTCAGGACATTATCAGCAACTATGCTGCGTTCAACTTCCGGTCGACGGACGATGTGACACGCTACGAAAAACTGTTGCAGGACGGTTTTAACGTGATAAGCCAGTCCCTGGCGGCACTGGATCAGGTGTTTGTCGACACCAAATTCGAATTTGGTTATGTCACCGATGAGCACGGTGTGGAGAAACTGATATACATGGATGAGGTGGGCACACCTGATTCTTCACGCATCTGGGATGGTGCTGCCTACCGTGACGGTCGTGTGGTGGAACAGTCCAAGGAAGCCTTCCGGCAGTTTTTACTGCAGCACTTCCCCGATCCGGATATTCTGCTGAACAAGAACCGTATGCCGGAGCGAATTGCCCTGGCCCGGGACAATGCCCTGCCCTTGCAGGCCATGATGCAGGTGTCTGATACTTACCTGGGCATGGCAGAAAAAATCACCGGCCGGAAAATTAACCTGCCTGACAACCCCAAGGCCGAGATCATCGACATTCTGCATACCCGATACGGACTGATCGACCAGAGCCTACTGAGCTGACAGGAGTCAAGCATGAAGGATTCAATACACGATCTGCTGCCCGAACTGTGTGATCATTTCCCCGATCAGGTGCGTGTGGCCGAGGCCATGTTCATCAATTTTGGTGGGCGCGAAGCATTCGGCGGCGAAATTGTCACGGTGAAGGCCTGCGAGGATAACTCTCTGGTCAAAGAGCAATTGGGCAAACCGGGTACCGGCAAGGTACTGGTCGTCGATGGTGCCGGTTCCATGCGCCGTGCCATGCTCGGTGACATGATCGCCGAGTCGGCAGTCGACAACGGCTGGGAAGGTGTCATCATTTACGGCTGCATCCGCGACGTCAATGCCATCAGTCAGCTGGATCTGGGCGTGCAGGCCCTGGGCGCCCACCCGCTGAAAACCGTGCGCAAGGGGGTGGGAGAATTGAATGTGGAAGTCAGTTTCGCCGGTATCACATTTATCCCCGGCCAGTTTGTTTACGGCGACAACAATGGCCTGCTGGTGTGTGCACAGCAACTTGTATTGCCAGGTTTACACTAGGATGCGTCGGACCCGCTTATGAAAACGCCAGCACGATTACAACCACTGATGGACGATGGCCTGGTCGACGAGGTCATCAGTCAGCTAATGAGCGGCAAAGAGGCTCAGGTCTATGTAGTGCGCTGTGGCGCCCAGCTGCGCTGTGCCAAGATCTACAAGGAAGCCAATAATCGCAGTTTCAAACAGGCAGCGACTTATCAGGAAGGCCGCAAGGTCCGCAATAGTCGCGATGCCCGGGCCATGGGTCGACGCAGCAAATATGGTCAGCGTGGTCACGAAGAAGCCTGGCTGAATGCTGAAGTTGATGCTTTGCGCCGCCTGCACCAGGCCGGTGTCCGCGTACCCAAGACCCACGGTTTTGTGGACGGTGTGCTGTTGATGGACATGATCACTGATGGCGAAGGCGATGTTGCGCCGCGCCTGAATGATGTTGAACTGACCCATGATCAGGCACATGCCTACCATGCCCGCCTGATGGAAGACGTGGTCAAAATGCTGAGCGTGGGCCTGATCCACGGTGACCTGTCCGAATTCAACGTATTGCTCGCCAGTGATGGCCCGGTCATTATCGATCTGCCCCAAGCGGTCAACGCGGCCGGCAACAACAATGCGGCAGCCATGCTGATGCGCGATGTGGAAAACATGACCCGCTACTTTGGCCGTTTTGCCCCTGAGCTGCTCAACACCTATTACGGCCCGGAGATATGGGACCTGTATGAACGTGGGCGGCTGAGGCCGGGTGTTGCCTTGACCGGACAGTTTGAGCGTCGCGCAGAGAATGCCAATATCGATGAAATCCTGATGGTGATTGAGCACGCCCGGGCCGAAGCGCAGGAAGCCGAAGAGCGTCGCCTGGCCGCTGAATCGGGCGATGAATAATTCGACTTTAACTTCGCACGTACCGCTTCGCCGAACAGACATATTGCGACGGGCCTGGCCGGTCATGCTGGCCAATGCCTCCGTTCCCCTCCTCGGCCTGTCTGACACTGCCGTCATCGGCAACACCGGTTCGCTGGCGGCGCTGGGTGCGATTGCCTTTGGCGCCATCATCTTCAGTTTTGTCTATTGGGGTTTCGGTTTTCTGCGCATGGGCACCACCGGGTTTACTGCCCAGGCAGTAGGCGCCGGCGATGAGGCGGAGGTGCGTACGACTCTGTGGCGTGCGTTATTGCTCGCGGTGGTTCTGGGTCTGCTACTGATCGCCTTGCAGACACCCATCAGCGCAGTATCGCTGTCACTGATGAACGGCAGTGACAGCGTTGATGCGCTGACCCGGGACTACATCGCCATGCGTATCTGGGGCGCACCGGCGGCATTGGCACTGTTCGCTCTGATGGGTTGCCTGATTGGCTTAGGTCGCAGCAAAACCCTGTTACTGGTACAGGTGTTTCTGAACGGTCTGAATATCACGCTGGACATCTGGTTTGCCGGCTTTCTGGGCATGGGCGTTGAAGGAATTGCGTTGGGCACGGCCGTGGCGGAGTGGAGCAGCGTCGGCCTCGCCCTGCTCATGGTGGTACGCATTTTGCGCCAGCGCCATCGTGATCAGGAAGCGTTTGTGCCCCTGCCCCGCCTGCGTGACTGGACCCGCTTACAGCACACCTTGAGCGTCAACAGCCATATCATGATACGCACGCTGTTGCTGGTGTTCAGTTTCGCGTGGTTTGTCAGGCAAAGTGCGCAGTTTGGTGATGATGTTCTGGCTGCCAATCATATTCTGTTACAACTGATTTCCTTTTCCGCGTTTTTCCTGGATGCCTATGCCTACGTGACGGAAGCGCTGGTCGGCGAAGCCGCCGGTGCCAAAAATGCCCGGCGTTTTGATGAGGCCGTGCGCAAAAGCAGTGAGCTGGCAATGATCAGTGCAGTTGCGCTGGCGTTGATCATTTTGCTGGGCGGTGAATTTGCGGCGAGATTACTAAGCACCCATGAACAGGTCTGGCATCAGGTGTCACTGGTATTGCCGTGGGCAGCATTGTATGTGCTGCTGGCCGTGGTCGCGTTTCAGCTTGACGGTGTGTTTATTGGCACCACGCGTACTCGCGAGATGCGCAATGCCGCCATTGTCGGCACCGTCATTTTTCTGCCGTTGAGTGTGTTAATGACCGGTCTGGCAGCCAATCATGGCCTGTGGCTGGCATTTGTCATTTATGTGTGTCTGCGGGCGATCTGTCTACTCGTTTATCTGCCGGCATTAAGACGCTCAATTCAGATGCCACAGGGCTCAGGTGACATCCCGGATCAGGCGCGGTAGCCAGCGCAGATAGACAATCATGCCCAATAGCTCGATCAGCGACTGGCACACAATAACCACCACTGCCAGATGCCAGGCCTCCGGCAGTGACAGCGCCAGGGGCAGCATGACAAAGGAGTTGCGGGTGCCAAAACTGAAGGTCAGCGTGCGTCCGACAGGAGCGCTGACGTTGAAAAGCGCACTCAGGCTCTTACCAATCGCTGTGGCAGCCACCAGGTAGATTACAAACACCAGCGCAACTGACCCGAGCAGACCGCTATTTTCGAATACCAGGTTGGTCTGGGAAGCCGCAATCAGGAATACCACCCCCGCCAACAGCGGCACGGGTAGCAGCCCCAGAGTATCCATCAGTCGCGCCGTCCTTTGCTGCGGTCCCTGAATCCGTCTGGCTAAACACTGCGTAATCCAGGCCAGTAACAGTGGCACCATGATCAGGCCGATAAAGGCAGGCAACAGATACCTTCCGACTGTCAGTTCAAGCGCCGGGTCACCAATAAAAAACCAGATATACAGTGGTAACAGAAGCAGTTGTGCAATGAGCAACAGCGGCGCCGCGGCAATGGCTTTGGCGCTATCACCGCCGCCCAGATGGGTAAAACTGATAAACCAGTCGGTACAGGGCACCAGTAATACCATGAGCACACCAAGGCGAATCGCTGGCTGATCCGGCAGCAAAAACAGCAGTGTTCCGACCACGAGGGGAATCACCATAAAATTCCCGAGCAGCAAGGCAGTCAGGAAGCGCAGGTCAGTAAAGGCGGACGACAGACGTGCCAATGGGATCTGTGTGAAGGTTGTGTACAGGAGCATGGCCAGTACCGGCCATAGCAGGAGCTCCCAGTAGCGGTTAAGCTCGGGGGAGATCCAGCCGAAGCCCAGGCCGACGATAACAGCTGTCAGATAGAGCCAGACCTGATGCTGTTCAAGAGTTCGTTGCACGGTAACTCTTCCGGGACGAGGGCTCGGCAATCAGCTGCTATGCTCGGCGTTGAACCACGCCAGCTCCCGATGCAGTCTGACCACCTGCCCGATGATGATAATGGCAGGCGCTTTTAATTGTGCCGCTTCGACTTTTGCAGCAATGTCCTGCAACGTGCCGGTGACAACGCGCTGTTGTGGCAGCGTGCCCTGCTCCACGATGCCCACCGGCATGTCACTGCTCATGCCATGGGCCTGCAACTGCTCGCATATCACGGCCAAGGTGATCAGACCCATGTAGATTACCAGGGTCTGACTTTCCCTGGCCAGCACCGGCCAGTCCAGATCTGGCTGATCGTTTTTCAGGTGGCCGGTAACAAAACGTACCGACTGTGAATAGTCCCGATGCGTCAGCGGGATGCCGGCGTAGGCTGCGCAACCGGATGCCGCAGTGACACCTGGCACTACCTGGAATGGCAGGCCGGCGGCAGCCAGCCGGTCGATCTCTTCGCCGCCACGGCCAAAAATGAACGGATCACCGCCTTTAAGTCGAAGTACTTTATTACCTTCGCGGGCCAGGCGCACCAGCAGATCATTGATCTGCTCCTGTGGCACTGGATGGTGTTTGGCTTCCTTGCCCACAAAGATACGCTCAGCGTCAGGTCGTACCCGTTTCATGATCTCCGGCGATACCAGTCTGTCGTACAACACCACGTCAGCGGCGTACATCAGTCGCAAGGCCTTGAGGGTCAGCAGATCAGGATCACCAGGTCCGGCGCCGACCAGGAAAACTTCACCCTGCAGCGTGTCGTTGTCTGCATCTGCCAGGCTTTTTTCAAACAACTGCATGGCTTCCTGCTCGCGGCCGGCCAGCATCAGTTCGGGCATGGGCCCTGCCAGCAATTTTTCCCAGAACCGGGTGCGCTTGCTGAAATCGCTAACGCCCTGTTTGACCCGATCCCGCAGACTGCCCAATACCGCAGCCAGCCGGCCATAGGCGGCCGGTAGCATGATATCGATTTTTTCCTTGAGCTGGCGGGTGAGCACGGGTGAACTGCCGCCGGTAGAAATGGCGACCACCACCGGTGAGCGGTCGACAATGGCGGGTACGATAAAACTGCACAGCTCGGTCTGGTCGACAACGTTGACTGGCAAATTGCGCTCGCGCGCCAGTACTGATACGCGCCGGTTAACGGCATCGTCGTCAGTGGCCGCGATGGCCAGCACCACATTATCCAGATCATGGTCGGCAAACCCGCGCTCATGAATCTCGCCGCCATGTTCATTGACCAGTTCACGAACCGCATCGCTTATCCACGGCGCCACCACGATCAGCGTGGCGCCGGTGCGCACCAGCAACGCAGCCTTGCGACTGGCGACCTCGCCTGCGCCAACCAACAGGCAGCGCTGGCCACGCACGTTCATAAAGACCGGTAGATAATCCATGATCCTGTAGTCCTGTTTCTCTGCTCAAACGAGTCTGCGTCAGCTTGCGCGATTACAGGGTAGTGATACCACCCATATACGGCACCAGCACTGCCGGTAAATGCACAGAACCATCTTCCTGCTGATAGTTTTCCATGATCGCCACCAGCGTGCGACCGATCGCCAGCCCGGAGCCATTGAGCGTGTGCAGTAGTTCGGGTTTGCCGGTTTCCGGATTGCGCCAGCGTGCCTGCATGCGTCGGGCCTGATAGTCACCGAAGGTGCTGCAGGAAGAAATCTCACGATAGCAGTCCTGCGACGGCAGCCAGACTTCCAGATCCAGCGTGCGGGCGGCACTGGCGCCCATGTCACCGCCACACAGCTGCATGGTGCGATAAGGCAGCTCCAGCAACTGCAGTATGCGCTCGGCATGGCCGGTCAACTCTTCCAGCGCCGCATCGGAGTCCTGTGGTCGCACCATCTGCACCAGCTCCACTTTTTCGAACTGATGCTGACGGATCATGCCGCGGGTGTCGCGGCCATAGCTGCCGGCTTCGCTACGAAAACAGGGCGTATGACACACCAGTTTCAGTGGCATTTTGTCTGCGGCGACAATTTCGTCACGCACCAGGTTGGTGACCGGCACTTCCGCGGTGGGAATCAGGTAATAGTCCTGTTCACCTTCCAGGTGGAACAGGTCCTCGGCAAATTTGGGCAACTGGCCCGTGCCCAACAGTGAATCGCTGTTGACGATATAGGGCACGTAGACTTCTTCGTAACCATGCTGCTGGGTATGCTGGTCGAGCATGAACTGGATCAATGCACGGTGCAGGCGTGCCATACGGCCACGCATCACCACAAACCGGCTGCCCGTCAGCTTGGTGGCGGCAGCAAAGTCCATGGCCAACCCGGTGCTCGCTTCATGTTCACCCAGTTCAACGTGGTCACGGGGTTTGAATCCCAGTTCCCGGGGCGTACCCCAGCGGCGCAATTCCACGTTGTCTTTTTCATTCTCGCCAGCCGGCACACAGTCCTGCGGCAGATTGGGCAACTGGATCCAGGCTTCATTAAATGCCTGTTGCACATCTGCGAGCGCTGCTTTGGCGGCGTCCAGTTTGTCGCCCAGACCACTGACCTCGGCCAGTAGCGGCGCCACATCTTCGCCGGCAGCCTTGGCCTTGCCGATGTTCTTGGCGCGGGTGTTGCGTTCGCTCTGCAGCTGCTCGGTTTCCTGTTGCAGACGCTTGCGCTGCTCATCCAGTGCCAGAAACTGACTCAGATCAACGGACAAACCGCGCTTGGCCAGAGCAGTGACCAGATGATCGGGATCGGTTTTTAACAGGCGTGGATCTAGCATGGCTTGGATGTCCTTAATCGGATTGGGTTAACTGTGCGCGCAATTTTACGCCAGCAGGCGCGCAAGTGCCATGCCAAGCCATGTCGCCAGCACACAAATCATCACGCTGGCGAGCATGTAGGCCATAGCCTGCGCCAGCCAGCCCTGCTGGATCAGCAGTATGGTATCCAGCGAAAAGGTGGAAAACGTCGTAAAAGCACCCAGAAAACCCACGATCAGCAGCGCCCGGGCATCAGCGGACAGCAGCATTTTTTCGCTGACCAGCACAAACAGGATGCCGATGAGCAGTGAGCCGCTGATATTCACCAGCAAGGTGCCCCAGGGCAGGCGATTACCCAGCATGGAGGCAACCAGGTTCATCAGCCCGAAGCGCGACAGCGCCCCGATGGCGCCACCCAATGCGATGGCCAGATAAGTCATCAGGATCTGTCCTTGCCGGGTTTGACCGAATATCGTTTGACCGGGCTACTGGCATCACGCTGGCGTAGCCATTCCAGCTTTTCGCTGATCCTCTGCTCGAGGCCGTTGTTGCCGGGATGATAATAACGGGTATCCTTCAGCGCCTCCGGGAAGTAGTTTTCCCCGGCGGCATAGGCGCCCTCTTCGTCATGGGCATATCGGTACTGCGCACCATAATCCAGATCTTTCATCAGACTGGTGGCGGCATTGCGCAGGTGCAACGGCACTTCATGTGAGGGCTGACTGGCAACATCGGCTTTGGCCGCGTTGAATGCCATGTACACGGCATTGCTTTTGGGCGCACAGGCCAGGTATATCACAGCGTGGGCAAGCACCAGTTCACCTTCCGGACTGCCCAGCCGGGTCAGTGCATCCCAGGCTGACAGTGCCATCTGCAGGCAGCGTGGATCGGCATTGCCGATATCTTCACTGGCCATACGGACTACCCGCCGGGCGACATACAGCGGATCGCAGCCACCATCGAGCATGCGCATCAGCCAGTACAGTGCCGCATCCGGTGATGAGCCTCTGACCGCCTTGTGCAGCGCCGAGATCTGGTCGTAAAACAGGTCGCCGCCCTTGTCAAAACGGCGCGGGCTGCCAAACAGGACCTGATCCAGGACTTCATCACTGATGGCGTCGCCATCGGCCACCAGATCGGCGGCGATTTCCAACAGGTTCAGGGCTTTGCGGGCATCACCGTCGGCTGCGCAGGCCAGCCGGTCTAGCGCTTTGGCATCAAGTTGCAGCTTGCGCTGGCCCAGCCCGCGGTGCGGGTCCTCACACGCTTGAGTCAGTACTTCCATCAGTTCGCTATCGGTGAGGCTCTTGAGGACATAAACGCGGGCCCGTGATAACAGTGCGTTGTTGAGTTCGAATGAGGGGTTTTCTGTGGTAGCGCCGACAAAAATCAGGGTGCCATCTTCGATATGCGGCAAGAAGGCATCCTGTTGGCTCTTGTTGAAGCGGTGCACTTCATCCACAAACAGAATGGTGGCCTGGCCGTTATGCTGCTGGCGTTGGCGGGCGCGTTCGACGGCCGCGCGTATTTCCTTGACGCCGGACAACACGGCAGAAATGCTCTCGAAGCTGGCATCACTGGCAATGGCCACCATGCGCGCCAGCGTGGTCTTGCCGGTACCGGGCGGCCCCCACAGGATCATGGAGTGCGGCAGACCCCGGCTGATGGCCTCTCTTAGTGGTTTGCCGGGCCCCAGGATGTGCGACTGACCGATATAGTCGTCCAGTGACCGCGGGCGCATGCGCGCCGCCAGTGGCTGAGACGCCAGCAGTGACTCACCGTCATCACTGGTCCCCGCCTTCCCCAGATCGTCAAAGCTGGTCTGTTTCATCGTGTGTTGCCGAGCGGTTATCAATCACATCAAGAAATTCGTCGTCGGGCGGGTCGAAGGTGAAAACGGCATCATCTATGGGCTCATTGACCTGCCGATTAAAAAATTCCCACAGGGTGCGCTGGCCATTGGTGTTGATCAGCAGGATGGATTCCAGCAGGTTGTCAGCAAAATACAGCATGACCCGTTCATACAGGCTCGCCGGGTCCAGCGGGCGCAGGACAAATTCCCAGTCGGTTGCGGAGACCGGCACTGCTTCGATGCTGTAATCGTCAGCGATGGCCTGTGTCTCGCCGCCCAGCAACTGTGCGGCCAGTTCCGATTCGTCGGGATTCCAGTCTTCGATGGTCAGCTGCAGCAGATCCGGCTGGTAGTTCCACAGGGTATCGCCGTTGGTGACAATCAGTTCCGGGAATGGGGCCAGCGTCTCCCAGTAAAAACCGTGAGGGCGTTTAAGCATGAACAGAATGTCGCTTTCCTCCAGCACACCGCCGCTGGATTCGGTTATCAGCTGACGTACATCGGCACGGAACGTGGTCAGGTCGGCAAGCAGGCCGGCCAGGCGTTCAGCTTCGGTGACCGAGCCCTGCGCGGCATTGGCCGGTTCCGCAGCCGCGTTGGCCGCCACCGGCAGCATGGCTACAGTAGCGGTAAGGCTGAGACTGAATACACATAACAGAAAACGCGATTTCACGGATGATCCTTTTACACATTGGCTTGCATCTAGACTAAGCGATGGCGGGTTAACGGTCGCTTAACGAGGTGGCGGCGGCGCCAGTACCTCACGACTGCCATTGGTGCCCATTTCCGACACCACGCCGGCCGCTTCCATCGCCTCAATCATGCGGGCGGCGCGGTTGTAGCCGATGCGCAACTTGCGCTGTACCGCGGAAATGGAGGCTTTGCGCGATTCACAGACAAACGCCACGGCCTCGTCATAGAGCGCGTCATCTTCTTCCCCGCCTTCGCCGCCACCATTGCCGCCCATGTTCATGTCGCGCTCTTCCACACCCTGGGTGATCTCGTCTACGTAGACCGGCTCGCCGCGGGACTTCCAGTCAGCCACCACGCGGTGTACCTCCTCATCGCTGACAAAGGCGCCGTGCACACGTTTGGCGAGGCCACCACCAGGCGGCAGAAACAGCATGTCACCATTACCCAGCAGCTGCTCCGCGCCGCCCTCGCCCAGAATGGTGCGCGAGTCCACTTTGGACTGAACCATAAACGACAGTCGGGTCGGGATGTTGGCCTTGATCAGGCCGGTGAGTACATCGACCGAGGGACGCTGGGTCGCCAGAATCAGGTGAATACCGGCGGCACGGGCCTTCTGGGCAATGCGGGCGATCAGCTCTTCCACCTTCTTGCCCACCACCATCATCATGTCAGCAAGCTCGTCCACGACCACAACAATATTGGGCAGCGCTTCCAGTGGCGGTGCTTCCTGGTCGTCCTGCAAGGCCATGGGATCGGGGCGCCAGATCGGATCGATGATGGGTTCACCGGCCTTGATGGCGTCCTGGACCTTCTTGTTGTAGCCGGCAAGGTTGCGTACCCCCAGCGCCGACATCAGTTTATAACGTCGCTCCATCTCGGCCACGCTCCAGCGCAACGCGTTGGCGGCATCCTTCATGTCGGTCACCACCGGGGTCAGCAGGTGCGGAATGCCATCGTAGACGGACAGCTCCAGCATCTTCGGGTCGATCATGATCATGCGCACATGTTCGGGTGTGGACTTGTACAGCAGGCTCAGAATCATGGCATTGATGCCCACTGATTTGCCCGAGCCGGTGGTGCCGGCCACCAGCAAATGCGGCATCTTGCCCAGATCGACAATGACCGGTTTGCCGACAATATCGTGACCCAGCGCCATGCTCAGCGCTGATTGTGCCTTGTCGAACTCCGGTGATGCCAGCACCTGGCTGAGCATGATCATTTCCCGGTGTTCATTGGGGATTTCGATGCCAATCACGGTTTTGCCGGGAATCACTTCCACGACCCGCACACTGACCACAGCCAGGGACCGCGCCAGATCGCGGCCCAGGCCGGTGATACGACTGGCCTTGACACCAGGGGCAGGCTGCACTTCAAAGCGGGTGATGACCGGCCCCGGATGCACGGCGGTGACTTCAATTTCAATGCCGAAGTCCTGCAACTTGAGCTCAAGCAGCTTCGACATGGCTTCCAGTGATTCGGTTGAATAACCCTTGTTGCCGGCATTCTTGTGCTCGTCGAGCAGGCTCACCGCCGGCAGATCGCCGGGTGCGCTGTCAGTAAACAGTTTGGTCTGTCGCTCTTTTTCGACACGCTGACTGCGCGGCGGTGGCGTACTGATAACCGGCTCGATGCGCGGTGGAGCACGTTTTTTGTCTTTCTCGATGCGCACATCCAGAGCCTTCTGGCGTTTTTCCACCCCCTGCCGCACTTTACTGGCCTCTTCGCGTTTTTCCTGCCAGGCCCGCAGGGCGTCGGCGGCCTGAGAGGCACCGTTCAGGGTCCAGAAACCGATACGGTCAACCACCTTTAACCAGGAAATTTCGAAGGTGACCGTCAGGCCAAACAGGAAGATGCTCAGATACACCAGGGTGCTGCCGAACAGGGCCAGCACCGGCACGCTGGCATCCGCCATCGCCGACCCGATCAGTCCACCGGCTGGCCAGGTGCTGCCGTCCGGTGTGGCAAAGTGCAACGTGGTCAGCGTGCAGGCGCCAATAACCAGCAGCACAATGCCCATCACTTTTAAGGAAACAACGACCCAGGAAAACTCCCGCTCACCTGACGCATCCCGGAACAGAGTGAAAACCTTGAAACCCAGCGCCAGCGGAAAGATGTAGGCAAAGTAGCCGAACATATGCAGGAGCACGTCCGCCAGCCAGGCGCCCATATGGCCGATGGCATTTTCCACCGGATCACCGGAGCCGGTGGTGGTAAAGCCCGGATCCTGCGGCGAGTAGCTGAGCAGTGCAACCAGCAGCACCAAACCCAGCAAAAATGCACTGATCAAGGCACCTTCGCGCATGATTCGTTGTGACAGGCTGCTCAGCCGGTCATCCGTTACCGCTTTCTGTTTCGACGCATTTTTCAAAATTTATCAGTCGCCTGCGTAGTTAATCTAAATCTTTTTCAAGGTAAGTAAGCGCTATCATAATGGTTTTGCGAGGCCAGTCAATCAATTGCCACCTGTTGCTTCCGGGCGGCACCGGCCTGCCCGCCAGTCCCCGCGCCTGATTGATCGTGAGAATAGCACATTGCATGACTGCTTGACTGTATCCCCGATCACAGCTTGATATTCAAGCACCCTGCCACCATTGATTGTATAATGCCGCGTTTGCGCCGCCGCTGACCGCGTCTGCGCATACACTTCTTCACGTTTCATGTTTTACGCCAGCACGGGGACACGACACTTTATGAGCGCACCTGCACACCATCGCCTGATAATCCTGGGATCCGGTCCGGCCGGCTATACTGCCGCCGTTTATGCCGCCCGCGCCAATCTCAATCCGCTGCTGATCACCGGTATCGTGCAGGGCGGACAACTGACCACAACCACAGATGTGGATAACTGGCCGGGTGACGTCGAAGGACTGCAGGGGCCCGCGCTGATGGAACGTATGAAAGACCACGCTGAGCGGTTCAATACCCAGGTCGTCTTTGATCACATTAACAAGGTGGAACTGGGGCAGCGTCCGTTTGTGCTTTACGGTGACAGTGGCACCTTTACCTGTGATGCACTGATCATCGCCACTGGCGCGTCTGCGCAATACCTCGGCCTGCCGTCGGAATCGGCCTTTATGGGCAAAGGTGTCAGTGCCTGCGCCACCTGTGATGGTTTCTTCTATCGAAACAAGCCGGTTGCGGTCATAGGGGGTGGTAACACCGCGGTTGAAGAAGCACTGTACCTGTCCAATATTGCCTCTCACGTGACGCTGGTGCATCGCCGCGACAGTCTGCGTGCCGAGAAAATCCTGCAGGACAAACTGTTTGCCCGGGAAAACATCACCATCATGTGGGATCACACGCTGAGTGAGGTCAAAGGTGATGATATGGGCGTGACTGGAATCGAGATTGTCAGCACCAAGGGCGGCGCCACACAAAGTCTGACCGTTGACGGTGTATTTATCGCAATCGGCCACAAACCCAACTCTGACATATTTGACGGCCAGCTCGACATGAAAGATGGTTATCTGAAAATTCATAGCGGCACTGATGGCAATGCCACACAGACCAGCGTTGCCGGTGTATTTGCTGCGGGCGATATTGCCGACCATGTCTATCGTCAGGCCATCACCTCAGCTGGTTTCGGCTGCATGGCCGCGCTGGACGCTGAGAAGTTTCTGGACCAGTAGGCTGTCGGTCACTGGCGCGCCATGAAACCCATTGTCTGGTTGAACCCGGATAGTCTGGACTTCCCTCCCGTGGACCAGGCCTTTGAGGACCCGCCGGGGCTGCTGGCGGCCGGCGGTGACCTTCGGCCCGAACGCCTGCTGGCGGCCTATTCCCGGGGTATTTTTCCCTGGTATGACGATGACAGCCCGATACTCTGGTGGTCGCCCGACCCGCGCATGGTATTGCAACCCGCACAGGTTCACGTGTCGCGCAGTCTGGCCAAGCTGATCAGACAGGATCGCTATCGCATCACCATGGACACTGCCTTTGGCGATGTCATTGGCCATTGCGCAAACCTGCGCGCCGAGCGCGAAGGCACCTGGATCACAGACGAAATGCAGGCGGCCTACAGACAGCTGCATCGGCTGGGGCATGCCCACTCGGTGGAGGTCTGGCAGGATGATCGACTGCAGGGAGGCCTGTATGGCATTGCCATGGGCAAACTGTTTTTTGGTGAATCCATGTTCAGCCTGGCGCCGAACACCTCCAAACTGGCGTTTGTTGCCCTCGCCCGGCAATTGCAGCATTGGGGGTTTGCCATGATTGATTGCCAGATGCCCACTGAGCATTTGCACAGCCTGGGCGCCAGCACTTTGAGCCGGGCAGATTTTCAGGCGGTTTTGCAGCAATGGCGCGCCGTCGAAAGCCCCGCCGCGGCGTGGGTATTTGACATGAACGTGCTGAAAAAACACTAATGCTTTGCCAAACAAGCCGATATCAGGCAAAATACGCGCTTAATTTTCGCAGTGAGATATTCTTTTAGATGGCTAAAGAAGACCAGATTGAGATGGAAGGCGAAGTGGTAGACACCCTTCCCAACACCATGTTCCGTGTAAAACTGGAAAACGGTCATATTGTGACCGCGCACATCTCCGGCAAAATGCGCAAGAACTATATCCGTATCCTCACCGGTGACATGGTGAAAGTGGAATTGACACCGTACGACCTGACCAAGGGCCGTATCACCTACCGCGCCCGTTAAATCGCCACCCTGCTGAGCTTGACTGTGGTCAACGATCAGCAGGCGACTTTGAGCGATAAACAGCCCTGAGCGATAAACAGCCTTGAGCTATGAAAAGCCCTGAGCGACAAAAAGCTCAGCTGTCCGCTGAGCTCAGCTCTTTGCCCTCCGATTTCTCCGCTTTGCTGCGAATCTCCAGCTCAACTTCATTGTTGCGGATGGAAACGTTAGCCTCGCCGCCATTGCTTAATCGGCCAAACAGAATTTCTTCGGCCAGCGCCTTCTTCAGTTTTTCCTGGATCAGGCGGCCCATCGGTCGTGCCCCCATGGCGGGGCTGTAGCCATGCTCGGCAAACCACTCGCGAGCGCTTTCATCGACATGCAGGGTGACTTTTTTGCTGTCCAGCTGTACCTGCAGCTCCACCAGGAATTTGTCCACGACGGTGCGGATGGTTTCTTTGTTGAGCGGTCCGAACTGCACTACCGCATCAAGCCGGTTGCGGAATTCCGGGGTGAAACTCTTCTTGATGACTTCCATGCCATCGGTACTGTGGTCCTGATGCGTGAAGCCAATGGAGGCGCGGGACATTTCCTGGGCGCCGGCGTTGGTGGTCATGATCAGGATGACATTGCGGAAGTCAGCCTTGCGGCCGTTGTTGTCAGTCAGCGTGCCATGATCCATGACCTGCAACAGGATATTAAAGACATCCGGGTGTGCCTTTTCAATTTCGTCGAGCAGCAGCACACAATGCGGGTGTTTGGTGACAGCTTCGGTCAGCAGACCGCCCTGATCAAAACCGACATAACCTGGGGGGGCACCAATCAGGCGTGACACTGTATGACGTTCCATATACTCGGACATGTCGAAGCGCAGCAGCTCAATGCCCATGATGCGGGCCAGTTGACGGCTGACTTCAGTTTTGCCCACCCCGGTTGGCCCTGAAAACAGGTAGGAACCAATGGGTTTGTCCGGGGTATTGAGGCCCGCACGGGACAATTTGATGGCGGTGGCCAGTGATCCGATCGCCTCGTCCTGCCCGAACACCACCATCTTGAGGTTGGATTCCAGGGTTTTCAGGTTCTCCACATCGGAGGTGGTGACGTGCTGCGGCGGAATGCGGGCGATGGAAGCCACCACTTTTTCCATATCTGTGGCCTGGATGAGCTTCTTGCGCCGGCTTTCCGGTAGCAGCCGTTGCCAGGCGCCGGCTTCGTCAATAACATCAATGGCTTTGTCCGGCATGAAACGGTCGTTGATATACCGCCCTGCCAGTTCTGAGGCAGCCCGCAGCGCATTGTCGCTGTAGCGCAGCTCGTGATGCTCTTCAAAGCGTGATTTCAGGCCTTTGAGGATCTTGTAAGTGGTTTCCACATCGGGTTCTTCCACGTCGATCTTCTGGAAGCGGCGTGACAGGGCACGGTCCTTTTCAAAAATGCCGCGATACTCCTGATAGGTAGTCGAGCCCACACAGCGCAGATCACCGGAAGTCAGAATCGGTTTAAGCAGATTGGACGCATCCATGACACCGCCAGAGGCTGCGCCGGCACCAATAATCGTATGAATCTCGTCGATGAAAAGCACGGATTCAGGTCTTTTCTTCAGTTCCGCGAGCAGGGTTTTGAAGCGTTTTTCAAAATCACCCCGGTATTTGGTACCGGCCAGTAGCGCGCCCAGATCCAGTGAATAGATGACACTGCCCTTTAATACCTCGGGCACCTGGTCTTCAACAATCTGACGGGCCAGGCCTTCAATAACTGCGGTTTTGCCGACACCGGACTCGCCGACCAGCAAAGGGTTGTTCTTGCGACGACGGCACAGCACCTGAATAACCCGGGTGACTTCCTTTTCGCGACCAATCAAGGGATCTATTTTGCCCTGTTTTGCCATCTCGTTAAGATTGGTGGCATAGGTTTCCAGGGCGCTGGCCGAGCCGCCACCGTCTTCATCCGCGTCCTGTCCTTCCTGCTGCTGTCCGTCCTGGGCACCCTGGCCAGGGCCATTGTCGCCGGCAGCATGCCGGCTGATGCCATGACTGATGTAGTTGACCACATCCAGACGCGCGATGTCCTGCTGACCCAACAGATAAACGGCCTGGCTTTCCTGCTCGCTGAATATGGCGACCAGCACGTTGGCCCCGCTGACTTCCTGGCGTCCGGAGGATTGCACATGGAACACGGCGCGCTGCAGTACTCGCTGAAAGCCCAGGGTTGGCTGGGTTTCCCGTTCGGACTCCGCTTCTGGCACCACGGGCGTGGTGCTGTCGATATAGTCAACCAGATTGGCTCGCAGGCGTGCCAGGTCCGCGCCGCAGTGCAGCAGGACGTCAACGGCTACGTCATTATCAAGCAAGGCGAGCAACAGGTGCTCTACCGTCATGTATTCATGACGCCTGCCACGAGCGCTGGAAAAAGCACTGTTCAGGGTTACTTCCAAATCCCGACTTAACATCGCTTTATTCTCCCGGGCGATACGATAAGCGCACGCCTTATAGTCAGCATAAGCCCAACTGAACTCACTGATCAACCTCAACATGGCACAGCAGCGGCTGATTGTTCTCACGCGAAAAATCATTGACCTGCTGCGCCTTGGTTTCTGCGACATCCCTGCTGTATACGCCACACACGGCTTTTCCTTCTGTGTGGATCTTGAGCATGATCTGGGTGGCTTTTTCGGTCGGCATGTGGAAAAACTCGACCAGGATCACCACCACAAAGTCCATGGGCGTGTAGTCATCATTAAAGATGAGCACCTTGTATAAAGGTGGCTTGGCCAGTTTCGGTTTGCTGGCTGCCGTTGCCAGATCGCTTTCGCGGCCGTCATCCGGGTGGTTAAACTTCTCATCAGACATAGTGTTACTACCAATTGCACGGCTGGTTTAAGAGTATATGGGGATGAATCTAGGTTATCACAAGCCGCTTTAGTCTACTGCGGGATTACAACCTGTTGCAATTAGACAAGAATAGTGAATAATACGCTTTGACAGGGATGGAAAAACCCGTTAAGGATAACACTTAGGGTCAAAGAACCCGACGTGTACGACAATTAAAATAAAATTATACGTAGAACGGAGTATTACAATGGCTACGGGGCAAGTAAAGTGGTTTAACAACGCAAAGGGTTTTGGTTTCATTCTGCCGGATGATGGTGGCAGCGACCTGTTCGCGCACTACTCGGCCATAGGAATGGATGGTTACAAAACACTGAAAGCGGGACAGCCCGTTGAATTTGAAACTCTGGAAGGACCCAAGGGACTTCACGCCACCAACATCAGACCCGCTGAGCAGCAGCAACAAGCCTGAGCCTGCCGGTCTGACCAGACGGCGATAGCCAGGTACAGTGGCTGTCGCCGTTTGTCATTCTGGCAGAGGCTTACATGTTGGCGATAACGTCATGGCCGAACTCAGAGCATGTTCGCACCGTGGCGTCAGACATCGACCTGGCAAAATCGTAAGTCACTGTTCGTGCACCAATGGCACCATTCATGCCCTTGATGATCAGATCGGCGGCATCGTTCCAGCCCAGATGCCGCAACATCATTTCTGCTGACAGAATCAGGGAACCCGGATTGACCTTGTCCTGACCCGCGTATCTGGGCGCCGTACCGTGGGTGGCTTCAAACAGGGCCACCGAGGTACCGATATTGGCGCCGGGCGCGATGCCGATGCCCCCCACCTGGGCTGCCAGTGCATCAGACAGGTAATCGCCATTCAGGTTCAGGGTGGCAATAACCGAGTAATCTTCCGGGCGCATCAAAACCTGCTGCAGCATGGCATCCGCAATAACGTCCTTGATGATAATGCGTTCACCGGTGTCAGGATGGATCATTTGCAGCCAGGGCCCGCCGTCCAGTGGCGTGGCGCCAAATTCGCGCACAGCCAGCGCGTAACCCCAATCCTTGAAGGCCCCTTCGGTGTACTTCATGATGTTGCCCTTGTGTACCAGGGTCAGTGAGGGTCGATGCTGGTCGATGGTGTACTGAAGGGCGGCGCGGATCAGGCGTTCCGAGCCTTCCCGCGATACCGGCTTTATGCCGATGCCACAGTCGCTGGGAAAGCGGATTTTGTTGACACCCATGTCGTTTTCGAGGAAATCGATAACTTTCTGTGCTTCCGGTGTACCTGCCTGCCACTCGATACCTGCATAAATATCCTCGGAATTTTCCCGAAAAATGACCATATCAGTCTTGTGCGGCTCACGCAGCGGAGACGGCACGCCTTTAAACCATTTGACCGGACGCAGGCAGGTATACAGATCCAGTTCCTGGCGCAGGGCCACATTCAGTGAGCGAAAACCGCCACCCACCGGCGTGGTCAATGGGCCCTTGATACCGACCACAAACTCTTTCAGGGCGCTCAGTGTCTCGGCCGGGAACCAGTCACCATCATAGGTGGCTGCTGCCTTTTCGCCGGCAAAAATCTCCATCCATTTGATGCATCGCCGTCCCCCGTAGGCATGGGCCACGGCAGCGTTGACCACACTGATCATCACCGGGGTAATGTCCACGCCGATGCCGTCGCCTTCAATAAAAGGGATAATCGGGCTGTCGGGCACGTTCAGGGATGTGTCGGCGTTGACAGAAATCCTGCTGCCATCGGCAGGCACCCGTGCATGTTGATAGGCCATTCCTTTCTCCTGCGCAGCCTGGTTGCTGACCGCGCGAAGTATAGCACCGTGCTGCAGGACACCCAATTCCGCTATAATGCGCGGCATGCCGCAACTTATCCTGTTCAACAAGCCATTTAACGTACTGTCGCAATTTACCGGTGCGGCGCCAGAAGAGACGCTGGCGCACTATCTTCAGGCACCCGGGTTCTATCCGGCCGGGCGCCTGGACAAGGATTCTGAAGGGCTTTTGCTGCTGACCGACTGTGGCGAGACCCAGCAGCGCATCAGCCATCCCCGCCACAAACTGGGCAAGGTTTACTGGTCGCAGGTCGAGGGCGAGGTGGCGGATCAAGCACTGCAGTGTTTGCGCCAGGGCGTGACGCTCAAGGATGGCGTCAGTAAACCGGCCGGCGCTGAGCGCTTGCCAACTGACCGGGTTGATGGCTGTATCTGGCCAAGAACTCCACCGATACGTGAGCGCAAGCTGATACCGACATCCTGGCTAGCGTTGACCCTGTATGAAGGGCGCAACCGCCAGGTGCGCAGAATGACAGCGGCGGTCGGCCTGCCGACCCTGAGACTGATCCGCCAGCGTATCGGGGACTGGCAGCTGGGTGACCTGCAGCCGGGTGACCATCAGGTCATCACCCTGCCCCCGCGCTGGTGGCGATAACACGTCGCTCACGACCCGGCCGGCTTCTGCCAGCGATCAGCGGCCTGATAATCAGCGTCCCGGCTTTCGACCCAGTATTCCTGCTCCGCTGTTACCTGCTTTTTCCAGAACGGGGCGGAGGTTTTCAGATAGTCCATGATGAAATGCGCAGCATCAAAAGCCGCGTCCCGATGTGTGCTGGCAGTGGCCACCAGTACAATCTGATCGCCCGGCAACAGGGTGCCGACACGATGGACAATACGGCATACCGACAGTGGCCAACGATCTGCAGCGCGTTCAGCAATTCCCTGCAGGGCCTTTTCGGTCATGCCCGGGTAGTGTTCCAGGGTCAGGCTTTGACCGGTGGTCGCGCTGTCCTGCAGTTCCCGCACCAGGCCGCTGAAAATGGTGATGGCACCCGGATTGATGGCGATGTCACGAATCAGCGCATATTCGGCGGCCAGGTCAAAATCCTGTGGCTGCACGTCGACACGAATCATGGTGGTCATCATCAGCCTCCGGTCATCGGTGGGAAGAAGGCAATCTCCTCATTGCCGGCCAGTGACCGGGAACGATCGGCGACAGCCTGGTCAACCGCAACCAGCACGGCCTGCTGATCTTCCAGCAGCGCCCAGGCGCCGCCGCGACGGGCCAGTACGGTAACCAGATCGGCCACGGTATTGATGTCTGCGCTGGTTTCCAGCATCTCACCGTCACTGTCCAACTGTTCCCTGATACTCGCGAAATAATGAATACTAAACATCACGTCTGGTCTACCTTTCTCTTGTAATCACCTGATTTACCGCCTTTTTTTTCTGTCACGCGGATATCCCCGATAACCATGTTCTTGTCCACTGCCTTGCACATGTCGTAGATGGTCAGCGCAGCAACGGACACGGCTGTCAGGGCCTCCATTTCCACACCGGTCTTGCCATCCAGCGCGCAGCTGGCCGTAACCAGGACGCGACTGTTGGCAGTGTCCAGCTCAAAAGCGACACTGACGGAGGTCAGCATCAGAGGGTGGCACAGGGGAATCAGGTCAGCACATTTTTTGGCCGCCTGAATGCCGGCGATTCGGGCCACCGCCAGCACGTCCCCCTTTTTATGGCCGCCCCCGGCGATCAGCGCCAGGGTATCGGCATGCATGCGGATCTCGGCGTCAGCGGTGGCAACACGCGAGGTCACCGCTTTGCCGCCGACATCGACCATGTGGGCATTACCCTGTGCATCCAGGTGGGTCAATTCAGTCATTGTCTTTCCAGTGTTCGGTGTATGTATCAGCACCGCCATTATCACCCGTATCGCCGACGAAGTGGAGGCATTTTCCGGTGTTTTCCGGTACAATGCCGGCCCTGTTGGTGACCCATCCCTGACCTGTCTGCCGCGCGCGGTGCAGGTTTTGCCATCTGACTGAACACGCTGAAGCTGAAAGAGCCCGTATGAGTTGGTACCCCCACCAGACTGTTGCCGTGATAGTTGAAAATCCCGATGTCGCCGGGACGCCGCAATTTCTAATTGTGGAAGAAATCAGTGATGGTCGAGTGGTCTTCAACCAACCGGCTGGCCATCTGGAAGCCAACGAGTCTCTGGCGCAGGCAGCCGTGCGCGAAGCACTTGAAGAGACCGCCTGGCATGTCGAGCTGACCGGCTTTGTCGGCGTCTATCAGAGTGAATCAGCTGCCAATGGCAACTGTTATATCCGCAACTGCTTCGTCGCACGGGCCGTTGAGCTGGATGCCGGTCGGACACTGGACAGCGATATCGTGCGCACCCACTGGTTCAGCCTTGCGGACTTGCAGGCGCGTCAGGCGCAGTTGCGCAGCGCCGCGGTCACCACGGTCATTGAAGATTACCTGAATGGCCAGGTTTATCCATTACACCTGGTTCGTCATCTGGGGCGCTCATGAACAGCAGCAGTAAAGTCATTGTTGGTATGTCAGGTGGCGTTGATTCCTCCGTCGCAGCCCTGCTGCTCATACAACAGGGCTATCAGGTGGAAGGCCTGTTCATGAAGAACTGGGAAGAGGACGACGACACCGAATACTGCACGGCCAGGGCCGACCTCGCTGACGCCCAGGCTGTGTGCGACCGTCTGGGTATTCATCTGCACACCGCCAACTTTGCCGCCGAATACTGGGACGGGGTCTTTGAGCATTTCCTGGCGGAATACCGCGCGGGCCGGACGCCGAACCCGGACATCCTGTGTAACCGGGAAATCAAATTCAAGGCATTTCTGGAATACGCGCTGGCGCTGGGCGCCGACTATATTGCGACGGGGCATTATGTACGGCGGCGTGACGAAAATGGTGAGACGCTGTTGCTGAAGGGCCTTGATGACAACAAGGACCAGAGCTATTTCCTGTGCGCAGTCAGTGAAGACTGCCTGGCGCGCAGCCTGTTTCCGGTTGGCGATCTGGAGAAGCCTGCGGTGCGCGCACTGGCAGCCGAGCATGGTTTTGTCACCAGTACCAAAAAAGACAGTACCGGTATCTGCTTTATTGGTGAGCGCAAGTTCAAGGACTTTCTGCAAAAGTACCTGCCGGCGCAACCTGGAGACATCGAAACTGTCGACGGCGAAGTCATCGGCAAGCACCATGGACTGATGTATCATACCTATGGACAGCGTCAGGGCCTGGGCATCGGTGGTTTGCAGGCACACGACGATGCACCGTGGTATGTCGTGGGCAAGGACCTTGACCGGAATTGTCTGATCGTGGCCCAGGGCAGCGACCACCCTGCCCTGTTCTCGACCGCCTTGCAGGCCAGCCAGATCGAGTGGATCAATCACCGGGCACCCGCACTGCCCTTGCGCTGTACCGCCAAGATCCGTTATCGACAGGCCGATCAGGTGTGCCTGGTAGAGCCTGACCAGACGCCTGGCACCAGCAATGGCCAGGTCAGGGTCAGTTTCGACAAACCACAGCGTGCGGTTACGCCCGGGCAGGCTATTGTATTTTATCAGGGCGACATCTGTTTGGGAGGGGGCGTCATTGAGCAGTACTACCGCTGAATTCTCGGATTGGGAGTATCGCAATATTGCGCTGGCAGCCGTGACGCAATGTGCTGTGCTGGTTCATGAGCTGGCCACTGAAGGCAGTGCCTCTCGTCATACCATGCGCGCCTGTCTGCGGCCGGTTTACCTGATGAACCCCGATTCGGTCAGTCAGCTTTATCCGGATATTGCCGAATTCAATCAGGGCATACAGACCCTCCAGCACAGCTTTGACAGCGCCGGCCTCAAGGAGAACGCCGAGGTGGTGCGCTACATGCTTGGCATGCTGGTTCTGCAGCAACGCCTGGCCGGTGAAAAAGCCATGCAGGCAGCCATTGCCGATCGTCTGCAGCAACTGCTGACAGACTCGCCTGATGCAGAACCGATGGCAGAAGACATGCCCATCCAGGCCCTGCACGCAGACTGCTCAGCGCTGGCGCGGCTGTACCAGGATACCATCAGCAAATTGAGCTTTCGTATTCACGTGGCGGGCAACCCGGAGCACCTGCGTGATCACGTGGTTGCCGACCAGATTCGGGCATTGCTGCTGGCGGGTATTCGGTCGGCGTTTCTGTGGCACCAACTGGGTGGCCGTCGCTGGCACCTGTTCTTCTACAAGAAACGTATTCGCGAAACCCTGAGCGGCATCCGGCGCAAGCTGATCAGCTGATCAGGCGCAGACGTTATCACATTCATTATCAAAGCAAGGAATCAACAAGGCTCATGAGCATATCAACCCTCACCGCCATCTCTCCCGTCGATGGACGCTATCGCAGCAAAACCGAGGCTTTGGCCGCCTGCTTCAGTGAGTATGCGCTGATCCGTTATCGCGTGATTGTCGAAATCCGCTGGCTACAGCAGTTGGCGGCGCACCCGGCTATCACTGAAGCCCCGCCCATTGGTGAAGCCGGTCAGGAGTTGCTGGAAAGTATCATCAAGAATTTTTCCGAAACCGATGCAGTGCGGGTAAAGGCCATCGAAAGCACCACGAACCATGATGTCAAAGCGGTTGAATATTTCATCAAGGAAAAAATTGCTGACCACCCGGATCTGCAACAGCAGGTGGAATTTGTTCACTTTGCCTGCACCTCGGAAGACATCAACAACCTGTCTTACGCGCTGATGCTGCGTGATGGCCGTGACCTGGTGATGTTGCCGGTCATGCATCAGCTGCTTGATCGCCTGCGGGAACTGGCGCATGACACTGCAGAGCAGCCCATGTTGTCGCGCACCCACGGACAAACCGCATCCCCCACTACCGTCGGCAAGGAACTGGCAAACGTGGTGTACCGCATGCAGCGGCAGCTGACACAACTTGCCGACAGCCCGGTGCTGGGCAAAATCAATGGCGCCGTCGGCAACTACAATGCCCATCTGTCGGCCTATCCGGACATTGACTGGCAGGCCAATGCCAAGAGTTTTGTGGAAAAGCTGGGGCTTGACTGGAACCCCTATACCACGCAAATCGAACCTCACGACTATATTGCTGAAATGTTCGCAGCTTGTTGCCGGTTCAATACCATTCTGATAGATCTGGACCGGGACATCTGGGGATATATCTCGCTGGGGTATTTCAAGCAGCGCACCATTGCCGGTGAAGTCGGGTCGTCGACCATGCCACACAAGGTCAACCCGATTGATTTTGAAAATTCTGAAGGCAACCTGGGCATTGCCAACGCCATCATGCAGCATCTGGCGGAAAAGCTGCCGATTTCCCGCTGGCAGCGTGATCTGACCGATTCCACCGTACTGCGTAGCGTCGGCACCGGGTTTGCCCACAGCCTGATCGCCTACCATGCAACGCTCAAGGGGTTGAGCAAACTCAGCCTGAACCCGCAGCGATTGCTGGCTGACCTTGATGGCAGCTGGGAAATTCTGGCAGAACCGATACAGACCGTGATGCGTCGTTATGGAGTAGAAAAACCCTACGAAAAGCTCAAGGAGCTGACCCGTGGTCAGACCATCAACGCTGAAGTGTTGAGCGGCTTTATCGACAGTCTGGATATTCCAGAATCAGCCCGCAAAGAACTGCGAGCCTTACGCCCGGAAAATTACATTGGCAACGCCGTCGCCCAGGCCAAAGCCATTTAAGTTCTGCCTGCAAATTTGTAACCGGTCAGGCGATGTGCGCCTGACCGATGTCTTATCGAGGAAATTTCGTGATTGAATCTGTGTTGCCTGCCGATTTTGACCGGCAGCGGTTTTTGCGTGACTACTGGCAGAAAAAGCCTCTATTGATCCGTGCTGGTGAACTGGCGTTTGTTGATCCGATCACCCCCGAAGAACTTGCTGGCCTTGCCTGCGAGGAAGATGTGGAATCCAGATTGATCCAGGTCGACCCGGCACAGGAGACCTGGCAGTTGCGCACCGGCCCCTTTACCGAGGCCGAATTTGAGTCTTTGCCACAGACTCACTACAGCCTGCTGGTGCAGGCGGTGGATCACTGGGTTGATGAGGTCAGTGCCCTGTTGGCTGACTTTGACTTTATCCCCGCCTGGCGCATTGATGATGTCATGGTGAGTTATGCCACTGATGGTGGCAACGCCGGCCCCCACTTTGATTATTATGATGTGTTTCTGATTCAGGGTATGGGGCAAAAGCGCTGGCAAATTGGAGCCAGGTGCAACAGCATGACGCCGCGCCGTGATGAAAGTGGTCTGCGCTTGCTGAAAGACTTTGTGGTTGAACAGGAATGGATCGTCAATCCAGGTGATATTCTTTATCTGCCACCCGGCGTGTCCCACTATGGCGTGGCCATTGGCGACAGCATGACCTATTCCATCGGTTTTCGCGCGCCGGCGCTGGCCGATATTGTCAGTGGCCTGGCCGATCAGATACTTGATGAGCTGACGCAGGATCAGCGTTACGTCGATGCACGCCCGCAGTTGCCTCTGCACCCGGGCGAGATATCGGTGGAAGTGATTCAGCATGTGCGCGACCGGGTATTGGGTCTGCTTGATCAGCCCGGCTCGATTCGCCAGTGGTTTGGTAAAACCATGACCACGCCCAGATACGCCCATGATGAACACGGCGACTGCTGTGACCATGACCACGACCACGATCACAGTCATGATCACGACAGTCCGGGCATCACTGATATCATTACCCTGCGCGACGCCCTCGGCGGCGGCGCAGAAGTGTTCAAGGTGCCCGGATCGCGATATGCCTATGCGGTGGATGACACACATGCCGAACTGTTTGTTGACGGCGAATGTTACCACTGCAATTGGCGGCTGCTGCCCCTGTTACAGGCGCTAAGTACGCCGGGCTACACTGAAGCACTGGATCCTGAGGTCGTGGCCGCCTGCATGGCTGACGAAGAAGCAGCACAGTTGTTACTGACATTGTACAATCGTGGCTGCCTGATCATCGGTTGATGCATCAGGCATGTGCCAAAAACTGGATATGGACACTACTGACCCGGATAACCTATGACTGCCTGTAACCGTGCACATGCCCTGCTCTTCACATTGACTGTGTTTGCTATCATGTTGCTGCCCATGCAAACGCTGGCGCAGAATGACACGGCGGAGCGCGCGGTCATTGAAATCATTGAAATTGAGCATCGTGACCCGGATCGTATTCGCGAACGGGTAAGCGCCGCTGTGGACCCCAGGGGCAGCGTTGGGCTGATCGACGACAAGCTGGTTATTGCCACAACAGTTGCCAATCTCCGCCTGCTCAGGGACATCATTGCCGATGCCGACAGCCCGCCCAGACGGCTGATCGTCGGCGTGGATTTTGCGTATCGTGCTGACGCGGGAGACAGCAACAGCCAGCAGCAGAGTCAGTCCATTGAAGGTGAGCCGCTGGTATTTGTGGGGCGGACAGCTGACGCGGCGCTGACCGGCACAGATAACGCCGAGCCAGCGCCGGTGACCGGCAGCACACCGCGTATCACCATTGCCGCGGAAATAGTCGAGGACAACGCGGCGCTGGTCAATATCAGCCTGGCTAATTTTACCGATCTGGCCGGCAACCATATTGTCCGGGTGCCGCTGGGCACCTGGCAGACCATCGCGCCGCCGGTATCGGCCAGTGATGCCAGTGCCGATACGGATGCGGCTACTGACGCCGTACCTGATGCAGCCCCTGATGCGGCAACCCAGCCAGTCGCCCCGGCAGTAGCTGTCAGAATTGATATTGTACCCTGATGCCAGACCTCCTCCTGCAATCCCTGCCCTATCATCGCGACAGCAGCGATTTGCTCCGCCGTATCGCCGTCCTGCCAGGTGCGGCCTGCCTCGATAGCGGGCTGGGCGATCAGGCGGAAGGCCGCTATGACATCCTGACCTGTCTGCCCACGCAGCAGTTACGCACTGCGCCGTCGGACGGCCATATTGAATATCGTCATCATCACGATCTGACGTGGCGCACCCTAGCGGCTGAGACCTGCATTTTTTCAGCCGCGGAGGCGTTGCTGCGGCAGTCCCCTCCCGATCCGCGCACAACGGCGGAGCTTTCCCATCTGCCCTTTTGTGGTGGTGTGATTGCCTGCTTTGGTTATGAATCTGCATCAGACCGGCAACCGGTGACTGATGACAGTCACGAACTCATGGCAATCCTGCGGCAGACCCCGGTTGCGAGCTGTGGTCTGTATCAATGGGCCGTGGTTGTTGATCATCGGCAGTCGACAACCACGCTGTTTGTTCTGCCTGAATGCCCGGTGTCGATCCGACAACAGGTCGTTGCGCAGGTTCTTGAGCCGGCTCTGCAGATGCGCAACCTGGGCAGTGCGGCTGCGACACAGGATTTCAGTCTGGACAGTGTGTTCAGTGCACAACTGTCCGGAGACCAGTATGAAACCGCTTTTAACCGTCTGATGGCCTATATTGAGGCAGGTGACTGTTACCAGGCCAACCTGGCAATCCCGTTTGTGGCCCGCTACCGGGGCGACCCATTATTGGCCTATCTGCGTTTGCGGCAAGGCAGTCACAGCCCGTTCTCGGCATTTGTTGACGGTGGTGACCACCAGGTTCTGAGCCTGTCACCGGAGCGCTTTGTCTCGGTACACGACCGTCAGGTGATAACCCAGCCCATCAAGGGCACCCGCAAGCGCTCGGCTGACCCGATTGAGGACAGGCAGCGCAGCGATGATTTGCTGTCCAGTGAAAAAGACCGCGCCGAAAATCTGATGATTGTCGACCTGCTGCGCAATGATCTCGGCAGTATCTGTGAAACCGGGTCGGTGCGCACCCGTGACCTGTTCAAGTTGCACAGTTTCTCCCAGGTCCATCATCTGATCAGCACCGTCACTGGCTCCCTGCCTGCGCAGGTCAGCCCGTTTGCTCTGCTCAGACGTTGTTTCCCGGGTGGGTCGATTACCGGCGCCCCCAAGATAAGGGCGATGGAAATTATTGCCGAACTGGAACCGTTGCCGCGCGCAGTTTACTGCGGCAGCGTCGCCTATGTTGACTACCGCGGCAACATGGACAGCAATATCTGCATACGCACCCTGCTGTGTCGTCAGGGCCATATTTTTTGCTGGGGTGGTGGTGGAATTGTCGCCGACTCAGTGATGGCGCATGAATACCAGGAAGCCTACGACAAGGTATCTGCCCTGCTTGACCTGGTATCCGCGCAGTCTGACTTACAGGGCTAACGTTCTGACACTGGCCTTGATAAATTCCTGTTTCAGTTCTTCATACTCGTGCACTGCCGGAAACTGCGGAAACTCGCGGATCACGTTGGCAGGCGCGCGGAACAGGATGCCCGCCTCGGCTTCGGACAGCATGGTGGTATCGTTGTAGGAATCGCCAGCGGCAATCACCCGGTACTTGAGACCATGGAACGCTTTCACGGATTCACGCTTCGGGTCTTTCTGGCGAAGATGGTAGTTGACAATCATGCCATTATCGTCGGTTTCCAGACGATGGCAGAACAATGTCGGAAAGCCCAGTTGGCGCATCAGTGGTTGAGCAAATTCATAGTAGGTGTCAGACAGAATGACAACCTGAAAGCGCTCCCGCAGCCAGTCAACAAATTCCCGGGCGCCGGGCATTGGCGCCATGCCGGAGATGACCGCCTGGATATCAGGCAAACCGAGTTTGTGCTCGCGCAGAATGCTTAGGCGCTGCTGCATCAGTACATCATAGTCCGGTATATCGCGTGTGGTTGCCCGCAGCGCTTCAATACCAGTGCGTTCCGCAAAATCAATCCAGATTTCCGGAATCAGCACACCTTCTAGATCCAGACAGGCGATCTCCACGCAAAATACCTCTCGACAATTCTCATCAGTTCAATTGACGGACAACGGTGTTGTCCGGGCAAGGCGCCAATTTTATAGGTACCACGCCTGACATACCAGCATCCAGGACCCGACGACAGACAAAAACGTGCAAGCCATGGCGTTGCGACCTACAATACCGCATCAAAATGCCCAATCGCTGTCCGTCGGGCTGACACAGAAATGAAGGTTATACATGATAAATGCCGAAAATATTGTTGAAATAAATAAGCAATTCGAAAGTATGGAGCCAAAGGAAATACTGCAGCAAGTGTTGGCGGATATTCCCAATATCGCCATCTCTTTCAGTGGTGCCGAAGACGTGGCGCTGGTTGTCATGGCCTGGAAAATAAAAAAGGATATCCAGGTATTCACGCTGGATACAGGGCGTCTGCATGCGGAAACCTATCGGTTTATTGACAAGGTCAGACAGGATTATGATCTCAATCTGAACATCCTTAATCCCGACACTGATGCCATTCAGCAGTTGACCACAAGCAAAGGCCTGTTCAGCTTCTATCAGGACGGCCACGCGGAGTGCTGTTCGATTCGCAAGACTGAACCACTGCGTCGACAATTAGCCACTGTGGATGCCTGGATAACCGGGCAACGCAAAGACCAGAGCCCGACGCGCACGGATGTACCACTGGCCCAGCTGGACACCGGCTTTGCCGCGCCCGGGAAAACCCTGCTGAAGTTCAATCCCTTTGCCAATTGGCGATCAAAGGATGTCTGGGATTATATTCGCATGTTTGATCTGCCCTACAACCCGCTGCATGACCAGGGTTATGTGAGCATCGGTTGTCAACCCTGCACCAGACCCATAGGTCCCAATCAGCATGAACGTGAAGGCAGGTGGTGGTGGGAAGAAGCCACGGCCAAGGAGTGTGGCTTGCACCGGGTCAACATTATTGAATGATCGCCGGGACAGATGTGAGCTCGGGAAGCACGGTATTGGCAAACAGCAAATCCATGTCTGATTGCGTCTGGCAACGAATGACCTGTTCAACGCTCGGGCCGGACTGATGACCGGCAAACATGCGCATGAAGTCGACCATATAGGCTCGCAACAGCGTGCCGCGCCGGAAGCCGATGCGGGTAATGCTGTAGTCGAACAGCTCGCTGGCATTCAGTGCGACCAGATCGTTGTCCCGGCTCGGGTCGTAAGCCATGTTGGCAATGATGCCAACACCCAGGCCCAGCCGTACATAGGTTTTGATCACATCAGCGTCAGCAGCGGTAAACACCACCCTGGGATTAAGCCCCGCACCGGCAAACGCATCGTCAAAACGTGCGCGACCGGTAAAGCCCGCCACATAGGTTACCAGCGGGTAGGCAGCGACATCTGCCAGTGTCAGTCGGTCCAGTTGCGCCAATGGATGTCCGCTTGGAACCAGCACTGACCGGTTCCAGCGGTAACAGGGCATCATTAGCAGATCGCTGAATTTGTCTATGGCTTCGGTGGCTATGGCAAAGTCTGCTGCACCTTTGGCTGCCATTTCCGCTATCTGGTGGGGCGTGCCCTGATACAGTTGCAGGGAAACATCAGGGTACTTGTTGATAAATGCCGAAATGACCGGTGGCAGCACATAACGGCTTTGCGTATGGGTGGTCGCAATCGCCAGGCTGCCAGCATTTTCATCACCGAATTCCGCCGCCAGACTGCTGATGTTGTCAGTCTTCTGCAGTACTTCGCCAGCCATTTCCACAATCGCCTGGCCAGCCTCGCTCATGCCTGCCAGATGTTTGCCGTTACGCAGGAATATCTTGACCCCCAGTTCTTCTTCCAGCGCCAGGATCTGCTTGCTCATGCCCGACTGGGAGGTGAACAGGCGCTGAGCGGCGGCCGATACGTTGAAGTTCTGTCGGGACACTTCCCAGATGTAACGTAGTTGCTGCAGCTTCATGACTATTCCTGTTTTGGGCCGGACCCTGTGGCCGACGCAATGTCTGTTCGACGGTTTTCATTGGCCACGCCATGCGGGACATGCCCGGTAGCAACATGATGGCGGGCAGAATCACAATGACCTTCCTGGTCGTCAAAAAAGACATCAGCGTCGAACGCCTTGAGAAATACGCCTTTATCCATACCCCCCAGAAACAGTGATTCGTCAATGCGAATATTCCAGGCTCGCAGCGTGCGGACGACGCGTTCATGGGCCGGTGCCGAGCGCGCAGTCACAAGACAGGTTCTGATAGGGGATTCGCCAGGTGCAAACTCCATCTGCAACTGTTGCAGTGCCGCCAGGAAAGGCTTGAATGGCCCGCCGGACAGGGGTTGATTGGCAGACTGCTTCTCGCTGCGCGCGAATGCCTCAAGACCTTCGCTTTTGTAGATACGCTCCGCTTCGTCGGAAAACAGCACTGCATCGCCGTCAAAGGCAAACTTGACGCGATCATCGCTGGCCATGGTTGTGGCCGAGGGGAGAATCGTTGCCGCAGCAACTCCCTGCTCCAGTGCATGTCGAACATCGGCGCCGTCCATGGACAGGAACAGATGGCTGTTAAAAGCGGAAATATAACGATACGGACTGGCACCACCGGAGAATGCCGCGCGGGTGATAGACAGGCCGTAGTGTTCAATGGAGTTGAAGATGCGCAGGCCGGTATCAGCGCTGTTTCTGGACAGCAGAATGACTTCAACACGCTGGGTGTTTAATTGCGTATTGAGATGCAGCAGTTTCTTCACCAGGCTGAAGGCGCCACCTGGCTGAAGCGGTTCGCTTTCATGGGCTATCTGATACTGTTGATACGCTTCCAGCCCCTGCTCTTCGTAAACACGATGGCTCTCGTCAAGGTCAAACAGGGCGCGCGACGATATGGCAATCACCAGTTTGTCGATATTTTTGTTGTCAGACATGCAGCATATCCTGTGTGGCGCTGGTATTTCAGCGCTGGCGGGGTAGAATTCTACGCTGGATTCGATGTACAGGCAAAGCGGCCTGAAAAAGGAAAAACCACCATGCAATCGCAGTATCCGGGACCTGGCACGTCACCACGAAAAGCCCTGGTTTTATCAGGCGGCGGCGCTCGGGCTGCCTATCAGGTGGGCGCATTGCGAGGTATCGCAACGGTATTGGGCAAGGATGCCGCCAACCCCTTCGCCATCATCTCCGGCACGTCAGCGGGCGCACTCAACGCGATCGGTATTGCCACCCAGGCGCACAAATTTCGAACCGGTATTCGTATGCTGGAGTATGTCTGGGGCAACATGCGCAGCGATCAGGTTTACCAGCTTGATTCCGTCGGCCTGATCAGCAGTGCATCAAACTGGGTGTTCTCGGTGCTGTCGAATCGCCGCCGGCGTACGCCAGCGTCGTTGCTTGACAACTCTCCACTGGAAACCCTGTTGCAGGAGGTCCTGCGCCTGGAGCGCATCAACAGCAACATGTCCGCCGGTTACCTGGACAGTCTGGTGGTTACAGCATCGGGCTACACCAGTGGTGAGTCAGTGTCGTTTTTTCAAAGTACCCAGGACATACCCAACTGGCACCGGCCGCACCGGGTCGGTATCCGCACCGATCTGCGCCACCGACATTTGCTGGCGTCTACTGCCATACCCACGTTATTTCCGGCCGTGCGCATAAACCGTGAATTCTTTGGCGACGGAGCCATCCGCCAGCTGGCGCCACTAAGTCCTGCCATACACATGGGAGCGCAGAAGATCCTTGCCATTGGTGTCAGTGGCGCGGGTACCCGACGCCCCGCCAAGGGTGATCAGGTCAATCACCCTTCCCTGTCCCAGATCATTGGTCACGTGCTGAACAGTGCATTTGTGGACACGCTGGAAAGTGATATGGCAGTCCTGCGCCGCTACAATGCCATGATTCCCAAGTGCAGTCCGTCAGCGGAACTGGATGTGCGCCCCATCGAGCTGCTGGATATCACTCCCAGCCTGGATCTCAACCGGATTGCCGAAGACCACTATAGCTCCCTGCCCCGCTCTATCAGACTGTTTATCCGCGACACCAACGCCAGTTCCATTGCCAGTCTGTTAATGTTTGAAAAAGACTATTGTCAGGCACTCATGGATCTGGGCATCGCTGATGCCATGGCCAAACGTGAACAGATCCGGGCGTTTTTTCATAACTGAAAGAATTGGCGGATTATGTCATGACAGTGACACTGTAGTTGCACTAGACTTGCAGCATTCATTTTATTAAGGGATTGTAAAAATATGAAGGTCACGATTTTTGGCACCGGTTACGTTGGGCTGGTTTCAGGAACCTGTCTTGCGGATTCGGGGCATCAAGTCATGTGCATGGACGTCGACGCCGACAAAATCGCAGGTCTGCGCCAGGGTGTCATCCCCATATACGAACCGGGCCTGGAAGCAATGGTTGCCGAAAACAGTAAGCTGGGAAATCTGCATTTTACCGCTGATGCTGCCGAGGCTGTCGCTTTTGCTGACCTGCTTTTCATTGCTGTCGGCACACCGCCGGATGAAGATGGATCTGCCGATCTGAAATATGTGCTGGCAGTTGCTTCCGAGATCGGGCGTTTGATGAACGGCAACAAAACCATCATAACCAAGTCAACGGTCCCCGTTGGTACGTCCGAGAAAGTGCGTGATGCGGCACAGAAACAACTGGACGCACGTAACTCGCAGCTGACCGTGCGCATCGCGTCAAACCCGGAGTTTCTCAAGGAAGGTGCGGCAATTCATGATTTCATGAAACCTGATCGTATTGTGGTTGGCACGGATTCGGCACAGGTTCGTAAGCAGATGACCGAGTTATATGCGCCGTTCAACCGTAACTCGGACCGCATGATTGTCATGGATATCCGCGCCGCCGAACTGACCAAGTATGCTGCCAACGCCATGCTGGCTACCAAAATCAGTTTTATGAACGAGATTGCCAATCTTGCTGAGTTGCTGGGTGCAGATATTGAGCAGGTGCGGCACGGCATTGGCTCTGATCCACGCATCGGCTATCAGTTTATCTATCCTGGCATCGGCTATGGTGGCTCCTGTTTCCCCAAGGATGTGCAGGCTCTGGAGCGTACCGGTCGCGAAAATGGTATGGAAATGAGTATTCTGCAGGCAGTGGAAACTGTCAACAATCGCCAGAAACAACGCCTGGTGCAGCTGATCAGGCAGCACTATCAGGATGACCTGCAAGGCAAAACTTTTGCCATGTGGGGATTGTCATTTAAACCCAAAACCGATGACATGCGCGAAGCGCCAAGCCGTGTAATCATGGAAGCCCTGTGGGACGCCGGTGCCATCGTACAGGCTTATGACCCGGAAGCCATGCAGGAAGTCGAGCGCCTCTACGGTCAGCGTAACGATCTGCGCCTGGTGGGCACTCGTGATGCCGCATTGGTGGGTGCTGATGCCTTGATTGTGTGTACCGAGTGGCAGCATTTCCGCGCAGCCAGCTTTGATTGGCTGGCTGAATCGCTGAACGACAAAGTCATATTTGATGGCCGCAATGTCTATGATCCGGAAACCGTCAAGGATGCCGGACTCACTTATTACGCCATAGGTCGTGGGGCATCGCTGCGCCGCTGACTATTCACCGGTAACCTGGTGATCCAGATGGGCCACCAGGTCAGTGGGTAAATCCAGTCGGTGAGCCAGCGCCTGCAGATATGCCCGCTCTGCCGGATGATCAACATCCAGGACTGAACGGGAAACCAGATAGACTTCTGCCGCCTGTTCGATGCCATGCACCTGACTGGCAATCTGCGACATATCAGCGGGCTGCCGTAGCGCGTCGAATACAAAGCCTTTGCTCTCCGAGTCCAGGGACATTTTTTCCACCTGCTCAAAGATGTGAGTCTGTTCCTTCGCATCAATATGGCCGTCGGCTTTGGCGGCGGCAATCATCGCCATCACCAGCGTCAGCGCAAAGTTATCGCCACTACCCTTGGTTGCCGCCTGTTGCGGCAGAAAACGTGCATCAACGTGCCGCATGTCCTGTTCAGTTGCGACCGGTGCTGTTGCGACGTGTTTGCCCTGTTGCCAGTTCTGGTAGGCTTTGAATGCCAGCGCGCCGGCGGCAGCGGCACCCCCATAGGCCAGCAGGCCACCGCCCATCTTCCTGACTTTTTTATTGCCGACCAATAAGCCCAGCACGCCACCGGCGACGGCACCCTTGGCAAATCCGCCGCCGCTACCTGGCGCTTTGCCAGTGCCCTGTGGAGTGCCGGTATTACCACCCATGAACTGTTCCAGGAACCTGTTGGCGTCTATCATCGTGACCTCGCAAAGTGTGGTTTCAGCTCTGGATTGTATCCAAACAATGGCGTCTCACCAAGTACTTGTCGCCTGCGTGCGAAGTGCTTTTAAAGCTTGCGAACCCGGAAAGAGCGACCTTTCAATTTGCCGGTGGTCAGTTTCTGTTGTGCCAGCCTGGCAATTTCCTGGCGCACCGCAACATAGGCGCTGTTGTCGGTGACATTGATTTTACCGATCTGCGCAAAGGTAATTTCAGCACCATTGGTCAATGCGCCAACGATATCGCCCGGCCGCAGTTTCTGCTTTTTACCGCCATCAATCTGCAGGGTTTGCATTGCCGGATACGGCGTTTTTATATCGAGCAAAGACAGACTGGGCAATGGCTGTGGATGTCTGACCGGGTCACCTGGTACTTCCAGCCTGGTAATTTTATGTGCATCAGACTCATCAAACAGGGTACAGGCCAGACCTTTGCTGCCGGCCCTGCCAGTGCGGCCGATACGATGTACATGGGTGTCACTGTCCCGGGCCGGGTGATAATTGACGACCAGGTCCAGTGCGTCAATGTCCAGCCCGCGGGCGGCGACGTCGGTGGCTACCAGAACAGAAACACTGTTGTTGCTGAACAGTATCAGGGTTCGGTCACGGTCGCGTTGTTCCATGTCTCCGTGCAGGGCAAGTGCACTGAAGTTGTGGCGCTGAAGCTGCTGACAGACATCATCGACATCGCGCTTGGTGGTGCAGAATACCAGCGCCGACTCAGGACGAATGTCCTGTAGCAGCAAGCGCAGCGCCGTCAGTCGATCAAGATCAGCGCCCACTTTATAAAATCGCTGGTCGATTTTCGACAGACCTTCATCAGCCTTCACTTCCAGCATAACCGGATCGCGCATCATGCCTTTGGCTATACGCTGCATATCTTCGGCAAACGTCGCACTGAACAGCAAGGTCTGACGCGAAGCCGGAATATGCGCAACAATGGCTTCCAGAGAGTCCTGAAAGCCCATTTCCAGCATGCGGTCAGCTTCGTCCAGCACCAGCGTATCCACATCATCCAGTTTGAGTGTGCCCTTGCGCAGATGATCTTCTATTCGGCCAGGTGTACCGACAATGATATGCGCGCCATGTTCCAGAGAGCCAATCTGAGGCCCGATAGCTGCGCCGCCACATAATGTCAGCACTTTGACATTGTGCAGTCCGCGTCCCAACTTGCGTATTTCGACGGCCACCTGATCTGCCAGCTCCCGCGTCGGGCACAGCACCAGGGTCTGGATGCGGAAGCGTTTAACATCCAGCTTCTGCAACAGACCCAGCCCGAATGCGGCGGTTTTGCCCGATCCGGTCTTGCCCTGTCCGATGACATCAAGACCGGCAAGTACCGGTGGCAGACTCAGCGTCTGGATCGGGGTCATCTGCGCATAGCCGAGGGTCTCAAGATTGGCAAACAGCTCAGGCTTGAGATGCAGGGAGGCGAAATCAGTTGCTGGCATATTATTCAACAGCGCGCTCGATCGCGGAAATCCACGCGGGCCGGCTCTGGTTGCGATCAAGATAGGCTTCCAGCGTCGGATAGTCTGCCGACACCCCGAGCCGCCTGGCCATCGATATCATGTAGCTGATGCCAATATCGGCGGCACTGAAGGTATCACCGAGGATAAACTCATTGCCTGCCAGCTGTTCGGCAATATGATTCATGTGCAAAGCAATTTCCTTGTCACTGAAGCCCTGCAGAAATTCATGCGGCTGGCCGCTACGCATCAACAGCATGCGAATCAGTAAAGGTGTGAAAACCGACCCCTCAGGATAATGAAGCCAGCGGGTAAATGTGCCCCACTGCTTCAGATCCGCACGGGACGGTGAGAATTTGTTGTCTTGATCAAACTTCTCCAGCAGGTAGGACGTGATGGCCCCCGATTCGGACACAATCAAGCCGTCGTCATCAATAACGGGTGACTTGCCCAGTGGATGTATCTGCTTCAGGTCATCAAGCGCGCGCATGGTCTTCGGGTCGCGATGATACACTTTCAGTTCGTAGTCGACGCCGAGCTCTTCCAGCAGCCAGACTGTGAAAATTGAACGCCCGATGCGCAAATGGTGCAATGTTATCATGATGATTCTCCTGAATCAGACGTTAAAAAAATCGCGGTACCAACGTACAAAATTGTCTATACCCTGTTGCACAGGGGTTGCTGGTCGATAGTCCATATCTTCAACCAGATCGTCAACATTGGCAAAAGTCGCGGGCACATCACCAGCCTGAATTGGCAACATGATTTTGTCGATGGGCCTGCCGACGGCGCTCTCAATGGCTTCAATAAAATCCATCAGTTTCACTGGATTGTTGTTGCCGATATTGTAGATCTTGAACGGCGCCGACGAGGACCCCGGATCCGGCTGGTTTGCATTCCACCGTGCGTTGACCTGTGCGGGGTTGTCAATGACCCGCACCAGGCCCTCAACAATGTCATCTATGTAGGTAAAGTCGCGCAGCATCTCGCCATTGTTGAATACCTTGATGGGCTCACCTGCCAGGGCAGCCTTGGTAAACAGGAACAAGGCCATATCCGGGCGTCCCCATGGGCCGTATACCGTGAAAAAGCGCAAACCTGTGGTGCGCAGTCCAAACAGGTGCGAATAGGTGTGCGCCATCAGTTCATTGGACTTTTTGCTGGCGGCATAGAGGCTGATGGGATGATCGACATTATCATGGGTAGAAAATGGCAGGCTTTCATTGAGTCCGTAAACGGATGAACTGGAGGCATAACACAGATTGCTGACGCCGTGGTGTCGACAGGCTTCCAGAATATTGAGGAACCCGACAATATTGGCGTCTACATAAGCGCGAGGATTCTCCAGAGAGTAGCGCACCCCGGCCTGAGCGGCCAGGTTGCAGACTGCATCAAATCGCTCTGCCTCGAACAGCGACTGGATCGCAGCGCTGTCTTCCAACTGCATACGGATAAAGCGATAACCAGGTAATGTTTTTGATTGCAGCATTGTATTAAATGGAATGTCTGCTTCCGTGATGCCTGCACGCGCCAGCCGGCCATATTTGACTCGCGGGTCATAATAGTCGTTGATGCTGTCCAGACCGACTACTTCGTCGCCTCTGGCAAGCAGGCGCTGCGCGAGGTGAGACCCTATAAAACCTGCCGTCCCTGTTATCAGAATTTTCATGTCAGTCCTCAAAGTATCGTGTCAGCCTGTTGCCGCGAATCGTACGAGAGCGCTGGCATCCTCGCCAGATACTGATGCCAGCGACAATGCCGATCATGTCCGCAACCACATCACCCAGACTCATGCTGCGACCGGGAACAATGGCTTGGAAGAGCTCGGTAAACCCTGCAAAAAGCAATAAATACAACATTATATTTGAGTATTTTAAAGTGATATACCATGCCCTGCAGCTCAGAAAAGCGCATAGCAAAAACAGTAAGGTGTGGACGACCTTGTCCACAGCAAGACCGCTTTCGGCCGAGTCGGAAACTGGCCATGGCCACCAGCTGTTTTTCCAGTTTCGCAAGGCGTCCAGCGCTGGTTCGGCAATCGACACCATGGCAGAAATAGCCGGACCTGGCAGCAGCAAGACCACGCTTGTGATGATCAGGGCCAGCCAGGCAGCACGTCGATGCTGCGCTATATCACCTGCATTAAGTAACTGTCTCTGGCCCAACGTTGTCACATCCACTGTCAATTCCGGCTACGGTTTTGGGCGCAGCCACTACCCGCCGGTCATGATACACCAGGTCGGTTACACAATGATGTCAGATTTCCGGGATTCGTGCCGCAGCCCAGCTTTGGTGTGCCATCCCGGTTATATCATTGAGCAGCGTCTGTTCAACCGTTTCCGGATTACCTGGCTCCAGCGGATCATAATGGAAGATGTAGAGCCGGGATGCGAACTGCTCAAACGGTAATGACGCCTCGCCAAAGCGCTCGCCATTGCCTGCCGTACTGACCACTACGCCGTGGCCCCAATCCTGGCCACTGTCGTTGTTCGGATTGTAGAAATACACGCGCATGACCTGCTCTGGATCCAGGCCAACACGCTGGATGGTGATGGCGTGCCAGCCAATAAAACGACCGGCTGTATCTGTCACGGCAATGCCGGCAGGCTGTGGGTGAATGACGGGCTGGTTATCATTGAAATACGGATGATAAGACGCATAGAAATAACGCAGAAAATCGTCAAAGTTCTGCAACTGACCGGAGGCTATGTCAACTGCAATGCGGAAGCCCCGGCCGGTCCACCAGCCGTGGAATTCCGGGTTGATCCAGCGATGCGGATCTTCGTCACGGCCGACGCAGCGCCTCCCCATTTCCGCGTATATGCGGTCCAGGTGTGGCACCACCAGCAACGACACCGGATCAAGGTCAAGTACCAGCCCGGAGGCCAGTCCGGCCTGGCTGTCACGCGAGGAAATGGGCTGGCCTTCAAAATGCATGACAATTTCATCATCACGCGCGGCCCAGACCACCATCTGCAACAGATAGTCGGGGTCATTGTACGCCCACATCGACAACGCCCTGGCTGACTGGCAGGTCGGGTTGTTGCCCTGCCCCACGCCCAGCGGCAGACCGAGCATACACAGCACACCCTCGAGCAGGCGCACGTGGGGTGGCTGCGTCTCACCGTAGGCAAGTTTGAGTCTGTCCTGTGCCACCGGGTTGAGGTTCAGTGCCAGTTGCCGCCAAAGTGCGGGCGCCACTGGCGACTGATACAGGATACCGCGTTCCAGCAGCAGGGTAAGACCATACAGCGCCTGTGCCGTCTCTGCATGAATAGCCTGATCAATCAGCGCCAGCACCAGCGGGCGATAGCACATCAGGCATTCACGCCCGGTGCTCGACAGTCCCAGCGCATCATGAATCAGGTGGGCCAGCGCATCGTCAGCACACAGGTGCCGGAGCAGAACCACATGGTATGAAGAAACCAGCCCGGTATCATGCATTGCCCTCGACATACCGGTGGCTTCGGATTGCAGCGTGCCCTGGTCCATGCGTTCAAGCCGCTCCAGATAAATGCCCAGGCCTGGATCTTCGCGACTGGCTTCGGTGGGCCCGAACAGCGCACTGACCAGGCGGTCTGCGCCCTGCCCGCTGCTGCGAAATTCGATATCAGGGTTTGCCTGGCAGACGGCAATCTGGGTAACCATCTGTTTGACGGTATCCACCTGGATGGGGCGCTGCTTCAGTACCCGCCAGATTTCCTCGATCAAACTGTCAATGATATGTTCGTAACCAATCCGATCGGCCAGGTGACGCAGCAAATGGTCAGGGATAACGGCAGCGCGCCCCTGAGCGGTCCGCTGAGCCTCACTGACGCCCTGAAACATCAGTTCCAGATTCAGTGCCAGTACCTGTGTCAGGAAGTGGTGAGCCTGCACCGATGATATTGATGCAGGCACATAATCGCCACGGGCCACTGCCAGTAAGCGCAGCTCACTCATGGCTTCCAGCACCAGCACGTCAGGGTCCCGGGTCTGAAAGGCATGTTGTGTCAGCGAGGCCACCAGAATGTCCGGATTGCCCCAGTCAGTGCCCAGGAAAACGCCGCTTTCATCCATCTGCTGCGCTCTTTGTTCCAGAGCCTCACAGCCACCGGGTTGCATCAGAATACGCCGCGCTGTATCCAGAACGCGGCGTATCTTCAGGGTCTTGCTTAACGCCGGCGTGTCCGCCAGCACCTGCAGTGCTTGATCCATGCGCGGCAGCAAATCTGCCAGTTGCGTGTCAGACATAAAAATCCAGTTCTTCCTGTTTTTTCAGCAGATCACGCATTGTGTACGGATCATCACCAGTGAAATAGATCAGCCCCCAGTGAGTCCCGAATGCCGTGCGTTTGGTCACCGTCTCTTCCAGTGGCTGAGTCAATTCATGAGACTCGAAATAGGGATGATCTTCGGTCTCCTCGGGCAGCTCCATACGACTGACCACCCGGCGCCGGGGGTAAACACCAAAGCAGCCTGCGTGACATTTGGCATCCTCAATTTCCCTAGGGAAGAATTCGGTGATCTCTTCCTCTGTGGTCTTGGGGTCGAAGGACACAATCAGTGCCTGATAGGCATTAAAGCCGTAAACCCGTTCCAGCAGTTCAAAAACCTTGAAGCCCGGTGGTCGATAGGCAACCTCGCCAAAGTACATTTCGTTGTCGCTGGTGACAAAGTATTCGGGGTGCACAAAGCCGAACTGGATATCAAAGGTCTTGATCAGCTTTTCAACCTGCTGGACGATCTGCGGCCGGTATTTCTCCAGATCGGGTGTTGCCGGCACGAACACGGAATAACCCAGCGTCACGTATTCGGAAATGTTCAAAAACCGGATTTTGCCATCATGAATCCAGGCCTCAACGGCAAACTCCCAGCCATCCAGATGACTTTCCATCAATATCGGGAATTCCTCATCAGGTATCGCATAGACATCGTCAGGCGTTCTGACCACCCGATGCCCCAGGCAACCGGCCTTGTCGAAGGCCTTGAGGTGTATCGGGTCGTTGGGGTCGCCATCCAGTTTCAGCAAGGTCTGATTGACCCGTTTCAGGAAGCGGACAACATCCTCTTTCTCGTGGGCCTCTTCGAAAATGCCCACGCGGATGCCACCGAGCTGTGCCCGACGTTTCATCAGGGACTTGTCGCGAAACAGAATGGACTGCCCGAACAGGCGCGGATTATCCATCAGCACCGCATTGATCGCCCCCGCCCATTCAACGGTTTCCTCAAACAGGGGAATGGCCACATCGACGCCTTTCTCCTGCAACATCTGGGCGATTTCCATGGAGCGATCATTCAGACGCTCAAAATTCCAAGGGATATAGGGGATGCCGTGTTTATCACAATACTCCTGAGCCCAGTCAGGCGCGACCACGACATAGCGCCGGTCAAAGCCCTCCGCTGCCTCCACGGCTGCCAGACTCCAACCCAATAATGCTACGTAACCTTTACTCGTATCTTTTTTCATTTATTGCTCCTGTCAGGAAATGCCTATACTGGAGTTGATACATGCTAACATTTCTGCCGCACAACTTCACGGCGGTGTCCGGGCCCGGCAATTACGGTACCGGTTTGCTCTGGCACAGCATAGCTCTTACAATACCCGTTCTGCCTGTTTCAGCTTTGAGAGATCGTCATGCCCGTGAGCCTTAAGACCCCCGACGAGATAGAAAAAATGCGTATCGCCGGCCGCCTGGCCGCCGATGTACTTGAGATGATTGGACCCCATGTGGTGCCGGGTATCAGCACCGGTGAGCTGGACCGAATCTGCCATGACTACATCGTCAATGTGCAGCACGCCATCCCGGCGCCACTGAATTACAACGGGTTTCCGAAATCGATCTGCACATCCCTGAACCAGGTGGTTTGCCATGGCATACCAAACGACTCCAAGGTTCTGAAAAGCGGCGATATTCTCAATATAGACATCACTGTCATCAAAGACGGGTATCACGGTGATACCAGCAAAATGTTTTTGGTCGGCGAGGTTGCTCCGCACGCCAGCCGGCTGGTCAGGGTGACCCAGGAATGCCTGTACAAGGCCATTGAAATAGTGCGCCCGGGTGTGCAACTCGGTGACATCGGACACATCATTCAGACGCACGCCGAGGCCAACAACTATTCGGTCGTGCGTGAATATTGTGGCCACGGCATTGGCCGGGTGTTTCATGAAGATCCCCAGGTCCTGCACTACGGCAAGCCCGGAACCGGCTTGACCCTGGACGAAGGCATGACCTTTACCATTGAGCCGATGATCAACCTGGGCGAGCGTCATACCAAACTGTCCAAGGCCGATGGCTGGACCGTCACCACACGCGATCGCCGTCTGTCGGCGCAGTGGGAGCACACCATGGCCGTCACTTCGACCGGCGTCGAAGTGCTCACCCGCCGCCCTGATGAATCATTCTGAGGCAGGTTGCACCAGCAAGGCATCACCCCGTTTTCCTGAGGTAGTTATTGATGAGTGAAATCAAAGTGGTCGATGTCGACAACCCGACAGATACGCAACTGTTTGACCCGGCCATATTTGAGCAGCGTCTGCAAACCGACGATTCCGCCGTTCAGGTATTCAGGGATGCTCTTACGCACGCGCAACAGGAGCTGGATTCGCGCTACCGCGCCGGCGCGGATATCAGGTCGCTGGTCCTCGGTCGCGCGTGGTTTATGGATCAGATTCTGCAAAGGGCCTGGGCACAGTTTGACTGGGTCAACGCCGATCAGCTGAGCCTGCTGGCGGTTGGTGGATACGGCCGTGGGGAACTGCATCCGCACTCGGACATTGATCTGTTGTTCCTGATGCGCGAGGACCAGGCTGCCGCCAACCGTAACGCGCTCAGCGGCTTTTTTGCCTTTCTCTGGGACATCAATCTGGAAATTGGCCAAAGCGTACGTACCATCGCCCAGTGCCGGGATGAGGCGGTCAAGGACATTACTGTGACCACCAGTCTGATGGAATCACGTACCATTATCGGACCCGCACATGATCCGGACTGCCTGCGGGAAGAGATGATTCGGGTTACCCAGGCTGACGATGTGTGGCCGGCCCGTGAGTTTTTTACTGCCAAGCGCGACGAACAGATTGCCCGTCACAACAAATACTATGATATCGACTACGCGCTGGAACCAAACGTCAAGACCTCACCCGGTGGTCTGCGCGACATCCAGACCATCGGCTGGATTGCCAAGCGGCATTATGATGCCAACAATCTGGCGGATCTGGTTAAACTGGGATTCCTGCTGCCTTCAGAATATGAACAGCTGATAAAGGGTGAAAAACTGTTATGGAAACTGCGCTACGGTCTGCATTTGCTGGCCGGGCGCAAAGAAGATCGCCTGTTGTTCGACAAACAGCGCGAGCTCGCCGCCATGTTTGGTTATCAGGATGATGATAAAAGCCTGGCCGTGGAAAAGCTGATGCAGGAGTACTATCGGGCAGTTGCTACATTGCGTGAGCTCAATGACATGCTGTTGCAGTTGTTTGACGAGGCAATCCTGCGCGCCGGTGAAAACGTCGAAGTGACCGAGATCAACAACCGCTTTCAGGTACGCAATCGCTATATTGAAGTACGCAATGGCGATGTCTTCAAGCGTTTTCCGTTTGCATTGATGGAAATCTTCGTGTTGATGGCGCAGAACCCGGAAATCAAAGGTGTGCGTGCCTCCACGATCCGTCTGATCCGGGAAAACCGGTCACTGATTGACGACCAGTTCCGGCATGATATACGCAACACCTCACTGTTCATGGAGTTGTTGCGCTCGCCCCACGATCTGACTTCGCAATTGCGGCGTATGGCACGTTATGGTGTGCTGGGACGATACCTGCCCGAATTTGGCGCCATTACCGGCAAGATGCAACACGACCTGTTTCATATTTACACGGTTGATGCGCACACACTGCAGGTGGTGGAGAATATGCGGCGCTTCCGGCTGCCAGAGGCAGAAGACAACTTCCCGATTGCCGCCCATATCGTCAACAAATTGCCGAAAATCGAATTGTTGTATATTGCCGGTCTTTATCATGATATTGCCAAGGGCCGTGGCGGTGATCATTCAACACTGGGCATGGAAGACGCCACACTGTTCTGTCAGCGCCACCATTTGAGTGCCTGGGATGCCAAACTGGTGTCCTGGCTTATTGGCAAGCATCTGCTGATGTCCATGACCGCCCAGCGCAAGGATATTTCCGACCCGGAAGTCATCCACGATTTTGCCCTGGAGGTCGGTGACAAACTGCACCTGGATTATCTTTACGCGCTCACGGTTGCCGACATCAATGCCACCAATCCGACACTGTGGAATGCCTGGCGCGCGTCGCTGTTGCGACAGTTGTACATGAATACCAAAAAAGCATTGCGTCGTGGACTGGAAAACCCCATTGATCGTGCCGACCGGATCAAGGACAAACAGGAAAGTGCCCTGGATAAGCTTCATGCCAAGGGTATTGCTGACGCCGACGTGCTGGCGATCTGGGAAAACACCGACGATGAGTATTTTGTGCGTGAGTCAGCCGCCAATATTGTCTGGCACACTGAATCAATCGCCAGGCACAAGGCATCGTCGACGGCAGATGAAACGCTGGTTCTGGTTCAGGACACAACAGATACGCTGGCTGAAGGTGCTACGCATATATTCATTTATACAGTAAACCGCAATCACCTGTTTGCCGGTAGTGCTGCAGCCATGGAGCAATTGGGCCTGAACATTCAGGACGCACGAATTTTCACGTCGAGCAAAAACTATTGCATGAATACCTATTCAGTACTGGAAAGTGACGGTACTTCCATCGGTGACAATCCGCGCCGCATTGATGAAATCAAGAAAGTGCTGAGCCGATACCTGGCCGAGCCGTCCGCCCACCTGCGCGTCGCCAAAAAACGCGCATCGCGCAAACTTCAGCATTTTGGCCAACAGGTGGAAATGGATATCATCAACAAGGAAGGACAGCCGTGGTCCACTCTGGAGCTCAACTGCATTGACAAACCCGGTATTCTCGCGGCGATTGGCAAAGTGTTCGCGGAACAGGACATACAGTTGCTCAACGCCCGTATTGCCACACTGGGTGAACGCGTAGAGGACCTGTTCTTTATCGCCGATGCCAATGACCAGGCCATTACCGATGCGGCTCAGATCGAGCGTCTGCAGCTTGCCCTGTCCCAGGAACTGGCGGCCTGAATCGATGATTACCCTGTATGGTATCAGCAACTGCGACACCCTCCGAAAAACCGGCAAGTGGCTGGATGCCCGAGGACTGCAATGGACCTTGCATGACTACCGCAAGCACGGCATTGATCATGCACTGGCCACTGACCTGCTCGCTGCATTTGGCAGTGAACGGCTGATCAATAAACGCGGCACCACCTGGCGACAACTTGATGCCGAAGCGCAGGCCCGAATCACCGACCCGGCATTGACGGTCGCACTGATGCGGGCGCATCCGGCGATCATCAAGCGACCGATCGCCCACAGCGACACGCACGGCTGGGTCCTCGGCTACCCGGAGCTGACAGCATTGTTTGACTAACATTGGCAGATGCCGCCATCAGCCATCCTGCACTCGGCGTCTGAACCAGACCAGATACAACAGCATATTCCAAGGAGACATTGTCAATTATGAGTACAGCGCAACTGCACAGTTTTGGACTGGGTATCGCAACAACCGACGCCCGGCAGGAAATCATCGAAGTCTACTATCCACAACCCATGGTAGGCCCTGCCCCGGAAATCACCTCCGTACTGGCTCGCGAATGCGGCTACACCGGCGGTAATCAGGCCATTGTTCTGACTGCCGTGCAACTGCAGGCCCTGCAATGCGCAGCCGAGATCAAGGCGGATCCGGGTGTTGCGGCCATTGTTGAGACCATGGCTGGCAGCAATCAGACGGTTGTGGCGACCTTTATTGCCGAGGACATTGCCCCGGTCAGCGTCGCTGAAGTGTATCTGAAACTGCAATTGTTATCACACCGGTTGGCCAGACCACATGCCCTGAACCTGCAAGGTGCGTTTGGCGTGCTGCGCAATATTGCCTGGACTAACCAGGGCGCGATTGCACTGGAAGATCTGCCCGCGCGGCAGTTACTCGCCAGGGCTCGTGGCGAACTGATAGACGTCATGTCAGTCGACAAGTTCCCCAAAATGACCAATTACATTGTCCCGGCCGGTGTCCGTATTGCAGATACGGCCCGCGTCAGACTGGGTGCCTATGTCGGTGAAGGCACCACGGTCATGCATGAAGGTTTTATCAATTTTAATGCTGGTACCGAAGGCACGGCGATGATCGAAGGTCGAATTTCTGCCGGTGTCATGGTTGGCGAAGGCAGTGACCTGGGTGGTGGCTGCTCTACCATGGGAACCCTGTCAGGCGGTGGCACGGCGATCATATCTGTTGGTCGTGACTGCCTTATCGGGGCCAATGCCGGTATCGGCATTGCACTGGGTGATCGGTGCGTGGTCGAGGCCGGTTTGTATGTGACAGGCGGCACCAAGGTCAGTCTGCTGGACAATGAGAACAATCTGGTGGAGTTGCTTAAGGCAAAGGCGCTGTCCGGCAAGAATGACCTGTTGTTCCGACGCAATTCACAGACCGGCGCCGTGGAGTGCAAAAGCAACAAAACCCGAATTGCGCTAAATGAAGACCTTCATGCACATAATTGAGCACGATGCCTGACCCACTGACGAGAGCCACAGCACATGCAACAGAACCCTGACGACCAGAACCTGACATCAACCGCCCGATTGGCCGTGCAGTTGCTGCAGATTGCATCGGTCACCCCTGACGACAAAGGCTGTAACCAGTTGCTTATGGAGCGCCTGGCAGCCATTGGTTTCCATTGTGAAGTCATGCGCTTTGGTGAGGTTAACAACTTTTGGGCGCGGCTGGGCAGCTCGGGACCGGTGCTGTGTTTCGCCGGGCATACCGATGTGGTCCCCACCGGACCAGAGGATAACTGGCAATCGCCACCCTTCACGCCCACGCTGCGCGACGGTCTGTTGTATGCACGGGGTGCGGCGGACATGAAAGGCAGCCTTGCCGCCATGGTGACGGCTTGTGAAAGTTTTGTCAGGCAATGCGACAGTGATGGCCAACAGCCGGCCGGTTCCATTGCTTTTCTGATTACCGGTGACGAGGAAGGTGCGGCCATCAACGGCACCCGCAAGGTCATTGAGGCACTGGAAGCACGCTCTGAAAAAATCACCTGGTGTATTGTGGGTGAACCCAGCAGCACCGAAACACTGGGTGACGTCGTCAAGATCGGCCGACGCGGGTCCCTGCATGGCCTGTTGACCGTAAGGGGCGTACAGGGGCATGTGGCATATCCACATCTGGCCACCAACCCTATCCATCAGGCGATGCGGCCACTGGATGCGCTGGTAGCGGAGACCTGGGATAATGGCAATGAAGCGTTTCCGCCAACCACGTTTCAGATTTCGAACATCAGCTCAGGCACCGGTGCCAGCAATGTGATACCCGGTGTATTGACCGCCGCCTTTAATTTCCGCTTTTCCACCGAGCTGACAGAAAATGATATCCGTGAGCGCACCGAAGCAATACTGGATGCGCATGGTATCGACTATGATCTGCAATGGAATTTGTCTGGCCTGCCGTTTCTGACCCGATCGGAGCGGCTGATTCAGGCAGTCACCGACAGTGTGCAGGCCGTCAACGGTGTGACAACGCAGGCCTCGACCGCAGGTGGTACCTCGGATGGCAGATTCATTGCCCCGACGGGGGCTGAGGTGGTAGAACTGGGGCCGTGCAACGCAAGCATTCACAAAGTGGACGAGCATGTACGATTGACTGACCTCGACGATTTATCCCTGATCTATGAAGAGATTCTGCGCCGCCTGTTATTAAACTGACTATTGGCTGTTGCCAACGTAAATATCGAAACGACTGGTCTTGCCGGTCAGGCTGGAAGCCGGCAGCAGGTCATCGAGCGGCTGTGCCAGTCTTGGCCGCTTGACCACTACCTTGGCAGACAGTGACAGCGCCAATGGCAACAGACCCTCCCCTGCTCCCTGATCGCCATGCAAATGTTGTAGCAGAAACCTGTTCTTTTTTACCCGGGCCGCCTTTTCGCGAGCGGGAAACATGGGGTCGAGGTAAATCACCGAGGCTGGCGGCAGGCTCGGCAGCATATCCATGCTGTTACCCGCTGGACACAAGTTCAGGCGTGACAGAGTTTCCTGGAGTATTCGCTGATGTTGTCTGCTCAGCGATACTGGATCCCGGGCACGCAGCAGGCCGTCCTCAAGCAGGGCATGAATGACTGGCGACTGTTCGATCAGCGTGACCTGCCAGCCCGCCGCTGCCAGAATGAAACTGTCCTGCCCCAGACCTGCCGTGGCGTCGATCAGATGGCGTGCGGTGCCGGACGCTGATACTCGCGGAACGCAGCCACCGACGGCTTTGACAACCGCCTCGCGCGACAGCGCCTGGGCCAGACGAAAGGATAGTCTGGAGTCACAGAAATCCACGCAGACGGCACCGGCATCGCGCACCATTGGCTGACTCAAGGTCAGTTTGTTGTTGCGGTAGGACAACAGCAGGCCCGGATGTTGATCAGTCACGCTGATCAATGGCAGATTCAGCCGTTGTGCGAGTTCCTCGCAGTTGGCATTTTCAGGATCATACTGGATTGCCAGTGCGCTCATCAGGATTTCCGGTAGGCCATGTCTTCCTTGAGATACTCAGGCAGCGCCTGCTCTGCGCTGTCTGTCTCTCCGGTGGCCAACACATACCTGCCCAGTTCACACAGGATAACAGCATTGCCGGTGGTGTCGGACAACCGTTCGAAGCTGTCTCCGTTGCCGGGGAGCGTCAGCAGAGCACTCTGCAGCCAGCCGCTACCCACACACACATGTTGTTGCGAAGCGGCATGGTGCCTCGTCAGATGAGCCAGAATAGTCGCTGCATTGCTCATCTGATCGGGGATAAGGATCTTTGGTTGCGACAGGCCATCATCTGCATACGCAGCAAAATAAAATTCATCTTCGCGTGCATGCAGACAGGTATAAAACACCGTGGCTGTTCCCACCTGTCGATTACTGACAGTAAAGGCTGCACGTGCCAGCATTTCCAGTGAGGATATTCGGATAATGGGAACGTCCGCACCAAAAGACAGGCCCTGGGCGACGGCCGCCCCTATTCTCAGGCCGGTAAATGATCCCGGACCACTGACCATGACGATGGCGTCAAGTTGTTGGAGTGCTACACCGGTTTCGTCCAGCAATGACTGAATCATTGGCAGCACCTCAGCAGCGTGCTTGCGGACTCCCGCGCTTGTGCGGTGGTTGAGTGAATTTCCCCGGGCAATGGCAACAGAACATAAATCAGCTGCAGTATCGATAGCCAATAGCGTGGTCATGACAGGTTATCTGTAAGGCAAGATGGTGAGCAGACAAAGGCGGAGGTTGACATCATCTGGGTACCGCGGGGGTCAGGGATATCGGCTGGCGGTAAAGCAACACCGTGCCGGTCGGTTGACCGGCACGGTGTTCAGTGCGGGTCAGGCCTGTGCAGGAGCCGGTGCTTTGCTGGCGGCTTTCTTGCGCTTGGCTGGCGCCTTTTTAGCAGCTGCCTTTTTGGGGGCTGCTTTCTTGGCTGGTGCTTTTTTGGCAGCGGCTTTTTTAGGAGCTGCTTTTTTGGCGGCTGCCTTTTTCGGAGCTGCTTTTTTTGCTGCCGTTTTCTTGGCAGGCGCCTTCTTTACTGCGGATTTCTTGGCGGCTGCCTTTTTGGGAGCTGCTTTCTTGGATGCAGTTTTTTTGGCTTTGGATGCCGATGCTTTGGCCTTGGCCGCTGCACGTTTGGCTGCAGCACGTTCGCGTGCGGCCTTCGCTTTGGCTGTGGCGCGCGCTTTGGCGGCAGCTTTGCGGGCTGCAGCACGCTCACGAGCAGCCTTTGCTTTTGCTGCTGCTCTGGCCTTTATCGCAGCCTTTTTGGCAGCTGCCTTGGCTTTGGCGGCAGCTTTTTGAGCAGCTGCACGTTCCTTGGCTTTCTGTTTCTTGATACGGGCCGCTTCTTTGGCCGCATCTGCTTTCTTGCGCTTTCTCATCCACTGGGTTGAGAATGCTTTAACCGCTTTCTGCAAATCAGCATCAGCCTTGGCGGCCAGATCAGCTTTGCGTTTTTCTTCAGCCTGCTTCTTGGCTTCTGCAGCTGCCTTGGCTCGTGCTGCAGCCGCTGCTGCTTTGGCCTGAGCCTGAGCTGTTCTCAGTTTGGCGTTGACTGCCGTCAGGTTGGCGGCGGCCTTTTTGGCGGCAGCCTGGGCACTTGCCTTGGCTTTTTTGCTGGTAGCAGTAGCGTTCTTTGAAGCCTTGGCAACAGCCGCTTTCGCTTTTGCTTCAGCTGCGTCGAGTTTCTTCTTGTTTGCCGCTGCTTCTTTCTCTAATTTTGCCAGAGATGCTTGAGCTTTTGCCAGGCCAGCGTCTTTAACTTTTTTGACCGCTGATGTGGCAGACGTCTTCTTTTTCGCTTTAACTTTGGCCATACTTTTATCTCTCCAAGACTGTGGAAAAAAACCACCTTCGACTTTCAACGCGAAACTTCGCCACGTTTGAGCGGCACGATAACACAAAAAAATAATACCATACAGTAATATGCAGTAAATATAGGCTATTTTTTTACTGGAATTGTCCTGTCAAAAAACGGATTACGCGTTTAAAACTTCTGCCAGTCTGTTTCTGATTTCCTGAACATCTGCCTGCCCATCAATACTGACCAGTTTCACACCGCTACGTTTTTCTTCCAGAGACTTGTAGAACTGAACCAGAGGCTGAGTCTGTTCGTGATAAACCGCGAGGCGTTTTCTTACCGTTTCTTCTTTGTCATCATCACGCTGCACCAGTGCTTCGCCGGTGACATCGTCCACGCCTGCAGTTTTAGGCGGCTGATGATCAACGTGATAGACACGCCCCGATCCTGGATGTACACGTCGTCCGCTCAGGCGCGCGACAATCTCTTCGTCGGCCACACGAATCTCGATAACGCGATCGATATCAATACCGGCATCCACCATTGCCTGCGCCTGGGGGATAGTGCGCGGAAAACCATCAAACAGAAATCCCTTTGCGCAATCCGGTTCAGTGATGCGCTCCTTGACCAGGGCAATGATAATGTCATCAGTGACCAGGCCACCGCTGTTCATGACATCCTCGACTTTTCTGCCGAGCGGCGAACCGGCCTTGACTGCCGCGCGCAGCATGTCGCCAGTGGAAATTTGCGGGATACCCAGTTCACTGGTAATGAACTGAGCCTGTGTTCCTTTACCGGCACCGGGGGCACCCAATAAGATAATTCGCATAATCACTCCTGTTTCCAGATTCATGTTAGTAGCATGTCATTGGTTGTTTTGGTTCTCGAATTTTTTTGCCGCTTGCCAATATTTGTCCAGAGTCTCGGCATCGGTACCGGAAACGTTGCCGCCAGCCAGGCGAGCACGATTCTCGACATCACGAAATCTGCGTTCGAATCGCTGATTTGCCCGACGCAGTGCGGTTTCGGGATTGGTGTGTAAATGTCGGGCGAGATTAACACAGGTAAACAGCACATCGCCCAGTTCATGCTCCTGAGCCTGGGTATCAGCACTGCTCAATGCTTCCTGCAGCTCTGCAATCTCTTCCTGAAGACAGGCCAGTACCTGACTGGTGTGCTGCCAGTCGAACCCGACCGATGCTGCCCGTTTTTGCAGTTTACCGGCCCTTTCAAGGGCCGGCAGGGCGCCAGCGACGTCATCAAGTACACTGACCGGATTGCTCCCGTGTGCAGCTGCTTCGCGCTCAGCGTTCTTGATCAACTCCCAGTTGCGTTCCACGTCGTCTGCCGACAGTGCAGAGGGTTGCCCGAAACTATCCAGGCTACCATCCGGAAATATATGCGGGTGACGGTGTAGAAGTTTGTCGATAATGGCGGTCGCCACGTCATCAAGACTGAACTGACCATCCTCTTCGGCAATGCGCGCATAAAACACCACCTGTAAAAGCAGATCCCCCAGTTCATCACAGATTTTGTCCGGGTTGCCCTGCTCCACCGCGTCGACGACCTCGTAAACCTCTTCCAGTGTATGGCGGGTGAGCGAAGCCAGGGTCTGCTTACGATCCCAGGCACAACCGTGCACAGGGTCTCGCAGACAGGCCATCAGATGTGCCAGTTTTGCCACAGACTCGGCGTGTCTGCTGTATAGGGAGTGCTCGGTCACAGGTCGTCCTCCTCCAGTCGTCGCGCTTCAATCACACTGTCAAGATCATTCAGGCGATCCAGTGCCCGGGCCAGACTGTGGAATGAAGAAATTTCTATTTCGAGTCTTATGGATGCTGTCGCATCGCGTTTATCGCTCCGTGTATTCACCGCCAGGACATAAACGGACTCATTGGCAAGGATGGTGGTGACATCGCGTAACAGGCCGGCTCGGTCACGCGCGATGACCTGTACATGGACGGTCACCGGACTACTATCCGGCAACCGGTTTTCGGACAGCTCATCGGTGAACAGGTCCTGTCTGCCGGACAGCAACGACAGTTGCTGGGCAGTATCAATGACTTCATGTACTTCAATGGCACCGGTGCCGATCGATACGAACAGACCTTCGGCATTGCGACAACCAAGACGGCGTGACACTTCCTCATAAGGCAGATGGCGGATCGCAAGCCTGTTCAGTTCGGTTTCCAGCCACTGTTTACCATAGGCAATATTCTGCTCGCGATCCTGGGTTTTGAACCATTGCACCAATTTTGCGCGCGCTCGTGGTGTATTGGCGTAGCCCAGGTGAGGTTTCAACCAGTCACGGTTGGGCTCGTTCAGCTCACTGGACAGAATTTCCACGCGGTCGCCGGTCTTCAGCTGATAATTCAATGCCACAATCCGGTCGTTGACCCGCGCACCAGAGCAATGATTGCCCACCTGCGTGTGTACATAGTAGGCAAAATCAAGCGGTGTGGCACCGGCCATCAGGTCGACCACATGGCCTTCGGGGGTAAACACATAGACGCGGTCGTCAGCACTGGCATCACTGCGCAATTGTTCTGCCAGACCGCCCACCATGCCCATCTCGTCGTGCCAGGCCAAAACCTGGCGTAACCACTCAATCTTTTCATCGAAACCGTCACGGTAATTGGGGTCGACGATGCCTTCCTTGTAACGCCAGTGTGCGCAAACCCCCAGTTCCGCATCATCATCCATCACGAAGGTGCGAATCTGTATTTCGAAAACCTTGTTGTCAGGACCTATCACGGCTGTATGCAATGACTGATAGCCGTTTTCCTTGGGATTGGCGATGTAGTCATCAAATTCATTGGGTATGACCCGCCACAGGTTGTGAACAATGCCCAGGGCGGCATAACAATCGCGGACATCAGGGACCAGTACACGGACGGCGCGGATATCGAATATTTGCGAGAAGTCGAGTTGCTTGCGCTGCATTTTACGCCAGATACTGTAGATGCTCTTGGCGCGACCATTGATTTCGGCATCAATGCCGGCGCGGCTGAACTGGCGACGCAATTCTTCCGTCACTTCGGTAATAAACCGCTCACGATCTACCCGGCGCTCATCAATCAGTCCGGCGATACGTTTATAGTTCTCAGCCTGCAGGTAGCGGAATGACAGATCTTCCAACTCCCATTTGAGCTGCCCGATCCCCAGCCGATGTGCCAGCGGAGCGTAGATATCAAATACTTCCCGGGCAACCCGCAAGCGCTTTTCCGGGCTGGCAGTTTTAACGGAACGGATGGCACAAGTGCGCTCTGCCAGTTTGATCAGGGCAACACGAACATCGTCAACCATGGCCAGCAACATTTTCCGAACGTTTTCCATCTGGTCCTGGCTTTGACCCAGAACCCGGGTTTTGCTGGTATCGGTTTCATTGATCGCGGCCATGCGCAACACGCCCTCAAGCAGCGTGGCGATGTTTGTTCCAAACGCCTCCCGCACCTGCACCAACGGCAACCTGGATTCACGTACCGGGCGGTACAGCAGGGCTACAATGATGGCTTCACTGTCCAGATGGAGCTGCGCCAGAATTTCTGCCATTTCCAGACCGGTGCGGTAGGCACTGACGCCGGGTGACCAGGCATTCTTCGCGGCAATGGCGAGACTCTCAACTTCCCAGCTCAGGTCGCAGGCCCGGCGAATATCATCGTGCCGAACCAGGCTGACATAACTTTCCAGGCGTGCCAGCCATTGCTCGAAATTGACGCTGCCGTCGGAGTTGAAAGAATATTCTTCGCGTACCTGGACCATAGTCTGATTTATGTCCTGAGAACAAATAGCGCCATGGATTCTACATGGCCGGTGTGCGGAAACATATCCATGACCCCGGCACTGACCAGGTCGTATCCCTGACGCTGCAATTCGGCGGCGTCTCTGGCCAGCGTCGCCGGATTACATGAAACATAGACGATTTTTTTCGGTAACAGCTCCCGAATGCGGCTGACGATTTCTATGGCACCGGAACGCGGGGGGTCAAGCAGCAGCTTGTCATAAACGGGTTTGGCCCAGGTTTCATGATCAAATTCAGTAAACAGGTCTGCCGGGTAGAAATCGGCGTTGCTGATGTTATTGCGCTGTGCATTCATGGCGGCGCGCGCCACCATTTCCTCACTGCCCTCGACGCCGGTGACCGACTGACAGCGCTGGGCTATGGCAAGCGTAAAGTTACCCAGTCCGCAGAACAGATCCAGCACCCGGTCCTGCGGCTGCAGATCCAGCAGCTCAATGGTCTGCTCTATCATCAGGCGGTTTATGCCTGCGTTTACCTGGGTAAAATCACCGGGTTGAAACGCCATGGAAATGGCGGGCAGGTCGCTGTCGGCAGGTTGTGGCAGATAGTAATACAGCGAGGTATTGTCATCGTCCGGCCAGAATTTACGGACTGTATCCGGTCCGCCGGATTGCAGATACCATTCAATACCGTGCAGATCGGCAAACTGCTGAAGGCGCTGCAGATCACCATCACCCAGCGGCACCAGATGACGCAGCACCAATGCTACGCGTAGCACATCATTCATCTGCTCGGCAGGTACACATTGGGTTTCACCGACTGCCACTTCTATCTGCGGGATCTCACGGCAGGCATCCAGGGAAAGAATGAGTGCTCGCAATGGGCTGACAAGCTCGGCAACCGGTTTGACCAGCACTGAGCAGTGATGCATATCGGTGATAAAGGTGTTGGCAGTTTCACGAAATCCTACCAGAACATCACCTTTTTTATGGACATAACGCACGGCAAGACGCGCCTTGCGTCGATAGTGTTCGGTATCACCGGCTATCGCCGGCAATACGCTATAGTCAGTGATGCCACCTGTGTGTTTCAGCTGATCAGTCAGAACCTGCTGTTTGAGTTCAAGCTGCGCCGATGGCAAAAAATGCTGCATTACGCAGCCGCCGCAGATCGCGGCGACTGCGCACGGTGGTGATACCCGTTGCGGGGACGCCTGCAGGATATCCTGCACCTTCAGTTCGTCATACTGACTGCGCTGTGAGGTATAGGTAGCAGTGACCTTTTCACCCGGCAAGGCGCCGTCAACAAACGCTATTTTTCCGTCTATACTGCCTACACCACGGCCTTCGTGGCTGAGGCGATCGATACTGACGGGTACCGCTTCGGCAGGCAGTTTCTGCCGCCGACGTCGAGATTTACTCATAAAATCAACTCAGGAAAAAACACCAGTGGACAGATAGCGATCGCCGCGGTCACAGATGATTGCCACAATGATGGCGTTTTCAAGTTCGCGGCTCAGTTGCAGTGCGCCGAAGACGGAACCGCCAGAAGATACACCACAAAAGATGCCCTCTTCCCTGGCCAATGCCCGCATCGTATTTTCTGCGTCACGTTGCGCGATATCAATAACGCGGTCGACCCGGGCCGGCTCGAAAATGCGTGGCAGATATTCCTCAGGCCAGCGGCGTATACCCGGAATTTTAGAACCGTCCTGCGGCTGCAGACCGACAATGCTGATTTCGGGGTTCTGTTCCTTGAGGTAGCGCGATACGCCCATGATCGTGCCGGTGGTGCCCATTGATGCGACAAAATGGGTAATGGAGCCCTGTGTGTCGCGCCAGATCTCCGGTCCAGTGGTCAGGTAATGCGCGGCGGGATTGTCCGGGTTGGCGAACTGGTCAAGAATTTTGCCTTTGCCTTCACGGCACATCTTGTCAGCCAGGTCGCGGGCACCTTCCATGCCTTCGGCATCACTGACCAGTACCAGCTCCGCACCATAGGCAGACATGGATGCCTTGCGCTCTGCAGACATGGTCTCTGGCATCACCAGAATCATGCGATAACCCTTGATGGCCGCCACCATTGCCAGCGCGATGCCGGTGTTGCCGCTGGTAGCCTCGATCAGTGTATCCCCGGGACTGATGTCGCCGCGCAGTTCGGCCTGAAGGATCATATTAAAAGCAGGACGATCCTTGACCGAACCCGCTGGATTATTACCTTCCAGTTTGAGCAGAATGGTGTTGCTGGTATCACCCGCCAGACGCTGCAGTCTGACCAGGGGTGTATTGCCAATCTGGCTGTCGACTGCCGGAAAGGCACTGGCTGGTTTGGTCGGGAAAGACCCGGTACTGGAATGACTCATGGATTCTTTTATGCTGTGGCCGAAAGAGGCGCAATTTTACCCTGTATTGTCCTCCGGGGGTAGGATACCGCTGGTAGTGTCTGCATCAGGCAACTGTCGAGAACCGTGTTTCGCCGCAAACAGTGTCCGACTGAGCAGGGGTTTGGCGCCGATATGCGGGCGCAAGGCCTGCCGCATCAGTCGTTTGGCGGCCTGTCGGCTGTCGGCGTCATCATCGCTGGCATGCACCACAACATCGGCAAAGCCGATCAATTCCTTTCCCGAAAACAGCTTTTGTGGGGTTTCCGCTTCGGGCGCCTGGACCGCTTCGTAACCGTGCTCCGGATCAAACAGATAAATTTGCTCAGCTGTCAGCATTTCACCGGTGCGCGCATCATGCTGTAAATCCCAGGCGTAGCCCAGTTCCTCAAGCAACCTGAATTCAAAACAGCGCAGGCAGGCTTCCAGTGACCCGTGCTGCTGCAGACGGACCAGTGCCTGTTGGTACAGCCGGTAAATGCCAGGCTGGGCTTCCTGGGCGTGCAGCAGTCGCATTAAAAGTTCATTGAGATACATGGCGCTGAACAGCCGATCACCGAGCAGCCTGAATCCTGGCGCGGCATGCTCAGCCTGGCTCAGGCTGAGCAGCTCACCACGGCCCGCCAGACTGACCAGCAAAGGCTGAAAGGCCTGAATCGCAGCGCGTCGGCCGGCGGACTTGCCACGAACGCCACGGGCCACCGCGCGCAAAAGTCCATGGTCAAGGCTAAGCAGATCAACCAGTGCGCTGGTATCCCGATAGGGCCGGGTATGCAGGACATAGGCTGGTTGCAGATCAATACGTTTCACAGCAGCCGCCTGGCAGTATTAGACACCCGATTGACCAGCGATTGCCGGGCACTGGCAGGGTATCGTGAATGTGGTACTCAGTTCAGGCTTTGCAAGGCCCGCTCGTCATCGGCCCATCCCGATTTGACCTTGACCCAGAGGTTCAGCATGACTTTGCTGTCAAAGGCCGTTTCCATGTCCAGTCGCGCGGCTTTGCCAATGGTTTTCAGCCGCTCACCCTGATGGCCGATAATAATCTGTTTCTGCCCGGCCTTGTCGACCAGGATGAGGCCATGTATGTGCAAAACAGTGCCTTCCTGAACAAATTTTTCGATTTCCACGCTGACTTCGTAAGGCAGTTCATCGCCCAGTTGCCGGGTAATCTTTTCCCGAATCAGTTCCGCAGCCAGAAATCGCGAGCTTCGGTCTGTTACCTGATCCTCAGGAAACATGAACGGGCCTTCGGGCAAATATTTGGCAACGCAGCTTTCGACAGTATCCAGATTGTGTCCGGTCAGGACCGCAAGTGGTATAACCTCGGCAAACTCACGACGCGTTGCCAACTGCTGAATATGTGGCAACAGACGTTCACGGTTGTCAATCTGATCACATTTGTTGATCAACAGCAGCACCGGCAGCCTGAGTTGTTCAAGCGCCTGCAGCACCATTTCGTCTTCTTCATTGAATACCAGGCGTTCCACCATAAACAGAACAACATCGACATCCTTTAGCACCTCCGTTACCGTAGCATTCATGGCCCGGTTCAGCGCTTTTTTCTGGTTCTTGTGCAGTCCTGGCGTGTCCACATAAACAAATTGCGTGTTGGCAACGGTTTTGATGCCCGTGATCCGGTGACGAGTGGTTTGCGGTTTGCGAGAGGTAATACTGATCTTCTGTTCCAGCAGATGATTCAGCAGGGTTGATTTGCCGACATTGGGTCGCCCAACAATTGCGATAAACCCGCAGCGGGTCACTTCAAGCTCAGCCATCATCAATCCTTGTCCTGTGTTTGTGCGTTCTGAAGCATCAACAGAGCCTGTCTGGCAGCCTGCTGCTCCGCGAGACGCCGGGTGCGACCGGTGCCGCTGGTACTGTGTGCAAGCGGTGCTATGCTGCAAGAGACCTCAAATTCCTGTTCGTGCTCTTCTCCACGAATCGCCACCACCTGATAATCCGGCAGCGCATGGGCGCCGGCCTGCATCAGCTCCTGCAGACGGGTTTTGGGGTCCTTGCTGCTGCCATCAGCAGGGTCCTGTGCTAACCGTTCATGCAACAGCCTCAGGATACACCCGCGACAGGCCTCTGCACCACCGTCCAGATAAACCGCTCCAAGTAGCGCTTCCATGGCATCGCAAAGTATGGAATCGCGCCGGTGCCCGCCACTTTTGCGTTCACCCTGACCCAAGACCAGTAATTCGCCCAGTTCGAGGTCCCGGGCAAGGCCGGACAGCGTTTCACGATTGACCAGAGCGGCGCGCAATTGACTGAGGTCACCCTCCGGGGCATCCGGGTAGCGTTGATACAACTCTTCGGCCACGATAAACCCGAGCACGGCATCACCCAGGAATTCAAGCCGCTGATTGTGGTTTTTTTCGGCGCTGCGATGAGTCAGGGCCAGAGCCAGCAGGCCGTCATTACGGAAGTGATAATCGAGCCTGGATTGCAGAACTGATAGCGCTTGCCTGGATATTCGCATAATCCTTACCGATTCATCAGGACTGACAGAAAGTCTGTTGTGCCGGTCAGTGAATACGCTGGTTACGACTGAAGGTCGGCAGGTTCAGACCGGGCTCTTTGTGCATCCAGATGGCAAACGCTTTGCCAACGATATTTTCTTCCGGCACCGGACCCCAGACACGACTGTCAGCGCTGTTATCACGGTTGTCGCCCATCATGAAATAGTGCCCGGGTGGTACAACCCAGCTGGTGCGCGTACGGCTTCGGCTGTCCTGGGCAAGGATCTGGGCGCGATGTGGTACGTCGCCCAGCGTTTCGTTGAACATCACCCCGGCACGCATACCACCTGCTGTATCAATAGTCACATCGCCAAGGATCTCCATATCGACCAGATCACCATTGACGCGCAATACCTTGTTTTCATACTCCACCGTATCACCAGGCAAACCAACGACCCGTTTGATGAAATACGACTCATCATGAGGCGGGATAAAAACCATGACTTCGCCGCGCTGGGGTTCGTTGTTGGCGACAATCTTGGTACCCACCACGGGCAAGCGCAATCCGTAGTGATATTTGTTGACCAGGATAAAGTCCCCCACTTCCAGCGTTGGAATCATTGAGCCCGACGGTATCTGGAAAGGCTCCACCAGAAAGGAGCGCAGCATCAGCACGATAAACAGCACCGGAAAAAACGACTTTGCATATTCAACAACAACAGGCTCTTCGGTCTTGTTGGCCTGTTTACGTGTCTTGGCAAACAGCAACGCGTCTAGCAACCAGATGAAGCCGCAAATGGCGACCAGTACGACCAGGACCAGCGAAAAATCGATATCCATTATCTGTGCACCCTTAACTGTCCACCTTCAATACGGCGAGGAAGGCTTCTTGCGGAACTTCCACGTTACCCACCTGCTTCATGCGTTTTTTACCTGCTTTCTGTTTTTCCAGCAGCTTTTTCTTGCGGGTAATGTCACCACCGTAGCATTTTGCTGTGACGTTCTTGCGTAACGCCTTGACCGTCTGGCGAGCCACAATCTGACCACCAATGGCGGCCTGAATAGCCACATCAAACATCTGGCGGGGAATCAGTTCTTTCATTTTCTCCACCAGCGAGCGACCCTTGCTTTGTGCCTGATCGCGATGCACGATCAGCGCCAGCGCGTCCACCCGATCGCCGTTGATCAGCACATCCAGACGCACCAGGCTGGCAGTCTGAAAGCGGATAAAATGATAGTCCAGTGATGCGTAACCACGGCTGGCAGATTTCAGCTTGTCGAAGAAATCCATGACCACTTCCGCCATCGGTAATTCATAACTCAAAGACACCTGGTTGCCGATGAATTGCATGTCGCGCTGAACGCCACGACGCGCCACACACAGATTGATGATATTGCCCAGATACTCCTGGGGCACCAGCATGCTGGCCAACACAATGGGCTCGCGGGTTTCGACAATGGATGCCACCGGCGGCAATGACGAGGGACTCTCCACACGAATCACTTCGTCATTGCGCATCACCACCTCATAGACCACCGTTGGCGCGGTAGTGATGAGGTCGATGTCATATTCGCGCTCCAGCCGTTCCTGGATGATCTCCATGTGCAACATGCCCAGGAAACCGCAGCGGAAACCAAAACCGAGTGCATCGGAGCTTTCCGGTTCGTAAAACAGGGAGGCATCATTGAGTGTCAATTTGGCCAGCGCATCGCGAAAATCTTCAAAATCGTCTGCCGAAACGGGATACAGGCCGGCATAGACCTGCGGCTGAATGCGTCGGAAGCCCGGCAACATGGGCGCATCGGGGGTTGATGCATGGGTAATGGTGTCGCCAACGGGGGCGCCCTGAATCTCCTTGATGCCGGCAATGATATAGCCCACTTCACCGGCCTGCAGCATGGGCATGTCATGGCGCTTGGGGTCGAAATAACCAACATGATCAACCAGGTGCGCCTTGCCAATGGTCTTGGTGATGATTTTGTCACCTTTCTTGAGGGTACCTTGCTTGACGCGAACCAGCGATACCACGCCCAGGTAGTTGTCGAACCAGGAGTCGATAATCAAGGCCTGCAGCGGCGCATCACGATCCCCCACCGGCGCTGGCACCAGGCGGATCAACTCTTCGAGAATATCGGTAATGCCCATGCCGGTTTTGGCGCTGGCGCTGACGGCGGCTGAGGCATCAATGCCGATTATTTCCTCAATTTCCTTGCGGACCTTGTCCGGGTCGGCCTGTGGCAAGTCCATCTTGTTGAGGACCGGAATGACTTCCAGCCCCTGTTCGATGGCGGTGTAACAGGTGGCGACAGATTGCGCCTCCACACCCTGACCGGCATCAACCACCAGCAACGCGCCTTCACAGGCAGCCAGTGAGCGCGATACCTCATAGGAAAAATCCACGTGCCCGGGTGTGTCAATAAAATTCAGCTGGTAGCGTTGTCCATCTTTGGCTTCGTAGAACAGCGTGACACTCTGAGCCTTGATGGTAATACCGCGCTCGCGCTCGATATCGAGCGAGTCCAGCACCTGCTCGGCCATCTCCCGCTGCGTCAGACCACCGCAGTGTTGAATGAAGCGGTCTGCCAGGGTGGATTTGCCGTGGTCAATATGCGCGATAATGGAAAAATTACGGATGCGGCTTAAATCAGTCACTTAAAGGAATCACCAGTCAATCGAGAGGCGCCAAGTCTACATGATCTGCCGTGCCCTGTCAGGAGATTTCGAGCATAAACACGGCAGAATCAGGGCCTGAAACGGTATCAGCGCAGCTCCAGTACCAGGGTCGTACCGCGGCCGTCGCGTACCACGCGGATGGGAATAAAGCCGGTTTCGGGCAACGATTCCATGACGCGATTGAAATCGTCAACATTGCGAATCTGTTGATGATTGAGTGCCACAATGGCATCGCCCGTGGCCAGTCCCGCGCGCCGGCCGGGGCCATCACGCAGTTGCTCGATCTGCACACCGCCCTGCGCCAGCGAGGGGACTTCCTGCTGCAGGCCAGGGTCCAGCTCGCCCACACTCAGGGCCAGGCTGTTGCCTCTGGGGGTTGACGGCCGCTCGCCACCGAAGGCCTGATCGTTGCCCGGCAATGCACCTACAACAACCGGTAACTCCAGGGTGTCACCGTCGCGCATGATGGTCAATTCCGCCGATGAGCCGGGGCGGATCTGGCCGACGTAAAACGGCAACTGGGAAGATTGCTCAATGGTGATGCCGTTAAAGGCCAGAATGATGTCATTGTTCTGCACTCCCGCTTCTTCGGCCGGGCTGCCGGGCTGAACATCGTCCACGAAGGCACCATAGGGACGCGGCATATCAAACGCCATGGACAGTGCGTGATCAACGTCCTTGATCAGGACGCCCAGCAGACCGCGACTGACCGAGCCCGACTCACGCAGCTGCTCGAGCACGTTGAGGGCCATATTGCTGGGTATGGCGAAGGAAATGCCATTGGATCCCCCGGTACTGCTCAGAATCTGGGAATTGATGCCGATGACCTCGCCGTCGAGATTGAACAACGGCCCACCGGAGTTGCCCTGATTGATCGCCACGTCGGTCTGGATAAACGAGACATAGTTGGCTGGCCCACGTGAGGGCACATTCCGTGACTTGGCACTGACTATACCGGCAGCTGCGGAGAATTCCAGACCAAATGGTGAGCCAATGGCCAGTACCCATTCACCCACTCTGACCTCTTCCGAATCGCCGAAACTGACTGCCCGCAAACCCTGGGCATCAATCTTGATCAGCGCAACATCCGACAGTTCATCGGTACCGATGATTTCCGCGGTATATTCCCGGCGGTCGGTCAGTGTGACGGTGATCGAGTCTGCATTGGCAACGACATGGTGATTGGTAATGATGTATCCGTCACTGCTCATGACAAAACCCGAACCGACCCCGCCCCGGGGGCGACCGGGAACCGAGTCGGGATCGATTGGCGGCACGCCGTCCGGGCGCAATTGGCGCAAAAGTTCTTCCAGGTCACGTTGTTCCGCGCCGGAGCGTTGCGGCGCCTGCTGACGGGTGGTGATGTTGACGATAGACACCGAGTTCTCTGCCACCAGCGTTGCAAAATCAGGCAGATCGGCGCTTGCCTGCAGACTCAGTGTGGCGGTCATGATCAGCAGGGACAACATCAGGTACTTTTTCATCGATACACTCCAGTAGCAGCGCTGCTGACTTGCGGTTCAGCGGCGCCAGAGAACAACCATGAAACAAACATACCGCTTTGCGCTCATGGGTTCAACGGACAAACACAGGCGAACAGCAAAAAGCCCCGAACGGACCCCGACTGCAAGAACTCTCCTTGCAACCAGGACCCGATCAGGGCTGTTCTGCATTCATTCGGCGGCTGCTTTTCGCAACTACCGTCCCGCGCCGCGGGTAAGTCTGGCCCGGTTCAGGGCTGCTGCGGGACGCGCTCGACCTCTTCCAGCAACTCCCGGTCGGAGACCGGGCGCAGCTGTGGCGAATCCAGCAGGATGTTATAAGGTGTCGATTGCGATTCCATACGTGCCGGAATGGTCACGCTGCGAATATAGTCATTCAGTCGCTGCTGGGCATCAGCGTCAACCGCCAGTTGCTGATTCTGACGGGCAGATGATGTTGCCTGCTCAGTGCCGGAGGCCAGTGCGGGCTGCTCAGGGCCGGTACCGGGCGCCTGCAGAACGGCCTGCATGCCCATGAATACTGCCAGCGTGACTGACGCGGCCACCGCAAACCGGGTGATATTACGGGTCCAACCCGCAGGACGGGCACTACCGGAACCATGAGGCGAGTCGGAGATTGCAGACAGCGGGCCTTCACGGCTAATGGACTGTTCTATGTCGGTCAGCACACGACTGGCGAAGTCAGGAGACTGGGGCGCGCGCCAGGGGTCTGGCTGCAGAGCGGCACGGACCAGGCTCAAACGTTCCCATTCTGCCAGCAGCTCGGGTTTTGACTCGATGCGCTGCAGCAAACGGCGCAATTCGAAATCGCTGAGTTCGTCGTCCATGAGAGCCGACAGGGCCTCACGGTCAAGAAGATCCTGCGTGACATTCTCATCGTGCATATTGTGCTCGTCGCGCCTCGTATCGTTGTGCTTCATGTAAAAGCCCACTCCTACCTGTTTTCGCTATACCCCTTCGACCACGAACCTCACATCGAGTTCCCGATCTGGCAGGAAATCTGTCAGAAAACTGGCGAATTTGTCATAATTGTCAGAATTTCAGGTTCTTAACAACTCTTTAATACGCTTGTCGATGGCTTCCCGGGCACGAAATATACGTGACCTGACGGTACCGACCGGACAGTCCATGATTTCAGTTATATCTTCGTAGCTCAGTCCGGAAAACTCCCGCAGGGTAAATGCTGTTCGTAACTCCTCGGGAAGCTCTTCAATGGCCCGGTTGATCACCAGGCGCATATCCTCTTTCTCCAGGTTGGCTTCCGGGGTATCCATTTCCCGCAGCATACTGCTGTCGTCAACCTGCTGAGCATCCTCCATGTCCACATCGGTGCTGGGTGGCCTGCGCCCGCGCGAAACCAGATAGTTCTTGGCAGTGTTCACCGCTATGCGATACAGCCAGGTATAGAACTGACTGTCGCCACGAAAACTGGGCAGCGCCCGATAGGCTTTGAGAAACGCCTCCTGGGAAACATCTTCAGCTTCGTGAGGATCTTTCACAAAGCGACTGATCAATCCCAGCACTTTATGCTGATAGCGCAGCACCAGCAAGGTAAAAGCCTGCTTGTCATCCTTGAGGACCCGCTCGACCAGCTGATTATCTGAATCCTGATTTTTCATACGTCCATTACGAGCCTAAATATAAACCGCTGACCTTCCCGGCTCCTGGAATTTTGACATCATCGTCATCACCAACAGGCTTTGTCAATCTGCTGCCCCATGGGACAGCGGCGATGCCTGACAACAGCAGACCACTGAGATTTGCAAAAGTTCTCAGAGTCTATAGAATTCTTGTCCCTCGCACCACTTCGGAAACCCGCCACCGTGTACGACTTTGACATCCTGATCATTGGCAGTGGTGCCGCCGGCCTGAGCCTGGCGCTCAAAACCGCTGAATTTGCCCGTGTCGCTGTATTGAGCAAAGGCTCCTTGAGCCAGGGCGCCACCTACTGGGCTCAAGGCGGCATTGCGGCTGTGCTGGATGAACACGACAGCGTGGATGCACATATTGCCGATACGCTCGATTCAGGTGCCGGCCTGTGCAAGGAAGAAATTGTCCGGCACATTGTCGAGCACAGCCAGAGCGCGATCGCCTGGCTGGTAGAACAGGGGGTTCCCTTTACCCTGCAGAGCGCCAATGAAGCCGGAAACGGCGCCGCGTCGCAACCGCTCAATCGCGACAATCTCAAGCCCCTGCACCTGACCCAGGAAGGCGGGCACAGCCATCGCCGTATCATTCACGCCACTGATGCGACCGGTCGCGCAGTATTCGAAACCCTGAGAGATCGTGCGCTGGATCATCCGGGCATCACCTTGTTTGAGAACCGGCTCGCGGTTGATGTCATTACCCGTGAGAAACTCGGGCTGGAAGGTTCAGGCTGTGTCGGCGCCTACGTCTACTGTACGGAAAAGGAGCAGGTGGAACTGTTTCGCGCCCGCTTTGTGGTGTTAGCCAGCGGCGGCGCGAGCAAAGCCTATCTTTATACCACCAACCCGGACAGTGCCACCGGGGATGGCATCGCCATGGCGTGGCGTGCCGGTTGCCCGGTGGCCAATATGGAATTCAACCAGTTTCATCCCACCTGTCTGTATCACCCGCATGCCCGCTCTTTTCTGATTACCGAGGCGTTACGGGGAGAAGGCGCCACGCTGGAATTGCCCGATGGCAGCCGGTTCATGCCAGCGTTTGACAGCCGTGGTGAACTGGCGCCACGTGACATCGTGGCGCGGGCCATCGACCATGAAATGAAACGCCTGGGCTGTGATTGTGTGTATCTGAATATTACCCACAAGCCCGCGGAATTCGTCAAAGAACACTTTCCGACCATTTATTCCAGGTGTCTTGATTTTGGTATAGATATCACCAGAGACAGAATTCCGGTGGTACCTGCTGCACACTATACCTGTGGCGGTGTGGTCGTGGACAGGCTCGGTCAAACCAGTATTGCCAACCTGTACGCCATCGGCGAGACCAGTTGCACGGGGCTGCATGGCGCCAATCGCATGGCCAGCAATTCACTGCTGGAATGTTTTGTGCTGGCATTCGGGGCCGCGGAGGATATTCATGCGCGCATGAGTTCGACGCCTCCGCCCCCGGAGACCATCCCCGACTGGGATGACAGTCGCGTTACCCGGTCGCATGAAGAGGTTGTGGTCTCGCACAATTGGGACGAACTCAGACGCATGATGTGGGACTATGTTGGCATTGTCCGAAGTGACCGGCGTTTGCATAGGGCGCACAAGCGTATTCAGCTGCTCGAGCAGGAAATCCATGAGCATTATCGTCATCATATGATTTCCAGGGACCTGCTGGAATTGCGAAATCTGGTGCTCGTGGCACGTCTTGTCATTGAATCGGCACTGCTGCGCAAGGAAAGCCGGGGGCTGCACTTCACCCTCGACTACCCGGATCTGCTACCGGAAGCACGTGATACGGTATTGACCCCCGGTCAGTCCTGAACTGCTGCTTGGCTGGCGACTTGCCGCAGCGGTGCAGTCAGCAGCCAGGCGCGCAACTGGCGACGAGTGTCAGCATCGGTGGTATCAGGCAACACCGACAGACAGAAAACGGAACCGCTGTCGGTACCCTGACGCCGGAATCGAATCACCTGAATGGCGGTGGTGCAGTAAATACCGACAGGATATACCGGAATTCGGCGTTTATTGTTGAACTCCAGCAGGATCCCGGTTTCCTCGACATGCATAGTCGAGAGCGCATTATCACCAACCCGCAATGCCCGCCGAACCTGAGCGACGCCGTGCAACCCGAGCAAGGCCGACAGCAGCAGTTGTCCGGTGAGCGGTACGGCACTGTTGAAGAGTGCCTGCATCGCCGCCATGTGCACCGCAAAGCAGGCCAGCGCCAGCAGCCGGGATGGTCCGGGCCGGAACGGGCTGGACACTAGTGAGGACGGCGAACGCCGGACGCTGCATAATCCCTGATTCGAACGACCAGAGCCTGAATGTCCGGGTCCGGATGCGAACTGCGTTCAACCAGGCAGGCAAACAGATCCTGATCTTCTTCTTCCAGCAGTCGCTCATAGAGGCGCTGATCGTCAATTGACAGCGTACGAAGTTTATTCTCGGCAAAAGGCAGCAGCAGAATATCCAGTTCCCACATGCCACGACGGCTGTGCCAGAGCATTTTCTTGTAAACAATATCTGATAACATGATGTTTCCTGTCTGATGAGCCACAATCATGGCCATACAGGAATTCTAACCGATATCACCGCGTTTTTCCGGATTAACATACCATGTCCAATGCAAACAGCCCGGCGTCATCGACGCCGGAAACAGGCCGCCCGGGGCGCAGTGCCACCGACCAACCCAGACCCGTGCCGTCATGGCTGGTGCAACTCGACGACATCGAGATAATTGCCGTAACCGGAGCAGACGGAGAGCGTTTTTTACAGGGGCAGTTGAGCGCCAATATGTCTCGACTGACGCCAACCCAGTCGCTACGTGCCGCGTTATGCAATCTCAAGGGGCGCGTTGTTGCCGATCTGCGTGTGCTCAGGCATGGCGAGCAGATATTGCTGATCTGCCGTGCCGGTATGGCAGAGATTGTTGTAGCCACGCTGAAAAAATACATTGTTTTCTTCAAGGCCAGCCTGCAGCTTGTCAGTGAACAGTACGTCGCACTGGGTATCGCGGGTGAGTCATGCGCGGAAACCCTCAATGCCGTTGGCGTACAGCCACCGGCAGGCGTCGATGCCTGTATATTGTCCCACGGCGGTGCATTCATTCGTATTGAGGAGTCACCGGCCCGTTTTCTGTGCGTGCTGGACGGCAATCAGGGCGAACTGGCGGCAATGCTGTCATCCCGGTGTGATTCCGGTTCCGCCCGGGACTGGCGACTGGCGGATATCGTTGCCGGTATCGCCCATATCCGCCCTGGTCAGCAGGAGCTGTATACACCACAGGTCCTTAACTATGACATCAATGGCATCATTGACTTCAAAAAGGGCTGCTATACCGGCCAGGAAGTGGTCGCTCGCATGTACTACCGGGCCGAGGCCAAAAAAAGGTTACGGCATGTCAGTCTGGACCCGGACCAGCCGCTGCCGGCTAGCGGTGACGTCGTGGATGCGGTCGAACTGTCCGGTGGCAAGACCGAAGCACTGGTGATCATGCCTGTAACAGCCCAGTAACCTGGATCGCAATACGCGGTCTGCTCAGAAAAGCGCCGGGGTTGGACAATCGAGTATTTCGGCAAAGGTCTGAAACAGCGCCTGCTCGGTGGCAGTGAGTTGGTCATCAGACTGAATACAGGCAGCAGCAGCCAGCAGAAATGCCTGTTTGTCACGACCATCCAGTTGTTGCAGGCTGATCAGTGCGGCCTGCACCGACTCCCGGCTCAGCTCGCCCACCGCTAACAGACCAGCCTTGCCCAATGCCGGCAGGCGATTTTGCAATTGTTCGCTGGCATCCGCAAAAGCGGTTTTTGCCGTCTCACTGCCCTGCCCCAGATGCGCCATGACCGACAGGCTTACCTGACAGGCCACGACACAACGTTCCAGGCGCTGATGACCGGTTGATTTGTGATCATTCCCCTGCAAAGCCGGCTGCAGATGCTTTAACACCAGACAGTGATACACCCAGGCCATCATTGCGTTGCTACCGGACAACTGCATGACGGCCAGCATATTGTCTTTGAACAGGCTGTATTGCTTGGCACTCAGTTGATGCAAAGCTGACAGCGCAATATTGATCAGCGCCAGTCGATCTGTCGCGGCCAGCAGATGGCGATTTTCAGTGAGTACGGTCAGCTCCTGGTAGACGCCTGCATCTGCGTGACGGGCAAGATACTGGTATTGCGCGGTCGATTCGCCGGAGACGGGGGCCTCGCCTGACACCAGGTCCAGCAGCAGAAAATAAATCAGGGCTCGCGCACCATGCGGTTCATGGGCCGTCCGCAAGAACACCGGTGCCAGTTGCTGGCGGATACGGCTGGCCTCTTGCAGGTCAGCAGAATCGGGCGCCCCGGCGCGTTGCAAGGCGGCAATCGCGGCCATGCCCAGCGCCGCATCGCTACGCTGTCGGGTAGCGGAATCTGACACATTGCCCCGAACCTGGTTGTCGCTGTCAGCCGGCGACTCGCCAAATTCGCCATCCCATTGCGGTTGCAGCTGCCTGATCCGGTCTGCCAATGGCGGGTGGGTGGCAAACAGCCCGGCAAAGGCGGTTTTGACACCCTGGCTGAACAGTGAATGACTGATTTCACGGGCGCCCGGATTACTCAATTGCGACCCGGCCTGGTCACTGCCAATGCGTTTCAGGGCGCCGGCGATACCTTCAGTGCTTCGGGTAAACTGCACCGCCGAGGCATCGGCCAGAAACTCACGTTGACGACTGACAGCAGCCTTGATCAGATTGCCAAAGAAGGTACCCACGGCGCCTATAACGATGAGGCCCAGACCGAGGAAAATGATGCCATTGCCATTCTTGCCGCGCCTGCTGACCCCGGCAGTGCGCATCAGATAATAACCCATCAGCCCGAGTACCATGATGCCGTGCAGCATTCCGATCAGGCGAATGTTGAGGCGCATGTCACCGTGCAGAATATGGCTGAATTCGTGTGCGATGACCCCCTGCAGCTGTTCACGAGACAGCTTGACGATAGTACCGCGGGTAACACCAATGACAGCATCAGACGGCGAAAACCCGGCGGCGAAGGCATTGATGCCCTCTTCGTCGAGCACATAGACCGGAGGCACTGGCGTGGAAGAGGCAATTGCCATTTCCTCAACAATATTCAGCACGCGTTGTTCGTGAATGTCACCGCTGCCTGGCACCAGCAGACGGGCCCCCAGCGATTCGGCCACACGCGCCCCGCCACTGCGCAGGCTCGCCATTTTATAGAGACTGCCAAAGCCCACCACCGCGATTACGGCCAGGCTGATGGCAACCAATATACCGGGTTCTACCTGAGTCGGGATTGATGCGCCATCTGCCCCTGAGGAAGCGAGACCAAGCGTCACCACAACCAGTACATTGGTGATGATGACCAGGCTGATGACCGCGAGCGCAAAAAGCAGAATAAGTCGCCCGGTTTTACGACGGGCGATATCCTGTGACTGGAAAAAATCCATGGGGTTCCGCTACTGTTCAGAAGCTGACTTTGGGTGCGTCTTGTATCTGCTCGCTGTCAGCGAACTCCAGCAGCGACGCATCGGCGCCGTGACCGAATACGCCAGCGAACACGACCGGCGGGAAGCTCTGTTTATAGGTGTTGTAGGCCATGACCTGGTCATTAAATGCCTGGCGGGCGAAAGCTACCTTGTTCTCAGTGCTGGTAAGCTCTTCGGTCAACTGCATCATGTTCTGACTGGCTTTTAGCTCAGGATAGGCTTCCATGACCACATTTAGCCTGCCAAGCGCGCCGCCCAGTGCGCCTTCCTGAGCAGCAAGGGCCTGCATGGCTGCCGGATCACCCGGTTTCGCCGATGCGTCACTCAAGCCTTTTGCTGCCGCATTGCGTGCCGAGATAACCGACTCCAGCGTTTCCCGCTCATGAGACATATAGGCTTTGGCGGTTTCCACCAGATTTGGAATCAGGTCATAACGCCGTTTCAACTGCACTTCGATCTGGGCAAAGGCGTTCTGGTAACGGTTTCGCAAACTGACCAGTTGATTGAAAATGCCAATCCCGTAAAACACCAGGATCGCCACGATGACCAACATCACGATTGTTGTCACTTCCATAGCCTGTCTCTCCCTTATCGAGCCGTCATGCGACTCACATATAGCTGATGATCAGATATCCTCCCGGCGCTGACTGACAGCCTGATTGGCACCACCTGCGCCGGAGCCAACCGGTTTTTCGTTTTCAGTGTATTTGGTTTGCAGCTTGTTAAGCAAGCGCGACACCGTTTGCGGCGAACCGGTATTTCTGGCCAGAAGGTCGTAAACCACCGGCACAATGAACAAGGTCATCAACGTGGTCATCAGGACGCCGGAGAAAATCACGGTTCCCAACAGGACACGACTCTCAGAGCCAGCGCCGGTGGCAAAAATCAATGGTAGTGACCCCATCATCGTAGACAGCGCTGTCATCAGCACCGGGCGCAGGCGCAAATCACAGGCCTCTACCAGAGCTTCGCGGAATGGCTTGCCTTCATCTCGCAGCTGATTGGCAAATTCAACAATCAGAATGCCGTTTTTGCTGGCGATGCCCACCAGAATGATCAACCCGATATTGGTATATATATTCAAAGTACCGTCAGTCAAAACCAGCCCGATCAAGGCACCGAATATTGCCAGCGGTACTGTGGTCATGATGACCAGTGGGTGTACAAAGCTCTCGAACTGGGCAGCCAGCACCAGGAACACCACCAGCAATGACATGGCGAATATAAAGGCAAGTCCCCCACTGGCTTCTTTCAACTCCAGCGACTCACCCTTATAGTTTATTTGCGCATGTTCCGGCAGCTCTGTTAGAACGGCCTGCTCCAGGAACTCAAGTCCTTCTGCCAGGGTTACCCCGGGTTGCAGTCCCGCGCTGATTGTAATCGCGCGCATGCGCATGTATCGATTCAATGAATTGGGGGACGAGGTATTCTCGACCGTGATCAGATTGGACAATGGAATCAGCTGGCCACTACTCTCTGATCTGACATAGATATTGGTGAGGTCATCCGGTGACGCACGCTGGCTTTCCTCAGCCTGCAAAATCACATCGTATTCCTCTCCCCGGTCCGCGAACGTTGTCACGCGGCTCTCGCTCATCATTGCCTGGAGTGTGCGGCCAATCGCCTGGATTGATACGCCCAGATCAGCTGCTCTGGTTTTATCCACAGTCACCGTGAGACTCGGCCGTGTTTCGAGAAAATCCGAACTCATTCGCGTGAATAACCCGCTACCCTCGCCGCGCTCAATAAGTATATCCCGCCACTGCACCAACTCTTCATATGTGCGACCGCCAATCACGAACTGTACTGGCTGCCCGCCACCGCCCCGCACCAGACCTGAGCGCATAAACATCATGATCTGCAGACCAGGCAGGTCCTGCCAATCGGCAGCCAGCTCATTCATGACCTGCTGAGTGGGTTTTTCTCTGTCTTCCCAGTCCGCCAGTGCCATGATCGACACCCCGCTGCTGACGCCACTGCCCGAGCCCCAGCCCGGCAAGATAGTTACGCTGCTTCGTATTTCGCCATTCTCCAAAAACGGCGTAACACCATCTTGCATATTATTAACCTGTTCCTGCATATAGGACATGCTGGCCCCTTCGGGGCCACTCATACGCACAAAAAACACACCCTGATCTTCTTGCGGTGCAAACTCGGAGGGTACCTCCAGCCACAGGAAATACACGCCAACGCCAACCAGCACCAGACTGGCCAGGATGACATAGCGGATATTCAAAGCGAACTCCAGCGCCGAATGATAACCACGTTGTAGCCAGCGGAAAATGCGATCAACAATTCGTGTCAGAAAACTCTCATGAGAATGACTGTTGAGCAACTTTGAGCTCATCATGGGCGTCAATGACAAGGCAAGTACTGTCGAGATAACAACGGCTCCACCAATAGTGATTGCCAGTTCATAGAACAGGATACCCATATTGCCTTCCATGAAGACAACCGGTACAAACACTGCCAATAACACCAGCGTTGTTGCAATGACGGCAAACCCCACCTGACGCGCACCATTATAGGACGCCAGCAACGGCGGTTCGCCGGCTTCGACCCGGCGTTGAATATTCTCCAATACCACGATGGAGTCATCCACAATCAAGCCAACACAAAGTACCAGTGCCAGAAGAGTAATCAGATTGATCGTCAAACCGAACATCAACATCACCATAAAGGCTGACAGCAGACACACCGGTATAGTCACCGCCGGAATCAGCATGCTTCGTAGCGAGCCCAGAAACATGTAGATGACCAGGCTGACAAGAATGACGGTCATGATGATGGTGCTGTAAACTGAGTTGATCGCGTATTCGATGAACTCCGCATCGCTGTTGGACAACTCAAGGGTCATATGATCGGGCAGCGTCGCGTTGACACGTTCCGCTACAGCAACGGTGTCCCGCAGAATCTGCAGGCTATTGGCATTGGATTGCCTGATAATCCCCAGCCCGACAGCATCAACTCCGTTACCGCGGAACATGGCCCGGTTGCTGGCTGCGGCCAGCTCAACGCGTGCCACGTCACTCAGCTTAACCAGTTGACCATCTTCACCACGGCTAATAATCAGATCCCGAAAATCATCAGCTGACTGATAAACCCGTTCAACACGAACACTGAACTCACGCTCCAGCGAATCAACACGGCCAGCAGGCAACTCTATGTTCTGACGCCGCAATGCCGACTCCACATCAAGCACCGTCAGGCCGCGCGCCGCAAGCGCAACTCGGTCCAGCCAGACCCGCATGGCGTAACCACCGGTGCCACTGACAGAAACCCCGGCAACTCCGTTGATGACTGCAAACTGATCAACAATATACCGATCAGCATAATCGTTGAGCTCCAGAAAGCTCATTTGTGTACTTTGCAGATTGTAGTAGGCCATAGGCCGCGCGTCCGAATCTGCCTTTGCTATTTCAGGCGGATCAACACCTTCCGGCAAACGACGAGTGACACGTGAAACCTTGTCGCGAATATCGTTGGCAGCCTGATCAATGTCACGGCTGACTGCAAATTCAACAGATACCCTTGAACTGCCATCACTACTTGAGGAGCTGATGGTCTGTACACCTTCGACGCCGTTGATCTGGTCTTCGATCAACTGGGTAATCTGGGCTTCCACAATTTCCGCTGAAGCGCCAGGGTAACTGGTGCTGACGGATACCACCGGCGGATTGGTCTCGGGGTATTCCCGTACTGGCAGTTCCATAAAAGAAAGAATGCCAAAGGCGACCAGCAACAGGCTGATCACAGCGGCGAAAACCGGGCGCTTGACCGAGACGTCAGACAAAATCATTATGCGTTATCCTGTGAAATGAGCTCTGTACCGCTTTGATCGAGTCAGTACCGGCGAGTCCTAAGACTGATCCTCCGGGCTGGTTGTTCTGCCCGCGGCGCTGGAACTGGTGTCACCGCTATTCATGATTCGCACCGGCTGGCCAGGACGAACCTGTGCAATACCCTGAGTGATTACCCGTTGTCCCGGCACAACACCGGTGACAATCTCAGCCAGACCCGGTCGTCGCTGGCCTATCTCCACTTCAACTCTGCGGGCGGTGCTTTCCTCGTCAACCACAAATACATACTGACGCCCCTGGCTCGGAATCAGCGCCGCCTCTGGTACTACAATTGTGTCGCGCTCGTTCAGTGTCAGCCCGACAGTCAATAACATCCCTGGACGCAGGACGCGATCGCTGTTGTCAATTTCTGCACGCACCTGCACAGACCGGGTCACCTCATCAATGCGAGATCCTACATTTTGCACCTGCCCTTCAAAGCTGCGCCCACGATAGACAATACTATTTGCACTGACGGCCAGTCCGGGTTCAAGCTGCGCAAAAAAAACCTCGGCAACATTAAAATCCAGTTTTATGGTGGATATATCGTCCAGAGTGGTGATGATCGTACTGGGCGTTACCAGGGTACCTTCACTGATATTGCGAAACCCCAGAATCCCGGAGAATGGTGCTCTGATCAAGCGGTCATTCATGTTTGCAGCAACACCTTCAAGCCGGGCCTGGGCTGTTGCAAACCGGGTTCGTGCCGCCTCAAGATCAGTCTGCGAGATCAGATTGGTAGCAATAAGGCTTTGCAGTCTCTCGTATTGTCGTTTGGCGTCATCCACTTCAGACTGCACTTCGGACAATCGTGCGGCCTCGGCACGATTAGTCAATTCGACAAGAATATCGCCCTGTTCAACAAGGTCACCATCCTCGAAATGCACCGCCGTCACCGTGTCAGTGACTTTTGCGGTCAGATTGACCGATTCATTGGCCTGAGCGGTTCCGATCGACTCAATCTCATCTGCGAGTGTCTGCCGGGACACGATGGCAACCGTGACCGACACCGGACCCATGCCGCCGCGCATCATGCCCGGGCCGCCACCGCCGGCGGGCTCCTGGGTAAGGCGACTATAGACGCTATAGGTCACTGCTATGGCAGCGATGATAAAAAGGATTGCTAGCGGATGACGCAGGACAAATCTCAAATTCCGGCTCCCGGGCCTCTGCGGCCACACGTATTCATCGGGGTTGAAGGTAGATTCAAATATCGCGTAGCATCCGCGAAAGGCCTATTCTAAGCAAGCTGCAATGGTGACAAAGTGTCACCAAACCCGGTATATGCGGCGAACTACGTCGTATGGGCGACAGGCACATGCTACGGGTAGATACGCCAGGCAACTCGCTACAGATCTGCGCGTCGGACAATCGCCTAGGAGCTGCAGGACAGCATGGAACATCCGGCACGGTTGCTGGCCCAAGCCGGGCGCCGGGCACCGAAACGCTGGTCCTGCCCGGTCAGATTGTCATAGGGTTGCCTTAACAGATGCAACAGTCTGTCAAATTCATGTGAATCACCCTGCTCCAGGCCATCGATGGCCTGCTGCACAAGATAATTGCGCAACACAAACGCAGGATTTGCCGCACTCATCCGGGCCCGTCGGTCTGTTGCATTTAACGCAAACGCCCGCAGAAACTGTCGGTAGGATTGTTCCCAGCGCTGGAAAATTGTCAGATTGGCGGCGACAACCCCGTGCGAGTCGGCATCAGCAACCGGGTAGAAGGCGGGCGAGATTACCTCTGTCAGCGAGCGCCAATCACTTTGCTCCGGGCCAGTTGCGCTGTCGACCTGGCAGGCAAAGTCGATCAGTTTGCGATAAAAAATTGTCATATCAACCGGCTGGCAACGTAACAGACGCTCCAGATCCGCCAGCAGAGCCGGGAAATCCGGGTGTCGGGTTGCTTCCTCAGGCAGCCCCAGCTTGGCGGCCTGCATGGGCAGTCTGGCGTTGTCATAGGCTTCGGGCAGTCCATCCAGAATGGCCTGCAGTGCATCGGCGTCCTTGATCAGGGGATAGATCGCATTCGCCAGTTGATAGAGATTCCAGCGTGCCACGGCCGGCTGCTGTCCGAAGCGGTAACGTCGCTGTTCGGCATCCGTGGTATTGGGCGTCCAGTCCGGGTTGTAGTTATCAATCCAGCCATAGGGACCATAGTCAATGGTCAGGCCCAGTACCGACATGTTGTCGGTATTCATCACGCCGTGCACAAATCCGACCCGCATCCATTGCAGAATCATGTGCTGGGTCGACTCACAGACGCCGGCGAACCAGTCCAGGTAGATTGACCGGCGTCCTGCCGCGTCACTGTCGGAGAGACTGCCTGCCAGATCGGGCCGGTCGGTGCTGATGACAAAATGCAGCAGCTTCTCCAGCAATGCCATGTCCCCGCGCGCCGCCGGCAGCTCGAAGTGACCGAAACGCACAAATGACGGTGAAACGCGGCACACCACTGCACCTGCTTCAGCCTTGGGGTGACCATCGTAGAACATATCACGGACCACCGTGTCGCCGGTCAGGACCAGGCTCAGGGCGCGTGTGGTGGGCACACCCAGATGGTGCATGGCTTCGCTGCAAAGAAATTCACGCACCGAAGAGCGCAGAACCGCTCTGCCATCCGCCTGCCGCGAATACGGTGTTGGGCCGGCACCCTTCAATTGCAGCGTCCAGGTGCTTTGGTCGGGCGCCAGAACCTCGCCCAGATTGATCGCCCTGCCATCTCCCAGTTGACCCGCCCAGTGTCCAAACTGGTGTCCACCATAGGCCATTGCGTAGGGCTGCATACCGTCCAGCAGTTCGTTGCCGGACAGCACGCTGGCCAGTCGTGCGTCATCACAATTTGCCAGGTTCAGGCCAATCTGCTCAGCGACTTCGGGGGTTATGGCCACTAACCGCGGCGCCGACACCGGGGTGGGGTTCACGCTTGAAAACAGGGCGTTACCCACCTGACGGCAGTAATTGCCGGTCACCGGGTCGGCGGGCAACTCACGCGTAAACCGATTGATAAAACGCAGCTGCTCCAGTGCGCGGGCCTTACCAGTCAAGGCTGTCTATTCTCTCGATCAGGGTGGCGTTGGCGGTACCACCGCCTTCGCAAATGGCCACCAGGCCATAACGACCCTCGCGGCGCTCCAGCTCATGCAGCAGCGTCGTCATCAGCTTGGCACCGGTGGCACCCAGCGGGTGTCCCAGCGCTTGCGCACCACCGTTGACATTGAGCCGCCGCAAATCCGCCCCAAGCGCCTTGGCCCAGGCCAATGGCACCGAGCCAAAGGCTTCATTGACTTCATACAGGTCTATATCGTCAATGGTCAGATCAGCCCGATCCAGCAGTTTTTCCGTGGCCGGTATCGGGCCTTCCAGCATGATTTCCGGATCCGAGCCGACGACCACCAGCGTATGAATGCGCGCCCGGACCGGCAGGTTGTACTTTTCCACTGCGCGGCGACTGGCAATCAGCAGCGCCGCAGACCCATCGGCAATCTGGCTGGCTGTTCCCGCCGTGATCACGCCATCTTCAAACAGGGTCTTCAGGCCCTGCATGGATTCAAGGCTGGCGTCATAACGAATGCCTTCGTCAAGGACATGGGTGTCAATGCTGCCATCGGGCAAGGTGACTTCCACGGGCACAACCTCACGGTGGAAATGCCCGTCCCGGGTGGCAGCAGCGGCACGCTGGTGGCTGAGCACGCCAAATTTGTCCAGTTCCTTGCGGCTGATATGGTATTTCTGGGCCAGCAGTTCAGCGCCGTTGAACTGGCTGAATTCAATGCCAGGATACAGTTCATCAATGCGCTCGCCGCGTGGAACGCCGCGCCCCTTGTCCAGTGTGTCATTGATATTGGAGCCGATGGGGACCAGGCTCATGCTTTCCACACCGCCACAGATAACCAGGTCCTGGGTGCCGGACATGACCGCCTGGGCACCAAAGTGAATGGCCTGCAGGGACGATCCGCATTGTCTATCAACAGTCACCCCAGGCACTGATACATCCAGGCGGGAGGCCAGCGCGACATTGCGCGCCAGGTTGCCTGCCTGCGCCCCTACCTGGCTGACGCAGCCAAAAATGACATCATCCACGGCATCGGCCGGCAAGGCAGTTCTGTCGAGTAATTCATCCACGACTGCCGCACCCAGATCAATAGGATGAATGCCGCTGAGTCTGCCGTTGCGGCGACCGCAGGCGGTACGCACTGCGGCCACGATATATGCTTCGCCCATGTCCCTCTCCCACTTCAGATAATATGTCCCATCCAGCGTCCGCCCAGCATAACACCGGCCCACAACAGCAAGGAAGCCAAGCCGGTGATGCGTATGGCCCAGGGCATGGGCTGACTGCTGTCCCAGCCTTCTGCAAGCTGCCGCCGACGGTAATGGAATACCAGCATATTCACCCCGGCCAACAGCATCAAGGCCATTTTCCACTGGAAAGCCGGATTCAGCACATGGGCGCTGGCGCGGGTGATGAACAGACCGGCGCCAGTGACCAGCGCAACTATAAAAGCCAGCCAGATCCAGGGCATGAAATCACGGCTCAATATTTGATACGGATAAACCCTGGCAGCCATGCCGGCAAGGCGCAGATCGAGCATCAGCAGTGCGCCCAACATCAGGGTGATACTGATGACATGCAGGGAATTAAACAGGGGAAAAAGCCAGGTAGCACCAATCTGTTCCGCCAGCCAGGTGTATTCGAGGTTCAACCAGAATTCATGTTGTAACATAGGTTTATCCAGGCCAGAACAGATAGTCCGAGTATGCAATCCAGCGGCCCGCCATGGCTGTCATCAGCCATGCTGCCAGCGACAGCAGCGCCAACAGTTTAATCTGCCATGATTGCTGTTGTACGACGCCCCGCTTATAGGCAAACCAGAGTACCAGTGTGGCCAGCAATGCCAGGCTCAGAAAAGCGGCTTTGTAGGCAAACACCGGATTATTGAGGTAGCGCTGAGGGCGAGCCAGCAGGAATGGCAGACCGCTGAGCAGCATGACCGGCAATGCCCAGAACAACCAGGGGAAAAGCCGCTGGAACACTTCCTGCATCTGTTGTCGGCGACCGGCAAGATTGAGCACACGCAAATCCATCATCACCGCCGATGCCATCAGCATCGCCAGCCCCAACAGATGAATAGTCTGCAGTACCGGCGGCAAGCCGGGCACGGAACTCAGTAACTGAATGCTCAGCTCGGTCATCACGGGAGTTTGGATTGCAGCTTCAACAGTCTGGATGCCTCGTCCTCAGGCATGGGGCGAGCAAAGAAAAAGCCCTGCGCGACCTGGCACTTCAGTGTTTTGAGCATGTCAACATGCTGTTGCGTCTCGACCCCTTCAGCAATAATGGCGAGACCCATGTTTTCACTTAACGACAGAATAGACTTGACCAGACCCAGTGCGCCCTTGTCAGTTGTCATGTTGCGTATAAAACTCTGGTCAATCTTGAGCGTTGTTACCGGATACTGATGCAGATAGCTCATTGACGAATAGCCGGTACCAAAATCGTCAATAGCAATGTGCATGTCGTGCTCGCGGCACTGCAACAGAATCTTTTTGACCTGTTCCGACTGTCGCAACAACAGTCGTTCGGTAATTTCCAGATGGATCTGCGAGGGGTGAATGCCGGTTTCATGCAAGATGAACAACATCTCATCAAGGAATGCCGGATCGTCAAAGTCCTGGGCGGAGAAATTGACGCTGATGAACAGTGCCGTATCGCCGGTCTCCGTGATCAGACGTTTAAGCGTTTTACATGATTCGCGAAACGCCCAGCGAGTGGCCTCAATGATCAGTCCGGTATCCTCGGCCATGGGGATAAACAGATCCGGTCGCATCGGCCCGCTGACCGGATGATGCCAGCGCATCAGCGCTTCAAATCCGATGATGCGGCCGCTGTCGATCGCTATGAAGGGCTGATATTCGAGAAACAGCTCTTTTCTGGCTACAGCAACCTTGAACTCATTGGCCATACGAACGGCATCAAGCACCCGGCTCTCTACCGCATGGTGGCGTTCCTGTTGTTCCAGTGTGGCGGTGACACCGGCAAATTCGCGTACATTTTCCGAGCGCTGCAGGATATCCCGATAACGCATCAGGATGAGCTTGGTCACCAGTCCTACAATCGGATTGGCATTCTGTACGGCGCGACTGAAATCAGCCTTGGATATTTCCAGTAGCCGGCAGTCTTCCAGGGCGCGAACCGTAGCGCTGCGCGGCCCGTCATCAACGATGGCCATTTCCCCGATGAGTGTGCCCGGCCCACGCCGACCAACCTCGATTTCGCTGCCATCATGGCGCTGACGTACGATCTCAACGCGGCCACTCTGCACAAAATAAGCGCAATCACCCGGCTCATCCTGCCGCATGATGACTTCGCCGGCGCGATACAGCTTCTCCACCTGCAGTGCTTCAACGGAGTCCAGTGCGGGCACAACTGCTGAAGGCTCAGTTGCATCAGCTGAGCCTGATGCCACATTGCTGGCGGTCTTGGTGCTGTGATCTGATTTTGCTTTCACATTATGGGGTTTCGGCTGGCTGACTCATGTCTTGAGTTTACGATGGATTGTCGCCTAACACCAGCGGCCAAGCATCTGAAAACTCAAGGATATGGAAGTATGCTGTGGGCGACCACGCAAAACGAGAGCAGGCACAAGGCCTGCTCTCTTTTGGCGGGTCGGGCGTAAAACCCGTGACCCGGAAATTGGTCGGAACGGCAGGATTTGAACCTGCGACCCCTACACCCCCAGTGATGCACGTAGAAAAACCCAACACAATGATAGTCAAGGACAAATACCGGCTGGCAGCATCACGGCTCAACAGGTATACAGACACCAGAGTTGTCAGACAAACAGTACCTGACAATAAAGCCGTCCCTTACTAATGCGCTATACGGCTGGAACCCAACATAACCGCCATAAGAGTTTTTACCATTGACCTCTCCATTTACCATGTAACCAAATTCCACCGGCATTCCCATAATAGGAACCGAATTCCACCACCCTTTTTGGCAGGCCCCGGTTCTAAACTGCGCGGAGTCTGGATCCTTCAACGCATTGGATATCGCAGCCTCAGCCACCCCTATGCATTGCTCTTGCGTCATCTCAAATCCGTAATATGCATCTTCTATCTGCTCAGGCGTAGGCCCTGAAGCACAAGCCGCCAGTGAGCCCACTATCCCAACCGTAGCAAGCAATCTAAAGTGCCCCATACGGACATCCTCCTTATTTTGTGGCGTGCGGTGTAAGTACGGTAGCGCTCGCTAAACCGGTCTGTCGGAAGTCAATAATCATGCAAAGCGGCGCAATTTGGACTATAACCCTAGTGCAACAGCTTTTTCCAGCAGGAAGCACTGCAGTTTGCCCGACTAGCTCGGGCATTTTTTATGCACTGGGGGCAACAGACGTACGCGGAGTTGCAGTCCGTAATCGCAAGGCTTCCATATCCCCTTTTCAATCATAGGCTTAGGGTCTTTTTGGGCGCTGCAAAAACGCGCATTTTTACACATTCGCTATCGTTGTTTATCAATAACTTGCGCGGGAATAGTTGCGGATTTTGAGGAGGGTGATTGGCATTAGGAGAGACCGGGGGGGGTGCGCTACGGTCTGGGGATCTGAAGTTGCAGCGTTTATTAATCGCTCGTCATTCCAGCACTCAGGATTGTCCTGATAGTCAAGTTGCGTAGCTATCCGGCTTCGATTCCCGCGAGTATCATTGCGCTCAACACTGGTAGTGCGATGTAGTGCACGATTAAACCCAATACCACCGCCAGCGCCATTGTCAAATATCTAATTTGGACTTTGCTAAGCGGTCTACCTAAGATCACCCAAATCATTGCATTAAAAGCTCTTTCCTGAAACCAGAGCAACAGAACAAAACCACTGAATAAATAAACCCCTTGCAGGAGTTGCGAGCCAGTGATTTCGGCGGCCACACTTAACGCAACGACGACGAGAAAATAAGTAAGGCCCGTAAACCATATTCGGGCAATCCTATCAAATAACACCCCTTTGGTGAATTGCTTGTGGAGCTCGATCTCTTTCACAACCTGCCTCCGTTGGCATTATTTTCATCCATTAATAACAGCGCGGGCCACATTACCCAGTGCTGCAACCGGACGAGACTCGAAAACGTCCGGCTGCTATTCTTTGTATATCCTCTGTATGCCCTGCCGTTGATTTTGTTGCAATTTGCCAAATCGAGACCCCCACAGAGACACACAGGATAGCGCAAGACCGACAAAAATACCGACAAATTAACCAGGACATCCGACTCTATGAAATTCTCCCAAAAATATATTCTGGCAGCTTTTTTTATAGCGTTATCACTTCTGACCGCATTAGTAGTGCTCAATCAAGTTTCAATTAATTCCGTCGAGCTGTACAGCCCGTGGGCACAGTGGCTCGCTACAGCCGCAGCGTTCACGAGCGCCGCAGCAGCGATCATCGCCGCCACCTTGTTGTCAAGAACTCTTCGAGAGTCACAAAAGGCGACGAAACTCATGAGAAAGCAATTGAAAATGCAGCTTCACCAGGGAAAAGCATTCATGACCCCGGACATACCTACGATCTCGCACGTGAGTGATGATCTCGGGGAGATTACCGGCGTCATCATCGGTGTTAATTGGAAAAACACAGGGCTGTCGCCAGCCTTCGATGTACGATCTGGAGGAGCCAGTGGATATGCGGACATTACAAAAGTTACTGATCCAGGCTTTGATGAATCCGTCAATATCGAAGAGCAGGATAGCAGCATTGTGGCAGTAGGAAATAAGTCGATGGGCGGAACCCTATTTAAAATGGAAGACATCTTGAAAGCGTTAGCGGACGGCCACTCAGGTATTCTGTATAGCATTTGCACATATGAGGATATTTACAAATCACGATACAAGGCGGAATACAGCGCGTCTGTGACTTGGCCTGCAGCGATAGCAGATCCGCGACATAGACTGGATGCGATCACGTCAGGTATAAAAATTCGCCCGTGGGGCAAACGCAACAAAATATCCTCGTTGCCTAAGCTGAAAGAGGATGAATGTAAAGGCGTCAAAACATAGGCCAGTTGGTTAAAAGGCAATGCGCCCTTGCTTATATTTCAAGAGCTTAGGCGCAATGTTTTTCCGTAGAAGATCCTGAAACACCCCTTTAACATCAAGGTAATAGCCATTCTTTTTCCGGAGATTTACGGGCACAAAGCAGGGTTACGCAAACACCCGATGCGGCATATTCGGCGGTACAGCATTGCCCAACTCGTCAGCCACGAAGAACGCAGCAATCTGCCCGAGCGCAGCCTGGATCACCGGATCGTCACTGGCCTCCGCAATCGCCCGGATGTCATGAGGCGTTCGCAGATTGGCGTGGATGTATGCCACACCTTCTGCATCCGCAATCGGGGCCATGACCGGATTGTCTTCTGCATCCAGCTCACCGGTGGGCCGCTGAATCTCACCAATGAAATCAAAGCAGCCGCCGTCAGTGGCCATAACAACAGGCTCACCGATGGGTGCGCGGATAATTTCACCGTTTTCGCCCTCGGTTTCGTCATACTCGGCATAGTGCAACAGGATCACGCCCAGCTTCGCACCGAGGGCCAGCAGTGTTGAGTAGTCAGTGGTACGCAAGTAATAATCGTTCATCGGGTCACCGCCTGCAATTCAGCATTAGTCAGTCGTTTCGGGTAGTAGGTGATGCGCTTGATGTATCCAGAGAAAGGGTTTGTTCCAGCAACGCGTGACCCGATAGTTAACCTATCTGCAGCAGGGATCAAAGAAACAGTATCACTCCCGATGGTGCCGCCACTCAAAGAAGCCGCAATGTCATTGACCTTATAGCTCATGCCGTATTTATAAAACGTGTTCGCTGCTATCGTACCTGTCGGAGCAAAGTAGGCTTGTTCTGTACCCCCAGCCACAATGTTTGTGTACACTTGATCCGCGTTGGCTCCTCCGACTGATTTCCCTAGCCTTATTGCGTTATCTGCCGTGTTATTACTGGTCTCCAGTAATGTATGGCGGTTGTTTGTGGAATTACCTACCACAGCATCTGCTGCACCAAAAACAAAAGCCCCCTCATCCTGCCGATACCAACTACTAAAATTCACCCCCGTCATCACAGCGCTATCAGCAGCGCGAGTCACTTGGCTGGCTTCGGTTTTGATGTAGCTGGTGGCGAAGGCTCCTGCTTCGAGTTGTGCGCCCCAGATATAGATACCTGAGAAGCCGTCGTCAAGATACGTTGTATCACTACCATTATCGGAAAGGAAAGCTGCAACAGTTCCAACCGCACTTGTGGACGCCGCTTGTGTTATAGAACACCTGTAAAAGCCATTGCCCACACCCTCTACTTTAAAAGACGTCGCAGGAAAACTTACGTTGTTAGTCGCAGTTCCGTTATCTAAGTCAAAACTGACTATGTAATTTGTGGAAAAAGCGCCGCCGGCAACAAATCGTAGAACTAAATAGCGAGTTCCTGCCTTTTTTGCACATACAGAGAATGTATAGGAAACCCCCGAAGTTAAACTTATACCGCGCTGCACATTGTGGCCGTTTAGAGTTGCATTG